>Ga0209935_1000036_pt1 | contig 719887 bp, 681 predicted proteins | sample ThiBio_1000_plan_2_FD_183958 | JGI IMG/M metagenome (GOLD analysis project Ga0209935, IMG submission 183958) | Wastewater bioreactor microbial communities from Cape Town, South Africa - Thiocy_cont_1000_plan (SPAdes) | ecosystem: Engineered > Bioreactor > Thiocyanate-remediating >... | reverse complement strand
TCTGCTTGCTTTAAAATAGAAATTATTTGGCTATCTGAATAGCGTGATTTCTTCATTGTAGATCTCCTGCGTCAATGTTACGAGAAAATTCTACTTTTGAATACCGCTACTATTTGGGGGGATTACCCAACAATCAAGCTAGTGTGAGTGCTTTTTATGGGTGTTGGGCCTTGGCCCAACCTACTTCACTGCGCTATTAAAGGGAGTCTGAAATGACAGCCGAGCCTATGCCTCATTCTGGTCATTACTTTGGCGATCAACGTGATCTCTGGTGGAATTATGATTTCATTGAATTGATGGCTAAGCGCTGGGATCTTGGAGCTGTTCGCACGGTTTTAGATGTAGGCTGCGGCATTGGTCATTGGGGATTTACTTTAGCGCCCTTTTTAAACAGTAAGACAAAGCTTTATGGGATTGATCCAGAACCTGCTTGGGTAGAAAAAGCCACCACTCGAGCACAAGAAAAGGGCATTAGCGAGCGATTCCATTATCAAATTGGAAAAGCAGAAAAAATACCATTCGAAGATAATACCTTTGATATGGTGACTTGTCAGACTGTGCTTATTCATGTGGCAGATGTAGATACGGCTTTAAAGGAAATGATCCGCGTTTTAAAACCTGGCGGCTTATTAGCGGTGGCAGAGCCAAACAACACAGCACCCCTATTAATTTTTAATACCTTAAACATAGATGAGCCTTTAGATGGTTTAATGGAGCATATTCGTTTCCATATTACCTGTGAGCGAGGAAAAAAGGCTTTAGGTTTAGGATACAATTCTGTGGGGGATGTTTTGCCTTGTGCTTTTTCTAAACAGGGTTTAGATAACATTCAAGTGTATTTATCAGATAAAACTTCTCTGATGATCCCTCCTTATCAAACGGATGAACAAAAGATTTTGCTAAAGCAAATCCAAGATTGGGAAAATCAAGAAATTCTGGTTTGGCCTCGTGAAGAAACAAAACGTTATTATTTAGCAGGCGGTGGCAGTGAAAGTGAATTTGAAAGAATTTGGAAAAATTTAATAAAAGATACTAAAGAAAGTATACAAGCAATAAAAAATGATAAATTAAGCTCAACTAATGCCACAGTGATGTATTTAATTTCTGGTCGCAAAGTATAATTTTATGAATGGAAAATAAAAATGACGAATTTGTCTTTTAAATTGCGCATTGCTTCAGCAACCGATGTTGATGAGCTCCATGCGATCTACATGGATAAAGAAGTAAATCCATTTTTAAATTTTGAAATAATGAGCAAAGAATCATTTAAACCCATTTTTAATGAATTGTTACAAAGTGGTGATTTATACATTTACGAAAATGATACACAAATTGTAGCTACCTGTGTTGTTATGCGATTAAAGCGCCGGGCACAACACGTTGTGACATTGGGAACGCTTGCGACCCATCCGGACTTTCAAGGAAAGGGAATAGGAACACAGTTTATAAAAGAATTAATAAATAAATTAAAAGCAACTGGCATCAAACGAATTGATTTATGCGCAGAGGCAGACAACCCTAAAGCGATCAGTTTTTATCAAAAGCTAGGGTTTAAACTGGAAGGCGTTTTACAGAAATATTTCCTCAGGGAAAATGAAGATAAATATATAGATGAGCATTTAATGGCGATGATTTTGGATTAAAGCAAGCTCTGATGGCAGTTATCCGGAATTTCCGGATAACTGAAACCTCTTAAGGATTACCACCCTTTATGCGTTTCCAAAAACTGCTTTTCTTCTTCTGTTGAAGTTCGTTCCAAAATGACATTTCGATGCGGAAAGCGGTTAAATCTTTTTATTACATCGTAATGATCTTTAGCATATTTAAGATGTTTATTGGCAAGTGATTTAACATCAAGAGGGGCTTCTTCTGCTAATTGTTCAAATAGTTTTAAGCTTTGCTGCTGGGATTGTAAATTTTCTGCATGCTCAAATGGAAGATATAAAAATACGCGTTCGATTAAGGAAAGCTGTTGATCAAACCCTTGCTTTATTGCGTGTGATGCAGCTTGTAACGCTAAAGCATCGTGCTCATACATTTGCGGCGTGTTACGAAATAAATTGCGTGAAAATTGATCTATTAAAATAATATAAGCCAGTGTTCCTTTAGGTGTTTGTAGCCAGCTATTGAGCTTGCCTACAATGGCATCGTCTCTTAGGGTAGAAAATTGCTGACGGATAGCATCATCAAACTTTGGATTTTTTTCCCACCAAAGCTTTCTTTCAAATAAAGGCGCTGGATGATGAACATAATCAAACCAAAAATCTAAAACCGTTTCTATTCTCATATCGTTTAATGAACTTGCGTTAATATGGGGTTTTGTTGCGATAAGCTCTGTTGCATGTATTGGAAAGGAAAATAGAACTAAGAATATAAGCGCTTTATCTAGAAACATCTTCATTTGCACATCTTGCTACACATAAAAAAACCTGCGATGATACACGCTAACGCCCTGCGAGAATGTTACTAGCATTCCCACAAGGCTAATCACGAGCAAAAACTTATTAGGAGTTTTCACCCATGACTAAGCGCATTGTATTACAAACATTCCATTTAACAAATCAAGTTTTGCATAACTAACAGTGATGTAAGCAAAAAAATCATTTTTTTTGCATTTTTGGGTTAATTCTCAAACCTAACTGCTAGGATTACGTATGCTAGACGGATTTGCTTTGCCTATTGTTTGCGCGGCGAAACCTTATTCTTTTATGCAATGGTTCGCTTGCCTCAAGGAAATTATGCATCATCCTCTTTTATCAGAGGAAGAAAAATACTTGTGGCTATGGTTAGCTACCCAGAGCGCAGATAACTCATCGTTTGCTTGTTCATATTCATATGATCAAATGTCACACGCGCTGAATAAATCGACCAAGATAGTTCATCGCACACTCTTTCGCTTAAAAATCATGGGGTTTTTATCTGCCGATATTCCGATTTGGTATGGACAGCCTACAACGGAAATGATACGTACTATCCGTTTGATTAAGCTGCACTTATCACCTAAATCGATATTTAAAGATGGTGAATTAAACTCACAGGTTTTACCAAAAATAAGAAAGAATAATCAACCAATTCAGATTAATTTGCTTAGAAGGCTAATTTGAAGAGAAAGGGTTAATTTTTATTGAAGGACATCCATTTGGCTATTTTACAAAATGGATGTCCCCTGAAGAATTTTCTTCTTAGTCTTGCGCACTTAATTACAATCAAAATCAGTCAGGCTAGATAATTTGCAGTCACATTCTTTGAAGGACATCCACTTGAGTAAAGAAGATGTAAAGATGCTTTCCATGAGAGTCAATTGCGCATTGATGGTAGATTAATTTTCAATACATAATTGGAATATGTTCTGAATTACTCCATACATTTGATGTTGACACACTTTGTGGATTGGATTTAGCATCGATGCTCCAAAATTTATATGGATTATTGCATTTAAGATATTGACGCATTAGTTACGATTGAGCTGAAGAGCATGATCAAATTTTTTGCATCATTAGCGAAAGCGCATAAACGTATCAAATTAAGGTAAGTGTTTATATTGATATGTAAATAATAAGGAAGTAGATATGAAAAAAGTCAAAATGGTTAAAAAAGTTGTTAAAGTTTCAAAATTTAATCTAGTTGGTTCAACCGGAGGGCATTGCCAAGGTGGCGGTGGCTGGTAATAATCAAGAGAAGCTCGCGATATGATTATCGCGAGCTTTTACACTCATCATATGTTTTGAATTTTTCAAGGAAGCTATATCTAATGATTTTACCAATATCAAGTACGGATAAAACTAGAAAGGTTTATACATTAGATTTTTCACGGCCTAAAGTTCCTTCATTAGATGATGCATTTAATTACATATATTCAATTGATTTTTCTATGCTCATTTACAAAATTACCAATCCCGATCCTAACATAGCTCGGATTTGGGATGAGGAAAGCGCTCATAGGGTGGTTAATTATTATAAAAATTATCTTTGGTTACTTAGAAAATACTCCGAGAAGCATCCAATCATTCCACCGTCTGTAGATATTGATGAAATTTGGCATCATCATATTCTTGACACGTATAAATATCATGAAGATTGTTCTGCCATATTTGGTCAATATCTTCACCATTATCCTTATTTTGGAATGCGTGGTGAGGCAGATTATCTTGAACTTGAGCGAACATTCAAAATTACACAACAGTTGCATATGGAAGAGTTTGGCGAGCAAATTTATTCTTTTGAAATAGAAGAAGTAGAAATGGAAGTCGATTATTTGTAGCAATCATAGATTTCTATTTTGAATAGTCATCTTATGTGCTTATTGTAAATAAAGGTGTTTTAACTGTAAGATAATGATTGGTCGTGGGAAAGAGAAATAATTCGTTGCGTGATAAATCTGCTTTTGTTCAATCTTTGCAAATAGCAATAAATAGAAGTGCAACTCAAATCGCGTCTATTATTATTACTGCTATGCTTGGCCTTGAAAGTACAGAAATTTTGGCGGAATTTTCCATCTCACTTAGTTTTGCAGCTATATTATTTGTTTTAGTAACTACTATTCAAATGGGTATTCAGGCTGAATTTGGTCGACGGTTTGCGCAGAAAAATTTTACATCTTTAGCTAGCATATTCAGCTCAGTAACCATTGTTGTGTTTATGTTGTCGTGCATCTTAGCTGGAGCTATATGGTTACTTCCAAACCCATTTTCAAATACTGCAAGCTATGAATTAGCCGAAAATGCATATTCAGCACTTAAAATTCTGGCTTTTAGTTTACCTCTAGTAGGGTTGTTAACGACGATTACCTTTTTCCTAGAAAGCATTGAAAAAATAAAAGAAGTTGCACGCTTACGGATTGCGCAAATATTTATTCAAATTGGTTTGATTTTCATTGTGATTGTTGGCAAAAATCTAGGTTTTGTGAATTATGAATTAACTTCAAAAAATATCGCACTGGCTTATGTGTTTAGTGATGTAGTAATGCTACTAACAGGCGCTTATCTGTTACTTATTAATATTAAAAAAGAAAAATTACAGTGCTTCGTAATTGATAAAAGAATATTAATTGCACTGAATAGTTTACTTGATGTTATAAAATTAGGATTCCCAGTGATGTTTGGCATGATTGGGCAGCGTTTTATATTTTATTTATATTTAAATTTTGCAGCAAAGTTAGGTGCTGTTCAAGCTTCAGCTTTCGCAATTATTAATTCATATATATTTTTTTGCCAAATTCCTCTACTTGGTCTTGCGCATTTAATGACAATCAAAATCAGTCAGGCTAGAGGAGAAAAAAATTCAAGCAAATTGAGTGATATTTCTTTCAAATATAGCAAACTGTATTTTATAGAAATAATTATAATTGGATCGCTATTTTTTGTATTACAACCCTATCTGTTGCAAACGTTCACAAAAGATGAGCAAGTGCTTCAATCCTTAAGCGCGTTACAATGGATAGCATGTCTGTATTTTTTAATGAATGTAGCTCTTACCTATAGCATGAGCGCTTTACGAGGTTACTCGGATACGCTTATCCCGCAAATTATACTTATCTCTCTGTTGTCATTAGGAATTTCTGTTTGCTATTTTCTATTCTCAGATCTCTGGAATATGTTAATGGTTTTTAGTTTGTCTGGATTTGCGGCAGCATATTTCTTATTAGCTAGAATGTTTAAAATAAAGCGAGCAGATTTTATTTGTTCCGAGACTACTGAATCGAATAGTTCAAAAGTATTTTAGCAAGCAATTATAATTACAAGAAAACAATGTTTCTTCAAAAAAGATGCCTTCACTAGAAATTATAATCAGAAAATCTAGCCTTATAGATCTTCATGATATTGCCAAGATCCACCTTGCTTGTTGGAAAGAAAATTATAAAGAATTAATAGAACAGAATTTTTTAGATAGTTTAAAGCTTGAAAATCTTCTCAAGAAGAGAAAAAAGATTATTCAGAAAGATCCTAATATTCAACTAGTTGCTGTACATGACAATAAAGTAATTGGCTTTTGCGATGCAGGTCCATTCTATTCTAGACAAAATCAGCATATGTCAAGAGAGAAAAAAGCAAAATTTGTTGAAACTGGCGAATTGTATGCAATTTATGTATGTCCTAGATATCAAAATCAAGGCGCGGGTAGGGCATTGTTTTTTCAGGCAAAAATTGAACTGATTCAACGAAATTTACTTCCTTTCATTGTTTGGACACTAAATGATAATTATATCTCTCGCAGGTTTTATGAATCTTTAGGAGGGATCCTTATAGAGAAGATGTATGGAGAATGGGGTGGTCAAAAATATTTGCTAGTCGCCTATAGGTTTGAAAAATAGACGTAAAATCAAGATTTAAGATCACTTTTTACTAATAGACCCTCTTAACGTTCTATTTGAAGGACACACATTTCAAGAAATGGATATTCTTTGAAGAACATCTATACTTTATACCATCATTATTCGCGTGATTTTATAAATCACATAGAGTTCATATACTATTTGAAGGGTAGTGATTTGAAATGCGCTCCGAATAAATCGACCAAGGTAGTTCATCGCACACTCTTTCGCTTAAAAAGCATGGGGTTTTTATCTGCCGATATTCCGATTTGGTATGGGCGGCCTACATTTGAAATGGTGCATGCCGTTCGTGTTTTAAAGTTAAATTTATCACCGAGGGCGCTATGCAAAGAGGCAACTGCAAAAGTAACTGTTTTGCCGAAAACGAGAAGAAACGGTGAGGGAATTATGACTAATTTGCTTAAGCAAGCGTAGGTTGGGCCGTAAGGCCCAACAATCAAGTACTTTTTATGAGCGGGTCAACATATACCAGCTCTCTTTTAATATCCAATAAGGCCACGTCGGATCGCTCTAGTTAACCCTTCAGCGGTGGGTAAACTTTTTGTTTGAGCTTGTTGATATGAATCACGTTTATCTCTAATTTTTTCCCAGCCGGCTAGAAATTCTGCAGTGCGAGTAAGATCTCCATGAGTAACGAATGATCCAATTTTTTCAATAATTTCATTTGATAAATGAGGCACCATTTGTTCAGGTAATTCTAGCGATAAGGCTTCACCTGCCTTTCGATAATTTAAAATGCTTTTCTGCTCTGAAAAGAAAGTTGCTGTGCTTTTAAATAAATTGCTTCCCCAGCTAAAAACTTTTTTGCAGGCGTTAGAGACGGATTGAACTGCGGAATGGCATTTTTGATTTATTACGGTTAATGCAGTATTCAAAAGCTGAGCAGTATTTACGATCCCTGTCGTTACATGAGCAGCAATTTGTGTATTTATGCTTGCTATCGTCTGAAGTAACGGAGGAACAACGCTGAGGGCTTTAGAGCCACCTTTATATAAAAGAGCATTTTCTACGAAACTGATTAAATATGAAGCAGAAAAGGAAAAAACAGATGGAGATATACCTGTTGAGCTGGTTACCAGAGCAAATAAAGTCATGAGCGTTGATGTTATTGCAATTCCAGCGAGTTCTTTTTTAGTAAACATAATGATCCTCTTAAATCAAGTGATTTTTTGCAATGGTATTGCATGACTGTAAAAAGCAAAAACCTTAACTGATTAGATGAAGGGATCTAGTGATAAAAGTGATGTGAATTATTATTCAATAAGTTTCAATAATTTTTTTTTTATGAAATCTCATACGGGATCCCTTTAAAATTTTAAAAATCAATGAAATTTTATAAGACATCCATCTGCTTTATGAAATGGATGTCCTGTGAGAAGTCCCAAATGATTAGTGATCTTCTTTGAAGGACATCCACTTGATTAAAGAAGATGTAAAGATGCTTTCCAAGTTTTCATTAGGAGCAATAGAAGGACATCCATTTTAAATTGTGATGTAGAAGGGAGTTTTCAGGAATCATGAAGAATTTTACAAAATGAATGTCCTTTTTTATACCATTATCAAAATTTAGCTTTGCACGAGATAGAGTTTTTTTAGATTTGTTTAAAGGACATTCATTCTTTTGGATGGATGTCCCCTGAGAATTTATTAGAGGAATGTACTTCTTTTAAAACGGAAAATGCTCAATATAGGTTTCACCTTTACGACCAACGTAAACGACGTGTTTACCATCGATATAAACGGTATAGCTAACTGTGCCAAAAGAAACAATTCTTCGAATGAAAGTGGAGTAATCTATTTCTCCTCGCTGAATTTCGCGTAGTGTTTCTATAATTTTATCTTTATTAAAATTTTCACCCATTTTAGGCATGGAGTCGATTAGTAAGCGCTCAGTATAGGTTTCTCCATTTTGAGCATAAAAAATCTTTTCCATTTTCGTAAGATCGGTATAATAGCGTTCGATGCCTATTTCTGTTAAATGTTTGATCACTTCAGGGAAAGGTAATTTTTTGTCGGTGCATTCTTGAATAACAGCTATGTTTATCATCTTTACCTCATCTTAATTTTTATCTAAAAGCCATCCACCAAGTGAATTGATCCCAGCCTGGGGAAGCAATTTTTTCAAAATCTTTCTTAATTGCGTTTTCTCGGCTAATGTTAGACATGAAAAGAATTCTACTTCGTTCAGCTCAGCTAATTTTGCCAATTCTGGTGTGAGTTGTTCCCCTTTTTCAGAAAGACAAAGCGCGCCAGAGCGTCGGTCTTTCCCTTCTTGCCTTACAACAAGTCCCATAGATTCCAATTTATCGACAACGCGAGATATTGAACCTTTATCTACATCAATAAATTTAGCTAATCCGACGATGCTGGAGGCATCTTTATTATAAAGGCTAATCAGAATGCACCATTGGGCGATGGAAATTCCTTTACTCATGAGCTTTGCTTCAAACGAAGAATGAACTTCTGCTCTAAATCGGCCTAGCCAATACCCAATATCATCATGTAAGCCATGTTTATATTTTTTATGCATATCTATATAATAGTTGTCTCGACAACCGTTGTCAAGACAACAATAAAGAAATGATATGTGTATAACGCGCATGAAATGAAAAAATAAATTCATGTGCCGCGAGTATGTGTGTAGTGTGCATGTGCAAGACATCTACTTTTTCACACCAACGCAGTTTTTAGGATAGATATCCTGGAATTCATGTGAATAGATCTATTGTGTGAAGGGCACCCAACTGAAATCGATATCTTTTGAACAATATCAAAACAGTGGATGTCCTCTGAGAGACTCTGACAGGATTAGCAAAGGTGGAAGGTCCAGAGGGATTTATCTTATACATCAGCGGTGATTGACTCCCTTGAAGGAATAAAATAATGTGCCCCCAAATGACATATTCAACAAAGAGGAATAAAAGCAATGCCAGGCACTAATTCTAAAATGACAACAGAGGAAACAAAATTTAATGAGCTTCAAATAAGATACTTCGAACAGTACATCCGAGCACTTCAAATGAATAGGCCCCATGAAGCAAGTGTAATTAGGAAGATGTTTAGAGACGAAGGATCGGAAAAACAATTAGATAAATATTTAGCAACAAGACATGAACTTTCCAAAATGCGAAAAGATCATCAAACAGTTACGTTCCTTTCCCAAGATTTTTCGCAAAGAGAAAATGAGCGAAAAATTAAGCTTCAGGCACTCAAAGCTGAACAGCAACGTTTAATACAAGCTCGACAAGAAAGAGGAATGGAAAAGGAAAAATTGATAGAGCATCTACGCCAACAAAGGAAAACACTTGAAGCTCAGCGCAAAGAAATTGAAAAAAAATATAAAGACAACAATACAGTTGGATATCCTCAAGTTCATTCTCAACAAGCACCATTTACAGTAGCCTACCAAAGACAAAGAACTCAAGATAATTATCTAGGGTTTAAAGAGCTAGAGCAAATGAATCATCCTAGTTTTGAGATGGAGCAAATCACGAATAGAATGGCTTCATTAAAATGAAGTAGCCCCCAGACTGTAAAAAGGATTATGCGTTAAACCCAGGAAGAAGCCAGAGAAAGTTAAGAACAAGCTTTTGAGGGACATCCATTTGATCATTTCTTGAAGTATGTCGATTGAATGAATTTCAATGCAATGGATGTCCTATGAATTCAGAGAAAATTAGAGGTTTTTATTGGCATAAAATCGCATCGCTTCTCCAATAAATTCAATCATCTTAGGATGATACGCATCGAAAAATTTCTTAAAATCAGGATGCTGGACATATAGCTCAGTCAAACCTATATATAATTCTTTAGATGGCTCATAAAAGCGTTCAATCATTTGATAGTGGCGCTGAATAATGGTTTGTACTTCATTTGAATCAGGTTTTAGCCCTTGCTCAATCGCTTTCGCCAACTCTTTATGTATCGCATCGCCTTGATTCTTCACATCGTCCCATTCGTCTTTATCCCATTTTGCGGTACGTTTTTTACTTTCAAGAAGAAGCCCTTCTGCCGCTGTTCCATGATGCTTTACAATGTATTGTTCATATTCTGTTTGTCTTGCGCTATCAAAGCCAACATATAACTCTTTGTCTGACATAGTTTGTTCACCCTTTAAATGCAATATTGTTTTATCGATTGTAGAGATTAAGTCTCTCTTGCGAGCAATATCCTTTTCCAAAATCTTTCTATGCTCAGTTAATGCATTAATGTGATCAAAGTTACCTTGCATAAGCAGTTTTTGGATGTCATTTAAGTTGAAGCCCAGCTCTTTAAAGAAAAGAATTTGCTGTAAGATAAGCAGTTGTTTTTCTTCATAATATCGATACTGATTGGCGCCAACATATGCTGGTTTTAGCAGCCCAATTTCATCATACCAGCGAAGTGCGCGTACGCTGACTCCTGATATTTTCGCCAATTGTCTTATCGTATGAGCCATATGCCCCTCTTAAATGATATTTTGAAGATAAAGGATGACGTAACGTGAAGGTCAAGTATCAATAATACGACACTCATTTAAAAGAGGAAATTTAAATGAGTGTCGTATTTGTTTTTTTCATATAAATCAATTGATTAGATTATTCTAGATTGTAAAATGCGATGAAGAACATCCATTTTTTCATAGGATGGATGTCCTTTGAAGTATTATAAAGAGATCCCCATAGGTGATTTGACTTCTTGCAAAGAAGGAAGATCTTTTGCTTGTTCCATATAGCGCATAAATCTTTTTTCTGGATTGGCAAATCGGTATCTAGTGGCGGTGTTCCAAGTCCAAGTAACCGCAGATCCTACATTCTGCATTAATTCAGAAAGCAATTGCTCAACTGGTGTAGCTGCTAAACAGCCTTGATAGTCTCTGGCAATTCTAGGCGTAATTTCGCCAGATAGTAGCGTTAAAAAGTCATCAGCTACTTCTACAAAGCTCATTTCCCGTTTAGGATCAGAAATGTCTTCATTCGAATCATCATCGACAAGGTTATTCCTAGCGCTTATTTTTTCAACTGTCTCTACAATTTCTTCTGGTGTAAGTAGTTCAATATTGCCTAATATTTGCGGCCTTGAAAGAAAGGGATGAGCATCAGCAAATTCAAGGCGATCTCGCATTTTCCCATTCAGAACAAAACGACATCCGTCTCTTGCTTCAGGCGTGTAACCACGTAAATCCAAAGCGAGTATATGGTATTGTGCTGCTAATTTATTATTATTTAGAATGAACTCAAGATGGCCTATTCCCCACACCAATAGCATATTTTGGTTTTTATCTAATATGACTTTTTCTAAGTGTGGCTCTCTTTCTAAGAAATCATCGTGTGTTGTTCGTTTTTTAACGTTGAGATCTGAAAATACTAGATTCAACTCTTCCTTAACTGCGTAAGGAGCGCTATAAAAAAGATTGAAATTCTTAAATGCGTCGACAGTGATAGGGTTGGAGAATTTCCCCAACATATCTTCAGGAAATTCAATAAGAAAAGATTTAGTGTCAAATTTTTTTACAATATTAATCAACATACACTGCAATAGTAAAGCATTTAAACTAGAATGTGCTTCGCCGGCAAATACTAATAGCTTCTTTCCAGCTTGCTTAGCTTGTCGAGAAGCATCCTCAACTTGTGCTCTTAGCTGCAGATAAACTTCATTTAGATTGTCAATTGAAGTTGGGATAGCGCTAAATAATTCAGGGAAAAAAGCTTTGATTTTTTCGGACAAATCTTCTGCAATTGAATTTTCTCTGTCACGTTTTTTGATATATCGATGGATCCGGCCATACGCTATACGTTCTCTGCTACTCAAAATAGCAAGGGAGGAGTAGGGATATACTATCACTTGACAGATTTTAAGAAAATCGAAAGCTTGATTTGTTTCACTTGTTAGTGTAACCGCTCCACTTTTTTCACTCTCATGTCCTGATGAAGATGCATTCGATTTTTGAGAAACACGACCTTTCTTCTTAGGACGTGAGATTTCTGGAGAAGATTCTTCATGTTGCTTTTGAGGCGCTGTGTGGTCATTACTTTCTGAGGCGATTTTAGATAATGGTACCGTTCTTTTTCTCTTCGCTGAAAGTTCGGGGGCGTATGAAGTAATACCGTTTTTCATAAATATTTCTCAAGAAAATACTAATATTTAAATCAATATTTTATAAAAAAATCCTCTGGTAACCAATGCGTATAGTCACTTTCTGTTTACCATTTATCGACGATAAAAAGAGCATATTTAGTAGGTTTGTGTGAATGCGAATTCAGGTAATTTTTACATTCAAATTTTGCTGTAGTTGTTTCTATGATTTCTTATCAAGAATAATAACATCAAGTATTTAGAGAAGACAGCATTTAGAGGGGCAGCATTTAGAGGACATCCATTTGAGAATACATGAAGATGTAGATGTTAGCTTTGCATGAGGTGGATGTCCCGTGAAAGGCTTCGCGCCACGATCACTTCGTGTGACTTACATAAGTCTACATTTGTTGCCGGAGGGATCCTCCGGTGGTTTTCCTTTAGGATCTTTTGGCTTAACGGTGCTCTCTAGTCCCTTTTTGGGTGCGCTGGTTGCCGTTGAGGGTAACGGAGCAGGAGCTGGCATTTGTGAAAAAACTATCGATGTTGCCCGTGAGCTAGGTCGATATCCGGCACCACTTCTTGAAGGTCCAGATGAAGGTGCATCAGGAGCATCGCCTTCATCTATTGTGCCAAGGGATAGATGCCCGCTTTTTGATTCGTGTCTCATGGCAGGGTCGACGCGTACGCTCATTCCGCTTGAGCTACCAAGAATGGGTGTGATAAGAGTGGGGAGCTCTTTTGGATTCGCTTTGATGACGTCATTGCAATATTTGATCATACGATCCATCATTGCCTGAGTTTCAACCACTTTTCTTGTAAAATCAGAATTGTCGATGATTTCCTGAGTGATCATGCTTTTATATTTATTAGAGGGTAAAGGTCGTACGACATCGAGCGGATCAATAATGGTGATCTTTCCATCTGGCTCGACCGTTAATTGTAGATCTACAATAGCAATATTATTCGCTTTGAGAATACCAGCAATTTGTTCTAACTGAATTAGCAAGGCTTTGGCCTTGCCTTTAGCTTGCTCTAATGCTGTTGGGTTTGATAAATTTCTTGCTATTGCAGTTTCAATTTGCGCTCTTTTCATATACCAAGCTTCACCTCTTGGGATCTCAACATTGAGTAATATCGAGGGAAGAAAAGTATTAAGCGTAGCAGGATCTTTGGTGTCTATAAAAGTATGTTTAGGGATAGCATCCATGAGAACACCGTATTTAATTCTGCCGCTTGAGTCACTATTGATGACAAAAGGATCGCCATGAACGCGTAAGGCAGGAAGATGAAGATTAGATAAAAAACGTAGCTGCGCACATTCTCTATCTAACATTGTCTTTTCTCTTGTCATCTCATCTTCAAGAGCTCTTTTTTTGGTGACTGCCACTGCGATTTTAGGAAGAAAAGGCAGAATTTGCTTAAATTCTCCCTGTCCCATTGGAAGCTGTAAACTGATGGCGCTGTATTGCGTCTTTGCCTGCGCTTGAATTTGCTCAATTGTAGGCTCTGCGCTTACTGAGCCCGTCGGACCACTACCACCAAAGGCTCTAATTGAGGAAACAGGGGGCTCGCTGCTTTTCGTTTGTGTTTCTTCAGATGTTACCCCTGTTGCTGTTAGTCGTGATCCTAAAGGATCTGAAGTATCAGAGGGCGATCTTATCGCTTGCTCCAGAGAAACGCCTGTTGGCGCGTGAATTGTAACAGGTGGATCTTGCGTGGGAGTCGCTTCGTCTTTCTTAGGAGGACCATCACTAGACATAGCTCACCTTAATATCACCAGAGTGGGTAACTTTAATTCCAATCTAGTTCAAAAGTATCAAATAAAATCTGATCAGATGAAGTGATTGCTATATGGTCAAAGAATTTTTCTGTGCTTGATTTTTAAACATAAGCATTGATTGATGCTTATGCCCCTTATATATGGGGGGGCACCGAATTTTATTTGGAATTTTAAAAATAGAAAACTGGATGTCCTGTGCACTTTTGCACTTCCTAAGAAGGACATCCACGTGAGTTATGATGCACATCTAACACATATGTTTATGTCGTTAGCGATGCGCGGCCAATTTTTGTTTCTTTAAAAAATTACCCCAAAATTGGATCCCACTTTCTAAGGGTACCTTTGAGCTTTGATTCACTAAAATAATAATACCAATCTCTTCATCAGGGATATGGCCAATAAAAGTTTGTGCACCTGCTATCATGCCGCCATGAAATATCAACTCTTTTTCAGGGTGCTGCTGGGTTTGTAATATGCGCCAGCCACGAGCATAAGAGGATTTAATTCCACTTCTATCGTAGGGCCAGTTGATAGGCCACTTTTCAATGTCGCGATTGGTAATGATTGGGGTGTAGAGAAGATTTAATGTTGTTTGAGAGATAAGATCGGGCCTATAACCAAAGCTTAATTTATAGAATTCAATCATGCCATCAAGCGAAGCAAATACACCGGCAGCAGAAGGAGTAGCTTTAGGATAATAAGGTGGAAATGGGAGAGTTTTTAAAGAATGATTCTTTTTAGTAGTATCTATAACATGGGGATAAGCCAAAGCTATATTAGGATTAACAGGTACAATTTGGATACCATTAGTTTTTAAAGCCGTGCGCAATGATTTAATGGCCGATTGAAAATTTGAACCTTCAATATTTAATGCTTCTTCAACTAAGCTAAAGGTGGTATTGCTATATAAGTAGCATTGGCCAGGCTTACAATTGGGTGTTTGTGCTTGGAGCTTAGCTAATAGTTTTTGTCTGCTCATTCCTTGTTCAATCTGAGTATTGCCTGGAAAAGGGTATCCGGTCGTATGACTTAAAATATGAGTTAGGTTAACGTTATTTTTAAGGTATGGAATTTTATATTTTTTGTTAAAATCTAGTTTACCCTTGTCTACCATTAATGCTAACGCTACCGCAGAAACGGGCTTGGAGATCGAAGCCAAGGGAAATAATGTGTTTGAAGTAATAGGGCCTGTTTTCCCCTTTTGATAGCCGAAAGTTTCTTTATAAATAACTTTATCTTTATGCAAAATGGCGATAGCACCACCTTGCAATTTTGTTTTCTTCGTTTCGAATTTATCAATAAAGTTTTGCACTTCAGGTGAGATAGCACTAGCAAAAGAAGGCAATGCTAAAAGCAAAAAAAGGATAAAGAAAACAGATTTCATTACATTTCTCTTATTGATTTTATAATTTGAAATTAGATATTGTTGGCTCAGTGCATTTTAACAGGAAGAATGAAGGACATCCATATTAGTTATCGTTGGTACTGAAAATATATCAATTTTAATAAATCCTGCTTGCAAGTTGAAATATTCTCAGCAAAAATATCAATGCACGCCTAAACATAACGGTTCATAGGATTGAACGCGTTACCTCAAAACTCGCTGATATGAGCTTATGCTATGACAATTGCACGTACGCTTAAAATCGATTTAAGAGCGACACCATATTATCACTGTATGACCCGATGTGTGCGCCGTACCTATCTATGTGGTCAAGATAAGGAGACAGGGCAAGATTTCTCTCATCGCAAGGGCTGGATTGTGAATCGTATTAAACAACTAGCGAGTATTTTTGCCATCAAAGTTTGCGCTTATGCTGTCATGAGTAATCATTATCATCTGGTGCTTTTTATTAACGAAGCTGAAGCATTGGCGTGGAATGAAAATGAAATAAAATCAAGATGGGCGGCTCTCTTTCCGCATGATGCAGATCAATTTTGCAAGAAGCATTTAACTGATGAGCAAGTACAAACTAAAATAGCAATTTGGCAAGAACGTCTGATGTGCATTAGCTGGTTCATGCGTTGTTTGAATGAACCGATTGCACGTTTTTCCAATCTTGAAGATAACTGTACTGGCCGATTCTGGGAGGGACGCTTCAAGTCACAAGCTCTATTAGATGAAGGGGCGGTATTCTCTGCCATGGCATATGTAGATTTAAATCCTATTCGAGCAAATGCAGCAGTCACACTTGAGACATCTGAATTCACTTCTATATATGAGCGAATTCAAGCTGCTACCAAAGCATTGAAGAAGGCTAAAACTTCTACTAAAAAAATTATTCAACAGTGCGACAATGCTAAACAACCGCGTAAATTGATGAGCTTTGCCAATGGAAAGAAAGCCGATGATTTAATTCCTTTTAAATTGTCAGATTACCTACAATTAGTTGATACAACAGGAAGAATTTTACGGGAAGATAAGCGTGGTGTTATACCTGAAAAACTTTTCCCTATTCTTCAACGCTTGAATCTGTCAACGAAAAGTTGGCTTAATATGATAAAAAATTTGGAGAAAGATTTCTCTCACGCTATTGGCGAAGAAAAGTTATTGATTGCTTTTGGTGCTCGCTATTCTGAACGTGCACCAAAAGGAGCAAAAATATCAAATAAATATTACTGCAAAGTGGCGTAAATATCTTAATTTCTAAAAAGGTTTAATAATTTATTTTATTGTCTTTTACATAAGCCAAAATTATTTAATTTACAGTACTCTCTCCATATAAAGAAAGAAAATTTTTATCAATATTCTTTAAATACAGCATATAAAACACTTAAGTGTGTGTTCCTACATCGCTACTGAAATGGATGTCCCTTCTGAGCGCTTCTGAGCGCCTTCTAGCGTTTTTCAAAGATAGTTTTATGGATTGAAATGGCTGTCCTTATCAAAGATCCTACTGAAATGGATCTTTTCTGAGCGTTTTTCAAAGATAGTTTTATCGATTGAAATGGATGTCCTTGCTAAGATCTTGTTAAAGTTATCAATGATCGTCAAATGGATGTCCTTGTCAAAGGTCCTTTGAAATGGATGTCCTATCAAAGATCGCTTGTCAAAGGTCCTTTGAAATGGATGTCCTATCAAAGATCGTGTTTGAAATGGATGTCCTATCAAAGATCGATGACGCACTGAGCAGTCCAATTTCCCTGAAAATGAATCACCTTGAGTGCGTTAAAAGTTGGTCGTTTAATTTTTACACTTATATGTGCTGGAATATTACAGAGCTCATCACCTGAAATCTTTGCAAGCAATTTTTGATCTTCGATGGTCACCTCAAAATTTTTGAATAGCATTTTTTGAGTATCTGTTTCATGGATCAGATGATTGATCCATTCAAAGAAAAGGAATTCTAGGTCTTTTTCTTCTAGTTCAAGGGAAATGGTTTTTGATGCCAATACTCTTTCTGGATCAACTACAACCGCCGTTAAAGCTTTTGCTGCCATCTCAAAAGCTTTAGCGGGTGTTTCTCCTATACCCCTGATCCCGATATCGGCGTCATGCGAAAAAAGTTCCCAGTGTGCCATTTCTACCCCTATAAACTGAGGGGATCTCCCCCTAGCAGACATTTTAAGCTGAGATAAATTGCAGTTCATCACACTTAGACTGCCCCTATCAAGATAGCTTAAAATATAAGCTCAAAGCGGGCATTTTCTCTGATTTTAATCTTTTATCCTCTTTCGCTTATTATTGGTTTTTTCAGCAAAAGACTTGGGAAGTGGTTTTTCTTTCACTTGCGAAGAAGAGGGGGATGTTGCTGAAAGGAAATAATCAACGACGGCATCTGCTCTTTTGACTGTTTTTTCAACGGATTTCATTTTTTTATAGAGAGGATTATGCTTTTCAAGCTCTCTTTCTGCGTTTTGTAGCAATTCCTCAACTAACTGCTCTCCATCTTTCTCTAAAGCGCCTTCTATAGCCTTCTCCATTTCATCAATAGCTGCAGTCATTCTTTGTTGCTCATTTTCGAAGTAATTTTCTACAAGCACAGAAGCATGATCAAGATTTCCATCTTTAAACGCTTTTTTAACATCGAGACACAGCTTTTGTAAGTTTTTGGGGTTGCTGCCTATTTTATTGTAATCCACAACATATTGATTGAAGTTTTTAGCTAAACTATTCATCTTTTGCCAATAAGAAACCTCGAATGAACCTTTATTAATGAAATTAGCTGTTTTATACATGCTAGATAATACTAAGTCTTCAGTCGCATCCCCCCATTTTGCATGTTCTACCACCCTTTCTGTAAGCGCTTCTATAGGATCGTCAATTAATTTCTTCAGAGACTCAGTTTTTTTCTCGATAGATTGCTTAATCTTTTTTTCTACCCATTCTAACAATTTCTCTTGAAATTTTTCTTCTAGTTGATGCTGCATATTTTGGAGTTGCTTGTCGACCTCACGTGAGACAGATCTGGATCCTGCGTGCGACATTTGTGATAGAGCATTGGTAAACTGATGACGTTGTTGTTCCCATTCTTCCTTCATATCTGATAAAAAAGTAGAAAGGGAAGACGTTGGTGGAGGTGAGCGAAATCTCTCAGTAAGTTTTGAAATATTGTCTAAACTATCAGAAATGTCAGGTTCAGAATGTGCAGATTGCGCTGTCGAAATTTTTTCTAACATGGAACCGTAAAGAGTATCAAGTTCATCTTGGAGGCCCTCTCTTTGGCTTTCAAGCTGTTTTAACTCTCTTTGTTTTTCTTCTGTTTTGATTCGCGTATCAAAATAAGATTTGACAGAAGGATCTTTCCAGGCTGCTGCTATTGAAGCACGTATTTTTGCTTCAATTGCTAATTTTTCCTTTGCTAGGGAGAGCGACATATGTAGTACCCCTTATTTTAAACATGAACTGAAAATCAGTACCATAGGATATTAGTTTATCCTAATATAGCTAGTCGAGAAATATTAAATGATGGAGATGCAATTTTGTATCAGCACGGATTCAAATATTTCCATTTGTCGAAAATTGCAATTAAGCACGTGACAAAAATTATTTTTTTGCATGAATAAAATAGCAAGCGGTATATTAATCAAAGAAACTGAAAAAAGTTAAAATGAGTTCTCTTGTTAGCGTTATCAGTCTAATGATGTGAACAAAGGCTTTTCCAAAAAATCTCTGAATTATTTTGAGAATCGCAGCTAAGAAGCACTATCTCTGAACTGCATGTAAAGCTAGTAACCAATATATTTTTATCACGCTATAATTGCCGACGGTTATCTCTAAGAAAGGAATGATAAAATGTTGCAAGGTGCACAACAAATTGAAAATGCTGTCTGGGAATATCGGTTGATATTACCCTATGCTGTAATGGGAGTAACGGCTGTGTTAGTCGCTGTATCGCAGTGGCCGTTAGTTTTGTCCGCAATGACGATCGCAGGAAGTGGTGCTGCAACCTATGGCGCTGTAAAATTAGGAGAATTATATTCTCTAGGCAAAGATATGATGACTAAAGTCGATAAGGATACCTTGCCTTTGGTGAATCAAACGCTAGATGACGCAAAGAAAATTCTGGATGAGTTTGAGCACGTTGGCAGTGAAGTGGAACATCCATTGAATTCCATTGGACAAGCTATTGAAGGTAGAACACAGAGTATCCTTAATGGTTTTAAGCGCTTGTTTCAACATAAAGAGTCAGAAGCACCTGACGTAGAAAATCCAAGATTAAATAAGGATTCTTCTAAAAAGAAAAAGGTTGCATTGTAACGTTCAAAAATTTAGGTGTTAGAATTAATTCAATCACTCCAAATTGACATTTATTTTTTGAAGATAAACAAAGAGGGTCGTTTGGCCCTCTCTTTTTAAATATTTTAATATATCCCATTTTTATCAATTCTATTGAAAAGTGAATTCAACTTTTTTATCCTGTTTAATGTACTTACAATGAAATTAACCTATAAAAGGTCTTTCGAAGCAGCTTGGTAAGGTATAAGTTAAGTATATCGACCACCCTTTTCAGGGAGGAAGGTATATGCAGCTTGGCGCCACATCATCTAAGAAAAGTGATCTTTCTTCAGAAAAAACTCCTTTAGAAGCACTAAAAGAATTACTCGATCCCAGTGGAAGTACACATAAAGACATTATGAAAATGGATGATAAAGGGTTTGAGCATATCATTTCACTTTTTGCAAAAGTGTTTTCAGGTGACAATTTTGATAATTTTGGAGAACAAAAGCAAGGGCGAGGTTTCTACAAAATTAGAAAAAAGCAATTAGAAGCAGTATGGCTTTATATGGCATTTTCACTTTATGTTCAACATTGGGCTGGAGAAGGGGGGCTTCATACTACAAATGGCGCAGGAAAACTTACTGCTGTGCGAAAATTGGACGAGGATGTTTTACCTTGCATTAGAGAGTCGATTCTAAATATCAATAGAACTTCAGATGAACACTTTCAAAAACATAGCATTTCATATTATCAAAAGTTGTTGCAAGTTAATGGTAATTTATTCGCTTTTTCTCGTAATATCTTAAGAAGCAGAAAGGCTAATATAGGTGAGTTGTTACCTGTTTTGCCACTTAGTATCGATCCACATAAGTTAGATCTGGCAAAGCAAAATGTAAAGTCGATGCGTAAGGAAAAAGCAGGCGGACCGAGTAGAACTGAACGTCGTGTGAATGATTTTTTATCTCAAGGGCTTCAAGATGCATCCACTGATTTTCAGCCAGTAAAAAAGGATGGAGACAATTATATCGATGATAACAGTGGTTTAGAATTAGATTTTCCATTGACGGGTAAGGTTGCCATTGAAACAGATAGTAAATTTCATATCGTTAGTGGCGGTATAAAACACACAATGGTTCATAGTCTTAAATCTTTTTTGTTACGTGAGCAGGGATGGACACGTGTGCCCGTACATGTAGAAGAAAACCCGGAAATAAAAGCTAGTGCTATTGCATCAGTACTGCATCATGCTCCTGTTGCTATTTTTAATCAAACGTATCAACAATTAATGCAGCAGCAACAGCAGATCAGAGCGCAAATTGTTAACACACAACAAATGTTGGGTCGAGGAACACCTCAAAATGAAAAAGAGGCTCATTTACGATATATCTCTGAGTTATGGAAAATAGATAATAACATTATGGATATGATGCGCAATCGTTTTTTGGAACATTTACTTTCGAATTCAAGTGCACCAGAAATGAAAAACATCCATACTTATTATGAAGAGATAAAAAAGCAAAAACAGCTTATCAAACAAGGCGAGGAAAATATTCGTAAAATACAGATAGAGCAAGCTGAATTGAGACAACAAAAGCAATTACTAGAAGCATTAATTACAAGAATAAACACCAATATAAGTGAATGTAGCAATGAAATCAATGGCTCTTATCAAGATAAAATAGATGAATATGAAAGAAAACTTGCTACTGCAACCGAGAATAAGAATAGATTTAAGCATGAAAAAAACTTTGCACAGTATCAGCAAGCCAAAACGGACATGAAAGAATATGAAGGAAAAATTAAAAAATATAAAGGAAAAAAAGCAGAGAAACTTGAGGAAATTACTAGTTTGCGTGAAAACATATCTGAATCTCAGGGAAGAATAGAAAATATTGAAACACAAATGAGGAGCTGTGATGAGCAGATCCAAGAAGAAAGCAAAAAAAATGGGCTAGCATCTTCTGTGGTTGTATCTGTATCGCAAAAGATGGAGATATTTTATGAGGGCAAACTTCCTACTGCACAAATTCATGGCACATTGGCACACAGCCAAAGGGCTTTGGAGGAAGCAAGATCATCTTATGGCAAGGATTTAGGATCTGCTCAAGCAGCGAATAAAAAAAACCGCGAACTTGAACAACAAAAGCGTGAAGAGCTGAAAAAGGAAAGACAAGCGCTTGAAAGTCAGCGACATAAAAAAGATTTTGTGCATAGTAAATTCAAGTCTTTAGATAGAGAAAGGCGTGAAAGTAGTGATGAATACTCTAAATCGTCGAGTTCAAAAGATGATGACTATCGAAAAAGAGATTATGGTGATAGAACGAATTATAATCGAAGTGCTTCAAGTCATGATGAACGTGAACGTAGCAAGAGTTACCATGAACCACACAAAGAAGCATCACCGCCTCGCCGAAATTCCGAGATGCAACCCTCTTCTACAAATAGGGATAGATCTGATAGACGAGCAAGTGGTTTTATGAATGCTTATCCAGCCAGTAGGGAGCATGAAAGTGATAAGAGTACAAAATCGGCAAGCTCAAGTTTGAAAATCGATCCACATGAGAAACCTTCTATCAGTCACCCTAGAAGACCGCCTTGAGATGTTTATTTATCAATATCCATAAGTATCCAATGGTAAAGAGATGATATCATTTTGGATTTCTGAACTAATTGGATCGGTTGTAGAAGGTATCGATTGATTTGCTATCATTTTTCTTTGTGAAAACTCAATAGCCATAATGCCTTTATCATAATTTAATTTTACATATCGCCATAAATTTTGTTGAAATGTAACAGGATCGCCTGCGTTGCCAATTGAATTCATTGTATCAAACCACTGAAGAATATTGTTCTTATTACCATCAATAAGTTCAATTTTGCTCGAGCCACCAAATTTATCTTGCGCAAATTTCATCGGATCACGTTCATTGATGTAATAATGAATAGCGACCATGGAATTCCAATTGCTTAAAGTTTCATTTTTTTGAAGGTAAGTACTACTTTTATGATTTCCCATAATGTTTTCATCGGCTTTAGAATAGATCACGCCTCCAAGCGTAATTGATTCTGGCACTTTGGCCATAGCAACAAGAGAATGAAAGAAAAGGCTTAGTAAGAGAAATTTTCCAATTTGGCTGAGATTGAAGTATCCTTTTATCATCTTGACCATCCAAAAGTTTATTTGCTAGCTGTTTAAGAAAAGGTAAGCATTTATGAATATTAGCCATAGCACCGAAGAAGAAAAAGAATATGTATTAAATGCGCTAGTAAATTATAACGCTACTCAAGTCCCTTTTACCCAATCTGGTGTCTTTGAATATATCAATTTTGTTGCTAAAAATGAACAGGGTGAAATTATTGGTGGCATCAATTCAATGTTATATTGCTGGGGTATTTTATTCATTGATATTCTCTGGGTACATCAAGAACATCGTTCCAAAGGGATAGGTTCGAAATTGATAGATAAAGTAATCTGTTCTGCTAAAGAAAAGGACTGTAGTTTAGTGCATCTGGATACGTTTGATTTTCAAGCAAAAGATTTTTATTTAAGTCAGGGCTTTGATGTATTTGGTATTTTAGAAGATTGCCCACCAGGACATAATCGATTTTATATGAAGAAGAAAATATAAAAACCATGCGCTTGCAGGGGATCTCTCTTTATCACCGAATTCGAATAAATCTCTGGTTTTTATCAAAGCATGAGTCGCACAACTTAGTGTATTAGCTTAAACGGGTCTTTTCGTCTGAAGAATTTAAAATTATACTAGCCAAATTACAGTTTAGATAAGACCTTTTTCAGTGAGAACACAATGAAATTAACAAAAATTATTTTAGTGATATCTGGCTTATTTATTGTAAATGTGCAAGCAGAGGAAATGTGTTTTATTGCAATGAATGCAAATACGGGAGAAATCGTTGCCAAAAAGGGCACTATTTGTGACACGCGTATTTCCCCTATGTCTACTTTCAAAATCCCAATCAGTTTGATGGGATTTCAATCTCGCGTCTTACAAGATGAAACCCATCCCGAATGGGCATACCAACCCCGCCCTGATGGAATTGAGGTTGATAAAGAAAAGCAAATTCCTTACACACCAAAAACTTGGATGGCTGAATCAATTGTCTGGTATTCTCAGGCATTAACACCAAAAATTGGCGAGGCTAACTTTAAGCGTTTTGTTGAACAATTTGATTACGGTAATAAAGATATTTCCGGAGATAAGGGAAAGGGCAATGGGTTAACGAACGCTTGGTTGAGCTCTTCTTTAAAAATTAGCCCTTATGAACAACTTGTCTTTTTAAGAAAGATAGTAAATAGAAAATTACCACTTACACCTCATACTTATGAGATGACACAGAATATCCTCTACGTAGATGACATTGAAGGAGGATGGAAATATTATGGCAAGACTGGTAAAGGCGAAGAGTTTAATGCGGATGGTACGCCCAACATGGATAAACAATTTGGGTGGTTTGTAGGCTGGATCCAAAAAGGGGATCACAAAACTGTTTTTGCTTTTAACATGAAAGATGCTAAAGCAGTTCCTTCAATGAAAGAAAGACAAATGATAGCAAAAGCTTATTTAAAAGAGTTTGGATTGTTGCAAGAGTTCTGATCTTCTGAATGTAAATTCTAAGTGATTATGTTGCAGGAGATACCTTATCGTTTCCATGCATTTTCAAGTACTGGCTGCCGTAGAACTTTATACAAGGACAATAAAATATGGAAAGCCGCTATCATATTCGAAGGTTAGTGATAGACGATTTAGAAACCTATTTTGCGTTGCGCTTAGAAAGCCTTGAAAATGCACCGGCAAATTTTATGACTTCATATCGTGAAGAAAAATCATCAGGTATTTTGCATTATCAAAATTTGCTCAGTCATAAAACCACCGATAATCTTATACTGGGTGCTTATGTTACAAATAAACTAATAGGCATTGTTGGCATTTACCAAGAACATATGCTTAAAGCAAGGCATAAAAGTAATATTTGGGGACTATACGTTAAACCATCTTTTCGTCACCAAGGGATTGGAAAAGCACTTCTGAATGATGCTGTTTTGCACGCAACCCATGTTTTGAAAAGTGTGATCGTTAATATTACAGTTGAAGCAACAAATATGACTGCAAAAAAGTTGTATGAATCGTTTGGCTTTCAAGAGTGGGGTAAAGAGCCATGCGCGATGCAAATTGAAGGGCAGTTTTTTGATGAGTGCCATATGTCTTTGTTGGTTCAGTAATATGAAAAAATTTATCTTTGAGAATGAAGATAATCGACTCTCAAGTGAATAATTTCAGGAGGTAATTTTAAATAATTTTATGCAAAAACCAAGGATAATTGTTTTTATTATCGCCATATTAATAATTATTATTTTGTTCTTCTTGCTACCTTCTCGACCAAAAACGGAAAGGATGTTTAAAGCATTACAAACAAAAAATTGCTTCTCATTTAAGCAGGATAGATTGAATGAAATTAAATGTTAAATTTATTTCTAATATTCAAGAAGTCTATGGAGAGCTAGGGACTTCTTGGTTAAACAATTTATCTTCTTCTATTTCTCTTCTTTGTGAAAAATGGAATTTTCGTTTTATTAAGGTAATGCCCAATCTTACATATCATTTTGTTGCATTAGTTGAAAATTATAATAGCAATCAAAATGCAATTCTTAAGATAGCTCCTACCAATCAAAATATTGTGACAGAAGCAAAGTGGTTTCAATATTTTGATAAAGGTATACCCAAAATATATTGGGTTGATGAAGAGCACCATGCTTTTTTGATGGAACATCTAGAACCAGGCAAGCCGTTATCGTCTCTTATTGAAATAGATGATGATAATGCAACACGAATAATTTGTCAGGTTATTCGCGAACTGCAATCAACCAAGCAAATGATCCCCTTGCCTTTTCAACATTTGTCTACATTATCTAGCTGTTTTTCGATATTAGAAGGACGCATTGATAGCAGATTGCTATCTCAAGCCGTTTCTTGGTTTCATGAGTTGACAAGTGAATCAACGCACGCTGTATTACTTCATGGCGATCTACATCATGAAAATATACTTTCTTCTGGGGAAACATGGAAAGTGATAGATCCACATGGATATGTAGGCGATCCGGTATTTGAGTGTAGCGTAATGATTTACAATCCTACACTTTTCCCACAAGAACATTCTTTGCCACAAACGATTGAACGTCGTTTAAAAATTCTTTCTGAAGAGCTACGTTTTGATGCAAAGCGCGTGCACGCTTGGGCTTTTTGTATGACTATGCTGTCTATCGCATGGACAGTTGAAGATCACGGTCATGTGCCAGAATTTAAGCTTACAATTGCCAAGATAATTGATGAAACACCTCTTTAAGGCAATTTACAAAAAAACGATGTTTTTACGATGAATTGCTTCTTTCTCTTTTGTTAAATTTGCTTTAGGACGAATACTAAGTGCTTTAGCATTTGCGTGCATCCCCTCCTTTTTAGTCAATACGATTTTTTGTCGCCTCTTTCTAGCCAATTGTAGCGCTTTGCTTTTCTAAAGCACTTATTTCTAAGAAAATAATAAGTTACTTAAATATCTTTGTAGGTCCATGTGAAAACCTTTAATAAAGACATATTCGATTATACTGATGTGATAGAGGCGTACTCCATTTTAGGGGTAGGGCTTTGTGCAGCTTTTGAGCCTGATGTTAAAAAGGCATACCGCAAATTAGCCCTTAAATATCATCCGGACAAAACACGAGGTGATAAAGAAGCTGAGCTGAAATTCAAAGAAGTTTCTGGTGCTTACGAATATATTAATGAAAATTACCAGCAGATTGAGCAGCGTAAAGATGACATTTTTCAAACCAAAGCAAATCAGCATAGCAATACGGTTAAATCATCTTCTGAGAAAAAACAGCCGTCTCAATCTAAAACAGAAAAATCTGAAGCCTTTTCGCACTCAAATAATAAAAAGAAGCGAAATTGTTCTTCAAAGAATGGAAAAAGCAAAAGCGATTTTTTCACAGATGATCAATCTCATTCAGGTTGGAAGCAACATTCTTCGCAAGAAGAGCAACGACAAAACGAAGAAAAATTGCGCCGTGCACAGGAAGAAAATTTTCGTCGTGAACAAGAAGAAAAACAGCTTAATCAATGTCGAGAAATTGAAAAATTGTTATCGCTTAGCGCCAAACTGGATCTTCCCTTTGACATCCCCAGAGAGCAATTTCACCAATTTTTATTGCAGGCAGCAAGCTCACAATTTTTGAGTGAAGCGAAAGAATTAAATAAACAAATTAATAGATTTGTTTCTCATTTAAATGGTGTTAAAAGAAATTTATCTTGCATTTACCATGAAGAAAATAAATATATACGCTCCCATCTATTTCCAGAGTTAAATATAATTATTGATAATAAAAAACGACATTTGCAACGTCGAAATCAAGAACTGACTGATAAAGTTTACTATTTACAGTTGTTACAAAATAAATTGTGTTCATTAGCAAATGATTTATCCCATGGTTCTTATCAGAATCAGTGTGAAAAAATATTATCGCTTGATGCTACAATTAATTTGATTAATACGGAAATTGCCTCAATGCAGCTTGAGGAAAAAGTCACAGAAGCTACTATCTCTAAAGATTTATCTTTGAGCTATATTACGCGCATAACAGCGGATTTTATTAAAGGGGCCTCTTCTTTTAACAACTATTTCACTTCTTTTGATTTGAAGGGAAACTCAATGTTTCAAGTAACAGAGGCCTTACAAACTTGGCAAACACTTGAAAAAATTGAAATTACACATAGTTCTTTGATAGGTTTTCCCGCATTTTTGTGTAATATGCCGAATTTAAGAATGCTTAATCTAGCAGGAAATTTTATCGTTAATCTGCCAAGTAATATTGGAAAATTAACAAATCTTGAAGCGCTTCATTTAGGTGAAAACTTGTTAAGCGATTTGCCCGGACAATTTACTAAGCTCAAGCGTCTGAATTTACTCGATTTAAGTGATAATCAATTTTTCGCTATCCCTGGTGAAATAGGAAGTTTATCAAATTTGCAAGATTTAAGTTTTGCCAATACAAGAGCTGGAAAAGAAACTCAAGATATGCCGCAAAATAGAATAAAGGAAATTCCCTTACATATGGCAAATTTAACCAGTCTGGAGCGTTTTGATTTAAGCGATAACTTGGTTAGTGTTTTACCAGAGTCTGTTATTTTAAATTGGCAAAAACTTCATACATTATTGATTGATAATAATAACTTGAGCACTTTGCCGAAGAATATTGGTGATTTATCTGGGCTTACTTATTTGGATGCAAGGAATAATATGATTTCCTTTATTCCTTCCTCATTAATAAAACTGAAAGGGAAAATCAAAGATTGCTTATTGCAATATAATTATTTACATCATCATGAACAATCAGTCATGGGTCTTTTATTATTAATGGGATACTCTGAAGGGGATATTAGAACACTTTTGAGTTGTCAAATACCGACAGATGTTTGTTCCATGAGTGTTGATCATGTGTTTTCCTATGAAGACGATGGTTATCTGTTACATATTACGAACGAATATAAAAATCATATTTATCGTTTGTATGTTGCTGAACAAGAGGCATTAAAACAGCAACAATTTCTTTACGCTATGTTTTCATCGAACGGGAAATTTATTTTCCATAACTGATTCTGTAAGTCACATTCGCGATGTCGTCAGAAACTAAAAGTGAACAAACAGGCAGCACAAGACCATCAAAATAGACCAAACACACACAGAAAAAATATTCATTCTCGCAGTCGGTGTTGGGTTTCTTCTTTGAGAGGTATGGGGCTTTGCTTAAGGCTCAAACTTGCATTCCTACGGCGACCAACCATTCGGGTGTTGGTAGTACTAATTTTCTTTCGCGCGTACTAAAAAGAGCAATAACAAACTCAGCAATGCAGCAAACCTCACCATCGCGAGTGATTTTTTGCACAAGTTTGCCGATTTTTCCTTCATAAGAGATCATTTGTGTTTCAATGTTCACTTTTTCTCGTAAGCGTAGTTCTTTCAAGAACGTCAATTTTATTTCAAGAATGGTGGGCCCCAAGCCAGTTTCTTGGATTTTTTTGATGCCATAGCCATTATGAGTTATCAGCTCCCAGCGTGCTTCTTCAAGTAAAGTAAGATAGGTAGCATTATTGACATGACCAAATGTGTCAAGATGTGTTTCTTTGATAATTAAGGGATAGGAAAATACTGTAGAGATCATCATTGTTCTCTTCAAATAAAATTTTCTGACATTTAAAAGTTTCTTAAGAATATCCTATCTCAGCGCGTATTGTCATTTTTTCTAGACAAAGATGATGCCTCCAGCGAGCCATCATCTTTATAGGGAAGACATAAAGCTATCGTATATTGCGCATTTCACCTTCATTCTCTTCGTGTTCCATTTGTGAAAGGTTACCACTATAGTACCCTGCTCCACCTGATTGATATGATGACGATGATGAATAGGAAGCCCCTGGCCCTTGGCAGGCAGCTAAGGAAATAGTCATTATTAAAAGCACGAATTGAATGACAGTTTTCATTGCATCTACTCCTGATTTTATTTACAAAATAAATGACAATAAACTACCCACAAAGATAGCAGTTTTTAAGCTGGATAAAATCCTTGGAAGTCTAATCATGAGTATGTTAAAAAATTCTTTTGTTTAAAAACGTGATGAAAAAATAAAAACAGTTTAAAATCGTTCACCAAATAAAACGGGGCGCAGTCATGCCTATTTTAGAGTTTTCAGTCAAAGGATATCGATCTTTACAAGATCTACATTTACCGTTGAATCATATTAATGTGATTACCGGTCCAAATGGTTGCGGGAAAAGTAACTTATATAACTCCATTTCTCTTTTAGGAAAAACGTCAGAAGGTAATTTAGCTAAAACTTTAGCGCTAGAAGGTGGAATGCCTTCAGTGTTATGGGCAGGGGAAAGAAAAAATACGACTCGAACCAAAAAACCAGTACGGATGACGCTGACTGTCAAAACCGAAGTTTTTTGTTATGAGCTTGCGCTAGGATTGCCTGCAGGATTATCTCTTTCTCTGTTTGGTTTAGATCCAGAGGTGAAGGAAGAAACAGTTTGGCTTGGCGAGAGAAGGCGGGCAACAACTTTTTTGGAACGTAAATCTAATGTCACTTGGGTTGTTAATCAGAGCGGTGAACGGATCACTTATCCTGTTCCATTAACACATACAGAATCTATTTTGTCTCAGTTGCATGAGCCTCATTTGTATCCTGAATTATCAGTGATAAGAGAAACCATGCGAAATTGGCGTTTTTATCATCATTTTCGAACAGACAATTACTCTCCTTTAAGACTACCTCAAGTGAGTGTGCGTACTCCTGTTATGAGCAATGATGGGGTCGACTATGCCGCAGCACTACAGACCATTATTGAGATAGGAAACGATGAGGCGCTATTTGCTGCTATCGACGATGCCTTTCCAGGATGCAGACTCATCATTAAAAGTGATCATGGAAGATTTGAAATTTTGTTACAGCAACCAGGTATTAAACGTCCCTTAGAAGCACGAGAGCTATCAGATGGTACGCTGCGCTATTTATGTCTGATTGCGGCGCTACTAAGCCCGCGCCCGCCTGAGTTTTTGGCAATCAATGAACCGGAAATGAGTTTACATCCTGATTTAATTGAACCTTTGGCGAATCTCATTTATGCTGCAAGCAAAAATTCTCAAATTTGGCTGACAACGCATTCGCAACGCTTAGCCAAATGTTTAGCGACCTTGACCGGTCAAAATCCAATTGTCTTAAATAAAAATGAAGGATGCACTGAAATAGTGCAATCATAATAAGAGAAACCAGGATATAAAAATGAAAAAAATATGCACATTAGCGCTAATCTCTGGATTATCTTTTCCCTTGCTTGCTGCAAACAAAGAGAATAACGATCCTTGCTGTGGTGTTAAAATTTCCGGCTACTTGGATACTTCTTATAATTATTTGGTTGCTGCTAATCAATTTCAAGGTGGGATCTTTGATCGCAGTTTTGATATCAAAGAAGATGGATTCACATTGCAGCAAATAGCCGCAACAGTTGCCTATCAACCAGATGACGGAATAGGCGGATTGATTAATCCTATTTTTGGTCGAGATGCAATAACCACTGCACCTTATGGTTATAATGCACAAACTGGGGATGGTCCGATAGGATTTGATCTATTACAAGTTTATGCACAATACGGGCTATCGCCATTAACAGTAATGGCGGGAAGATTTATCACGTTGACAGGCGCAGAAGTGGTGGATACCACGGCCAACACTAACTTTTCTCGTTCATTGCTCTATACATTGGCAACCCCTATTACCCACACAGGCGTGCGCACAATTTATACTATTACTGATAGTTTAAAATTCATTTTAGGTGTCAACAATGGTTGGGATAATATCCGCGATACAAGTCGTGATAAGACCTTAGAATTTGGAATAGCATTTAATCCAGGAAAAATATTTTCTTTTTCAGCGCAAGGTTATACAGGAGAAGAACGCGTTGTTGCACGCACAGCGACAGGTCCTGTTGGTACTCGAACCTTGATAGATTTAGTTGCTGCTTATCAAATGTCTGACAGCATGAGCTTAGTGCTAAATTATGATTATGGTGTGCAAAATAATGTCACGATAGAAGGCAGCAGCATTGTCGGTAAGGCAGTATGGCAAGGTATTGCGGCTTATTTTAATTATAAATTAAACGAGAATTGGAGAGTCTCTTTGCGCGGAGAAGATTTTAGTGACCGAAATGGTTACCGTACAGGCACACACCAAACGCTTAAAGAAATGACTTTCACCTTGGGATATGCACCGTGGAAAAATATAGAATTTCGCGGCGAAACGCGACGTGATATTTCGAATGCCAATGCTTTCATGCATCGTGGCTCTGATACCCCTAAAAAGGTGCAACAATCTTTTGCTTTAGAATGTGTTTATAAATTTAGTAACAGCAATTAATCAGAGTAGGGATATTCCTTTTAATGATCGGATGAAAACCAATTAAGCATATGATAAATCGAACCCATCAGTGCTGAATGGGCCGGGACAGCCTTCACGACCGGCATCTCCCATTTTTCATCCACTATTGACGTCGAAGGGCCGTAGGTACGAAGCACCATATAAAATGGCCCTTTAGGCGTTGGTAGCCAGTTCAATTCTTTATCTTTTCCTGGAGAGCGATGTGAGATAAAAATAGTCATGGCGCCGTCTTTTTCCTTCACTATAGGATTTCGGCTATTGATTGAATAGCGGTGAATAGGATTAGCGACTAAGAAATGATCTGTTAGGGAATACATCGTGATAGACCAGAAGTATTTAACAGGCGGTGCTCCATTTGCCGGAAATGTAATTTCATAGGCATACTTACTGCCATCTAAATAGTGACCTTCAGCGTCAGTGTCCCAAGGAATATAAAAGGCTTGATCTGCTGTATTGCTAAACATACCAGCATAGACACCTACTGCTCGATGTAAATACTCATTTTGCATGGTTTCACGATTACCAAAAAATGAACTTGAATTTTTTGATTCTTTGGCCCCTTCTTCTATAAGGCTGGTGGCATCAATGATCCCTTGTTGAACATATTCACGGACTTTGGGATCTAATTTTTCAGGTTGCCAAGGTTTACCGCCGATAATACCGAGCTTAGCAATGCGATGTAATATTGCTTGATCTGCCGCATTAGGTTTAGTGAGGGAAAGTAAAAAATTAACATAGGTAAAAACAGCATCGGTATGTAGATCTTCTTCTTTCCACTGTAGCCATTCAATTTTAGCAGCAGGTTTTGGCGCAGTTTTACCTAAAAATGCAGATAAGGGTTGTAGTTTGTAATTTTTTTGTATTTGAGAAAGATTATCAAGATCGTTATTTCCTAAGAATTCTGTTCGAGTGAGGCTGCCTAAAAAACTCGATTCTCCTTGGATAATGCGCTTGATTCCTTCAGGTTTTTTGCCTTTCCAGTTGGGCCCCGCCAATAGAAAATTACCGCCTTCATTTCCATCTTTGATTGAGCCTGGATTATCTAACACAAATCCCCATAAATCATTCCACTGTGAGGTATAGTAACGAGCCGTATCAATTTTTGGTAGGGTTAATACCCAAGGTTCCTGGCGTAAATCTACCCATGCAAAGGAATAGGGGGTATCAATGTTGGGCGTGACGACATCTTGATTTTCTGGCGAGGCAGGATCATAAGATCGCCATTTTCCAAACCCGCCATTATAAAATTTTGAATTTTCGTCAATGGCCTGCATGTGCATGGTTCGGTAATTCATTAGGAGTGGAAAAGAGAAGATATAAGCTTCTTTAGCGAGCTTATAGGCTTCTTTTGGAGTAAGGGGGCTATCTACCTGTTTTGCACTGCCATATCCCCAGGAAATGCTTAATGTTAAAAATGACGCAAGAAGCAGGTGATTTTTCATAGCTCTCTTCCCTTAAAGTCATTTCTTATTTATAGCATGTTAAATGACGCTGTGGGACAGCCTTGAAATAGTTAGTTGTGCTAATTAAAAAAGGTGAGGCATTTATTCATTGTTATTTTCGGATAATGCCTATTGTGGTATGTAAATCAACAATGTAGCCATTTAAATTCAATTTTTTGGGGAGTTTATTTTTGACACGGATCTCTAGTAAGCGAGGCGAATGTATAGTTAGAGCAAAATAGATTTTATCTGTTGTTTCTGCGCTAAATAGTGAATTTACCTCAAAATCGATAAGTATTCCATGATTGAATTCAGGCTCTTCTAATTCATTAGGGTAGATGACGCTGATATGTGATCCGATGCCAATTGAAAAATAATCGGGCTTTTCAACATTCGGCTCATTTAGTAAGGGACAAAGTTTGTGTATATATCTGTCATCTATATCCACATAGAGAAGTTTATCTGCAGATAATTTTAGCGCTCCCTGATGAGGGAGCATTTTTGCGTATTCAATTAAATGTTGATTGCTAATGGGGGTAATAATTAACTGATTATCTTTCATAGGAATATTTTCCAAGAGAGAGCCTTGTTACCTTAAAGGACTTCAATTTTAAAAAATTGCATTAAACGTTCGATAGCTTCTTCAAATTGTTTCTCTTGAATGAGGATATAATCGGTATCGTAAGTTGATATGGCATAAATACTGATGCCATTTTCAGATAAAGGGGTGATGACACGTTTCAAAATCCCGACTAAGGAGAAATCTAATTGACCTTTGATTCTTAGCATTCGCCAACCCTTTTCCGCTTTAACATTTTCATCAACAATCGATTGGTCGCATACTATGGATAATTCTTCATCCGTTTTTGTGATAGAAATAAATTTGCTTTTTTCTATATTGATCCATTGTGGTAATTTATCATCGGGAGACAATCGACATACTGCCAGGATGTCATGGGTTACTTGCAAAGTAATGGGATATTCATTTTGCTTATGCATTTTTATACCTATATTTTATATGTTTTTATCGATCAGATGATACTGAGCTCAGCGAAAAGTGGGCATATAAATGAGATGTGAGCATGCTTCAGAACATTTGTAAATCTTCAAGATAAGGTATAACACAAATGCAAGAGATGCAACTAATGATATTTAGATTGACTTGAAAAATAGAAAAGATATTCTATTCCCTCACATGAAAAGGGAAGCACATGATAAGTTAAGTATTTGAGCAAAATAGTGTAACTAGGAGATAACATGAGAACATTACTAGCAGCAGAAATTTCAAAAATATCAGGAAGTGGTACATTTGATGTTTTTACGGAAGATCAAATTTCCACAGCTGATATTCTTTATTCATTTTCTTTAGCAGCATTTGCTGTTTCAGCTTTTCCTATCGTTCTTCCAGTGATGGTGGTTTATAAAGCGATATCAGGATAAATTGTTAAACGCTCAATCTTTCACTGAAACGAAGCCATTATTGTATAAGTGTAACTTAGTTACACTTATACATAGAGCCTACTCTAACGGGAAATGAGATGATAAGTTGAAAATTATAAGAAACGTGCGATGAAGTTAAGCATTAAAATCAAGTGCGACTAAGGCTTCTTCTTCTAAAGCTTGTTTAACAGAAAAACGTTGTTTCATTAGCTTAAAATAGCGCAGTAAATTTGGCCACTCAGACATACCCATGTTGAGTTTTGCTAACCAAATTAAGATGACAAATAAATAACTATCTGCTATTGAAAATGTATCACCCATCATATAGATATTCTGACTCAATAGTTTTTCTACCACATTCAATTTATTTTTTAAAATTGGTGCAAAAATATTTTGTTTATCATGGTTTGAGAGCCGCGACCAAAATAATGGGGCGCAATAACGGTGTAGATCGGTACTAACAAAATTTAACCATTCTAGTGTGCGATATCTTTTTATATCGCCTATCGGAGGCAATAAATCGATTCTTTTATGGGTATCTGCTAAAAACTGCAGAATAACCGCGTTTTCAGTTAATATTTCGTTATTCTTTAACTGCAGCACAGGTACGGCACCTTTAGGATTTATTGCTAAAAAATCCTTTCCGGTTTCTGTTTGTTTGGCCTTCAAGTTCACGGATACATAATCGCATGTAATACCAAGTTCATGAATAATGATCCGAACAGCTAATGAACAAACACTGTTACTATAAAATAATTTCATTAATGCCTCTAAAATTTTGGTATTAAAAATTTATTTGTAAAAGATATGCGCCTTTTGGAGTTTCTGTGTTTCTTCTTCTTGTGAAGTGCTTAGGGGATCACATAGCGCTGTTTTATACATTTCTTGCGGTATATCTTCTGATGAGGATAAGTTGCGAGTGGGAGTATTATTTTGCGGGGTATAGGATGTCAACGAATCAAAAAATATTGAATCCATAATTTGGATGGCTTCTCCGTTATTTTCGCTGTTGTCGGGTCCTAACATGTTTTGAAGCTCTTCTAAAAAGGCGGTATCCGTTTTTGTCCAGTTTTCTGCGATTCTTTCTAATTGTAACCTAAGTAAGCTAGAGCCTGATTGTCCGAATAAGCGGTTGCCAATTGTGGTAAATGTGGGGGCTAGTTTTTCAAGAACGTAGGCTTGTATAGCATAAACATCTCTTTTTTCAGTTTGACAGAATACTCTAAATTTACTGAGTTCATTATTTGCTTGATGGAACCAAGTGCGACTCTTATTATTTTCACTACTTTTAATGTATATCGTTAAAATATCTTCAATAGCTGCGATTGCTTGGGCGCTGTTAACTGAAGGGCTGGTATTAAGGGTGAGAGGCATAATAATTCCTTGTATCGATTTGATGCGATCGTTCAATGCCGGATAGAAATGTTTAATTGCTTAGGTATGTCTTAAAAAAGATGTTGGATATTATCACAAAGAGGAGTTTGAGCAATATTTGGAAAAGAGCACAGAATTTTTTGAAAGTATACTTGCATTTTAAGTTTAAAGGATGGCCCACATTCCAATGTGAGCCATCCTTTAACTGTTTAACGAAGTTTCATTGCTTTTTCAAGAGAAACTTCAGCTAAATTATCATTTCCAACTGCAGAGGCTTGATTTCGCATTTGTTTAAATTGTGGCGTGAGAGAAGATGATCTTTCAAACAAGGGTTGAACAAGATCTGCATTCTTAACATGATCTATTCTTTGTTCAGGTGCTTGTGACGTTGCATTTGTGCGACGATTAAAGAGCGTGTTGACACACCAAGTAAAAAAATCACGACCTAATTCTATAGCAGCATAAGCACCGCCTAATATAAAACCAATTGTATGAGTAATAACATGAGGCAGATTTCGTACGAACCACTTACCTAAATCGAGTGCGTTACGAACAATGGATTTGATGAGATCAAATCCGAATTGTATTAGCTCTGGAATATGTTTTAAAAGAAATACCATACCCTCATAAAGAAATTTCATAACATCTGTAAAATGCGTGAGGGTGTATTTTGCTATTTCAAACAAAAATATTAACGCTTCTTTACCTAAATTAAGACCTGCTTTAAAGGTAGACAAAATCCCTTGAAAGAAAAGGGGAATGTTTCTTGGCAGATTAGTGATAAAGTTCACGAAAAATCCTGAAAAGACGACGATAGAATTTTTAATCGCGTCTTTAAAATATCGGACTGTTGCAGAAACTTGGTTAGCTATTTCACTTATTGTCATGGTTTGCTCCTCGTTAAAGATGATGAGCAAATAGTAAGTGAATGTTCATTCATTATCAAGTACCGTTTGTCGCCTTATATAAAATGGGCAGCAAAGTTTAATTTATAAATAGAAATATTGTGAGGAAATAATTAGGGATAAACACTGCAGTTTTAACTGCATACATAAAGATATTTTACAACTATCCTATAAATTGCCTCGCATTTATCATGTACTTTGTTACTATTCCTCTCACTCACAACATGGTGAACATTGAGGAACAGATGAAGAGCTTTATAGATGATGAAGAAATGAGAAATTATTTACTTTTTGAGGCAGTACAAGAGCAAAAGGGAATAGCCTTTGCAAGGATGGTTAGAATGGACCGTGCAAAGAATTTTTTAGAAAGAATTTCTGGCACCAAATCATGGGAAAATCGTTCAGGAAGTTTTGTTTCTCCCGCCGTATCACGGCAAGAGGTATATAAATTAGCGTTAAAAATTCCAGAAAATCTTTACTCTGATGATTTCATTGGTATTATAAAATCAAGTGGAGTAGGCTATCGCGTCATGCTAGATTTGGAGCGTGTTTTAAACGCCTCCCAAGATGTATTGTATACAGCGGCATATGATCACTCAGAGATAGATGAAAGCGCGGTGCAATGGATGCAAACCCCCGCGAGCGTGGTTTCTCAGCAGATGACCTGGCATAAAATAATACGTTTAGCCTGCAAGGTTGATGAAAACCTTTTCTTCAGTCAGGATCAAGATTCTGTCGGAATTGTTAAATCTCGCAGTGGTGGGTTTCGTTTAATGTTAGATCCTCAAAAATTCTCTGAAACACCTAGAGATGCTATTTTCCTTTCAGATAATAACACCAAAAGAGAGATACCATAAGCATTACTATTCACAATGAAATGAAAAGTTCATCAAGATCTTTTCATTTCACTTTTATTAAAACTCTAGCTTATAAAATTTTTCCCATATCTATATCTTGTGAAAATTGTTTTGGATAATCGGGATCATTGAAAGGCATCTCCATATACCCATATTTAAGATAGAAAGCATGGGCTTCGGGCGATGATTCCATGTGCAAGGAAACAATATTATGTTGTTTCAGCCAGCGCTCACAATCTTTTAGAAATTTTCCGCCTAGACCATGGTTTCTGTAGGACTCATCGAGAACAATAATTCTGAGCGCTGCTCTTTGGCTTGGCCAAAGTTGAATATGAGCATAACCAATAATTTGCGCACCTTGGTATAAGATAAAATGAAGATGTTTTTTATCCTCAAAAGTCCAGGTGTAGGGATCTACGACAGGAATTTTATCGAAGAAATAGTGTTGGCGAAAATACTTTGCGGCTTCCCATTCACGAGGCATTAAAGCGTTGACAATGCGTAGTCCTTTAAATTGCGTTTTTGCAAGAATATCTGCAACAAAGGCATCTTTACCAATACTATAATTCAAAATATCATTTGGATATTGTAAGGCTAAATCTTGTTTTAGTTTTTGATAGGCATCTTTATCTTCAGCATGCGTTCGCATCCAATCGCGAAATTTTAAATGCCCCTCAATGGCAGCATTGTCCTCTTGAAAAATATGCACATTAAATCCTTGCTTTTGAAAAAAACGACGAAAAAGTATGCCATATTCTCCCTTGGCATTAAAGCCAAGTTCTTCCATTGCCGCTTCATCGACAGTCGAAATATCACGCACGATAGGGAGCATATCGATGATAGGTTTGGCAGCAAGATCAGGGATCGAGGTTGAGCCAATATGGTGAATAGTTATGCAATTTGAGCCTAAAATTTGTTGGATACACTCTGCTTGTGTTTTAAATAATTCGTTCCAGAGGGGATCATAAGGAACAACTTTAATTGAATTTGCAACCATACTAGATTCCATCGTCGTTTTGTGAAGGTTTAAGTATAGCGAGAAATGATGAAGTGTTGGAAGACCTTTGTGCCAATATAGGTTATTAAATACTATCTTTGAAAAACATAGGTGCCTGGCGCATCGCAAAGAATGGGATAGCCTTTTTCAGGGGCGCCGATGGGAGGTGTAGCGAATTGTTCAATGGAATGTTTGGCAAGCCATTCGTGCCATTTTGGCCACCAAGAACCATCAAAGGTTGGCGCTGTTTCAAGCCATTTTTTTGCTGTGAGATATTTATCATTACGATGATGTGTTAATATTTGGAAGTTTCGATTAGGGTGTCCAGGTTCACTTACAATTCCCGCATTGTGACCGCCACTTGTTAACACAAATGTGATTTCTGATTTGATAAACAAATGAATTTTATAGACAGATTTCCAAGGTGAAATATGATCTTTTACGGTGCCTACAGAAAAAAGTGGTGTCGCGACATCATGTAAGGCAACATTGCTTTTGTTGACTTTAAAGTTTCCTTGGACTAAATCATTATTAATAAATAATTTACGTAAATATTGTGAATGCATTTTGTAAGGGAGTCTTGTAGTATCATAGTTCCATGCCATGAGATCATTGATATCTTCTTGCTGTCCTATTAAATATTCACGAACAACTTTTGACCAAATAAGATCAACCGAGCGTAACATGTTGAAGGTGCTTGCCATTTGTTTACCATCAAGATAACCTTTTTTCCACATAATGCTTTCAAGATATTGAATTTGGCTTTCATCTACAAATAGTAGTAGCTCACCTGCTTCTTTAAAATCGACTTGCGCAGCAAAGAGTGTAATTGTTTTTAATCGATTATCATTGGTACTGCTCATATACGCTGCAGCCATCATTAATAATGTTCCGCCTAAACAATACCCCACGGCGTGTATTTGTTGCTTGGGAATGATTTGATTGATTGCATCGATAGCAGCAAAGATGCCGAGATTAATGTAGTCAGTCATACTCAGATTTCTATCTTCACTATCAGGATTTTTCCAAGAAATCATGAAAACAGTGTGTCCTTTGTCGACTAAGTATTTTACTAATGAGTTATGTTCTGAGAGATCAAGAATATAATATTTCATGATCCAAGCTGGTATGAATAATATTGGCTCAGCATAAACAGTAGAAGTCGTTGGCTCATATTGAATGAGCTCAATAAGATTATTTCGATATACTACTTTTCCTTTTGTTGCGGCAACATTCATCCCAACTTGATAATGTTCTGTTCCGACAGGAGGAAGCTTTTTGTATTTCCTGTAGATATCGTTAAGAAGGTAATTACCTCCTCGGACTAAGTTTAATCCTCCTTCATTGAAAGTAGCCTGCAATACTTCAGGGTTAGTCCAGGGAAAATTTGAAGGAGAAAACATATCTAAGATTTGTCTGCCTGTGAAATTGACCATATGGTGATGATGCTTGTTCATTCCGCCAGGATCGCTTGAGGCCTCTGTCCATATTTTTTCACACAATAAAAAATACTGTGAGTATAGATTAAAGGGAAATTCTACCCAGAGTTTATTTTCAAATCGTTTGTCATACTCAAGACCATGGGTGCAGACTGCGCAATTTTTATCAAAAATGCTTTGTGCAACATATTGCATAAATTGGTAATGATAGGTGATAGCTTTGGCTGCAATATTAGCTTGCTTTGCTGGTGAAATGGCTAAATCCATCATCCAGTCGGTGAAAGCAAGACAATATGAAGCAGGCGATAACCAACGAGTATATTGCCCGAGCCAGCTGCGAAACATATAATCATATTCTTCTCCTTTGTAAAAGAAAGAAGAATTCGAAGAAGTGTTTTGTTCTGAAGGTTTTTTTTTCTGCATGTATTCGCCAAAATGAAATATTTTAGGTGTGACATCACGCAAATTTCGACTGACTCTCTATCTATTTCGACCAAGGAACCCTAAAATTAAGAACTATTGTTTAAGAAAACATGAGGAAAGAAAACAGCTATAGTTTATTTACAATAAACAATAGTGCATTGTACTTATTTCCACTGACATTTTTTAAGCGTACAAAGCAGGAGATGATGATGAAAAATTTTATAAGTAAATTGATTATTTTACCGTTAATTGTCTTCAGCAGTTGTGTATTTGCAGAAAAAATTATCATTAATCGACAACCTGTTACACTGCAACAGCAAGGTGAGATATATGTTGTACCTCAAGATTATAAAGTTGCGCAAGATTATCAATACGTTACTATTAATGGAAAACAACGTGCATGCTTTCTTGACAAAAGACCAGATTTTGTTAATTTGGATGTGGTTTCAATCAATGTACAAACCGCTACAGGTGTCGCTGCCGCTACGTGGAATTGTTATTCATTGGATCCTACCTATTTTGAAATTATCCAAACCAAATAGTGATATCGTTCTTGCTAAAGATATTAGTCTTTAGCAAGAATAGCATGTTTAACTATATATTAAATTCATTTTTGAGCGTTTTTTTAAGCGCATCATCGGCATTTTTCATTAAAGGCATACCATGAGCACTGATCAAATGTTTAAATTTAAGCTGCTTTAATCGTTCAAAATCTTCTATTTTTACCTTACAGGCTTGTTGCCATATTTGAGAAATTGTAGCTTCGCCAAAGAAACCCAGCGATTCATATAATTTTGCAGTTTCTTCACTAAAGTAGGGATCTGCACTCACCCAGTTTTTAATACTATCGCAGCAGATAAGAATACCGTCCTCTTGATGAAGATGGAGAATGCCTTCAGGATGAATAGAAGTTTCAAATAAAAATAAAGAACCATTAGGAAAAGGTAGGCTGTCTCCCGGGATAAGCTCAATATCAGTAATTCTGTTATTCTCATGTTCCATGCCTTGTAAGGCCCAAAGATTGGCTGAATAACGATCGAGATAAAAAGCATCATCGCGACCATGAAATGCCCCAATCCTAATAACATGAGTAACTTTACCGAGCTTATCTAATGCAGCTAAGCCATCTTCGCCTAGCTTAACTGTATTGATAAGGGTAAGCTCTTCATCATTTTTTATCACTACCATATTGCGGCTATGTTGCAGTTCGACGCCTTCATAGGTGGTGATATTGGTGCCCATAACAAAAAATATATTAGTGAAAATTTCTTTAAGTTCACCATGAGGCCAAGCCGGTGGGTAGGATGTCATTTGCCTTTCCTTTCAAGGTGGTAAGATGCATTATGATACCAGGAGAGAATTTCTAGATAAATACTTTGATTATCGTTTTATGCCAAGGAGATCCCAAGAGCAAAGAGATCAAGCCATTGTAATAGTTAAATTCCAATCAGTTTTTCTTGGGAAAAGAGGCGTAAGTCCTCTTATGTTACTTTCGAATTAAGAGAACAGGAACAGGAGAAATACGTACAACGCTTTCAGCAATGCTGCCTAGTAAGAATCGATGGACTCCACGCCGCCCATGCGTTCCAATAATAATGAGATCTGCTGGCCAGGATTTTGCTTCGTTGATGATGTTTTCAGCAATTTTTTGATTAGACGCACTCATTTTAACTATTTTAGTTTCAAAATTTTTAACTTGGGCCTTTTCAAATTTGGATTGAACACTTTTTAATAAATTAATTGCCTCTTTTTTTATTAATTTTTGAAGTTCCATCGAGAGTTTAGTAGGTTTATTTTCAAGATGAATTAAGTTTTCATCTGATACATGGATAATTCTTAGCTTGCAATTGGGGAGCTGATGATAAAATTTAATAGTTTCTTTTAAGACAGCCTTTGATGTAGCACTATCATCGATGGCAACCATAATATTCTTATAAGTAGCATCTTTCTTTTTTGTTTTTTTAGTGGTTGGCTTTTTGGACTGAGCCATAAAAATTCCTTGAAGTGTATATCTCTTTAATAATTTTAGTCTAAAAGAGTTATCTTTTTATTGAGACGTCAGATATCAACAGGCGAACTGTTATATTATACAGATAAAATCCTTATCAAATGGAAAGTTGTCGCGATGAACAAAGGGAGGTTGCTTAAGGTGTTCACTTTAACACCCCATACATTATCATTGTTATTATGCATAAAATCGCATAAAGTCCCGGCAATACGATGGCGGTAATATTAAAAGTCCCGGCACTTAATACTGTTATCGTAGCAAGTGTGATGGCAATAAAGTTAATGACCGAAGCGCCATGTGCTTTATCTTGAGCAAAACAAATAGCACGGGAAGAAGCATTAGCCAAAATCATTACTTCGCCCATGTTGATGATCATCATAGGGACAAAGAGTGATATGAGAATAGGATATTGTACATAAGTGAAGAAACCAGCAAGGACCACACCAAGAATAGTAATTGTGATCCCAATTTTGAGAATAGAAAGAACAGGAAAATATTTAGTCAATTTGGCTGAGATTAAAGAGCCAAGTGCTAATCCCACCATTGGGATAAGATTGGCAAAACCATAATCTACGCTACTCATGCCTGCTTGATTAATAGCGATGAAGGGGGAAAGTGTTGCAAACAAATAAATAAAGCAGCTGCACATGCCGACTAAAAATCCGCCAGCGATAATTTTAGCATTGCTAAATTCATGAGCATATACTTTCACTAAGTAGCGTGGCTTTAATGCACTTAAATTGCGTAAGAATTGGGTTTCTGGTAATTGTGAAATCAGCCCCAGCAATAAAAGGCCATAAACACAACAGGCATAAAAACAGCTTAGCCAACCAAAATAACTATTTAATACGCCACCTAGTGCGACACCAAGACCTGGTGTAATGGCAAAAGCAAGCATAAGTAGAGAAATTTTTTGACTTGCGATTTGTGGAGGATACGTTTCATTGACCATGGTTATGGTAATTTTTAATCCGCCACCAGCCCCTACTGCTAAGAAAAATCTTGCAACTACTAACAAGGCATAGTTGTGGAAGAGACCTGCTGTGATACAAAATAAACTACTGAATATTTGTATTACCACACCAATGTAAATGGCGCATTTTCGGCCGTAGCGATTGGATAAGGGACCATACAATAACTGTCCAATCGCATAACCTGCTAAAAAGGTTGTTACGCTCAATTGGCCTGCACTTTCTGAAATACCAAAATAATCGACCATATTAGGTAAGGCAGGCGTAAATAATACAGCATTCACAGATGCAAATGATATCAATAGTAGCAAGATAAATATCGGAAGTTCTTTGTGCGAATACGTAATGGTTTGTTGCAAGATATTAGATCCAAAATAAAAATGGACAGCCTATAGGTAAATGCATTGTGAAGAAATTAAGCATTATAATACAACTTAAATTCTATTCAGCATCGCTGAGATATGTTTAGCAAAAATTATCTTTTATTAGGTTAATTTTCAAACAAAATGCTTATATACATTATGTGGAGCAATTTTTTGATATCGATATGAATTTAGTATAAAACGTTGATTTATTGTCCCAAATTTGGTTATATTTATTAACTGTATCCTCATCATTCCCATCTAAATCCGTCTGAGCACTCAAGTATTCTCATCAATGGCCATGAGGCTAAACTGTATAAATCTCCCTCAAAGAAATGACTCGCAAGGGGTGGATGGTTAAAACGTATAACATTTAGAAAAATAATCCGTAGAAGAGAATTTTAAATGATGACTCTAACTCTTTCAGGATGTGATAGCGATGTTTAAATTTATCACTATTCTTTTGATACAAGTATTATGTGGCATGGAAATGGATTTATTTATTCCTAGCTTTCCAGAGCTGCAAAAGGTATTTGTACTTTCTCCGTTTATGGTTCAAATGACCATTAGTATAAATTTTCTTTGTTTTTGTGTTTGTTCGTTATTTGCAGGTGCCTTGGGCGATCGTTTTAATCGTCGGGTTATACTTTTACTTGGATTATGTATTTTTATCATGGGAAGTTTACTGTGTGTTGTTGCGCCAAATTATGTGGTTTTAATTTTAGGACGAGCTATACAAGGCATTGGTATTTCGGCGCCTGCTATTCTTTCATTCCCAATTCTTTTAGATAGTTATACTATTGAAAAGCAACCTGGCATGATGGGAACCATCAACGGTATTAAAACCTTAGCGATGGCCGTTGCTCCTTTGATAGGAAGCTTTGTTAATCTATATTTTGGCTGGCGTGGTAATTTTACTCTTTTGCTAGCATTTGGTGTGTTGTGTTTGGTAATAAGTTTCCTTTTTATTCCCGATAAAAAAGGCAATCAAACTATTTCGCTTTCTCTTAGGGCTTATTCGCCAATTTTAAAAGCACCGGCCTATCTTAATTTGCTTTTTGCTTTATCCCTGGTAACGTCAGCCTATTGGATGTTTATGGGAATGGCCCCCCTTCTTTTTATGGATAATATGGGCGTATCACTTAAACACTTTGGATACTATCAAGGTTCTTTATCACTTACTTTTGCCTTGGTGTGTGTTTTTAGCTCTCCATTATTAAATATCTTTGGCAGAAGACATTGTTTTTATGTGGGATTAGCAATTTGTTTTCTAAGTGCACTATTGATTATTGGGCTTATTGTTTTTCAAATTCATCAGCCTTTACTCATTACAGCTGTTTTAGTGCTTTTTAGTATTGGAATAGTTTTTCCAATCAACATCTTATATCCTGTTATTTTGAAAGTGATCCCTGGCGCAGAAAGCAGGGCTTCAGGGTTAGGTCAGGCTGTTGTATTGTTGCTCACCGCTATGATGCTTCAGAGTGTCGGTTTTTTTTACAATGGGACATTTATGCCTATAGGCATAACCATGTTTATATCAATTATGCTATCTTTAATTTTGGTTCGAAACATAATCAATAAAAAGTGGTTAGTATTTACTTCGTAGAAATCTTAAGCGAGAAGATATGAATGCTGGGAAATATGTACTGGATGTAGGTGAAATCGATTTACATCGAATGACATTGTTAGGGGATATCTATAAACCATACACCACACTATTTATTGAACACAATGGTTTGCGAGGTGGTATGCATGTAGCTGATGTTGGCTGTGGGCCAGGTAATATGTCGTTGTGGTTTGCTGACCAAGTGGGCACCTCAGGTAGCGTCACAGCAATAGATAGCAGCAGTGAACAACTCAATATACTTAAATCCAGATTGCAATCAAAAAATATTACTCATGTCTTACCAAAAAAATTAGATGTGTATGAGTTATCTAAACATTTTAATCAGCAGTTTGATGTGGTTTATTGTCGATTTTTTTTGATTCATCTTCAAGAACCTGTCAAAGCGATATATCAGCTTAAAAAAATATTAAAACCTAATGGGCGTCTTATCATTGCTGAATTAGATAATTATACTTGGTATAGTTACCCTGAAAATAGTTACCTTCAAAGGGATATTGATCTCCTTTGTCAATTAGCAAAACGAAGAGGGATTGATTTATCTATTGGTAAAAAATTATACGCTCATTTCAAAGCACTGCAATTAAATGATATTAACATCAATATTGCTCAGCCTGTATTGATGGAAAAAGAGCATCGAGAATATATGATTTTTAAAATTCAAACTTGGGGGAAAAAGTATCTCGAGCATCAATTGATCAACCAAAACGAGTTTGAAGAATTATTAAATAATTTTAAAGCTTTGGCGTTGAATGAAGAATATTTACTGCTTGGCGCAAGGATGTTTCAGATCGCTGGCACCAATTAACATTGCGGTAATCTACGCGCATTTACGGCGCCTAAAATATCAGATCTTAAATGTTTCACATCATGGCCGCTATACTCATAAATAGCGTCTTGATTGGTTGAAACTAAATGAAAAAGATTACAGCATTGCCTCCCGCAATATTGCGACCTGCATGTGATCCTAACCAATTAACATTTACCACTACTGCTGAAATAACCACCCTTCTGGAAAATATTGGCCAAGAACGCGCCTTAGAGGCGTTATTTTTTGGTCTGGAAATGAAGCTGCGTTCGCACCATATTTATGCGCTGGGTCCAGCTGGGCTTGGAAAGCACTACTTTATGCAGCATCAATTGCAACACATTGCTTTTAAAGAAGCGCCAGCTGCAGATTGGTGTTACGTCAATAATTTTAAAGAGCCACAAAAACCGATTGCGCTGAAATTTGCGCCAGGAGAGGGACTTCAATTTAAGCAAGATATGCATGCGTTTATTGAGCAGCTACACTATTCTATTCCTGCAATGTTTGAAAGTAAGGAATACCAAAATAGAATTGAAAAAATTGAGTCAAGAACTAAAAACAAAGAAGAGAAATTATTAAAAAAAATATCAAAAGAAGCAAAAGCACTTGATCTTATTATTTTAGGGACACCAGGTAATTATGAAATTGTCCCTCTTTTGAATGAAGAAAAAATGACCAAAGATCAAATAGAAAAACTAGATCAGAATGCAAAAAATGAATTAATGATTAAAGTTAACAAGATTAAAAGTAGATTAGAGCGCATCAAACATGAAATGCCACAATGGTACAAACAAAAGCATGATAAGTTAAAAGAAATAAAAAATGATTTTTGTAACACCCTCGTGAGCTCTTTAATCAGCAGCCTTAAAGAAAAATATACCGATCCAAAAGTATTAAATTATTTAAGAGAAGTGCAAGAAGATATTATTGAATCACCTGTATTCATTATGGCTCCTAAAGACGGTGAAACAGATGATGAAGGTCATGGCTCCGAAAAAAATAGGATCGACAGATATGAAGTTAATGTTATTGTAAGCAATGATAAAGAAGGACATGCGCCGATTATCACTGAAGGCCATCCCAATTATTCCAACCTTGTTGGTCAATTAGAAGGTACGTCACAGCACGGAACCTTAACCAGTGATTTTACTCTCATCAAAGCAGGTGCTTTGCATTTTGCTAATGGTGGCTATTTGATGCTGGAAATCAAAAAATTACTTAAAGACTTGCATGCCTGGGACAGTTTAAAACGGATCCTGATTGAACAAAAAATAACCATAGAACCATTGCAATCTCATGCACTGGGTTCAACACAATTACAACCTGAACCTATACCCTTAGATCTCAAAGTGATTCTATTGGGTGATAGGCATGACTATGAATCGTTAGAAGATGATGATGATTTTAATAAACTCTTTAAGGTTATTATTGAATTTGAAACGACTATTGAGCGCTCTGATGAACAAATTCAGTTGTTTGTATTTTATTTGGCCAGGATCATCAAAAAGAGAAAATTAGGTTCTTTTCATCGAGATGCAATTGCTCACATCATTGATTACTGCATTCGCTTAACGGATGACTCACAGAAAATTACCTTACAACGTAGTCAGATTGTAGAAATTTTGGAAGAGTCGCGTTATTGGGCTAATAAGCATGAACAGCAAGTTGTTAGAAAGGAGGACGTTATAAAAGCCATTGAAGCCAAAATAAGGCGAATGGATAAAATGCGTCGGGATTATTACGAAGATATATTTTCTGGCTTGATCCTTATTGACTTGCATGGGGAAGCTGTTGGGCAAGTTAATGGGATCTCCGTCATTGAATTGCCAGATTTTTATTTTGGTATGCCGATGCGAATTACAGCTACAACACGCTCAGGCAAAGAATCTGTGATTGATATTCAACGCGAGGTTGATTTAGGAGGGGCTAATCACTCTAAAGGGGTATTGATCTTATCTGGTTTCTTGAAAGGTCATTACGCTAAAGATATCCCTTTTTTCCTTTCAGCAAGCCTCGTCTTGGAACAAACTTACGGTCGAATTGAAGGAGATAGCGCTTCATTGGGAGAGTTATGTGCGCTCATTTCATCGCTTGCTAATGTACCCATCAAACAAGCTTTGGCGGTAACGGGCTCTGTGAATCAGCTTGGTTATACGCAACCTGTTGGTGGAATTAACGAAAAAATTGAAGGTTTTTATGATATCTGTCTTAAGAATGGTCTAACAGGTGAACAGGGTGTATTGATCCCGACAACAAATATTAGAAATTTAATGTTGAAACAGGAAGTTGTTGATGCCTGTGCTCAAGGTAAATTTCATATTTATGGCATCAAGACGGTTGATGAAGCCTTAACGCTATTAACAGGTAAAAAACCTGAAGATATTCACGCCTTGTGCGAAGCAACGCTACAAAAATATGCTGAGTCCAGAAGGCATCTACTGGATTGATTTTGCCGATTTTTCATTCTTCCCACATTAACCAACTTATTGGCGAGCAAGTAGTGCGTATAATAATTTTGACATTTTAGTCTAAAATAGACTAAAATGTCAAAATTATTATAACATTATGATTTTAAAATGAAAAAAGCAATTACCTTATTCCTTCCTACGGCAGAAGCCATTCAACGATTATTGTATCCTTATGCTGAAGTGGTCGTACATGATATTAAGCTAAATCAAATTGTTGCCATTTTTCATCCGCTATCAAAGCGAAGAATAGGGGATGCTTCTTTACTTTCAGAAGCTGAAATGAATGCTTTAGAAGATTGTTTCGGGCCTTATGAAAAAACAAATTGGGATGGAAAAAAACTTAAATCTGTCAGTAGTGTTATTCGAGATGAAAACAAACAGGCGATTGGTATGTTATGTATCAATCTGGATGTATCAGCCTTTGATAAGTTACAACATTTTCTTTTAGAATTTCTTAGTGAGAACCTGGTTGCGCAACCTGAGCCTTTATTCAAAGACGATTGGCAAGAACGTATTAATCAATATGTGCATGCATATCTTAACGATCAAAATTTAACGCTTGAAGTGTTAACAAGACAAGAAAAGAAAGATCTCATCGAACATTTGCATAAGGTAGGTGCCTTTACAGGTAAAAATTCAGCTCAATACATTGCTAAGATAATCAATGTTTCAAGAGCAACCGTTTATAATTATCTATCGATGCAATCGAATGAGGGATAAATCATGATAGATATTAAAAAGGAAGTATTACTTGCCCAAACGCGTGTACAACCATACATTCGATACACTCCTTTAGAGTTCTCTCCTGCATTAAGCAAAATGACAAACGCACAAGTTTTTCTGAAGTGTGAAAATCTTCAATATACGGGTGCATTTAAAGTGCGAGGTGCATTCAATAAATTATTGTCTTTATCGCCTTTACAGCGTAAAAATGGGGTTGTTGCTGCTTCATCGGGTAATCATGGGGCGGCTGTTGCTTTTGGATTGAATAAATTAAAGATCCCTGGACAAATTTTTGTACCTGAAAATGCCTCTTCTGCTAAAGTTGGTAACATCCGTAATTATGATGTGCCTTTAACTTTTTATGCAACTGATTGCATGCAAACGGAAATTTATGCTACCCAATATGCGAAAGCACATGGTATGACCTATATTTCCCCTTATGATGATCTACAAGTCGTTGCTGGACAAGGTACTATAGGCATAGAGATCAGCCAGCAATTAGATGAAATTGATGCCATATTTGCGGTTGTTGGTGGCGGAGGACTTATTTCAGGTATTGCAGGCTATATTAAAGAGCATTCTCCTTATACGGACATTATTGGGTGTTTGCCAGAAAATTCTCCAGTCCTTGCTGAATCGATTAAAGCGGGAAAAATTATAGAAATCCAAACGCAGCCTACTCTTTCTGATGCCACTGCAGGTGGCATGGTGCAAGATGCAATAACATTCGAGCTTTGTCAAAGATATGTAGACGATTATGTTCTTGTTTCAGAAGAAGAAATTAAACAAGCGATTATTGGTATAATCAAAATGCATCGTATGTTGATTGAAGGCGCTTCAGCAGTTGCCTTAGCTGCTTTTATCAAAAATGCTGAGCAATATCGAGGGAAGAAAATTGTTATTATTCTAAGCGGAGCAAATATAAGCCTTGAAACGCTAAAATCGATTTTACAAATGTGAATATCATTGTTCATAAGCGTGCTTTAAGGCTTGAATATCCAATTTCTTCATTTGCAGCATAGCCTGCATCACCTTTTGCGCTTTAGCGGGATCACTATCGCTTAACAATTCTTCAAGAAGGGTAGGAACCACTTGCCATGAGATCCCATATTTATCTTTAAGCCAACCACATTGTTCAATGATGCCCTCTTCGGAAAGTTTTTCCCAGTAATGATCCACTTCTTCTTGTGTTTTACAATTAATAACAAAAGAGATAGCGGGAGAAAAGCTAAAATGAGGACCGCCATTAAGTGCAATAAAATCTTGGTCATTCAATTGAAAGGCGATAGTCATAACTGATTGTTTAGGCATGCCTGAAACGTCTGCGCCTGCTTGGGTGTAATAATTTATTTTAGTAATTTTAGAGGCTTTAAAAACGGAAATATAGAAGTTAACGGCCTCTTCCGCTTGATTATCAAACCATAAAAAAGGAGTAATTTTTTGCATAATCAGAGGTCTTATGTATAAAGAACAACACCGCGCCTACCCTTTATTTTAATACTAAATATGACCATTTGTGCAAAAAAATATACAAACTAAGGGATATGCAGCTGTTTTGCTGTGGTTATGGGCAGACAAAGACGAAGCGGTAAAAAGATTTGAATGGCGTTAAAACACCTGAATTTATAATGAAGGCTAAATTGATTTAGTGATTAATTGCTTGCAGTTATTAAATGACTTACGTAAATTACGGCGTTTAATTAACTAAATTCGATGAAAGCACGATTTTATATAAATAGGTATATTTATGTTTAAAGTATTGAGTGTCATTTTCTTTCTTCATTTTTCCATTATTGGGCATACAGAAGAGCTGCCTACGCAGAAATTTTTTCCCCCTTACCCAGATGTTTGGGGCTATGACATATCAGATTTTCCCGCAATGCGAGAAGGGCTTGCAGATGTAGATGCCTATCGTATGTCAGATGGAGATATATGGTTTGTAATTGATTACTCATTTAAATATAAAGATCCAATGAAATATCATGTGGGATACAAGGATGAAAAATATATTTTGCTTAAATTTTTTAAAGGTGAGCAGATTGAACTTGATGCGGAACAGTTGCGTGAGTTGAGTAACGAATTGGAGGGCAAGAAAATATCAAAAGCTGATTCGCAAGTAAATTTTAAGGATGGCAGTTTTTTAAAAGTTGATCCTGGAACAGGAGCAGCACGATGCCTTCCTCCTAATTTTATAAGGCATTTCTATATTTTAAGCGACGTTGAAAAGAACGAGAAAAAATTTTCAATCTTAGCTGCAAGCCCGCATGTTAAGGTTTCAAGAGACGGGGATATGTGTGATGTAAGAGGGGCTGAGTTTTTCTATGGAAAGTTAGATTTTTTAGGAAATTTAATAGATTTAGGTGATGACACCTTTATAGTTTATGCAGGAAGTGCAAGTTTAATTTTAAGGTTTGATCAGAACTTGCAAACCAAATTTAAGTCAATTAATCCTATGGCAATAAGATATCAAAATCTTGCTTCACATAATTTCTTTGTGATTGATTATTCTGTAATAGAACAATTAGAGAAAAAAAGTGCTGACCTAAAAATGCCGTTTTACCAAACAGTTCATGATGAATTGTTGCTTTATTTTGCTGAACATTACAAGTAGGAAGTTGTATGGTGAGTGATAAAAATAGTGAGTACAAGTTTACTGGTGGAAACAGCTTAACAGGCATCCATAAACTTTATCACGAAGTTATGATGTTAAATGAGCTATGGAATGGTTATGGTGCCTATGAGGTAAGTTATGCAGCTGGAAAAAGTGGTATATCTTTTGGCGGAAATCAAATGGATATGCATGATAATAAAAAGACTGCCGAAAAATTTACTAATATACTAATAAGCGCTACTGACAATGCAGGAAAACATTTCTTTACACAGGGTGAAGTTAAAATGATTGTTGGTAATGAGTTTGTAAATTTAATACAAAATGGGGAAGTTGTTTTAAGCATGCTAGGAGATAACCTTGCTTCTATCAACGCTGCTTTATCTAGTGTATATGGAAGAGCTAGAATTGACCAGCTTTATGTCAGTGAAATTAAAAATGGCGCTGAACATATCGAAAAAGTTATTGAAAAGATAACAAACGCAGCCGCTAAGAAATTTTACGATTCTGATTTAGGAAGAGTATTGTTATTTGATTATCATAATCAATATGATTTGAAGTTTGATGGTCGTTTTTTGGCTGATTATATCAATGGAAAAGGAAAAGAAAATTTTTCAACAAAAGAAATGGTTGTTGCACCTCGCGATCATTCAAAGTACAGAGCAATATGTTAAAAATAAAAATGATTGCGAAAGAAGATTAAGCAATATTGAAGATGTGCTAAAAAAATTTGGTGAAGTGCTAATATCTGAAATAGCTGAAGAATTACATAGTTTCGCTTTTACATTTGATAAAATAAATGACCAGTGGAAAATATTCCCTGATGTGGAAATGCCAATCATTCCACCGCCGCAAGGCTCTCAACCCTTTTTCTTTAATAGTATCATTGCTAATTATTTCTTTTTGCCCCCTTCTACGCAAGAAATTACATTTAAAAAAGATTTCTTTTATTATAAAGCAGACTCGAAATTATTATTTCATGTAAAAGGCGACAATACATTGCCTTTTCCTGGTACTGAAGCAGATAATGCCAATAAATGGTTAACACTTAGCATTGGTTTAAGTCCTATTCAACCAAAACCTTATTTAGAGTTCCCGGGCAGTATTAACACGCAAAATTATAAGCTTTATGTCATTGAAGTAAAGAAAGTGCCGGTGGAGGTGGGGCAGCTTATGGATTGGCTGGGAAATGCTGTTGTTGACGGTGTGCAAAATATTGCATCCCTTGTCGAAGATATTTCACCGTTGAAAAATAGTGTGGACTATAAGGAAAAGGCGAAAGATCTTCGGCATCCCCATGAAGAGTATAGTGAAAATCAAGTTGGGGAAGATTTTTTTTTAACCAACTACTCTGATAAAAATGAAAATGCAGTATTAAAAGATAATACGCATGAGATAGAGGATACTTATTTCTTTTTTTCTCATGAAACAAATTCTGTACTGATGCTCTCTGAATCAATGTTTAAAAACATTCAACAGATGGTGAATGAAGATCTGACGCTTGCAAAAAAGCAAGGGGAAATATTAATGTTAGAAGACATTATTCATTCCACTCAGCAGCTGCCTATAATCGAATTAATAAATTATTTTGAAAATTCTTCGCAACCATCATCCATACATGATAAAACTATTGTTGAGCCTGTTATCGTTAATGTCCCACTTCTTTTTATAGAAAATAGTGCGCCCACTTTAGTGCATCAACTGCAAATGGAAAATCAGCTACCCGTATCATATTCACAATTTATTGCCTAATTTTCTGTCTTTCACTGTATTTTTTCTTGGTGTTTTCATAGAAAAAGGAACTCTCCATGATTGTAGCAATCTAAATGGTGATATATGATTGCTGGAGGTGTTTATGCCCTATGTTGACGGTTTTGTTGTTCCCGTTCCTAAGAAACAGCTTGCAACCTATCGTCGTATGGCGATGCAAGCCGGAAAAATTTGGAAAGAACACGGTGCTTTAGAATATGTAGAGGCAGTAGCTGATGATGTGAAATCTGGTAAGCATACCTCTTTTCCACAAAGCGTAAAACTGAAAACGGGTGAAGTAGTTATTTTTTCTTATGTTGTTTATAAATCACGTGCACATCGTGATCGTGTAAATAAAAAAGTAATGAACGATCCCAGGATCAAAAAGATGTGCGATCCCAAGAAACTCCCCTTTGATGGCAAGCGTATGTTTTGGGGCGGGTTTAAAATGATTGTTAAAAAATAAAATTAAGGACTCCCATTTATTTTTCTCAAATAGGTGTCCATTGTTTTTATCTTGGAGATTTCCTAAAGCCTACAGCCAATCGATTCCAACTGTTAATGTTGGTGATTGCTACTGTCAAATCAATGGTTTCTTTTTCGCTGAAATGTTTGATCACTTCTTCATATACTTCATCCGGTGCATGTGTTTGTGGTAACAAGGTTAAGACTTCTGTCCAGGCTAGTGCCGCTCGCTCACGTTCATTAAAGAAAGGAGTTTCTTGCCAAGCAGAAATGGCAAATAAACGCTGCGGAGTTTCTCCGGCTTTGATAGCATCTTTTGTGTGCATATCAATACAATAAGCGCAACCATTTATTTGTGAGGCGCGTAGTTTAATCAGATCTATCAAAGATTTCTCTAAGGTGCTTTTGCTGATAAATTCCTCTGTGTTTAATAACCCTTTGATAGCTTCAGGTGATGTTTTATAAAAATCTAAACGTGTGCTCATATTTTAACCTCTTCTGTTAATAAATTGAGTAGAGAAGTTTTTTTAATATTAGATAAAAATAGACAATATTTGGAAAAAAAGATAAAAATGTGATGAGCGGTGGCTCACGATGAGAGAATTGCTAAATAAAGAACGCAGATAAAATTAACTATTGTTTACAGAAACAGTTTGTTCTGGCACCGATTTGACAACGCTTAAAACCAACCGCTAATAAGTTCTCATCTCGAAACTGTTTATGCATGTTATTCCATAGCATAGGATTATTTTTAAATACGCTATCTTTATGCAGAAAATTGTCAAGAGCGTTATTTAAATCTACAACAGCTTGAGCATATCTCCAACGCAAGATACCATTTACATGACTACCTGTACTATAGATTTGAGTATTTAAGTCGCTATAAAGCTCTTTACAAAAGACATCAGGGCTCTCTATATACATAATCACATTGGGATAAAGATATTGTGTAATTGTACTTGAATTTTCTCCTGTAGTAATGGTAGAAGTAGGTTGGTTTTTAACAAAAAAAGGAGGGCGCAAGGTGGCATAGCCATGTGAAGAAGTTGAATATGCGTTATTAGCATGAATTATCCCCTCAGATCCCATCCATAATATAGGACCCTCATAGCGCGCGCGATGACCAAGAGATGCGCTAGGTACCTCCAATTCTATTTTAAGTCCAACCGGATATGTAAAATTTGGCCAGGTGATTAAGGTTTCTTTGTAATGCCTGACGGTAGCATATTTTGAAAGATATTTTCCATACATAAATTGATAAATGACAAAACCACTCACAAAGGTAATAAGAAGAAAAGGCAGCGCTGGCAAGGCCATTCCTGTTGAGCTGATCACTTTCATTGCCGGAGCGTTGGATTTTTTTAACACCCAAAGCCATGCTGAAAAAGTGAGTATTAGGGTGATCATCGTTAAAAAAAATGTCAGAAAATCAGAACCGACAATACCTTCTTTGCTTGTTGCAATCACAATAATGAAACATAAATACGAAACAGCGACAGTCATCAGTAAGGCAAGGATTGCAAGAATGTATCGCATTGTCAGCTCCAGATGTTTATTTAAAAATAGCCTATTCTGTAATAAATTATTGGGCTTTTTGCTGCGTGTATAGTCAAGCATCTATGATATTTCTAGATGAAGCGTAGGAAACGATGAGCCAAATCGTCTTGAGAGAAATTATCCCGTAGACTTTCCATGAATAATTATTCAGTATGGATCTCTGCAAATATCACGTAGAAAAATAAGTAAATTCATTGATCTGGTTAGTTGATTTGTATATTATCAATTAACTTAATTTAGATGAATGAAATGTGGTAGTATGCTAAAAATTGGGCGTATAAAAAATGTTCTTAGCGCCAATGCTATATTCAAAGCAGTAACTGCGATGCGCTCGCCTTATTTTTTCGCAGTAAAAACCATCTCATTTTTTAATCCTACCATACAGAAATTCGCTGGTTATTTCTGACATATTTTTGTTAATTTTTAAATCGTAAAGGCAACAGAAACTTCTGCTCTTGTCTATCTCTCCTGTATACGCTTTAAAATGATGGGAAACTTATGAAACTTCCTCAGTGGCTTTATCACGCCGAAAAAACAAATGAAATGGAACACACGAGTATTTCTACTGGAGAAATTGATTGTGAAAGCCTTATTCAAGGTAATGCTAATTTTTGGTTAAAGCCTGGTAAAGTTGAACTTCGACCTAAAAAAATGGTGTTTTGTGATTTCACTGTTGCTGGTTGGCCTAAATATAAAAAATATATATTGCGAGATATTTTTGAGACTTTCTTAAAGAGCAAATTTCAATTATTTACGTGTTTAACAGGGATAGTAGAACCATTGTCGAGTAACGTTTCAGATTGTTTTTATTTAGGATGTGATATCTATCAAAATATATTTTCTAAAGAAGACTTTCCTGAGTTTGCGATTACTTCGTCAGAAGATATTTTCACCCAAATGGCTACATTGGGAATTTCATCTGATGAAATAGTGATCTTAGATTATTTTACCGTGCGACGACTAATTTCAGAGTATACGCAGGGAAGTATTATTGCAGCAGAAGATATTCGCTCAGTAGACATTCGTGATTTGATTACCTGCACTAATTCTGTTGATGTAATGCTTAATTATTTTATTAAAGAAAATCTAAAGGATTTTATAAAAAGCGATTATGCTGAAGATGCAATATTGTATCATGAAATTCAAAAAACAGGTGTAATTGAAGAAAAATTTGAAAAGGCCGGAATTAAATATCGAATTAAAGAGTCAGAATGTATTTTAACTGGAGATATTGAAGGCGCTGATATTTCTGCAGCAAAAATTATCTGTTTTAATGAAGGCGTATCAAAAGAAAGATTGATTGATGCTTTAGAAAAAGTATCAGCCTTGCGAGAGATTGAATTGAGTTCTTGGGCATTAACGCCTATTGAGATGCAGAAGCTTTCACCAAAACTAAGAAATACCTTACATAAGGTGGTCGCTTTAACCATTAACAATTTTGAAATAGATATCTCAATGTTATTTGCAATCCTTAATGAAATGCCCAATCTTAAAAGTTTGGTCTTTAATAAATCTACATTGAGAGGATTGGATACACAGTTTACACCAAATTATTTTGGAAATGCTTTAAATAATCTCGAAATGCTACAAATCTCAGATTCTTTCCTTCCAGGGTCTTTTATAGGAGCAATTTTAGATAGAAACCGAGCTTCGATTCAGGTTTTAAAATTGCGCAATGAAAAATATGATCGCATCAAATTTTCGCTGTTTGAAAGTAGTTTTTTACGTTTGCAAAATATCACCGCTATTAGCATCTTTAATGCATCTGTCACCTATAATATGTATGCAGCAATGTTCAGTCAATTTTCTTGTTTGCAAATGTTGTGCTTAGAAAATGTAGACCAACCTGATGAAGATAATCTGTTTAAGTTATCAAATGCTATGATTCATTTACCTCGACTTGAAAAAATATGCATTAATTATAATGGTCATACCACCATTTTGGATGCATTTCCGATCGAATTTTTTAGAAATACCCCTCGTTTGCAAATAGCGCATTTAATTTCGCATTTTATTTCTAACAACTATCAGGCTTTTAATTTAGAGGCGCCAATTTTTAAGTCCAAAAGCTTGGCAAAGATAAAATTAAAAAACTTTTCATTCCCAGCTAGCATTTTGGCAGAGTTGATGCAACAAAGCTCACTCAGGTACTTAGCGCTAAATAAATGTGAGATATATGGTCATGCAGGATTAACTAATTTTCCTACGCTACCACTCATCAATCTGTATTGCGAGAGCTCAAGCATCCCTCCTATGTTAATAGCTTCTCTTTTAAAGCAATCACCTGCTTTAAAAAAAATAGCATTATTTTTGAACAATGAGATTTCTGAGCTTGCCTATAAAGAAATATATTCTGAATTGGTAAAGCTACAGCAATTAATTGTGCTACGTTCAAATTTAAATATACCCTTAGAAGTTGCCCATGCCATTTTATTGGCCAATAAAAAAATGGATAATTTTTTGCTCAATGATAATGTCATTGATTCTGATGCTATGGAACAGGATCCAAGATTTACTAATTACAAAGATGTTTTAGCAATAGATTATTTTACCTTACCAGGAGAGGAAGAGAAAAAAGAAGACTTAGATGATGAACTCGCTTCAGACGAACCTAGAGAAACAGAGAGGGAATCGAGTTCTGGTTTTGATTTTCTAAGTGAAGCACAAGATAGCGAATTATCAACATGGGAATGTGATGCAAATACTACTTTAAAGCCCACAAATCATCGAATTAAGCGTGTTTTTTTCGCTAAAGATGCAAAGAACCATCCTTCAGTAAGAGAGCTTCGAGAAAACATTCATTTTGATTTAGAGATAAGAGATGAAGTATTAGAAGGTCAAAACCCCTTTATCTTGAAAAAACGCGAACCCCAACTTATTGCAAAGAAATACTTTTGGTCAACGAGTTTGCGGCATCTTGAGGAAGAATGGAAAACGTCGATAACGGAAGATAGTGAAACCTATTATGGTACTATCGAATTAAAATTATCTAATAATTGGCAAAGCCTGCCTTCTTTATCACCTCGCGAGAGATTAACGCAACTTTTCGTCGAAGGAATGTCTGAGAATGACATTGAATTGAAATATTGTGAGGAAGAAAATCTTTATTATATTAGAAAACCTACTGTTACAAATCATTTTCTCAAATCTACCATCCATTTTTTGGTTGATGTGCCACAGCTCGAACCGAAAAAATTACCAGATGAACTACGAACGAAAATAGATGAATATAATGCATATAATACGAATACATTAGAAATCACTCCGGGAATGACTGGACATGATTATCTGCAGGCAATTAAAACACAACATACAGGCAGCTGCAGACACCGCTCCGTAGCGTTTCTATCTGATCTCTTAATAGAATATCCTATGTTAAAGAAAAGGTTAGTGCGCAATAAATGTCATGCCTATATTGAAATCTTTATTGAAACACAATATGAAGGTGAATGGGTAAGTTGTGATCTAGGAGGATATCCTGGAACATTAGAGCTCCTAGAAGATAGGCCACGCTATCATTTCGTAGATGAGGTTTCGTTTGCACCCCCCAAATATTTTGTTACTTGGAAAAAGCAAGACACAACTAAGGAAATAAACATAAGAAAGCTTTTGCAAGTTTTAACAAACGAAACCGGTAAAAATGTGCTCATCAACGCCCCTTCAGAGAACATAACCAATTCCTTCCATCTCCTTTTGCAGCGAAGCTTATTAAAAAGACAACGTCCGTTTTATTATCTGCATGATCCTCAAGATTTAGTCTGCTCGGCAAATTGGATTGCCCATCATGAAGATAATACCGGACAAATCATGCCTGGACCTGGTGGTCCCTTACATGTCTTTTTACAAGAAAATGCACACTTATCTCCTGTTTTGATTGTTAATTTTAATCGTTTTAAGGCTGATGACATTGTTAAATTTAACAGTTTGTTAAATGATGAGCGTTTTATAGATGGGACAGCAGTGCCTACGAAAGCATTAGTTATCGCCTTATATGATATATACGCAGCAGGTGCTTATGAGGGATCAGATTTTTATTCTCGTATGGACAAAATCTATACAGATAGTTTCAATTTGCAAGAGCTTGAAGCATTTTGCCGAACTTTACGAAATATCACATCAGACAATATAGCCTGCGAGCCGATTGAGATTGATTTGTTCATGTCTCCTGATTGGCGGCAGCGCTTATTAGGACGTTGGATGTTAAAGGGAGATCAGTTCCTGTTTGAAGAAGGATTACTTATCAAAGCACTTAAACAATCAAATGCTATCCACATCAAAAATGGCCCGTGGCATTTAGAAGCTTTTACGCTCTTTTGGCAGCAAGCGCTTCTGCAAAGAAAAGTCGTTATTGGCAATAGGAGCTTATTTTTGCCTGATACTTTTTCTCTGGGCGAAAGCCGTGGATATGATTGGAAAAATTTAATTTCATGCGTACATTGGTATGAAAGTGAAGCTTTTTTCTCTGGTGATGTTTATGTGTTGAATCCAAGTTCATTTAATAAGTTCTTTAGAAATTATAGATCTCTTAACGGAAAATTATTTGCATGTCCAGGTTGGTTAGAACAAAACAGAGGAAAGAAGATAGAAGTAGAGTGGACGCGAGATCTGTATACTCAAGATCAGTGGGCACAATTATTGACTATAGCTAAAGAAAATCAAGTAACATTTTGTATACGTGCTCAGTCAAATGATGATTTGAATAATACTTTTTCTTTAAATACAAATAGGAAAACGATAAATCTTTGCAATCGCACACCTGCAAGCATTGATTTTTGGCAGTTATTTTCAGATTTTGTGCAAAAGGAAGCAGACAGTTTTCATTTGGAGTTACAGAATTCACCAGAGCTCAATATAGCGCAAAGCTTTTCTCGTGCTAGAACAAATGAAGCTCAGATCATTATTACGCCGGATATAGACTTAAAGGTTGCTGTTCTTTTGAAAGATAGAGATGCGCTTGTTATTGATGTGTCGGAATTAAATGCTACTGATGTAATGGTTAAGCAAGATATCAATTGGTCAGATGACAATTTAACATTTAATATCGAACTCATTATCTCTGACGTTTGGGAATTCTTACAAAGTGGAAAACGTGTTATTTTAAAAGGTAGCTTTTCCCCGGAACTGGTGGATGAGTTAGCACCTTTATGTATTAGGAATGGCGTTTTATCTACATTAACCAAGAGTAATGATTTTGGGGAGCTTATTTTAATTACCGATAACATACAAACGTTTTCTGGTTTGCCTATAACTACCTTTCCAAATGACAATGCTTTAAAACGAAGAAAATTGATTGAACAATTTGGAGAGGATCTTGTTAATCAAATCCCAGCAGTTTTTTTTAATAAGTGCACCTATGTTTGCTTGCAGACTTGGATAAGACATCAGCAAACTTACCCTGGGCAAAATGGTGATAAATCATGGTATGGTTTAGAATTTTTACCTTCGCATTCAAATCATTATCAATCCCCCATGGATTTATCGCTGTCTGCAAGTGAACGATTTGAGAGAGAAAGACTAACGCAACTTCTTAAAGCAATGGATGTTGCACCTTATGTATTCATTGGTGGTGCTACGGGAATAGGAAAAAGTACCTTTATTCAGACAGTTTTAGCGCACCATGAAAATTTTACTGTTTATGAAGGTGAGAGTAAAATCTTTGATTGGGCAAGCGATCAATCACCAGAAACAACAAAAGTATTATTTATTGACGAGGCAAATATTGGACAGAGCAATTATTCGCTTTTTGAAGGATTATTTAACCAGCCACCGCAAATCCTGCTTAATCAGAAATTATATACACTCACCGCTCAACATAAGGTAGTATTTGCTGGGAATCCCTTATCTTATGGTGGTGAACGTAGCTTGCCTACATTGTTTAGGCGGCATGGCAATAGCATCATTTTTGATCCCCTGCCAACAGCCTATCTTTATCATAAGGTGTTAAAGCCCATTTTTGAAGATATTCTAGGAGAAGATATTGCTGAAGATATTAGTCGGATTATTTTAGAAGCTTATCAATACACGCTTTTGCTCAATAGGAAAGAAGTAGTGATAACGCCTCGTGAATTGCAAATGATAGCTTTTTTGATTGTTTCCAAAAATATAACGGATAAAGACATAATCAAAACCACTTATGAAAGCATTCGTACAATTTGCAAAAATGTGTTAGATGAAACCAAACAAAAAGCACTTGAACGCTGGCTTGCGGGTCGGCATCATTTTGAAGCAAACACGCCAAAGCCGCTTAGAGTTAAAAAGATAGGCAATTTTATCCTCACGCCAAGCCATACAGAAGCTTATCTGCAGCTAAATGGATTACTTGAAGTTAGAAAATTTCAGCAAAATGGTAATTCTGAAGCTAAATGCTTTGGTGGTTTAAGTGGTATGGTAATTGAAGGTGAGCCGGGTAATGGGAAGAGCCATTTTGTATTAGACATGATGGTTCATCACGGGTTTCGTGAAATTCATCCACATAATAAGCAGGCAGTGTCGGGTGATATTTTCTATCGCTTACCGCTAGCTATGTCGCCAAAAGAAAAACAACGCTTACTGCTGAAGGCCTTTAATGAAGGTGCGGTTGTTATTATTGATGAAATCAATAGCTGTCCTATGATGGAAAAATTAATGAATAGTTTGTTAATGGGGAGAGATCTCGAGGGAAATCGTCCTTTAGTGCCTGGGTTTAAAATTATTGGGACGCAAAATCCTATTACATATGCAGGAAGAAAACCGATTAGTCTTGCATTAAAACGACGTTTAATGCACTGTAAATTTGTTGATTATCCTGCTCATGAATTAATCGATATCCTGATTGAAAAGGGATTGCATCAAAAGGTAGCTAAAAAATGGGTGTTGGAATTTATAAGAGCTCGAGAATATGCAACTAAACACCAATTAAAGCCTGTCCCGAATTTTCGTGATTTAATGAAATTTGTTAATCGGTTTTTAAATAGAAAAAAACGTATGAGAAAAGTTGAGGGGGAATTTGCAAAAAGATATCATAAGCGCCTTGAGGAATATTTGGCTTGTTTAATGCAAAAGAATAAAAAGTTTGCTTGCAGAAAAATGCTCTCTACTCATGAAAAGGGGGGTGGTAAAAAATACTATCCTTTAAAGACGTGTAAAGTGCTTTGCTATTCATATCAGAATGCGCAGGTTAAGGCGTTACAAAATAAAAAAAATCGCGGAACGAATTTGAGAAAGGTTAGGGTCTAGTTGTTCATCTTTTTAATTTTGTATGCAGCAATTGCGTTTTTTGCTAATTCATTCAGATTGCTGCTTCAAACTGTGATAGCTTCTTTTTTCATGACAACAGACGATCCTTGCCACCTATGCTCAGCAACAAGTCTAGGCCTTTTACATTGCCGCATTTGAGACGTTTTACGTTTCTATTTTGTTTCAGCTTTCAGCTAATACCATCGCTTTTCTTTTACCCCTTTTAGATGCAAGTCTTACTGAACGACATGGTTGGCTTTGTGGTGTTGGCCGCTCTTTTTTAAACCGTTTGGGTTTGCTTTCAACATTATCTTCTTCATCTTCGCTCTCATTTTCTGTAAGCTGTGTTATGTCGGCGGTTTTGCATTTAAAACCAGGATTGATGAAGGAATTACTTGCGGGCAAACGATGCGTTGGCTTAGAGGTTTCATTAAATAGCTGTTGTGTTCTGTTTCTGTCCCATCCTGTCATGAATGCTTGCGTACATTGAGGATCGTTTTGTGTGATGAACTTTGCTATTCTTTCCATAATTTCATTTGCAAGATGTGGATATTCATCTAAAGGTAATTCTATTGAAAGAATAAGGTTTTGTAACGAAAAAAGCATAAAAGATTAAACGTTATTGGGTATGGCTCTATGGATTATGATACGACGATTTATGAAACAGCGTTTCATAATTTAAAAGCGAATTAAGAGTCGATGGTATAAAAACTACTATTGGGGCAAAAAGCGTTGTATAACATACATTGCCAAGTGATTTTGCTAGATTTTAGAGGGCAGCAGAAAAAATTTTCTGAGCTTGTCGCAGAGGATTATATATTTACACAACAAATAGGTAGACGTCTATCAAGTGAGGCCGCCCAGGATTATTAGCCCCTTCTGTTAGAAAAACTGATGGTGTAAATGTTGCTGTTTTTAATCCAAATATTCTGAGTGATCCTAAAATTGGTCATTATTTAACCACTTTATCGAACCCATTAAGAAGCTTGTTCGGATTGAAAGTGAGCCTGGGAAAACCTATCTTAAAATTCAATTTAATGGTTTATAACTTACCTTCTTATGAATTCTTTGCTAAGAAGGTGGAATATAGAAAAACACAAAGTTTTAATTATAGTCGTAATGTATTCGAGTTTTATGTTTCCTAAAATCTTCTTTTTTCGTATGAAAAAAAGTGTATATAAACACAAATAGCTTGTTGACAGATAGCCTCTCTTAGAATATATTCAACTATATGGTTGAATATAATATGCAACAGCTAGATCAGGTCTTTCATGCATTGGCTGACACAACAAGGCGCCAATTATTGCAAAGCATTGCCTCAGGCCCATGCAACGTGACACAGCTAGCTGCCCCTTACTCGATGTCTTTAAATGCCATTTCTAAGCATTTAAAAGTGCTTGAACAAGCAGGGTTAATCCTACGAGAGAAAAAAGGGCGCACACACTATTTAACCTTTAACCACCAGGGAGTGATAGAAGCTGTTGAGACGTTAAATCAGCTAAAACGGCATTGGGAAGAAAGGCTTGATTCTTTAGAAGCATATTTCAAAGCTGAAAAGCGTGGAGATTAAAATGCAATCAACAACCCTTGTGATCAAAAGAACTATCAGTGCAAGTTGTGAAGAAGTTTTCGCGGCTTGGAGCCAACCTGAACTCATGAAGAAATGGTTGTTTCCGCTGCGCCCTGGTTGGCATGCGCTTGCCAGTAACGATTTCAAAGTAGGTGGGCACTATAAACAAGAAATGATAGCGGCAGATGGGAAAGTCTATGCTCATACTGGTATCTATCAGGAAATTATTCCCAACCAAAAAATTGTTTTCACCTGGAATTCTGATAGCGTTCAAAATACACTCGTTACGATAGAATTGCGTCCTGAGGGTAATAAAACGGAACTCACCTTAATCCATGAATTGTTGCCAAACGAAGAGCAAAAGAAAAATCACAACGAAGGATGGGAAGGCTGTTTGGATAATTTAAGTCAATTTGCAAGTGAAAATTATCCAATTAACTAAATCAACGGACGCTGAATGGTCGTAGACGACAATAGATAGCGTTGCTAAAGCCAACGCTATCTAAAGTTGCTTAATTAGAGGGACTAATTGCTTTGTTATTGTTGCTTGCCGCTCTAGTATCAAAGCCGACCCAAGCTAACATTCTTTTACAGAGCCGTTTAAAGGATTGGGTATCCAAACTGCTGACAAATACCCCAAGTGAAGCTAGCGCGCACGCGACGACCAAGCTAACAGTAAGTGGTTCTTTGCCAAACATGACCAAAAGCGCCATTGCCGCTATCCGAGCAATATAGGTAATAGAGCTCAAGAGATAGACGTCGCCAAGTTTAACGCCATAGTCCCATAATTGATAAGCAATTCCAGCGCCGCTTATCCCGGTGAGTACCGCTAATGAACCTTGCGACCATGTAGGGGTAACAAAGGTTTCAAATTTAAGGTGCAAGAAAAAGCATAATACTGCGCCTAAACCACAATACATACCGATCATTTCTGTAGGCACCTTTTGGTGGTAACGTGAGAATGCAGAATAGCCACCCCAGAGCACAGCGCCAAATAAAGCGAGAATATAGCCTATGCAATGGCTAATATTGAACCCATGAAGAGATACTTCATGACGAACGAGCACAAAGATCCCAACTAGGCCCAATATTGCTCCAATAATATGTTGCGGTGTAAACCGCTCATTGGGCAGAAGACTCGTGAATGCCACGACTAAACATGGCCATAAGTAGTCAATGAGATCAACATGAGCAATAGGAGCATATTGAGCGCCGTAAATATAAGCGAAATCGCTCATGCAAATACCCATGAGTCCCGCGATCCAGATGAAAGCAGGTTGCTTCAGTACGGTGTGCCAACGTCTATGCTTGGTTAATCGAAATGCGGTTAGCAGAAAAGAACTGAAGAAAATAATGGTCAACACTTCAAAAATAGGAAGCCCATTTACTTCTGAAATTAAAAGTGGTTCAACCGTCCACATGATGAGAGCGCCAAGCCCCATATAGGTAGCGCGTTTAACAGTAAGATCATGCAATTTCGTATCCTCTTTAAGTCGAGCAAATACAAAGTTAAGTACGTGGGGTTTTGATTGGGTTTACTTTGGAATAACCAACGAACTTGCATGCCTCACATCCCCCCGTGCATGCAAAGCCCTCTAGGCTCTGCTGCGCATAGATTAATGATTTAAAGAGGCTAACTCAAGAATTTTTGGTCAAAATTTGCCAATTTGGGACGATTGGTACCCGGCTACCAGTCGAATGGCAAAGTGCTGTCAGTCTTTAAGGGAAAAATATTTATTCTACTAAGAAATGCTCATTTACCGCTCAAAATAAATCAGCGTAGGCACACATTTTAGTTCGGGTGGTTATCAGTTTAGCTGTCCATCTTATCTTTGTAGAATTGATCTAGCTCTCTTTTAGTGGTACTTTTTGTAGTCATTGAACTAGTAGGTGTTTCTAATGCAAGAGTATCCATTACATCTTGATTCATCTCAAAATCCTTTCTTAAGGCAACCTCCCGTCGTCGCTCTGCCTGTCGTGATTGTGCCCAGCCGGGCCTAATTCACACAAAACACCTATATAACTTGATTTCTTGTAGTAGTAGAACCAGGAGCGACATATGCAACGCTATTTGATGGTACTTATTTACGGTTTTGCAATATTTAAGATGTTTTTTGGCTCGGGTAATCTTATTTTCCCACTTGAGCTTGGTCAGAACTCAGGTGACCAATGGATATTTGGATTTTTAGGGTTGCTTTGCACGGGGATCCTTTTACCTTTTCTTGGACTATTCGTTATTAAGTTGCATAAAGGAAGCTATGAAGACTTCTTTGGTCAGGCGGGTAGCGTGGCGCGTGTGGCTCTACCCTTATTTACATTATCTTTACTTGGTGCATTCGGTGTGGTGCCGCGGTGTATCACGGTTGCACATGGTGGCATAACCACACTTTTACCAGATTTACCACTGATGTGGTTTAGCTTAGCTTTTTGCACATTGTGCTACATCATTTGCCTTAGAGATCGTTGGATTATCTCATTTCTTGGAAAATGGATAGGACCTCTTCTATTGATATGTCTTACCTTTTTGATTGGTTTAGGAATTTACCATGCACCTGCATTATCTGTTAGCGCTTTGCAACCAAGTGAAGCATTTTCTCAAGGTTTTTACCGTGGTTATCAAACCATGGATTTGTTTGCCGCCTTTTTCTTTTCTGCCTTAATGTTTAAACAGATCCAGGAGAAAATGGGTAGCAATATCGATAACTATGCTCTCATTAAAGCGGCACTCAAGCCGAGCATTATCGGCGCGAGCTTACTAGGAATAATCTATTTTGGTTTTGCTTATTTAGGTGCGCATTATCAGGCTTTTACTACCTCAGTTTCGCCAGAATTGATTTTGCCTACCATTGCAGCGCACCTCATGGGTGAAAATGCAGCTTTTATCATTGGGGTAATCATGATTTTTTCATGTCTTACCACAGCGGTGGCGTTAAATAATATTTATGCGCGATATTTGTGCTCTTTGTTTAAGTTGCGTGACAGCTTTTTTCCCTGGATGTTGTTACTGACAACTGGGGTATCATTTATGGTGTCGCTATTTGATTTTCGTGGGATAGCAGCCTTCTTATCCCCTATGTTAGATGTGTCCTATCCTAGTTTAATTGTGTTGACCTTTTTAAGCATATTTTCAAAGGGATATCGCAAATTGAAAATTACAAGCTTTTATGGTCTTTTATTTGTTATGCTAGGTTATAGTTACTTATAGAGTAAAAGATCTTGGTTCAGCTAGAAATAGCTGAACCTAATTTTAGATATTTACAGTCTGGCTTTTTGGGGCATTTTTCTACGTGAGTCAGTACGATGTAATATCTCTTTCTCAAAATGGTTGAGCATTTCATGAGGATGAAGCGCTTTACGACTGAAAGTAACTGCGGCGGGTGAAAACGATACTCCTCCTGAGCCCAAATGTGTTGTGCAGCGTCCATTGAGGATTTTCTTTTTTTGTTTATTGAATAATGCACCTATTGTTGGAAACCCATCAAAAGCTACTGCACGGTTACCTACCCAACGAGTTGCCAAACCCTTTTTTTCTAATGTTGCTAAATCTAAGGCAGTTAATTGTTGTCCTTTGGTATCACGTTTAAGCATAAGAGAAATAATTTCGGGGAAAATATCATTAATCACATTTAGCTGTAATAGATTAGAGTCAATAACAAAGCTCGCATCCTTTTGTGCCATTTTTTCTGCTTGATATGTTTTAGTGCCTCCAATCCCAATGAAGATCTCTTTACCTTCAAGACATCTTGCTTGCCAGGCAAGTACTGTTTTATCTCGATGGACTTCCATATAATTATTAAGATTTCTGTATTTTTCTATCATGTCAGGGGGCAAAGAGAAACGAAGTCTTAGCGAAACCCCTGCAAATCCTGAATAGGCGGGTTCTTCAAATCCCAGCTGATTGAGGGTTCCTACGGCTTCGCCCGGACAAAAAACATAGTCATGCTGTTTGTATTGTGGCTTGTTAAGTTTGGTTTTATGTTCAAAAATGAGCCCCTGAATGTAGGTGTCATCAATGGTATCATAGACTACTGCCTCGACTTTGCGTTGGTGCTTTAATCTAAAGCAATTTTTGTGTTCTCCGCGCTCATTAATATATTCTCCCATCACCTTTTCGAGATAAGCATAAAATTCCTTAAGAAAGAGTCCGGTATTTAATGATCCGCCTGGTCGATAGATGGCGATGGCATTGTTATTCCACATAGCCTTGCTTGTGCTTTGGGTTGTATGCTGTTCACAAAATGCCCTAAGAGAAGGATCAATTTCACATACTTCTTCTGGTGAGAGAATGCTACAGTTTTTATAACCTAAATTATCATAGGCCCTTTTCAATCGAGAAGCGTGTTGATATGCATTAGGAATATCATAGATAAGATCAATTCGATAACCATCGTGCAGCATTCTTTTTGTGGTTTGTGGTTCACGACATGGGTTAAAATTAGCGCGTATAAAAATTTCTTTTAACTCAGGATCTGCTGCTTCAAATAGCTGCTGCCAAAGCTCCATACTGATTTTGCCAAGCTCAAGTAGCGCTAGAACGCGTTGCTCAGGTTTTGTATCATATTCTTGGTAAGCCTTGGCTTGTTCTGCAAATGAACGTGCAACCAGCGAAATGTTCGATGGTGAATCCAAAAGTTGTGACAGATAATTTAATAATGAGGGATCTTGCGCTGAGACAGCAAATATTTCATCTGGTGTTAAACTTGGAACAATATTGGCGACAGTGGTTTCACTGATATCGTGATTTTTGTCGTAGATAGTGATTCGGATAGGTTTGCCCTGATTTTTTGCATCTAAATAAGCAAAATAAGCTTCAATGGCACCAATAATACCAGCACCCACTACAACCAGTTTTTGTTCTGGGTAATGTCCCATGAGGATCTCCTGTATGGCGTAAAAAATTTAGCTAAACGATAGCGTCATTTTAATTAAGCAAAAGGATGAAATAGCTTTGAAAATAAGGTTGTAGATTGAAGAGGTGATTTTATGGTGGGTACCATGATGTGTCTCCTTTTAAGTTTGAAGCTAAGCGCTTCTTGAGCATTTTTAGTGTTGAGATCCACACTAAAAAAAGTTAGCACCTCTTATGAGGTGAAGCAAAGTAAGGATATTATCTGTACTTTAATTTGCATGGCTGTAATGCCAACTTTAAGATCATTGTGATCAAACGCATTACAGACTAACCAATATTAAACAATACTGCAACTTTTTTGCCTTCATATCTTCGATTTAAATTTGTTTAACTCCCAACAAAATTAAAATATAACGCGATAAGTACCACGTCGAAGCAGTTGAAGTAATTGTTCATGAGTCACTTTTTGATGAATATATTCACTAATACGAGCCCCTAAGAGTATTAAGATCCTAGTGAAATTTGGACTGAACGGAGATATTTTTTTTGCAAAAAAATGCATGACACCTAGCATCTTGCCTTGATACATCAGAGGCAAGCCAGCAGCATCATGAAGTCCGAGTTGTTGTAAGATAGCGCCTCTTTTGAAAGCGGAGTGACTAGAATAATTTCCAAACCATCGTGGCTCTTGGCATTTCCATATAGTGCCTGGTAAATCTTCATTGATGGTTAGAGTCATGTTAAGGCTGACTTCATCAAAATGTGAAAATGCTTTTCTTTTTTTGTGCCATATGCCCATATTTTGCAAAACATTCTGTTGTTCATCCACCAGCCACATTTCGCCAATGTCCCAATCAAAGATTTTGCAAATCAATTGCAAAATGTGGGGAATAATTTGTGTCAAGGGCGAATTTTTTTCCAAAATCTGTGTGAGTTCATTTTCGAGAGTGATTTCTTTTTGATTTTGCAAATATTCTGTAATATCTGAAGCGATCCCTATTATGTGTTGTAGCTGGCCTTCTTCATCCTTTAGACAAATCGTTTTGTTATAGATGTTGCGAATAATACCATCGGCATTTTTGATGCGATATTCTAATGAGCCACCTTCTTCTCGCTCAATCACTTTGTTCATAAAGGTCATGACCTTCAGTTTATCTTCTTCAACAATAGCGTCTTTCCATGAGCAGGGATCTTGATAAATAGATTCTGTCGTTTTGCCCCAGATAGTTTCATAGCCAGGACTGATATAAATGACTTTATCCATATTTGATGAGGTTCGCCAAAAAACATCTTTAATATTTTCTGCAAATTGCCGAAACATCATTTCGCTTTTATGAAGCTCTTCTTTTGCATGCTTTAATTTTGAACCTTCAATTTGTAGTTTGGCGGCTTGTTGTTGAATGAGATTGTAAAGCTCGATATTTTCGTAAAAAATTGAGACTTCACTTGAAAGTGTATCTAGCATTCGGATTTCTTCTTCATTGAAAGTTGAATATTCTTTTTTATTTATAAAGTAAGAAAAACCATATATCTGATTATTTGTAAAAATGGGAGAACAAAGCATATTGCTTGGTTTTTCTTGATGCCAAGGGATAAGATATGTTTCTATATTGTTTAATGTAAAGGCGCTACCTTGCTTCATAATCGCATCTGCGAACGTGTTGAGAGAAACGGTATTTTCATTGAAACCGAAATCTTTACTTCCAGATGTAACTAAATGACGAATTTTTCTGTTTTCATCAACAATGCAAGCAAGCGCAAATTCTGCATCAACCGCTTTACGCGTACCATGGCAGAAAAGTTGAAGTAACTTTACTGCATCTTTTTCAGCTATCATTTCTAAAGTTAATTCTATCAATAAAAACAAATCATTATTTATTTTCCGATAAGCGAGAATATCGTTAGAGAGATTATCCGCAAGCTCAATGAGGGCAATTTTCTCTTTAGATAGTTCTGCTGTGAGGCTAGATTGCAATAAGTGCTTTATTTTTTTTATTTGTGCTAGAGAATGATGTAATTTTCCGCCTATTTCTATTAATTGATGAGGCGCCTGGTATAAATTAGCTTTAAGATCATGTTGAGGTTGTGAGAGCTCTGCTGTTAGTAGGGTTTGTTCTTTTTTAATACCTAATGCTAGCAAAATGGTATCAATCATGGTCTGAGGATCAGATGGCTTGGAGAGCACATATTGCACACCTAGATCCTTAGCGAGTAGATCCGCTTCTTCTTTACGATAGGTTGCAGTGTAAAAAATGATAGGAATAGTTTTAAAATCATCAAGTCGCTTAAGTTGACGAACAAATTCATAGCCGTCCATATAGGGCATGAGAATATCTGAAACAATAAGTTCTGGACGTTGTTGTTGAATGATATCCAGGGCTTCCAATCCGTTTTTAGCTTCAATACAAGTATGATTAAGATACTTCAGCAATGAACTGAGGTATTCTCGATTGATAGCTCTATCATCCACGATAAGTACAGTCGCCATTTTCTTTTCCTTTGGCATTTTTGAATATCTTTTGCAAGAATGTTGTTAGTAAAATTTCCAATTGACATGTTCTGGGTGTTTTGACAGAATTGACCATCCAAGTCTCATGTGAAGTAACATGCCTCGTACAAAAAAACTTGAAACCCGAAAGCAGGATATTCTTCAATCAGCATTTGAATGTTTTGTTCAGTTTGGTTACTCAAAAACAAGTTTAGATCTCATCGCTCAAAAAACCGGTATTTCTAGACCTTTGATCTATCAACATTTCAAAGATAAAGAAGATCTGTTTGCCTGCATGATTGAGGAGCGATTTAGTGAGCGTTATGCGCTTGCTGAACAAAGTTTGCTTTCTAATTCTTCAAAAAGAGAAAAACTCCTTAAGTTGGTTGAAATTATTGTATTGAAAGACTGGTCTCTCATTTCCAATTCTTTTCACGGGGCTGAATTCTTCAGTGAATTACTCAATACCTTACCGGCCTTTGAGGAAAAGTATCGAAAAAAATTCATTCAAATGGCCACATCTGTTTTACAGAATGAAGATCTAGCTGAAGTCTTTAGATTTTCCTTGACGGGGTTGACCTCAGATAACCCCAGCATGGAACTCTTGCATAAGCGAATTAACATTCTTGTCGATTGTGTTTGTCACTATTAATTTTTTCTCCCCTGGATAAAAACTCAATGAATTTCAATTTATAACATGCTCAATATTTATTTGTGCTGTGCATGTTGAAATTCAAAATTGTGTATATACACTATCCGATTTTTCTCTTCAACAAAAGTTGAATCTAAAATGAATCAAATACTGGATGTAGATGCGGTAAATTATAAATATTTGCTTAGCTCATTTCCCACGCCCTATTTAATTTTATCTGCGGATGCGCCGGCATTTACGATAGTGGCAGTAAGTGATGCTTATTTGTTCGTCACGCAAACGTTTCGAGAGCAAGTGGTTGGACGGAAATTATTTGATGTTTTTCCCGATAATCCTAAGGATAAAGGAACTACCAGCGTAAGCGATCTTCATACTTCGCTAGTTCAAGTCATTCAAAAGGGTATTGATGATGAAATGGGGATACAACGTTATGATATCCCCCATGAGCATAATCGAGATGAGTTTATCGAAAAATACTGGAGTGTCACGAACTCACCAGTGTTTGAAAATGGGACTGTTAAGTATATCGTCCATCGTGCTGAAGATGTTACGGAATTTTTTTTAATGCAAAAGAAATGGAAAGAGTCTGAATCATTGAAGAAAAAACAATCACATTGGCAGATAAGTGCAGAAATCATGCGTGCTTCACACGACGTGAAGATTGCAAACCGTAATATAAAATACGCGAATAAAGAACTAGAGCGCAAAAAAAGCGAATTAACATTACTGAATAATCAACTTGAAAAATTAGATAGAGCAAAAACAGAATTTTTTTCAAATGTTTCTCATGAATTTAGAACACCATTGACGTTAATGCTAGGTCCAATTGAAGATGTATTAGCAGATAAACAGACGTCTAAAATAACCCGTCTTCATATGGAAGTAGCTCATCGAAATGCACTACGTTTATTAAAGTTAGTGAATACGCTATTAGATTTTTCTCGATTTGAAGCAGGACGAGTTCAAGCTGCTTATTGTGCAATGGATCTGTCAAGGTTAACAACGGAATTAGCAAGTCATTTTGATTCAGCCGTAGAAAAATTTGGCATTAAATTGATAATTGATTGTCCATCGTTGCCTGAATTCGTTTATGTCGATAAAGATTTTTATGAAAAAATATTGTTAAATCTGATTTCAAACGCATTCAAACATACTTTTGATGGTGTGATTGAAATTCGCATAAGTTGGATAGGAATCGGTGCAGAGTTAACCGTGCGTGATACAGGGGTGGGGATCCCTTCTGATCATTTGCCTCACATCTTTGAAAGATTTCATCGTGTGGCTAATGCAAAATCTAGAACGCATGAAGGCTCGGGGATTGGCTTGGCGTTAGTACAAGAATTAGTCAATTTGCATAAGGGTACCATCAAGGTAAAAAGCATCCTAGGTCAGGGAACTACTTTTCAAGTTTTTTTTCCAGCCGGAAAAGAACACTTGCCTGCTGAATTTATTCAAAAGGAAAAGCCACTGTCTTTCACTGCAAATAATCCGCAAAGTTATGTGCAAGAAGTCAATTATTGGCTAGGAGAAAATGTGGTTGAATTGACTTATCACCCTTGTCCGCTAAGCGATGAATCCAAAAAAGCAACTATTCTATTGGCTGATGACAATGCAGATATGCGTCATTATATTCATCAAATATTAGCAAAGCACTATCAGATCATTGCGGTAAACAATGGCCTAGAGGCACTAAAAGCTGCAAAGCAAAATCGGCCTGATTTAATTTTATCGGATGTTATGATGCCGCAAATGACAGGCTTTGAGTTGGTCGATAATTTACGCCAAGATCCTAAACTGAAGCTTGTTCCAATTATTCTATTATCAGCTCGTGCGGGGGAAGAAGCAAAAATAGAGGGGCTTGAAATAGGCGCTGATGATTATTTGATTAAACCCTTTAGTGCGCTTGAACTTTTGACCAGAATAAAAACACATCTTAATATGCAAAAAATTCGTCTAGCGGCGCAAGATGAATTGAAAAGAAGCGAGGAACGTTATCAATTGTTGTACTGTTGGGAGCGTAAAACTCGTGAGATCATGCAGAATTTTCAGAAACATTTAGATGTTGATGAGATTTTTCAGTATGTAGTTCAGGCGATAGGGCATCATATAAGCACTGTTCATTGCTTTGCTTTTCAATGTGATGAGTCGATGGAAATTTTGTCGATTGTGCATCATTATCGAGATAAAGATGGTGCAATCTTTGATAAAGGTATATCACCTAAAACTATTCTAGAAGCCATAAAAGATCTATCAAAACAAGAATGTCAAAACCATCCTGAATGGTTTGAAATAGATTGTCATACCATCATGCCTATACAATACCATGAGTCTTTATTAGCGACGATTGTTATACGGCATGAAGAAGGCCGCCTTTGGACAGAGCAAGAGATGTTCTTTTTATCGACATTGAATGAACAGCTAAAAATATCATTATCTCGAGCAAAGTTAAATGCGGATATGCAAAGAGCTGCGCAACTTAAGAACCAGTTTATTTCAAATATGTCACATGAATTGCGAACACCACTCAATGCCATTATTGGTTATAGTGAAATGATCCTAAAAGGGATGACTAATTCTGCAATAATGCAAAATAAATTTGTTGGCAATATTGCTACAGCAGGGAAGCATTTATTAGCGCTTATTAATGACATACTCGATCTTTCTAAAATAGAAGCGGGAAAATTTATTTTAAACTTTAAGTCGATATCTCTCCCCGAATTGGTTAATGAGATCCAAATACTGTTGAAAGAACTGGCAGCAGCAAAAAATATTTTTTTGCATTTTTCGATTTCAGATGAGATAGAAGGGATTAAAGCAGATCCTGTAAGATTGAAGCAGATTTTAATTAATCTTTTAAATAATGCTATCAAATTTAACCGTCAAAACGGTCGTGTTGATATGACGATAGAAAAATCGTTAGACAGTTTATGGATAATTTGGAAAATAAGCGATACAGGCATTGGGATCCCAGAGGATAAATTAAGCGAATTATTTACAGAGTTTTATCAGGTTGATAATTCTGCTTCACGTTCATATGAGGGAACAGGACTAGGTTTAGCTTTGTCAAAAAGACTCATACAATTGCATGGGGGCATTATTACAGTTGAGAGCCAAGAAAATATAGGCAGCACATTCTCTTTTACTCTTCCTTTAAGCAGAGATAATGGACATGCATAGCAATACGATACTTATCATTGAAGATAATGAAATGAATATGGAGATAGCATCTCATCTTCTTGAGATGGCAGGATTCACCATATTAAAAGCTGAAGAAGGAGAGAGTGGGATAAGACTTGCAAAAGAATATCAGCCTTCTCTCATTCTTATGGATATGCACTTACCTATAAAAGATGGTTTTGAAATCTGTAAACTACTAAAGCAAGATGCAAAGACTAACCATATTAAAATTATTGCCTTTACTGCACAAGTATTAGAGGAAGAGAGAAAAAATGCATTGGCTTGTGGGTGTGAAGGAATTATTATTAAACCTATTGAGGTAGAAAGCTTTGCTTGTACGGTGGCTTCTTTCTTCGATGCAAAAAGGGATCGCTCCTGAAGATGGATCCCTTATTTTATTAAGCAGCCAATCTAAATGCATTAGAAGTTTTTTCTTTAGGTGCATTTTCTTGATTAATGGTTTTATCTGTTTCCTTTTCTAAGATCTTCCTAAATAGTACGGGCTCACTCATAATACTATTAAGATCAGCAATTTCTCCTTTAGGCTGTTCCAGTTGCACGAAATCAGCATTACGTTTGACTATTTCGTGCATTCTTTCTGACTTACTGCAATCGCTTAGGTTATCCATGATAAAACGATATGCATTAGGATGATGTATATAGGCTTGTACTAAATCCTGATAATCGCTTATTTGGGCATGATGAGGTTGCTTCCAGTTGAAAATTTGATCAAAATGATAATCTCCTTTTAAAAAGAAACCAGAATTTTTCCCTTTACCCTGATAGATCATGGCTTTAAGTATATCTAGACGTTGATGCTCTAATAGACATGCAAGGGGTGATTTATCATTAAAGTCTTTATTAGTGAGAAATGATTTGGCAAAACTTGTTGAAGCCAATGCTGCATAAGTAACATCGCAAAAAGCCGAAGCTGTTCCCTTTTCTGCTAAATAATGCAGAACATTTCTACCTTTTTCATCAATTTGATCATTCATCATGGCAATAAAGAATTTTTTATCTTCATATAATTGTGAGAGAAAGGTGCTTGGGGCTGTTTTAAGAATATAGAGTAACGCCTTCTCTTTACCTATCTTAAATTCACAGAGAGGGGTTTCTTCATCTAAACAGTTAAAGAATATTTTTTTGAAGGCAGCATAATTTGACAAATTGATAGCTTCAGATAGTGCATTTCTACCTGTAATTGGATTGATGCGTAAAACATCTGTGCCATGTTTCATGAGTATTTTTATCATAGGGAGATTATTATTTTCTATTGCATTTGTCAGTAATGAAGGATTAGTTGAGTTTAATATCTCCGCTAGTACCATTTTTGGATCAGAAATTTTGCCTTGATAGTAAGTTTGATTCAATGCATTAAGAAGACATTGCAGTGTTTTTTCTACCAGTTTAACATCATTTTTCATTACAATAGCATTTAGTAAAGCGCCCTGATTTAGCTGTACGAGCGGGATAATGCCTCCCAATTGACTTTGCAACATTTGTAATGCATTTTCTGGCTCTTGGTTGAGAGCTAACAATATATTCTTCAGAATTTTTTCGGGGAGAATGATATTCCAGCGTGATTGTCGATTTTCCTCTACCTGGAGACGCTGTTGAGCGCTTTCTTGGCATGCATCAACAAATGCTTTTCGTGTAATATCAATATGACAGTTTTGTGCATGTAAATCAAATTTTTCTATTTGATTTGACAAATAAAGCATTCGAATATTCTTTAATAGATGTTGATTACTTGCTCCTTGTTTTTGTTGTTTTTTTGCCTCAGCGATAAATTCAGAATAAAGAGATTTTAATTTTAGATAATAGAAATATTCTGGCTTTCTCTCTTTTAATTTCTCTTCTTTAGATGACAATCTAGCATCATAGGATTTTTTATACGGATAAACATCATCGGGTGAACGAAATTTTTGTAACCATAGCTCAGTAGCATTTCTTCCGTTAGTAATAATATGCGCCAGCTTTTCTTTTGAAACATCAAATTCTAAAGTTGATACATGTTCAGGCCATATTTGCACTGTTTGATCAAAATAGACACGTTGTTTATCAGCAACGCTTTCCGTTTCAGGTTTGCCTAATACATTCCAAAAACCAGCTTTTGCAAGATCGATATAATGCCATGAGGGAGTTTCCGTTTCTGATGTTGCTCCCATTTTCTTTGTTATCTTTTTTGTTTGTAGTTGTTTAATTGATTCTGGCAAAGGAGTAATAGTTTCATCAAGATCTTCTAGTGCCGTTAAGCTAAAACCCAATACGCAAGGATTAACTTGCACTGGATTTTCATGTTGATCTTTTCGTTCTATGAAGGGATATTTAGGATCAACATAATATTTTTTATTATAAGAGGAAACTGGAAAATTATTTAATATGCCACCATCAGCGAAAAAGCCAAGTGATTTAAAAGTAAATTGAGGTTTACCATCCTTATCACGCAAAGGCTTGAACTGATCTAATTCATCTTTTAAAGGTTTTCCTTCTAGATTGGTTTCATATAAGTATTCCTTTTGTCTAACCTCCCAAGGTTCAAATGCTGTAGGAAAGCCAATAGTAGCCCTAAAGGCATCTGCGATAACTACATCTGGAGTTGTTTCAAAGGAAAAAATATGTTGGGCATGGATCCCCCCTTTGGTCCCATATCGTGTGCCTGTAAAAAGCATGTCTTTTAAAGTGGGATCGATAGCTCTTTTGTCATGTAAATCGCGAAAAGTGGCTGTTTTGTCTCCCAAAACTTGTTCAACAAAATAGCTTGCCCATTGATGAAATGACTTGCCGGGAGAGGCCGCGCCATAGCGCACCATGTCTAAGGCGACACCAACTTTATTGCCACTAAAGAATTGTCCCCAGCCACTTTGCTTTAGATCAGTGAAGTCTTTAAAGTTAATACTTTCTGAGAGATATTTAAATTGTTTACTATCAAAGCCTAAACCCATAAAGAACGCTGGGATCGCACCAGCAGATGCACCACCAGGGCAGACTATCTCGTCCAAGTAGCCAAGCTCATCTAGTGCTTCATAGGCACCAATATAGGCACCACCCTTGGCTCCGCCGCCTTGAAACACAGGATATTTAATCGGTGGTCTAGGAGGTGAAGCTTTTGGATTTTGATGATGAAAGATTTTTATGATGTTGGTGATTATATCTAGATTAGGGAATTTTGGATTGATGGCTAATTCAATCTGTGAAGCAAGATCCGAAGTGAGAGCAGAAGGGGTAACAAGATTTTTTGGATCAGCTTCTTCATTTTCTATTCGAGGATGATGTTTTGATTTACTGCTATTGGTGGGTTTCAATTCAGCAAAACGTTTTTCGATCCCTTTATTCATAAAATATCCTTATCTGTAGTAATGTAGTTTCATATTGGTTTGTTCACAATCCATATTTACAAATTTACACTTTTTGTAAAATTTGTCAAGAAAGTGATTTTGGCTTTAAAATCTGTATATATATTCAGTTTGAGATGAAAGATGGCACAGAGAATTATTAAGCTTTATACCGGCAAAGATCAGAAATCCTATTTTGAAGAAATCGAGATCTCGTTAGATCAAGAGCAAGCATTAGGTTTTTATTCTGCTGCATTTATGGTCAATGAGCTCTTTTTTCGAGAAACTAAAAGGGAAGCTGTCTTTGAGTGGCATAATGCACCTGTGATGCAATATATCGTTTACCTCTCTGGGAGTGTTGAAATCCACGCTTCAGGCGGAGAAATAAGAAGATTTCAAGCGGGAGATATTTTATTGGCCATGGATTTAGAAGGGCAAGGACATATTTCTAAAGTACTAGAGCCGGGACATTCTCTTGTGATAAAAGCGAAATAAAATCTAAAGTGGGTGATGAAAGCATCAGATTATCCGTTAAATTCAACCTTTAATCACAAATGCATTTGCGTATTTTTTCATTGAGATTACAATAGTAATGTTTCAATCAATTTCCACAGGTGCTCTCTTGCATTTTTAAGCTCGTCTTTTTTTCTATATGAACGCTCACATTATACGAATTGTGATGTGTACTATGCCTTTCTTTTGAATTGAGATGATTGAAATGAATAATCCTTATTTAAGTTTGCTTAAAACAGTTTGGCACTATGGATTGCCATGGCGACGTACGATAATTGGCTTTTATTTAGCCTTTATCCTAGCGCAAGTGTGCATCAGTTTCAGTCCTTATGCATTTGGCCGCACTATTGATGTTTTACAACATTTTGAAGAACATAAGCTAACAGAAGTTATTTTCTGGTTAAGTGTTGGTGTCTTGGTATTGCTGCTTTTCTGGTTATTTCATGGTCCTGCGCGAGTGATCGAGCGAAAAGTTGCGCTTAAAATCCAACAGGCGTACAGATTGAATATCTACCAGCAGCTAACGCATTTACCTTTGAAATGGCACCAAGATCATCATTCAGGCAATATTATTTCACGGTTGAATCGCGCTTCAACTGCACTTCATCGTTTTGCAGAAAATCAATTTATTTATGTTGAATCTATTGTTAAATTTTTAACTTCTATTGGTTTCTTGATCTGGATTTCTCCTACGGTAGGGTTGATTAGTTTTTTTACATCATTATTAATAGGATGTACGGTGGTTTGGTTCGATAGGAGATTGATCCCGCTTTATGATGCACAAAATGAGATAGAGAACCATGTTGGGGCAGTGCTATTTGATTATATTAGCAATATGACGACTGTGTTAACTTTGCGTTTGGGAGAGTTAACCCATAGTAACTTATTTCAAAGACTGATGAAAATATGGCCTTTTTTCCGTAAAGACGTAGTCATTAATGAAGTAAAATGGTTCACGATGATGATGTTGCTTTCCGCCATTCAAGCAGCCATTTTGATGGGTTATATTCTTTATACGCTCAATACAACAAGCGCTATCATGATTGGCGTTGTTGTGATGCTATTTCGTTATCAATGGGATTTAGGAACAGTATTTCATGATCTGAGTATTCATTACAGTGAACTGGTTCGCACGGAAACAGACGTGAAGGGAATGCAACCGATTTTAGAGGATATTAAGCGTTTAGCGCATTTACCGCAAGGAGCATCAACCGCGCGTGATTGGCATCAATTGCGTATTGAGCATCTGCGCTTTCATCATGTGGGGAGCGAAGTGAGAGGACATATTTTTAAGGAATTAAATTTTACTATTAAACGTGGTGAGAAAATTGCATTGATTGGTTCAAGTGGCGGTGGAAAAAGCACTTTATTAAATCTCCTATGTGGTCTTTATACTGCCTCAAGAGTTCAACTAACAATTGATGAAGTCGTGTTTGATTCATTGGAACCATTACAAACTATTACAACGCTTATTCCTCAAGATCCTGAAATATTTGAAAACACTATTGCTTTTAATATCACGATGGATTTGCCGGTGGAGAAAGATGAAATCTATCAGTCGGTAAATTTGGCTGCATTTATGCCCGTATTGGCAACGTTACCTTTTGGATTGGATACAGATATTCGTGAGAAAGGATTGAATTTTTCCGTAGGTCAAAAGCAGCGGTTAGCTTTGGCGCGAGGGCTATTTGCGGCTAGATTTAGTTCTCTTATTTTAATGGATGAACCAACTTCAAGCGTAGACTTACCAACAGAAAAGGAAATCTTATCTGGTGTGATTAAAGCGTTTCCTGACGCTGCGTTGGTTGTTTCTTTACATCGATTACATCTGCTGCCTAAATTTGATAGGGTGATTATGCTAAATCAAGGAGAAATTGTGGCAGATGGGCCCACTGCGGTATTGTTGCAGCAACCTGGTCCTGTGCGCGAGCTATGGGAGCATTATCAACAGTAATTCACATAGCGAAGTCGTCTCTATCATAGAGACGACTTATGCTCATAGCATTCGATTTCTAGGCGAAGACTATATTATTTATCTTTTTTATTTTTTAATGCTTCGAGAGCAAGAGGGTAAATCGTTTGTGTCCATTTTTCATACATAAGTGGTGAATAATGAATGCCATCATTGGCAAATAAAGCAAAATGATGTTTCCCTGTTTCTTCGTCGATAGTAGAAATGCGGGTTAACTCAGTAAGATCAACAAACCGAATAGTACCATGGCCTGCACTTTTGCTATTTTTATTTTCGATGATTTCTTTCGCTATCGCATTAAAGCGATCGATAGTGTTAGCTATACCAGCTTGTGTATTGTAGTTTTTGGCATAGTTAATTTTATCTTTTAGCGCTTTCACATCCATGGTTAGTTTTATTTGATCATTTTCATCAATCTCAACTGCGTTGACGGGAATGCAGATCTGACTTGTTTTATTGCGTACTTCAGTATATTTATTAAAGCGCAATCGAGTTCCACTTTCATTGTGCACAGAAGGAGAGGCATCCCAGGCGGGAATAGAAAGCACCATCACTCGAGATAAATCGTCATTCGCAAAGCGTATAGAGCGATCGAGCAGTTCTTCAAAATGGTGTTGGTAATCAGCTGCGCTATGTCCTCTGAAAAGATCGTTCACGCCAATAGAAAGTACAACCAGATCATAATTACTTGCGTCATGAGAAGGAGTATTTGGGTTAGAGGAGGGCTCGGCAGTATTTAAGGCCCCTAGCAAATGTTTGGTTGTATCACCATCAACGGCATAAATTTTAGGTTCTGCAATGGATAGCCCATCTTGGCGTAATTTACTTGTTAATTGATAAGGGAAAGCACTTTGTTCTTGCCCTTGACCTAATCCGGTGCCAACAGTAAAAGAATCACCAAGAAAGAGAATTTTCTTTTCGGTAGTTGAACTTGAGTTAGAGGTACAGGCTGAAATCACTAAACCTAAGCAAAACCCAAGAAAGGGTAACGTTTTAGAATAAAAAGGTTTCATATACAATAATCCAAACAAAAATTGGGGCTAAATCATACCGCAAGTAACATGTTAAATTAAACATCATGAATCACTATTCATGATGTTTCCCCTCTGAGCATCGAATAAATTTAATTATTGGTGCCGTTTTATTGGGTTTTTATATGACAAAATGATTGAAAATTGGGCGAGGTATGCTAACATCTTATCATATTTAGTTAACCGCCTATTTTTTATGAAGCTATTTTGTAATTTTAATGTAAAACTTTCTCGCAAGTATCAATGGCTAGTCTTGCAACAAAGACAAAATGATGTTGCTTTTGAACATTATTCTTATCTCAATTACAAAATAGAAAAATTTGCTGGCTATTCTTAACACGCCTTTTTTGCCCCTTTTTACTTTAGCTTACCCCTGCATCTATTTTTTAAGCAAAATTGTATCATATACAGGAATTAATCATGAAAGAAGGTAGTATCAGCACTAGCATTTTAGATAACCATCTTGATATTTTAAGGAATGTTCGCCAAAGTAGCCCACAAGCTCTTTATAATTTAATTTGGCAAGCGAATGAATTTGATTTTACAAATGAGATCATCGAGCCTATTTTAGCAAATATTAGTTATGACCAATTAACCACAACAGAAGGAATGGCAAAGGGACGCTCTATCCTTTGGTTACTCGCCTTTTTGTCAAAAAACAGAGATTATATTAGCAACGTTTTAGAAAAATTCATCTTCAGAATACATGTTAATGATATCTTAGTTGAAGATGATGATGGAAAATCGTTATTGTTTGTTCTAGCAGAGAATGTTGAGGTGAATGATGCGTTCATTAACACCTGGCGTAGATATGGTCCCCAGATTTCGATCGAGACGATACGTCGAAAGAATAAAGTCAATGGTTCTAATATTCTGATTGAATTAGCAAAAGCATCTGAAAATTCTTCAGCAATCGATTTGATCTTTAAAAAATTTCATGCTGAGCTAACACTCAATGACATGTTAGAGCCGGATAATGATCTTAATACCGTGTTTGATCATCTTGTAGGAACGAATTTCTTTAAATTTATCTGGCAAAAATTTAGTCCTGAAATAACAATTGCACATTTACGCAGAAGATTTCTAGACAACAGTAAGGAACCGATAAATCTTTGGCGGATATTTTATCATGTTAATAGTCATAATCTTGAGATGTTAAGTGAAATATGGGATGTCATAGAGGATAAAATTACGATAGAGGATTTACGAACAAGACCTCAAGATGATGAAGAACGAGAAAATATGACTTTATTGCATAATCTTGTCAGCGCGGCCTTACATCATCCGAAATTCTTTCTATCTGCATGGCGTCGTTGCAGTATGGATGTTACCCATGAAGATTTTAGAGTTGAAGAGCATGGAGAAACAATCTTATATAGATTGGTCAAGGCTGCTCGAAAGGGGGAGACGGCTCCCCTTCTTGAGGTTTGGCAGACGAGGCCTGATTTATTTTCGACGCAGGATTTACGCTTTAAGCAGCCCTATGCGGTGCACTTACCTTCTGTGATTCAGATGCTTCAGATCTCAAGCATGGCAAATACTTCGATGCTTAATCTGCTATGGGATATTTCTCGACATTCTGAAATTCTGCCTAAAATGTGGTTTCAATTACAATATGAAAAACCCATAGCGTATGGAGAGTGGTTGCAGCAAAGTAATTCGGCTGATTCTACGCTTAGGATGCAAGTATTTAATTTGATTAAAGCAAAGAAAGCACTATTTGATTTAATCAAGCAATGTGAAGACGAAGAAAAAATGCCGAGTGAATCAGAAACTAAAAGGCTTTTGAGCTATGCCGATCAAGCTGCAGAGGCGGGATACTTAAATGCCTATTTCATTTTAGGTCAATATTTTTCTAAAATTGGCCTTCAAGATAAGGCTTTACGAATTTTTATAAAAGTGCCGACATCGGCTCCTTGTTATCATAAAGTATTAAATATCATTACAGAAGATGCATATGCCTTGGCGTTAGATAGAAGTATTTCAAATTATGAGCGGAATGCTTTTCTCAAATTAGCTTTACAATATGCATTAAAAATCGAGTCAGATGAAATACGTTATCAGATTATTCAAAAAGTTGCGTATAGTTACATCACAGAAGGAAAAGAAACAGGAATGGAGAAGCGAAACCCGGTTAAAGCTGATATGTTACAGGCGATGCATGAAGGAACAGGAGTAGCATGGTGCTTTAGGCAGTTTGATCGCTTGAAAAAAGCAAGATTGCGAAAAATGGAATGTATAAGATTGACAGCTGAAAACACCAAGTTAGTAGCGCAAGTACTTCGTCTTGAAAATGTCATCGACAGACTTTGTGAAGTTAAACCGAAGCAAGATGAAAATCCTCAAACTTTGATTGCTTCAAATGAAAGCTTAATGTTTTCAGACGTTGCAAAACAGGACGTCCCGTCAGACTCAACTGATTCACTCGAATCAGAGAAGGCAAGGAAAAGACGAAGATTAAAGGGAAAGGATAAAATGAACTAAGGAAATACGGCCACAAGTGATTTATTCTTGTGGCCTGAATATTCTAGTGTTCTTTCTTTTTAGGTTCATCAGGATAGCACAGTATGACTCGACTATCTTTCGTACAGATCCCAGAAATAGTTTGATAGCGTTCATTAGTATAAGAACAGCGATCGCCTGCATTTTTATCTTTGCAAGCATCAAACATTTCTTGTGGAGGTTCTTTACTTTCTTCCGCCCAAAGATTGAATGCAATAAAAAGAGAAAAGGCGAAAAGAGATAATTTTGTTAAGAAATTTTTTTTCATCTTATTCTCCATTTTTTAGAGAAATTTTACAATAGTTTTACAGACTTCTTTGGGAACTTCGAGTGGGCTGGAGTGTCCGCAGTTCAACATGGCAAATTCTGCTTGTGAAATGGAATGAGCCAATGCTTCGCTTTCTTCTGGTAAGCAGACAATATCTTCTTTTGCGCCAATGACAAGTGTTGGGACATCAATCTGAGAAGAAAAATTTGAGGACTCATAATTTTTTAATGCATGCATTTGTCGCTCGAGATCAATTAAGCTTTGAGGGTAAGGGTTATTGATAATGCTTTTTTTGAAAAAACTGATATTTTGTGGGTTGTTGAGAAATTGACTGGAAAAAAACCATGGCATACTGGCTTCTATTACTTCCTCAATGGGAGCAGCTTTTTTGAGTAGATTGATAAAGCTTTCTAAAGCCATACGCGTTCTGATGTTAATTTGTGCTGCAGAATTAAGAACAATAAGTTTTCGGATAAGTGCTGGATATTTTTTGGCAATAATTTGTGCAATGATACCGCCCATCGATTGACCGACAATAATTGGTTGGGTGAGCTTCAGGGCCTGGAAAAGTTGCATTGTTTCATCAGCCATAGCTTCTAGGGATAAAGACGTACCAATAATATCCTGAGTTTGACCTACAGCCCTGTTATCGAAAATGAGGACCTGAAAGTTTTTGGTTAACTCGCTTAGCATTGCGCTCCAGAAGGTATGATCGCAAGAATAACCAGCGATAAGCACAACAGGATAACCTTGACCGTGTAGTTCATAATAATAATGGCTATCATTGATGTTAATATGCGACATATAATCTTCACCCAGGTTAAAATAACAAGTTTAGCATTAAAACATCTCTATCACTCAAATTAAGTTTTTGCCTTCTCCATTTCCATCTTTTTGAGTGATTCCTATTTCAATTATTTTTAGGGCTATGCTTATCATCCTTAGGAACTTCTTCTGGTGACGGCGAGTTAAATTTTTCTCGTATCGTGCCAAAAGGAGCACTTCTATCTGGGATCAGCCTCCCCCTAGGTAACAACGCTCTTCTGTGAATTGAGGCATCTGCCAGAGGAGATGAGGGTTTAATTGGTGGAGAAATTGTGCCTGAAGTATTTGATTCTTGTGCTTTATGTGTTATGGGTGCGGTTCTCTTTTGAATGGCTGTAGACTTATCCGAGGCATCGACTTCTTTTCCTTTTGATCGATGGATTTTGCTCTCAGGTTGTAGATAGGAAGCAAGTTTTGGTAAATTATTTTCTCTTGCAAAATCCGCAAGTGATAAAGAATCAATTTTTATTTTCTTTAATCTAGGGTGTTGCTGAAGAAATTCTTTTACCGCTGTAAAACTCACTTTATCGTTTTGATAGTCGGTCAGTAATTGTATAAATTTTTTATCATTCCTTTTTCTCATTTCATCTTTTCTAATTGTATGTTGTCCAGTCTTTACTCGTTGATATACTTTTTCTTTTTCACTATTAAGACGACTATCTGCCTTTAACAATTTCTTTGCATTATCTAATTTTTCTTTGTTAGAGTTACTGAGCGAACGTTTTTTCTCTAAAAGAGAAATTATTTTCTTAGCATCTTCTACTTGTTGTTTGATTTCTAGCGACAAAGCATTATCTAGCGTTGGATATTTACCTTCCCTTCTTATATTGCGCATCATTTTCACTAAATGATTTAGGCTTTCTGCTGTGACTCTTTTTGATTCGGATTGAGAAGGAATATCCTCTTTTTTGATAATAACTTCATTTTTTTTGAGATTAGCATTAAGCGTATTTTGAACAATAGTAATGGACTCTGAGATGCTTTCCTTTTTTGCCATTTTGTCTTTTTCAGCTTCTCGACCTTTCCATTTCTTGTGTATTTCATCGGCAACAGTTAAAGTTTTGCCGCGTGCAATTTGTGGCGTGGTGGGTAAAGCGCCATGCCCTAATTCTTTTAAAAATTGGTTTCTTATGTCATTGTTTTGCATGCCAGACAAAATAACATCTTCAGCTGCATTTGAACAATTATAACGATAAAATCCATATTTTTTGCTTTGAACGATTTCTTTCATCCTAAGTAGCATCATTTTTGCATCTAATGTGTAATCGTTATCATTTGATGAACCTTGACTTGAATGCGACACGGGTAACATGACAGTATTATCTCCATGATCGCCTTCCGTACGATAATAGACTTGATCTTTGTAGTCCAGACTACTTGCTGTCATTTGTAACAAATTACCGATAGCCGTCATCTCTTCTAGAATTTTTGTTGCTTCCCTTTCAAAATCATCTTTATCAAGTATGAAACCATTTGTATCCTTTAATTTCTCTAAGTTAACTTTATTTAATATATTTAATTCTGGAAACATTTTATCCAGTTCGATGCAAAAATCGAAATCTTTATCGCTAATAGATACTTTTTGTCCATCTTGTTGCGAATACATGGCTGAGATTAATTTTCCTCGAAGGTTTTGAAGTTCATTTCTAAAATTATTGATAAGGTCACGATTATTTTTTAGGCCAGCATCATCATGCGTAATTTTAGGACTCAATAGAAATGTTCTTTTCACTTTTCCTTTTTTGTTTTTAATTTCCTCGATTTCTATTTGTTCAGATGAAACAAGATCTTTTCTTCTGTTGGGGCCATAAAAATTTCTACCATAACGCTCTGAGCTATAATCTTCAAAAGGAGTATGTAAAGTATACTTTTTTGCTTGCTCATTAGTTGCCTCTTCATCACCAGGCCAGAAACTAAAATAGATATGAAATTCTGCTTGAGTATGCGCGCTACTTTTCCCCTTGGTCGCGACTGGCATATCTGAGCCTGAATAGTTGACATCTGCCTTTGGTACTTCATGGGGTACGACGTAATAAGGGATCCCAGCTTCACCGCAAATTTCAGAAACATATTTTTGCGTTTCTTCTGTTACGGGTAAAACTAATTTTACCGCAGCATGGCCGACATTTTCATGTTTAAGTGCAGTGTCACGGACAGCCTTATTGTAGCCTTTATTTCTTTTAGCCGTTGTTTGCCAGGTAATTAATTGTAAGTACGACATTTTTTGTATCCCCCAAGCAATGTTGGAAAATAGAAGAAATATAAAATATGACAAAAGATGCCAGCAATTAGTTCAAATTGAAGGAAATACAAAAATGAAATGATTCATTTATATCGAAGGGGCTACCGCTTATCTGAAGAATAGTACTCCTTCGGTTGATGTTTTTTTGTTTCTATATTTTATCTCCTAAAAAGGATTTTTTTTGGCGTCATAAAAAACTATAAAGTGAAATTTAAAAAACCTCTCATCATTTTATCTGACTCTTTAATCTATAATTTATAGAAAAAATAGTTGTGTAAATAGATAATTTCGTTTTTTTACCATACACAGAAATGGGAACAATGATGAAAAGAGGCGCCACATCAGATTTAGAAAAGGGAACATGCAAACGCGCAAAGAATGCGCAAAACCCATTTATTCCTGAACCGAAACAAAAAAATTTACTAAATATTGCTACCAGAGAATGGGAAGTAGCCAATTCCTATTTTAAAACACCACAAGGTGAGTGGCGTGCTCGACGAACGAAAATGTCTAAAAAATTGCATAAAACGAATCATTCTTTTTTAAAGTTTGATGAAGAGATTATTGCCCTAGCCAATAGAAATATAGAGAAAATTTTAGGTGAAGGCTCGTTTGGTTTGGTAAAAATAGGTCAAGCAGAATCTGGTGAAAATTGTGCAATTAAGATAGAAGCAGGGAAAAAGAGAGAAGAGTCTGTTGAAGAAGTAAAAGTCATGAAAAGACTCAAATATCATTTAGGAGAGACTTCTAGAACCTTTAATAAAGAAAAGGAATTTAAGGGAGAGCAAACAAAATCAAAACGATACACAGCTTTAAAGTTATGTAAAGGAGAGGAGCTTGAAGCATTATTAAGTGGAAAGGATCATCTGTCTTATACCCAAAAATTGATCATTGCAATTAAAGCAAGTGAGGCTTTATTAGAAGCGCATAAGCTACGTGTCATACATGCTGACATAAAAGCCAAAAATATGGTAACGGATGTCAATGCTAATGAAATTACTGTCGAGTTAGTCGATTTTGATTTTTCAATGCTCTTACCGGAGCATAGGGAACATATATATGATGGGGTAAAAGGTACTAAAGGTTATATGGCGCCTGAAATAAAAGAGGACAAAGTATTTTCTTTTTACACTGATATTTTTGCTCTTGGTGCTATGTTTAAAAAGGATTTAGGATTACCTGATTTTCTCTATGAACATATGCTACATGATGAGCCTAAAAAGCGTTGTTCGCTGATTGAAACAATCATGAATTTAATAAATGAACTTTCAAAACAACCTCACTTGGATATAGCGACTTTAGAATTTATAGAAATGATGAAACTTAAGTATGAAAGTAAGAAAGTGTTATTGACAGGTTTTAGTTATTATATGCAGCAAACTGTCAATACTTTGACCGAAATCCCTAAAATGGCTAGTGATTATTTTAAGTATTATTTTAAACCTTAATTTTAATCAAATGAGCTTTGGTGAACGAGCAACCATACTTTACAATAATGTGAAAAAACTGGTGATAAAATGATTAAAGGTGTATTTGGCAGTATTTCTGTTTTTGGTGGGTTCATTTCAAATTGTTTTGATTCTCTTTATCAGGGGATATTCCCCACTAAGATCGTCGAACCTAATGAGCCAGAGCGGTTTAATGATAATGTCGAAGACGATGAAAATCCAATTGTCATGAAACGTAGAAAAACCAGGCACATGAGTGCTGACAAGGATATGCTATTACAGTCAACGTCTATTCATTGGCAACAGCTTTCTCAATATCAACATCAAGATATGAACAATACCGTGTTCTTGCGTCCTGAAAAAGATCAAGAAGAGATCCCCGTTTCTTTTATATCAAAAAATGAATATGTGAAAAGATATGATCACTTTCAACAGTTTCTAGATCGTATTGGAAGCGCTAAAGATTTAAGCAATTCTCGTTTAAATAAATTGATAAATAGGGATGATTTTTTAAAAATCTGTAATTATTTTAATTTGACTGACAATATAGAACCCCACCAACATCAATTTGGGATAAAAACAAGATCACAGCACAATCAGCTATATCACATAGAAAAGATCAAGCGGTTGCAACCTGGCGGATCTTATCGATTGCCTAAAGAAGAAAGTGGTTTAGCAAGAACTTTAAATATTTTGCGATCTGCCAATGGTGAATTTAAATTACTTATAGAAACTAAAAGTAAGTTGTCAAATGGGAGTAAGCAACTGTTGCCTAAAGTTGGAGGATCATTCAAGAGTGGGAAACCTGCTTGGAGGATAGATGGCAATTTAACAGAATATTTTGATTTAGTTGCTGAGTTTGAAGAAGATAAACAATTAAACGAAATCAAGAAGGAAGTAGCGCTCTCTCAGGAATTAGGCTCGGATACGGTAAATGTGAATGAGCTAGGTCAAGTATACGAAAAACACGGTGTAAAGAAGGTAAGCGTATATTCTGTAAAAGCAGAAGGCTCACTTGAAGATCTTTTGTCTGATAAAGTGGCGTTAACCGCTGAGCAAAAGTATATTATGATTAAAGATCTCTTAGACGCAGTAAAGCGCTTTCATGATAATGGTTATGTTCATCAAGATATTAAACCAGGCAATATCTTATTTGTAAGAAATGAAGAGAATAAATATCGCCTTAAAATAACCGATTATGGTCTTTCGAGAAAGCAATATGCTCCTACGGAGCAAGCACTTGCTTCAGCAGGGTATCATTCTCCCGAAATTGCACTTATTCACTCTAATGCCAAAAGTGAATATTATAAATATTTTAGCTCTAACGATGCGAAGAATAGTTTGGGCGCCTGGCATGCGCGGACTATGCAGCCAATCAGAGGATCAGCATTACAAACGCCAAATAATGCAAACGATATGTGGGCTTTAGGAATTGTTATTTATAAAATTCTATATGGCCGAGCGCCTTTATGCTCACAAAGAAACTCAAATATCCAGAATAATCCTCTCTTGAAAGGATTATTAACTGCTAATAGAAAAGAGCGTATTAATATCGATGCCGCGATAGAAATTCACAATCACAATATCATTGTAGAAGATACACCCATTATATCTGTGCGTAAACGAAAGCAGATATAATGATGGTGAACAATTTTGAATGAATTTTAGAAGATCCTGGGAGCTTTCTCGCAGAGTTTTGTTCATATTTTAACATTTGCCTACTCATCTTTTTTTTAAAGTGTTATCATGCAAACTCATTGTTTGTGAGTTGGTAAACTTAAGAGAGGGAATGGTGAAGGGCGGCATAATTAAATTAAGAACGAAGCAATCCTTGGATGCTAAAGCAAATGACAAGCAGGTTACCATTTTTGCACCTGTGTGGGTAAAAAAAGCGTTAAAAGAAATTTTACCTGCATTAAAGGGAGCACAATTTGAAATTGAGCCACCTTCCGGAAAATACATCAAGATCCAAGACAAATTAACATTGATGCAGTTGCTTGCTATTGCAAGAAATGAACAAGCAAATACCACAGGGATTATTAAGTTTAAACAATACAACCAGATACCTGAGCAGACGATTATTGCTTTAAGAGATCTGGCAAAACATTGTGTAATTGTTGGAAAAGATATTGCAACTCATTATGGTGGTTATCCTGCCCATTCCACTATTCATCCTTTGAATAAAGATGTAATCATTTGTGATTTAGCAGGATTGCAATTTCAACAGCAGAATAATACGGGGCGTCATGTTTTGATTTCCGCCATTGGGAAATTCCCACAAGGTGACTTAGATAAAACAATCTATCTAAATACGGTAGGAGAGAAAAAAACTACGTATCAAGCTGCGAAACAAGATAAGACAGGACGTTTTATTCCCGGGTCGTTTAAAGATAAGACAGTTTTATTTGATGTCAAGGCTTATCAGGCTTTCGTCATACAGGATTTTCTTCTCGCTGCGACAGCTGTGAATTCTTACGCTGAGTTCAATTGCCCTTCTCTTGATCTCAATTTCAAATTCCTAAAATATGGTGCAGGTTTTTTTGCTGATGGGCTTGACGGGCAAGCGAGAAAGATGCTTAGTGAGAATCTTGCATTGGCAGTATTAAAAAGCATTGAGCAATTATGCAAGCTTCCTTTTTCAGCCCGTAACCACATAAAAAGAATTGAATTACCTTTTTACAAAGAAAAAACTAACAAAAAAATTGAACTTATTCTTTTAGCCATAAACAAATTATGCGAAAAGAATAATATTGAATTTGCAAGCTTGCCAACAGATGCGCTGGCTCCTACTTCAAAAAAATATACTACTGCAACGACTAATTGCGCCGATCCCCATGCTGTGATGGGTAATGAAATGCATTATGGCAGTGTAGATGCTGCGATTGCTGAGAATTTAAAACAAAAAGGGAATAATTTTAGCCCGGTTTGTAATCAAGCAATGGGAGCGAAGTTTGTTCAATTATCCTATCAAATAGAAAGAAATGATACATTTGATTTGACCAACACTTTTTCGGAGCCTGTTTCGTCTAATCTTTTAAAATGGTCTGCTCTGGCTGGACTTGGTGCAGCGGGAATTGTAAAAGCAGGATTTGCACTTAGTCTAGGATTATCGGCTAGTTGGTTTGCAGCTTTTGCTGTTGGGATGACGGTTGTATTAGGTATTGAAATAATGGTAAGGCTTTACCGCCGTTTTTCCACTGAGCAATATAGCGATCAAAATTCAGTAGCTCATGCCAAAAAATTGATGAGCATGTTATCACAGTCGAATGTAGAAAGTGAGATCCCTCTATCTTGTATGAAAGAGAAACTCTTTTCATCTGACAAATTGGAGAAAATGCACTCATTGAAAAACGCATGCCCTTATCATGCGGTAGCTGATTTTGAAGCTGTTAAAAGTGTGCAGGTGAAGAAAAAATAGTTTTTAAGGGTGATATCTAAAACATCCTCCATATTGCTGCATGGTAAGCTTAAAGTAATAAAGATACGTTCCCCTACAAGTTTAACTAAAGATGACCTCTTTGGGCACTTCTTCCCAATCAAGTACATATTATACTATTTGTCCGTTTGTTCCATTCATCTGCTATTAATCGATATTCATCGAAAAAAGCTTCCTAAGATACATACCCATGAATAACATTACGTATGATCTCAACATTGGGGAAGAATATATGTTATCTCTAAGTAAAGATAGTAATGTAAATGAAGAAGATAAAAAAAGAGCGCTTAGAGGTAAGAGTGTTGCTGTCACAAATCCATTATTCTTAAAAGCGATTCGGCAATTTGACTATAGAAAAATTACAGCGCTCTATCAAAAAGATGACCTATTACTACTTAAGTATTACTACGATCATAATCTTGCAAAGAAAGATAAAGTAATATTACTTCAGCCAGAATTTTATGTTGAGCGTTTTGCTGAAACCTTTGTTAACAAGCATTACCTCAAAGCTATAGAACGAGAAAAATATTTAACCTATTCTGCAGGCGAACAGTTTTTTGACATCGATAATCATCCCTTAGATGGTGAGTATATGTATGCGCTTTTAGCTGATAATCGTTTATATATCGCACCACTTTCAGAAGTTGTCAATCATTCACATCTTGTAGCAGGATTGCCTGTTAAAGCAGTAGGAAATGCTTTTTTTAAAGACGGTTGTCTTGTTACATTAAGTAATAACAGTGGGCATTACAAACCTACCGCTGAACAAATGGTTGCTGGTTTAGAATGGTTTGTGCAAAATACACAAGATCCCTTTTTATTTGAAGATCATTCTCAATTTTCTCCAACATCTCTTCATTACGGCATTAGACATTTCAATGCAAATGATTATGTTAAGCAGAGTAAAATGGGTATAACGACTCCTCCTCTTTCTCCTGATGAGGTAGAACTTCAAATTAATAACGCGCTTCAAAGAAAAGATCAATTTGCTGATTTGGAAGGTTCCTATGATTCTGTTTCAGAAAACGAAGATGAAATGGGATATGATAATGAACTTGCACCTATTAGTCATGAGGATGATGAATTTGAAATAGCAACATTGCTTCCTCCTCCGATTGTTCTGTCGGAGGATACAACTCTTGCTACAGCACCTGCAAAGACTGAAAGCAGTTTTTCGCATCAATATACAGGTCTTTATAAGAGCCTGTCTAGTTGCCGATTTGCTAGAATGAAACGTCGATGGGATCTTACTAAGTAGCAAGTAGAATCTTTTTTGGTGAACTCTCTATAGAACGAATATGGGGAGTAAAGAACATTATTTCATCTGAATGCATGCAGTACCCTCTTAAATGAGGGTAGCGATATTTTCTTTTGGTAAACGGAAAATTTTTAGTGTTTGATTTAATTGTCCGCCAATTTTTTCATAAAACTCAATTGCAGAGGTATTCCATTCAAAAACAGCCCATTCAACCCTGAGAAAATCTCGTTTGTTCGCATAATTGGCGATATAAGCCATAAGTTGACGACCGATCCCTTTTCTTTGATACTCTGCTTTGACAAATAGGGCTTCAATAAAAATGCCAGGACGCCCGAGGACTGTGGAGAAGTTTTGGAAAAATAAAGCAAACCCTACAGCATGATGATTCATTTCGGCAAGAACTACTTCGAAGATAGCATTGTCGACAAATAGATAGTCTTTCAAATTGTCTGGTGTGGCGATAACTTTATTCAGAGATTTTTCGTGTTCAGCTAGTTCCAGAATTAAATTGAAGACAGTTTGGGTATCTTTGATTGAGGCTTTGCGTAAGGTGATTTCTTTATCCATTTAAAAACCACTTATAGTTTTAAAAGTTCCGATTATACACACACAATGCAGTTTTACCAAGCACTTTACTAGATATAAAACGTGCGCTCATTTGAGCGCACATGAAATGTTTTCTAGGATCTGGAATGCCTAAGCGAAGCTTTCTTTTCTGAAACATCTTGATTACTTGTTACTATTTCCTCTTCCTCTTCGCTACGTTGTTCTGTCAAAGATGCACGAGGGGCACTTGGAAGAAAAGTGTTAGTGGGTTCAGAAAGACTGTCTAAGATGGATGCTTGGCTAGCATTTTGCTCAAAAAGCATGGCAGGTAATGAAGAGACCGTATCTAGCAAAAAGAGATAAGCTATGAATTGTTCTTCATAAGATTTACCGACAAATAATTCTATAACTTCCTTTTTATCTTTGGGCTCAAGCATGTTGAAATATTGTTCAAACTTAGACAGATCTGTTCTATGTAGTATTTTTTTCATATCCATAGGAAGTGCTTGATAGAATAAGCTAAAGCCTGCTTCTAAAGGCTGAGAAGGAAAATCGAGATGTTCGCCAATATCCATGTACATAAACATCTGAGTAAATTTAAATAATGCTTCTAAATGATCATCTGGTATATAGTCAGATTCTTGTAAGAATACATTAAAGTTATCCAACGAATAAATACCGTTTTTTCTGCGATAAAGATTTTCACCTAAGCAAAAATCTTCGTTAACTTTTTTGCGATAATCTATTACAGCGTAGCGAAAATCGTCGATTAATTTCTGTTGCTCTTCTAGGGATTTCATTCTTTGCAGCGCGCAAGACTCGACATTCCATCCAGATTTTTCTTCTAAAGTTTGTTTCACTTGAAGCCTAAATTGATGTGGGGAAGCTGCTTGAGTTGGCGTCATTGTTGAGTCAAAAATGAATTTTCGGATTTTTTGTGCTAATGAAAATGCAGTGGGAGATTGAAGCAGAATTTCATATAAATTAAATATTTCATGAGATGGGACAAGATCGTTTTGAATTTCTTGTCTGAAATAATTGCCAATATTTTCTGCCTCAAGGGGATGCATTGTGTAGAGCATTTCTTTGAATGATTCTAAATTGATGCTACATAATTTTTGTTGAATGCTTGGAGGGCAGGTATTAAAAAAATGTATGAATTTTAATTTTATGCTATGGTTGAAATAATCATATATTTTAAGAAGATCAAAAATCGCAATGATTTTTTCCAGCGCAATTTCTGGGCTTTGTTCAACAGATGTAGCGGTTGGAGACTTTAGCATATTTTTAGCCTGATATCAGTATTTATAATTATGTTAACAATAACAAAAAACACAGATTATATAGGATAGATTTAAGATAAATGAAGAATAAAAGCTGATAGATGGTAGGTAAACTTTTGAGCTCGTTATTGCATTGGGTCAAGTATTTGATTATTTGCAATGGAATTTAATGAATCAAGATTCACAGAAAACTCGGTGTTTTTTCTTTCATGAGAGTAATAATGATGCAGTTTCAAGAGAAGTTATAAAATAACAGAAAATAAAGCTACCTATGGTATAAAAATAGGTAGCCTATACAGTATTAACGATCAATATATTTCATTTGCTGTTCACCATAACGCGGTCCAGCAGCTTTCCCAGATGAAAGCACTTCGTTGAGTAATGTCATTTCTTGCGTATTTAAAGATAGGTTAACTGCTTGGACATTTTCTTCAAGAAATTGTTGTCGTTTCGTTCCGGGGATAGGCACAATATCTTCCCCTTTGTGCAAAAGCCAAGCAAGTGTAATCTGGCTAGGGGTTGCACCTTTTGCTTTTGCTAGCTCGGTCACAACAGCGACTGCACGCATGTTCGCATCAAAATTTTCACCTTGGTAACGTGGATCATTTTTGCGGTAATCTCCTTCAGGATATTCCTCCGCGCGCTTGACTGCTCCGGTTAAAAATCCTCGTCCTAATGGCGAAAAAGGAACAAGTCCTATGCCTAGTTCGCGCAAGAGAGGGATAATTTTATTCTCCAAATTTCGTTCCCAAAGAGAGTATTCGCTTTGCAGCGCGCTGAGAGGGTATGTTGTATGTGCTCTACGAATATTTTCTTCCCCAGCTTCTGAGAGGCCTAGATATCGCACTTTTCCTGCTTTAATGAGAGAGCTCATTGCGCCAATAACGTCTTCAATGGGGACAGTGGGATCAATACGGTGTTGATATAAGAGATCAATATGATCGGTCTGTAGTCGGCGAAGAGAACCTTCAACTGCTTGTTTGATATGAGCTGGGTGACTCGTTACGCCTATCATTTTGCCGTCTTGAATTTGAAAACCAAATTTAGTTGCGATGATTATTTTATCCCGATAGGGCTTCAAGGCCTGTCCAAGCAGCTCTTCGTTGGTATAAGGACCATAGATCTCAGCTGTGTCAAAGAAGGTTATGCCTAATTCAATCGCCTGATGAAGTGTTTTAATAGATTCAGGATCATTTGGCACCCCATAAGATTGGCTCATCCCCATGCATCCTAAACCTAATGCCGAAACTTCTAGTCCTTGTTTTCCCAGTTTACGTTTTTTCATTGTTATCAGTCCTTCTTTGAAAAATACCATCTGAGCTTGAGTTTATCAGATAATAAAATGGGTCTTAATTAAGAACCATATAAACAATTCAACTAACTTCTGTTTGGTGCCGCCAGGCATAGGGGCAGCCATTCTTTGATCTTCTTTAATCCCTAAAATCTGTGTCCCTTATTAGAATGAATGTTATGTTGAATAGCTAAAAGCATACTTTAAAAAAAGGCATATACTAATTTTTAAGATGATCATCAGATTAAGGAAAGAAAAGATGTTTGCTACACATTTAAGCCGTATTTTTTCATTTATGTTTGTATTCTCAATGGCTGGTTCTGCCTTCGCTGCAAGTATCCCTGAAAAATCATTTAATGCCCCGCATAATATGAAACTATCTGTGAAAGAAATAGGTCCAGTGACGCAAAATGCGGATCTGCAGATTATTCTTTTGCTCAAACATAATTCCAATGGTGATCAATACATTGAAGCAATGAGCGACTTCAATCAAAAATTAGGCAAATTACTATCTTCCCTACGCGAACGAGGAGAATTCGTTGGCGAACTAGGTGAAACTCTGTTATTTACACCTCCCGCTCATTCGATTACACCAAAAAAGGTACTTCTTATTGGCATAGGAGATGAAAAAGATTTATCTCTGGAAAAATTACGGGTTGCAGGGCGCATTGCCGCTAGAGAAGCAGTACGCTTACAGGCAAAACAGGTTTCGTTCGCCCCGACCCTGCGTGATCAAGGTAGCAACGTCATTGACGTAGGTGATGGCGATGCGGCTGTCTCAGAGCAAGTTATCCTTGCGTACGATACTGAGAAGCGCTTACAAGCAGAAAAACTTGCCCCCCAATTTGATATCAAAGAGTGGACAATTGAAGCGGGTCCTAAATATTTCGATGCAGCTGCGACCAAAGTAGGAGAAGCCGTGAAATCTGCAACTGCTGAAATTGAGAAACGCGAGAAAAAGCCCTATATGAGTAAAAATTAGGGTATCATGAGACGCAACGCAATGCCCTAAGAGGTTCTATTTGGTATGGACTTTATCATATCGTGCATATGTTTACCGTTGACCATGTTCAAGGCTCAATAGGGGCTCGATCTTGTGGCAAACTGGGTAGTGTTTTGCGGGTAATGGCTAAAACTCTCTTTATCGGCGGGAATCCATCACCTGTCTCTCAAGTGGTATATGAGATCTTGACAGCATCGTATAAAGCTATTAACTTGAAGAACTTATGTTTAAAAACACTCGCTTACATATTATTCACCCCTTACCTCGACCTACACAGTCGTAAGGCCCCCATTTATTTTTTAGCCTTACGAGCTTCTTTGCTATCCAGAATACGTTCAATATTTTCTGCAGGTGTTTGCTAATGAATTTTCTAAAATCAAATAAAAATGCAATAGCAACTTATTATGTGGCATGGATTGCTATTGCGATATTTTATTTTTATCAATACATTTTGCGGATCTCACCTGGCATTATGGTGGTAGAGCTGCGTCAAGTATTTAAACTAACCGCAGAAGAATTTTCTTCGCTCGGTTCTATCTATCTATTTTCTTATTCCTTGTTGCAGATCCCACTTGGATTTATTTTAGACTATGTTGGCGTTCGTCGCGTTATCATGATGTCTATTATTACTTGTATTGCTGGAACGAGTCTTTTTGCCTTAGCAAGCGATATATGGATGCTTCAATTAGGACGATTTTTAATAGGCTTAGGTTCTGCGCCTGCATTTATTTGCGCATTGAAATTAGTACATGATCATTTGCCAGCAAAATATAGTGGATTGCTCATGGGGATCACTTTAGCAATAGGCACTTTAGGGGCTTTATTATCCGGAAAGTTCTTGGTGACTATTTTAGAAAACACGAGTTGGCAAGATAGTCTTTTGCTGTGTGCAGCTTTTGGTGGATTTATTTTTTTCTGCGTATTGGCATGCATTCCCAGAGACAAGAAAATAATAGATGTGCAGGATAATCAAATACTCGCACACTTACGTCGAGGATTAGTCGCTGTTTTTAAACAAAAAGCCATTATCATTTATTCCATTATTGCCGTCAGTGTTTATACTCCTTTGTGTGTTTTAGCAGATCTTTGGGGTACTGCCTTTCTCATGGAAAGGTTCTCCTTAGAGCGTGCCACCGCAGCCCAGCTATCACTCTATTTATATGGCGGATTAACCTTGGGCAGCCTAATGTTGCCTTGGCTTAGTATGAAATGGAAACTCGCGAAAGAAACAATACAAATTTGTGCTATTGGCATGATAGTTTCTCTTTTTATCTTACTCTACGTTAATAGTATTTCCATTTGGCAGCTTGCTTGTCTTTTAACCCTAATTGGTTTGTTTTGTGGGGCAGAGATGATTTGTTTTGCGGGAGCTGCCCAACATAGCCCATCATCACATTCTGGATTGACGTTGGGAGTGGTAAATACTTTAAACATGCTAGGTGGTGCCTTAGTGCAGCAGCTAATTGGTTGGTATTTAGATTTTCAATGGAAAGGCAGCTATGGCAGCAATGGCGAACGTTTTTACGACTCATCAGAGCTCAGTGCTGCATTCTCATTACTTATGTTGATCATTTTTGCTTGTTGGCTTTTGTCATTTTGGCTTCCTAGAAGCGACAAAGCGCAACAAGATGATGATACAACTTCATTAACTATAGAGAGTGAACAAGGTGAAAAAGCTGTCTCCTGAGTTTCAAGGCGCACTATATGCAGTGATCTCCGGCTTGTTATATGGGCTGGTAGGATATTTTGGCTTAAGCTTAATGGAAACCGAACTCTCCATTGCTAATATGCAATTTTGGCGATTTGCCATTTCCGGATTATTTATTTGCTTAATATTAATCAAAGAACAAAGAGCGTTAAATGATAATGCTGTTGAGATGGTAAAAGCTTTCCTTTCAGGAGCGCTATTTTATAGTGCATCAGCAGGTATTTACTTTATTGGCAGTCAATACATTGGCACAGGGCCATCTATGGTTATTTTTTTCACTTATCCTGTGTTTGTGATGTTGTTAAACTGGATATTGTATAAGCATAAAATAGCGAAAATTTATTATGTTGCAATTGCCTTAATCATCTTAGGCATGACACAGCTAGTCGATATGTCAGAGCTAAAATTCGATATGATTGGCATAAGCCTGGCAGTTTTATCTGGTATTCTCTATGCATGCTATATTGTTTGGAGTAAAAGGGTTGAGATTTCACCCATAACTTCTACGCTCATGGTTTCGTTGGGCTGTGCGCTTGCATGCTTAGTCTTTTCTTTATGCGGACATGATTTTTCTATTCCTTCTACTTTAGCGCAATGGGCATATATATTGGGATTTGGCATTGTCTCTACGGCAATACCAATGTTATTTTTTCTCGAAGGATTGAAAAAAATTAATGCAGAAAAGGCATCTATATTATCAGTGACAGAGCCAATTTTTGTCGTGATTTTCGGGATAATCCTCTTAGAGGAAACAATTAATTTACCTAAAGTTGTAGGAATTATCACTATCCTGTTAGGTGCGTTTATCACTTTTTTTAATCGTAAACTAAAAATAACACCTGCATGATGAAGCTCACGGTTTGATTAATGCTTTTGCAGCTCCATCAGTTTAAAAAAGTCTGTTTACCAATGAAATATTTCGAACCATTCGGGTTCAGGGGTAGCACAGGAATATTTGTTGGCTATAGCAAAACCTGCTGCCCCACTCAAGATTGCGGTGCTGAAAATAACAAATGGATAGGCAAGGGAAGTGATTAAGGTTACGCCAATAACAGCACCCAAAATACCACTTGAAAGACTTTCTAATGCATGAGCAGACTGGTTTTCATTAAGAAAAAAGAATCCTCCACCGTTAATCAATCGCAGCATTTCATCAGATTTGATTTCGTACATCTAAGTAATCCATCTATTTTACGCGAACACAAAATTATAATGCCAGGCCATTTATTGTCAACTTCGGCATTTAAATAGCGCAAAAGTGGAACTTATCTTAGCGTTTAAAGTCCACATACGTAGAACCCTATGCTTAGGAAATGACCTTAGCTTAAACAGATGAGGTGCTTGTATGTTAGGTCCAAATGATAAAAGAAGAAAAAAAATTGAGAAAGATGTCGTCGATATGTTGGCAGCAATGAATGAAGAAACTGAGCAAAGTGTTGAGAAATTGCTCAGAAAAAAAGCTAAAAAAGCACAAAAAAATGCAGAGATAAATAAGCTCGAATATGAAAGATTGATGCAGCGTGCTCAAATAGAAGAATTTAGGCAATCTCAGTTGGTACAAGAGGTTATAGCAAACAATGATGTTTTACCCAAAGAACTATCTAAAAAAATGCAATCTGCTAACAAGACTGCGGAGAAATTTAGGCAAACCAAAAGAAAAACTGCAGTAGCTGGGTTTAAAGAATATTTTGATGTTGATTGGCGAGCATCATATCAGGGGTTTCTTGATTCCTTACCGTTTCATGGTCGTAATGGGGAAGTCACAGATCCAAAAATTATAGAGCAGTCTGTTGAAAGTGGCGAAATTTTGCAACCAACTATTAAACAGGCCTTAAGATCTGGACTAGAGGAGGCGGTAACTTCTAGTTTCCAGTCTTATGTCAAAGGGAAAATTGAAGACAGCATTGAAAAACAAAAGGAGCAGCTTGACGCCATTATCAGCGATCCGTTGACTGCCATTGGTGCAGGTATAGATTCCAGCGCGAGCAAAGCTGATGCAGCAGAGAGTTCTGCGATTGATACAATGTATAAGCTTTCAAATTTTCTTGCTAATGGTAAATATGAAATTTCTATGACACAACGATTAAAGATGATAGGCGATCAGTTATCATCCTATTTCACCTCGAGTGAAAGTATGAAAGAAGATCCCAGAAGTTGGGAGCAATTAATTCATGGGATCCAACGATCGGTTCATGATGATGAGCCAGAGAAAATAATGACGCAGCTTGAGAATTTTTTTCGTCATGAAGGAGATAAATTAAGTAAAGCAATTGACGCGGTTGATGGTGCATTAGAAGAAGCCATGAAGCATGATAAACCAGTAGAACGAATTATTGAAAATGCTGAAAATGAAATAAATAAAAGAGCTCCCTACGATCTTGTTTCAACTTTATATGGTATGATTCAAAGTTCAGCATTGCTAGCTGACACTACTGCTAAAGATAAAAGAAACATGCTAGTGACATACAAAAGTGAGGTAAAAGCGTCCGAGGTAAAACAAAGTGTAAAACAAGCTCATACCAAAGAGAAAAGAAACAAGCAAGGCATTCAAATTAAAAGAAGAAAAAGATTTGGTGAGTAATCATGATTCTAAAGCTTCAATTTGCTCAAATTGAGGGGTAATGCATCTGCAGCCTCTTGATGCTCCGTTTGTAGACTGCTAATTATTTCTTTAGAACATAAATTCCAAAATCCCTCATCATCTACAACGTAAATTAGTTTCAGCGCCTCAGATGGAGGTATGCCTTTAAATGTTGGAAATTTCCCTTCATATAAACTAATGCTTAATACATTAAGATTTTGTAATAGCTTGAAACCTTGTGGGAGAGTTGAAATCGGATTTCCGTGTAGATTAAGGAATGCAATTCTTCTCCAGAATGGGGTAAGAGATGAATCATAAAATAGAATGCTAGGAACACGCGTGAGAGAATGCTCGCTACAGTTTAACCCACTACAAGTCAAATGAAGTTGAGTTCGTATAATCCATTCATTGAGCTGGTTTAACCATTTATTACATTGGTATAAACTGAATGCCCCATTATTTTGGGGGATGATTGCAAATTGTTGAAATATTTCTGTTACTCGTTTTTTTGACTGCTCTCTATCCCTATCGAACATACAGCCATTTTGTAACTTTTTTAGAATGTTATCTTGATTATTTTGCAGATAATCCATTTCCCTTTTTAATCGCTGAAATAAAGTCTGTCGATCAGATTCCGTTTTGACAGGCATATGAATATCTTGCTGAACGGCAGGAGAATTAAGCAAATTCAAATAGGTTTTCTCATCTATCATCTCTTTAAAATAGATGCTTACTGTTCGAAGAGGCAAGTAAGTTTTTTCATTAGGCTCTAAGCAATCGAAAATACAACTTACAATATCGGCTGGTAAAAGACGTAAAGGTGAATAGATTAAAGCATCTTTATTGCTAGAACGTCCTGTAGGCATGGAAAGACTCGTTGCATAATGTAGTTAAGGTATTTTACTATTTTTTCAATTTTTTTGAATAGCTAAAATAATGAAAAAGAGAAGATTCAATGAAGAGAATATACCGCGCTCTTTTTGTATGAGCGCGGTCGAATCCTAAGCAGTTTTAGGTGCGTTTTCATAGGCACTAGAGATCTGCTTCCATAATATTTGAATCAAATCTTGAGGAGGCTCAATCATTTCCACTGGCTTATTTAATGATTTCGCATATTGGATCTGATCTTGTACTCCTTTAGAAAGTTCCCAACCTTCCATTGTGACTACCATTAATTTATCCGCACGCTCAATCATAGCGTGATTAAATGGTTGCCAAGTAGAAAATTGATCGCCTAATCCTGTCATCGTGCCCAAAAAAGCATTATGCATCGATGCTGCAAAAACCATGACCCCTTGCTTAAAAAGATGTCCGGCTATATGCACACTGACAGCGTATCTTAATTGAGTTATTTTGGGATCTTCATGGTTGTAGGGGCAAGCTAAATAAACCAGTTCGTTTTTCATTAGAAATGTTCCATAAGTGTAAGGGACACATATTATAAAAAAATCATTTGATATGTCTACCCAATTTTTAGCTTAATGACTTAAAAGAGGATGTAGAAAAAATTTTGTTAAAAAAGGTATTCAACATCTTTCTTCAGATTGGCTAATCCCTGCAAAGAACCGTTCATTAGCGAAGAAGAGAAGAGCTTTTTGCCTTTAGGTGTTACTTTAACCGCAAACGCAGATTTGGCGCTATACCTTATCATTGAATACCTAGCTTTTCATCTCCTTTCAAATATCCTAGCAATGGTTTAGTTTGCGAGATACTTTTAAACATAAGACACAGATGACTATGTTTAATGACAACATTTATGTATACACACGGTAAAATATTGAACTTACATGTTTTTAAGCAGTCTCTATTAGTATGCATGGCAAATAGAGGAATCAAGTCATATGGGTAAAGATGCATCATTGCTAAGTGCTGAAACTGTTAATTATCTTGCTAAAATGGAAAAGATTAAACCGTCTGCGGTTACAAGAGAAAATGTGGATGAAGGAATAAAAATTCTTGGGGAAGAGATAGTAAAAATAGATGATGTAGATAGAGCTTTTCTCAAACCACAAGATTTCACTAAAATGCGAGAATGTCTTAGAAAACTACGGATACGTGAGGAAGCTGCCTATTCAAGATCATATTATTCCTCCAGTAAAGACAGACATCAGGAAAATTCTCTAAAAATTGAAGGCTTGATTGATGATTTGACGGATCTCAGCAGTAGATTTAGATCTGGAGCCGCTGAAAAAAGAACTAATGATAGAATAGATAGGATACAAGAACAGAATAGAGAGATCCAACAACATTTGGCTGTAGGATTATCAAGTGTTGAAGAATCACTCATGGATCTTAATCATTTTACTATGACCAAATTGAATCAGGTTGAAGAAAATATTGACTCTACACAATCACAAGAATATGAGAAAGAATTTATAAGAGGATCTGCTCAAATTGACGTGGGTCGTTACGTTGGTAGTTTGCAGCTTTATTGCCTGCAGCTTAAAAATGGTGTTGAAAAAATGAAAGAACTCCATTCTTTTGTTAGTAATAAAAACCCAGCTTTAATTAAAGCCATAGCTGAAGCAGAATTCATTTTGAAACAATATCAAGCTCAACTGAATGCTAATACACTGACCATGGAAGAGCTAACCGAGATGACTAGTAATATCAAAAAATTACACCAAACGCTTAATGAAGCAAAAACTCCGGTATTTGAAGAAATTGAAGCATATAAGATCGAAAAGACCGGGGCTGTCGTTATTGATTATCAGCGTAATATTGTTCCTGAGCAAATACAATCTGATATGGGTAGTATAGAAAAAATAACAAAGAAAGATCTAGAAAAAGCAAAAGAAGCAACTTCTACCAGAATGGATGCCAAAGCAAAAATGCATAATCGGATTGTAACCGGATATGAACAGCAGAAACAAAAAAGTAAGGATGAAAGAAAAAAGTTTTCTTCCGAAGGAAAGACAAGAGTAGAAGATAATGTTAAAGAGCCATTAACTAAAAAGAAAAAATTGGATAATTGATATTGGAAATATATTGTCTATTAGGTCTAAAAAGGCTTAATCTATGGGATTGTAAACTTATTCCACTCGGTTAGCTAGTCGACAAATTTTGTGATATTGCATTTTCAAGGAGAGAAAGTAATGGCAAGGAAACCAGCGAAGAAAGCAACAAAGAAAGCTGCTACTAAAAAAGGCAGTACCCCTAAATTGAAAAAAAAGGCGACGAAGAAAGTCAGCACAAAAGTGGCGAAGAAAGGGATCAAAAGAGCTACAGTAAAAGCCAAGGCTAAAAAGAAAATTTCATTTCTTCCTAAAGGCTACCAAGTTATTACGCCTTATCTCATTGTGAATGAGGCATCAAAAGCGATAGATTTTTATAAAAAAGTGTTTGCTGCCAAAGAAGTGATGCGCATGGAACAACCCGGTGGCAGAATAGGGCACGCTGAACTCAAATTTGGTGATGCAAAAATTATGTTAGCAGATGAATGTCCTGAAATGAATGCACGTGGGCCAGAAGCACATAACGGCTCACCCGTTAGTATCCATTTATTTGTAAAGGATGTTGATGCAACGGTTGAAAAAGCGGTTTCTGCTGGCGCAAAGCTATTACGACCTGTAGAAAATATGTTTTATGGCGATAGAAGCGGTTCGATAGAAGATCCTTTTGGTCACAGATGGTACGTTTCTACTCATATTGAAGATGTGACAATCGCAAAAATGAAAAAACGCGCAGCTGAGCTATTTAGCAAAAAAGCTGCAGGCTAATGTATGCGACGCGCCTACTTATAGGCGCGTTTTTGACTTAAATATTTAAAATTTTTTATAAATACATTTTACTATTAAAATCACCACCAAATATCTCCAGCTCAAACCACCCCTCATCTTGGTGATCACTTTCTAATTCAACAATAGGGTAGCTTTGTTCGGACTTGTTTGCTTCAAGTGTTATTGCTTGTTGCATGCCTTCAATAGCTTTAGAACGTAGGTAAAGATTGAAATAACTCATATTTTCAGGTGTATTTTCTAAACGATGAAAAGCCTTCTTAAATGATATATCTACGGTATCAGTATCAATTTTGGCTCGCTGGCTTAAAAGTAAGCTATTAATATTACCCTGTTGGCTCCATAAGATTTCATATCTTTTCTCTTCAGGAAGGCATGATGCAAAGATATGTTTAAACGTTTCTTTATCGATGGTTTCCTTGAACTTCTTGTCTATTAACCTCCCTTTTAAATAAAGCTTCTTATCTATGGGTAAAAAACTTAAAATATGTTGCAGTATTTCTTCTGGAAGCACAGTAAAAGGTCTATAAAGCGGATGGTGCTTGTCAGTAATAGGCGCTTCTGCAGAATGTTTAGCAACAAGTCTATCCCACAAATAAGAAAGTACTGAAAAAGCATCTGTTAATGTTGTATCATCTAAATATTCTGGACCAATGTGCATATTAAAATACTTATAGTTTTAATTTAAAAAAAAATTATGGACAGAATATATATTGAAAACAATTGAAACTAGATAGACAGAACAGCAAAGAAGACAAGCAGGAAGGATAGCGGCAATATATTGAACAAAGTGGAAGCAATGAGTGTGCATGCATGCGAAAAACACTGAGGATAGATTCATGAAAATCGAAACACGCTTAAATCATTATATCCATCAGCATATTCCTATTACGAAGGCTTTAGGTTGCACAATCAAGCTTGCAACCCGTGATAAAGTCGTTGTGATGGCTCCTTTTTCCAACAATATTAACCATCAATCGACCGTATTTGGGGGTAGTTTACATGCGGTTGCGACCTTAGCCTGTTGGGGGCTATTGTATGCTAATTTTATCGATAGATTAGAGACAATGAGTATCGTGGTTAATCATAGCGAGATTAGCTATTTAAAACCAATCACAAAAGATTTTGATGCGATAGCTTTAAGACCAGAACAAGCAAATTGGGAAAAATTTGAGCGAATGATAGATAGAAAGGGAAAAGGACGAATAGAGATGGACTCGGTTATTTATGAAGATGGTATGTTAGCAGTAGCTTATAAAGGCGCTTTTGTTGTCTCAGAACGTGGAATAGTAGTGCCAACTTAAACTAATGAAAAAATCTTTTTAATCAAGGTTGTAAGATTTGATGCTGCCAATGATCATTGACAAGATCATATTTTAGTCTTTTATCAAATCTATCTAGGCAACCTTGCCAAAATTCAATAGACTCCACAACCAGGTGATAAGCATGCCAGTGATATGGACGCTCAATTTTATTATCGGTTTGAACAAGAGAATTGAATTGATGACGAAGCATTTCTTCATTTGCTAAAGGCATGCTTTGTTCACTTACCGCAGAAATGGCTTGAGCATCGCGAGGTCTTGAATAAAATATTTCATCAGATTGTTGGGACGAACATTTTATAACTTTACCATGCATATTGATTTGTTGTGTTGTTTCTCGCCACCATAAAGTTGCTGCAGCATAGGGGTTTACTTCAAGCGCTTTACCCTTGGCGCTATGTTCAGTGGTTGAGAAAATAATGCCACGATCGTCACATCCTCTCAATAAAACAATACGACTTGCAGGGCGTCCTGTGAGATCAATGGTAGATAACGCGATATCTCTTGGTGCATTGATCCCTTGACAGTCAGCCTCAATCAACCATTGCTGAAGTAGAACTAAAGGGTTCTCTGGAGGTGTTTCGAGGGATGCAATAATCTTTGTGTCGCTGACTATCATGTTTTTCCTTAATACATGAATAATGAAATAAGGGATTATAATATGACTACGGTCGTATGCATCACTTCAGGAGTATAAAAATAGCGATAATAAATGCTGCGCGATACAGCAAAGATAAAATCTTCAATAATAATTTCAGCAAGTTCTAGTGCAAATTCGAAAAAGAACTCAGCAATAATGGCGAAGGCTTCATCATAATCATCTGAACCACCATTCACATAAACCAATTCTGTTGCGTCAAGAATACGCATGGGCTCCCTTATAAGGTGTGCTTTCCTACTAATACCTTCTTAAAGAAGGCACATTTAACCATTTTTTAAGATAAGAGTGAAGAACCATTGGTTCAGAAGGTAAATGAATACTTTTTACATTAGTTCGCTTTTTTAACTTTTATTTCGAAAGCACAGGTTTCAGGACGTCCAGAACTGCATTGCATGCCTTGAGATATTTTTTTCCAATGTTCCCCAGTGACATAAATTTTGGCATTAGCATCAGGGTTAAGATCGACAGAAGTCCATAAGTAAGTGCCTTCTTCTTTAGGATTTATCCATTTGTAACGACAATCAATTTTATTTTCTTTGATAAAGAAAAATACCTGATCAAAAGCAATTTTTTCAGGATATGGCCATCCGCGATAGCTAATAGTCCAAAATAATTTATTACTTTTCCAAGGGCTGATATTTTTTTCATTTTCTTTTACCAGCTCAGCGGGTGGACAAAAATATAATTGTCCTGCAATTAAATCGCTGGAAAAGAGCAATAAAACTAATGATATAACTGGAATTCTGGTCATGTTTGAGCCCTTTATTCAAAAAGAATTAAGATCTTAGAATAAGTTTATACCATATGAATTATCTTTAGTTGACAATCTTAATATTTAGCCCTATTTTGGCTTTTTACATTGAGAAGTGGAGTTCAGATGAAAACGTTAGAATTACAACAAATTCAACAAGTAAGTGGTGGTAAGTGTCAAGAAATTTTTGAATTACAAATACCATTAGCTTATGTTGATATAGTGATAGAGCATATTGCTAAAATACAACGAAAACAATTTGATCCTGCTGCTTTCTTGCAAGATCTTACCGATAGAGGACTTGATCCTAATTTAGTGATGCTAGATGTCACTTTAGCTTGTCCAATCTATTAATATTTTGCGATGCAACTGAGTTAAACGTAGAGGAAATGTTCCTATTTTCTCAGTTGCGAACCAAATCTAGTTTTTATATTTTTGATAGACCTCAGGCAGATCTTTTATTGCAACAGTAATCTGCAGTTTTAATTCTTGTAATGAGTGTGAAAAAAAAACTTTCAATTTTTCTAAGATTATTTTTGCAATACTATCAAGCAAAGGTGTGCTTCTTCCTTTTATGACGCTTATCGATAGATGAACAAATCCGTTGTTAGTTGTACCCTCACCAATGAAAAAATCAGTATGTCTTATCACCCGGCTTTTACAGCTTGCCAACTCTGTAGGAAGATGTTCGGTCAAAATTTGATGAATATCATGAAAAACAACCGAAAAATTTCTTTCAAATATATTGTCACTGCACTCTAAAACGATCTGCGGCATATTAACCTCTTTACAATATGTTGCGCCACAAATCTGCCATTTTTTTTCTAAAAAGGCAAGCAATTAGCGACGCCTGTTTGAAAAGAATGGAAAATAACAAAGCTGATAAAAAAAGGATTAATTCTTATTACGTTTTGCCGATAACTTAAGATCCTTTAAATTTTGATGTTCATACTGAATATTATTGATGCACAGTAAAACTTAGCAGGGGGAAATAAAATGGTAAAACAGCGAAAAGAAGCTGACAGTTTTGGCGAGATAAATGTTCCCGCTGAAAAGTTGTGGGGAGCTCAAACTCAGCGTTCCCTTGAGCACTTCAGTATTGGTAGAGATCTTATACCACGTGAAATGATTAGCGCCTACGCCATATTGAAAAAAGCGGCATGTAAAGCAAATTTCGTGGGTAAACGTCTTGATGAAAAATGTTATAAATTAATCACGCAAGTTTGCGATGAGATCTTAAAAGGGCTGCATCATGAGATGTTCCCTTTGCATGTATGGATGACAGGTAGCGGTACACAATTTAACATGAATATGAATGAAGTCATCTCGAATCGCTGTTGTCAATTAGCAGGGACGACCCTTGGAAGTAAAACACCCGTACACCCTAATGATCACGCTAATATGGCGCAATCTTCTAATGACTCTTTCCCTTCTGCGATGAATATTGCATCTGCCATCGCGATAAAACAAACATTAATTCCTGCAGTAAAGGCATTGCATGATGCAATGGCGGTTAAAGCGCATGAATGGAAAGATATTATTAAAATTGGCCGTACTCATATGCAAGATGCAACCCCGTTGACGCTCGGCCAAGAATGGTCCGGTTATGTAGGTGTTTTGTCTGATAATCTAGAAAGAATAGAAGATGCATTACATGGGGTATATCAGCTTGCGATTGGTGGCACGGCGGTCGGTACAGGTATCAATTCAGCCCCTGGTTTTGCACAAGCGGCAGCGGCAGAGATAGCACATTTAACAGGCTTACCTTTCGTGAGTGCATCTAATAAATTTACAGTGCAAGGTTCACATGATGCGTTAGTACAGCTTTCAGGCACTTTACGTACATTGGCCGTCTCTCTTTATAAGATTGGAAATGATCTTCGATTAATGTCATGTGGTCCAAGAGCAGGGTTTGCTGAACTCATTATTCCTGAAAATGAACCGGGTTCTTCTATTATGCCTGGAAAAGTAAATCCAACACAGGTGGAAGCTTTAACCATGATAGCGGTACAAGTGATGGCTAATGATGTTGCTGTGGGCTTTGGTGGGGCCAGTGGTTATCTTGAAATGAATGTTTATAAGCCATTAATTATTTTTAATGTCATGCATTCGATCACGTTACTCACCGATGGCTGTACAAATTTTCGTCGATTTTTAATTGAAGGGACAAAGCCCAATTTAAAAGAAATTAAAAGCTATGTAGACAGATCTTTAATGCTGGTAACAGCGCTTGCCCCTGTTATTGGTTACGATAAAGCAACAAAAATTGCTCATTACGCAATGGATAACGATCTTACGCTAAAGTCAGCAGCTTTGAAGCTGGGTTTTGTGACAGAAGAAGAATTTGATCGCGTGGTTGATCCTTCTAAGATGGTTAATCCGTATGTTGCAAGTAACAACCTGAATTCTAATTCATAAATTTGGGAGTATTTATCATGAAAACAAATCCTAAACAAACAATGGGATTACTATCAGAATCTAAAGTATCAAAGAAAAAGATTGAAAGTAAACATGGCTTTGAATTACTTAAAGATCCGGAACTTAACAAATCAACCGCATTTACAGAGGATGAAAAGCAAGAGCTTGGCCTGGTGGGATTAGTGCCGGATAAGACAGAAAGCGAAGATTTGCAATTACGTCGGGTCATGATGCAATTGGGTAATAAAACGACGGATCTTGAACGCTATATTTATTTGATTAATCTTTTGGATCATAATGAAACACTTTTTTATCGAACCATCATGTCTGATCCTAAACGCTTTTTGCCTATCGTTTATGATCCTACTATTGGAGAAGCTTGTCTCAAGTTCGGTCATATCTATCGACAAACGCGCGGCATGTATCTTTCTATTGAGCGTCGAGGTCATGTTAAAGAAATTTTACAAAATTGGCCGCAAAAAGATATTCGCATCATTTGTGTAACCAACGGTGGACGTATTCTAGGCTTAGGTGATCTTGGCGCAAATGGAATGGGGATCCCCATTGGTAAGCTCCAACTTTATACAGCTGCAGCAGGTGTACCCCCACAGTATTTATTGCCTTTATATTTGGATTCAGGTACCAATAATACTCAATACTTGAATGATCCTCTTTACATGGGATTGCGTAAAGCTCGAGTGACGAATGCCGAGCTGGTTTCCTTTGTGGATGAGTTTGTTGAAGCTGTGCAAGAAGTGTTTCCAAACTGCTGTATTCATTTTGAGGATTGGACTGGTGCCGATGCAATACATCTATTAGCACGATACCGAGATAAATATTGCGTTTATAATGATGATGTACAAGGAACGGCTGGTATTACATTAGCAGGTATGATTAACGCTGTTAAGTTAAAAGGCACAAAGCTTAAAGATGAAAAATACTTATTTTTAGGGGCAGGCTCAGCAGGTATTGGTTTAGCAAATTTACTTTGCAGTCAGCTGGTTGCACAGGGGCTGAAATTAGAAGAAGCTCAAGCACGGATCCATATGTTTGATGTCAATGGGTTGCTTGAATCAACTCGTCAAGATCTATTAGATTTTCAACTGCCTTATGCACATAAGCATAAGCCAACTAAAGATTTTGTTGAAGCAATTGAAAGCATTAAACCCACAACCATTATTGGTGTTAGCACTATTGGCGGAGCATTCACCCAGAAAGTGGTTGAGGCAATGTCGAGGATTAACCAACGTCCAGTGATACTTGCTATGTCAAATCCAACCGATCATGCTGAATGTACTGCTTTGCAGGCATATACGTGGTCAAATGGTAAGGCGATTTATGCTGCTGGTGTTCAGTTTGATCCGGTGCATTTTAATGGGCAAACTTTTCTGCCAAGCCAGGCTAATAATTTTTATATCTTCCCTGCTATTGGTATGGCCGTATTTGCTACTGCAGCAAAACGTGTCACCGATGAAATGTTTATTGAGGCAGCACAAGCAGTTGCAGATCAGGTACCAGCTGATTTGTTGAAGCAGGGACTTCTATACCCACTACAATCGAATATTCTTGAAGTTGAAATTCAAACTGCAACACGTATAGCCAAGCTTATATTTGATGCAGGATTAGCCCGAGTTGAACGCCCTAAAGACATAGAGGCATTTATTAGACAACACGTTTATAAGCCTGAATATCAAAAATTTGCTTAGGATCATAGATAGGCAGACCATTAGAGTGGAGCTCTGATGGTCTATTCTTATTCAGCTTACCATGTCGACAAATAATATCAGATTGATTTTTAAATCGGTCGCTATCCTTTAGCTTGATAATATATGCAAAAAGTTATATGGTGAGCAGCCTGTGTTTTCCCATAATGAGAATTAAACTATCATGCCAAAAAGAGATGGAATTATATTAGAAGATGACGCTAAATCGGAAGTGGGAAATAAGGTTGTAATAGACATTAGCGCAGATAAAACTGGTAAATTAGAAGAAAGCAAAGCAGAAGAAAAGCTTGATTCTAATTATGATACTATTCAATCTACAGCTCAAGTTCCAAATTTCAAGTCTAGTTTAGAACAGTTTTTAAAAAATCCTCTCATCCCTGAAGCATTGAGAAAAAAACAAAGTTTTTTAGAATTGCATGCGGCGAAATTTCGATTATCTGCTTGGAGCAAGTATCAGGAGGATGTTAAAAAAGTCGCAGCTCTGACGTCAGAGAAAAAGGACAATGTTAAAGAGAAGAAGCAAACAGCATTAGAGAAAAAGGACAACGTTAAAACGAAGAAGCAAATAGCATTAGAAAAAGAAATCATTGATCTTAATCAACATACAGATTATGTCCCTCGCAAAAGAAAACGTAAAAAGAGCTAAATTTTACCACATGTGGTCAGGAGATCTTTTCAAGATAACGCAGTAGAGATAATTGTTTTTGATGTTAAAGTGCGATGCACTGGACACTTGTCAGCGATATCTAGTAATGCTTTACGTTGTTCCTCGCTAAGATCTCCTTTGAGTGTGATAATACGCGAGATGTGATCTATTTTGGCATTGCTTTGCTCACATTCTGCACAATCTTTGGCATAAATTTTTTCATGTTTAAGTGTTACAATGACTTTTTCAAGTGGGATTTTTTTGCGCTCTGCATAAAGTCGTAATGTCATCGAGGTGCACGAACCTAAGGCAGCTAATAGAAAATCATAGGGTGAGGGACCTAAATCATTGCCACCACTTGCTATAGGTTCATCACCCGATAAAATATGTTGTCCAATGATGATTTCTTGCGAAAATTTGCCTTTTCCTGATTCTTGAACAACAGTTCTGTCATTGTTTTCTTCTGTTTTAGTATTCATGCTCTCTCCGATGTCTCAATGTATACCTACAGTTTAGTTGTTTATAAATAGTATGATTTTTACTGTCATTATATTCATAATTGTAATTTCTCTTGATAGGTATATGAAGGAAATTGACTGATGACCGATGAATAACAGAATAAACTCTCCACTATAAGCATTTTGCGAAGAGGATGAGATGAAAAATCTTAGGCCAATTTATCAATACTTTTTCATTAAATGCATTGTAGCTGCTTTAATGTTGCTTTGCATTTTTTCTGTTGAAATGGTAACAGCAAAATCAGGTTTATCAACTAATGTGATTGCTTCTATACCGACTCTTATTGATAAAACAACCAAAACAAAGACGATTGTACAAGTACATATACCAAAACAATTTTGGCGATTACGTGCTTCGCAAAAGGGATATATTCCTGGCATGTTAAGGTTTTTGACTGAGGATTACCCTCAGCATTTAAAAAGTTATGAGTCAGGTATTACAGAAGAAAATTTATTGCCACAAATTATCAGAATTCAAAAAATACGCAGCAAAAAAATCAATTCAGAACAAGTTATGAATAAAATTAAAACAAAAATTGATAAAGGCTTGTTCATGCCACCTTTATATGTTGAAGAAAACAGGCAAGCGAGGGATCATTATACAATGCATTCTCTTGGTATTATTGTCGGGTATAGCGGTCGCTCAAGTGTAGATGTTATCTATTTACAATATTTTTCTGGGAATAAAGGCCTTTGTGGTATTCAAGTGGCAAAAACATTACCCCCGACTGCTTCAGGTAATCCTGTATCAATAGAGAATGCTAAAACTCAACTCAATGCACTGAAGACATTCACACAACAAATAACATCGGTTGTATCAAACGAACATCATTGATTCTTCTTGTGGAATAGCAGCACTTGCTATAAACGTGCCTTCATAACGTCTTCTATCTCTGGGATGAGAGCTTTATAATGATCATCAGTATAGCGCTTTAAGCTTTGACAAAGTCTTGTCAGACTTGCAACAGACTGTTTATTTAAAAATTGCCATCTGGGATGGGTTGTTGTGTGGGGTAGGGCAAGATAAGTTGTGATAAAGAGATGTCTTTGATCGCGATGCTCTAAGCTATCATATTCTATATCAAGTTTTCCTAATTTTGTAGCAAAACTAAGTATGGTATTTGCAGAAATTAAATCTTGTGTTGGCGGTTCGTCATCCTGCCATCCCAGATCAGTTTCGTTTACCCATTTGCATTTGAATTTAATAATGAGAGAATCTAAGCTATCTTCTGATGGGTGCAATGTTGCATAATTTGTTACTAGCTTTTCAATGCCAGTGTGTTCAGGATGGCTGTCATTAATTCTCATATATTCTGCTGCATTTTTTACTGATGCGGTATTTAACAATGGGACAGGGGAAATTTGTTCAAGGATCTCTTTCCATGATTTTCGAACTTGACGTAATCTTACTTTTTCTGCATAAGGTAATTGTAAAAGAATAAGCTTAAGTAATTCTTTGATGTGTAAAGGATTGTTATCATTAACACCGTCAAGCATGGCAAAATCTCCCAAGGCATGAATGGCTCCATTATAAAGACTTTTGACGTAGAGAAAATGATAAACGGATAGAATGACAATTCTATATGATTGTTAGTTAAGATGCGCTCTACTGAAAGCAAACATCTGTGTCAAAGTTTAACGTTAGACACACTTCTGGTGAAAATTTGAAGACAGGTAGAATTGAGCTAAAAGCTAACTAGCTTATTTTTCCAACAGAGCTGTTAATTGTCCACAACTATCGGTTTCTTTTAACCATTTATCGGTTTAAAGAGATAATCGCCACTTTTTTGCTTGACCCATTTGGCTTATATCGCTAGGTTCTGTGATTTTTAAATTCCTAAGGGAAAATATCATGGCAGGAACTGTTATTCCTTCGTTGTCACAGCAAAATTTAGATGTACTTGGCCCTGAATCTAACAGTCGAGCCTGGAAGCGAGATTTTTACACTCGTATTATTCATCAAACCGTTGGGCTGAATATTGATAGCTTTGATTATAGAGATGTTAAAGGGTTGGCGCGTGCAAAAGCACTAAAAGCATTTGTCGAAAATTGGAAAGGTACGCAAGCTAGAGATACCCTGCTGGCAGAGATGATGAATAGTTTTGATAAGGTAGCGCAGCAAAGCTTACCAGGAAATGTCACAAGACGATTCACCACTTCTTATACAAAAACAGTTGCTAAAGAAGCTTATCAACGCTTGATTTTACTAGAAGTCATTTATCATATAGACAGTCTGCTTGAAGAAGAAAAACAAAAAAAGACCCCGCTCAGCAAAGAATGGCAAGCGCTTGAACAGTGGACTAACGCTAAAAAATCACAGTTCAAGCCGTCTTTTTCTTTATACGGTTTGATCAATGAAGCCAGATTAATGTTATTTGGTACGTTTTTTGAAGATAGTTATGCTTGGGCTAGATATACCATCCCATTTTTAATGCTAGGTCTTTTCAAACACATGATAAATAGCCCTAGAAGGGTTATTAAAACCAACAACAATTTACTAACTAATTTACTTTATTTTGTGGCTATTCCATTACAAGCTGGTCTTTATCCGCTGGCTTTCTTTTTAGGGGGTATTGCTCAGATTATTGGTCTTGCAAATAAAATTACGTCTCTTCCTTTAGAATTTGTAGGACAGTTATTCGGTAACGGTCGATTGAGAACAGGGTTGGCATTCATTAATGCCATAAAAAGCCTTGTTTTAAGCACAATTATATTTGCGTATCCTCTTTCTTATTTATTTTCAGCTTTTTCAATGGTTGCTATGGCATCTTTTGCTCTGACTGTCGTTGGTGGAACACTCCTTTTTGCAGGAGATAAAATTTTGAACGCTTTGGGCATGAATGCGCATTTGCAAGATGTCAAAAGTCCATTGATGGGATGGCGAGCAATGGCAGTACTTTTCTTAAGTGCGTTAGTTCCTTCTTTCTCTGCCAATAGGGTAAACGAACTGATTAAAGAAGGTGAAAAGATTGTTAGAGATATTATTGCCATAGAAGCAAAAGGCACCGAACTTTCTAAAAATTGTAAGCCTGAGAACTTAAAAGAAAGGCAGGATCACTATAAAAATATGGAAGCAAGTTATGAAAAAGCTGTGCGCTTAATGGATAGAACCATAGGGCTTGATTTTTCTCCTCTTAAGCAAGAACTGCTTAATACAGCAAAACAAAAACTCCAATTGGCCGCTTCAACAGAGAATGGATCTGGACAAGATTATGATAAGAATAAATTATTAGGCAAAATGATGCGCTTAAAAGCAAATATGGAAAAAACGAAGCGCGAACATGGCGCTGAGTTTGCTGAAAAAATATCTAAGATCAACAATCCTATTGTTTATCTAAATGCCTTTAAAACCAAAGCTGAATTACCATCCTTTTTGCAGCCATTGGCAGAAGGCTCTACACCTTCGGCATCAAACGATGAAACTGTGCAGAATGATAATCGATCAAGAGTAATGCCTCAGTGAAATGAAATACCAGTCGGCTACTGCATATGCTTAGCAGTAGCCCTGATTTTTAATGCTGCAATTTTCCAATCGCTTTCATTTCTAACGAAATATGAAATAGGCTGCGCCGACAAGACATAATCCCGCCCATAAATAATTCCATGAAATTGATTGATGCATATACAGAACAGCAAAGGGAAAAAATACTGCTAGCGTGATGATTTCTTGTAGAACTTTTAATTGAACTAAACTAAATGTACCAGTGCTAAATCCAATTCTGTTTGCAGGAACCTGAAACAAATATTCAAAAAAAGCTAATCCCCAACTTGCCAAGATAGCGATCCAGATAGCTTTTTGGTTTAAATTTTTCAGATGAGCATACCATGCAAACGTCATAAATATGTTTGAACAAATTAAAAGTAAAATGGTTTTACCTGCGTTCATTTACTCTCCTCTAAATGATATAAGCAGATTTATTTATGGTAGCTTACACGCTGATATTGAATTAATTTGGGAAGATACCTATCAATATCGTAGCAATTTTTCATACTTACTTTATTTTTTACCAAAGATCATAGTTATTGATTGAACATTCCAAAAGTTTTATCACGAATTTTCCTAATACGGTTGTTGATCCTATCAGTTAATGCAAATTTATTTTATATTCATCAAACCTTAAATAACTTAGCAAAATGGCAGGGAGCGTCAGTAATAAATATGCCTCAAGTCTGTTTTACTCATTAATTTAAGCAGATAGTTCGATAACAAAAGAGGATTAAGTGATGGAACTTAACACGTTTATCTTGGGATGTGCTTGCATGGCGCTGCTTTATGGCGTCTTTGCGGGGCGACAAGTGCTTGCAGCAGGAACGGGCAATCCCAGAATGGTTGAAATTGCAGCTGCAATTCAAGAGGGGGCGAGTGCTTATCTGAACCGTCAGTACACCACTATTAGTATTGTTGGCGTTTTCGTCACGGCATTTTTAAGTTGGATGCTTGGAAAATATGTAGGAATAGGGTTTGTCATCGGTGCAGTGCTCTCAGGGGTTGCAGGTTATATAGGGATGAATGTTTCGGTACGTGCAAACGTACGTACGGCTGAAGCAGCACGTTCTGGGCTGAACAATGCGCTAAGCGTAGCTTTCAAGGGGGGCGCAATTACTGGGATGCTTGTAGTTGGGTTAGGTCTCTTAGGAGTAACTACTTACTACTTATACCTTCAAAAGATAGGTCTGGCACATCGTCCTATGATGGAAGCATTAGTAGCCTTAAGCTTTGGCGCTTCGTTAATTTCAATTTTCGCTCGTTTAGGTGGTGGCATATTCACCAAAGGAGCCGACGTAGGTGCTGATTTAGTTGGTAAGATTGAAGCAGGGATCCCTGAAGATGATCCACGCAACCCAGCCGTGATTGCGGATAATGTGGGGGATAATGTGGGGGATTGCGCAGGAATGGCCGCTGATCTTTTCGAAACTTATGTTGTCACGATTGTAGCCACCATGGTAATTGGCGCTATCTTCGCAACTGGTCAACAAGCTGAAACGTTAATGATGTACCCACTATTAATTGGTGGCGTATGCATCATTGGCTCTATTATTGGTACTTTTGCGGTCAAGTTAGGCGATAGCAAAAATATCATGAGAGCGCTTTACAAGGGATTAGTGGCTTGTACACTTATTTCAGGCGGTCTGATCATTGGAGCAACTTATTACCTGTTTGGGTTTGATCAAGAAATAACCTTAAACCAAGGTTCAACAACAGGAATGAAACTGCTGATTTGTGCTTTGACTGGTTTAGGGGTAACAGGTTTAATTGTTGTTATCACTGAATATTACACTTCTACATGTTGCCGTCCTGTGCGTAGTGTTGCTGCTGCATCTGAAACAGGCCATGCAACTAATATCATTCAAGGTCTTGCTGTTTCGATGGAAGCATGTGCATTACCCGTATTGGTTATTTGCGTTGGGATCTTGGTAGCCTACATTAATGCTGGTTTATTGGGCGTTGCTATTTCAGCAACGGCTATGTTGGCATTAGCAGGTTTTATCGTCGCTCTAGATGCCTATGGTCCAATTACAGATAATGCTGGCGGAATTGCAGAAATGTCAGAGTTGCCTTCTGATGTGCGAGTGGTGACGGATGCTCTTGATGCCGTGGGTAATACGACAAAAGCTGTGACCAAAGGCTATGCAATTGGCTCTGCGGGTCTTGCTGCTTTGGTGTTGTTTGCAGCTTATACTGAAGATCTAAAATATTACTTCCCGGATCTCAATATTCAATTCACCCTGAACGATCCCTTTGTTGTTGTAGGACTCTTCATTGGCGGCCTTTTACCCTATCTTTTTGGAGCAATGGGAATGATGGCTGTGGGGCGCGCTGGTGGACAAGTCGTAGTTGAAGTTCGGCGCCAGTTCCGTGAAATTAAAGGCATTATGGATGGTACGGCAAAGCCTGAATATGGTCGCGCGGTAGACTTGCTGACCAAAAGTGCAATTAAAGAGATGATCATACCTTCGCTTTTACCTGTACTTGCGCCTGCTATCTTATGGTTTGCTATTCGTTGGGTTGCAGGAGAGGCTGCCGCATTCACTGCATTAGGTGCAATGTTGTTAGGTACGATTGTGACGGGGTTGTTTGTTGCTATCTCCATGACCTCAGGTGGTGGCGCTTGGGATAACGCTAAGAAATATATTGAAGATGGTCATTTTGGCGGGAAAGGATCGGATGCGCATAAAGCAGCAGTAACCGGTGACACAGTAGGTGATCCCTACAAGGACACTGCTGGTCCTGCTGTTAATCCAATGATTAAAATCATCAATATTGTTTCGTTGTTAATGTTAGCGATGTTGGCGTTTGGACATTAAGCGCTACGTCTAAATACTACGGCACGAATGAATTTATCGTGCCGTAGTTAATGAGGACAGATTATTTTGGTATTTCTTGATATCTTTTGATCCCTTCAAGGATCTCTTGTTTAGCTTCTTCTGGCCCAAACCATCCATCTAATTTCACCCATTTGTCTTTTTCCAAATCTTTATAGTGTGTAAAAAAGTGTTCAATTTGCTTTAACAAAGGGGAGGGCGCATCTTTATATGTCACAACATTATCGTAGAGGTTCGTTAATTTACTAATGGGGACTGCGATAATTTTACGATCATGTCCCGCCTCGTCAGTCATGGATAACATACCAATAGGACGACAACGGATAACTGCACCACGATTGACTGGGATGGGGGTGATAACCAAGACATCAATGGGATCGCCATCATCAGACAACGTGCTAGGAATATAGCCATAATCACAAGGATAATGCATACAGGTTGATAAAAAGCGATCAACAAATAATGCGCCTGTATCTTTATTAACCTCATATTTGATAGGTTCGCTATGAGCAGGAATTTCAATAATGACATTAATATCATTGGGAATTTGATTACCAGCGCTTACATAGCCTAAGCCCATATTTATATACTCCAGATCAATTGATTAAATTTGAGTAGGAAATTGTAAGGCCTTTCAAGCAAACAAGAAAGGGAATAATTTTTATTTGCTAAGAGTATTGTTTTTTATTTTTTCAACAGCAAGCAACGGTGAGGGTTCGGTAATGGAAAAGCGTTGTGTGAGCCATGCTTTGAGTTGCTCAAAATAAAGGTAAATAACCGGAGTGATATATAAAGTAAGAAACTGCGATAAAAGTAATCCCCCGACGACAGCAATACCTAGGGGGCGACGTGTGCTAGCACTTGCCCCGAAAGCTAGCGCAATTGGAAGTGCTCCCATCAGGGCCGCCATGGTTGTCATCATAATGGGTCTAAAACGAGCAAAGGCAGCTTGAAAGATAGCATCTCTTGGTGGAACTCTCATATTGCGTTGCGCTTCAATAGCAAAATCAATCATTAAGATGGCATTCTTTTTGACAATGCCTACCAACATAATAATACCGATAAAAGAATAGATGTTGAGATCAATATTAAAGAGAAGCAACAATAATAACGCGCCTACTCCAGAGGCAGGTAAACCAGATAATATTGTGATGGGATGAATAAAACTCTCATAGAGGATACCTAAGATGATGTAAATAACCAATACCGATAAAATTAAAAGAAATACCATCCCATGTAAAGATTTCTGGAAAATTTGTGCTGATCCTTGAAAATCGCCAGAAAGGGTTATAGGGGCATGAAGTGCATCTCTCATTTTCTCTATTGTATTAACACTTTCTCCGAGTGAAACGCCAGGTTTTAAATTGAATGAAATAGTGACAGAGGGAAATTGCCCCAAATGATTAATAGAAAGAGGGCCAATGCCGAGTTTGGGGGTGGCAACAGCATATAAGGGCACAAGCTTATCTTGGCTGGAGCGAATATAAAGTTGTGCTAAAGCGCTGGGATCTAATTGACTTGAAGGTTCAACTTCAATAATAACTTGATAAGAGGTATTTGCTCCATTAATAGTTGAAATCTGTCTGGAACCAAATGCACTCATTAAGGTATCTTCAATTTGAAACGGTGTGACGCCTAAAGTAGCTGCCTTCTCTCTATCAATATCTAATAAAACTTGTGGTCCTGAAAAGCGTAAGCTAGAAGTTACATCTTGTAATCCAGGTAAATTGCCTATAGCCTTTTCAAAAATAGGGGCCCAATGATTGAGTTCTTCAGTGTTTGCACTTTGTAGAGTGTATTGATAAACACTTTTAGAAATTTGCCCTCCTAAATTAATACTAGGAAGATTTTGTATATAAGCTTGGATCCCAGGTACTTGTGCAATTTTAGTTCTCAACACTTGAATAATTTCATCAGCATTGAGCTTGCGTTGACGATAAGGTTTTAATTCAATAAATATTCGGCCAGAATTGAGGGTTAAAGAAGGACCGCCTACCCCGACGCTAGATATAATGGCATTGACGTTAGGATCTTGACGTATAATCGTAGCGATTTGTTGCTGACGCTGTACAATTTCTTGGTAGGAAACAGAAGGATCGGCCTCGGTATAGGCGAAAATATACCCAGAGTCTTCGTAAGGTAAAAAGCCTTTAGGAATATAATAGAAAAGTAAAATCATCCCTAACAACGATAAGAAAAATATCATCATGATTGTTTTTTGATGATTTAAACTCCAAATAAGAGATTTTACATAATGAAGTCTCAAGGTGCCAAATAATCCATTTTCATCTGAATCGTGATGGATTTTAATTTTTCGATAATTTGAGAGAAAGATGCGACTTGCTAGCATTGGGGTAAGAGAAATAGAAAGAAACCCAGATACGATGATGGCGCAAAATATTGTAATGCCGAACTCATAAAGTAATTTACCTAAAAGCCCATCCAGGAATATAACAGGAATGAATACAACGGCCAATGACAAGGTCATAGATAAAATAGTAAAGCTAATTTCTTTAGATCCTTTTAATGCAGCTTGTAGAGGAGGATCTCCTTTTTCCAGATAGCGAAATATATTTTCAAGCATGACAATCGCATCATCTACGATATAGCCAACTGAAAGTGTTAAGGCCAATAAGGTGAGATTGTTTATGCTGAAATCTAGCAACTTCATCATGGCAAATGTACATAAGATGGTAATAGGCAACACAATACTGGGGATGAGAGTGACGAGAATGTTTCCTAAAAAAAGATAAATAATAATAACAACAAAAACAGAAGCTAAAAGTAAAGTAAATTGAACATCATGAATGGAAGTTTTAATAAATTCTGATCGATCATACGCAATATCCAAGTGGATCCCTTTAGGTAATTGCTTTTCAAATGCTGGAAGTAACTTTTTAATATTATCAGAAATTTCAATAGTATTGGTCCCTGGTTGTTTTTGTATCCCAAGCACAATAGCTTCCTTGCCGTTGTACCAACTTCCTATTTTAGTATTTTCTACGCTATCTATCACTTGGCCTATATTTTCTAAGCGTAGAGGCAACCCGTTGCGATAAGTGACAATAAGAGGACGGTAGAATTTGGCATTTTCGAGTTGGCCATTGGCTTGAATGAGAAATGATTGATGCTCGCCGTCTAAGACGCCCGTAGGAAGATTCGAGTTATTACCTTGGATTGCATTAGATACTTCGTTAATGCCGATATTTTTTGCAGCGAGTTCTTTAGGATCTAGTTGTATGCGAACCGCCAGTTTTTTAGAACCTAAAATGTTAACTTGGGCAACGCCATTTATCATCGAAATTTTTTGAGCTAGATAATTACTAGCATAATCATCAACGACATAAAGTGGTTGTGTTGATGAAGATAAAACAAGGTAAACAATGGGGAATGAGGCCGGATTGACTTTTTTAAAAGTAGGCTGATAAGGAAGATTAGTTGGAAGTTGTTTTGATGCTGCCGATATTGCTGCCTGGACATCGAGCGCTGCCCCATCGATATTGCGGTTTTGATTAAATTGCAATGTAATTTGGGTATTACCTAATGTGCTAGAGGAGTTCATAGAATCAATGCCAGGGATTGATGAGAATTGCTGTTCAAGTGGTGTAGCGACAGAGGTTGCCATGGTCTCTGGACTTGCACCAGGAAGCGCTGCTGAAACGGTAATGGTTGGAAAATCAACATTGGGTAAATCGCTGATGGGCAGCGTTTTATATCCAAAAATACCAAATAGAATCATGCTTGCCATCACAAGCACAGTCATTACAGGGCGCTGTATAAATGGTTTACTTAAATTCACTTGCTAACCTGAAGTGCTATGGGATCTGCTTCATCTTTTATTTTCATGTGTCTATTGTTTGCAGGTAAGTCATACTCTACCTTGGTTCCTTTGACCAGATTTAATTGCCCTTCTGTAACAACAATTTCACCAGAATCTAATCCTTTGATGATAACTGTCTCATTACTAACTACTTGCCCTGGTATAACGGTACGAATATCTACCTTTTTTTGGTTATCGACCACAAAAACATAAAAACCATTTGGTCCCGTTTGAATCGCATTGTTAGGAATGAGCACTGCTTTGGAGATTTTTCTTAATGGGAATGAGATATTGACAAATTGGCCAGGCCAAAGCTTTTTGTCGATGTTGGGAAAGGTTGCTTTTAATTGGATCATGCCAGTTGTTGTATCAACAGTATTATTGATAAAAGTTATTTTACCCGTTGCTAAAACATGTTCATTATCATTATCAGTGTAGATATTGATTTTATCTAAACCTGAATTTAAATTTTGTTTAATATCAGCCAGATTTTTTTCTGGGACAGAAAAGGAAACATAGATTGGCATTACTTGATTGATAACAACAAGGGGGTTATTGTCTTTTGCCGCAATAATATTACCGACATTGAATAGCAAATTTCCGGTATAACCTGTTACTGGAGAGCTAATCGAGCTATAAGACAGTTGAAGTTTTGCTGAGGCAATGGCAGCCTTATCTGCTTCAATGGTAGCTTTGATAACGTCTACATTAGTCGCAAGTTGCTCAAAATCTTGTTCTGCAACGAGCTTATCGTTTTTAAGTGCCTGTGCACGATTTAAAATACGTAAAGCATTTGCAAGCTGAGTTTCATCTTTTTCTAAAGCAGCTTGAGCTTGTTGCAATTGAACCTGAAAAGGCTGGGGATCAATCGTGAAAAGCACTTGGTTTTCCTGAACCAACTCACCCTCTTTAAAACCTACGCTTTGAAGCTGACCATCCACCAAAGATTTTACGTGAATAGTCGCAAACGGTTGCACCGTGCCAATGGTTTTCAGTTGTTCGATGGTATCTTTCATCGAGGCGGCTATTACCTTAACGCTAAAAGCTTGTTCAACGATAGGCGTATTCGCATTACTGTTTTTTTCTGAATAGATAAAAGTCGTGATGCTAATGATTGTCGCAACAATTAAAAATAAACCTTTAGACATGTGAGGTAACCTTTATTTTTTCTACAGTTACCTAACATATATTACGTGAGCAGGTTGCATAAAACAATCACTCATCTTTGCAAACTGTTATAGGTCATCTCACTTTTTTTACTGCAAAAAGTAAAACAAAAATGATGAATATTAAGTTTGTGTGTTTAGCTGGTTTCGATGTATATGTTGAGGTCCATTCACAAAAATCGTGACAAACGGCGTTTTTTTGAAGCGACAATTTCTCCAGTAACAGGTAACTATCATTTCTAAGAGAAAAATTTAAGTAAGAAAAAAATCGCTTGGTATTTCTTCGTTGTCTGAATTGAATATGTCTTAGAAGGTGCGAAGCATTTGATGAGATTATGTTGATGTTCGATAAAAAAGTGTATCTAATAGGCTTATAGCAAAGTTTGCTAAAGAAGCAATTTCGAACGTAATAGCAAAAAATTTAAGTAACGTGAGGAGCCCAAAATCAGATGAAGAGAAAAGCTGCATGGGTGTTGAGTAATGCTTTAGTGAAGTATAGTTATGTCAAAAAATGAAAAAAATTCTCTTATACTATCTGATCCCCAACGTATTTTTCTGAATCAACATTTTAAAGGGCTTGATTTATCAAAGCAGGAAATCCATGCAAAAGAATTTGATAACTGCCATTTTATTGATTGTAATTTTACTGAAGCAAACTTTAAAAAATGTAAATTCTCTGAGTGTCTCTTTAAAAATTGTAATCTGAGTATGATAAAAGTAAATGGCTGTTCTTTCTTTGATGTTATTTTTGAAGACTCTAAGGCTATAGGGGTTAACTGGACCATGGCTAATTGGCCAACTATTAAATTGAGTGCGCCCGTAAAATTTTATAAATGTATCTTGAATGATTCTTCCTTTTTGGGTCTTAGCTTAAGCGAAATGATCATGACTGAATGTAAGGCGCATGATGTAGATTTTCGTGAAGCAGACTGTGCTCAAGCAGATTTTTCTTACACAGATTTCACTAACAGTTTATTCAATAAGACAAATTTAACTGAAGCAAATTTTGCAGAAGCAACCCATTACAATATTGATGTATTTCTAAATGAAATTAAGCGTGCTAAATTCTCATTGCCAGAAGCAATAAATTTGTTAAATAGTTTAGAGATTGAATTGGTGGAGTAGGTGATGTTATCAAAGAGTATTATTCGATAGTCATGACCCTTTGCTCTTTACTACTTTGCTCGCATAGTTTAATAAGTTTAATGACATTCAATGCATCCTGTGGAGTGACAGGCGGTTGAGTGCCATGCAAAATGGCAGATTGTAATTGCTGAAAAAATGCTAAATAACATCCGTTTAGGGATGCCACTGTATGTGTGCCGTCATTTTGGGTGGTTATTTTTCCATGGAAATTTTCAGATTCTTTTCCAAAATTTTCATGAGTAGGTATTACCCCACGTATGAGTGCTAACTCTTGCGGATCATGCCCACATTTTACAAATGAGCCTTCAGTACCATGGACTTCATATTTAGATCCAGGCGCGATACACAAAGTACTAGAAGACAAGTTGGCGCGCATACCACTTCGGTACATCAATTTAATATCAAAATAGTCCACTGCGGATGCTTGTGTTCTTTGACATAAAACTTCTGCAAAAAGACGCTCAGGAAGACCGAAGAGTTGTAGGGTTTGATCAATCAAATGTGCACCTAGATCCCAAAGCGTGCCTGCGCCTTCCTCATCAGACTCTTTCCAACGCTCAAGCTTGGGATGTGGACGATAACGATCATATCGGCTAATGAATGTGCTAATGTTTCCCAAAGCGCCAGAGTGGATGATGTTTTTGACAGTTAAGAAATCACTGTCCCAACGTCGGTTATGGAAAACAGAAAGTACTTTGCTTTGCTTTTGTGCAATATCAATTAATTCTCGACCTTCAGTTTGAGTTAAAACGAAAGGTTTTTCCACTACAACGTGTTTGTCATGTAATAAGGCTTTTTTTGCTAATGGATAATGATCTTTATTGGGAGCGGTGATGATCACTAAATCGATAAGCGGATTTTCAAGGCATGTTTCAATACTGGTTCTGGGTAAAACATCTATGCCTGGAAAGGTGGTATGAACCTTTTCATTTTGGCTAGAAACGACGTGAGTGACTTGAAAAGCAGGAAGGACTTTTAGGAAAGGAGAATGAAAAATGGCCCCTGAAAAACCAAATCCAATAAGTGCAGTGCGAATAGGGAAGATCTCTTTCGAGCGTAAATTCATTATTAAACCTTTTACGCTAAAACGGATAATAGCGGCTATTCTAATGGATTAGATTCTTTTCACAAAGCAAAAGAGAGGACTTATACCGGGCGTATGTACTAGTTAGATAACTTTTGTGATTCTTTAAGATTCTACTAATATAGTTAGGGGAACACGATAAAAATTGGGACCGATAAAACATTCCCTATGGCCACTTTTACTCTTATTTTGCTTTCATTTTTTTTCGTGCTGCTCAATGGCTTCTTTGTAGCAGCTGAATTCTCTATTGTCAAAATTCGCCATACAAGAGTGCAGACTTTAGAACATCAACGAGGGATCCGGGGGCGGATCTTAGCAAAAGTTCATGGTCAATTGGATGCATATTTATCAGCATGTCAGCTAGGAATAACCCTTGCTTCGCTAGGGCTGGGATGGATAGGGGAGCCCGCATTTGCACATCTTTTATTGCCCTTATTTGATTTCCTAGAGATAGCAGATCCCAAGCTCATTAGCTTTTTCTCTTTTATGGCGGCTTTTAGCATCATTTCTTACCTGCATATCGTCGTTGGTGAATTGATGCCAAAGTCGATGGCTATTCGTCAGACAGAGTTAATAGCACTTTGGGCCGTTGTTCCTTTATATTTATTTTATTGGTTAATGTATCCTGCTATTTGGGTATTAAACGCCAGTGCAAATATTTTTCTTAAATGGTTTAAACTGGATTCGGCTCACAAGGAAAGTTTTACCTATTCGCCAGAAGAGATAAAACTGATTTTACGTACAAGTCATCGCTATGGGGAATTTACCAAATCAGAGCTTGATTTATTGACCAAAAGTCTTATGTTCACTGATCTGGAAATAGCAGATGTCATGCGCCCATTCACGGAAGTCGTTGCTCTAAATATTGATAGCTCTGTGACAGAAAATATTAGAAAAATGTCCCATCAGCGTTATAGCCGTTATCCTGTTTATAAAGGAGATCTAACAAATTTCATTGGAATTGTGCACATTAAAGATCTTTTTTCTGTGCCCCAAAATATCTTGCAAACCAAAACACTCACTCCCTTTATTCGTCCACTTTTAAAGGTTAAAGATACAGACTCAGTGCTAGAGGTGTTCCATCTTTTTCGTAAAGGGAAGCCTCATTTTGCTGTGGTGTTTGCAGAAGGTAAAGCTGTCGGATTTGTTACCTTGGACAATTTATTGCAAGCTATCATAGGTGAAATCAAAGACGAATTTCATATAACGCAAGAAGATTGGATAATGCTCAAGGACGGTAGTTTTATTATAAAAGGAAGTGCCCCTATTTTTACTTTAGAAACAATCTTAGGAATAGATCTTGCCGAGGTAAAAGGGAATACCATCACAGGGCTTATATTAGAAACGCTAGAAAGTTTCCCCACAGAAGGACAAAAAATAGAATTTGAAGAATTTAGCTTAGAAGTCAGAAAGATCCGTGGCCCTCGCATTTTGCAAGTTCGTGTATACCCTAAGAAAAAAACTGAAGGCCTCCCCCCTGAAGATTAAGTCTCATCTTATAACGATCTTCGCTTCTTGAATACTTCTTTCTCCCATTGTCCACAGCAAATCTACGCATACGCATATACACGGAACGTATATGCAACAATCATATTTAGGCAGTAAGTGGGCTTTTTTGTGAATAAAGATTTTGGTAAAATCACTACTTTTAGCAGTTATGGTGATTTAATGCTTTTTTCAAAATTTGGTAAGAAGAAATCTGATTCAAGTACCCCAGCAGTTCCTCCTCAACCCTATACTTTCGATTATCTCAGAACCCAACAATTTAGTCTTAACGAAATTAATAATATGATTTTTCTTGCAATGTCATATATGGATCCAAATGATCCCAAGGTATTTAGAATTTATGATGTTGAAGCGCGAGATGAAGCTACTTTTTTGAAAGCATTAGATCTGCCGAATGCTTTGAAACATCCTTTCGATTTAGACAACGAAGCTAATGCAACTCATGCACAAATTGCAATGAAGAAGCAGGTGCAAGAAGTTCTAATCGGAAGAGAAAAACTATTTGCTAACCCTGGCACAATCAATGTAATGTGGTCTGAGTTGGCAAAAGCTCTTTTTAAAAAAGGACCTGTTCTAAATCTAAAAAGTGCAAGCAAATCAAATGTGATTGCAAGCTTATCCATTTTTCGTAATCAATTAATAGAAATTTTATTTGAATATTATCTACAGGTCAGCCAACAAAGCACTCAATCATCTAGCGAAGCCCCTGTTAAGATCAATGACAGGCTAAATCGTTCTCTGATGAAAGATGTTGCTGTACAAGCTAGCTTATTAGCGTTTATTGGAGAATTGACCAAACAAGGGCATGTTGAATCAGCAAGAGCTATTCATAATTTTATCCATTTAGTGAGAAAAGCTATGTTGGCAAACATGGCAAAAGATAACGAAATGGATGCGGCAAAATTTGCTGTCTTCTTAAGTCCTTGTCTTGTTGACGGGCTTGATCTGAAAGAAACCCTCATGACATTTAAGCAACAAGATAAAGCATTAACCGCAGAATATTTTGGCTTCCAGGCATTTAGTCAAATTATTTTGGAGATGAGCTTTTTTGATGTTCCTTACAGTCAGAAAGCTTATCACTTGCTTTCACAGCAGACCGAAAATAAATCTGGTGAATTATTAAGAGACGAAGTTGTTGGTCTGCATGTCTATTCAAAATTTGATGCTCCCAAAGACAGAGGCTCTTATAATGAGCTACGCCAAAGTGCATTAGCAATAAAATCTACCGAAGAAGCGGTTTCAAAGAGTAATGCCAATGATACCTCTGATATGATAAGTCAAGAAGAGATGTTTGCACTCATGCAGCAGCTAGATCTTGCGGCTCCGCAATCAATACCATTTGATGCAAAAGTACCTTCTCGCAAAGGCTTGCATACTTCATTTTTAGTGCAAAGTGCAAAATCGACTATCCCTGATAGCCTTGTTGATGTTAAACAAAATGGTTCTTTGGTCGCTCCGAACAAAAGTAGATCGAGAACGCTTTTGACAAGAGAAGTGTTTTCAGGCCAACCGCAAGCCGCGCCATCTCAGCTGATATCCTCTTTGCCTGCGACGCAATCCTCACCGACCTTACAAAGAACACAAAGTACACCACAACTTCGTGGGTCGATGACTGAGAGCTCGGCACAGGAAAATCTAGTAGATGTTAAACCATCTGTAAAAGATAAGTTAAATGTGGTATTGAAGAAAAAGAAATTCTAATATCTTGTCTTTGGCGCTACATGAAAAAATATCATGTAGCGCTGCCTTTCAGTCATATGATTTCCAACGTTCCATTCTTCTGCTAGAATAGAATAACTTATAAAGTTAAAGACGTCCTATGATCCCCAACATGATGCGCTTTATTGAGGTAACCTCGCCAGGCGCTCCTGATGCCATGCAAATTGCCACAGGGCCTATTCCTACCCCAGGTCCAGGTGAAGTTCTTATTCAAGTTCAAGCAAGTGGTGTGAATCGACCTGATGTTTTGCAACGTATGGGAAAATATCCACCTCCCTCTGATGCTTCACCTATTTTAGGGCTTGAGGTCGCAGGCATTATTGCCGCATGCCATGAGAGTGTGACTACTTATAAAGAAGGCGATGCGGTTTGTGCGTTAGTACCCGGTGGTGGATATGCAGAATATTGTATTACGCCAGCAGCACAGTGTTTACCTATTCCTCAATCCTTATCAGCTATTGAAGCTGCAGGATTACCTGAAACTTTTTTTACCGTATGGTTCAATCTCTTTATGCGCGGGAAATTAAAGCAAGGAGAAATAGTTCTTATTCATGGTGGTTCAAGTGGTATTGGCACTACGGCAATACAATTAGCGAAAGCATTTGGAGCTCATGTTGTTATTACAGCAGGAAATGCAGAGAAATGTGAGAAATGCCTTAAATTAGGGGCAGATGCGGCGATTAACTATCGAACTAAGGATTTTGTTAGTGAAGTATTGCTATTGACTGAGCAACGAGGAGTAGATTTGGTTTTGGACATGGTAGGAGGAGGCTATATTGAAAAAAATCTAAAGGTGCTCGCCTTGAATGGACGATTAATTCAAATTGCTTTTATGCAAGGAAGCCGTGTTGAAGTAGACTTGCTCCCTCTTCTGACCAAAAGATTGGGTATTTTAGGCTCGACGCTTAGACCTTTACCTGTAAGGGAAAAAGAGCGAATTGCAGTGCTTTTAAAACGGAATGTTTGGCCGCTTTTAGAAAGTGGCGCGGTAAAACCTGTCATTGATCACGTATTTAAACTAAAGGAAGCGCCTGCTGCGCATCAGGTGATGGAATCGAATACGCACATTGGAAAAATTGTTTTAATTCCCTAAATGTATTGCAATGATACTTGCTTGATAGTTAGTTACTGCCCTATAATTCCCCTTGGTTCATTAAGAGTTATTAATATATGTTAGGTTATTTCGTCGTCAATCATTCCGTAAAACTTACCCCAGGCCAACAATTTTTTTATTATATTCGCTTAGGATACTGGGATGATGCCTTGAAAATGCTAGAGAGAGATGTGCAGCTGTTGACACTGCATGATGATTTCCCTTCGACATTCAGATGGACTGTGCTCGATCATGCCTTAGGGCAAGCAAGGACGGATATCATAGATATCCTACGAAATGAATACGGCATATCAGGTCGCGTGCATGCTAACCTAATGAATACATTTATATATCATCAAAGATGGGATCTACTTTTTTATGCATTAGATCATGAATTTTATGCTGTGAATACCCTAAATATGGGGTATACCTTATTGGATATCGTTAACTATTATCACCTGTCAGAAGCAGCAGCTCTCTTGCGTCAAAATTATGATGCAAAAACGGCTAATCAACTGGAAGAAAATTTAATATCAAAAAAAGAGATTGTGAAGAAACTGCCTACGCCAAAAGAACAGGATACGGCATTGATGTTTAATGCTGCAGAATATGATGATTGGGCAGAGGTTTTTTCCTATTTAGATAAAGGATGTTATGTAAACGCGCAGCATCCTTCGCATGATGATAAGTGGGTGTTATTGCAATACGCCTTTAAGCATAAAAACAAAGACGCTTTTTTAGCATTATTAATCGATCATCATGCTGATTTTGATAAAATTCAATTTCAAAGCTTTGAAGAAAGAATAGAATATCTTACTTTTAAATTTGATTGCTTAAAGGTAGAGGGAACGCAGTTTTCTATGCCGCCACTTGATCTTTGCGAGTCCTCAATGGGGATAAGATGGCTCCATCCTGAAAACGACCCTATCGAGCCATTTAAAAATAAAACTGCCATGACGGTAGTAAATCCTATAGGGCATGGTCGGCCGAGAAAATGAAATAGTTTTAGGTAACAAACATTGTTGAAATGCTTGCTATGCCATCACCTATTCGATACCTTAACATCAACCTAAGAGCAAATATAAAAATGAAAATGAATTTTCGTCAAATAACAGAGCTTCTTTTAACCACTGGGATCATGGCACTTATTATGTCTGGTATGATGATGACTTATCATTTTGGCTTTAATGAAACCATGTTGAAAATGTGGAAGCAGACCTACCCTGTTGCCTGGGCAGTTGCCATTCCAGGGATCATGACTGCAAAAAAAATTGTTCGATTTTTGATGGGGATATTATTTAAGTCTGCACCATTAAATCATTAAGATAAAGGAACATGAAATGAAAAGAACAGCATCAGCAACATGGACGGGTGATTTAAAACAGGGTAAAGGCACCGTTTCTACTCAAAGCACAGTGCTGAAAGATACCGCATATTCCTTTTCAACCCGTTTTGAAAATGGCATTGGCACTAACCCTGAAGAATTAATTGCTGCAGCACATGCGGGTTGCTTTACAATGGCATTTTCAGCCTTTTTAGGACGTGCGGGTTTTACGCCAGAAAAACTTTCTACTCAAGCAACATTAACGATGGAGCAGGTAGGAGAAGGTTGGACAATTACCACTATTTTATTAGAGGTGGTAGGAAAAGTGCCTGGTATAGAGCAACCCATGTTTGAAGAAATTGCAGGCAATGCTAAAGAGAACTGCCCTGTCTCTAAAGTTTTAAATGCAACGATTACGTTAGGTGCAAGACTCGAAAAATGATAGTTCGTACATTTATAGGATAGCATTGTCGAGTTGTATGATGTTTTTTGCTTGTCTGTCATTGCGAGCGTAAACGAAGCAATCCATTCGAAAAAATGGTGCGCATGCTTCGCTTGCGCTCGCAATGAAAGCCTGTTGTAGTTTAAATCTTTTTCTAAAAAAATTAAATTTTATACGAATACTATAATCCTGATTGTTGACGTGTTACCTCTGTCACTGCACTCCAATCTTTTGTCTCCATTCCTTGTGCTAAAGCAATCAAGAATTTATTCATGAGAATATTGGCGACGTCTGGCACAACACGCGCATCAGCAAAAGCGGTTTGGAAAAGTCGTAAATCTTTAAAGCCACCGTCTAGACTGAAATTAACTTCCTCAAAATTGCGCGCTTTAATTTTATCGATATAGAGCTTAAAAGCAGGATGAGCAAAAACGTTATGAAACAAAGTATGAATGATATTTAAATCAACCGTATTTTTTTCAGCAAAGGTATAAATTTCACCCATAGTTTCTATAGCAGAAGCTAATAAATAATTCATACATATTTTAACCACGTTAGCATGAAAAGGTTCAATACCAACATGAATGATGGTAGAAGAATAGGAGTGAAATAGTCCTGTGAGTTTTTCAATGGTTTGCTTATCACCTGCAACGATGGTCGTTAACTCCCCTTTTTGCGCTACTTTAGGCACACCTAATACATTGGCAGCAATATAGATACTTCCTTGTTCCTTATGAAGTTGTGAAAGTATTTTAGATGTTTGAGGAAGAATAGTAGAAGTACCAATATGAATGGCATTTGGTTTGAGGGCAGATAAAAAACCTTGTTTGCCTTGTACTGTTTCTAATACTGCAGCATCATCAAATAAACAAGTGATGACGACGTCTGCGTTTTGAACAGCTTCTTGCGTGGTTTGTGCACCTTTTGCTCCTAGGTGAGTGAGCGGTTGCATTTTTATCGCGGTTCGGTTGTAAACTGTAAGTGGAAAATTACCAAGTAAGATCCTTTGTCCTAATACAGTTCCCATTTTACCTAAACCAATTAAAGCGACATTCATATGTGAGGAACTCATATCGTTCTCCTCGTAAAAATAATATTTTTTGTGGTGCATCGCACATTTCTATTGACCAACCTATGCACTAGGTATATTAACTATAGTCTGAAACCATTACACGGATTGGTTTGATAGCTGAATTTTATCAAGGAAGACTGTGTTAATTCACATAAAATAAAAAATTGAATGAATGCTACAAGTTATTGCCTGAATCGAGGTAACGATCCATGTTAACAACACCTTCTTTTGGTTTTGATCAAATGCAATTTGCAGTGACCAAAGTGATACAAAATCCCTCTTCAACAACTTTTGAAGAAATGGCAAGTTTATACCAAAAAAATCCTGATATTGAAGCATTAAAGCAAATATTTTCTTTGCTAACCTTAAAAGAAAAAGAGCTCATGATTGAAGAGCAAAAAGAATTTTTAAGGACATTGAAACGACGGATAAATATTATTGCACCTGAGATTGAATTATCAACCTTGAATGCGATAGTCAAAGCATTGCCAACCAATCAACAAGCCAAGCAAAATCAAGAATTACGCATGCAAACCGCTGTCGCTTCCAAACCTACAGTTTGGGCGTTGGATATAGATGAAAAAAGTTGGAAGAAAGCAGAAGATCACTTTAAGGCCAAACTGAGTCAATTTGATGTTGTTGCTTCCTTGCTAAATAGACTTGAAAGTCTAAAGGCGGATGTACGAAATGGGGTTGAGAAGGCATCTATAAAATCGACATTGCAAGCAGAAATTACTAAAAGTTTAAACAACATTCGAGACTTGATTGTTAAAGAATTTGATGCTTCACGTGTTGGTTTTAAAAAAGAACTAGAACAAACGTTAGAGACTATAAAACAAGAAAGCCTTGAGACAATTGAAAAAGCTAGTCAGCAATTATTAGCACTAGAAGAGCCTAATGAAGAAGATATTACCTCTTTAAAAGCTTTTCTCGCACAAGGTTTAAAAAATGCTGATGACATTTTACAAAGTTTAATCCCCGTAAAATATGACAGAAAAGATTCTAATCTTGCTCATTCATTTATTCGTGTTGATGGTAAAGTTTATGCCATGGCTGTACATGATTATCTAGGGGAAGGATGGTACGGCAAGGTCAAGATTGCGCAAGATAAATCTGGTAGGTGTTTTGCAGTTAAAATTGAAGGAATTGATAAAACGGCGAGCAATGATAATGAAAATAACGTTGCAAAGCTTATCGGTTATTTTAAGGGACATGCGCTACGTAGCTTAGATGGTGTGAAATCTTTCAAAGGTAGAGATGCTGTCGAAAAAACGTATACCATCACTGAGTTACGTAAAGGTAAAGAACTATTTCAACATATTTATACGAACACCCTAGCGGCAGGGCATGTCTATACCAAAGACGAACAAGATAAAAAGAGAAAGCAAGGTAAAGAAGCTTTAACCATGGTACAAAAGCTTCTTGCTGGATACCAAAGTTGTCAAGTCGCCGAAGAATTGCATCATAGAAAGGTAGTGCATGGAGATCTAAAACCTGCAAATTTAATGGCGGTGGTTTTAGGTAATTATGTAGATGTTAAACCAATTGATTTTGGGTTTTCCTTTCAGGTAGACACTGATAGCAAAGGTAACTTCACCGACGTTAAAGCAGATAAAGCACCCAATGGTACTCCTTTACGCTACTTGCCTCGCGAAATTCGAGTTGCTCACCCGGGCTCTAAGATTTTTCAACTAGGCGAAAAAGCAACTTTTTCATTTGCATCTGATCGTTATTCATTAGGCATCCTGTTTAGAGATGATTTAGAGTTACCAAGAAGCTTTTATGCGTCTTTGATAAGAGTTTCTCCAAATGAGAGAGGTTCTTTGTCCGCAATAAAAGATAGATTTATTGCTGCATTAGAAAAACTTCCGGAAAGTAAATATGATCCTGAGATCAAGAAAATTATTTATGAACATAAGCAAGGAGTACGAAGAGTACATTCAGTAGGCCCGCAAACGAAATCTACTTATGTTGGACAATTATTGTCGGGTTTTAGAGATCCACAAGAGGTAACTGGTAACCCCAAATCTATTGCTTATACCATAGGCGATTATCGAGCGATAGCGGCTGCATTTTATTCACTTATTTCACCCGTTAAATTCTTTAATGACTTACATATCGAGTACTTATCTGCGAGCAAAACCAAGGCAACCAGACAAGCCTATGTTCATAATGCGCGAATATTCATTGGTGAGTTACTTCGAGCTGATGTCAAAAGTGAATTTTTAAGCAAAGTAGAAGATGGATTAGATGACTTTTTTCATCAGCTTGAACCACTTGATGTTGATTTGTTGGACATGCGTAGCGCCCTTCAAAAGGAAGTGAGCGATGCTAAAAAACGTAAATCTGCTTATAATAAAACTTTAGTACCTTCCTCCGTGTTGCCGACACCGCCTGAGAATATTTCGTCTTATCTTCGTGAAAATTTAGTAAATAATTTCAATCCTCACATAGAGAAGCATGCAACGAGATTTGCCAGTGACTTAAAGGGATACCAAATTTCTTTAATGAAAAGAATTGGCCTTTCGGAATTCCATAATAATAATTTTTCTAAACATGTGAATAAAGGTGGTGCAAAATTACCTATTAATGAATGTGTCGATCTGTTTAATACCATATCGGAACGAGTTGCCACCGAAATTTTGCTGGCAAAAAATGAAAAACACCAAAGACGACTCTTCAAGTTTTTTACAGTTGCAATGGATAAAAGTATCGCGCTTGGCGATTTTCAAACGGCCCATGCTCTTTTTGGTGGATTGAATTTCAATACAGTATCACGATTATCTTTCCTGCGAGACGATCCTGCAATTATTAAAATGCTTAATGCCGCAGAAAAGCTTTTTAGTAGTAGCTTTAATTTTAAAGCATATCGCCAGCATGCCAAGGATAGGATCGTTGCGGGTGAAGATATTGTACCTTACATTGGTGTTTTACAGCGCGATCTTACGTTTATGGTAGATGGAAACCCGGAAAAGCTTGCAAGTGGTAAAGAGAACGAAGAGCTCATGTCACTAGTAGGTACAGCAGTGCAAGAGCAATTTATGGATCTTCAAGATAAATGGCTTGTACGTGAGCAAAAACCCTTCCAAACGAATATTGCTTCTTGGTTAAAGCAGCCCAGACTTGTTCAAGATCTAGATTACTTTATGTCTACTAAAGTAATGCCAACAGCAAGCAGCAAGCCAAAATATGACGAAACTTATGCAGCTATTATTCATACTATCGCGCATGTAGTGCAATTGCAGGCGATGAATAAAGAGATAAGGGGAGAATATGAACTCACGACTGATCCTATCCAAAGACGGAATCTGGGCTCAAAATTAACTGCTTATCAATCTTATGCGAAGAGGTATAAAGAGGATTTGGCTGTATATGCTGCGCGTCCAGAGTTTAAAGAGATCTTGATTAAGCTTGTTGATGCAGATTCTACCGCAACAAATGTACAAGAATTGGTGAGAATGGCTGAAGAGAAATTATTTGGTCCATTCTATGAACCGTTAAAGGATGAACAAGTGAATGAAGATATGGCGGAGGAGGACTTTGCGCTGTTTTTCTCAAGCCTTTCATTGAATAATACAAACCCTTCTATCTTAAGAGATCCGATGCTTACAGATGTGCAAAGGAAGAAAAAGGTAGTAGAGAGAAAAAACCTTCGTTTTCCAGCCACAAACTACGCTTGTCAAAAAGAAGTAGATTATTCTGAAGATATTTTGGCTGAGGCCTTTAGACGTAAATTGGTGGTTACCTAATCAGTTCATTGCTGCGACAGCTTGCTGTCGCAGCTCCACTAAGATAATTGACAATAAAATCTTACTGATTCTTGTAGATCATTTTTAAAAGCATCATTTTCTAATGGTGATTCATCATCTAAATTTAATTGCTTGTGCAATGCTGGATATAACATTTCCATTTCAATAAAATTCTTTTTCAACGCTTGTGTTTTGAATAATGCGACTTGAACTACATCAATTAATTGTGGTTTGTTAGCATCTTCTGGCGTCGGTAGATATAATTGTGTGGGTAAGCTTGAGATTTCACGCGGAAATTCCCAAGAGTGTAGAATAGCCCCACCAATTTTAGGATGATATTCTTTAATCAAAGCCAATAGTAATTGCTTATCTTCAATTAGCATATCATTATCTTGCGCATAGACGAGAATAGGTAAGACACCAATTTGATGCATTAAGCCTGCTAAAGAGGCGATTTCTGAAGGAATAGTAGAGAATCTTTTAGCTAATACATGAGCATAAGCTGCCACGTACGTACTCGAACTCCAGGCCTCATACATTAGTTGATCTATGGTTTCATTTGTTGCCTGAAATATTTGTTCCATTGCAAGACCGGTGGCAAGATTACTCACAAATGGGACACCCAAACGACTGATAACGTTAGGTAACGATTCAATTGCTACTACCCCTCGACTTGTCGGGCTATTTGCAATTTGGATAAATCGCGCCGTAAGAACTGGATCATGACTGATAACTTTTGCGAGTTTAAGAGGGGTGACATTTGGATCTTCAGCACACTCTCGGATACGTACAGCAACTTCAGGTTGTGTAGGCAATTTCAGTTCATTATTTTCAATGGCTTCGATGAGATTTTTAGTAATATCTGGAAGCGTTTTCATGATTGTCCTTTTATTTAGGCAAAAGCTACTGAAAATGTATTTTAAGCCTTTATGTATTATAGTTGTTTGTATTCCTATTCGTTGCAAATCATTGAAGCATAAACAGGTAGGGGCTGAATGAAAAATTTAGATCTAACAATTTATCCTAAAAATTGGGGCTGGCTACTTGCTTGGGGAATAGGCCTTCTGATTTTAGGTGCACTTGCTATCAGTGCTGCTGCATTTACCACATTACTATCTATTATATTTTTAGGTGCACTGTTTCTTTGCGGCGGTGTGGTAATTACTGTAAATACATTACAGTTTTGGCGCAGCAAGGGACCTGGTTTTTCATATAATTTAATCATGGGCATTCTTTATATAATCCTTGGTTTGATGTTTATGTTCAGTCCTGTTCCCAGCGCAGTTTCACTGACGGTATTATTGGCTATCTTTTTTATTTTTATTGGCATTTCTCGTGCTATTTTTTCTCTGATAATGCGTTATCCTAGCTGGGGTTGGAGCTTTGCCAGCGGACTTATCACGCTCATTCTAGGGGTAATGATCATAGCCGAAATGCCTGCATCCAGCTTATTCATCATTGGCTTATTTGTTGGGATTGATATGATGTTTTTTGGCTGGGGATTTATTATGGCAGCATTATATGCTCGTTCTGTCCGCGCATAAAAGAGGGAAGAATGAAGTTTCTGAAAATGATGATAGTAATGGTAGGGTTTTCTACTACCTTACAAGCTGCAAATGTTAATGAGATTGCTTTACCCAAGTATACTGGTGCAAATTGTCAAGATTACACAGGAACTTGGGAAGGGTTTATTACAGATCCTTCTGATTTATTTGCCAAAGGCGGACCGTGGCCCGTGATAATATCGCTCTACCATAAAAATGGATATATCATCGGACGTGTTAATAAAATTAGAACTTCCTCTCATGATGGGATTGAGACTCGTCAAATATGGGCTAGCTGTAAAGACGGCATCTTAAGCTCAATATTTTGGGGAAACCGAGGGGCTTGTGGTAGTGTTTCGCAAGAGGGAATGCAAGTCAGCAAAAATGTTATTGTCCTAAAGCTGCATTGGGAAAATGCGATGGCAAATGCAGATTTTTTCACTTTTTTGAAAAGAAAAAATAATGTTTATCCTTACCCTGTTCCGCAAAAATTACATGAATATAGCATTGAAAATATCAAAACCTGCCATTGACGCTAAAAATGAAAATTTTGGATTCAGGCTCAGTACAGGTTTTAGAGCAGCAGTTTTTACACCTTAGTAAATAAGTAGTGTAGAAGAGCTAGCATCAAAGAATGAGAACAAGCTTCTAGTCTCTTTTCTCTAAATAAATGGCATTTCCATAGGCATCATATGTAAAATATACTTTCTCGACATTATCATTATAAAAATAATAAATACGACTTCCGCTATCAGGAGGCGCATAATAGAAATCACTGCTGTATTCGTTTCCAGGCGCAACGTAGAGACCTTCTAGCAAGATAGTTGTGCTTCTATAATCACGATGAAGAGGATAGCGTGTCGCTTTGCGTGATGAGCCTCGTACGTTGGTGCAGTTGTAACATTGGCATGGAGGTGGATAAAAGGTTTTCATTACGCCTTGGCAATCAATATTTGGATAAGGATTAGGAAACGCATTGGGGTAAGCCACCGTCCACCCACTATATAGCAAACCAGTATGATAGGGTCTACATTGCTTACAATTAAAAGTACAAGGTTTGCATGTTGGTTGGCAACCAGAAGAGCCACAAGCAAATGAAACATTTGTTGAAATAAGTAATATTGCCAACAGTAGGGATTTCATCAGTCCACCTGTATTTCATTTTTACAGATGGACCGTATGAAAGAGAAGAAAGTTCAACTTTCTTTTTTAGCAACAATACCAAACAGTTCTTGGCCAGTACGCTTTTCGCTATTACCAAATTTTTTCATATCGATGAAACCAGTTTTCTCGACAGTAAAACCATACTTTTTCAATACGCTTTCTAATGGACGTTGATCCATTAAATGGAGGTGACGAGGAAGTGCATAAGCTTGTTCTGGCAGGATCTCAAGGCTTGAAAAACTATATCCTGGCCATAGATTGCCTTCTTGCCAGCGCTTTTCATAAGTAGATAAAACCTTATCACGGAATTCTCCATGTTGCGGAGGTAATACGGCAATAAATATTTTTCCACCGGGTACAAGCCAACGTTTAATTTTTGCAATACCTTCTTCAAATTCATCTGGTTGCATAAAATGCGCAACGCGATACATGACAACACCGGATAAGCTATTTGGCTTTAAGATCATGCCTCTTGGAAAAACAAAGGCATTTAAATACAAATGTTCCCTTTGTGATGGACTGATATTTTTGCGTCCATAGATAAGGTGAGAAGGTTCTAAATCATTGTAAATAACTGTTGCACCGGCATTGAGCATGTGTTTACTCAAGCGTCCATAACCCCCACCAATTTCAAGCATAGGAGATTTTGCAGTTTTACTAAATTGGACAATATCATTTACTAACCAACTTTCTTGTAAAGAGGCATCATCGATGACATCGAAGCCAAATTTATTGATGGTAACAAGGCTTTTGCCACTTTTACTAAGAGGAGGTTCAGTAGGTAAGGTTTTCTCTATTTCATCAAGCACAGTTGACGTAGCAGGGATGCCATAATTATGCTGATTTTGTAAGCATTTAAAAGAAGGTGCTGCGACGGCTTGCGTAAGGAAACATAAAAGAAAGCAGGTGAATATGCAATTTTTTATCATTTTCTCTGTTAACCAATTCATGCTATTTCGAAGAGAGCGAGAATTTAGCACTCAATTCAGTTGGCAGTCAAAAGAATATTTGGTAGCATCCACTAGTTCTTTTACGAACTCATAGTTAAAGAGGTACATTATGCGTGAGTTAACTTACAATGAAATGGCTGCGGTTTCTGGTGCAGAAAATTTGGATGTTACGGTTATTGATCCTGTAGCTGCAATTCAAACCTTCTTATTCCTTATTAGTTACACTGATCAACAATCTTTTATTTATGGCTCAGTGGTTACCGGGATGACTGGTGGTGCAATCGCTGGCGGAATAATGGGTTACGGTGCTGTTGCAGGCATGGGTATGGCTGCAGGCATTGGTGCAGGTGTTGCTTGTGCAGGCGCAGGCGCTATCGCTGGTGGTTTAGCTGCCAAAGGGGCAGCGACTTTTATGGCTGGCGCATACAACTGGATCATGGGTTAAGACGCTATACACAAAAAAGGGGGCCATTGCCCCCTTTTTTTTTATCATCTGTAACTATGCCTCATCTGCGATAAGAGATTGATACTCTCGATGTTTCTCAATATAGCGCTCAACATAAGGACATGAAGGTTTGATGTGCAAGTGATTTTGCTTGGCATATTCCAGTGCAAATTTCACAATGTCTTGTGCAATATTACGCCCGCGTAATTCTGGAGGAACAAAGGTGTGATGATAATCCAAAAGCGCACCATTATTTAAAATGTCATAATCAAGATAGGCTGTTTTACCTTCGACAACAGCAACAAATTGTTGGGATGATTTTTCATGCTTCACTGTAACCATTATGGCTCCCTAGCTTAATCTTAATAAGGGTCTTGTTAAACAAGTTGCGCCACCTTCTGCTTTATGAGAAATCTCATTTCCCTTGTAGGTGTAAACTTTGCAACCTGCTGCTTGCAGACGTTTTTTGGTTTCAGGATTTCCTTCAATTGTCAGGCAAACATTCGGCTTGATGGCTAAAACATTTGACCCCATGCTGTTAAATTCTTTTGTAGGAACTTCAATCAAGGTGAATCCTTTATTTTTTAATAGTTCTACAAAAGAAACTGGTAAATAATTTAAATATACCAATGCTTTTTTATGATCAACTAGACTGATGAGTGATTGTAGGTGTAGGCATGCTTCTTTTCCTTGATCATAAGGTAAATCAACTTGGATCACTTGAATGTCAAATTTAGCGAGTGCTTTTCTTATCTCGTCAATACCTTCTTGATTTGTTCTAAAGCCACGACCAATAGCAAGTGTTTTATCATCTAACCATAAAATATCTCCCCCTTCTGCACTGGCTTCTCCTGTTAATTCATAGAGAATGGGGATATTCAGTGATTGAAATTTTTTCTTGATGGCGTGTTCTTCACCTTGGCGTAATGGTTTTCCCATTCTCAGAATAATCGCACCATGATCGGTGATAATCGCAGGATCATGCACGAAGATGGCATCGGCTGAAGGCAAAGGAGTATTATGGTACTCAACTTGAACGCCTTCTTTTTCTAGAATGGCCACAAAATCTTGGTGTTCTCTTTTGGCAATAGCAAGATCAGGCTGGGCAGTATAATGCCATTTTTGTGGCGATGCGTTACCAAATGCATCATCGGGACTCCTGACTAAAACTTTTTTAAGATCGCCAACCATGGTTTGTCCACCATAAGGAGCCGCTGCAAAACTGGTTTGAATACTGACCGCCATTAATAAAGTAATTGCCTGTAGAATTTTCATTTTTCCCTCAGTGTGGAACATGAGAAGATGTCATATTATCGAAATCTAGTGAGAACATAAAATATTTGTTATCGCCAGTTTCATTAGAACAGGTAATAACAAAGTGAGATAGTGCCTCGACTACCATCTTGATATATAGAAAGGAAAGCATTATGTCCAAGAGAATCAGATATTATTGTTATCTTATAATAAGTTTTTTTGTATTCATGTTTCCTTTTCAAGCAAAGGCGGAGCATTTTGTTGAGAAGACCTTTCTTACGCGCAAGCAAGATGAGTTACTTGCCATAAATGCAGCTATCAAAAATGAATATGAATTTAAAATTTTAGGAAAAAAATTTATTGGGCTGCCAGGTGTTTTTTCTCCGATGGTATTTGGTGGCGATGGCATGGTGACTAAAACGCTTTCTTTGCAAAAAGGATTGAAAATTTTAGAAATTGGTTCGGGCACTGGTTATTTTTCTGTATTCAGTGCATTGAATGGTGCAAGAAAAGTTGTTGCGGTCGATATCTGTGAAGCAGCTGTAGAGAATACCTTACGAAACGCTAAACTTCATCAGGTAGAAAGTAAGATTGATGCAAGAAAAGGAGATATGTTTAGCGTGATTGGTCCCTATGAAAAATTTGATGTCATCTTCTGGGATATTCCGTTTAATCATACTGAGAAATCTAATTTAACTGTACTTGAGCGTTCAATTTATGATCCAAACTGTCATCTATTGACTCGTTTTTTGAATGAAGCGCCTTTGTACCTGAAACCCCATGGGATTGCTTACCTTGTATATTCTCCTACACATGGAAATGTTGATTATTTCTATGCTTTTGCAAAGAAGAGTGGTTGGTCAGTTAAAACGATTAAGCAATGGGGAGACCCAGAGTCCATTGAAATTGCGTTGTATCAGCTTGAACGATAAGAAATATGAGTTTTGAAGATTGAAAATCTCACCTCAAGCTTTTAGTTTATCTGTCCGATAATATTAAATAAAAGTTGTCTAGAGATCTGATTACATTGACAGGATTATTTTTCCTCTTACTATGAGTGATACAAAGAGATGAAATTTGTGTTGAGCTTGAAATGGTTTTGTATGTTAGGTCTTCTATCTTTTACTGCTATGACTTATGCCGGTGTTGGTAAAGATTTAACTGATGGTGAGGTAAGAGATAGAATTATTGGTGGAAGTATTAGCGCCTATGATGGTGGGCCTTGCCCTTGTCCCTATACTGAATTCAAGAACGATCAAATTTGTGGAGATAGTAGTGCCTATAGCCGCGGTGAAGACATAAAATGCTATCGAAAAGATATTTCTGATAGAGAAGTGAAACGTTATCGTATAGAAAATGGGATTGATAAACCAAAATTACCTTGGCAAATAGAACAAAAACCAAATTAACTTCAAAGGTTGGGTAGTGATATGAACTGGAAATTATTCTGCGCCATTTTAGTGTTCCCACTTTCTGCAAATGCGTTTGGTGAATTAAAGGCGATGACAGATGATGAAATTCGTCAAAACATCATTAAGGCTTCCTTAAAAAGTTTTGAGGGCGAATGCCCTTGCCCCTACAGTAGAGATTCCAAAGGAAGAGAATGCGGTGAAGATAGTGAATACTTTCGTTCACGAGGGAAAATTCTTTGCTATAGACAAGACATTTCTATAGCAGATGTGAATGCTTATCGGTTAAAATATACTATCATAGACCCTAAGAGCGTGCCACAGAACCGTCAGATCCTAGATCCTACAGAAGATGCAAAAAAATCACAGTAATCTTGAACAAACCATCATTCATGCCTTATCAAAGCCACTTAGCGATCCTTTCGTCAAAGAGTGTATTGTAATACTAGGTGAATATCAGACTGTTGAAGCTCCTCATGATGGCTCTATTTCTTTTTTTAACGCAGCGTCTGATATAGCATTAAATTTTGACGCACATGATGTACTCATTAAAGTTGAAATAAGCTTCTCTTTATCGAATAAAACTGCGTTCAGCGATCTCCTGCAGAAATATACTAATAGACATTGCATCTATCAGCAACTTGGAAAACCTACGTTAGTACAGAAAACGCTATTGGCATATGATTTAAGTCATTATTGGATGAGATTTGAATTACAAGAAGATATCACAAAGAAAATAGTTTACTTGGCATTATCGTCGATTGGAAAAAATTATCGAAGAAAAGAAATTTTGCTTAGAACCTGTAAATCTTCTGGTAAACGCTAAAAAACTATCAAGGTAAAGCGCATTTTTGCGGCAACTTCTAAATTGCCCGCGCGTCCATGTGCGGTGAGAATAGTAAAAATGAAATAATAATGATGATCAGAAAAGTTGTTTTTTGACAGGTTTTCTAGTTTGAGCTTTCGCTCTTTTACCTTGCGGCTGCTCTTTTTTCTCTGCGAGCATACGAATTTCAAATAAAAAAGTAGGGATAGTGCTGGGAGAAGGTGATTTTTTTGTTCTTGGGTTTGTTGTTTCGGGTTGCTTGCTTCTGACAGCTTTTGCATTCAACTCGAATGACAAGGCTGGCATACTTAATGAATTTTCACTTGTTGTAGCGGGTGGTATGGTGTTAGCAAATGAATTTCTCTTTTGATCCTGCTCTGACCATATTTTTAAAACGGCTAAGCGCTCGTTTGGAAGAAGATGTTTAAACCAGCATTCTTTATCAAAGGGCTCAGTATTTTCATACCAGTGAGCAAATGTTTTTGCATCAAAATTCCCATCAGGGAAGCAGAAGCCAAATTCTCTTTTCAGCCATACGCGTTGTTGCTCAGGTTTTAGGGGAAGAAATTCTGGATGATAGCGAGTCCATAATTTTGAAGGGCCTAATTGCATAATTTTGTTTCCGTTAATGAGAAAGCAAGCATGATACCTTAATAATTGATATATGTTAACTACTTGGTACTTTACACCTAGATATTCAGGATAAATGGTGTAGATCTCTGAAAGATTGCACCATTTCATCGCTGATATAATCAGGATAACAAATGGGGATCTGATGATAATTTTTAGGATGAATATAAGCGCTACGACGGCCACATTTTTGGCCATCCCAGTGAATGCTGTAAGGACATGGACAGAGCCCAGTGTATGCGTTGAGGGAGTTCTCAATGATGATAGCTCTTATTTCATCATCGCAGAGCATTTGGGCATTCACTTTAAGTGAATATAGACCTATGCATGTGCTCAAAAAAATGATTTTGGGTAAAAAAACAAATTCTTGTAGCTTCATGCTTCACCACAAAGTGTTTACCTGTATTGATAGAAAAGACAGTAGATCTTAAAAAAAGTTCTAAAAACAGCGTGCAAATACAGGTATTACGCGACAAAATGAAGAAAGCATTAATGGTTTGACGCTTTAAGCATCAAGTTGAATAATCGTTTTAAAATTGATTTGTTTAAAAGTCGTTACTTGGATCGCTTGTGAAAAATCTTGATTTTGTGTGAAGCGGTTTGGAACGGCAATAACGTTCATGTTAGCGTCTGTTGCTGCGATAACGCCAGCGTTACTATCTTCGAAAACAAGACAATCTTGGGGTAAGACTTGTAAGAGTGTAGCACATATTTGGTAAATATAGGGTTTAGGTTTATTGACGCCCTCACTATCGATGATATGGCGTAGATCATCATGCCCTGAGATTATCAGATCAAAATCTCTTGCATTCACGCCAATTTGCTTTAAATTTTCTAAGATTTCTTGCTGTGATGCGCTAGAAGCAATGGCAACTTTGAAATGATAGATATTTTTTTGCGATATTACTTGTTTTAAGAAATCGATACCATCTTCGAATAAAGGAACGCCTCTAGATTGAAGTTGATGGTAGATTATTTCTTTTTCATTGATTACTTCTTGTTGATCAAATTCTATGTTTTTCTTTTCTTGAATTTTTTGAGCGATATAGGCTGAGGAATATCCTACGAGAGGAATATATTCAGATTCTTCAAAATTGATACCTACTTTGCTTAAGACTTGTTTCCAAGCTGTAAATTTGAGGCCTTCGGTATCAACAAGTACGCCATCACAGTCAAAAATGATGGCTTGATAAGCAATTGCCTTGGAAAAAGCAAAAGTGAATATAATACAAATCAAGCCTTTCAGGAATTGTGTCATAGAAAAGGGGATCTACTTTTTCTTGAGTTTGCGAAATTATATCGCAATCTTAAGTAAAGTAATATTCAACTAATCCAGCTTCATGAGCCTTTTCAATAAGTTCCTTTTTATTCTTGCATTTTAATTTTTGTTTAATTCTCGCAATATAAACAGCCACTGTTGGGACGGCTATTTTTAATTCTTCGCCAATATCAGCGATAGAATAATTTTTAATCATGAGATTAAAACATTCTGATTCTCTTTCAGAGAGCAAGTTAAAAGGATAATTGAGGTTGTTTAATAAGTTGTGTCTAAAAATATCGTTTGAAGCGGTATGGGTTTCTTGTGACAGCAATGGATCTCGATGGTGCATATTACCACGGATCATGCTGGGTAAAGGGATCACACGTTGGTGATCTGCAATATGAATAAGATCCGCTGCATTTTCAATAAAATAGTGTGCGAATTTCTTTAATAAATGTTTATTGTTTAGGTAAAAATCGTATACTCTGAAATTTTCAGGTTTGGAAGCAAATGAAAAAATTTCAGTCTTCTCTTGCTTGTGGTTAACAAAGTCAACACCGCAGCCTAAGTCTAATTCATTAGCAACTTCTATCTGTTTATTTGGCAGATGGGTGCTCCAGGAATGCCATCCTTTAGGAAGTTCAAATCCACAAAGGGGAAATTGATATTCAAACCAAGATTCATAAAAGTCTGAATTTGTGTGTAGAGTGAAGCAAGAACCATCTGGATAGTTCACTCCATAACTGAAATAGTGTATGGACCCTAATTTTTCCAATGGGCTTAGCATTTCTCGGATTTTATTTTGTGCTTGATACGAAATATGTTCTTTAGGTAGCAGCATAACACCAACCAGCGTAAGTTGAATAACACATGCTATCTTTTCTTCTTCTTAAATACAAGGTGTTTGCTCTTTCAAAGAAGCCTGTTCATCGGCTTCCAATTGATTGTAATTACAACTAAGTTTTGAGATAAATCTAATCTTGGGTGCGATCATAAGGAGAAAGGAATGAAAAAGATACAGGGTATGGTATTAGCGGGCCTTTTAATCATGGCAAACAGTGTTCTTGGGGAAGTGAAAACTCACCCCGTAGAGTATGCTTCAAAGGGTACCATCATGGAAGGGATGGTTGCTTACGATGATGCAAATAAAGACGCCAAACCTGGGATCCTCATTGTGCACGATTGGATGGGGCTTGGTCCATTTGCCGAAGATAAGGCAAAAAAACTAGCCAAAGAGGGGTATGTTGCTTTTGCTATGGATGTTTATGGCAAAGGGGTTCGTCCCAAAGATGAAAAAGAAGCAGCTGCGCTTGCAAACAAGTACAAAGACAATCGACCACTTTTACAGGATCATATGCGTGCAGCGTATGACAAACTAATTTCAATGAAAGGAGTGGATCCCCATAAGATCATAGTAATGGGCTATTGTTTTGGCGGTACTGCAGCTCTTGAACTTGCTAGAAGCGGAGCGCCATTAGCTGGCACGGTTGTCTTTCATGGGGGACTTTCCAATCCAACACCAGAAAATGCAAAAAATATCAAAGGGAAAGTATTGGTGATGCAAGGCGCAGATGATCCCATCGTAGCGCCTGCAGAAGTAAAAGCATTTAAGGACGAGATGCAAAAAGGTGGCGTTGATATGATCTTTATTGCTTACCCTAATGCTGTGCATGCTTATACTAATCCGCAAGCTGGGAATGATAAGAGTAAAGGCGTTGCTTACAATGAACAAGCAGACAAAAAATCGTGGAATGAATTCGAAACATTTTTAAAAAATCTTTTTAAATAGGAGTTAAGTCATATGTCAAATAGTGCTTCTTTTATGAAGGACTTTTTGAGAAGGCTTGTAACTTAATATTGAAAAGAGGATATAATGAAAGTGCAGGGTACGTTATTTAATTGGGTAGTGTCTCCTTTTCCCTGGTTAGGTTGCTCCTTTGGGGTTGTCTTCTCAGGGGGTGGGGTAAAACTCACGTGAAACGGGGGAGATTAGCGTGAATTATGGTTCACGCGACCCAGACGTCCGAAATGTCCAGAAAGCGCCTAAACATCTGCAATGCCGGGTGTTTTGTGTGTTGATGGCGACGGAAGCCAATAAGAGCTGTTGCACTCTTATGGTAGCGTGTCCTGCACATTTATCTTTTCAAAAGCTCATTGTTATCCATGCTTGTAAAAATCTTTATGTTTAAATAACAACAACCCAGCCGCTAAGAAGCCTACCTTATTTTTTTATAATGCAATAACGCCAACCGTTTTCTTGGTATCCATTATAATAATATCCACTTTCGTAAGCAGTTGAATTACAGCATTCATAGGTAGCATTTTTGAGCCTAATTGCTTTAGCTTCTTCTTCAGCGCGGCTGTCAAAAGCCATGTTGCTACAACCAGTAAGAAAGATGATAGTAATGGCAATAGTCGTTCTATAATGCGCTGTCATGGCATTCAATCCCTTATCAATACCTAACGTCATATGAGACATCGGAAAAAAAAGTCTTGAACTTAACCCTTTTGCAGAAAAAACATTAAAAATTTTCAATCTATAATTAGGTAATGCGAATTAGGATCAGATAAAACAGAGTGACAAGATGAAAACTTTACAAAAACTATGGATTATTCCGGCTTTAGCGTTTGCACTTCCACTGTCAGCGCAACCAGTGGAGTATACTATTGACCCTATGCATACTTTTGTTTTATGGCACATTAACCATTTTGACTTTTCCAATCCTTCTGGCAAATGGTATGCGGAAGGCACTTTATCCTATGATAAAGATAAAATTGAAAACAGTAAGGTTAATATAAAGATTAATGTTGCTGATATGGTAACTGGTATTAAGAAATTAGATGAACATTTAAAGGGAAAAGAATTTTTTGATGTTGCTCAGTTTCCTACAGCAACATTCGTTAGCGACAAAGTCGAAGCCATAGATAGTAAGACAGCAAAAGTTTCAGGCAAATTGACGGTTCGAGGCGTTTCTAAGCCTGTCATCTTGGATGTAAAACTTAATAAACAAGGAATGAGCCCTGTTTCTAATAAAGAGACCATTGGTTTTAGTGCTCACACAGAGATAAAACGATCTGATTTTGATATGAAAGCATTTCTACCAGGATTAGGCGATAATGTTAAATTGGATATTGAAGTTGAAGCGACTAAAAATAAGTAGCAAGAATGTTACCCATTAAAAATACGCTAGGGCGTTATGGTCTTGTAACCATGTTCCTACACTGGCTAATGGCTTTGATTATTATTGGCTTGCTTATTGTAGGGTTATATATGGTTGATTTGCCGTTTGGCATGAAGAGGCTGCGCTTTTATGGTTGGCATAAAGAATTTGGTATTTTAATACTGATGCTTGTATGTATTCGTCTAGCATGGCGCATGGGAAATATGACGCCTCCCATGCCAGTCGAGATGCCTCGCTGGCAGCATGTGGCAGCAGTGGCGGTCCATTATGCGTTTTATTTCTTGATGGTAGCCTTACCTATTACGGGATGGATGATATCCTCAGCATCCGGACTTTCAGTTTCATTTTTTGGTTTATTTGTTTTGCCTGATTTTATTACACCCAATGAACATTGGCGTATATTATTATCACAAATACATAAGTGGTTAGCCTATGGTTTAATTGCTGCTATATGTGGTCATATGGGTGCTGCGCTATTGCATCATTTCTACTATAAAGATGATATTTTGAGGAGAATGTTACCATGATGAAAATAAAGCCGGATCAAATGCTCGGTAGCAAAATTGGGTTTTTCGTTATGATGACATTAGGTGCTCAGGCGGCATTCGCTGCATTACCACAATGGCAAATGGTGCCAGAAAAAAGTTCAATTACTTTTATCGCAACACAAAACGATGCGCCAGTAAAGGGTGAATTTAAAAAATTTAATGCAGATATTCAATTTGACCCTGCCCAATTAAAAGATAGTCACGCGAATATTACCATTGATACCAGTTCTATTAACACATCTTATCAAGAATTGGCTGAGGCTTTAAAAATGTCAGAATGGTTTGATGTAAAGACTTTTCCGCAGGCATCTTTTAAATCAAAGGATTTTACTAAAGTAGGGGATAATACCTACGAGGCCAAGGGCGATATTACTATTCGTGATAAAACCATACCCGCTTCGATAAAATTCACAGTTGAAAATAGTACCCCCTCTCAATTACAAACTAAAGGGACGACCACACTAAAGCGTACTGCCTTTGGAATTGGTCAAGGGGAATGGTCAGATACTAAAGAAGTCAAAGATGATGTAAAGGTTGATTTCACGTTGGATTTGAAACAATAAATTCATCGCTATCACAATCAAGATAAAAAGATTTCTGTATAAGTGTACAGAGGCAGCGTTCACTGGGACTTCAGACAATATTAAACTAAAATAAATGTATACCAAATACGCTTCAAGATGCCAAGATCGAAAAAGTGTAATTCTTGATAGGAAAAGACAGATGAAAGGGATGTCTTTAAGGCTGTGGGGAATGGTTAATATAGCAAACTTTGGAAAACTGCTTATTGATTGGCTTCAAGAGAAGAAAGGACAGGTAAAGGAAAAAAGTCCTTTTGTTCAATCTTTGGAGCATGAATTACAGAAAGTCGTCTCTTTTTTAGATAATTTGAAGACAGAACTTGCGCAAAAGCAGCCATTGCTCAAAACGTTACTTTTGTCAGAAATAGAATGTCCTATTTATAAAAATGGTTCGGCTGAAGTTGGTAAACTTAAAACTGAACTACAAAAACAGTTTATACAGTCTTTTGAAATGATTGAAAAATTTAACCTCCAATGTCAGCGCCATAATGAATTGTTTGAAAAATTTGTTCAAACATATATTAAAAACGGTTTACCACTGACTGGCATTAAACTCTATGATCCAGTGAAGAAAACAGCATATCAAGAAGTAAATGAACAATATAATTTGCTATTAGAGAATGCTCAAGTTTTAGAAGCTGATTGTAAACAAACACATACTTCTATTCAAAACACACTCAGCTATTTATCAAAAAAATGAAAGAAGCGCACAGCGTTAACTGTGCGCTTTATCATTTATTTTTTTTGCGCTGAGGTTTTAATTTTGATTGATGATTTAACATCTTTTACCCCAGAAACACCTTTCGCCAGCGCAACAGCATTGTCAGCTTGCTCTTGTGTGCTGACCTTTCCTTTTAAATAAACCACGCCCTTATTGGTTTTAACATGGATCCCCATTGCAGAGATCTTTTCTTTGCCAAATAATTTTTCGGCAATGAATTTTTCTTTCACTTTTGCAGTGATTTCTGCATCAGAAAGATAATTTTCACCTTCTTTTGCATCTTTCTTTGCATCTTTTACAGCATCACTAGTATCTTTTTTGACATCATGTTTAACATCACTTGCATCCTGGGAGATAGCAGCAATAAGTACTGGTTGCTGATTTTCAACAGCAAGAGCATTTCCCACAAAGAGAGTTGACATCAGGCAAAGACTTATCTTTAATGTATTTCCCATTTTCATGGTCAGTATCCTTCAGTTGGTGGACAAATAGTGATAGAAGTTAAAAAATACTTATCATGCTCTCATGAATCGATATCAGTATTCCATCAAAATGTTAAAAGTTGATAGATCTGAATTAACCTGTACTTAAAACCAGAAGCAAAATCTTTAAAACAGGGCTTGTAACAATATTATCCACGAATAAGCATGTTAGAAGCCCTGCTAGTTATGTCTTTAGTAATAATAATCATAGTCGTCATAGACGCTTTGATCATAGATGTAACCACCTACAGCACCAACGCCGGCACCAATTAGCGCACCAACCCCTGCACCGTGATGCCCGACTGCAGCACCAATAGCAGCCCCACCGATTGCACCCAAAGCTGCGCCTCCTAATACATTTTGTTCGGTGTGAGTCATATGATCACAGCCGACAAGAAAAACTAAGGCTATCAAGGGAAGCAGTTTGGTTGTTTTCATTGTTGTTGTTTTCATCAATATCTCCTCAATCATTTATTTGATGGCATATCTACGTCATAGCGTCTCTTTAGAGATATAAGAAACAAAATAGTTCCATCATTTGTAAAAATACGAAATATTTTTTTACTGACCTGGGCTCAAATAGACGATAGATTGCTAAACAGATTACCGATGGACATATGTGACTGTTTATTGCCTCAGAGCTTTCCCTTGAAGTATAGCCGTAACCTTTGTTGATGCGTTATTTTGGATGATTTATGAAGATAACGAATGACGCTTTTTCTTTTTTAGACTGATTTTGTTTTGCTTAATAATGTGTCATTAAAAAGTTATTTACTGTAGCTATGTACTGTGCAATGATTCACTATTGATATTGTTCGGTAGGAAGTTTGTATGATTGAGCTCTATTATTGGACTACACCCAACGGCCATAAAATCACTATCTTCTTGGAAGAAGTGGGTTTACCCTACAAAATTATTCCCATCAATATAGGGGCCGGGGATCAATTTAAACCAGAATATTTACAGATAGCACCAAACAATAAGATCCCTGCCATTATTGATCTTGCCCCTGAAGAAGGGGGAGCACCCATCGAAATCTTTGAATCAGGCGCGATTCTTTTGTATTTGGCGGATAAAACCAAACAATTTATTCCTCAGAATTTGCGTGGTCGCACTGAAGTTATTCAATGGTTATTTTGGCAAATGAGTGGATTAGGCCCCATGATGGGGCAAAACGCACATTTTTCTACTTATGCTACAGAAAAAATCCCTTATGCTATCAATCGTTATCGCAATGAAACGAGCCGTTTATTTGCAGTACTTGATAAGCAATTAACAAAACATTCTTATATTGCAGGGGAATATTCTATTGCTGATATGGCATGTTATCCTTGGATAGCACGATTTGAAGCTTTGCAGCAAAATATGGATGAATTTGAACATTTGAAGCGTTGGTTTTTCGCTGTTCAATCACGTCCTGCTGTGGTACGTGCTTATGAAAAAGCAAATCAGATAAATCCCCAACCCACAATGACCGAAGATGCTAAACGGATTTTATTTGGCCAAAATGCTGATACGATAAAGCGTTCTTGAGTCGCCAGGTAAAGGATGTGATGTGCTCGCAAGGGAGCGCATTCTGTTGCTCCCTTGAATTGAAAGTCAGAAACTGAATTATTTTCTATGCGGATGATGTGGGCTAGATTGAAGATCTTCCCATTGGCGTCTTTTTTCTTTTAGTTTTTCTTCTTCATGATGGTGGTCGCAATCACTACCGGGTTGTTTGGGTTGTTCATGATGACTGGGATCAGGTTTATTTGGATCATCACGGCGTGGAGTCATAAGTTTCTCCTTGAGACTGTATAGAGAAATAGTCTTTAAATTAAAAAATAGGATCTTTGGTTATATCGGCAAACTAGTGAGGAGTATTTAGTTTTTACAGCGGGTCTAATAGCGCCGAGAATATTTAGTTTGTTTAAATAAGCAGTGCTTGTCTCGCTTATTGCCTGAAAAGTTAGTCGAAAAACAATTTTGGAAAAGCTGACGCCGACTTTACTATCCAGTAGTATAAAGATCAAAGCGTTTTGCGGAGGCAATCTTTTACAATGACATTCACGATTGTACCGCTCAGACTTGAAGATGGTGTATCACTTTCGCATTTGTTTAAGCTGATTGGCTGGGAGAAGCCTCTCTCATTATTTCAAGCTTACCTTCAAGAACAACAAGAAGGAAAAAGAAATGCTTATGTTGCAAAATTGGATAATATCACAGTGGGGTATATCACCATTCAATGGCAGTCTGAGTACCTTTATTTTCAAAAACGTGGTATTCCAGAGATTAAAGATTTAAATGTGTTGCCTGCTTATCATTTGCAGGGATTTGGTAAGGCATTGTTAAGCTATGCTGAAGAGAAAGTACGACAACGAACTACATTAGTTGGTATTGGTGTAGGATTAACAAAGGATTATGGCGCTGCGCAAATTCTCTATGTAAAGCAAGGGTATATCCCAAATGGTGAAGGGATCACTCATCACTATCAAATGTTACGTTATGGGGATAATGTAAAGATCGACGATGATACGGTTTTATGGCTAACCAAGGATTTATAGCCAAAGCAGATAACTCTTCAGTAAAAGCAAACTTAGCGTGCTAGGGAATGTATATAAAATACATGAAGAGAGTGAAGGTAAACGCTAAAACATATCTGCAACGACTATATGAAGAGCCATTTTTAGGAGGCAGGGATGAAGTGCTTTAACAAAAAAAGAATGCTGAGGACGGCATTTTTTTTATTTTTGTGGCTGAACGGGATAGCCAATGCAGTGGCACCTAGCCATGAAACGATTAACCTCAACCAAAAAGAAAAAGTGATTATTCCACCTTTGAGTGGGTATGCTTTTATAACCCAACCGGATAATCCTATTTTTAAACATTTTGAAATAGGGTGCTGTGAAGATAAGCAAGCGCAAAACGCCCTATTGGGAGTAGGGATCCCTGATGCAGAATTAGCGCTAAATTTGTCCGAAGCAAAAAAAATGGGCATAGAGAATCCTTTTAGTCGCTATATTGCGTTTGAAAAGTTAGGAATGGGACACGAAAATACACTTTCACCAGAAGCTTGGGATTTGCGTAGAAAAGAAACCAAAAAGGCTTTCTTGTCGATTTATAAGGGATATTCACTTACTGATTTAAATAAAGAAAGAACTAAAGTCAAAAAATTCAAGTTAGATGCATTAACTGAAAATAGACAATTAATGCCATTGGGCTATATTGAAGATAAAAACCTTTTCTCAACCTTTACGATAACTCACATAACACCGACAGATACCAAAACGACTGCGTTATCAAAGAGTGAGATGACAGGTTATAGCATCACTCAACTTTATCTTTACAACACGGTATTAACACTTATCGTTCATCGCGTTGTAAATGAGATAAGCGATCTTGAAAAATTAGTCGCTGAGACAAATGAAATTGCTGAGCAGCTGTTCACCTTAAACAAAGGGTAAGCATTCGATGAGCAATCATTCTATTTTAGATTGTCAGCACAATACACTTTCTCTATTATCAGCTCAGAGGGGCTATAAAAAAAAGAAAGGCTGCGAGGAAAAATGTTTAATTTAACCAACATTATCATGTTGGCATTATGCATAGTAATGTCACCTTTGATGGCATATCCTACCTCTGAAACCGCAAAAGAAGAGGCAATTAGAACGATTGTTCCTGCTTTAGAGAAAAAGATAGAAGAGGCCATGAAATCCCAAGGTGTGCCAGGTGTGGCAGTTGCTATCATCTCTAAAGATAAGGTTTATTATCTTAAAACTTTTGGCGTGAAGTGCTTGGGCAAGCAAGATAAGATCACCCCAACCACGCTTTTTCAAGTCGCCTCTCTCTCTAAACCAATTAATGCAACAATGCTGGGTATTTTACAACATCAAGGCAAACTCTCTTTAGAAGATCCGGTATATCACTATATTCCTGGGTTTGGTGCCCGCAAAAACCAGAAGCAACTTAAGATTTGCCATCTCATGAGTCATAGTACTGGGATCCTCAGTAATGGTTTCAATGAGATGATTGAAGCTTATGCGCCCAGAGACAAAATTATGCTGAGATTACAAAAGGCGCAGCCAGTTGCCGCACCTGGAAAGCGTTTTGCTTACAATAATGCGATGTATGGCATGATTGAAGACGTGATATCGAGTGCTTCAGAAAAGTCATTTGAGAAAACTTTATCAGAGGAACTTTTCACTCCCTTGGGAATGACGCATGCTTGTTTGGGGTTACAGCCAATGCTTAGCGCATCTGATCGTGCTTATCCTCATATACCCAATGGTCGCGGTAAATATATGCCAGCGCAAAATTACTCCAAAGGGTATTATGCATTCCAAGCGGCTGGGGGCGTGAATGCCTCCATTCAGGATTTGATCCCCTTTCTACAGTTATATCTTGGAAAGCCCTCTAAAATTATTTCTAAAGAGGGTTTAGAAGAGTTAACAAGCCCTTATGTGAAAAATACCACGGCCGTGATCGTCTCTGAAGCCAAACAAGGCGTCATTAAAAATACCTTTTATGGTTTTGGCTGGCATTCAATGACATATGGCACAAAGAAAGTGATTTATCATCAAGGACATCTCAAGGGGTTTCGTCATTTCATGGGATATTTGCAGGATGATATTGGCATCATCGTTTTGACTAACGCAGAGAAAAAGCATGCCTCAAAAATTGCGATTAAATTCTTTGATCTCTATACGCATGCTTAACAGCCATAGTGAAGCCTATGGCTGTTGTTTAGTTTCTAATAAGTAAATCTCATTTCTTTCTTAGTTTGGTCAGAAAGTTCTAGCTTATCAATTACACGTTTGTTTATTTTGCCACGTAAAATTTGGAAAAATAAACCTTGCTTATCTTTAAGATGTAAAAAATAGTTGCACATAGAATCAACAGAATTTATTTCGCTAATGCGATCAAAACTATCAGCATACGCAAATTTTGCTTTGTTGCGGTTATCAGTGACTCTTGGCACTTCAGCCATGCCTATATGACGCTCTTGGTTCTCAACGTAAATCGATAATTTTTCACATTTTGCACTGGTCTTTTCGAGCTGTTCAAATAAAGCATCTTGGATGCTTTGATCTAAAGAGCTTGAAGCAGATGGGCCAGAATTCCACATAATTTATCCTCACATGACAAAAGATTAATTAACATGAATATACTTTCCCTAATCCTTGGGATCTAAACTCGCATTAGATGGTTAAATAAAAATGATATAATCTTAATGGCTATATAAGCCAGGATTTTAGGTATCTTGCCAAAAATAAAGGCGAGCAATAGTAATGTCAAGACTCATTCGCTCAGTGGAGAAGTTACTCTGCTTTAAGGGAAGAAAAATAGGTTGGCATGCACTAATTAATGCCGAGCAGCCTTTATAAGACACCTAGCGTAGCACCCATAATGGTCCATCCTACAATGATGAGTGAATTGGTTAGCACTTCTCCAGAGGCATTAAACAGCGCTGCGAATCCAAGACCTGCACCAAAACCCGAGAAGGCACCAAAGGCTGCGACTTCCAATACGAGACTACCTGACACTTGCTTTGTTTCGATATTTTGTAACTCTCTCATCATTTTCTCCTATAAGAATATCCATCAAAAATATTAAGCAATCAACTGGATTTTTCAAGAGAAATTTAAGTATTGCGATATAAAATGGATAATGAATGATTCACATAGCTGTGATTAAAAAGAGTGGCGTGTTTCTTCGAGAGGTAAAAAATGAGCGATCTAAATCCTCAATGTCAGTTATCAGATTCAAAAGATGCAGAGAATTTTTCTTCTCAGCCTGTACAACAGATTTTATCAACGCGAGATGCTAGGCTGGGGGAGGGGCTGATTATTCGACGTGCGTTGCCTCATCGTGAGCGTCGAATGATAGGTGCTTGGTGCTTTTTAGATCATTTCGGTCCTATTCGTTTTAAAAAAGGCGAGGGCATGAATGTGGGACCACATCCTCACATTGGTTTGCAAACATTTACCTGGGTGATAGAAGGAAAGATCCTCCATCGTGACAGCTTAGGAAATGCACAAATAATTAATCCTGGCCAAGTTAATTTAATGACGGCAGGCAAAGGTGTTGTCCATTCTGAAGAATCGCAACTTGATGAATATGCTACTTTGCATGGGGTGCAGCTCTGGATAGCATTACCTGACTCGAAAAGACAAAAGGATGCAAGTTTCACTCATTACACTGAATTGCCTCATTTTCAGCAAGATGGACTATCAGTTACCGTGTTAGCCGGAGAATTCGAAGGGAAGATAGCTCCAACCGAAGTATTCTCACCTCTTTTGGGTTTGGACATCGTTGCGCTTGAAGCGACAAAAGCACGGTTACCTTTAAACCCAGCTTTTGAGTATGGCATTTTAGTGCTAGAGAATGAGATTGACGTTGAAAATGAAACGATAAGTGTTGGAAAAATGATTTATCTGGGATGTAGAAGAGAGCATGTTTCGATCCGTGCATTCAAAGGCTCACGTTTCATATTAATAGGAGGAGAACCTTTTAAAGAGGAAATATTGATATGGTGGAACTATGTCGCCCGTACCAAAGAAGAAATTAAACAAGCAGATGAGCAATGGAAAAATAATGATAAACGCTTTAGTGGAATACAAGGTTATCAGGGTATTAGGGTAGATTCACCCCCCATTCCTTGGAAATGAAAGGTTCTTTCAAGTTATTTCAAGTTATAAGAACTCTTGATTAGGTATAAATTCAAATCTTAAATGTGCTTCGTAGGATTTAAACTTAGCAAATAGCCCTTCCCAAGTTGAAGCACCTAAATTAATAAGACCATAGCGAAAACTTTTACCATCTTGAATAATTGCATCTAGCGTCTGCCCTTTTTCCAAATGTATTTCAATACGCGCATCTGGGGAATCCTGATACACTTTCGCTAATGCACTTTTAGAGGGTGTTTTTAAAACTCGCCCATTATCGAAACGACGAAGCACAAAACTTGAAGCCACATTATGTTTTTTTTGGTCATGAAACAGTGTTGGTTTTTTACCTAAGGCTATATCAAGTAATATCTGATAAGTATTAATCCCATTCACTTTTTCGAACATGTCTGCAAATTGTGAACTCATACGCGAGTTGACTTCAATGATGTGAATTTCATCTGTTGTGGGGTTATACATAAGCTCAATGTTAAATAGTAAATTATTGAGTTTAGCAGCATGTATAAATTTTTTGGCAATAAGATGCATGCGTTGTTGTACATTTTCAGGCAGATGAGATGGATAATCAAAACGTTCAAAGCAAAGCGTACCAGGAAACATGATTGAGTCAACAATACCAATAATGTTAATCTCGTCATCATAAACAACTCCCTCCAGCGTTACTTGTACACCTTCTAGCAGGGTTTCAGCTAGTATGTAGTTGGCATTAAATTCAAAGGAAGTATAATTTTTTAAGCACCAATTGAGTTGCTGCAAAAAGAGTATGGGCGGTAAAGAAGCTTGAAGAAGGCGTTCAAATTCTGCTTCATGCAGTAGTTTATTTGCAAGAATTGAAAAATAAGATTTTACAGGTTTAATGAAAACAGGCAAAGGCATATCAAAATGTGCCTTTTCAAAGTTCGTTGGATCTATCAATCTGAAATCAGGTGTTGCCTCAGGCACCACTTCTTTTTGTAACTGCCGACTGTAATATTTATGCTGGCATGTTAGAACGCTTTGAGGCGAAGGACCAGGTAAACCAAGATGATGCGTTATAATGCTGGCAAAGATACAACCGGGATAATCTTCTGTGCTAATGACTGCATCAATGGCATGCTCTTGACAAAAATCTAATAGCTGCTGGATTTCATGATCAGGCTTGTAGTCTTCAGTAGGGTGTCCTGGACAAGCGCACAATATTTTTTCTAAAAGACTACCATCGTGTTCTTGAAAATGAAGATTATAGTCATTTTTGAATGCTTCTAATTCACGATGATCTGTAGAGGTGGCACACACAACTAGAATATTTTTTTTGGTCATCTTAAGCTTTCAATCAAATGTAGAAAAAGGAAGTTAGCATTTTATTTTAAGCATAAATCCAAGAATTGCCAATATTTCTATCTAAGGTAGAACTCTCGCTACGGTTGAGGTTTGCCGAGTTATCTTTTCGCTTGCATGATGGGGAATTCAGGGTAATTGATGCGAAATTGAATCTTTAAATTCAGGAAATTGTTGTAAAAGTTTCATCAGTTCGTCACGGCTAAAGGGTTCTTTATTTTTGTACGGATTAAAAAAACCACCTAATGTTTTATAAATCATTCGCAGCTCCGAAATATCTAATGCATGACCAGTTGTCGTAACAAATAGATTATCGACAGGGATTTCTTTGATGTCATCAAGATTAAGTGTATATTTATTTTGAATTTTAATTTGATCTATAAATACATTACCTTCTACATCTATCGTTTTGTAAACCATATAATCCTCTGTTCAGTGGCTAACAGTGATAAGACAATGCCACAAAGGAAAAGTTTCGCTAAACGCGAAAATCCCTAAAAATGTACAGTATGTATGGTCTAGCGCTTTGATAAATAAGCAGTCGGTGTTTTTCCTAAAAATTGGCGAAAAATTTTAATAAATGCACTGATGCTTGTATATCCCAGCATAAGGGAGATCCAGGTGACGGATTTGCCTTTAGCAAGATACTCAAGACTTTGCATGATACGTACTTGTTGGCACCATTTAGTAAAAGACAGCCCTGTCTCTTGGCGAAAATGGCGGGTAAATGTTCTTTTAGTCATATGTGCTGTTTTCGCCCACGCCTCTAGCGTTTTGCTAAGCGTTGGATCAAGGATAAAAGTATGGGCTATTTTTTCAAGACGTTTATTTTGTGGCATAGGAAGATAGAGAGGGGTAGGTTGAAGATTTTTTAATTCATCAAGCATGACTTGCAGCAGATGTTCTTTTTCAAGCGACCATATTTGATTCTTCGGCCATGTCGTCATGCGATCCATAATGGCATTTAAGAGCTCATTTGTTGTGAATACGCACGGTTGTTTCGGTAGTTCTGCACAAAGAGAGGGCGCAAGATAAAAACTTATCCCCTGGAGTGGGCCAAAGGTTTTTGCACGATGAGAATGTCCCGTTGGAAGCCATCCGGCGCAAGATGAAGGCATCATCGAGCGCCCGGATTTTGTTTCTAAAATTAAAAGCCCTTGTTTGATGACAAAGAGCTGCCCACTCTGATGATGATGCCATTTCCCTTCATGCGAAGTTTCCCGCTTTAAAGATTTAATGAGAAGAGGTGGCAGCTTTTTCATTTAGATTGGCCCAAACGTACTATCATTTGACCCGACTACATTAGCAAGGACGATGACGAAAAGCTATTTTTTATCGGCATCATTGATTTTTTTCCCATATATAAGGTTTGATCATGAATAAATCGCTGTTATCTAAAATTGTTATTTCGTTTTTAGCTAGCACAGTTGCATTGTCATTTGCCCAAGAACCGAAGTCACAAGATCGTGACAAGGAGGTTATATTAGATACCTTTAAGTGGTTTAATGAAATTTCAAGTAAAAAAAGGCAGGGTTTTTCGCAAGAAGACGTTGCAAAGCATTTTGCAAAAGACGCTAAAATGCTTACCAATGATAAACTGGTTTGTACAGGTATTAATGAGCATTATGATCACTTTATTGAGCTAAATCGACATTATGTTTTCTTACGGGCAAATGTTGAAAATATGGATATCCATCAAAGTGGTGATCGATACTATTTGCATTACACTATGGAGGGGGAAAGCACTCAGGCAAAGCCAGTAAAAATGCATATCATGGGATATATGGTTGTGCATGATCACCGCATTACTTTATTTAATGAGATAGTGGCAAAGGATGCATCTGTATAGCGGGTTAGACGTACTTCTAAAATAAATTATTTAGCTTAATAAATATCTGCTTTCTTTACGAATTTAGCGGATATTTCTATAAGCTAAATAACAAATATTTCTACGTTCGAAGGCAAAGCATTAACAATTGTCAACACATAAAGTACTATGTAATGTTCTTTGTTTAAATTTATGCCATTACACTTCAAGATGCGAAGCGTCACGGAAGTGGTTCCCGTGCGATGGGAGCGACGATAAGTGGGGGATCGCGAATTTTCCACTTCGTTCAAGCGCTGATTCATTCCGCGCTCAACATACAAACAAGATAGATATACCGCTCGTCTCAATGTTTGTAAAATCGCATTTTCAGTATGAGCGGTATAAATTCCGTGTTGAAATAAGAGGCCTTTGCCATGTTTGCTATGCCCCGTTGGTTTAATAAAGAAGTCGTAGCCATTTTTGTTGTTGTTGGTTTTTCCTATGGTGCGTATCGGTTTTTTGCCCCAGGCGGTGCTCATGACATGCCGCATGGTGGCGCACCTGTTAGCGTAGCAGAGGTTCTTGAGCGAGATGTACAGCAATGGAATGAGTTTTCGGGTCGGTTAGTCGCCGTAAACCAGGTAGAAATTCGTCCTCGTGTTTCAGGGACTATTGAAGAAATCCATTTTAAAAGTGGCGCCTTAGTGAAGAAGGGAGATTTACTATTTACTTTGGATCAGCGCCCTTATTTAGCAGAAGTAAATCGAGCACAAGGAACCTTGGCTTCGGCTGAAGCGCAGGTGAAGCTCACGGCGAGTGAATTGGCACGCGCTGAACACCTCATTAAAGACAAAGTAATTTCGCAAAGTGAATTTGATTCACGAAAAAATGCTTTTAACGTGAATGAAGCAATTTTTAAAAGTGCCAAAGCAGCTTTAGAATCAGCAAGAATTAATCTTGATTATACGCAAATTCGATCGCCTATTACTGGGAGAATCAGCCGCGCAGAAATTACCAAAGGGAACTTAATTGAAGCCGGCATCAATACCCCGGTGTTAGCGACGGTGATCTCAAATGCACCCATCTATGCTGATTTTGAAGTGGATGAAAACACTTTCTTGCGTTATGCACATCTTACCAAATCAGATACCAAAGAAGTGAATCAGATACCAGTCATGATGGGGCTTGCAACTGAGAGTGATACCCCACACAAAGGGTATATAGAATCCTTTGATAATCGTTTAAACAGCGCTTCTGGCACCATTCGTGTTCGTGCGGTATTTGCAAATACCGATGGCACACTGGTTCCAGGCTTGTTTGCGCGAATGAAATTAGGTGATGCTGGAAATCAGCATGTGCTTTTGATTACAGATAGAGCCATTGGAACTGATCAAAACAAAAAATTTGTGCTAGTTGTTGGTGATGATAACAAAGTTGCTTATCGAGAAATCAAATTAGGTAATGTTGTCAATGGATTACGCGTCGTGCGTGAAGGACTCATTCCTGGGGAGAAAATTGTTGTTAATGGCTTGCAACGTGCAAGACCAGGTAGCGAAATCACACCTGAACTGGTTTCGATGGAGATAAAACCTACTGTAGCTAATGTAGGAAAGGAACAAGTATGAATATCTCGCGATTTTTTATAGATCGCCCTATTTTTGCGGGCGTACTGTCATTACTGATTTTTATTGCCGGTTTTATTTCCATTTGGAAGTTACCGATCTCTGAATATCCTGAAGTTGTACCTCCTTCGGTTGTGGTGCGAGCACAGTTTCCTGGAGCTAATCCTAAAACGATAGCAGAAACTGTTGCCGCGCCGTTAGAAGAGCAAATTAATGGTGTTGAAGACATGCTTTACATGTTTTCTCAAGGAACGTCTGACGGTCAGATGACACTTACCATTACCTTCAAAATTGGTACCGATCCAGATAAGGCTCAGCAATTGGTACAAAATCGCGTTAATCAGGCTTTGCCTCGATTACCAGATATTGTACGCCAGTTTGGCGTGACGACAGTGAAAAGCTCATCTGATCTCACCATGGTGGTCCACCTATTGTCTCCACAAGAGCGTTATGACACTTTATATTTAGGTAATTATGCAACCCTGAATATCAAGGATCGACTAAGCCGTCTACCCGGTGTAGGTAAAGTTGAAATTTTTGGTAGCAGCGATTACGCCATGCGGGTCTGGTTAGATCCAGATAAGATTGCATCACGCGGCCTGCTTGCCAGTGATGTTGTTAATGCTATTCGTGAGCAGAATGTGCAGGTTGCAGCTGGTGTTATTGGTGCCTCTCCCTCCATACCTGGGCTTGATCTTCAACTTAATATTAATACAAAAGGGCGACTGCAATCAGAAGAAGAATTTGGCAACATTATTGTCAAGACCTCATCTGATGGGGCGATTACGCGCTTGAAAGACGTTGCGCGGATTGAGCTTGGCGGTTCGCACTATTTGTTGCGATCGATGTTGGATAATAAACCTGCTGCAGCGTTAGGAATTTTCCAGGCGCCAGGTTCGAACATTATCGATGTCTCTGATAATGTGCGTAAAACCATGGAATCGCTGAAGCGCGATTTTCCTGACGATATTGATTATACCATTGTCTATGATCCTACTATCTTTATTCGTGATTCTATCAAGGCAGTTGTTTATACTCTCTTAGAAGCGATTGCTCTAGTTGTTATTGTTGTGATTCTCTTTTTACAGACATGGCGTGCTTCCATTATTCCTTTGCTTGCCGTGCCGGTGTCTATTGTTGGTACCTTTGCTTTGATGTTGCCCTTGGGCTTCTCTATTAACGCGCTATCATTATTTGGTTTAGTTCTCGCCATAGGTATTGTGGTGGACGATGCCATTGTGGTGGTAGAAAACGTAGAGCGTAACATTGAAATGGGCTTATCACCGCGAATGGCCGCATACCAGGCAATGCGTGAGGTGAGCGGTCCTATCATTGCCATTGGGCTCACACTAGTTGCAGTATTTGTTCCTATTGCTTTCGTGAGCGGTTTAAATGGTCAGTTTTATCGTCAGTTTGCTTTAACGATTGCTATCTCAACTGTTATTTCGGCTATTAATTCACTCACCCTAAGTCCGGCAATGGCGGCAAAACTGCTTAAAAGCCATGATGCGCCTAAAGATCGCTTGACTCGGTTGATGGAAGATAAACTAGGTTGGATATTCAGACCTTTCAATCGTATGTTCAAACAAGGATCAGACAGATATCACCATAAACTTACGAACGTATTAAATCGTAAGGCATTGATGATGGGGATATATTTGGTACTCATTGCTATGACTGCTTTTGTTTTCTCGCGAGTACCAACAGGATATATTCCGCAACAGGATAAACAATATTTGATTGGTTTTGCGCAATTACCTAATGGTGCTTCATTAGATCGTACAGATGATGTCATTAAACGGATGTCAGATATCATTTTAAGTACGCCGGGTGTTGAGCATGCAGTTGAATTTGCCGGTTTATCGATTAATGGTTTTACGGTTAGTTCTAGCGCTGGTATCGTGTTTGTCACGTTGAAGCCTTATAAAGACAGAAAACTTTCAGCAGAGGCGATTTCTCAGCAGCTTAACCAGCAATTTGGTGCAATCAAAGACGCCTTTGTCATGGTATTGCCTCCTCCTCCCATCATTGGTTTGGGTACTACTGGTGGTTTTAAGCTACAAGTAGAAGACAGATCAGAGTTGGGCGATGAAGCCTTGCATGATGTTATTCAGACTATTCAAGGTCGGGCATGGCAAACACCTGGGCTTGCTGGTGTATTTAGTGGTTACCAAATCAATGTTCCACAGCTTTATGTTGAAATAGACAGAACCAAAGCGAAGCAGTTGGGGATCCCTATCACCAACATATTTGAGACCATGCAAATTTATTTAGGTTCATTGTATGTCAATGATTTCAATAAATTTGGTCGTACCTATCAGGTGATTGCTCAAGCTGATGCACCATTTCGCGCCAATGCGCAAGATATTACCAAGTTAAAAGTACGTAATGCTAAAGGCGAGATGGTACCTTTGGGTAGTGTTTTGCAAGTGCATCAAAGTTATGGACCTGAACGGTCAATGCACTATAACGGTTATCCTACGGCGGAGATTAATGGTGGCGCAGCACCAGGCTTTTCTTCTGGTCAAGCGCAAGCCATTATGGAAAAAATCTTGAAAGAGACGCTGCCAAAGGGAATGGCATATGAATGGACAGAATTAACTTATCAACAGATCTTAGCAGGCGATACAGCAATGTTTGTTTTTCCGCTTTGCGTGTTGTTGGTCTTTCTTGTCTTGGCGGCACAATATGAAAGTTTAGTCTTGCCTTTGGCAGTGATTTTAATTGTCCCTATGTGTCTACTTTGCGCTATTACAGCGGTTTGGCTATCAGGGGGAGATAATAATATTTTCACTCAGATTGGCTTGTTTGTTCTAGTAGGTCTTGCTTGCAAAAATGCGATTTTAATTGTCGAATTTGCGCGTGAGCTGGAATTTGAAGGAAGAACCCCGTTGCAAGCTGCGCTTGAAGCTGCACGTTTACGATTACGTCCAATTTTGATGACTTCATTTGCCTTTATCATGGGCGTTGTTCCTTTAATGACGTCAACAGGAGCAGGATCAGAAATGCGTCATGCCATGGGAACAGCGGTGTTCTTTGGTATGCTAGGAGTCACCTTCTTTGGCTTGTTTATGACGCCTGTTTTCTACGTATTGTTACGTAACTTATCGGGTAAGCGTTTAACAACCCAAAATCCAGTGGTCTTGCAGACGCAAGATGATCCGCATCCGCAGGTTTAATTTCCTATCATGGGGTCGGTCACTGTGCCGGTCCCTTCACTTCAGCAAAGGTAGGTTGTGGGCCTTGGGCCCAACAATCAACTTGTCGTGATTTGCTTTTTATGAGCGTTGGGCTTTACGGCCCAACCGACTTCTGAAACTTCCAACCCATAAAAATTAATTACGTTCTCGCGCGAAGCGTACATTCCTCAACAGAGTCTGCTGTGAAACAGGGTAATACACCATTAGAGGTTACATTCAGGATCTGTTGGAAACTTATTTAGACATGTAATTATTTGAGACGCTTAGTATCGTCGGCTTTGGGGGTATCGGTGGGAGCTGGGCCTTCCATTCCTTTTGCCATTGTTTTTAAATTTGGCATTTCACTACTTTTTAAATCAAATTCAGGGGCTAGGGTATTTTTACCACCAAGACTAAGCGCTGTTTCAGGCTTAAAACCGTTTAAAGGGCTTAAATCTGTGAGGGTTTCCTTCACATTGCTCAGTTCGGAAAAGAGTGCTTTTTGATCTGGAAGATCAGGTGTCTTCATCATATCAGAAGTTTGAGGAGATGTTGGTTTTGCACCAGTTGCCATTGTTATCGTTCCGAATAGAAATATATATTATTTAATGTGCCAGTATCCCTCTTTTGGCTTAATTACACTCAATTTGGGTTTTATTCTCCCTCTTTCCATTCTTACACTTTAGTTCAAAACGACACAAGAGCCCTAATCCTTAACGCTAATGAATTTAATAAATATGTGTAAATCTTCAGTAGAAAGAGAAGGATGGCTATGTATCTTCTATCGTCTAAATGAGAAAGATGTAAGCGTCCATGAACCCTAAGTTATAAAGTCAAATACTGTAAAAGTTTACGAAGTAAAATAATATTAATGAAACACTCAAATAAATGTTTTCTCCTTCCTTTTAAAAATTGCTTTGCGCAGCATCAAAATAAAATGGCAGATATTTTCAGAAAAGTTACGCAATTTTTTATTTTGTTTTAGTTATTATTTTTTAATTCTTTACTCAAAATGAGACGATCAAGCAGTTTTTTGGCTCCACAAAATAAGGAAGGTAAAGAGATAATAGTTTTATTTTTTAATTTAATGTGCTAGATTTGCAGCTGTTATCACCACAAGGAAATTTTAGATGACAACTCGAAAAAAACCAGCGACGAAAGCGCGTAAAATGACGAAGTCCGCACCTGTTAAGGCAACGAAGAAAGCAGTTGCTCCAAAGGATAAAACAGCAGCCAAAGCTGCTAAGTCAAAGGCGCCAAAAGTTGCTGCAAAAACTAAAAAAACTGCAGTTGCTAAAGTAAAAGCAGCTAAAACGGCTAAAGCGGTTAAAGCGGTTAAAGCAGTTAAAGCAGTTAAAGCAGCTAAAGCAGCTAAAGCGGTTAAAGCAGCTAAACCAGCTAAAGCAGTTAAAGCAGCTAAACCAGCTAAACCAGCTAAAGCAGTTAAAGCAGTTAAAGCAGTTAAAGCAGCTAAAGCGGTTAAAGCAGCCAAAGCGACTGCAATCGTTAAGCCCAAAAAAGCAGTTAAGCAGCCAGCTGGAACTGCCAAAAAGACAAGAGGTAGACCTCGTAAAGAAAAATTGGTTGCAGAAGCTGCAGTCTAATTTTCAGATGATGCGATTGGATCTGACAAGATCCAATCGTTCCCTGCCTTAATCACCAATTTTTAATATTACTTTCCCTGTAGATTGGCGTCCCTCGAGTAACTGCTGTGCTTGGATAGCATGTTCTAGCGGAAAAACATGATCAATTTTCAACTTCAACCACCCTTCTCGAAGCCCTTGAAGCACATCATTTGCTCTTTTTAGCAATTCTTCTCGAGTGTTAAGATAATTAAAGAGGCTACCTCCACATAAGGTAATAGACTTTGTTTGTAAAGAATTAGGCGCAAGGGGATTGGCTGGGCCGCTTGAAGAACCAAAAAGACATATCGTGCCACGATAGCGAACTGCTTCTAGATCATGATCAAAGGTGCTTTTACCCACACCATCAATGATATAGTCTGCTCCTTTTCCATCGGTAAGAGCCTTAGTTTGTTCAACAAAATCTTGCTCGGTATAGCGGATAAGATGGGTAGCTCCCGCCTCACGCGCAATATTAGCTTTTGTTTCAGTTGAGACGGTCCCGATAATGGTTGCCCCCCAATACTTAAGCCATTGAACAAGCAATAATCCTACTCCGCCTGCTGCGGCATGCACGAGAACATGATCTCCCTTTTTAATCGGATAATATTCATGCAACAAGTAATGTGCTGTCATTCCCTGCAATGGAAAGGCGGCGCCTTGCTCAAAGGTGATTTCATTGGGAAGGGGAATAAGATTAGCCGCTTTTATCAGATTAAATTCAGCATACGAGCCCATTGTGCCAGCATAAGCAACACGATCGCCCACGACAACTTCAGTGACACCATCTCCTATCGCTTCGACTATGCCAGCACCTTCAAGTCCAGGAGTATGTGGGAGGGGGCGCGCATAACGTCCAGAACGAATGTAAATATCGATAAAATTAAGCCCCGCTGCTTTAAGCCGCACGAGCGCTTCGCCAGGACCAGGTTTAGGCTGAGGCAGATCTTGCAGTTCGAGTACACTGGCGTCTCCGTTCTTTGTGATTCGAATTGCTTTCATTATTTTCTCCTCGAATAAAAGCGAAGCTACAGTAAATAATAATTTTTGATGTAAATATATTAGTAAGATGTAGATGCACATTTTGCAACCTCTTCTTTGTACAAATTGAACTCTCATTAATGGCAAGGAGTCATATTTAAAAGACTTTAAGTAGGAACAAAGCTGTGAAGGATTTTGAGTCTAAATCTAGTGTATGTGGCGTAAAAGTCTGCACATGGGGCACCCATCCAGGCGGTGGCAATGGCATGGGGCATTATTTTGATACGGAGTTTTTTGGTGGTAATGTTGGACATGCCTCGATTCAAGTTACTTTCCCAGCTGATGAAAAAGGGGCTGAGTGGGTTAAAAAATATTGCCTAGTTCCTCCAATCCCATACGAAAAGCATAAAGTTCAAGTGAAAAAAGCAGAGCGTGATGCAAAAGGGGACTACCAAGCATCACAGCAAAATGCTTTTGAAGAAGAAGTATATGTTGTTACTTTTACTTGGTTTCCAGGCTCTGCGGGGTATTTTCTCGGCACTTCTATCAATGCTGATGGTTTATCGGAAAGAGAAGGAGTGAATACAGCTTGGGATCCTAAGTGGAGACAACGGTTGGGCATTGATCCTGAATCACGTGTACATAAAGGAAAAATCGGCAGCACAGAGATGACTTATGGCCCTATGTCTGTCGTTCATCGTAGAGATCTTTCGAAAGCAATTTTTCGAGGTCTATTCGAGAAATCACAGGATGAAAGAAAGTTATCTGCTGATATTGATTCGATGGCTGTATTATTAGAAAAAATGGAACAAAGAGTAGCGGCATTAAAGGTATTAGAGGAAATTGACCAAACATCAATGTCACCTTCTGAGCAAAAAAAACATAATAAGGAAAGAGAAAAAATAGCTAAAGTTTCTCAAAATGAGATATTGATTCTGAATAAATTTTTCCCAGGTTGGGAAAAAAATTATGCAATAGAAAAGCATAGCATTAAAGAAGAAGAGGTTTTAAATAGGATAATTAAAGATGTGAATAAAAAGGTGGAGGAAGCGTTAGGAAAACAAAAGAAAATAATTGAACAAAGAGAGCAAGAAGAAAAAAGTATTGAGCAAGCAACAGATGCTTCAAAAGAGTTTAAAAAAGCAGAAATACAATTAACAGATACAAGTTTTATCATGAAAGGATTGGTTAAAAATGTTTGCGAGATCCTGCCTTATCAACCAGAACAGCTCCTTAACGAATTGCTCGATCCAGAATCAAAATTAGTAGATGACGGCTTTCCATATAAGGTTGATAAAGGGTATTTAGTAGAATGTCAGGATCAGATAGGCAAGCCTTGGCAAGAATTAGTGGCTAACCCCACCGAAGATGAAAATGGAGATATAAATATTACATTAGGTGAAATCAAAAATATAGTAAGCATATTAAACAATCAACAGCAAAACACTAAAAATCAAAAGAACTATCAAGATCATATTCTTTCTGAACAACTTTCAAAATGGGAATCCCTAAGAGGTTCATTATTGACGTTGCTTAACTCTAATAATAGTAAAGATCCAAATCACAATTTCGATATCAGTTCTGCCTTAAGTGCAAGAATTAATGTAGCATTTGCCTATTTCCCAACCCAAAGAGTTAAAAATTCAGGGAAAATCTCCCGTCGAGAACTTGAAGATATGCTCAAAATTGTGGATACGCAAATCTTGCAATTAGGAGCGAAGCATGTAGAAGTACAAGCAGCACGTGAATCCTTTAAACAAAACGATTTTGAGAATTATCTTACCTTGGGGCGACAACCAGATGATGTGATGCATTTACCACTGAATATACGTGTACAAGAAACGCGAGGACATCCTCATGGCATGGATGTTGAATCTATGTTGCAGGAGATGCAAGCTATTGCCAAAGAAGCAGAAAATGGTAAAGGTTTTGATCTCAAGAAAAAGAACTGCAGTGTTACAGTTGGCCGTATATTAGAAGCAGGTGCACCAAATCCTCATTTAAAATCACAGTTTAGAAACAAAGCGCTGGGAACAATTGCGACTCCTCAGATGGTACTTAACAATAGCAAAAAGTATGCGGAAAAAATGCAAAAGAGTCCTAATGATAATTTTTTAAAGCAAGTTTTTAGATTAAGCCCGTTACAAGCCGCCATGGGGTGGTCAGTGGGTAAAATCATGGGCGAAAAAACTAGCAAACCAATGAAGGTTTTGGCAGGAATAGCGCTGATCCCTATTTTGCCTATAGTAGGTGCAATTGAAGGGATTAAGAGAGCAGCAAATCCATTAAAGAGTTTTACACAGCTATATGCATTTTCTCAATATGCTAATTCGAAAAATTCAATTGGGTTTAAAATTGGCATGGCATGTTTATATGGCCCAGCGATGACGTTATTAGCAATTCCTGCTGGCGCACAGTATACGGCCAAAAATGCTATTAAGGCTACAAGCAATCTGATTTCCAAAGTCATCCCTGCTGCATTTAAGAAAAATAAAGAAGAACATATTGAAGTGAGCAATGAAGAAAGAACACAAAGAACAGAGGCAACCAATGCCTTAAAAGAAAAGATGGCAGTGAAGGAGAAGATGGTTGTGGTTGAAACAGCTAATCTTGAAAAAAATGAACAATTGCGTGTTAATCGTAATATCCTTGAAATATCTAGTTCTAATCCACAGAGAGCATTAGCTTTGTTTCAAAAGGTATTAAAAGAATATCCTAATAAGATAGTGATTTTGAACAAGGAAACAACGCAATTAGTCGAAAAATATATCCATGCGATGACACCGGAAAGTGCAAAGGAACAAATAGAAAGCGAATATAGAAAATTATGTGATGCATCCATGCAAAGGGCAAAAGGTATTGCAGATAAACCTATGTTACGTCAAACTTTACTTTTTACACATGATAGCCAAAAAGAAAATGGAGATAGCGCTACCAAGAAATTGGAAGCTGAAATGGAATCAAAAGAGAATATAACCATCGAAGATACCACTGTAGAAAGAAACAGAAGTGGAAGCAGAAGCACGCACTAGTTTGGTTTTTCTTTTCTTTTCATATGCAAAAATTTCTAAATCGCTCAATCAACCTTGCAAAATAGCCGATTAACTAGCAGAGATAAAAAATGCTGAAGGGTTGTCTATAAAATATTCAAAATGAGCAAATACTTTCTGGATAAATTTTTATTCATAATCTTCCCAAGAGGCCTATCATGAATGCTCCAGGCAAGAAGCTATGGCCGTTGTCGTTGGGTGCTATCGGCATTGTATATGGTGATTTGGGAACAAGTCCGCTTTATGCCTTTCGTGAATCATTGCATGGATTGGCAATCACCACTGAAAATGTGCTCGGTATTCTTTCACTTATCTTTTGGTCGTTATTTTTAATTATTTCAATCAAATATATCGTATATGTGTTGCGGGCAGATAATCATGGTGAGGGTGGAGTACTAGCACTGCTTGCGCTCATTAAGAAAAAAAACCATAACGCTTTTAATCTCTTTTTGGGGATGGGTCTTTTTGGTACTGCACTTTTAATTGGCGATGGAATGCTGACGCCAGCAATTTCTGTTGTTAGTGCGATAGAAGGGTTAAAGGTAGTTTCTCCTGCATTTTCATACCTTGTTTTACCGCTCTCTATGGGGATCTTATTGGTTTTATATTTGTGCCAGCATTTTGGCACCGCTAAAATTGCAAGTTTCTTTGGTCCCATTCTTTTGATTTGGTTTATTACTATTGCCATCTTGGGAGTCTTGCATATTTTTGATTCTCCTATCATTTTTAACGCATTAAACCCTGTTCATGGAGTAAATTTTTTTATTGAAAATGGTTGGAAAGGGTATATTTTGCTTGGTGGTGTATTTCTTGTAGTGACAGGTGGAGAAGCGCTTTATGCTGATTTGGGACATTTTGGTAAAGGACCGATACGTTTAAGCTGGTATACAATTGTTTTTCCTAGTCTATTATGCAGTTATTTTGGTCAAGGAGCTTATCTATTAAAACATCCTGAGGCGATTACAAATCCCTTTTATGCTTTAGCGCCATCTTGGTTTTCTTACCCATTACTTATTTTAGCAACAGTAGCAACCATTATTGCTTCTCAAGCAGTTATTTCAGCGACCTTTTCTCTTGCCAAACAAGCAATACTGTTAGATCTTTACCCACGAGTCAACGTAGTACAAACTTCAGAAGATGAAATGGGACATGTTTACGTTCCTCATATGAATCGTATTTTAGCGTTAGGGACTTTAAGCTTTGTGTTAGTATTTAAAAGTTCTAGCGCGATGGCCTATGCCTATGGTATTGCAGTTAATTTGGTGATGCTAACGGTTAGTTTCTTACTTCTCTATGTAGCGTATAAAATATGGCGTTGGTCTTTATTAAAAATTATTGCCGTCTTTGCTTTATTTCTACCTCTTGAATTCGGATTTTTAGGAGCAAATCTGCACAAAATTTTATATGGAGGATGGGTAACAATTGCCTTTGCGATAATATGTTCTGCGGTGATGATAACCTGGTATCAAGGAATAAAATATTTGCGTTCATCTTATTATACTGAAGGAGAAGATTTTAAAGACACTATAGCAGAATTTGTTGCTAGAGATATTTATCTGTTACCAAAATTGCAGTCAATATTTATTGCAGATCCCTATGATAAACGTTGCAATGGTCTTGTTAGTTATTTTACGCTGAACCGAATGATGCCTGAATTTACGCTTATTGTGAGTATCCAAATTGAAAATTATCCGTATGTCACGATGGATAATCGCTACAAATTAATTAAACTCGGTGAAAATATCCATCGCTTGGTACTGCATGTTGGCTTTATGCAGTTAGTAGATATTCCTCAGGCTCTATTTTTTGCAAATGAAATGAAAGTGTTTTCTACCCCTATTGATTTAAATCAAGCGATATTTTTAGTTGAAATGACGCAAATTTCTCCTACCTTATCTAAAACGACTTTGCCGTTTTTCTGGCAGGAAAAATTATTTTCATTTTTAATGCGCAATTCAGCGTTAGATATAGAGTTTTATGGATTGCCGTATGGTAGAACAATTGCGGTTGGTAGTTATTGTGAAATTTAGAGTAGATTTTAAGGAAGGATGGGTCAGAAAAGTTCTGACCCCAAAAGGAAAATTATAAGCTATGACGCTTTTTCTTTTTTGGCTTCTGAATAGTTGTCCCTTCTTGTTCAGTAGCTGTATTTGAATTTTTGAGCGTTTCTTTGTCTTTATCCTGATTAGCCGTTTTAGTTTTAGTCGTAGCCTTGACTGCTGAAGCAGGCATTTTCTTTTTTCTGCCGCCTTGCTCAATTTCAGCACCAGTAGATGTATTATCCTTTTTCTGCGTGACTTTTTTTGCAAGGGCGGTAGACTTAAGTGCTTTCTTATCTTTAGATGAAGCTTTAGTTGTTGTTTCTGGTTGTTTCGACACCACTTCTTTTGCGCTGAGCGTTGGTGCTACAACAACAGTTGCAGCATTAGTAGGATTACGTCTTAATGCACGCCCAGCACTAACTGCAAATTTGTAACTCACTAAAGTGCCCATCGCGGCCAATGATAAAAAGACTTCTTGATTGGTCGTTGCGGTATTGTGTCTTAACTGCTGGGATAATCTTGCCAACAAAAAGCCGGCAGCTGTTGCCCCCATTGCCTCAAGCGCATTGATTTCAATTTTTGGCATTGTAAAGCCAGGCAAATAATTGCCTATTTTTTTTAAGAAAGCAGGTAGTTTCATAAAAGCCTCTTCATTTATTGAGCAGGGTAGACCAAGTTCCAAGCTGTAGAATTAAAGTAACCCCAGGTAAATGCATAAGGTGCAATAATGACGCCAACAGTTAAAGCTGGTAATACACTGCCAGCTGCACCATAAATCAAACCTGTAGAGAGGATAGAAGCCACTGCGCCAATCAGTAGGCCTTCATTAATGGCATTATCCTGCAGCCTTGACCACAGCGCGGTATCGATACAACTGCCGCTTCCTGCAACGTGTTGGATTTCAAAACTTGATAAATCTCGCATACAGACTCCGATACGACAAAATTCTGAGTTGTTTAAATAAATACATTAATAAAATGATAGTTAGCTTATATACTATGTTGATAATGGAGTGTCAATGAAATCCTGTTTTTATGAGTAAATTTGATGATAAGAGGAGGTTTTTCATGGCGGTAAGAGCGACAATCTTTATTTTGATAGTCAACTAAATATTGGTTGGGTGTCTCTATACTTTTGAATGTGGCAAAGAAAATTGTGGGCGAGAGTTAAAACCCATTATACTTTGAAAAGGATAAAGACTAATAGAATGGATCTGGATAGAACATGCCGGCAAACAAAAAGCGAAAGATAGTGATGGCGGTCCATCTTTTTGTTCAGGCGTGCTTGTTTTTTATCATGCTTTTTTGTTTTTTTGGTTTTTTGGCCAGTGTTGAGTTCTTGAGTTTCACCCGATTTCAAATTGCCTATTTTAGTATCTTTGTACTCTGCGCCATTCTTTTTATCCTGCTTTCAACAAATAAAATCCATCGTTTAACTTCTTATATTATTGTTTCACTCGCTAGTTTATGTTGGATTTATATCTTGCTGGGAATATAGTATTTAAAGGAAAATAAGCCTCTCTTCTTCATAACAATTTCTTGATGAGAACAACGATGAAAGATATTAAAAATGGCATGACTAAATATAGAAATTGTACAATTCAATATGTTATCGCCGAGAAGGATGGCAAGTATTTTGCCCATGCCCAAATTCATGAGCTTGCTAGTGATAACATTGAAACTGTTTGGTCTGATGAAGAAAAACCCTATTCAACTCAAGGCGAAGCAGAAGTTGGCATTATCCAATCTGCAAAAGAAATAATTGATGATTTATTCGAAAATAAATAGTGGTTGCAAGATGATGATCCTCAAAACAAATAGTTTACCTTTACCGCTTTTACGTATTATTCGTGATAAAGGGACGGAATATCCATTTACTGGCGAATACAATGATTTAGATATCCCTGGGACTTATTTATGTCGCCAATGTGGGATAGCTTTATTTCGCGCAGAGACAAAATTTCATTCAGGCTGTGGATGGCCAAGCTTTGATCAAGATATCCCAGGAAAAGTACAGCGCCTGCCAGATGCCGATGGCAAGCGTACTGAAATTCTTTGTCAACGCTGCCATGCCCATCTTGGGCATGTATTTGAAGGTGAGAGAATGACACCTTTAAATACGAGGCATTGCGTTAATTCTTTAAGTTTAGATTTTGTTGCCGATTTAGAAGTTGAAGATACAGAAGAAGCGATATTTGCTGCGGGATGTTTTTGGGGAGTGGAATATTATTTTAAGAGGCTTCCTGGTGTGCTAAAAGTAGAAGTAGGTTATACGGGGGGATATAAAGATAACCCTAGCTATGAAGAGATCTGCTCGGGAGAAACTGGGCATTTTGAGGCAATCCGTGTGGTTTATGATCCTAAAAAAGTGAATTTTGAGAAAATCACAAAGTTCTTTTTTGAGATCCATGATCCTACTCAAGCTGATGGACAAGGTCCGGATATAGGCGAACAATATCTTAGCGTTATTTTTTATTATGAAAAAACGCAACAACAGATAGCCCATGCCCTTATTACTCAGCTTAAAAATAAAGGGTTACCTGTTGAAACCCAAGTCAAACCAGTGAGTCCTTTTTGGCCGGCTGAAGAATATCATCAGGACTATTATCAAAAAACAGGAAAAATGCCTTACTGCCATCATTATGTGAAGCGTTTTGATGATTAGGCTAGATCATTTTGCCATACAACCTAACGTGCTATATAGCAAAGAGCTCATTACTGTTTATTATCCGTCGCCTTTTGACCAGGTGGTGGTGCTTGAAGTCTTTGTTGTATTTCCTTTTTGATTTCTTGTGATGGTGCAACAGGTCGAACTTCATTTTGAGGCGGCGCTTGAAGTCGTTGTTGTACTTCCTTTTTGATTTCTTGGGATGGTGCAACAGATCGACCGTCATTTTGAGGCGGCGCTTGAAGTTGTCGCTGCATTTCTCTTTTAATTTCTTGAGATGGAGAAATAGGTCGAGCTTCATTTTGTGGCGCTTGGCGTCGCTGTTGTATTTCTTTTTTAATTTCATGTGAAGGGGCCACTGGTTGCATTTCTTGTTGAGGCGCTACTTGATGCTGTTGCTCGATTTCTCTCTTTATGATTGTAGGTTGCGTTTTATTCTCTTCGCTTTGAGTAGGTGCCTGTATGCGGCGCTGAATTTCTCTTCTTCTTTCTTTAGAAAGGGGTTGTGACTCCTCAGTTTGAGAAGGAGCGTGCTGTTGGATTTCTTGTCTTTGTGTCTCTTTTGATGGTCCGGAGCGCAACCTGTCTTCTTCAGGGGGCTGAAATTTGCGTTGTAATTCTTTAGGCTGTACTTTTCGTTGATGCTTTTCAGGGGTGGGTTGCGAAAGCCCTTCTTGTCCGTTTTTCGGTGGAAATTGCTGTAAATTTTCTTCTGGTTTTATACCCTGATTAGGATGCTGCATTTCTTGCTTATCTCGGGGTGGGATCTTTTTCAATATTTGTTTAGATTTTGCTTTACTTTTACCTTCTTGAGCAGAGCTCCCTGTTTTAGGCGATATTTCATTTTTGAGCTTAATAGGGTGCGTAGGAGTAATTACCTTAAATGTTTGTGCAGGTTTATTAGTTTTATCTTGCAATCTGGTTAGTGCTGAGTGGTTTAGAGGTTTGCCTGCATTTTGTTTAAGCAATTTTTCCTTTTCTTTAAAAGGAACTGAAGCTTGTGGAACCTTAGATTTGGTTAAAAATTGACGATCTAAGATTTTACTCGTTGGTTTAGATTTGCTTTGTTGTGTTGTTCCAAGCACACTGATTTGTTCAGGCGTTAATTTTGCTACAGAGGCTACGGTTGCATTCGCAATCTTTTCTTTAGGTAAATGCACAAGCACTTGATTGGCTAGTTTTGAATTAACAAAATCCGCTGTGGGTACAGCGGTAATTGCCTGAGGGATAGAAAGGTTATGATAAGGTGTTTTCCAATTTGGTTGTTGATAAGCTTGCATTACTAATGCTTGATTAATAATTGTATTACTGACATTAAGTGTTACAAAATAATTAGCACTGACCTCATATGCTGGCCAATAAATTTCTTGTGGTCCAAGTGGAAACCAGGCAACGTCATCGCCAATACCTGCAACAATAAAAGCAACGAGTGCGGGTGCATAGACTGCATCAGAGACTTTAGGTCCAGGTATCCAATACCAAGTACCACTAACATAGGTCCATCGTCCGTAATGATAAGGAGCAAATCCCCATGGTTCATCACCAACCCAAGTCCATCCCCATGGCTCAATCCATACCCAACGTCCATCACGATAAGGTGCCCAGTCTGCAATAGGCTCAGTTGGTGACCATGCCATGCCATATTCTTCAATTTCTTGCCATCTTCCATAATGATCAAGATCTTCATAACCAATAACATCTTCTGAGACATAGCGAGAAGAAATCACTTTTTCTGCAGGAGGTAGATGTTTAAAGCACCAATCGTCATTTTCATCAATAAGGGGAGACTCAAAAGGTTGATAGTTACTCAAATCAGTCCCGGAAAAACGGATTGATTGGTTCTTATCAATTTCATATGCGGCTGTTTCGCCATACACTTGTGCCTTTCCTTCACGCACACTAATGGCTGTTGTTTCTCCATTTTCATCAACGGTAATACGATAATATCCTGGTTGTTGCACGACAAACGCAAGATTGGGGGTATCGATTTCATATTGTTGTTCTGGTGATATCCTTTGAACATGAAGATTAATGGTTCCTTGTGCTAATTGTAACTGTGCAAGAGAATCTGTCAGATTAAGAAGCGTGACGCTACTTTCCTCACCTATGCATACTAAAGCTCCACTAATCTGCAAAACAGAGTGTGTCTGCGAACCATTCCACAAGCTGTCGCCAATGGTCAGTGGGCGATTGCGAAAACCATTAACCCATTGCTCTTCTCCTGCAGGTAAAAAGCTTGTTTGTCCGTCAATATCGCTTAAGCGGATGACACGTGTAGGAGGATCTGCATAAATGATGGAGCTGAACGATGAGAAAATGACACAAAATAGAATGTTGGATATTTGCGCAGATGAAATGATCTTTTTCATAAAATTCCCGCAAGGCGTTACATATATGCAGAAAACCGATGAAGATAAAGAATAGCATGATCTTAACGAGCTGACCGATTGAATACAGTGTTTTTTATAGGTTTATGCGAAATATGAAGAAAGAAAGTCTATAATCCAATGTTAAGCTGAATTGTTAGGAACAAGATAATGAAAATACATTCTGCACTGATATTAATCACGGCAGGTTTTCTCGTGAATGCAAAGGCTTCAGATCAAATGTTGCCTGAAGCAAAAATTGAAGCAAGGCAAGAACAAGAAAATGCTTGCATGGATAAAGAGCAAGGTGATGCTTGTGAGTTTACCAATAGCGACGGCGATTCGTTGAATGGGATGTGTAAAATAGATCCCCCCTCTGATGTTGATGGCCAATTAATGTGTATTCCCATACATTAAGGCGATTCTTTTCTGTATTATTTAGTTCCATCCTGCTTAGCATCCGCTAGATGAAATCAGCGATAAAGATACCTATCTGAGAGATAGATGACATTTCTTTGATACTCACATCTTGAAGTGTAGTTGGTATATTTGTTATCTTTCTAGAAGGTAATTTTGTCAGCTTGAGGCGTTATGAATAAAACAATCCCAGGTTTTCGCCAAGTCCCGCGTACAGGTGTTATCTATGTTATGCATCGAGCAGCAGAAATGGGGTATCGTGCGGAAGATCCTGCTTGGGTAAATTTAGGTCAAGGTGCGCCAGAAACCAATGCATTAGAAGGAGCGCCTGCGCGTATTCAACAACTTTCAATCGATCCTAGCGAACATGAATATGGTCCGGTTACTGGCCAGCGTGCGTTACGACAGAAAGTAGCAGACTTATATAATTCTCTTTATCGGCAAAATAAAAAGTCACAGTATACATGGGAAAATGTTAGCATTTGTGGTGGTGGTCGTGTGGCTCTAACACGAATTGTCGCTGCCTTGGGCAATATTAATTTAGGACATTTTTTGCCAGATTATACTGCCTATGAGGAGCTTTTGAGTATTTTTAAAGCCTTTATTCCTATTCCTATTTTGTTAGAACCAGAGCTACATTATCAGGTGCCTTTGGATCAAATTAAGAAAGAAATATTAGGCCGCGGGTTAAAAGCATTGTTAATGAGCAATCCTTGCAATCCTACAGGGCAGCTATTGAAAGATGAGGCACTGCAAGAATGGGTACGTCTTGCCAGAGAATATCGATGTTCGCTCATTTTAGATGAATTTTATTCACATTACATTTATGAACACTCTGGTTCTTCATCTTTAAAAACTGTTTCAAGCGCAGAATTTGTTGAGGATGTCGATCAAGATCCGATCATTATTGTCGATGGGCTAACGAAGAATTGGCGTTATCCTGGTTGGCGTATTAGTTGGACAATCGCACCCAAAGAAGTGATCCATGCAATTGCAAGCGCGGGTTCCTTTTTAGATGGAGGTGCCAATAATCCATTCCAAAAGGAAATTATCAAGTTATTAGATGCTAATTATGTGCATCAAGAAGCTACAGCATTACAAAATTGTTTCTTGCGTAAACGTAATTATGTCCTTGATAGACTGCTTAATATGGGGATCCAAGTTGAAGTGATGCCTCAAGGTGCGTTTTATATTTGGGCAAACTTATCCGCTTTACCAGAACCATTGAATGATGGCATTGCATTTTTTGAAGCAGGTTTAAAAGAAAAGGTAATTACGGTTCCAGGTGTTTTCTTTGATGTGAACCCAGAGAAGCGTCGTACTTATGCGCGTTATCGTCAATATGCGCGCATTAGTTTTGGTCCAGAAATGGAACATCTTGAAAGAGGTTTAGATGCCTTGGAGCGTGTAATTGCCAATGCTTCTAAAACTATTTTGTAAGACGTTTCTTACTCCTTTGCTGACTGCTTTTTGACTTTGTCTGTGAGGATTTGGTGTGATGCCTAGTAAATTGATGATTGAACGATGAACTCTTCTTTTTCTTGACGGAGGTTTCAGTGCAAGTGCTAGAATGCTTGTTTTCATCTTTTTGTAATTTGTTGATAATAGAGTATAGCTTATTATTGAGGGCTGCTTGTGAATGAGGATCTTTCACCTTGGCTGCACCATTACTAAAATCTGAGATAAGCTTATTGAGCTGTTCATTTTTCTGAGCTTGTATTCTATTTCTGGCTCGTTGTTGCTCGATATAGCCAAACATACTTGAAAGCCCAGTCATTACCCCAAAGAATCGTAACAATGCCGTAAGTGTGCTTGATACCCAAAAAAGAGAAGTATAGCAAAGCACAAAAGCCATGCTTGCTGTGATGACACTGTATCGAGTTGACCACAGTTTCTGGTTTTCTTCGAGCTTTGCTAGTTCAAGTTCATTTTGTAGCTCGAAAATAGCTTTGGTTGTTTTAAAGATATTTGAGAGATTTTTGGGTAGCGCTCGTTTTGGATCAATAGAAAAAAGTTGCATATATTCTTTTTTCTCTTTAACGGCATTATCCAAACCTTTGAGCATCTTATTTATGCTTTTTATTTGAGCATCGATAATTTTTTTCAACACATTTTTTTGGGGTGTTTCTTGTTGATGTATTAACGTTTGGTATTCGAGATCGCTTGCTAAAGATGTATTTTGCTCTAATTTTGGATTTTTTAGCGCGTATATCACTGCTGTTAGAGATTTAATTCGGTTTTCTAGATATTTCTTTTCTAGCTGTTTCATTCCCAATCTACCTGGAAAATCCAATACAGCGAAGTTGCCTTTACGGTATTTTTGAACGAGGCCTTTTAATTGGGTTTGCGCTTCTCGCAAAGCATCGGTTGATTTTTTAAGCTTATAAAAATGCTGGTTAATAACCATGATTTTTTTGAGATCAGCATCAAGCAGAGAAATTTCTTTTGTTAAGCGCGCAATTTCGATTGGGTAATGACCCGCTGAGGATTGAAAAGAGATTAATTGTGCTTGCAACTCTGCTTTTTGAGTTTTGAGGGCATTCGCCTCTATTTCCGTATTTTGAATAATCTCATATTCATCTTTAATTTCATCTCCATAAAGACTATAAAAACTATTCACCACGGCGGCTTCGTTAACAGCAAGTTGATGTTTTCTTTTTAAGACAGTAGCGATTTGTTTTAATTCTTGTACATACCAAGATGGATCTTCTGTTGGTAAATCAATTCTGTCTTTTAATTGTGATAATTCATGAAGCTGTGCATTGAGTAATTCAATTTCATCTTGCTGCTCAGCGATTTCTTCAAAGAAAACCATATGTTCTTTGAAGTCGATATTATTTTCAGCTAATCGATTTTGTAACAGTCTAAGCTTTTGACGTGTTTTGTAGTTTTGATAATATTCTTGAAGATAATCAAAAGAGTCGCTGACAAGAGTTGTAACGCTTACCAATGCTGTAGCAAGAGGTGCAGCAATAAGGGCTTCTGCTATCAGTCCTGAGGCAAGTAGGATAGCGACAATATGTAAGGCGTAAAACGCCGTTAACCCTATTCTAGAAATGAGACCATATTTTTGTCGTCCTTGTATGGCCCAGACTTCTTTGATACCTAACAGCGTGAAAATAGTCCCCAAAATAGCCGCTCCACCTTCCCAGAGATCAAGCGTACCGTTGATAAAGGCCACTATACTTAACAACATAATTTATCTAGATAATTTACTTATTTTGAGGCAATCCATAATCCTAACTTCAGATAAGATAAGAGTCAAATTCTGCTCGATTTGAGGGGGGGAATTTATTTAAAAAGATAAAAATTCTGAATTATTCAATATTTTTTTTTGGTACATCAATAGTTAACTGGCTAGATATTGATGGGTGCATTTTAAACGAAAAGCAAAATGAAAATCCTCAAACTCTTCTCTATGGAGAACGATTGATGAAAATATAGGTCTGATCAAAATACTGATAGTGCTGTCGTAAATAGTTCACCTAATGCATTTTCCTTACACTATCCTTACATTAATAAGAGCCTGTTTGTATAGGAGGGAGGGTGGATAAGTTATTAACGATGTTATTTTCAAAGCAAGGCCGTATAAATCGCCTGCAATATTTAGGATATAGCTTTTTGTTAACCATATTTATGTTAGCAATTTTGTTAATCGCTGATTATTTCAGTGGTGGAAATTTTGAGAATAGTGAAAATCCCATTGTTGTGACATTGGTTTTTTTGCTGTACCTTGTCGTTTTGTACAGCAGCATTATTCTTGCGATAAAAAGATTCCATGATATTAATGCATCGGGTTGGTGGGCTATTTTAATCGTTATTCCCTTAGTGCCGTTAGTGATGTTGTTTATTCCTGGTACTAAAGGACCTAATAATTTTGGTAATCCTCCTTAACCATGTTTTGATTTGTTATTAATTTGAGGTAGACCCATTGATATCAGATGGGTTAGTTGTGATGAATAAAAATAAAATAACGTATTTATTTCCCTTTTCTATTGTTTTTTTTGAGATTGCTACTTATCTTGCCAATGATATGTATCTTCCTGGGTTACCGGCTTTGATGAAGGATTTTCAGATTAGTCAAGGGGTAGCGCAGGATACTCTTTTATACTGGTTTTTGGGATCAGCTTCTATGCAGTTGTTGATTGGTCCTCTTTCCGATAGATTTGGCCGAAGGATTGTATTATTGCTGGGAGCCGTGGGATACATCTTCGCCTCATTTTCTTGCGCAATAACGCAAGATATTTTTGTCTTTTTGGTGGCGAGGTTTGTGCAAGGGTGTACGGTTTGTGCTGTCGTTGTTGCAGGATATTCTGCAATCCATGAACACTATGCTGCAAGAATAGCGATTAGAATTGTTGCCATTATGGGATCCATTGTTATTTTAGCGCCTGCTTTTGGTCCTATTTTAGGTGCTATGGTAATAGCATTTGCACACTGGCGATTGATTTTTTACATTTTAGGCGGATGGGGTGCATTGAGCTTTATTTTGCTTGTGAAAGCAGTTCCTGATACGCAAACTGAAAAACATGCCTTAGATCTTAAAGTCATTCTAAGGGATTATATGAAGATTGCGACGAGGAAAGACTTTCTAGTATTTACGCTACCTTTTTGTTTTATGTTTTTATCTTTAATTTCTTGGGTGGTGGAAAGTCCTTTCCTTATTATTCAACGATATCAAAAAAGTACGATGGATTATGGACTGATTCAACTGGCTGTTTTTGGTTGTTTTATGATTGGTGCTCAAATTACAGGGCGGCTTGTTCAAAACTGGAGTCCCCTCAGATTGATTAAAATGGGAATAATACTTGGTCTGTTAGGAGCAGGTTTACTTGTTACTTTCAGTATCCTGGAATATCCATTATTTTCAATCGTATTATCAATGATGTTGTGTGCCTTGGGGTTTGCAATGACCTTTGGGCCGCTTAGTCGATTAGCAATTGAATCTTGTCAGGAGCCAATGGGCAGAAGAATGGCAATTTTTTCTTCCTTTATGAGTTTTTTTGGCGTATTTGCGACAATGCTAATAGGTGCTTTTGAAAATAATTCTATGCACAATTTGTCAATTATCATCTCCGCAGGAGCGATATTGGCTTTTGTCTTTTTCTTCTTTTTAAAAAAACCGGATATCAATTTAGATAATTCTCCGGAAAATATCCATGTCGGATAAAATGAATGGTTTGAGATCAGCGCGCGCAGGCAAGGTGGCAAGAGAGTGAATTCGAAGGAGTGTAGATATGTACACTTCTTCGGTGAGAATGCAGATCACAGCCTAAATTCAAAATGGAAAGAATTTGGAGGTATAGGGTGTTAGAGCTAAAGAATAAAAATCTTTTTCGTGAGTCTTGTTATATTAACGGCTTGTGGAGCGAGGCATCAGGCAAAACACTTCCTGTCATCAATCCTTATGATCAATCTCTCCTTGGACATGTACCCGATTGTAGTCTTTCAGAAGTAAGATATGCGATTGAATCAGCAAATAATGCTTGGAAGATTTGGCGGAATTTTTCTGCTAAAGAGCGTGTTGATTATCTGTGGTCTTTAGCAGAGCTCATTGACAAAAATAAACAAGATTTAGCGTTAATCATGACCTTAGAGCAAGGAAAGCCCTTAACTGAATCTCTTGGTGAAATTGATTATGCAAATGGATTTATTAAATGGTTTGCTGAAGAAGGCAGGCGAATAGATGGAGATATTATTCAATCTAACAAACGCCATCAACATCTTGTTGTCATCAAGCAGCCGATTGGGGTGGTAGGTGCTATCACGCCTTGGAACTTCCCTGCTGCAATGATTACACGAAAAATTGCGCCAGCATTAGCAGTGGGGTGTACCGTCGTTGTTAAGCCTGATAGTGAAACTCCCTTCAGTGCATTGGCATTAGCAGCACTCGCGCATGAGGCTGGTTTTCCAGCAGGCGTGATTAATATTGTAACTGGCGATGCACCAATGATAGGAAAGGAAATGACATCTAATCCTTTGGTGCGAAAAATGTCGTTTACTGGCTCAACCGAGGTGGGTAAGCTCTTGATGGGACAATGTGCGTCTAGCATCAAAAAAATAACGTTAGAATTAGGTGGAAATGCGCCATTTATTGTATTTGATGATGCTGATCTTGACCAAGCTGTCAGGGGAGCAATAGCGTCAAAATTTCGTAATACAGGACAAACCTGTGTTTGTGCAAATCGCATCTTGGTACAGAATACGATTTATGAAGAATTCACGAAAAAATTTGTTGAGGCTGTTAACCAATTAAAATTAGGGAACGGATTGGAAGAAGGTGTTCAACAAGGTCCTTTAATTCATGAACGTGCACTCGAAAAGGTTAAAAAACATATTGAAGACGCCAAGGAAAAAGGCGCAAATATTATTTGTGGGGGCAAACAAAGTAACCTCGGGAAACTTTTTTTTGAACCAACCGTGCTAACAGAAGCGAATGCTACAATGTTACTGGCTCAGGAAGAGACCTTTGGACCGGTTGCGCCACTGTTTAGATTTCACACCGAAAATGAAGCAATACAAATGGCCAATGATACAGAATTTGGCTTAGCTTCTTATTTTTATAGTAATGATATGGATAGGATCTGGCGTGTTTCTGAGCAGCTTGAATATGGTATGGTAGGTGTCAACACAGGGATCTTATCTACTGAGGTAGCGCCTTTTGGAGGAGTGAAGCAATCAGGTATCGGTAGAGAGGGATCAAAATACGGCGTTGAACCTTACCTTGAAGTAAAATATGTGTGTATGCAAGCAAAGGAGGTGTAGGGTTTATCATTTAAGTTTGTCATTGATAAATGGATTGCCTCGGCACGATGTGCCTCACAATGACGCCGACAACGGCTAATTTTCCCGCCAGGGCTTCGAACGTTGCCATGAGTACAAGGCTGTCATTGCGAGCGTTAGCGAAGCAATCCATCTGGATGAAACACATGCGCTAAATGTCAATAAGAGCACACTTATCTTGATCTTTCTTCCTTTGGCTAGGGAAAAACAACAAAAATAAAATCATCGCTAAGTTTAAATAAGGGATGAAACCCAGTAATGAAAGCCATGCAGAAAAGCCAGCATCGCGAAAGCGTTTCATGTAAAGACATAGACATGAATATGCAATCAATAATACGCAAATGACGAGCAAGCTACAAAAGAACACCATTTCAGGTGGATTTTCTTCTGAAGATTGGGTGTCAGCTAGAAAAAAATTCAATGTTAACGCCCAGCTAAAAGCAACGGCAATAAAGAAAAACAGCGTGCTGACATGTCCAAGGAAAAATTGCAGCCTTGGAATTTTACCTTTGGGCGAAAAGAAAAAACTCCTTAATTTCATATTCTCTCTCGTGAAATTATTCAATTAAAATTGATTTTCCACATAAAAGCTTTTTATGTCTTGAATGACATTCGCTGCAATTAATTGTTCTCTTGACGGTTGCCAAAATTGTTGATAAGGGACATCAAGCATATCACTGATAAAATTTTGATCAACATTTTGTCGCATGAAAAGATTTTCAACTCTTTGCGCAATTCTGGCATATTCATTTTGAACTTTATAATCTTCGTAAATCGTTTCATAGCTGGTAAATGATAGGCGTGCCCCCTTTTCTAGGGTGCGATTTTTTCCTGCAATATATGGAATAACACAGACTGATTGACACCCATGTGAAGAAGTGGTGTTCAATTGATGGTGCTGAATGACTTCAGCCAGGATAAAAGCCTCACTGTAGCGGCCAATATTACTGTCAAGGACAATCCCTTTAATCTTGGGATTCTTTTTCAGCAATGAAGAGACTTCTTTGCTCACCCCATATCCCATAAACCCCTGTACAACAATGATACTATTGTTATCGGCCAGGGTTACTGTAAATGCATTTTTTTCATCGGGCGTGCTAGCAAGCTGATAATTTTCTTTCATAATGAAAAAGTTGTCTTTTGCTCGCCAGAACTGAAAAGCGCAACCAATGATAACACAGGAGATGATCAAAAGAGGCCAGAGTTTTTTACCAGTTTCACGCATATTTCGTCGTGAAGAACGCCATAACCCCACCATTTGCCAAGGCCAACAGATACATAAGTTGAATATATTAAACAGAAAAACAAAAAAGGCTACTTTCCTAGGATCGTAGTTATAATCAAAATAGCTATAGGAAAGGTTGATTATAGCGATAAGCAAATTAATCAAAATAAAATTGATCCAGAATGTTTTAGCAAGAGAATGTTGGCCGCGCCAATGATTTAAAATGTAGTCCATCACACTTACCTATAATGAAAAGTTTGTAGTCTAAAATGAGGTTATATTTGTTCAAACCAGCTATGAGCAATATCCATTTCCTTTGCATTGCAAAACAACATCATCATGGCATCAGAATTTTCTGAAGTGATCATATTTTCGACAAAAGCGTAGCTGAAGGCATAAAGCACAGTCCAGCACTCACATGTGATCCCTTGTGGTCGTTCTGGCAGGTCTATACCGCCACATACTTGCTGAAATTGAAATGGAGTTAACAATTGCATACTGCGGTCCCTCGAGTCATTTATCTTAAAGCTTTAAAAATTGGTTAGGTATAGTACGAAAAGCTTTTTAAGTAAGGAACATTGTAATCGATTGTCTTCATTTAAAGAATCTTAAGCGTTAAGCTTTTATCTTTTTATGTGAGCTATCAGTAAATGTTAAATGGATAACTATCAAGGCGGTATAAATACTCTGCGTAAAAAAAAACGGGTCTAAAGACCCGTTTTGTAGATCGACGACTATCAGCTAAGAATACTTAGACTTTTCCGTTTGCTTGAGCCTTCCTTCAGTTCTACTTCACTTTTACAGGAAGTAGGAGTCGAGGTAGAAGTAGAGGTATGGGTATGCTTAGGCATATCATCCAGTAATGCCTTCCTTTGAGCATCACCTCGTTTCATGCTGTCATATAAAAATGTCATTACAGCAGGCTTTTGTGTTTGGCAAGAGGTACAGCAAGTAATATGCTCCGCTTGCAAAGTGATAGATTTACTTTCACCCGGTAAGAGACCTGGATAGCTTGCGTCAAAAGTAAATTCCGCTTTCTTTTCATTTTCACTCTTAAGTATTTCCCTCGCAGTGTCCTCATGAGACTTGGTTGCTACAACTGACTCTTCTTTAACTGGAGCCTCTTTAGTTGATTTTTTAGAGGGAGTACGCTTTTCTTCTTTCTTTAGCTTTTCTACTATATCTTTGAGTCTTCTTTCCTCGCGTTGTTTAAAAGCCTGTTGTCCTTTTTCAGAAGCTTGTTTAGATAAAGGCAGAGCAATATTGTCACATCCTAATACTTGTACTTGACTACCATGAGAAGAATATAATTTCATCAATTCTTCGGTTAGACGTTTTTCTGCACAGGATTTCTCAAATTCAGGTAACGCCTCGCCATGTTCACGTGAAGAGAGTGGCTTAGCATTGCCGGACAAACCTTTCCCAAGTTGTTTTAGCGCCAAGTTCAAATAGCCAGCACTTTCATCAACATAGCGAAATGTAAATTGCTCCAAGCCAGGTACTTTGTAGGTTTGTGCAAAATCATGCAATATTTGATGAGGATTGACTCCTGTTGTGCTTTCAAGTTCTGCGCCTGAGAGAGCGACTAAGCATTCGTATTTATCCTCTTTTCCTTCTTCAGAAATCTTGACTGGCACAAAGCTAAGACAGCTAAAGTTTCCACCCTCGTCAAGCGTTCTTTTGGCAGCTTTTTCTTCTTTGTCAAGTGAATCAAAAGCAGTTACAAGTTCTTTTGCAACAGGCTTTACTTGTGGATAATAAGTGTTGATGAATTTGTCCTTAATGTTATTCACTTTAGCAAGTTGTTCTGTTGCTGTTTGTTCTATTAATTTTAGTTGGCTATTTTTTTCTGCTATTTGTGCATCAAATGCCTTCATTTGTTCATCATTTTTAGTGGTAGTAGCAATTTGCTCTGTTACTTCGCGCATTTTCTCTTTTAATTCAGGTTGAAGTTCTTTGAGTGTTTTGCCGCCATGGTTATCCTTCAAGTATTGCTCAGAGACTTTTATTGCACGTTTCTTTTGTTCTTCTTTCAATGCAGCAATTTCTTCATCGATTACTTTCTTATTATCATGTAAATCATGTTCGATATACTGTTTGACGTAGTGCTTGAAGAAAAAGACTCGTTCAGCAGCATTTAAATTGTTATAAATTTCAAAGTCAAAATTATATTTTCCGAGTAGCGAATTAAATTGCGCTATTTCGGCGTCAACAAATGCTCTTGGTTGCACTGGTCTGTCTTCCACGGTGAGACGTCCGAACGCTTCTGTAAGAGTTTCTGTAAAGTCAGGATAGTCGGTAAGGTTTGTTGGCCTTTCTGGCGCTTGTTTCAACCAAGCTAACCAATTTTTGCCACGCCCACGAGCAGAGCGATGAACTCTATGCAAGGTATCATGTACACCTTCCAATAAATCTGCTCTTGAGTCATATAAAGAAGGAGCAGTTCCAACCTTTTTACCTTTTTCAATACTATCTAATAATTTAGCAACGGTCGGTGAAATTAAAAAAAGATCAAAATCCTCTTTGAGCGGCGCGAGATCTTTAACTTCTCCATAATAAGTACCAGGAAGTAAATTTTCACGAATATAGGCAAGCTTACCTTCGTATTGTCCTTCTGTTTTCTCTTTCTGTGATTGTAACATCGCTTGAGCGCGAGCTGGATCGCCATAAAGCGCTTTGAGAAAAGGGCTGGAAAGATCTTTTGTTAATTTATTTTCTGAAAAATAATATTTTGAATTATCAGCATGGTATGCACCCAGTGCTTTAAGTGTATCAGCAAGGTCAACTAAAGCCGCTTCTCGCGCTGATTTAATCGCAAGTGCTCTTTTTTTCTGATCAGGGCTTTTAGCATCAGGATTTAAATCTAATCTTTCTTTAATTTTAAGAAAAAGCTTTTCAAAGATCCCATCATTTTCTTGAATAATCTTCTCAAAATGCGCACGATATTGTCCAGCAACTGGAGAAGTTGTATCAATAGGATATCCTGCTTTTTCGATGAGAAAGTCTAGAAATGCAGGTTTTTGTTCAAGTAATGCAGCGCTTTCAAGAGCACGATCTATATGACTCGTTGCGGGCACCATGACACTTTCTAATGTGCTATCATCTATTGCATCTAGAATGCTACTGGATTCAATTGATTTTTTTTCTGTTAATTCGTGTAATCTTTGCGGAAATAAAAAAGTAATATCTTGTGGACCTTTTGTTGCCATGACGTTTCACCCCTCATTAAAATTCTTAATTTAAGATACCTAAGGATGATGTGAATACATATTCATTTCAGATGAGCAGCAAAGATGAACGGATAAAATGGCTAAATAGAAAAATTAACAGGGAGAAATAGCCGTTAAATACGAAATAAAGGGATTTTCACTACATAGAGTTTGTTTTTTTAGTTTGCAAAAAGTGAGAATTTGAAAGAAAATTCCGGCGATACTTTATCACGCTAATGATACCGTTCATCTTTAAAATTTACAGTTAGTTGTGTAAATGGTAGAATATTGTGTTTTAACTAGGCCTTGATGAAATAACTCAATGAAATAGTGCGGCAAAAATTGATATTCAGCGCTCGATTAATAAATGTACAAGAAGGAAAAACGTGAATGAACACGGGTCCGGTAGATTTTAAGAAAGAATTACATGCAGGGCGCGAGAGATGGAATAAGAGTGATTATACACTCGCTGGCCGGCATTATTTCACTGCTTTGTGCGAAATTGAAAGACAAATTAAGGTAAATCTATTAGGGTTCCCCCCCAAACGAGTGGACATTAAAAAACTTTATTATCAAACTTGGATATCTTGGTCACGTTGTGCCGCTCAATCGCCACAAACTGATGAGAACCAAGCAATTCTTGATGTCTTTACTAACCAGATTGATGTTTTTAAACAAAGTCTTAAATCCACTCTTCAATTAGATGAGCTCTACATATTGTGTAGTATTCATGCAGCAATGCTTTTAATAAGGCATAAACGCCTTGATAGGGCAGAAGAAATGCTGTTAGAGTTATATCATTATTTACCAAATATCGAAGTTTCTTCTGTAGATTCTGATAATTTCACTTTTTTGAAATATAAACTAGAATGTACCTCTCATTTAGCAGAAGTATTTTCCTGGCAAGGCAAAACGGCTCAAGCTATAGCAGTGTTGACATGCGTCAACGATCCCAAGTTTGAATCCGCTAACGCATTTAGTGACGACAAAGAAATACAGCAACTTTTAATTTTGCTAAGAGCTAATTTGCTAGAATGTTATCTTAACGAAGAAGAAAGCTCAGCGAGTGCCGCAATTTGTTTTTCAGAACTGAAAAATTTAATTGATAGTAGTCATATTGTTCCGCTTAACGCGAGATCATTACTCAGTATGATCCGTTATGCGAAATTTGCTTGCGAAACAAATTCTCGCAGATATGCGATAGAAGTATTTAACTATGTTTTATCACATTTAACGACGAATACTATTCAATTTGAAACCCCTGAGTTTGTTAGCCAATGTTGCATGTTAGGTGCAAGCCTTTATTTGCACGCTGAAGATGGGGTTAACCCGAATCTAGCGCTTACATTTATAAGATTAGCTGAAAAGTATGCTGTAAATATTCCAGACAAAGATCGTCCTATGTTCAAGATGCAATGTTTACTCATGAAATTAATTGCATGGCATTATCTTCAAGACGAACAGGCTGCCAAAGATACTTTGCTTAAATTGGTAGAACTCTACAAAGAGCTGACTCCTGATGAAAACTTACCTGCCTACCAATTGTTAACACGCTTACTTCCTTTTTTTCCTCAACCAAGTACCTCTTTTTTTACAAATCAGGTTAAGGTGCTTCAGTTGGAACTTGAAAATATGGAACGGCTTTCTAATGTTTTTTTCAGTGAGGAGCTTGATAAAGCAATTAACGTATTGGCATCCTTATATACGTCACCACAAATAGAACAAGTTACAGTTATTAATGAACCAAAAGAAGGTTTATTACCCGCGAAAAAATTACATGATGCTCAACCCCAACCTGCCAAGATCAGCCATCCTATAAATGAATCACCTGTTAAAAAAAATAAGGATGATGAATATAGTGCTACATCGCAAGCAGGAAGGTATGGGTAACTCTTAGGCCTGTTATTTTTCCATGCTTTTAGAAATGCTAAGCTTTTGTAAGGAGGCGAGCGCATGATTAACGGAAAAAATATTCAGCTTCGATTAATTCAACAAAAAGACTTATTTTTGCTTTATGAAAAAATAAATGATCCCGGGTTACGGGGAGATCATCTCCCTGCGATGTTGATTTCTGAAGTTCAGTTGCAGGAAATGTTTGTTAAAACAGGATTCTGTAACGAAGAGAGTACAAGACTTTTAATTGTGGATTTACAAGACAATCTACTAGGTACAATGCATTTTTTTAAGGCAAACACCTATTCTGATGCAGTAGAACTTAGTTTTCTTATCTTCTCAACATTACATCGCAATAAAGGATATGCCGCCGAAGCTGTAACGCTTATTTGTCATTATTTATTTTCTCATCGTCGTTTAAATCGTATTCAGCTATCTATGGCGGTTTCAAATGAAGGCTCTCGACGTGTAGCCGAGAAATGTGGTTTTAAGCTTGAGGGCATTGCTCGTGGTTCGCTTTTCTTAGCAGGGAAAGATGTTGATATGCATATTTATTCCTTGCTAAGGGATGAGTGGGCAAAGACTGCAAATAAGGAGATGATGTAATTAAGCTGACATATTGATGGATAAAATGACAAGGCTCCTTCCTTTTTAAATCAATAAATCATCATCAACGATTGATCTTCTTTATCAGGCAGATTATAAATTCGTTATTCTTCTTATTAGTCTAAATTTATAAATTTGAAGGTATTAATATCTTGAATATGCAAGTTCTACACGAGATCTTTGGAAAGGACTGGGAGGCTTCTTATACAAGCCAAATGCAATCTGAAGCAACAAGAGCGATAGAAGACGGAAAAATCGTGTTATTACCGCAGCTTACTTTTGCTCTTTCTTCAGAGGAAGAAATATTTTTTTCAACAGAATTTTCTCATCCTAAATTCAAAAATATTAGCTTTAATCCGCAAACAGGATTAGTGCGAGGGGCAAAATGTGATGTTGTGCATCAAGCGGCATTAAAAAACATGATGGCGCGTTATGCGAAGAATGCAAGCCAATTAATGTCATCCTTATTTCCACACTATCGCAATACAATTAAGATCGGGCGTACAAGTTTTAGACCCATTGAAATATATGGTCGCATCCCCAAATCTTATCGAAAAGATGATACACGTTTACATGTAGATGCTTTTCCTATGTCGCCTACCCAGGGTAAGCGAATTTTTCGCGTATTTACCAATGTAAACCCATATGGTAAAGAACGCATTTGGCGAGTAGGTGAGCCATTTGCTGATGTAGCAAAACAATTTTTGCCGCGGGTAAAGAAACCTTGGCCTGGGCGCGCAGCAATCCTTAGCGCATTAAGACTTACTAAAAGCTATTGTACAGATTATGATTATGCCATGTTACAGATCCATAATTTAATGAAAAGAGATTTGGCATATCAAAAATCAGCTACCCAGGAAGAAGTGCGTTTTTTACCAAATACAAGCTGGATTGTGCAAACTGATAGTGTTTCTCATGCTGCGATGTCAGGACAATTTGTCTTTGAGCAAACCTTTTACCTTCCAGTAGAGTCTATGGCGTATCCGCATCTTTCTCCCTTGCGGATCTTGGAAAAATTAGCAGGAAGAAATTTAGCCTAATCATTTGCCCCTCTCCGAGGGGCGCGTTAATCAAAATTGTTGCTTATACTTGCTGGAAATATGTTCTGCAGAGCATTAATTCATTAGGAAGAAATTTTTACGCTTTATTGCTTGTACAAGCAATAAAATGCAAGCCATTCACTTAAATATAGCTCAATCCTTGCTCTACGATTCCTATCAAAGCTGAAGCTATATTTGCTATTTAGACTAAATTCTCTCCTAAGATTCTATGGATCTCTTCAGGGCTGCAATATTTGGTGACGTAATAGGATGCTACGCTAGGATTAATGATTCCTTTATCTGCGAGAAAGCTTAAGGCATTAATCAGGCCAAGGTATTCACAATTAACCTCTTCAGTGGGATCATTTTCCGCACCATAGACTTGATGTAGTTGAGATATGTCTACTAATTTCATTTTCTATCCTTCAACTTTTGGCATGTTTTAATTTTGAATGAAGAAGTGGATCTTCTTGCCTATTAATTCGAGGGCTTTTGCTAATGTCTGTAAAGTGATGGAAGTGTTTTGAGGATCTAAAAGCCGTTTCAAAGCTGAACGACTTGTACCAAGCTGCGCTGCCAAAGCGGTTTTAGTCAGATCTTGAGTGCATATTTTATCGCGCAATAGCTCGGCAATAAGAAACTTAAGAGATTTCAATTTGGAAGGTGTTAATCTTTCTTCTGCAGAAAAGATATCATAGGGTAAATAATGCTGTTTATATTGAGTTTTTATCACAGGAGCCAGCAAAGAACAAACATTAGTGAGGATGCACGTATCGTACCAAATTTGATACGATTGTCAACGCACTATCTCTGATTAAATGAGGGTTTTAAGCAACATAAAGGAGAAAGAATAATGAAGCTATTTGCTGTTTTGTTAGGAGGGGCATGCAGCTGGGTGTCACATAGAGTTGCATGATGTTGTCTTTTAATAGGTAATTCTTTGGAAGAAACCTATCCCATAATAGTGAATAAATGGTTTGGTCAGAGTTATAAAAGTTACATGTCGATGCCGCGGTGGAATTAAAATATATTGATGGATATGAAATTGTATTAAGCAATAAACCAGAGGATATAAACCAGATTGTTTTGGTGAGATCCATGAAATAAATTTTTATGTTTGTGCCTCAAAATCAGAAGCGGTGGCAAAAAGCCAAAACAATATTGTGCGCATGCTAAATCAGCAGCACTGTGATGATAATTTATTGGTAGAAAATCTTATTCAAAATCATATACAAGATATTGATGATATTGCTGTCATTAAAAAAATTGATCAATATTATCTTCATCTCATCCCTACTGAGATGCCGCAGTTATTAAATGTAGAAGCGCATTATCGAAAATTGAACTTGCCGGATATTCTTGAAAAAGCAGAGAAGTTAAAACAATATGGATTAGTAGAGATAAATGTATGACGAAGGTCTTGCGACCTTCGTACCGTTGAATAGATAAGATTACTCTTATCGATGAAATGTGTAGCCAAAAGATAAGATAGGAGTTGGTGCAACGTATACTCTTGTTGGCTCGCGATACTCATACCGACGAACAACCCGTGGTGCAGAACCTTGGCGATAAACATGTGTTTCACGACGCACTTGTGGTTGTTCTTGGATGCGTTTGCGAACAACAACGCGGCGAGGTTGACCGTCTTCATAGTAGTAATGACGTTCTACTATCACTGGACGACGATGTTTTTTCTGTACATGTCTAACAACTTTTTTCCCATGAGGTGGTCTTTGTGCGTAAACTGGTGCCTTTTGCGGCTGTACCGCTTGCTTTGCTTGTGGTTTAGCCTGTGGCTTTCTTTGAGCAACAGGTGCTTCAACGCGGGTTACCTGCGTTACTTTTTTCGGTTGTTGTGCTTGTGGCATGGGAGTGCTGGAGGCAAAACACACAGGTACACACGAAATTAATAATCCTAATACTAATGCCTTCATAATATTTTCCCCCTTTTGGGTTCACTTCTTTAGTTACATAACCTTGCCAAAAGACCTGAGAGGGCTTTAGACGAGGTTTTTGGTTTTGGAGAAAGAACAGATCCGTGTATAAGAACAGGTGAGGACTGAAAGCGTAAAAATCACTTTCGCCCTAACATATCGCAAATTTATATTTAGACGGCTTCATACCTTGAAGCCAGGACATCATAATATATCTCTAAAGAAAAAAGAACAGCGTTTTTGTGCTTCTTTTTCTAAGAATATTTTTTATCACCCCTTAAAAGATAGAAATTGTAAGAAAGTCATCTGATTCTTATTTCTTGCCACGTGAGGCGTAGAAGAATGTTATCTAGGGCTACTAAAGCGATTGCTTAACACACGCAATAACAGTGTTTTATGGGTGGGGGAGAGATGAATGAATTTTATTTTCTGATTAAATTCTTTCATCGACAGATGATGGCATAAAAGCCCAAATGCTTCGTCAGCAAATGAGGGGGTGAGCGCCGTATGGCCAATATCAATTTCAAGCAAGATCTCTTGTTGTAAATGTTCTAATATCATGTTTCGCAGTAACGCGCCGCTTTCGCGCGATGCGGTATCAGGTAATAATTCAGCTAAAACAAGTTTAATCGAAGTCATTGAGTTCAAAGCCTTCTGGTATGGGCCAACTTGCATAAACAGCACCGACATCAAGCTTTTGATGAATGGGCCATTCAAGAATAATCAGTGTTCCTTGCCAAGCAGGTACTTGAAAAGTAATTTCCTTTCCAGCATTCACACAATAGCCTTCATGCTGAGAAATGATTATCATCGAGCCCTTACCTTGGGTGATAAGGCCTTTTGTCAATGCTAAGCCATAACCTGAGTGTGCATTAGGTTTGCTGGTGATCCCTAATTCACTCGCTAGTTGACAGGGGTTCATGTGGGCTAGCTTATCCCGAAGATGTGGGTTTTCATATAAGGAATTTCGGATCCCAATGCCTGTGTCTGCAAATACAATTTGCGCGAGATCGCCTCGCGGCCAAGATTGAGCACAAACAAGACCATTCAATTGATTTTGTACCCGTGCATGTTTGTAAGTATTTTCAATCAGCTCCATTAGCATGATTTCAACACTTTCAAAGGAATCAATACCGAATTTCTGCTGATAAACAAGGTGGATTAAATTTTTTGCCACCAGCGAAATAGCAGAGGGATCTTCTAATGCGGCAACAGGCAAAAATTTATTTTGCGTCGGATTTTGTGTCATTTCATAAGGGGGGATAATTCCTGCTGCATCCCATAATCCCATTCGCAAAGCATAACTTTCAATTTCTTCAGAGAGCTCAAGCCACTGGGCATTTCGTTGTTTTAACATGAGTGCCAAAGTGACTAAATGGTAAGGTTTGAGAAACTTGGGGCAAGCTAAATTCCCTGTTTGTGCACCAAGGTTGAGCGCATGCAGCCATTCTCTGACATTATAAATCGTCGTTGTTTTCATTACATTATATTAAGGGCTGGGAATAGGGGTAGTGTAGGAGATTAAACAATCAAAAGCTAGATTTAAAAGAAGTTAACTGAACTACTATAGATTTTAGGGAAACTGCTCTGTTTGTCAGGCGAGCATAAAAGCAATCTACCCTCTTAAAGGTAGTTATTCTCTGTCGTTGCGAAGAGACAATAAAGCGTCTGGGTTGCTTCTTTGTCTTTAAGCTTTTCGTCATGAAAAGGTTCTTTTCTCATTCATTGTGATTGAGCGCTAAATTCTTGTATCCGCACCTGTATTTAAATCTTGGAAAATTTTCTTAAAAACTGCTACACCTCATGTAGGTGAGAAGGTTTTTTTTTCTGAAAAGGACAGGGAAACATGAAGAGCATCAAAAAACTAGCATGCCTGGCGTTACTTTTATTAGCAAAAGCAAGTATGGCAACAACTTCGGGTGAACCTATTAGACATGTTAATACCACCGAAAAAGTGGTGGCATTAACATTCGATGATGGTCCTGATAAACCATATACTGAGCAGATCTTAGGTGTATTAGACAAACACAATGTTAAGGCGACATTCTTTGTCTTGGGTGGTAATGCTAAGGCAAATCCTGATCTCATCAAAAAAATTATGGCAAGCGGACATGATTTGGGAAATCACACTATGTCCCATCAAAAGATGAAAGGCAGAACCGTCGAGGCCATGAGGAATGACATCGCCTCTGTTGATAAAATATTAAGAGATCTTGGGTACGAAAAAGAAATTACCTTTAGAGCGCCTTTTGGTATTACCTCGCCGAACCTTAAAGAAGCATTACAGCAATTAAATAAAAGAATGGTTCTGTTTACTTTTCTACCACAAGATTGGACCAAGATTTCTGCTCAGCAGATTTATGACAATGTAATGAAACAAATGAAACCTGGGCTTATCATTACGTTGCATGATGGTGGAAATCATCGAGAAAATACCGTTAAAGCAACTGAAATGTTGATTGAGAATTTGCAAAAGCAAGGTTATCGATTCTTGACAGTTTCTGATTTACTGAAATTACAGCAGTAAATAGTTATATGATGAAAACCCTTGTCATTGCTGCTGTATTGATACTTTGTGCTTGTGGCCGAGAGTCTATTTACGACGTCAAAAAGTTCAAATACTTCAGCGATGACGAGGTTCATGTTGATGTTGTTATGTCTTCAGGACAAGTTGATACTTTTTTATGTGCATTTCCCCCTAATACGGATTATGAGGGGATGAAAAAAGTTAAAATAGGCAAAGTTAAATCAGAAAACTTATTGCAGGGCGCCTTGCACTACTGTCAAGCGATTAAATAATTACCCACTATTTTAATATTTACATTGCTAAATAATTTTATGTTATCATGTGCCCTTTAGCCGGTTTTAGGGCAAAAAATGAATCAATTATCTCCAAATAGCTTAAAAACGACCTTGCTTTTAGGGGTGCTTACTGCGCTTTTGTTGTATTTTGGGCAATCCTTTGGAGGGAAATCAGGCTTGATGATGGCGTTTTTAAGTGCGCTGGTTATCAATTTTGGTGCTTATTGGTTTTCCGATAAAATCATTTTGGCGCTCTATAGAGCGCGAGAAGTTCGCTCAGATGAGCAACCCCAGCTTTATGCAACCGCTGCTTATCTTGCTGAAAGAGCGAATATCCCTCGTCCCGCTATTTATGTCATTGAAGAAAATGCGCCTAATGCTTTTGCAACTGGACGTAGTCCAGAGCATGCAGCGATTGCTGTGACAACAGGGATGATCTCCTTATTAACAAAAGATGAGCTTGCAGGTGTGATTGCGCATGAACTTGCACATGTGCAGCATCGTGATACCTTAATTTCTTGTATTGCTGCTTGTATAGGCGGTGCGGTCAATATTTTAGCAAACATGGTGCAATGGACGGTGATGTTTGGCATGGGTAGAAAAGATGAAGCCGGACGCAATGGCAAATTTACCATGATGGTTATGTCAATGATTGCGCCCATGTTTGCAGTTATGATCCAAATGGCGATATCTAGAGCACGTGAGTTTGCTGCCGATGAAAAGGGCGCTGAATTGTGCGGCGATCCGATGTGGTTAGCTAACGCTTTGCGCAAATTAGAAAAAGCGCGAGAAAATAATCGCTTGGAAGAAACTGAACATAACCCTGCAACGGCGCATTTGTTTATTATTAATCCTTTACATAATAAACAATGGTCACTGTTGTTTTCTACGCATCCCCCGATCGGTGAGCGTATTCAACGCTTAGAAAATTTATCTTTATTCTAGCCTCTAGTCTTCGCAGATGAGTTCTCGGTGTCTACACGAAAACTCATGTGCTGTGACTATGCATAGGTGGGTTATACAAATGAATGAATCACATTCGTTACCACTCCCCAAATCCGAAAATCCATACCTTCTTTAATGGTGATGATAGGATATTCATCATTTTCAGGATGTAGTGAAACTTGTTTATTCTTTGCTACTTGTAAACGCTTTACCGTAAATTCACCGTTGACCAACGCAATGACGACATGTCCATCGCGGGGTTCAAGGGAAAGATCAACCACAAGGATATCATTAGGGTGGATCCCGGCCCCCAGCATTGAGTTTCCTTCTACTCGTACATAGAAAGTAGAAGCTGGATTTTTGACAACATATTCGTTTAAGTCTAATGCTGCTTCCATATAGTCGTCAGCAGGTGAAGGAAAACCAGCGGGAACCTTATTAGCATACAGCGGTAAATGTAAAGGTGGGTAAGGTTGTGTTTTATAGGCAAAGGGTGGAGATGTATGTGTTCTACCCTGGCCGTATTGCGCTAATAAATGCTGGATCCCATCAACAAGACTTTGAGGGACACGAATAGCTTTGGTGGGTTCTCCATATTTTCCACTACCTTGTGGACGTCCTGCGCCATCGCGCTTTCCGCCTCGCACCAATTTTAGAGCATGAGGAGAACGAGTTTTCTTTGTCATAAGAATGATTTATAGAAAGGTGTACAATTATCAAAAGTATAACATCCTTAGCAAAGAAATCAACGGGTGGTTGTTGTACAATTATATAGAGCCCAAAAAGAGATCCTTCGCAAACGAGTATAAAATGGAATTCAAAGATTATTACAAGATTTTAGGTGTGACGCCTGAAACACCCACTGACGATATTAAACGCGCCTTTCGAAAATTGGCGAGACAATATCACCCAGATGTGAGCAAATTACCAGACGCAGAGCATCGCTTTAAAGAGATTAATGAAGCATGGGAAGTACTAAAAGACGAGCAAAAGCGTAAACAGTATGATGAGTTGCGTACGGGGGGTTGGCAGCGCCAGCCAGAGTTTACGCAGGCAGGTGGCAGAGGCTATCAGCGCGATGAACAAAATGGATTCTCACCAGAAGATACGGCTGACTTTAGTGAATTTTTTAACTCAATTTTTGGTGGCCAAGCAGGTTTTGCTCATAGAGGTAAGGCGCAACCACATTTTCGACAAAAGGGAAGAGATTTCCATGTCAAAATACGTATTCCCCTACTTGAGGCATATCATGGTGGCGTTCAAACGCTGCAGCTGCAGTTGCCTATACAGACGCCTGAAGGTCGTACATCAGAAACTAAGAGCTTAAATGTAAAAATTCCGGCAGGCGTATCGCAAGGGAGTCAGATCCGCCTTAAAGAACAAGGGGGGGAAGGTATTGGGGGAGGACCAAAGGGTGATATTTATGTTGAAATCGAAATCGAAGCACATCCCTATTTTACTTTGCACCGCAAGGATGTGCATTTGATTTTACCCATTACACCTTGGGAAGCAGCGCTCGGTGCGACCATTTCAGTTCCAACGTTGGGGGGGAATGTCAATTTAAAAATCCCATCTCATGCACAAAGTGGACAAAAAATGCGCCTAAAAGGAAGAGGGTTGCCAGGAGAGCCGGTAGGGGATCAATATGTGATCTTGCAAATTCAAACCCCAGCCGCGAATACAGAGCAAACCAAGGCATTGTATGAAGAAATGGCGAAACAAATGCCTTTTAATCCACGTCAAGGATTGGGAGTGTAAAGATGAACGATTCTATTCATGAGGGCACATTATTAGATGAAAGCGCGACTTATACGCTTCGTGAAATAGTTGAGATTAGTGATGTTGAAGAAAAGATAATTATTGAAATGATCCAACATGGGATCCTTTCACCCCAAGGTCAAACCTTGCAGCAATGGGTATTTATAAGCTCAGATCTCATTCGTTTTAAGAAAGCATGGCGTTTACATCGAGACTTGAATATAAATTGGGAAGGGATTTCTTTAGCTTTAGAATTGTTGGATGAAATTAACGAGTTACATCAAGTGATCTCTACGTTAAAAAAATCATAAGACCCCTAATGGCGTGTGCCTAGTGTTATTTCGTGTATAATCATCAAAAATTTTCTATTTTCTTAGCAAAATATTTGATTATTCCTTGTTATTATTCTTATGGCGTTTCTTCAAACTTGAGGTTTATCAAATTTGAATGTATCCTAAATAACTTTTAGTTAGTATGAGAGTTGTTTGATGTGTCCGATTGATGGTATAGATGTTGACCTTAGTAAAGAAGAAGAACAAGAGCTGTTAGATTCGCTTTGTGTATTATTAAAAAAGGAAGTACAGCTTCAATCGGAAAAAGAAAATATCAATCCGGAAAATCATCAAGAATTTGAGCCTCAAGCGCATTTAAATAAACAAATTCTACCACTCAATAAAATCAAAGAACTCCAGGAAAAAGCCAATCAAACGGCTGCCACTTTGTTGGATTCTCCGCTTGCTGCCAGAGGAGAGTTTAAACTCGTTGTTCCCTTAGAAGAACAATATGCAGTCGCTATTATGTATCATAGCAAAGCGACCAGGGAAGAAGATAAAAAAGCCCTAGAAAATGAATGCGCTTATTTAGGGGCATTATCAAAATTAGGAATGCCCTGTATTCGAACTTATGGAGATGTGTTCGAATTTGGGAAAGAAAAATACGCTGCTGTGATCATGAATTGGCAGCCCCATGTATTGATGATAGAGGGTAAGCATCCCGATGCTATTAAAACCTTATTGCCAGCAATGCTGTTTAATGTACAAATTCCCAAAGGCGAAGGTTGGGTCATGCAATTAGAGAATATTCGTCAAAAAATTGATATGAATATTCAAAATGGGGTTGTGACGTTTGTGAGTGTGCAAGATAAAATATCGAAACTCATGCGAAATTTTTCAACATTTATTGAAAAATTGGAAGCTGCTTGCATCAAGATAGCAGATCTGCAAATTCTAATAGATGAATCTCAACAGTTATTTATTATTGACCCTCTTGCTGTTTTTAATGTGCAGGGAACAAATATTGTGCGCTACACCGATGTGCTAGATCAATCGCAGAAAGCCTTCGTTATCGATGAGGCGCTCTCTCAAGGGCTAGCAAACACGACTAAAATGTTACGTGCTATTCAGACTTGGTTAGCAAATGCATCTAAAACCAGGAATTTAGCTGAGATGAAGGATTTATTTCTTTCTGGTGAGCAATCAGAAGAAAAGATTGAAAGATCCATATCAGGAAAAATGAGTCCATTATTAAAAAAATTTTTAAAACCAAAAATAGATTTCAAAATGTTAGAAAGAAATTTTACTCCTATGCCTTCGGTTTCAGTCTCAGGGGAAATTACGACGAAAATAACTGTTTTAGAAAATGCTGAAATCATTTCCCATGATTCGGACAAAGCCTTAGAGAAGGGTGAAGAATTAGAGAAGATTGAAAAAACCAGTAGTAGAAAATTAAAAAATTAAAAAATGACGCATCATGGATGCGTCAGAGATACATTATAAGTCGAAGCAAATTTTAGATCATTTTAATGCAAAAGTATTTTTTGGAGTTTGTTCTTGCGGCGGTGAGACAGGTTGCATTGTGGAACGTAGCTGAGCAATGCGAGATTTCCCCTTGGGATCGCTTTGACTGAAATACAATCCGTTTGTCCGTAGGTGAAGAAATTCTTCTAATGCAGCAGGTGATTGTGCTTGAATCATGCTTTTACAAAGTGAGCGCGCCCGTTCTAACCAATTTTTCGTCTGCAGCAAAAAGGAGATAAAATCCTCCCCGGATTTCTTCTTTGGTTGAAAAAGAGAAACAGCTGTCTTTTCTTCAGGATTAAAATTAACTATATCTAATGGATCAATGATTGTTAATTCGCCATTAGGGGTAATTAAAATTTGTAAATCAGCAATTGCTAATTTGTCTGCCTCTAATTTCTCAATTAGCAGAGAAAATTTTTCATATAAAACAGCTGCGCGTTGGCGTAATAATTGAAATGCAGAAGGGATTTGGAGTTGGTCACGGATTTTTGCACAAAGTTCTGCTTCACGAAGGGCAAGCCAAGCTTCTTGAGGATAGGTTTTGATATTAAGCAATGCTGAAAATAACATTAAGCTTAAAGAAGACGGTGTTTTAGCTTCAATAAATGTCGCATTTTCAACATAATCCATTAGCATGCCATAATGCACTTTCCCTCCAGGGGCTGTTATTTCGAAAACATTGCTATGAAGTGAGATAACAGGATAGCCATTTTCTTTGAGATAGGTAAGATATTGATATTCATATTCAATGAGTTCTTTATCTTTTGACTCGCAATAACGTGTTAGTGCAAGACCTACTTTATTGAGATCTGTATTAAGCGCAGGCCCCAATTGTAGTACTTTTTTGCAATTGCCAATTTCACCTGGAAGATGATGTAGTTTAGTCGCATAGTGTTCTTGAACAAAAGAGACTAAATCACTTGGGTTAGGTCCTGTTTGCATAGCCTGCCTCGTTGGTTTGCTGAGAATGTTGTTGTGAGATTACCATAAAAAAGAGGGGATAAAATCCCCTCTCTAGCAAAGTGAAGTTTAAGGGGCTCCCCTTTAAACATAGGTTTCTCCTGCATAGCGCGTATTGGGTTTTATTTTCCGCTTTACGCGTGTTTGTTTTCTCTTGCTATCGTTTGCTTGCACTGGAGTCTTCTTTTTCTCTTTTTTATGTTGATTAAATGCATTTAAGATTGCAGGAGAATAAGAATCTTTAGCCTCTGTATCTATTTTTTTATCTTCTCGTGTGATTACTTTTTGTGATCCTTTATCATGACGGACTGTTCTCGTGGCTGGAGATAGTTTCTTAACTTTCTCTACTGTGGGCGATGCCTTGTCACTGGCTGTTAATTCAGGTTCGGGGCGACAAAGAGAAAGCACATTCTTAAACCGATAGACACTTTCTAAAATATCTTTTGGGGTAAGAGAAAAGGAGAAGCGCAAAATCGGTTTGTCAAAATGAAGCATCATCTCGCCAGGTAATGTGTTGAGATCTGCCAAACTGTAAAATGCATTACGAAAATCACGACTAGTTTGAAGTTGGGTTGAGCTAATGTATTGATCTTTGTAATGGGAAAAATCAATGAGTAAAAAGAATCCAGCCTCTGGAATAACAGGGAAGGTGATCCCTTTAATGCCTTGAAGTAATAATGTTTGTTGACGAGCAGATATCTTTAGCTCTTTTAATGTTGCTTTAATTTTTTCTTGATGTTCAGCATTGCCTATGTGCTCAATCCCTTTTAAAAGTGCAATAGCAAAGTCGCGACGAAATGCATATTCTTCATTGGTTTCTAGCAAATATTTTTCTCGTTTCTTATGATCCATTTTAAAAATTTGAAATGCAGCTTCAGAGGTAAATACCGATGGTGTATTGACAGAATTAAAGGAATGTTTGGCAATGGGTTGAATGATGTTCTGAGGTCCAATTGCTATCCCTGTCCGTACACCAGCTAAAGCAAATTGCTTTGAGATGCTATATAAAGTGAGTGTTTTGTTCTTTAGTTGAGATTTGGCAAAAGTGCCTGGCCTTGTCTTTTGGCTTAAGCATAAATCATAATAGGTTAAATCATCAATCACAGTGATATCAGGGAAATGGCTTAAACTGTCAGCGAGTGAATCAATGTCTGATTGGCTGCAAATAGTACCTAATGGCATTTGTGGATTAATATGAAAATACCCGCGAACGCGGGGGCAATAAGATAAGCTCAGTTTATTCTGCCAATAAGGAGCAACTTCTGAAGGAATTTTTTTCAAGTATTTGTTGAGCGTTTGGTTAAAGACACTGACAGCTTGATCCAGCGTTTCAGGTTTTGCCTGAGAAGAAATCAGCATATATTTTAAAGCATCACATTTCTGTGTTAAATCTATTTCATCTAGTTTTGACAAGAATTTTTCATTTACTTGAAAAAAGGCGGATAAAAATGCGGCTATTATTTTGACTTCAATAAGATAGGTATTTTGTAATTTTGCATTGGTTGTTTCAATTAAATTTGTTAACGCTTTGGGATCAGGCTTATAATTATTTTCTTCATTAATTTTTAGGATCTCTACCCCTTTGCTTTCTTCAAGCAGAGGAGGGATAAATAAACCATAAGTAGGATCCGTAATGATAACAACGTCATTTGGATGTTTTTTAATGGATTTCAACGCTGAAGTGAAAAGCTCAGTTGTGCCGTGTCCAACATAACAAAAATAGCCATTTGATAAATCTTGGTCATAAACATCTACTTCAAGCTGTGTGGTTTTGTCTAACACTTCAATTTTTTTAAAATATTGCTCAGCGGCTTTGACGAGATCTTTTTGTGGTAAATGATTGGTATATTCTACCCATCCAAGAATAGGAGTTTCTCGGATTTTTTGCTCGACTTCTTCGGGGGGTAAAAATGTGCTGGAACCTGCGCTGGCATCAATTGATTGTTGATGAAGTTGTTTAAGTGTTTTTAGACAAAATTCCTCACCCACGCCTGATAACCATTCATCTTGGACCTGTTTCATTCGTTCTAAGGGATCTAAGCTTACTTTAGAAGCTTCTTGTTTAGATTGAAATGAAGAATACTTTTGCAAATGCTCAGTAGTAGATTCAGGAGTGGGTGAGTGTTTCATGTGAATGGCGGTTACCTAACAAAATAAAATGAAGGCAGCTTACCTGATTTCTATTACCTAGTAAAGTCAGAAAAATACATGAATATTCACCCTTCTTGATGCTTTTAGGCAGAATGATGTAAACGCTGTTCTGCTAAGCGATCAGCAATTGTCAGGGTAGGTAAGTTTTCATTTTGCGCACATTCAAAAATCATCAACATGGTATTATAAATATTTTCTACTTTCTCTTTAGCACTTTGCTCATTTTGATTCGAATATTGAGCGGCAACGTAGATGAGTCCGCCGGCATTGAGTGCGTAATCAGGAGCATAAAGGATCCCTTGATCTTTGAGTTGTTGTGCCATCTCAGGTCCTTCGAGTTGGTTATTGGCACTGCCTGCAATAATTGGAGCTCGAATTTCTTTAATATTTTTCGAATGAATGACGTTTCCCAGAGCACAAGGCGAAAATACATCACATTCAACCTTATGGACATCTTCAGGTGCAATAATTTGTGCTCGAAATTCTTCTGCGCAGCGCTGTAATGCTTCTTGATTAATATCGCAGATAGTTAATTTAGCACCTTGTTGCGAAAGCTCTTTTGCGAGATGGTAACCTACATGCCCAACTCCTTGGATAGTGACTCGGATCCCTGCTAAAGAATGTTGGTGAAATCGATGTTTAATCGCTGCTTCTATACCTCGTCTAACGCCAAAAGCGGTAATAGGCGCCGGATCTTTAAAACTAAAGGATTGACTGCTGTGTCCTGTTACATAGGGAGTTACCGTGCGCACGATATCCATATCTGCCACTGAAGTGCCACTATCTTCGGCGGTGATATAACGACCTCCTAGCTCATTGATAAAATGACCCAGGCTTCGAAAAATACGTGTGCGATCTGTTAGATTAGGAGGACGAATAACAACGGCTTTTCCACCCCCTAATGGCAAATTACTAATAGCAGCTTTATAGCTCATGCCATGTGCTAAACGCATGGCATCGAGGATTGCTGCATCAAGCGACGGATAACTCAAAAATCGACAGCCGCCCAAAGCAGGTCCTAAATGGGTACTATGAATAGCAATAATGGCCAGCATATCCGAAGATTCGTCATATTTGATGTGCAAATCGCCATAACCTAATTGCCTGAATGTAGGGAAAAAGGAAGGATGATGAGGATCGCTGACTATTTTATCGGTAAATGATTTCATAGACTCCACACAACTGCCGATGATTAACCAGAGGCGAATAGTTTATTCTATCTGATGATAATTACAACCTATAAACGCATCTAGCGAGATACTTATAACTTAAAGAATCGACATACATCATGATTTGCTAAAGTTGAAAAAAAATGGTTCATAAAGATGGTTGATAAAACTCAAGTAAACATTCTTTTGGTTGAAAATGTTGATGATATAGCAGGGTCATTTTTGCATGAATTGGAGATCCCTTCTTTTCAAGCAAAAATTTTCCGTGCTAAAAATATCAAAGAAGCAATTAGAATCGTGCTTGAGAAACCTATAGATGGCATCATTTTTCAATACCAGGTTAATGATGGCAATGCCATAGAATTCCTTGAAGGGATAAGCCTTATCAGTGCCAGAATGATCCCAACTATTGTCATGGCCAGTGAAACAGAAGAAAAAATGGGCATGCAGGTATTTCGAAAAGGGGCACGAGATTTTTTAATTAAAGATAAACAGGGCAATTATCTCAAACGGTTGCCTATGACGTTAGAGCGAGTTTTGAAAGAGGAAATCCGTTATCGTGAAAACACACGGCTGAAGAAAAATAGTGAAGCAGTCTTAGCGACAGTATCGGATGGGATGCTTGGTGTCAATCTTGATGGTGTGATTACGTTTGCCAACCCTGCAGCTGCATTATATCTTAATCAACCTCTTGAATCACTTATTGGGAAAAAGATCGACGCTTATGCAGAGCATATCGATATCACATTTGCTCAAAGCTTGTCGCAAGGAATGCATCAAATTCAAATCAGTAATCAATTGGCGGTGATTGGTCAATATATGTTAACGCTCGCACATAACCAGCAGTCTTGTATGGTTGAAATCAGCTTAACGCCAATATTCAATGAATTAATGCATTTAGAAGGGTATGTTCTTTCCTTTCGTGATATTTCAGAAACAAAATATCTTAGCGAAGAAGTACGTCATATGTCGATTGAAGATGATTTGACTGGACTTTTTAATCGCAAGGCCTTTATTCATCGCTTAGAGCATGTCATTTCTTATTGTAATCGTTATCATACAAAATGCGCAGTTTTATTCATTGATTTAGATGGATTTAAAACGATTAATGATGCCTTGGGGCATTTGAGCGGTGACGAAATTTTATTAAAAGTGGTTGATAGAATCCAAACCGTTATCCGTGAAACAGATATTCTCGCCCGTGTAGGGGGAGATGAATTTATGGTGATGCTGACTCACGTCAATCATCCAAATGATGCCGCACGGGTTGCCATTAAGATTAATCGAGCTTTATTACCCTCTATAGAGTTAAATGGTCAAAAGTATTATCTTACCGCGAGCATTGGTATTGCGCTTTATCCTAATGATAGTAGTGATGCGCGTAAGTTAGTGCAGTATGCTGATTTTGCCATGAGTATGGTAAAAAAGAGTGGCAAAAACAATTACCAATATTATAAGCCAGATCTGAATTTAGAAGCTGATAGAATGATGCGGCTTTCAAATGATTTACGTGTTGCTATTCAGTCTAATCAGTTGGATTTGTATTTTCATCCGCAAGTTTCAGCAACAACAGGCGAGTTGATTGGTTTGGAAGCCTTAGTGAGATGGCATCATCCTGAGTTGGGATTGATTCCACCCAAGCAGTTTATCCCCATTGCTGAAGAAATGGGGTTTATTGGTAATATTGGTCAGTGGGTATTACAAAAAACGTGTGAGAGCTGCCTCCTATGGCAACAGATTGGTTTAGAGAATTTTACCTTAAGTGTCAATTTATCTGTCAATGAGTTGCAACGAGAGGATTTTCTTGATGATTTAGTGAAGTGTTTTACTGTGTTTCATATTCATCCCAATCGATTTCAATTTGAAATTACTGAATCGGTTTTTGCACATGATGTGGGTGACGTCATGCATAAACTTCGTCAACTGAAAAGTATGGGCTTTCAAATTGCGATGGATGATTTTGGCACGGGATATTCCTGCTTAAGCTATTTAAAAGATTTTCCCATCGATGTCATCAAGATAGATCGCTCCTTTGTGCAATCTTTGAGTTACCATGACAATGAAAGACACAAAGCGATTATTGCTGCAATTATCGATCTTGCTAAACGTCTAGACATGGCTACTCTAGCTGAAGGCGTTGAAACCGAAGCACAGGCGGAATACTTGACATCTTTAGGGTGTGAGAGTTTACAAGGATTTCTTTTTGCAAAACCAATGACTTTTTCTGAAACAACGGAATATATACGCGAAAAAATACAAGAGGGTGGCCAAATGTATTTAGGGAAGAAATTACATTAATTTAGGTGACATAGGATATGTTTTTGTTTTCCATGATATAAATTTTGCGCCAGCGAAAATAACCCGTTACCGCTAGTATCAGATACAGCCAATAAATAGCGCTGTGGAAAGTCAAACCTTTATGCAATTGCAAGCATGCCATTAAGGCATCTACCACGAACCACAATATCCAACAGTGAATAATTTTAAGGCATAGTAGCCATTGTGCAAGTAAACTCAAGGCAGTTGTTGTGCCATCTAAATAGGCAACATCGGAATCAGTGAACGCTTTTAAGGCAATGATTGATGCAGTAATACCCAATAGGGCAATAGGGAGCAAACCAAAGATTTCTTTTGCAGTGAGATAACGAATAGGGCGCTCTTGACGTGTTGCGCCATGAGACCATTCATACCAACCATAAATCATGCTTACAAAATAAACAGCTTCAAGGACTAAAGAGCCATAAATACCTTTTTGCCAATATAAGATAACGTTAAGCACAATCGCAATCATGCCTAAGAGCCAGGCTAAACGTCGAGCTGTTGTGAAATAATAAGTGCAAATGAGCGAAAAACCTGCGCCTACAGGATCTAACCAATTCATCTTTTGATCTCCCTTCGCTGGTATTACCCAGATCAGGTTCAATGGGTACCTGTTTTTGGACAGGTTCTCAGCCGTTTGGCACCCCAGATTTAGGATGTAGGAATTGTAGGGCAGAGGGGGAAAAAGTCAAGTTTTCCCCATTCAATTCCGCCAAAGTGATAGAAGTAGATGGATTACCAAAACATCAGTAGCAAAAATGCTCCTAACATTAATCGATAGCACACAAAAGGAAGCATCCCGATTTTACGAATTAACCGGAAAAAGGCATGAATGCAAAAATAGGCGCTTAAAGCAGCAAAGGCTATTCCCAAACTAAGCTGTCCCCAAGCAATAGCATGCGGTGATGTGGCAACTTTATACCCTTCATAGGTTCCAGCGAGTAAAATAACCGGAATGGATAGTAAAAAGGAAAATTTAGCGCTCGAGGCGCGATTAAACCCAAGTGAGAGACCGGCTGTGAGGGTAATGCCAGATCTTGAGGTTCCAGGTATTAACGCTAAGGTTTGTGCCATGCCAATAATGAGGACGTCTTTCCATTGCAATTGACCCAGACGCTTAGGATGCGTACGAAAATAATCGCTAAAACAGAGCAATAAACCAAAACCAATCGTGGAACAGGCAATCACAAGGGGTGAGCGTAATGTGGTAGCGACAAAATCGTGTGCCAGTAACCCAATTAAAGCAATGGGAACAGAAGCGACAATTAACTGCCAGGCAAGGGCACTATAAAATCGAGAAGGGCGTCCAATTAAAGAGCGCCAGAAACCCCATAGTAGTCTAAAGATTTCTTTACGAAAATAGATACAGACTGCTACTAATGTTCCAATATGGACGGCAATATCAAATGCCAGCCCTTGATCTGGCCATCCTGTTAAGAGTGGAACTAAAATCAAATGTGCAGAGCTTGATACAGGTAAAAATTCTGTTAATCCTTGCACAATGGCTAGGGCAATCGTTTCAAGGGTTTGGCTCATGGTATTGCCTGTGAAGGTTTGGGGGTGTCATTTTTCTCAATTTTATTGCAGTTGGGTAGATCACGTTTTTTTTCATGCATGAATTTTTCATAGAGATCATAGCTGCAACGACCAACAATTTGTCCCCAATATTCTCCTTGCTGCGGATCCAGTTCTGGAGGCAACGCTAAAGCAACATTGTTTAAACAGGCTTGTACAAGAAGCTGAGTAAATTCAGTGCATTCTTTGGCATTGACTTGAAAGCATTGAACAAAATATTGGTTAGGATCGCACAGTAGCCCGGGAAGAGAATTATTTATGTGTGCTATCCAATCTTTTTTAGGCATGACATTTTCAACCATGCTGGGAGTAGGAGGGCCCTTATAAGTTGAGGGCTCGTCTTTAGCCCACAAGGCAGCAGATTGGATGCATAAAGAAAAAGTTAGTAATAAAACTGTATTTCGCATTTCTTTTTCCCTGAAAGAAGCTTTATCCACATTATATACGGAATAACCTGTTACGGTCATGTGATGAGTACTTTGCTTGGCTGAAAAAAGTTGTGGATCGACAAGAAAGCATAAAAAAATAAAATCGTAAGAACTTTCTGAATAAGACATTGAGACTTTTGCCATTTCAGAATACAGAAAATAAGAAAGAATTTTTTGTATTTTAAAAAATGCTGTCAAGGCTTTTTACATTCTAAATATTTAAAATAAATAACGATACAGAGTGTCTGTTTCCTTGTGCAAAACAATCGAGAAAATAATGAGTAATTTCATAGAATTCGCATCAAAACATCATTCTTGGTGAGAAGTTGGCATTCGCATTGCTTTAGAGAATATAGGCAACAATAAGAAAGGGATTTTTCAAAATGAAGCGGTCTCATCTGGGAATTGTGTTAATTGTCATATTGTGTGCTTCTTTTTGGGTTGTTGCGACTCAACCGATGTTTGGTGACATTACGGTGCAGCTTGCTCCCCCGTTTTTAGGGTACAGGTAATGATACCAGAGCCTTTCCTACTGTTTGGGTTGGGGCTGATATTAGTGGCGATCCCCGTAATTAATGCAACTTTTCAAGGAAGAAAAATGTCTACACAACAAACAAAGAAAAAAGATTCAGATAAAGAGGGTATGCCTATGTGGTTCCATAAAACAAAATTAGGCACTTTTTGGATTGTGGAATCCGAAGAAAGTCATCAATACTATTTGGGATTTGATGAGGATTCTATCGGATGCTATCAACGTCTTGAAGATGCTATTCGTGATATTAAAGACAAAGAAACCGGTAATTTGAGGTGGGATGAGTCACGCAATGTCGCGATTCCAGAAGACGTTGTTCACCAATGGGATGAAGGTGAGCCAGAAAATTGGAATAAAGTTTAATTTGAAAGGCTTTAAAGGCGTTTCTTACTGAATTCTTCAGCTACAGTAGGGTGCGCCTTATCAAAAGCCTGGTAAACTTTTTTCAGTGCCTCTTCGTGTGTTTTATCGCCTTTGGATTTTGCAGCAGCAATATTTTCCTCTAGATAGTGCTTTATTGTGACAACTCCCTTTTTTTCATCTTCAAGCAACGTTTCACCATGCGCGATAGAAAGGATAAGATTTTCATGATCATGTTCTGCAATCGCTGCCACTTCCTCGGGCGATAACCCACAAAAAGCGAAAAGATCATCATCGGTAATCATCTTGTGTACCTGCGCCTTAATTTAGGGCTTTCATCTCTAGGATTTTTATTGTAGCATTATTCTGATAATTATTCAGAAAACAAACATAGTCCAGGGGCGAACGGCGCATGAGTTAGACCTAGTGCCTTGCTTGAATAAGCTAGGTCGGCTATGATGTCGAACTTATTTTAACGAGGTATGGTGCACTATTTACGGACTTTTTCCTCTTGAAATAGTGTGGCGATTGCCAATATAACGGGGTATACAACAATGAAACCAGAAATCCATCCAGATTATCAGCAAAAGACAGTAATCTGCAGCTGCGGCAATACATTTCAAACCGGTTCAACCTACAAATCTGATACAATACGTGTTGATGTATGCAATGAGTGCCATCCTTTTTATACTGGTAAGCATAAAATTGTGGATACAGCAGGTCGTGTAGACCAATTTATGCGTCGTTATGGTACTTATAAGAAAGCGACAACTGAAGCCAGCGGCGATGAAGCTAAAAAATAATTTCCCCATGTGGTGTTAGAAGTAAGAAAAGAGGGCGCTTGACGCCCTTTTTTTTATTCCCTAAGAGGGGGAAAATCTTAGGGAAGCAATACAATAGGTAAGTTTTATGACAAACGATTTAAAGAAAGCGGCATTGGACTATCATGCCTATCCTCAGCCAGGGAAGCTAAGCGTAACTTTAACCAAACCAACCGAAACACAACGAGATTTAGCGCTTGCTTATACGCCAGGGGTTGCAGAACCTGTTCGGGCGATTAAAGCGAATCCAGACGAAGCTTATCGTTATACACTCAAATCCAATTTGGTCGGGGTGATTACCAATGGTACGGCTGTTTTAGGATTAGGTGATGTCGGTCCCTTAGCTGCAAAACCTGTGATGGAAGGTAAGGCAGTTTTGTTCAAGCGTTTTGCGAATATTGACGTATTTGATATTGAAATTGCAGCCTCTGATCCACAAGAATTTATTAATACCGTTGCGCGCATTGCGCCTACCTTTGGTGGGATCAATTTGGAAGACATCAAAGGACCTCAATGTTTTGAGATTGAGCAAGCATTGATCGATCGTTTAGATATCCCTGTTTTTCATGACGATCAGCATGGTACAGCGATTATCATTGTTGCGGCCTTGCTAAACGCCTTAGAATTGCAGCAAAAAGAGCTTTCAGAAGTTCAGGTTGTCTGCGTCGGTGCAGGTGCCGCTGGCATCGCATCGATGCGCTTATTGATAGCAATGGGATTGCGTCGCGATCAGATTTTGATGATAGATAGACAAGGTGTGATTCATACTGGCCGAACTGACTTAAATACGCATAAATTTGCTTTGGCTGCTGAAACGGATAAACGTACTTTAGAAGAAGCGATTGTCGATGCGGATGTCTTTATTGGTGTTTCTGGCCCTGATTTGCTGACGGCACGTATGTTGCAAAGCATGGCGAAAAAGCCAGTTGTTTTTGCTTTATCCAATCCTGATCCAGAAATTGATCCAAAATTAGCGCATTCGGTGCGTGATGATTTAATTTTAGCCACAGGTAGAAGTGATTATCCTAATCAGGTAAACAATGTACTTTGTTTCCCTTATATTTTCCGTGGTGCGCTCGATGTGCGTGCTCGCTGTATTAACCAAGAAATGATGATGGCGGCGGTTCATGCGATTTGCAGTTTGGCAAAAGAACCTGTGCCAGAAGTGGTTTTAAAATGTTATGGGGCAACTCAACCAATGACGTATGGTCCCGATTACATTTTGCCCAAACCAACGGATCCCAGATTGTTACCGGTAGTAAGTGCGGCAGTGGCAAAAGTGGCCATCGAAACGGGTGTAGCGCGTTTACCGTATCCTGCGCATTACCCGCTTGAACCCTTGAAGGAAGTTCATAAACCGCAGTTGGCAGCAGTAGAACATTCATAATTTCATAGGAAGAAAAGGAGAAAAACATGGCGCATAAGAAGATTGCGTTGATTGGCGCAGGCAATATCGGCGGAACATTGGCACATTTAGCTCTTTCTAAAGGATTGGGCGATGTTGTTTTATTTGATGTGGTTGAAGGTGTGCCACAGGGTAAAGCATTAGATTTATCACAATGCGGCCCTATTGAAGGATTTGATGCCAAAATTGTTGGAACGAATCAATACAAAGATATCCAAGATGCGGATGTTGTGATTGTGACCGCAGGGATCCCTCGTAAGCCTGGTATGAGCCGAGATGATTTACTTGCGATTAATGCAAAGGTGATGAAAGAAGTCGGTGCAGGCATTAAGCAATATTGCCCTAAAGCTTTTGTGATCTGTGTCACTAATCCTTTAGATGTGATGGTGAAAGTATTGCAAGATGCATCCGGTGTTTCTGATCAAATGATCGTCGGCATGGCAGGCGTATTAGATTCCGCACGCTTTAGAACTTTCTTGGCATGGGAATTTGGCGTTTCAGTAGAAGAAGTTCAAGCCTACGTATTAGGTGGTCATGGCGATGCGATGGTACCTTTGGTAGAGAAGAGCAATATCGCTGGCGTTAGTTTGACTGATTTGGTCAAGCAAGGAAAAATCAGCCAAGAAAAATTGGATGAAATTGTGAAAAGAACGCGTAATGGTGGTGGTGAAATCGTTGCCTTGTTAAAAACAGGCTCTGCATTTTATGCCCCTGCTACGGCTGCTATCACCATGGCGGAATCCTATCTCTTGGATAAAAAGCGAATTCTACCCTGCGCTGCGAAGCTGAAAACCGGCCAATATGGCGTAAAGCAACCACTATTTGTGGGGGTGCCTGCCAAGATTGGTGGTAAAGGCGTAGAAGAAGTCATTGAAGTGTCTCTCACCGAAGCTGAACGTCAAAACTTGCAGTTATCAATAGATGCTGTGATTGAATTATGCGCAGCGGCGGATAAGTTGTAATAAAATCCTTTCTGTCTTCTGGGCCAGCTACTTGCCACGCCGAAGCTTCTTAGCGAAGGTGGGTGCTGGCTCATTCCTCTCGTAAATGCACTCCTTTTGAAATTTTGGATCTTTGTGTCTGCGCAGCAGACAAATTCCCCTCTACCGCGTCGCGGGAGAGGTCGCTGCTTGAATCGCGTCGAAGCTTTAGCGTAGGCGGATAGAAGCGGGTGAGGGAAGAAATGTTGAGTTAATGCTCAATGATAAAATTGTGTTTTGTGAGCGAAGCGAACAAATCTCCCACTTTGTAAAGGGGGAGCGCTTAGCTTGCTAAGCGCAGGGGGATTTAGGTGCAGCACGGAGCGAAGAAAATCCCCCCGCAGCCGTCTACGCGTTGCTTCGTCGGCAGCGGCCCCCTTTACAAAGTGGGCGAAGATGCGCTACGCGCTGAGCGAGATTTATTTTCATTTGTTTCGGGTGAGCGAAGAAATTCAGGGTAATGATGAATGATAGAGTTGTGTCGTGTGAGCGAAGCGAACAAAACTCCCACTTTGTAAAGGGGGAGCGCTTAGCTTGCTAAGCGTAGGGGGATTTAGGTGAAGCACGCAAAGAGGCTAAGAAAATCCCCCCTCAGCCGTCTACGCGTTGCTTCGTCGGCAGCGGCCTCTTTTACAAAGTGGGCGAAGATGCGCTACGCGCTGAGCGAGATTTATTTTCATTTGTTTCGGGTGAGCGAAGAAATTCAGGGTAATGATGAATGATAGAGTTGTGTCATGTGAGCGAAGCGAACAAAACTCCCACTTTGTAAAGGGGGAGCGCTTAGCTTGCTAAGCGTAGGGGGATTTAGTTGAAGCACGCAAAGAGGCTAAGAAAATCCCCCCACAGCCGCCTACGCATTGCTGCGACGGCAGCGGCCCCCTTTACTAAGTGGGCAAAGATGCGCGCTACGCGCGCGGAGTGTAATTTATTTTTCATTAGTTGCGGAGAATTAAACGAGAAATGCTGATTTCTGACGAGAGCGAAGCAGCCTGTTCGTCGAAACTTTGGATAGCCGCGTGTGAAGGAAGAGATGAGTAGTTCGAGTGAAAATCTGCTTATCTTTTTAAATTAAAAAAACATATTCTTTTAATTTGCTTACGGTTTTAGGCAAAGTTTGTTTAGTTAGTATTTCAAGATATTTTTCAGCTTCAATAGTTGGATTTTTCAAAGTGCTACGAAGCCTTTTTATAGCACCACAAATGATTCCCGAAGCACTTTCAAATAATTGTGAGATAAAATCATCTGGATGTTGGGCTTCTATCCCATGAGGTAAAGTATAGCTAGCTGGGAAATCTTTTAGATTAAAAGTGATTATCGTTGTTGCTGATGAATGAATTGCCGCGGCTAATACATGTCGATCATTTGGATCTGGTAGTGTGATTGTTTCTATAAGGGGTTCATAACCTGTGACCAATGAATCGCGCACATGAGCATCCATTAAATGTCGTGTTCGTTCTAACTGTTCTCTTTTGAGCTCAGTTCTATCATGCAGTAGATTTCGTATCCATTCTTCGTGTATATGGTGCGTCCATTTTGCTTTAAATAGGTCTGTCATGGCTAAATGCATGAGAAGATCTCGAAGAGGGGCCGGATAGAGCACACAAGAATCATAAACAACTATTAAACGACTCACTACTCTTCATATCCCATTTTTAATTTTTGTGCTTCTTCAGTCAGTTCGGCAAGTGCTTTAAAACGCGCTTCATCTTCTTTCACTTTGTATGCTATTACATCTTTAGCAAGAATACGACGTTTTGTACCTACTTTTCGGAAAGGGATCTTACCTTCTTCTAATAGGTTGACGAAATATGGTCTTGAAACATTTAACAATTCAGCTGCTTCTTGCGTGGAGAGTTCGTGATGAATAGGAACAAGTGTGACAGCATTTCCTTCCGCCATTTGAGCTAGGATATCGACAAGTAGACGTAGTGCTGCTGCAGGTAATTCAATTTTTTCCTGCTTTTTTCCTTTCTTGATTACAATTTCTGGATTTTGTTTTGAGTTTATAAACGCAGCTAACGCTCTACTGGATTGTTCAGCAAGTAGAGCGTCGGCTTCTGAAGGTAGATTGATTTCAACATGCTTGGGCTTCATAGCATTACGTACCATTAAAAATTGTTTATAAAGCAAGTATAGCACAAACGAAATAAACGAAACAAAAGAAATATTCGAAAAATGACTTTATGAGGTGTATATACATAAAAAGGTTAATATTTGTTGAGCTAAAATTAAAGCAATTATTAAGGAGTGATTAAAAATGGCTAAAGAAATCCAGTATAAAGATGGTAAAATTAAATCACATCCCAATAAACTTAAAGAAACACCTGAATTTAGTCCTTCAGGAATTATTCAATATTCTGTTAATGGTGAGATAAGAGAAGCGACAGTCGGTAAGTTGAATATTCCTGACGACGAATGGATTTGTCATTCGGAAGCGGAAGCTGATGAAGTTTTTGTGCGACATGCAAAGGTGTGGATTGATAACAATCTATAGGATTTTTCAGCACAATGTTGCAAGCATAAAATTCCTACGCTAATATACACGCTAACGCACTGCAAAGATGTTGACGCATCTTTACAGTGCTAATCACAAGCAAAAACTTAACTGGAGTTTTCACCCATGACTAAGCGCATTGTATTACATACATTCCATATAACAAGTCTTGATTCATACTAACTAGGCATTTTTCAGCAAATTTTTTCAAATCTTAACGATTTGGGTTTATTTTCTGACCTAAGCTAGGATGCAGTGTTATGCATGACGGACTTCTTTTGCCTCAAATTTGTGCAACGAATTTTTGTGCCTCAAAGCAATGGTTCGGCTATCTAAAAGAGATCATTCATCATCCACTCTTGCAGGAAGAAGAAAAGATCTTATGGATGTGGCTCGCTATCCACTGCACAAATCATTCTTCATTCACGTGTTCATTTACTTATGAACAAATTGCCTGTGCCGTGAATAAACCCGCGCGGGGGATCCACCGCATTCTGTTTCGCTTAAAAATCATGGGTCTTTTACAAGGCAATATACCGATATGGTATGGAAAATTAACCATGCCAATGATGTATGAGATGCGCACCATTAGATTAGTATTGCCATTAAAAATTGTAGATAAAGATTTTTTGAATGAAACCATTTTACCGCCAAGAAAGCAGCGACAAATCAATTTGAATTTAGCAAGCCGCAGTCCGCCCGTACCAAGGAAGGCAAAAGATTGGCATGCCTTGATGAGTATCAGTTTTAATACAGCAACTTGGATGCTCAAAAAGGTGTGCCGGTTTTTTGGTGAGGATTTAAATTGGAGAAAGAGGATGTGGAAGATGATGAGATCGTGAGCTTTACATTTTTGATTTTCATTAGTTGTTGAAAATCAAAAGACCCTCACCCTAACCCTCTCCCGAAACGGGAGAGGGGACCGGAATATGGATCTTGCGTCTGCGAAGCAGACATATTCCCTCTACCCCTACGCGGGGCTTGTCCCCAGCAGGGGAAGAGGTCGCTGCTTGAATCGCGCCGAAGCTTTAGCGTAGGCGGATAGCAGCGGGTGAGGGAAGAAATGTTGAGTTAATGATCAATGATAAAATTGTGTTTTGTGAGCGAAGCGAACAAATCTCCCACTTTGTAAAGGGGGAGCGCTTAGCTTGCTAAGCGCAGGGGGATTTAGGTGCAGCACGGAGCGAAGAAAATCCCCCCGCAGCCGTCTACGCGTTGCTTCGTCGGCAGCGGCCCCCTTTACAAAGTGGGCGAAGATGCGCTACGCGCTGAGCGAGATTTATTTTCATTTGTTTCGGGTGAGCGAAGAAATTCAGGGTAATGATGAATGATAGAGTTGTGTCGTGTGAGCGAAGCGAACAAAACTCCCACTTTGTAAAGGGGGAGCGCTTAGCTTGCTAAGCGTAGGGGGATTTAGGTGAAGCACGCAAAGAGGCTAAGAAAATCCCCCCGCAGCCGTCTACGCGTTGCTTCGTCGGCAGCGGCCTCTTTGCAAATGGGCGAATGTGCGCGAAGACCCTCACCCTAACCCTCTCCCGAAACGGGAGAGGGGACCGGAATATGGATCTTGCGTCTGCGTAGCAGACATATTTCCCTCTATCGCTATGCGAGAGAGGTCGCTGCTTGAATCGCGCCGAAGCTTTAGCGTAGGCGGATAGCAGCGGGTGAGGGAAGAAATGGTGGGTGCTTGTGATCATAGTTTTGTCAATCTATGATCTTTCTTCACCAATTTTTCGCTTTCTATCGAATAGCAAATTTCTTTCTTCTCACAGGCAATCTGTAAATCAAAATGATGCGTTAGCGGCAAGCTATTAGTATTAAAGTCAGCATGTGGCAAATTAAAATCTGGATCAGTTTCTTTTAAAAATCCCCATAGATCATGCAAAAAAGTATTGTTGAAATCATCAAGATTGTTATTAGGTTTTTTTTGATTTTCCTTATTATCTTCTAATTGCTCAATCAAAGATGCAATATCATAACTTGATAACGTAGCAAAATCTTTTAGCAAAGTTTGCAGCGAATTCTCGTTTTCTAAATTCAAAATAGATATTTTATTAACTTCTCCATTGTTGCTGATCTTGCGAAACTGACAACCGCAGCGTTCATAAAATTTTTTTAGTTGAAATGAAGAGGGTTGGCCATTGAGAGAACAACCGGTAATCATTTTGCATCCATAGAGTATTGATACTAAAACAGCGCTATACCATAAAAAAGAGCCTAATCTTTTACTTTGATGTTGGCGAGAAACCGCAAGATTGGCAACCAAGCAACGACGTGTGGCTAAATTTACTCGAAAATACACTGCGCCAATGACTTCATCTTTTGTTGAAGTTAACATCAAGCAACGTTCAATGGTGCAACGCATAGGGATTGAGGCATTGTGTGTAGCATGACCATTGCTCATATCAGGTACGCAATCGCTGGAATACTCAAATAATTTTCTTACGCTCTGATAGTTTTTTAGCCTCTTTTGTTGTAACACATCCTCAGGAAGAGAAAGTGTCTTTAGACCATTGTATCCCACTAATTTATAAGTAGATGCAAATGTAGAAGAAACTAATAAATTGTTTAGTTCTTTTTTGATAGCAGATTCACGGGGAATAGAATAGGTTAAAAAATGTTCCTTTTCCTTTTCTGAAGAGCATCCTTCCAGCATGATATTATTCCCTCTCCCTGGTGATTAAGAACTGTATCATACTAAAGAAACCAATATGGTCAACTCTGGGTAGGTTAAGTGAACAGAGGTACAAACCACTCGCCGAAAGGTCGTGAAATCAAACTTGTACCATGAATGAAAAAATTACGCAGTGTGAGCGAAGCGAACAAAACTCCCACTTTGTAAAGGGGGAGCGCTTAGCTTGCTAAGCGTAGGGGGATTTAGGTGAAGCACATAGAAAAATAGAAGAAAATCCCCCCTCAGCCACCTACGCGTTGCTTCGTCGGCAGCGGCCCCCTTTACAAAGTGGGCGAAGATGCGCTACGCGCGGAGCGAGATTTATTTTCATTTGTTTCGGGTGAGCGAAGAAATTCAGGGTAATGATGAATGATAGAGTTGTGTCGTGTGAGCGAAGCGAACAAAACTCCCACTTTGCAAAGGGGGAGCGCTTAGCTTGCTAAGCGTAGGGGGATTTAGGTGAAGCACGCAAAGAGGCTAAGAAAATCCCCCCGCAGCCGCCTACGCGTTGCCTCGTCGGCAGCGGCCCCCTTTACAAAGTGGGCGAAGATGCGCTACGCGCGGAGCGAGATTTATTTTCATTTGTTTCGGGTGAGGGAAGAAATTCAGGTAATGATGAATGATAGAGTTGTGCAGTGTGAGCGAAGCGAACAAAACTCCCACTTTGCAAAGAGGGAGCGCTTAGCTTGCTAAGCGCAGGGGGATTTAGTTGAAGCACGGAGCGAAGAAAATCCCCCCTCAGCCACCTACGCCTTGCTTCGTCGGCAGCGGCCCCCTTTACAAAGTGGGCGAAGATGCGCTACGCGCGGAGCGAGATTTATTTTCATTTGTTTCGGGTGAGGGAAGAAATGTTGGATTCATGATGAATAATAAAATTGTGCAGAGTGAGCGAAGCGAACAAATCTCCCACTTTGCAAAGGGGGAGCGCTTAGCTTGCTAAGCGTAGGGGGATTTAGGTGAAGCACGCAAAGAGGTTAAGAAAATCCCCCCGCAGCCGCCTACGCCTTGCTTCGACGGCAGCGGCCCCCTTTACAAAGTGGGCGAAGATGCGCTACGCGCGGAGCGAGATTTATTTTCATTTGTTTCGGGTGAGGGAAAAAATGTTGGATTCATGATGAATAATAAAATTGTGCAGTGTGAGCGAAGCGAACAAAACTCCCACTTTGTAAAGGGGGAGCGCTTAGCTTGCTAAGCGCAGGGGGATTTAGGTGAAGCACGCAAAGAGGCTAAGATAATCCCCCCGCAGCCGCCTACGCGTTGCTTCGTCGGCAGCGGCCCCTTTGCAAATGGGCGAATGCGCGCTAAGACCCTCACCCTAACTCTCTCCCGAAGCGGGAGAGGGGATCGTAAAATGGCTCTTGCGTCTTTTAAGCAGTGGACGTAGGTTGGGCCTTACGGCCCAAGCTACTATGTGCACGAAGCGTGATTTCAAAAAAAAAAAGGGGCGTAAGCCCCTTTTTTAAAACAACGTGTCGCCACTGCCACCATGCGGTGTAATGGCATTACGTTCACCGCCATATTGAGCCGCTGCCGTATGTGGCACGGTTTCTTGGCGGAAGATTTCGAAAATAGCATTAGATTGTCCTGGACGTGCCAGTAAACCTGTTGATGGATCGATTTTAACGGTTACCAAGCCACGAGGTTGTTCTGGCCTGGTTTCAGGCACTCCAGCTAAGGCTTCTCCCATAAACTTCATCCAAATAGGTAACGCTGCTTGCGAGCCGTATTCGTCTACGGTACGTGGTTCATCGAAACCTACCCATACACTGGCAACAAGAGATTGATTGTAGCCTGTGTACCAGGCATCCATCTTATTGTTGGTCGTGCCGGTTTTCCCAGCAAGATCGGAGCGATTCAACGCTCTAGCCATACGCCCAGTTCCTGTTTGAATAGCATCTTGTAAGATAGATGTCATGATGAATGCAGTTTGTGGAGAAATAATACGCTTGGCTGCATTCGCATTTGAATCAGATGTAGGTGCAGGTGGCGTTTCCACTAACTCGTCAATAGCATTCTTTTCTTCTGTGAAAGGACTGATTTCTTGCTCGACGAGACGCTGACAATCAGGGCAAACTGTTGGCGCGTTAGCTTCAAAAACGACTTTATCTTGGCTATCCACCACGCGTTGAATAATATGCGGGTTCACTTTATAGCCACCATTAGCAAACGCGGCATAACCTGTGCAAATATCAAGCGGAGAAGCTGTTGCGGTACCTAAAGCAAGAGAAAGTGTTCGTGGCATATTGCGACGTTCAAACCCAAAACGTTCAATCACTTTTAGTGCTCTAGAGATCCCTAAAGATTGCAACAAGCGAATGGATACGAGGTTACGTGATTTGGTTAAGCCCACGCGCAAGCGGGTTGGACCATAGAAGCGACGAGTATCGTTCTGAGGACGCCAAGCATCATCGGCACCACTATCATCTCTGTAGACAACAGGCGCATCATTGATGATGGATGCAGCAGTAAACCCATGTTCAAGCGCCGCTGCATAAACGAAAGGTTTAAAATTAGAGCCTGGCTGACGGGTTGATTGCGTTGCTCGGTTAAAGTGGGAGAGGTTAAAGTCAAACCCACCCACCATGGCAAGTAATGCGCCATTTTTAGGATGCATTGCGACTAATGCCCCTTCAATTTCTGGCAGCTGGCTGAAGGCCCAATCATTTTTTCCTTGCTCTACATAAATGACATCACCTACGCTGACAACGTCACGAGGAGATTGTGGTTCAGGCCCCAGACGCGAGCGAGTTAATTCTTTCTTTGCCCAGCGCATGGTGTCAAAAGAAACCGAAATTTGTTGACGATTAGGTAAAATCGCTTGGATCTTGTTATCGCCAACAGCTAATACAGCTGCAGGTAACGTGATCGCTGTTTTAGGATAAGTTCTTAATTGATCAGCCCATTGCGTGTTGTTAATGGCGCCGTTTGCACCAACAACCAATTTTGCGACAGGACCGCGGTAACCATGACGTTTATCATATTCTAATAAGCCATCTTGCAAGGCGTGCGTTGCAAAATTTTGTAAACGGCTGTCCACGGTGGTATAGGCAACAAAGCCGGAAGTGTAAACATCTGGACCAAATTTTTCGACGAGCTCTCTGCGTGCCAGTTCAGCAACATGAGGTGCTGTCATATCGACCACACGACCATGATATGAGGTAGCAATAGGTGCATTCATAGCTTGTTCAAATTCTGTTTCATTAATAAAACCATAATGCAACATCCGTTTTAAGACATGTGAACGTCGTTTTAATGCAGCATCTGGGTTATTAATAGGATTAATTGCGCTGGGAGCTTGAGGTAAACCTGCAATCATTGCGATTTGAGCTAAATCAAGTTTATCTACCGTTGTACCATAGTAAACTTGCGCTGCGGCTTGCACGCCATAAGCACGTTTACCGAAATAAATTTTATTGAGATAAAGTTCAAGAATTTGATCTTTGGTTAATTCTTTTTCTATTTTTATCGCCAGCAATACTTCATTTAATTTGCGGCCAAATGTTTTTTTACGCGTTAGAAAGAAATTTCTAGCGACCTGCATGGTAATGGTGCTAGCGCCTTGCGCTTTGGTGCCACTGGCTAATAAATGCAAAGTAGCGCGCGCCATACCGCGTAAGTCAACGCCATTATGTTCATAAAAGCGGCGATCTTCTGTCGCTAAAATGGCATTTTTTAAGATTTCTGGCACATCTTTGATAGGAATAGGGGTACGACGCTTTTCGCCGTATTCTCCAATCAGTTTTCCGTCAGCGGTATAAATCTTTAAAGGAACCTGAAGTTGGATTTCTTCCAAAATATTGACGGTAGGAAGTTGCGCATTGGTGTATAACAAAATGACCACTAATGCACATAAGCCTGCTACGCCTGTGCTGACCAGTACTCGGATAAAGATATTAAAAAAATTATTCATCTTTCAATTATACCAAAGATAGTGTCAAAACAATGGAATTTTAGGCCAGGCGTCCAGTCATCGGCAATCGCAGTATAGTGAAATAGTGAAGGATTACCAGTAAAGAAGCTAAAACCATGGCGCATCAAACAATTATAAGAAAGTCTTATTGCTAAAAAATAGTGAGAAGTCGAACGCTAAGGCATATCATGCGCTATCTCAGGGCTGTCGAAAAGTTGCTAGATTGTCTCCAGCAGCTAGTCTTGAGTTAGGCTCCTGTTATTTTGTGGATTGTAAATATTTAATTTATTTTACATACAAAAGTAATTCAGCTTATATATGATCTCTATAGCGAATCTAGAGCTATAGATGTTTCTGTGAACTTTCTCGTCTAAAGGACGAAATGTTATCTGGGAAAAGATAACAGCGTGCAGGGTAAAGGGAATAGCATTGTGGAATTAACCCTATTTAAACATAAATATCCCACTTTAGTGGGCGTTGATATCAGCTCTGCGTCTGTAAAGCTGCTGGAATTAAGTCATACTTCCCAGGGATACCGCGTGGAAAGTTATGCAGTTGAGCATTTACCTGCAGATGCGATGCAAGAAAAAGAAATAAAAAATGTAGAAGCGATTGGTATGGCTGTGTCACATGTCGTCAAACGATCACGCACACGTACAAAATACGCTGCCATTGCATTAGCGGGTTCATCGGTGATTACAAAAGTGATCCAAATGAATGCAGGACTAACAGATAATGAATTAGCAGCCCAAATCCAATTAGAAGCAGAGCGATACATCCCTTACCCTATGGCTGAGGTAAATATCGATTTTCAGGTATTAGGACCTTCAAGTAAAAATCCTGAATTCGTGGATGTGCTTTTAGCTGCATCGCGAACAGAAATGCTAGATACGCTGGTTGAAATACTCAGTCTTGGGGGGTTGACGGCTAAAGTAGTGGATATTGAAGCGTATGCACTTGAGCGTGCTTTTAGCTTGATAGCCAATCAATTACCACCAAAAGCTGCAGCGCAAACAATCGCAATTGTTGATATTGGATCGGCAATGACTACTTTTAGTGTGTTACAAAATGGTGCAACCGTTTATACCCGAGATCAAATTTTTGGTGGAAAACAGCTAACAGAAGAGATCCAGCGTCGTTATGGTTTAACGTTTGAAGAAGCGACATTAGCAAAGAAACAAGGTGGACTTCCAGAAGATTATATTTCAGAGGTGCTTGAACCTTTTAAGGATGCAGTGGTTCAACAAGTCAGTCGCTCATTGCAGTTTTTCTTTTCTTCAAGTGAGACGCCTGAAATTGATCATATTATTTTGGCAGGAGGCACCGCGACCTTGTCAGGTCTTGCGCAGCGCGTTGAAGAAAAAATGGGCATTCCTTGTTTAGTTGCTAACCCTTTCGCCAATATGTCTATTGCCTCAAGAGTAAGTGTGCCGACGATACATGCTGATGCTCCTTCGTTAATGATCTGTTGTGGTCTGGCAATGAGGAGCTTCGTTCATGACCATCAATATTAATTTGCTCCCCTGGCGGGAAGAGCGTAAAGAACAACAGAGAAGAGAATTCATTTCCATGGCTGGATTAGGCATCGTTGTTGCTTCAGGTTTGATGCTTTGTATCCATATGATTATTGGCCGTCAAATTGCGTTTCAAAATGAAAATAATGATTACTTAAAAGCGCAAATCAAACAATTAGATATGCAGATCGCTGAAATTGAAGCATTACAAAAAGAGAAAGCTCAATTATTAGCAAGAATGGAAATCATTCAACAATTACAAACCAATCGTCCACAAGTAGTACGACTATTTGATGGGATTGTGCATACTGTGCCTGAAGGATTGTATTTGACCAATTTAACACGCACCGGAGCGCATATCGTTTTGGATGGTAAAGCAGAATCAAACACACGCGTCTCAACTTTTATGCGTAATATTGAATCATCGCATTGGCTTAAAGATCCTGTCCTAACCGTGATTCAAGCTGATATGCCCAAAGATGGTAAACCATCGGATAAGCAAGTGGATAAGATGATTGGTTTTAATTTGCAGGCAGAGCAGGTGATTGATGAGCAGGCTAATCTCAATAAGTTGTTAAAAGAAGATAGTTCAAAAACAGGGGTTCAAGCACAAGGGAAACCGCCAACTCCAGGAAACAGTTCAGCGCCACCTAATCCTAACCCAGCGGCGCCAAGCCCTAAAATCAAATAATGGTAAAACATGAATATTGATTTGAATGATTTGGATTTAAATAGCATAGGCACTTGGCCCTTACCGGCCAAGATAATTGCTATTGTTTTTTTGAGCATCATTATCATCTTTTTAGGCTATTGGACCGATACTAAAAAGCAATTGGCAGTATTAGATGCTGCAGATGCTGAAGAATTAAAATTGCGCCAAACCTTTGAGAACAAGCAAAGCAAAGCGGCGAATTTGGAGGCCTATAAAGAACAAATGGCTACCATGAAAGCTTCCTTTGGTGCTCTATTACGCCAGCTTCCAGAAAAAACAGAGGTTCCAGGGTTAATTGAAGATATTTCTCACCAAGGGCTTGCAACAGGATTGGAATTTCGCACCATTCGTCTTTTGCCAGAAAAGGAAATCGATTTCTATGTAGAGCTTCCCATTGAAATTTCCGTTGTAGGAAATTTCCATCAATTCGGTGAATTTGTCAGTAATATTGCAGCACTTCCTCGTATTGTCACCTTACATGACTTTTCTATTCGTCCGATAACACCTGAGGCTTCGGGGGATAATTTGGTGATGAATATTACCGCGCGAACTTATCGCTATACTGCTGGCGAAAAAGAAAGTGAAACAAAAAATGAGACAAAATAAGCTTATCATGCTCAGAACCATCCTCTCATTGCTTGTTTGTTGCCTGATAACAACGGGTTGCGGCAATAAAGAAAAGAGGGCTGAGCTAGAAGCTTATGTCAAGAAAACCAAAAGTCGTGCAATCAAAGAAATCGAGCCTTTACCAGAAGTGAAACCTTATGAAACATTTACTTATAAAGACTCAAACTTACGTAGCCCTTTTGTACCTTCAACTATTGAAGAAATTGCTAAAAAAATTCCAAATGACAATGGCATCCGACCTGATGTGAATCGTCGAAAAGAGCCTCTGGAAGCGTATCCATTGGATACGTTGCGTATGGTGGGGACTTTAGAAAAAGATGGAAAAAAATGGGGAATTGTTGTTGATAAAGATGGAACGGTTCATCGTTTGACAGTAGGAAATTATGTAGGGCAAAACGAAGGACGCATTTATGAGATCAATGAGGAAAAAATGTTAATTAACGAGATAATCCCAGATCCCAGCGGCGGATGGCGTGAACGTAAAGCCTCTCTTGCGCTCGTGGGTGATACGGCATCCGCTAAGAATAAGCCAAAATAGATGCCGGGGATAAAGGTAAAAGAAGATGAGTGAGGACAGAACAATGATGTCTAAAATAGTTTCGAGAAGCCTGTTATTGCTAACAGGAATATTTTTGCTCAGCGCTCAGATGTTTCTGGCGTTCCCTGTCTTTGCTGCAGAACCTCGTCTTGAAAGTATTAAGGTGAGTCAATTAGACGGCGATCGTATACGTTTAAATGTGTCATTGAGTGCTGCCGTTGGTGCACCGAAAAGTTTTGCTATCGAAAATCCTGCACGCATATGTTTTGATTTTCCAGGAGTAAAAAATGGATTGTCGCGCGCAGCTTCCAGGGCAGAATACAATGTAGGTGTTATTAAACGTGTCACTGTATTAGAAGGTGCAGGTAAAACTCGCGTAGTGATTGATTTGAATAAATCTGTTCCTTTTGAGGCGCAAACACAAGGGCAACAAACGTTAATTACCTTAGCCGGCAGTATCCCGACAAAGCAAACCGGAAGCACTCCATTTAGTGGGCAATTTTCTTCAAAAGAGGCGTCTTCGGGGTTTAATTTAAGAGACATTGATTTTCGTCGTGGAACAGATGGTGATGGTCGCGTCGTGATTGATTTATCAGACGCTCGGATCCCGATTGATTTAAAAGAAGAAGGCCAACAAATTCGTATACGGTTTGCGCAAACACAACTACCGGCGCGTTTGCAGCATAAATTAGATGTGACGGATTTCGGTACCCCCGTCACGATGATTAATACTATTAGACAAGGACAAGATGTAGAAATGACCATTCATGTGAATGGTTATTATGAAAATATTGCTTACCAGGCAGACAGACGCTTCACCATCGAGGTGAGACCTATGTCGCAAGAAGCCAAAGAACAACTCCAGAAAAAAACCTTTAAATACACTGGCGAGCGTTTATCATTAAATTTCCAAGATATTGAGGTACGTGCTGTTTTACAATTAATTGCTGATTTTACTGGCTTGAATATTGTCACAAGTGATACAGTCACTGGGAATGTGACGTTGCGCTTACGTAATGTTCCTTGGGATCAAGCTCTAGATATTATTTTAAAAACAAAAGGCTTGTCTAAACGGCAAAATGGAAATGTGTTATTGATTGGGCCAACAGAGGAAATGGCAGCCAGAGAGAAGCTTGAATTACAAAGCACTCAACAAGTACAGGATTTGTCCCCTTTGCGCGCGGAATATCTTCAGGTGAATTATGCCAAAGCGGCGGATATTGCCGCACTTCTCAAAACGGATAAGAATTCGATGCTTTCGCCTCGAGGTACGGTTTCGGTGGATGAACGCACCAATACGTTGTTGGTCCAAGATACTGCTGCAAAAATAGAAGAGGTTCGTTCTTTAATTGCACGTTTGGATATTCCTATCAGACAGGTGCTGATTGAGTCGAGAATTGTGCTGGCATCAGATGATTTCCAGGATATCTTAGGTATTCAAATGGGCGTTGCTTCTAAAATGCGACCTGGTAAAGAGCCGGTATTAGGTGTTGCAGGTTCAGTGTTAGGGCCCGGTGGCACCGGATCTAGTACCGTAGCATTGGGTGCACCCCCTGCCTCTGTCAATGTTGGAGACAGGCAGTCTTTGAATATGTTGCAAACCTTACCGCTCTCTGGCAGCAATACTTCACTTGCGCAAATTGGTTTAACATTAGCTCGATTGCCTGGGGGAACTGTTTTAGATCTTGAATTACAGGCGTTAGAATCTGAGGGACTTAGCAAGATAGTGGCCAGTCCTCGTTTAGTCACCTCTAATCAGCAAATGGCTTATATTGAGCAGGGGACAGAAATTCCTTATCAGGAATCTACCTCAAGTGGCGCAGCTTCGATTGCATTTAAGAAAGCGGTGCTACGTTTAGAAGTCACACCTCAAATTACACCAGATGACCACATTATTATGGATTTGAAAGTCAATGATGACAGCGTCGGTGCCGTGACAAATGGGGTTCCTGCGATTAATACAAAAGAGATGCATACCAAAGTATTGGTCAATAATGGCGAGACTTTGGTCTTGGGAGGAATTTATACTCAAACCAAGAATTCTCAAATAGATAGAATTCCCTTTTTCGGTAGGCTACCTTTAGTGGGTTGGATGTTCAAAAATCAGAATATCAGCGATCAAAGAAGTGAATTGATGATCTTTGTAACACCCAAAATTATCCAAGAGGAGATGGCTTAGCCTAATAAGGGGATAAACGGTTGAAGGTAGCTAAGCTGAGGCACTAGGGAGCTGAAACGATGGGAGAGGCCTCCCGACCGATAATCAACTCAGCATTCCCTCGATTCGGGTCGTCTTCCAATGGTATACTCATGACCCAGTTATGAGGTGGCACTTGCATTACGTGCATTTAGTGTGCATCCTTGCTGAGAATCATTAGCGATACTTAAGTGTCGCAAAGTTAGTTACTTGCTTTTTTGCACAAACAATAGCTGAGCCAAGTTGGAACCATGAAGCGATCTGTTAACCTATTTCTCGTTGGCCCTATGGGGGCTGGAAAAAGCACAATAGGTAAACAACTGGCTAAAGAATTAAAGCTCGAATTCTTCGATGCTGATCAAGAAATTGAAGCCCGAACTGGTGCTGACATCGCATGGATATTTGATGTTGAGGGTGAAGAAGGATTTAGAAAAAGGGAAGCGTCAGTAATCGATGAGCTTAGCCAACGTCAGGGCATTGTGCTTGCTACAGGAGGCGGAGCAGTTCTTAATACTGAAAACCGCACGAGATTAGCTGCCCGAGGGACAGTTGTTTATCTATATACTTCGGTGGAACAACAAGTTCGTCGAACGGCACGTGATAAACGTCGGCCGTTACTACGAACGGAAACACCAGAATCTACATTAAGAGAATTAATGGCTTTGCGCGATCCACTTTATCGTGAGGTTGCAGATGTAGTCGTTGCGACAGATGGTCGCACCGTGCGTTCGGTCTCAACCGAAGTCATTAGACTTTTAGAGCGTGATCAGTTGGGTTAGTCTTTTGGCAACAGCTGATCACTTATTACCTTCTTCTCATCCCATTTGGGTATCGACCGCAAGTGGGAGTTATCCTATCTGGACTGGTTATCATCTGTTAGCTGAAAAATCTTTTCTTCAGCCCTACCTTGCAGGAAAACAGGTTTTTATTTTAAGCCATCCTGAAATTGCAGCGCATTATCTTTCTTGCTTAAAGCAAACTTGCTTAGCTGCTGGAGCGGAACAAATTGATGAGTTGCTCATTCCTTCCGGCGACGCACATAAAGTCTTGAGCAGTGTTGAGCAAATATGGACAGCGATGCTGTCTCGCCATCATTATCGTGATACGACCATTATTGCCTTAGGTGGTGGGATGATAGGAGATTTAGCGGGATTCGCTGCAGCGTGTTACATGCGCGGAGTGGCCTTTATACAATATCCAACTACTTTGCTGGCTCAGATTGATGCCGCGGTTGGCGGGAAAACAGCGATTAATTATCCGCATGGTAAGAATATGATTGGGGCTTTCCATCATCCTCGTCTGATTATATCTGATTTAGCTACCTTGAATACATTACCTAAGCGAGAATTTATCGCAGGTATTGCTGAGCTTATTAAGTATGGGGTAGCGCTTGATAGTGATTTCTTCGATTGGATAAAAAGTCACATAGATGACATTTTGTGTTTCAAACCTGAAGCGATATCTTTTGCGGTGAGAAAGGCTTGTCAGCTAAAGGCAGAAATCATTTCATTGGATGAGAAAGATCAGGGGCCGCGCGTTGTACTTAATTTTGGTCATACAGTCGCTCATGCGTTGGAAGCATTACTAGATTACAGCGCGCTGTTGCATGGTGAGGCGGTAGCCATAGGAATGGTTGTTGCTTTGCACCTTTCTTTTTTACGCGGATCCATTGATAAATCTATGTTAGATGACATAGTTAATTTGTTAAATTCGTTAAAATTACCAACAAAATTGCCTTCTACTATAACGACAGTAGAGATTTTGACTAAAATAAAGCATGATAAAAAACATTTTCGCAATCAATTACGATGGGTTTTGCTTGATACCATAGGAAAAGCCAGTATTTGTGAAGAGATCACAGATCAGCAAATAACGCAGGCATTGCTAATGTGTGGTGCAAAACCTTGAGTCCTTAACCCAACACAGGTAGGGATACCATGAATAAATCTAAAAAAATGCAGTTTAATGATTTATTAGAAGACCAGCGGTCTCACACCTTTATAACACCAGCATGGCAAGAACATGCCGAAATGGTGTCTCATTTTTGCCAATTTAGCCAAAATGTACTGTTAATTGTGGCACCAGAAAGCGGCGGAAAAACAACTTTTTTGAAGCATGTCTTAAGTAAGCCTGCAGCGAAGCTGCGAACCCATACGATTTATGCTGAGCCGCAAACGACTGTCGAAAGTTTGATGCGAAATGTCATAAAAGGCTTTGATCTAGATTGGGTCGAACTTTCTGCAGTGACTCAACAAGTCCAAGCAAATATAGAGGAAGATTATTTCCAGCAAGAGATCACTTGGGCCTTATTTGTTGATGATGCGCATTTATTATCCAACGAACAATTGCAAGCTTTGCTTGCACTGGTTAAATACGATGTAGAAGCGCGAAAGCATTTACATTTAATTTTATTAGGCGAACCCTCATTAGAATTACGTCTATTAGCGCCTGAGTTTAGCACACTGGTCCAGGGTAAAATGTTTACGTTGGAACTTGAGTCTTGGACGCTGCAAGATTTACAAACACTTTTTGCTCGTGATGCAGCAAAAATAAGCAAGGAACAAATTTCAGTTATTTTCGAGCGTAGCCGTGGATTACCAGGGTATGTCATGCGTGAAAGAGACGCGGCTCTCGGATATTCAACAACAGGAAAAAAAATGACAAAAAGTAATTTCAAATTTTGGGGAATGCACCCAGTTTCATTGGGTATACTAGCCGGTGTGATGATAGGTGGCGGTTATTTATTTTTCAATAGCAGCCAAGATATGGACGGTTCTTCCATTCCTGTCAATGCGGCACAGCCTGCTGAGAATAACTGGTCAAATAACGATATCTCTGCTAAAAAAGCAAACACTGGTGTGGCATTTCATTTTGATAAAGTAGATAACTCGGATATCGTTGAAGAAGATATGACGCCTGAACAGGGTGCTACGGCAATGCCATTAGCAAATACTGTACCCGTCTTAGGCTCAGAGAATAGCAAAACTATTGAAAATAATGTGCATCAAAATACTGATAGTGCAAAACCAACAACAACAGCTAGCCCGACAGCGCCTGTTGTTGAGCAAAAGACGCAAGTGCAGAAAGCTGTGCCAAAAGAAGTTACCAAAACTGCAGAAGCGCCAGCAATTAAACCTGCAGATTCAGAAAAGAAAGTATTAAAAAATGAAGCTAAAGATTCTGCGCGAAAATCGTTAAGCCAAGAAGAACTTCACTTATTGTCTGCTGATCGTCATCACTATACTTTGCAATTGTTAGGCGCAAGCAAGATTGAGAGCGTGAATCAGTTTATTCGACAACATAATTTGCAAGATAAAACACATTTTGTTCGTACCAAGCGCGCAGGTAAAGATTGGTATATTGTTGTCTATGGTGATTATCCTTCAGCGCAAGCAGCTAAAGCTGCGGCTAAAACGATTCCGGAGTCATTAAGAAAAACGAAGCTTGAACCTTGGGTGAGAGAAATCCACGCTGTTCAAGAGGACATTCGTCTTTCACAGAATGGGTGATATCTTAAAATCTCTTCTCTCCCTTGAGGGAGGGGAGAGATATTCTAGAACTTTGCCCCCTTTCTCAGTCGCGATAAAGTCAGGAAAAAGGTAAAATATCCTTTTCACCCTAAATTTAAGTCAGTTTAATAATGCAATCCTCATTTCGCTTTATCAATGCACTTAAACGTCAACCTGTGGATAGTACACCAGTGTGGTTTATGCGCCAGGCTGGGCGCTATCTTCCAGAATATCGAGCTATTAGGGAACGTGTTGGCGGTTTTTTAGGGATGTGCAAAAATCCTGAAATCGCGTGTGAAATCACATTACAACCCTTGCAACGTTTTGATCTAGATGCTGCTATCATTTTCTCTGATATCTTAACCATTCCAGATGCCATGGGATTAGGGCTACATTTTAAAGCTAATGAAGGACCGCATTTTGAGCGTCCCATACGTGATAAAGCTGCAGTTGAAAGATTAGCTATCCCAGATATGGAAAGCGATTTAGGATATGTGATGCAAGCTATTCGTTTAGTGTCGCATGAATGCCGTCATCGCGTTCCTTTAATAGGATTTTGTGGAAGCCCATGGACCGTCGCAACCTATATGGTTGAAGGTCAAAGTAGTCGTCATTTTTCAGTGATTAAATCCATGATGTACGATGAACCTGAAACATTATCCGCTTTGTTATCTAAAATAACTCAGGCAAGTTGCCTTTATTTACAAGCACAAATCGCAAATGGTGCGCAGGCAGTCATGATATTTGATACGTGGGGCGGTATATTAAGCCCCCAGAGTTATCAAAGATTTTCACTTAGCTATATGCAAGAAATTGTGCATTATTTAAAATCACGTGCACAAACAGTAGAGATCCCCATTATTTTATTTACTAAACAGGGCGGACAATGGTTAGAAAATATTGCTGCCACAGGTTGCGATGCCATTGGGATTGATTGGACTGTGGACATGGCAAAGGCGAGACAGCGAGTCGGACATCAAGTGGCATTGCAAGGTAATTTAGATCCGGCGGTGCTCTATGCAGAGCCGAAACAGATTGAAGCAAATGTAAAAACCGTGCTGACTGAATACGGCTCAGGATCTGGGCATATATTTAATTTAGGGCATGGTATCTACCCTGATGTTTCACCTGACAATGTTAAAGCAATGATTGAGGCCGTACGTCGATACAGCCCAGCCTTTCATTCAAAAGGAAATGAGCATGGATCACTATAAAGTTATTTTCCCTGGTACTTTTGATCCCATTACCAATGGGCATTTAGATCTAATAGAACGTGCTGCCAAAATGTTTTCTCAAGTAGTGGTTGCAGTTGCTGAAAATACACGTAAGGGCCCTAATTTTGATATTGCAACACGTGTGCAGCTAGCTAAAGAAGTGCTTTCGCCTTTTAAAAATGTCGAAGTACAGGGGTTCTCAAGTCTGCTTGCCCATTTTGTACGTCAACAAGGTGCGCAAGCAATTATTCGCGGTCTAAGGGCTGTATCCGATTTTGAATATGAGTTTCAGTTGGCGAACATGAATCGACGTCTTGCGCCTGAGATTGAGACCATTTTTTTAACCCCTGGCGAACAATATTCATTTATTTCCTCTTCTTTAGTAACTGAAATTGCACAGCTAGGTGGAGATATTTCTGCATTTGTTCCTTCTGCAGTTGTAAATCTATTGCATCAAAAATTTCATAAAGGTTAATTGTGGCACTGAAGATAACTGATGAATGTATTAACTGTGATGTTTGCGAGCCTGAATGCCCAAATGAGGCTATTTCTCAAGGCGAAGAATATTACGTGATTGATCCGCTGCGTTGTACACAGTGTGTTGGACATTTTGATGAGCCTCAATGTCAGCAGGTGTGTCCCGTGGATTGCATTCCGCTTGATCCAGATTTTGAAGAAACGCAGGAAGCGTTATTGGCAAAATATCATGCCTTACAAGCCAAGGCGAAATGAGATTGTCATGTGAGGTCAAATCCTTGCATGAGATGACAAGGACGAAAAAAAATGAATGGAATACGACTCTTTCTCATTCTAAGTGGTTTTGCATTTATTTTATTTGTTAATAATGTACTGGCGCAAAATCCGCCACAAACAGCTATTGCCACGAGTCATCCTTTAGCGTCTAAAGCTGGCATGGAAATAATGCGCCAGGGCGGAAATGCATTTGATGCCGCTGTAACAGTCGCTAGCGTGTTGGCTGTTGTTGAACCTTATAACAGTGGATTAGGTGGGGGTGGTTTTTGGTTGTTAGAAGATAGGCGTAAAGGTAATACTCGAAAAGTTGTTATAGATGCCAGAGAGCGTGCTCCATTAAGGGCAACTCAAGATATGTTTATGGCAGGAGAAATCCCATCTATGCTCGCCAAAGAGGGAGCATTAGCAGCTGCTATTCCTGGGGAAGTGGCAGGGATTGTATATTTAGCTTACAATTATGGCAATTTAGCCTTAGAAAAAACACTGGCGCCTGCTATTCAATTTGCAGAAAATGGATTTCCCGTCGATGAGATTTTTATTAAAAAAATCAAAACGCATCAGTCCCTATTAGAAAAATTTCCGGCAACAAAAGCAATTTTTATCCCACACGATCAAATTCCTACTTTGGGTACGTCATTAAAGCAACCGGCATTAGCTGAAGTATTAAAAATAATTGCAAAGGAAGGCCACTCTGGATTTTACACAGGTTTGATTGCCAATAAATTAGTAAAAGATGTAAAGCAAAATGGAGGGATTTGGTCCCTCGATGATTTAAAGCATTATCAGGTGAATATTCGTGAGCCAATAAAGAGGCAGTATCACGATATGAATATTACCACTGTAGGATTACCTTCTGCAGGAGGAATCGCCTTATTAACTGCTTTAAATATTCTATCTGAATTTGAATTAGATGGGCTCTCGGATGCAGATCATAAGCATTTAATAGTGGAAAGCTTGCGTCGGGCATCTTGCGATCGTGCACGTTATTTAGGCGATCCTGATTTTGTTTCAGTAGATGAGAAAAAGCTATTGAGTAAAGAGCATGCTGATAATTTGCGTGAAACTATCTCGATAAATCATGCAACCTCTAGCGGATCCTTAGCATGTGGCGAAGCAGCAAAAGAAGATAATCATACAACGCACTATTCTATTTTAGATCAACAAGGTAATAGTGTAAGTGCCACCTTAACCATTAATAGCCAATTTGGCTCTGGTGTTATTGCCGAAGGAACAGGAATTTTATTAAATAATGAAATGGATGATTTTGCTTTGACCACAGGAGCTTCTAATAAGGATGGTTTGATTGGGCACAGTGGTAATTTGATTGCACCAAGAAAAAGGCCCCTTTCTAGCATGACGCCATTATTTTTTGAAAATACGCAAGGGATGGGTATTCTGGGCACGGCAGGAGGAAGCCGTATACCGTCTATGATGCTCATTGCACTGTTAAGAGCAGATGAGGAATATCTACCTCAGACATGGGTAATGACGCCACGTTTTGGACATCAGTATTTACCTGATGCTATCTTCTTCGAACCTGAAGCTTTTTCTATTCCTTTGCAGAATGCACTTAAAATTCGCGGTCATCATCTTCAACAAACAAATGAGGCCTATGGTGATATGCAGGCAATCTTTTGGGATAAAAAGAAAAATAGGGTTTATGCTGAAGCTGATCCGAGAGGGCATGGGCTTGCTCTTGTGGAAACATTGGCACATTAGGTATTAATCAAACCTTCTCATGATAAAAGAATTATTACGGATCAGGTAAAACAGTGTAGATAGAGCTATCCCTACCATCACGCCAGCAATCATATCCATGAAAACAGTTAAGGCAAAAGAAGAAAAAAGCACAATGCGCTCAAACAGAGGTGCTGTTTTGAAGAGTTCGATAAACTGAGGCAAGTGCGACATGTTATAAGCCGTCAGAAGCAATAGCGCAGCTAACACTGTCATGGGAACATGACAGATAAATGGGGCCAATAGTAGTACGTATAAAAGAATAAACAAGGAATGAAACACGGCAGCAAAAGGAGATTTTGCACCACTTTGAATATTCGTCGCAGTCCGCGCAATTGCTGCAGTCGCTGGGATCCCGCTAGCTAAGGCCGATAAAACATTTGCTATACCAATGCCACTTAACTCCGCATTAGGATGGTGCTTGGATTGGGTGAGATTGTCGGCAATAGAGGCAGAAAGTAAAGATTCTAATGCAGCAAGACAGGCAATAATGAATGCTGGGCCTAAAAATGTTTTTATTTCTGCCAAAGATGGAATGCTAAAAAGATTACCTGTGGTAAAGGTTGGTAACTGAAAATGAGGGGAGACAGCAGGGATCCCATAACTTATTGAGCCATCAGCAGACAGGAAACTAAATTGTGTGCCTATTGTTGAAATAGAATAACCATAACATGATAACCCCCACCCTAACAGAGAACCACCTAAAACGCCTATCATAGGAGAGGGTACAGCCTTGATAAAACGTTTTGAACTTAAGATTAAAATGATAGTTGTTATGCCGATACAGGTTTCAGGTAGGCTAATTTCAGCGAGATGAAAATATAAGTGGGATATTTTATCGATAAAATGGGGGCCTAAATCGGCAATTTGTAATCCCAAGAAATCTTTTAGTGATATCGTTGCTAATACTAAAGCAATACCTGTCGTGAAACCGATGATGACAGGATGGGGAATATAGTGAATGAATTTCCCCAGCTTAATGATACTAAAAAGAATGAGCATCAGCCCTGCCAAGATTTGGCACCAGATAAGACCACGCAAACCAAACTCTGCCACAATGGGGATTAATATCACCACAAAGGCTGCAGTTGGACCACTAATTTGATAATGTGAACCACCAAAAATAGCCGCGGCAATACCTGCAACAATAGCCGTATAGATCCCTTGTTGCGGAGGCATTCCGATGGCAATTGCTAATGCCATAGAAAGCGGAAGTGCTATCAATGAGACCACAAGGCCTGCACCGAGATCAGCTTTCAGCGTTTTTAAGTTATAACCTTGTTGAAAAGTTTGGCGTAACGCCCAACTAAGCGGAAATTTTTCGGTTGAGTGAGTCATGATAAAGTTCTTAAGAAAGGCGTGTTAGAGCTATTTTAATTTTAGGCTTAAAAATCCTTTCTGTCATGCATGATAGTAAAATATTGTACGTATCCATCAATTAACTTAATTCATACATTAACGCTTTTAGATAGTGCGTTTCAGGAAGAAGAGGATGAACCGGATGATCCTTGTCAGCACCGCCTTTATAAAGAAAGGTGGCCTTACGCCCACTTTTGGCAATACCTGTTTCAACCGCATTTCGAAAATCAGTTACATTGGCATGATGCGAACAAGAAGCAATAAACAATTTTCCACTAGGTGCTACCACTTGGCTAACCAACCTAGCGAGTTTTTGATAACCACGAAGACCCGCACCCTTATGTTGAGCTTGTTTAACAAAAGCTGGAGGATCGGCAATCACAATATCAAAAGTTTCATTCTGTTCGCGTAATTGTTCAAGTAAAACAAACACATTTTCCTGGATAAATTCGCATGCAGGAAGAACCTGATTGGAACGTGCGGCCATTTCTGCAAGAGCTAATGCTTTCTCTGAAGCATCTACTAGTTTAACCGTGCGCGCACCCTGGCAGGCTGCAAGGATCCCAAATCCACCGCTGTAAGTGTAGAGATCAAGTACCGATTTTTCTTTGCAGTGTTTTGCCACCCATTGACGATTGGCGCGTTGATCAAAAAACCAACCCGTTTTTTGACCATCAATAGGTGCAGCAAAATATGTCGCATTATTTTCTAATACCGTAATATGTGAATCTAATTCACCAATCGCAGCGGTAATGTCACAGCCAAGTCCTTCCTTTTGGCGCGAGGGTACATCATCGCGAAAAATGACTTGCTTAGGTTGTAACAACTTATTGAGTGCCCGTAGCCACAAAGGCTTGAGTCTCTCCATGCCTGCGGTACTTGTTTGGCAAACTAAACTGTCGCCAAAACGATCTATTACGAGCCCTGGCAAATGATCGCCTTCAGCATGGACTAAACGGTAATAAGGAACATTAAAACGACGTTCTCTATTTGCTAATGCTTTAGAAAACCGTTTCAAGAAGAAGTCTTCATCGATTTTGGTTTTGATGTCTAATGTCAAAATTCGGCAAGCAAGTTTACTATGAGGGTTATAATAACCAATCGCGAAAGGGCGTTTTTTGCCGTCTAAGAGGTAAACGAGATCGCCAGGCTCTGCAGTAATCTTTGTTGAAGCGAGGGTGTGAGTGTATACCCACGGATACCCTTTCTGTAGTTTTTCAACCCATTGGGATTTGATTGGCAAAGAATTCACAGTTGCTATTGTTCACAATATCAGACAAATGTGGGTGAATTTTAGCCCTTTCACCGCTCTGAGGCAACTCTGGCTATTACTTCTTCCTAAAAATACTGGGTTTCCCTTCGTTTTGCTTGAGTTCGCGTTCTTTTCTCAGGAGTTCTGCACCAGCGATCCTATCTTGCATTTTTTCAATTCTTTTTTCAGCTTTTTTCTTGGTGCGCTCTGCTGTTTCAAGTTTATCGGCATCAGAAAGCTCTCTAAGTCCTGTAACAGCCGCAACTCGTTTGCCGTAATACTGTGCGTCCTTTGCGACTGACATGCCAATTTTAAATACAGACAGAACAGATTTTTTGAAAACATTCATCGCATTTGCTAGTTTTTCCATGGGGTTATGATGATGCCCTTGAGCATGTTTTAGAAGTTTTGCTGTGTTATCGCCAATCTGATTACATTTTTCCTTTATTTCTTGCATGTTTTTTGCAAACTTTTCATCGACTTTGTCATAGGAAACTTTAAGGCCCTGCAGAGGACTTTTTCCTCCATTGAGAGCTGCTAATTTTTGATGAATAGCTTCAAAAGCATTATCAGGATTTCCCTGATGGATGAGTTTATGTCCTACCTTGCTAATCATCGTTGCAAGTGCAGTGACTTGTTCAGGGGAATATTCTCTCTTTTTTTGAATAGTTTTTTGCAGCGCTTGTAATTCAATCACGATTCTTTCAATATCATTTTGGATTGCTTTATCCGTCATGGATTTTTTTACTAGCTCACATAAATTATTAAAGTCTGCAATGAGTTTATCAGAAATTAAATTCGCTAAAGCTGGATCTAAAACATTGTGTTCATTCTTTTTGGGTTTAGTCATACGTCACCTCATTTTGCTTTGATATCATTTACATCCATTTATTTTTTCTTTTGAAAACTTGTGGTTTAGTCTCATCTTCGGCCGCTTTTTGTGGCCAAGACATTTTTTCTCTTATTTTATTAAAGATGGGAGCATTTTTTCCGTGTTCTTTAATACTAAGAGCCGTTTTAAAGAATGAAACAATAGACTTTCTAGCATGATGACAAGCTCTAGAGAGCTTTTCTAGTGGAGTGCGTTCATGCCCGTGAGAATGGGATCTTACAATTCTGAGATGTTCTTCGGCAGATAATAATTTAGCTTTAATGTTAACAATTTCTTGTGGCGCAATGAATGCAGCATAGATGCCGGCAGCTGTGACACGATCTTGAATTAACTTTTTAGTATGGTCTTGAAGTTGGCCAGCAAGATGAACAATTGAATTAGCGAGCGTATCAATTTCTTCTTGAGTATAAGATCTCTTTTTTCTCAAAATTTTATCAAAATCTTTCAATTCATTTTTTACTTTTTGAATTTGTTTTTTTAAAGGTGCGTCATTAACGAATTCTTCAAGAGAACTGAAGTCATCCATCAACTGATGCAAGGATAAAGACTGAGGAGTATCGTCAATGTGCTGCTTAGGCTTTGTCATGTTTCACCCAAATTTTCTCATTCAAATTCTTGTGATCAAAAGACTAAATCAAAATGAGAAAAGTTCAGTTTTGACCTAATAACAATAAATACTATTGAATCAGGTCAAATCGTTATTTGAGCGTGAAGGTGCATTTACTGATGTTTTCTTTATCACAAATTGAAATACATTCATCCGTTGGACAAGGTGTCCATCCTTCTTTTCCAGGAACCGGAGCAGAGCCTTTGCTATCTCCTTTAACCACCATCCAGACGGCGTCACCTTCGTTACCAATTGCATAGTAACAAGCGATGGATTGGCCGTCGAATAGGATCTTAAAGAGATTATTAACATTTTCACCGATATTGAGTGGGCGTCTTGTATAATCGACCCACCAAGTAATTTTACCTTCTTTCCATGAACCGGTATTAGCATTTGCTGTCACAGCTTCAGAGGCAGGGCATTGATAACCACTTTTTTCTTGAGACGGTGCGTTATTTTGGGTAGCAGGCGCTGTAGTTGTGGTAGCAGAGTTTTCATCTTTTGATTGATTTAACAAATGAACTGGATGGACATTTTCAGGCTCTGGTGTAATGCCTAATTTAGTTTGAGCGTCTCTTAGATCCTTTTTATTTTTTTCATTGACTTGTTGTAGATCATCAAATTTGGTTTGAAGCTCTTCTTGTTTTTCTTTGCATTCTTGGTGCTTTTGCAAGATAGTTTCATAGTCCCGATTCACTTGTTTGAGCTCTTCAGAGGTTGAACTATATTTTTTCTTTAAATCATTGTAATTTTCTTCAGCATGAATAACTTTTTCTTTCTCAAGTGAATATTCCCTGTCTTTTTGCACAATCCTTTTTTGCGCCTGATAAAAAAGCACATACCCTCCAGCCATGATAACGAATCCGATGATTAAGATAAGCATCACAATATACTTGGGTAAGGGTGTTTTATTTTCAATCATTATGCTGTTGACCCTATATTTAGCAAAGTAAGCGTGAAAAAACTTATGTTTTCATATTATTCATCGGCACATAAAGGAGAGGCTTAATGGCTGCGGGAAATTTGAGTTGAAATTTTTCGGCTTTTTCTTTGTCTTAATAAAAAGAAGAACATTGGAAATATAACTAGTAGCGCACTTAGCAATGGATAAACATATTGAATCAATAGAGCGCTTTGAAGATGGATTTGTGACACACTATCTTTCACAATAGGTTGCTCAATCTGTATGAGAGCATCATCATGGTTAAGCCAATTGAGCAAATTTAATCCTAAAGCGAGATTGCCATAATTTTCAATAGCACCATTACTTAAAAAACGGCTATTACCTATAACAGTGATGCGTTGTTCAGTATTGTTATATTGGCGAATGAGGTTAACGCCTAATAATAAAGGGCCTGCTATTTCATTTTTTTCAGGATCAAAAGAAATGTTTCCGTTTAACGCAGAAGTTTCTGTCCAGGTGGATTCGTTTGTGATTAACATTGGTTTCGATTGAAAATCAGGATGGTTTATGACATCTAATGCCAAAGCAAAAGGAAAAGCAGTCAGTGTTTTAGGCGCTTGAAATGGTAGTGTTGGGTAATTTTCAATCAGGGTAATGGCAGGATGTGGTGTTCCCAAACGTTGTCCGTGTGCGTCAATAATGGTGCCAGGATGTGCAAACACCCCAAGTGTTTGGCTAAGAGAGGCAACAGGCAAAGAAGCAGGATCCATCAACCATAATAAATCTTTCCCTTTGGCAATATAATCGTCGATCAGAGATTGCTCCTTAGGAAGTAAGGCAGATTTTACGCTATTAATGATCAATACGCTGGTGTTATCTGGGATAAATGGTGTGGTTGTCAAATTGAGTTTCTGAATTTTAAATCCTTGATTTTCAAGACTTTGGCGAAATAAGCTGATATCAGTATTTTCGGTACCGTATGGATCAGGTTCACCATGTCCTTGCAGAAAAACAACCCATTGATTTGGTTTACGCTGTAATTTGAAAAGCGTCTGAGTGAGATGAGTCTCATTTGGTGAAATCATGTTTAAATCTAAAATTTCTCGACAATTTTGATAAGAAATAAGTAGGGCATGTTGCGGCGAATGCGGTTCATTTAAGGTATTTTTTTTCGACGTAAATATAATCAATGGTTGATACTGTTGGTAACGTCGCACCAGCAGTTTGACTTGATTAGCCAGCTCAGGATTGTTGCTCGCTAGTTGAATTGTTAAAGGTTGATGAATATTGGCTAACAGGCTTTTGGTTGTTGTAGAAAGATCTTGAGAATACAAACTCTTAAAAAAAGAGAACTTAATGCTAATACTATATACGAGTATGGCAATCAATAAAAAACCTATGAGGATGGCAATCTCTTTAAAAAAATACTTTTTTAATATGTTCATGGTGCCACGTGCATCATTTTGTTAGCAATTATTCGTTGAGTTGCCAATAACCAAAATGTGGTAAATAGTAAATAAAACAGAATGTCTGAGCTATAAAGGAAACCATTAAAAGCATAATAGAGATGGTTTAATAAAGAAAAGGTTGCTGCAAGATTTTCCCATTGTTTTGGAAATGGATTTAGCCATTCCAAAAGTAACCAAGTGATATTACTTATAAAAGTGAGCCCAACAGCCAAAACAGGCTGGGGAATGATGCTTGAAATAAATAAGCCAAAACTAATCAGACTGCTTACCATGAGGCCTATTCCTACTAGCGCCAAGCTTATAGCCTTCCATTCTAGTGCCGTTTCTAAATTCAAACTTGCAATCATGATTGCCATAAAACATAAAATCAATATAAATAGAAAAAGAAGACTCAAAAATTTGCCAACCACAATTTCCTTTGCATTCCATGAGCTTGTTGCCCAAAGATAAAAGGTTTTGTGACGGTATTCATAGCTAAAGGCCATTGTCGTAAATAGTGGGATGATGATGCTGAAGATAACAAGCGTCCAGCTGCAAAAGGGTCTGATGACACCAACAAATAAACTTGTGTTGGTATTACGTGCTGAAAGTGCTTGTTGCATTAATTGCAGATAATCGACGCATAACCTATAAAAAAGCAATGATAATAATCCAATGCAAAGTGCCATCAATGCCCATGTCATGGGATGGCGTGATAATTTATATCCTTCCATACGCACAACAGAGAAGCTCATGTGCATACTTCCTCTAAGGTAGGGGTGACTTTCGATGATGGACTTGCTTGCCAACGTATTTGTGCGGCACTTTCAGGTTTTGGTAGAAGATGGAGCTGCCCTTGAGAAAGTTGATATATGTGGTTGCAGATCCTAGAGACTTCTTGTAAATGATGGCTGGAAAAAATAATCATTCTATTCATGCTTTGCCATTGCTGGAAAAGTTCCCACAATTGCTGGCGTTGGAAAGGATCTAATTCAGCACAAGGTTCGTCTAGGATGACAATGCGAGGTTGATGGATCAACTGAGAGGCTATCATGGTTCGCTTTTTTAACCCATCTGATAACTTTCCAAAGAGGATCTGCTGGAATTCAAAAAGATTGCATTGCTGAAGTATTGTCGGTAAAAGACTTTTGAACACCTTTTGATTTATTTTTCTAAGACGAGCACAGAGTATAATGTTTTCTATCACTGTAAGATGAGGATAAAGAAAGGGAGTCGCGGGGACATACCCGATATTCTCTTTTAATTGAGGTGCCTGGTAGAGATCTTGTTCATGGATAATTAGTTTCCCTTCAGATGGCTGACATATCCCTGCCAAGATCCGCAATAAAGTAGATTTTCCGCAGCCGTTTGCACCAACAATAGCGGTGATCCCTGCCGTAAAGTTGGCATTGAGGCGGTGAAAAAGGGATTGTGGCCCTATTTTGTAATCAATATCAATAAGATGCACGCTATCCTTGCTCACATCGAGTTACGAACTATTTATTGTATACTTCTAGTGCATAAATTAGGCAAGAAGCGTTATAATGTAAGTCTTCGATATAACACACATTTTTAGGTGTAGTTGTATCGCGTGGTAAACTAACTAAGGAGGCCACAATATTATGTTTTATGGCTTGTGCGATTTGTCGTGGTGGGGTTATCTCCTTGTACTGCTGGCATTCACTCAGATTACAATTGCTGCAGTGACCATTTATTTACATCGGCACCAAGCGCATCGAGCGTTGACGCTGCATCCTGTTATTAGTCATTTTTTTCGTCTTTGGTTATGGTTAACTACGGGGATGGTGACAAAAGAATGGGCTGCCATTCACCGTAAGCATCATGCGAAATGTGAAACGCCCGAAGATCCTCATAGCCCGCAAATTTTTGGTTTATCCAAGGTGATGTGGCAAGGGGCGGAGTTGTACCGAAAAGAGGCAAAGAACAAAGAAACCCTTGAACGATATGGCCAAGGGACACCAGATGATTGGATGGAGAAAAATGTGTATTCCCGTAGTAAGTGGGGTATTTCTCTCATGCTAGCCATCGATTTAATATTATTCGGTATTCCAGGTCTTAGCATTTGGGCACTCCAAATGGCATGGATCCCTTTTTGGGCGGCAGGTATCGTCAATGGCGTGGGGCACTTCTGGGGATATCGTAACTTTGAATGTCCGGATCAAGCTCGAAACTTATGTCCCCTTGGGATAATTATTGGTGGCGAAGAGCTACACAATAATCATCATACCTACCCTACTTCGGCCAAATTGTCCGTAAAGTGGTGGGAGTTTGATATAGGGTGGTTTTACATTCGTTTATTTGAGATCTTTGGTTTGGCAAAAGCGAAACGCAGACCGCCAGAACCTAATCTTGTTCCAGGAAAGACCCAGATTGATATGGAAACATTGAAAGCGGTAATTTTAAATCGTTTCCAAGTCATGTCTCGTTTTTCTAAAGAAGTATTATTGCCTGTTTTCAAGCAAGAAAAAGAAAAAGATCAAGGGCAAGATGCAACAATGTGGGATCGAATCAAAGGTTTGTTGATCCGCGAAACGTCCTTGTTAGATGCTTCTGCTAAGCAAAAATTGGCAGGCTTTTTAGCCAATCACCAGACAATTCAGCAAGTTTACCAATTTAAAGAACAACTGCAGAACCTATGGGCGCAGACTTCTTTAAAGGAAAATGATTTGTTAGAAGCGCTACAAAAATGGTGCCAGGAAGCTGAATCAACAGGGATAGCAAGCATGAAAGAGTTTGCGGCTTATCTGCGAAGCTTCACCTTGAAGCACGCTTAGCTTTCTAATCTAAGTGCTTTTTTGTCATTGCGAGAAGCCAAAGGCGACAGAGCAATCCATAAAGGATGGATTGCTTCGTTTTTCGGCTCGCAATGACATCCCTGCGATTATTAATTACCTTCCAGAAACAAAAAACCCCGCATTGCGGGGTTTTTCTGTGCTAACTTACTTCACTTCATTTTTTCTTCGTTAAATTCCACGTGCTTACGTACCACGGGATCGTAACGTTTCAATGAAAGTTTTTCTTTATTTCGCTTGTTCTTGGTTGTGGTATAGAAAAAGCGAGATGCACTTGAGCGCATAATAACTTTAATACTATCAGCTGCCATGATGCATTTGTCTCCTAAACTCGTTCACCGCGGCAACGGAGTTCGGCAAGAACGCTTTCGATGCCACGCTTATCAATAGTTCGAATGCCTCGATTGGAAACGAGTAAGCGGACAAAACGATTTTCTCCGGCAACCCAGAATCTTTTCCAATGGACGTTTACTTGGAAAGTACGCTTTATTTTTTTGTTACAGTGCGCAACATGGTTGCCACGAGCCGTACCTTTTCCCGTGATCATACACACTCTTGACATGACTAAGTCCCCATTCATCATCCGGATTTCAGCCAGACTTTATATCAAATAATATGCCCTAGAGCAAACAGCTAATAAGGCTTAAGGGCAAACTGCGCTCATAATTTAGGCAAAAATGATTTTTTTGGGTCAGTTTGATAATTATTTATGTGAGTTTACTACTAGGATTTTAAAGTGGTTTCTAAATTGAAAACTTAAGCCAATCTAGGGATAGAGATTTTTTGGATGTCATGGATGGATGTTCTTGCTTCCCAGATTTCAGCTAAGGTTTCTACCTGGCCATGAAAAACCCCCGGAATTTCCTTCAGGCTCGCTAAACGGTTCGGGATTGACCAATCTTCTAGTAAGGGGACAGCTGCAATCACCTCAGCTGGAATACCTGCGATAAGCTGCCTAGAAGGGCAGGGCAAAAATGGAAAATTCTCTTCAGCTCCGATAAGTATAAAGCCGTTGAAATCGGCACGAAATTTTTTTAAGTAAAAAAGACAGGCACTTAAGCCTTCGGGTTCAACAATGACTAAGGTAAATTGTTGTTTTTGTGGCAAAGGGAGGGGAAAGCCTTGTAATTCAGAAATAGCCAGCTGTTGAGCTGGCTGAATAAGATCTCTTAGAGAAGGAGAGAGCAGTAATTCTATTTCTTCCTTGTTTTGACTCATCAGGTAGCAGGGAGCATTTCCCTCAAGTGTTACATAATTCCCCGCAAGTGCATCAGCTGCAAAGGGAACGCTTAACTTAAGCCGTAAATAACGGTTAGCAAGCTCTTCTTTGTCAGTAATGTGAAAGACATTACGCTTCATGTACGAGAAGTCCTTTGCAGAGTGTATGTGTCACTTGACCTGGAATTTCCCAGTGTTTAAACGGGGTATTTTTTCCTTTGCTCAGTAATGAACTATCATTGATCACCCAATATCGGGAAGGATCAATAATGCTAATATCAGCTGCGGCACCAACAGAGAGTGTACCTGCAGGGAGGTTAAATAATTGTGCAGGTCGATGCGTCAACGCATCCACTAGCCTGTTTAAGGGCAGTTTATTTTGATGTACAAGATGGATACCAAGGGCTAAGAAAGTATCAATCGTTGAAATGCCAGGAACGGTATCGCCAAAAGGGGCAAGTTTAGCCACGGTATCAAGCGGACGATGATCTGAGCAGATAGCATCTAGTGTTCCATTCACAACGCCCTGAAGCAAACCTTCACAATCTTGGATGCTGCGTAAAGGAGGATAGAGATGGCAATTTGCATCAAAAGATTTCACATCCATTTCAGTTAAATGCAGCATATGCATTGCGGTATCGGCACTGACTTTTAAACCGCGTGCTTTGGCTTCTTGAATTTGTTGTACCCCACGAAGGGTAGAAAGATTAGTGAAATGTGCTCGAACGTTGCATTGTTCTATTAACAACAAATGTTGTGCAATCGCAATGGTTTCAGCAACCTCCGGAATACCAGGTAAGCCTAACAGTGTTGCAACAAATCCTTCATGCGCCACGCCCTTTTTGCTAAGCCAGTAATCTTGAGGCTGGATCACGACTAATAGATCGAAACTGGCAGCATAGTCATAGCAATGTTTAAGAATTTGCAAATCAACAATAGGATGTTGGGCATTACTAAAAGCGACACAACCTGCCTGAGAAAGGGCCGTGAGATCCGCAATGGCAGTACCTGCAAGTTGTGCAGTAAGGGCCCCAATGGGATAGATAGAAGGTAGAGCATGATCTGATTGCTGTTTGAGGCGCAGTGCATTCGCCGTATTATCTATGATGGGATCGCCATCGGGTGGGATGCAAAGGGAGGTGATCCCACGCTTTATTGCTGCGAGCGCTTCATCGTGTAAGGTCGTCCCATGAGGATGTTGCACTTGAGGTCTGCAGCAAATATCAACTAATCCAGGGATAACCCATTTATGTTCGGCATCAATGATTTTTTCAGGATGAAAATCAGCAGGAAGCTCACCTACGTGGGTGATTTTGCCGTTTTCTACAGCAAGATCAGCAATTTTATCGAGATGATTTGCAGGATCAATGACGCGCCCTTTTTTTATTGCTATTTTCATAGGGAACCTTTATTTGCGTTATTCATTAACAAAGACATCACCGCCATACGTACGGCAATCCCGTTTGTGACTTGATCTAAAATCACAGCATTGGGGCTATCAGCGATTTCGGATTGGATTTCGACACCGCGGTTGATTGGGCCTGGATGTATGATTAATGCATTTGGGTTAGCTAGACTTAACGTCTCGGTCGTTAAACCATATTGACGGTAATAGGCATTTCCTTGCGGTAGCAAACCTTTTTGCATTCGTTCTGTTTGCAAGCGTAACATCATAATGACATCGACACCTTTTAAACCTTGGTGTAGATCATGAAATACGTGTACCCCTAATTTTTCTACTTGTGCAGGTAGTAAGGTTTTGGGGCCAATAACACGAATTTCCCCTGCTCTGAGAATATGAAGTGCGTGAATTTGTGAGCGCGCAACACGAGAATGCAAAATATCTCCGACAATCGCAACGCTTAATTTTTGAAAATCCTGGCGGTGCTTGCGAATAGTAAACATATCAAGTAGTGCTTGTGTTGGATGTGCATGGCAACCGTCGCCTGCATTAATAATGGCAACTTTGGGATCTATCTGTTCTGCAATAAAATGGCATGCGCCACTGGTATGATGACGGATCACAAATAATTGACACTGCATGGCTTGCAAATTACGCACAGTATCGCGTAAAGACTCTCCCTTAGAGGTAGAAGAATGAGAGATGTCTAGATTAAGTACGCTCGCGCCTAATTTTTTGGCGGCTAATTCAAAAGTAGAGCGTGTTCGTGTGCTGGGTTCAAAAAAAAGGTTGGCGACGGTCTTATTTTGTAAGTGATTGGTTTGAATAATTTCGCCGGAATCAGGTGTAAAAAAACCTTCAGCTTTATCTAAAATCTCAATAATATGTTCTTTTTTTAAGCCTTCGATGGTCAATAAATTTTTGAGTTTGCCATCTTTACTTAACTGATGCATTAGGTTGGCTCTCCTTTTGAGTCACTATTTAACCAGGATTCTAAGATAATGGCTGCAGCCACGGCATCTACATCGCGACTATAAAGAGAAGTAGAATCAGTGTCTCGGATCCTTTCTTGGGCTGCTACGCTGGTTAATCTTTCTTCGATAAAGAAAACGGGAAGTTGATAGGCTTGAGCTAAACGCCGACCGAATTTTTGTGCTAAAAGACTCGTTTTGGAATGACTCCCATCAGGCTGTAGCGCAAGACCTACAATCAGGGCCTTAGGTTGCCACTCATTAATATGTGCCGTCAATTCAGTGGGCAAAGTGCCATTTTTCATGGCCAAGGTGACTAAGGGTCTAGCGGTTTTGGTCACAGATTGACCTACTGCTACCCCCAATCGTTTGGTGCCAAAATCAAAGCCGAAAAATGTACCGTTCATCTCATCATTTGTTTTGTAAATATATCTACTCGAACCAGTTTGCTTTTAAGCGAGGCAACAAGTGCGCGAACAATCCGCCTGCGCCTCAAGGCTACGGCGTGACTTAATTGTGCTAAGACCTCATCGAAGCTTTTGCGAAGACGGGCAGGAGTGTATGTGAAAATACATGACTGTTGCGAACGCGCGTAGTGAACAAAGCGTAAAAGCAAAATGGAAAGAGTGGATTTAGGCATGACCAACTTCAGTGGAAAGGCAATCCATATCGACGCCAAGTAAAGCACCAGCAGCACGCCAGCGATTTTCAGCTGGGATATCAAATAAAACTTGAGGGTCCGCTGGACCACATAGCCAGGTATTTTGTGCGATTTCTCGTTCTAATTGGCCACTGTCCCATCCGGCATAACCTAAAGCAATTATCATGTCTTTAGGGCCTTTATGGTTGGCAATTGCCATTAAAATATCTTTAGAGGTCGTGATACTGATATTTTTAGTTAAGGCTAAAGAAGATTCCCATTTCTCACTGTTACCGCGATGGATAACAAATCCGCGTTCTTGTTGAATCGGTCCGCCTGCAAGTACAGGTGTTTGCGATACTTGGTCATCATCTGTTTTGATATTCATATTTTGCAGCACATCGCCTAAATGAATATTCAAAGGAACGTTGATAACAATTCCCATTGCCCCTTCTGGGGAATGCTCGCAAATATAGATCACAGAATGAGAGAACTGCGGATCGGCCATACTCGGCATAGCGATAAGGAAATGATCTCGTAAGGAAGTATATACACCCATTTTAACACCTTAAGGGCACGACACTCCGACCCATGATGTCATCTTACTATGTTCTAAGAATATAGGGTAGAGGGGGAAAAATGCCTCTTTATTTAATCAGTTTTTTTACTTATTGGGTTAGTATACGCTTTTCCAGGCGATTTTTCGCATAAAAATCGATTGTTTGAGTACATTTACACTGAGGTAGACAACTTTCCTCTAAATTGCCATGTACGGATGATCTCCAATACTTCAATGTCTCCTGCAAGTTCATTGGGTAGCGGTTCGAAGGGTGCCGCATGATATACAATCTCAATTGCAGCCTGATCGAGTGCCGCAGAACCGGACGATTGGCGCACACTTACCTCATGAACAGTACCATCTTTTTTTATAGCAACCAGCAGCCGCAACTCTCCACGCAAATTATTTTTTAAAGCGATTTGGGGGTAATGATGATTGCCGAATTCTTCTACATAGGATTGCCATCTAGCAAGATAAGCTGCATCTTTCGTTTCATGAGATGCCGCGGAGATAGTTCGTTTTCGTATGAACTTAGAGGATTGCGCATTGGGAGAAGGTGCGAAAGTTTCCGTTATCAGAGGAGACGGCTCAAGTAACTTATCATCAACAGAAGATGCCATTTCTTTAGGTAAGGATAGTTTCTGTGAAGAAAAAATAACATCTGTTGATTCAGATGATTGACGATTTTGCGGTGCAATAGATGATGAGGTAATGGTTTCTTGCTGTGCTGAAGCATTAAGTGTGACATCCAGCACTGAGGTTAGCATTTTTTGAGCAACTGGCAGTGGATTTAAGCTGATATCAAAAGAAAACAATAGCAGTAAATGAATAATGGTCGCCAAGAGCAGCATTTGCCCAAGGCCTGGTTGCCGAGTCGTAATACCCTTAAAAAATGAAGCATATTTAGTCGCTGAAAAATTATTCATGCGCAGCCTTTTAGTCGTAACAGCAAGATAAGCCATAACTGCTATTCTTATGTTAGATACTTACGTTCCTTCCCATATAGTCAAGTATTAAGAAGACATTGTAAGGCAAACTCATGGAGCGAGAACAGCATTTAGAACAGACACCGTTCGCTTATTTAATAGGCTTAGAAAAAGCCATATTAAATTTTGCCAAAGGAATGCCAGTTCATCAAACCTCTATCGATAATTGGGTAGGGGTGTCTTTTTTAACAGGGGACAAAGTATTATTAATCTCTCTAGAAGAAGTTGTTGAAATCATGCGGGTGCCGCAGCTAGCGCCTGTCCCAGGGGTAAAACCATGGTTACGCGGAATGGCAACTTCTCGCGGAGAGCTTTTTGCAGTCACTGATTTTAGTGGATTCTTAACGCAGAAAATTTCTCTGTTAACACATGAATCACGCATTTTGGTTATTCATAATGCTGATGAATATGTAGGAATTTTAGTAGATAGAGTATTAGGCCTGCAGCGTATTGCTAACAAGAATATCAAAAAAGCTAAGACAGAGATTGGTTCTTCACTCGCTCCATTTATTACGAACGCGTTTATTCATGATGAGGGAGAGATCCCTATCATTGATAGCAAGCCACTCATACTTGATCACCGCTTTAATGATATTTCGTTAAGAGAGGATGAACTCTCTGAGTTTGAGGGTTGATATGGCACTTATCGACAAAGATCCACTTCCCCACTCTGGCATCAAAAAAGATTATGCATTTGTCGGTATTTTGCTTGCGCTTAGTATTTTGCTTATGTTCCTAAACTTCTGGTATGTCAGTTTGCAGGATGAATATGACAAGCATTATATTGCGATTGCAGGTGAATTGCGCATTTTGTCACAAAGTTTGGCTAAAAATGCGAACAATGCTGCAGATGGGGTGCAAGATGCATTTGAGTTATTACGTAATCGTCGAGATGAATTTGATAATGGTTTAGATACCTTGATTAACGGTGATCCAAAAAGTGGACTGCCACCTACCTCAGCTGATATACGTCAGCGAGAGTTATTGCGCCTAGAAGAAACCTGGAAGCCATTGCGCGAAAAGACTGATGCGATTTTAAGCAGGCAAAATTCATTGATTGAGTTACATCAAATTGCTACCAATTTAAATAAAACGCTTCCTCAGCTACAGGTTGAATATGACAAAGTGATAGACATTTTGCAAAAAAATGATGCGCCTCGTGATCAAATTTCTGTTGCCGCCAGACAAAAATGGATTGCCGAGAGAATCATGCGTTATTTAGATAAAGTGCTGCAAGGGGGAGAAGATGCTGTAGAGGCAGCAGATGCTTTTTCAAGACAAGCAAATCTTTTTGGTAGTTATTTAAACGGTATGAGAGAAGGAAATGCGGCTTTAAATATTACCAAAGTAACTGATCCTGAAGCATTGAAAATTCTCGATGTTATTTCAGAAAAATTCAGTTATATTGAGGAAAATGTTCAACAAATCATTCAAATATCTGAACAGTTAATGTTAGTGCGAACGGCATCATATGACATCTTTTTAGGTAGTCAGGCATTATTGGATCAAGCCACTGAACTACTGCGTTCATATGCCAAAGCCTCTGAAAGAAGAATGATTGGTCCCTTATCAGGGTATTTGTTAGGTGGTATTTGTATTGTATTGTTACTATGGTTATCTTATCAGCTATATTCAGATACTAAAATTTCTCTGGCACAAACAGCGGCACAACATCGAGCCAATCGCGCAGCAGTCTGGCGATTATTAGATGAGCTCGCCAATCTTGCTGATGGTGATCTAACCGTCCATGCTACAGTGGGTGAAGATATTACAGGCGCTATTGCTGAATCGGTTAACTATGCTATTAACGCATTGAGAAAACTTGTTTTTACTATTAATGACACAGCAGTACAAGTTTCGGCTTCAGCACAAGAAGCCCAGGCAACGGCTAGACAACTTGCGCAAGCCAGTGAGAATCAAGCAAAAGAAATTGTCGGTGCAACAGCTGCTATCAATGCAATGGCAGCCTCTATTGAACATGTTTCTGCCAACGCAACTGAAAGTTCATCAGTTGCAGAAAATTCAGTGAGTATTGCAAAAAGTGGTGTAACTATGGTGCAAAATACCATTAGTGGTATGGAGCGTATTAAAGGGCAAATCCAAGAGACAGCAAAACAAATTAAGCGCTTGGGGGAGAGCTCTCAAGAAATTGGCGATACGGTTTCTTTAATCGATGATATTACTGACCAAACAAATATTTTGGCGCTTAATGCCGCTATTCAGGCGGCCATGGCAGGAGAAGCTGGAAAAGGATTTGCGGTAGTAGCAGAAGAAGTGCAACGTCTTGCTGAGCGTTCAAGCCTTGCTACTAAGCAAATTGAAGCATTGGTGCATGCTATTCAAAATGATACCAAAGAAACTGTCAAATCAATGGAGCAAACGACAACTGAAGTTGTGCAGGGGGCTCGTCTTGCGCAAGATGCAGGTGTTGCTTTAGAGCGAATCGAAAATGTATCACTACATTTGGCTGAACTCATTCAAAATATTTCAAATGAAGCACAACAACAAGCGCTTACAGCAAGTAAAATTTCAAAAACCATGGGTGTGATTCAAGAAATTACCACTCAAACTGCTTCAGGCACCATGACGACAGCTGCCTCTATCGGCCATTTAGCAGAATTAGCCATCGAGTTACGCGATTCAGTTGCAGGATTCAAACTGCCTATGCATGAATCAGAAGAGGAATTCCAGGCGCCGGATGAGATGGGGCAAATGCTACAGAAAGAGCAATTGTGGGGCCAGTAAAAGAGCAAGTTTATCTATTCTTTAGAAAATTATTGCATAAGTAGAGTTTCCCTATGCAACACGATGATGAACTTATTCAAATATTTATTGAAGAAGCACATGATCTTTTAGAGGCAATTAATTCTCATTTAGAACAGTGGCAGCCGGATCTTTCGCGAATAGAACACCTGGCGCCGGTTTTGCGTGAATTGCATACCCTCAAGGGAAGCGCCAGAATGATGGGCTTTACTGCCTTTAGCGAGTATGTGCATTGTCTTGAACAAATTATTCAGAAACTTCACGATAAAGCTATCCCTGCTCATCAAAATAGCTGCAAAGAAATACAACACTCAATTGATTACCTCAATTTATATATCGATGCGTTGGCAAAATCAAAACCATTAGATGATACAGAGATCCCATTAGAACAGCTAAAAAATTCCTTAAATTCATTACAGGTTTCTTCTAAGGTAACAGAAGTAGAGGGTGCTGAGGAACAAGATTTAATCGTTGCTGGCAAACACATCAAACATAAGAATGAGCAACAAGCTGGATCAGATAATATACGATTGAAATCAGAAGTTTTGGAAAAATTTGGTAAACTTTCCAGAGAAATCAACATTATACGTTCTCACCTTGAGCAGCAATTAGGGGGCGCAAATGAATTACTGGTTGATATGACCAAAGAAATAAAGCTTATCCAAGAACAAATGCGCCAATTGCAGGTTAAGGCGGATATTAATTTAAGAATGTTTCAAAGTATTTCCAGTGAAAAAGGTCACGATGAATTTGATATCTTAGAATTCGATAGATATTCTTCTTTACAACATACCACTCGTACGTTGGTAGACAAGTTAAATTATCTTGAGCAATTGGAAGAATCTCTTATCAATGTTACGCGCAGTCTAGAGGCACTAGTTGTTGAACAAGGCAGGGCAGCCAGGAGTTTAGAAGAAGGCATCACTCATGCACGTATGATATCCATCGATAGTATTGTGCCCAGGCTAAAGCGAATTGTGCGTCAAGTATCCCACGAATTAGGCAAAGAAGTACACTTTGAATGTATAAAAGCGCAAGGTGAAATAGACAGGAAGATCTTAGAAAGATTGGTCCCTGGTTTAGAGCATATGGTGAGAAATGCGATTGATCACGGTATTGAACCACCTGATATTAGGCTAAAAGCGGGAAAACCTGCCTATGGGGTGATCACATTATCTATGTTTCGTCAGGGTAATGAAATTGTGATTGAATTAGGTGATGATGGATATGGAATAGATATTGAAAAAATAAAAGCCAAAGCCGTAGAAAAAAAGCTTTGGGATCCAAAAGCTGCGATGAGTAAAGCCGATTTGATGCAAATCATCTCTCTCACAGGATTTAGTACTAAAGAGATTGTGACGCCAATTTCTGGTCGTGGTGTTGGGATGGATGTGGTCAATGCAGAAGTCAGTAAACTTGGCGGAACCTTACGTCTTGATACACAACAAAATATTGGAACGCATTTTATTATCCGTTTACCTTTTAGCTTATCATTAAACCAAGCATTGATTCTGGTTGCCGGCTCTCAATCTTATGCCATTCCATTATCAAATTTGGCGGGGATCACCCGCATGCCAGTTCAAGAAATTAATAAAAGTTTATATACAGGGACGGGGCGCGTTAAATATGCAGGGATCACCTATGATTTGTTTTATTTAGCAGAATTGTTAGGTGAGCAGAAATGGGATGACAACCAGATAGCTGCGAAGTTATTGCCAGTGATTTTTCTACAATCAGATTCAGAGCAGGTTGCCTTTGTGATTGACAAATTAATTGGTAGCCGCGAAATCATGATTAAACCAGCAGGTTCCCAATTGCGACTGGTGAAAGAAATCATCGGTGTGTCTTTGTTAGGGGAAGGTCAAATTGTTCTGGTGCTTAACGTGCAATTTTTAATTCAAGAAGCACTCATGAAAGTGAGAAAAGCCGAGAAAAACCAAGAAAATGTCTTGTGTCCTATTCCAAGTGTTTTAAAACAACACAAAACCAGAGTGTTGATTGTGGATGATTCTCTTACTGTACGCAAGGTGACTAGCCGTCTTTTAAAACGACATGTTTATGATGCCCTGAGTGCAAAAGATGGAGTGGAAGCATTGGAAATTATGGCACAATCGTTACCGGATATTGTATTACTAGATATTGAAATGCCGATAATGGATGGTTTTAGAGTATTGGAAAAAATGAGAAAAGATCCAAAATATAAAACTATCCCTGTTATCATGATTACTTCACGTGCAGGTGAGAAGCATCGATTACGCGCAATGGAGCTTGGAGCCAATGCTTATTTGAGCAAACCTTATCTTGAAGAAGATTTATTAATGTTGCTAAAAAAATACCAATCACAGAGCTAAAAAATGGAAAAAGATTTTGTCGATTGTATTGTATTGCCATATAAACAAAAATCCTATTTGTTTCCAGCGGTAGTGATTGCCGAAGCTATTCTTTCCCATGGGGAATATCATCAAAATGTTGAAAATGCAGACCATTTAGTTTTTCTAACTTGGCGGGATCATGTTGTGCCATTGATCCCTTTGGATTTGGCACCTTTGGAAGAAGTATTAACCCAGACAAAAATAGCTATCATTAATATGTTAGATTTAGAAGGAAAAATGCCGCCTTATGTTGCAACGTTGGCTGAAGAGCGACCTAGAAGGATTAGAATTTTCCCTCAAGATCTTTATTGGTCAGATAGTGAGCATAAAATAGCTAAAATAAAAAATACTGAAAATGAAGAAGAATTTATTTTATTCGATCTAAGCCTATTCTCACATTATATTCAAGAGCGCATTGCCTAGTTTTTGTAGTTGATTCTTCAGCCTTTTGGTAGTTTTTGCAACTGAATTTTTGGCGTTGTTGTCGTAACTCATCTCAAAAAAGTCATGTATTTTGTATACATGCTTTTTGCTCGAGAGCACGACGCCTAGCCGAAAAATCATCTGCTATGACTATACTCATAGATCACCAAATAATCCTTGAAGGATACTTATTGCCGTTATGCCAGCTGTTTCCGTGCGCAGAATGCGTGGCCCTAAACTGCAAATAACGAAACCTTGTTTTTCCATAAAAGCAACTTCATGCTCATCCCATCCGCTCTCCGGTCCAACTGCAATCCTGATGTGAGTGTTTGGTACCAGATCCTTTAAGCGAGTCGTACTTTGTGGATCAAAAATAAGCGATGTACCAGCAAAGGAGAGAGAAGCCCATTCTGTTAGAGTTTGCGGCGTTGAAATAGCAGGGATATTCGTGCGACCGCTTTGTTCTGCGGCACTAATAGCAATATTTTGCCAATGTTGTAGGCGTTTGGATGAGCGTTGTTCATCTAATTTGACTGCGCAGTGTTTGGTAAAAAGTGGGGTAATCGAATCCACACCTAACTCTGTTGATTTTTGCATGACAAAATCCATGCGATCACCGCGTGCCAATCCTTGTCCTAAATGAATATGAAGTGGGGAGCTGCGAGTCACTTCTTGATAAGAAAGAATGTTAACGATTACTTTCTTTTTTTCCATAAAGAATTTTGCTGTGTATTCGCCTTGATCACCATTAAATAAGATCACAGACTCTTCGTTTTTGAGGCGTAAAACATGTTGTAAATAATGTGATGTGGCTTCATCTAAAGTAATTAACTCCCCCGTTTTGAGAGGATGAGGGTAGTAGATCCGGGGGATAAACATAAGTAACCTGCTTTTTGCATGAGATGTGCAACGCTTAATACTGAAAAATTAATCTCTTGTCAATATCGGTAATAGTCAGGTTTGAATGGTCCGTCTTCAGAAATACCCAGGTATTCTGCTTGAGCTACACTTAATTTAGTTAATTTGGCGCCAATTTTATCAAGATGCAGCCTTGCCACTTCTTCGTCTAATTTTTTAGGTAAAGTATGCACGCCGAGGCTATAGCTATTTGAATGTTGCCATAATGCCATTTGTGCAAGAACCTGATTGGTAAATGAGGCTGACATGACAAAGCTGGGGTGGCCTGTGCCGCATCCTAAATTCACTAGCCGGCCTTCAGCTAATAAAATAAGACGTTTGCCATCGGGAAAAATGACATGATCAACTTGCGGTTTGATATTTTCCCATGGATATTGCCTTAAAGAAGCAACATCAATTTCTGAATCAAAATGGCCAATATTGGCAATAATCGCCTGATGTTTCATTTTTTTGAGATGATCAAAAGAGATGGCGTTGATATTGCCAGTCGCAGTGACAAATATATCAGCAAGTGGGCACGCTTGCTCCATTGTTACCACGCGATAGCCTTCCATGGCAGCTTGTAAAGCGCAAATGGGATCAATCTCTGTTACCCAAACAGTTGCACCAAAGCCTCTAAATGCCTGAGCACAGCCCTTGCCTACATCGCCATACCCAAGAACAACGGCAATTTTGCCGGCAATCATCACATCAGTAGCACGTTTAATACCATCTAGGAGAGATTCACGACATCCGTAGAGATTATCAAATTTAGATTTAGTAACAGAATTATTAACGTTAATGGCAGGTACTTTAAGGGTACCATTTTTGGCCATTTCGTATAAGCGGTGTACTCCAGTTGTGGTTTCTTCAGAGAGACCTTTCACATCAGCAAGTAATTCTGGATATTTTTCATGCATGATCTTGGTCAAGTCACCGCCATCATCTAAGAGCATATTTGGTCGCCAGCCATGAGGTCCTACAATGGTTTGATCAATACACCACCAGAATTCTGCTTCAGTTTCACCTTTTTTGGCAAAAACGGGGATGTTCTGCGCAGCTATTGCAGCAGCGGCATGATCTTGAGTTGAAAATATGTTGCAAGATGACCAGCGTACTTCGGCGCCTAGTTTGACTAATGTTTCAATGAGAACAGCTGTTTGAATAGTCATATGTAAACAACCAGCAATCCGTGCGCCTTTTAAAGGTTGTTCCTTAGCGTATTTTTCTTGTAATGCCATCAAACCTGGCATTTCAGTACGCGCGATGGCGATTTCTTTTTGACCCCAATTTGCTAAATTAATATCTGCTATCCAATGATCGGCTTGCATGACACCCTCTTTTTTAACCAAAGGCTGCTTGATGTAATATCTCTGCTTTTTGTGTACTTTCCCAAGTAAATCCTGGTTCTTCGCGACCAAAATGACCATAAGCGGCGGTTTGACGGTAAATGGGTTTTAAGAGATCTAACATCATGACAATCCCTTTGGGACGTAAATCAAAATGCGCTTCAATCAGTTCGACAATACGTTCATCTGGAATTTTGCCTGTACCAAAAGTTTCAACTGCGATAGAGGTAGGTTTCGCAACGCCGATGGCATAAGAAACTTGAATTTCAATTTTATCGGCAAGTTTTGCAGCAACAATATTTTTAGCGACAAAACGGGCTGCATAAGCCGCTGATCGGTCCACTTTAGAAGCGTCTTTTCCAGACATTGCACCGCCACCATGCCTTGCCATGCCGCCATACGTATCAACAATAATTTTTCGTCCGGTGAGTCCGCAATCACCATGAGGTCCGCCAATAACAAAACGGCCAGTAGGGTTAATATGATAAATAGTATGTTTTGACAACCATTCATTAGGTAGCGTCGGTTTAATAATTTCTTCCATTACCGCTTCTATCAATGTGCTTTGCGCTATATCTGGATCATGTTGGGTAGAAAGCACAATACTTTCAATGCCAATCGGTTTACCCGCTTCGTAGCGTATAGTGACTTGGCTTTTAGCATCAGGGCGCAGCCACGGTAAGATTTTTTGCTTACGAACAATAGATTGGCGTTTCATTAAAAGATGCGCATAGGTGATAGGAGCAGGCATGAAGACAGGAGTTTCATTGGTTGCATAGCCGAACATCAACCCTTGATCGCCTGCACCTTGTTCATGATTTTCTGTTTCATCAACGCCCATTGCAATGTCAGGTGATTGTTTGCCAATGGCGTTGAGTACTGCACAGCATTCATAATCAAAGCCAAGATCAGAATGATCGTAGCCTATATCTTTGACAACATCGCGTACAATACTTTCAATGTCGACCCACGCATTAGTGCGCACTTCACCACCAACAAGTACCATGCCTGTTTTTGTATAAGTTTCACAGGCAACGCGGGCGTTGGGATCTTTCTTTAGGATCTCATCTAACACAGCATCAGAAATTTGATCTGCGATTTTATCGGGGTGTCCCTCAGAAACAGATTCAGATGTGAATAACTGGTAATTTGACATGATTTCCCTCATGGAAAAAATTTAACATCCCTGTACTACGCTGGGGTGATACGAGTACTAAAGAAGGGTAGCAGATCGGCTCGTCTACCGAAAGGGTATACGCTGAATTCACATTAAGATTTGAAACTCGCTCAATGTTTTTATATCGTCCCTTCAATAACGAGGGGTATACTGTGTTTTTTCAGTAAAGGAGAGGCATAAAAATGGCCCTTTTGAAAACGCCTGTATGTGAATTCGGTAAAATAGCGCCGGATTTTCGATTGTTAGGAACAGATGGTAAGCATTATGGCTTGGCGGATTGCGTTAAGAAAAATGGCCTATTGGTTATGTTTATCTGCAATCATTGTCCCTATGTCAAAGCCATTTTGTCGCGATTAATAGAGGATGCCAAAGTCTTGTTAGCACAAGACATTGGTTGTGTGGCAATTTGCTCAAATGATCCGACAGATTATCCAGAAGATAGTTACAAAAATATGCAATTATTAGCGACTAAGTTAGAGCTACCTTTCCCCTACTTGGTTGATGAAACGCAACAAGTGGCCAAAGCGTATGGCGCGGTTTGTACCCCTGATTTTTTTGGTTACAATAATAACTTAAAGTTGCAATATCGTGGTAGATTAGATGAAAGTGGTATTCATCCTGCCCCCAGCGGAGCAAGAAGGGAATTGGTAGAGGCTATGCAGCTTATCGCAAAGACCGGTAAAGGGCCGCAAGACCAAATTGCCAGCCAGGGATGCTCAATTAAGTGGCGCTAAGGATAAGGATACTCGGATCAGTTTGGTTTTAAGCGAGGTGGCAAGATAAGCAATCCGCCTACGCTGAAAGCTACGGCGGACAGGAGTGTATACATGGATATACATGACTGTTGCGAAGCGCGCAGCCAACAAAGCCTAAAGCCAAAATGGAACGAGTATTTAGTAGGGACTTTCCTAGTCAGGTGATATAATTTGCGGGTTCTTTTGGGCGTACTGTGTAATCTTAATGACATATTAACGCGAGGATTTTTTCATGTCGATGCCTTCCCGTCAACAACTAGCCAATGCAATTCGTGCACTTAGCATGGATTCAGTACAAAAAGCGAATTCCGGTCATCCCGGCATGCCAATGGGAATGGCAGATATTGCAGAAGTGTTATGGAATGATTATCTAAAACACAATCCTCAAGACCCGCACTGGCCCAATCGTGATCGTTTTATTTTGTCTAACGGTCATGGTTCGATGTTACTTTATTCTTTGTTGCATCTCACCGGATATGATCTTTCTATCGAAGATCTTCGACAATTTCGTCAATTACACTCAAAAACACCAGGTCATCCAGAATTTGGTATTACCGAAGGGGTAGAAACCACGACCGGACCATTAGGTCAGGGCATTGCAAATGCAGTAGGGATGGCTTTAGCGGAAAGAACATTAGCGGCTACTTTTAATCGTGAAGAATTTCCTATCATTGACCATTGGACGTATGTCTTTTTGGGTGACGGTTGTTTGATGGAAGGCATTTCCCATGAAGCTTGTTCGTTAGCTGGAACCTTAGGATTGGGCAAATTAATTGGGTTTTGGGATGACAATGGGATCTCCATCGATGGACCTGTTCAACCTTGGTTTAACGAAGACACTGCAAGCCGGTTTGAAGCTTATGGCTGGCATGTCATCAGGGGTGTAGATGGGCATAATCCTCAGGCTATTAAAGCTGCAATTGATGAAGCTCGTGCGAATACAGCACAACCTAGCTTAATTTGTTGCCGTACCATTATTGGTTTTGGCTCCCCTAATTTACAAGGCAAAGAAAAATGCCACGGCTCAGCATTAGGTGAGAACGAAGTAGCAGCTACGCGTGCACAATTAGGCTGGTCTTATCCGCCTTTTGTTATTCCACAAGACATTTTAAATGGCTGGGATGCTAAAGAAAAAGGACATGCTCAAGAAGCAACCTGGAAAGTATTATTTGCAAAATATCAAGCAAAACACCCACAACTTGCAGAAGAATTAAAGCGTCGTTGGGAGAAAAAATTACCTGCTGTTTGGTCTAGTCATATTCAGGCTTTAATTGAAAAAACCCAACAACAAGATAAGGCAATTGCGACGCGTAAGGCATCGCATTTAGTGTTGGAAAGTATTGGTGAAATTTTACCAGAATTGCTGGGTGGTTCTGCCGATTTAACGGATTCTAATTTAACCGCCTGGGGTGGTTCAAAAGTGATTACGCACGATAATGCTCAAGGTAATTATATGCATTATGGTGTACGTGAATTCGGTATGGCGGCTATGATGAACGGTATGGCGTTATATAGCGGGTTTATTCCGTATGGTGGCACGTTCTTAACTTTCGTTGATTATATGCGAAATGCAGTGCGTCTTGCTGCTTTGATGAAGCAACGCTCTATCTTTGTTTTTAGTCATGATTCCATTGGCTTAGGTGAAGACGGTCCGACTCATCAACCGATTGAGCATTTAACCATGTTGCGTGCAACACCGGGAATGCATACATGGCGACCAGCAGATGCAACAGAAACCGTTGTTGCATGGCAAGCCGCTATTGAAAGAAAGGATGGGCCTACTTCTTTGATTTTGACAAGACAAGCTGTTCCTTTACAAAAACGAGATGCAGAACAAGTAAAGCAAATCCACCGCGGTGGTTACGTTTTACATGCTTGCCAAGGTACCCCCAAAGCGATCCTCATTAGCACAGGATCAGAAGTCGCATTATGTATGGAAGCAGCTTTACAGTGTCAGGCACAAAATATCCCTGTACAAGTCGTTTCTTTACCTTGCTGGGAAGTTTTTGCTGAACAAGATAAGGCTTACCAAGAAAGTGTATTACCTTCTTCTGTAACCGCACGTATTGCTGTGGAAGCAGGTTCAACACTATGCTGGCATAAATTTGTAGGTCCTAATGGCTGCATTTTAGGAATAGACAGATATGGAGAATCAGCGCCTTATACAGAAATTTATCAAGCATTTGGTTTGACTGTAGATAATATTGTTAAAAATATTCATGCGCTGATGCAATAACATTAAGAAAGTAGATAGGGGAGAATAACAATGGCTATTAGAATTGCAATCAACGGTTATGGCAGAATTGGTCGTAACATTTTACGTGCGTTGTATGAGTCTAACCGACAAAACGAATTTAAAATTGTAGCCATTAATGACTTGGGTGACACCAGTATTAATGCCCATCTTACCCAATTTGATACCACCCATGGTAAATTTAACAAGGAAGTATCAGTAGGTGCAGATGGAAGCTTGATCATTGCAGGCGATGAAATTCAAGTATTGTCTGAGCGTGATCCAGCAAAATTGCCTTGGCAAAAATTAGATATTGATGTGGTTTTTGAGTGCACAGGATTATTCACTAAGCGTGAGAAAGCCAATCTGCATTTACAAGCGGGCGCCAAAAAAGTCATTATCTCAGCCCCAGCTGGGACTGACATGGATGCAACGATTGTTTATGGCGTCAATCATCACGTATTGAAAGCCACCGATACCATTATTTCAAATGCATCATGCACAACCAATTGCTTAGTACCTGTTGTAAAACCCTTGCACGAAGAATTAAAGATCATCAGCGGTTTGATGACCACAGTACATGCTTACACAAATGATCAAGTGTTGACTGATGTTTATCACGAAGATTTGCGTCGAGCGCGTTCAGCAACGCATTCTATGATCCCAACCAAAACCGGTGCAGCAAGTGCGATTGGATTAGTACTTCCTGAATTGAATGGTAAATTGGACGGATTCGCTATCCGTGTTCCAACGATCAACGTATCGGTTGTTGATTTAACCATCACGGTAGAGCGCAAAACTACCGTAGATGAAGTGAATGCATTACTGAAAAAAGCCTCTGAAAATGAATTAAAAGGTGTATTGGCTTATAACACCTTGCCATTGGTTTCAATTGATTTTAATCACAATCCTGCTTCTGCGGTTTTTGATGCAACTCAAACCAAAGTTATTGGCAACTTAGTCAAAGTATTGGCTTGGTACGATAATGAATGGGCGTTCTCCAATCGTATGTTAGATACAGCTGCTGCGTGGATGAAGGCGAAATAATTATGCTGACCATGGATAAGGTGTCATTAAAAGATAAAATTGTATTGATTAGGGAAGATTTTAATGTGCCCATGAAAAATGGGCACATTACCCATACGGCAAGAATTGATGCCGCTTTGCCAACCATTAAACAAGCAAGTGAAATGGGAGCAAAAATCATTTTAATGTCACATTTAGGTAGGCCAGAAGAGGGACATTTTGATGCTGCTTTTTCATTGGCTCCTATTGCGACTTACTTGCGAGAGTGCTTAAAGCAACCTGTTCCGCTTTTTCAATTAGGTGAAGCGTTGCCTGCCATAAAATCAGGCGAAGTGGCTTTGCTGGAAAACGTAAGATTTTTGGCTGGTGAAGAGCGTAATGCATCGGAATTAGCAAAGAAGCTTGCTGCGCTTTGTGATGTATTTGTCATGGATGCGTTTGCAGTGGCACATCGTGCTCAAGCGTCTACTTGTGGTGTGGCAGAATTTGCGCCTATTGCATGCGTGGGGCCTTTATTACAAAAAGAGTTAGATGCAATTCATAGCGTTTTAGTGAACCCCCTTCATCCAGTGGTTGCTATTGTTGGCGGCAGTAAAGTTTCAACCAAGCTGAAATTGCTGACAAATTTGCTAGATAAAGTGGATGTTTTAGTTGTAGGTGGTGGTATTGCCAATACCTTTTTGGCGGCAAATGGTTTGCCCGTTGGTGATTCTCTTTTTGAGCCAGAGCTTGTTCCTACTGCCAAAGCATTGTTAGAAAAAGCAAAAGCCCAACATAAAACTATTTGGTTACCCGAAGATGTTGTTGTTGCTCCTGATATGGAAGGGACTGCAACGATAAAATCTTGTACCCATGTTGAAAATGGCGAGAAAATTTTTGATATAGGGCCTGTATCTCGGCAAAACCTATCAACAGTAATTCAAAACGCCAAAACGATTCTTTGGAATGGGCCGGTGGGTGTTTTTGAAGTGCCGTCTTTTCAAGAAGGGACAAAAAGCTTGGCAGATGCTATTGCCAAATCAAATGCATTTTCAGTCGCAGGTGGCGGTGATACCCTTGCTGCCATTGAGCAATTTCAGGTAGAAGATAACATTTCTTATCTTTCCACAGGTGGCGGTGCTTTCTTAGAAGCATTAGAAGGCAAATCACTTCCTGCGGTAGCGGTTCTTGAATCACGAACTAAAGAGAAAGCAGCGGTATAATGAAAATACGACCACGTCGAACCAAAATTATTGCAACGTTAGGCCCCTCAACAGATTCTCCTGAAAAAATGCGTGCCCTCATTCAGGCTGGTGTTAATTTAGTGAGGATTAATTTATCTCATGGCGATCATGCTCAGCACCAAGCAAGAATAGCCTTAGCAATAGAATCAGCCAAAGGGTTAAACAAAACCATCGGTATATTGATTGATTTGCAGGGACCCAAAATTCGCATCGCGCGTTTTGAAGATAAAGAAGGGATCTTGCTGAATGAAGGGGATCTTTTTACCCTTGATGCAGATTATCCTAAAAATGCGGGAAATCAACATTGCGTGGGATTAGATTATCCAGAACTACCACGTGAAGTTGCCCCTCAAGATCATTTATTACTTGATGATGGTCGTGTGATCCTCATCGTGAATGAGGTTCAGGGCTCTGCCATTTTATGTACAGTAAAAGTCGGTGGAAGGTTAACAAGTAATAAGGGACTCAATCGTAAGGGCGGAGGGTTATCTGCGCCAAGCCTCACAGAGAAGGATATTAAAGATATTCAGTTTATTGCCACTCAACCTGTAGATTATGTTGCTCTCTCTTTCCCCAAAACAGCGCAAGATATTATTGATGCGCGTCGTTTGGTGAGTGAAGCAGGATGTACAGCGCAAATTGTTGCAAAAATTGAGCGTTTTGAAGCGATTGATAATATCGATGAAATTATCAAAGCCAGTGATGCGGTCATGGTGGCTCGAGGCGATTTGGGGGTTGAAGTTGGTTATGCTGAATTACCGGGGATCCAGAAGAATATAATTAATCGCGCCAGACTTTGTGATAAGGCAGTGATTACTGCAACACAAATGATGGAATCGATGATTAAGAATCCTATTCCTACACGCGCAGAAGTGTCTGATGTCGCCAATGCCATACTTGATGGTACTGATGCTGTGATGTTATCTGCAGAAACGGCAACAGGCGACTTTCCGGTGCAGGTAGTTGCGAGTTTAGATGAAATTTGTTTGGCTTCAGAGCGTTATCGTGTTGCCCAGTTTTCGCAAAATAATGATGAAGAATTTGAACGACATGATAAAGCCATTGCTATGGCAGCAATGTTTATTGCCAATCATGTTCCGATCAAAGCGATTGTAGCGTTGACAGAATCAGGCTCAACGCCTCTATGGATGTCTCGAGTACGTTCAGGGATCCCCATTTATGCCTTGAGTCGTCATGCGCTGACGCGAGGACGAATGACATTGTTTCGTGGGGTTTACCCAGTTGAATTTGATGTCACTCACTATAAGCCTTGGGAAATATCTCGCTCTGCATTAGAGCTTTTGGTGAAGCAGGGCATTTTAGAGCCTGGTGACAAGGTAATTGTAACCAAGGGCGATGTATTAGGCGTGGGTGGGTATACCAACGCTTTAAAGATTTTAACTGCACAAGCATTAACTGGTCCGAATGGAGAATAAATAATGGCTTTAATTACAATGCGACAATTGCTCGATCATGCGGCGGAACACGGCTATGGTGTGCCGGCGTTTAATGTCAACAATTTGGAACAAATGCGCGCCATTATGGAAGCAGCAGATAAAACTGACAGTCCTGTGATTGTTCAGGCTTCTGCTGGCGCAAGAAAATACGCAGGGCCTCGTTTTTTAAAACACTTGATTGAAGCAGCGATTGAAGAATTTCCTCATATTCCTGTTTGTATGCATCAAGATCATGGTGCTTCTCCTGCGGTATGTCAGCAATCCATTCAATTAGGGTTTTCTTCCGTGATGATGGATGGTTCTTTGCATGAAGATATGAAAACGCCTTCTAGTTTTGAATACAATGTCAAAACGACATCCATGGCAGTAGCAATGGCACATGCTTGTGGTGTTTCTGTTGAAGGTGAATTAGGTTGTTTAGGATCACTTGAAACTTTAGAAGCAGGTAAGGAAGATGGTTCTGGCGCTGAGGGGACATTGACCCATGACATGTTACTAACCGATCCTGAAGAAGCAGCAAGATTTGTCAAAGAAACCAAAGTGGATGCTTTAGCGATAGCCATTGGAACCAGCCATGGTGCTTATAAATTTACCCGCCCACCTACAGGGGATATTTTAGCGATTGAGCGTATTAAAGAGATCCACAAACGGATCCCTGATACGCACTTAGTGATGCATGGTTCTTCTTCTGTTCCACAAGAATGGCTCAAAATTATTAACGAATATGGCGGCACAATGGGTGAAACCTATGGTGTTCCAGTGGAAGAAATTCAAGAAGGTATTCGTCATGGTGTGCGCAAGGTGAATATTGATACCGATTTGCGTATGGCTGTAACGGGTACTTTACGTCGTTTCTTTGCTACGAATGGTAAAGAATTTGATCCACGTAAATATCTAAGCGAAGCGACCAAAGCAATGCGCGATATTTGTATGGCGCGTTATGAAGCATTTGGTACTGCAGGTAATGCTTCTAAGATTACTCCCTTTAGTCTTGAGAAGATGGCCGATCGTTATAAGAGCGGTTCATTAGATCCAAGAGTGAATGAGTTTTAAAGACTTCGAAATTCTTTTCTTAAGCTAAATCCCCCGCTTAAATGCTAGTGAAGCTCAGCTTCACTAGCATTATCGCCGCCCCCTTTACAAAGTGGGCAAATATGCGCTTCGCGCTAAGATCACATGACTCACTCTTAATGTGCGCGTAGCGAACAAATTTCCCACTTTGCAAAGGGGGAAGACCCAAAGGGCAGGGGATTTTTTCTGCTTGCTTGTGAATAGAGTAAAATTATACCGCTTCTGGTCTTTGATTAATAAACACAAAGGGTGCACTGTAGCGCTTATGTGGTGTTTCAATGTGGATAACAGCATGCCATACCATATGATCATGGATGCAAGTGGGCAAGATAGTTTGCGTGGTATAGATCCCATCTTTTTGACGCAATAAAGTATAGCGGAATTCGCCCATATTCATTTCAGCGCCTTTAAAATAAATAAAAATTCTTTTTACAGGAAGCTTATCCGTTTTCACTTCTAAGGACAAAGAAGTTAAAACCGGCATATGGGTAGGTTTAATTTGCAACTCAATACGCTCTCCAGAAGGGAGCACTGAAGTACAAGCACCTTGACGTAAATCGCAGTCTGGCACAGGTAAGGCGATCACATTAATAGTTCGCCAACTTGCATAAAAATGATAAGCAAAGAATAGTGAGCCGAGTAGCACGCAAAAGCCACCAAGTAGGAGCCATTTATCATGTCGCAGAAAAATGGGCATGTGCGCCTTCTCTCACTTTTTTGCGGGTAGTTTACCAACTGGAGGGCCGTTCGTATAGAGATGTATAAATATAAAGTATTAGAAAGCAGTATTTTGTTTAAAAAAAAGCCCCAACCGAGGTTGAGGCAAAAGCTTGGCAATCAATGGGAGAAAGATTGCCAAATAATGATCCATCCATGGACAGGGGGAGAAATTATTGAGTAAATAATGTTGTTTGATCAATATGTGACGTTATCATTGACAGGTCCTGCGGCATTACTACCAAGGATGGATGATGACCATCTTGTGATTCTGTCTGCAAACCTTCACTCGTTTCCATATGACTTAGGTCTGATGTACCTAATTTATTAACAGACAATTTACCATCGAGCGTTGTTTCACTCTCTACAGGTGAAAGTTCTGCTAACGCTTTCTTCGCTAATTCATATCTATCGTTGTCACCATTGACTTGTTGTAATGCAAGACCATGTGCTAATTCTGCTTTATGTAATGCGTCATCGGTTTCATTAACAGCCTTGAACGCTTCACTGAGTTTTTCCCAAGCTTTGATAGCACAATCTGCTAATTCAATTTTGCCAAGGTGCGTCTTCCATTTTTGGGCATCTTCGCCGTGTTGTTTAGCTGCTTTTTCTGCTTCTACTAAATCAGTAGGTTTAGATTTCCAGAAGCTGAACATCCCTTTGTCCTTGTTATTATAGTCATGCTTTGAAACAACTTGCTCAGCTTTGCTTTGCTGTTCCGATGAGGACAATCCTCTTGCTTGTAGTTGTTTCAACACTTCAGCTTTATCTGTCTGCTCTAATATCTCCAGATCATGACATGCATGTGATTTAGCTCTATCAAGCGCTTTTTGAGCACGTCTCAATGTTTCTTTTGCTGCACTTTCGGCATCTGCAGCTGAAGAAAGTTCGCCAAACATCCATGCCTTTAATCCAGTCGTAACATTGGAAGGATTTATCTTATCCCAGGTTGATTTAAAGGATTCTAATACACCTTTTTCCACTTGTGGCAGATTTTCATTTGCAGCAATTTTAACCTTAGAAAGTATTTCTTCAGCATCTGCATGATTTCCCTTCGCTTTTTCTAAAAGAAGGGTCTTTTCTTCCAAAGTTATTTTCGAGCTTTCTAGTGCCATTTTAGCCTTAGCGAACTCACGTTGAGCTAATTTTGCCTTAATAGCGTTAGCATCATGAGGACCTTCCTTGCCGAAAATTGAATCAGACGAGCTAATATTCGGCGTATCCAGTTTCTTAGTTGCCTCCAGTGCACTCCTAAGTTCATCCATTGGATTTTCCAATACTGCAGAGGAGTGAATAACTTCACCCTGCTTAGGGGTATGTTTAGGCACATCTACACCCAGTGCGTACTCAAGGGCTTCCATGGGTGTTTTTGCAGTATCAACCACTTCTGTAAAGCGAACTAATTGTGGAGAAATAGCGTCCTCAAGTACGCTTTCAAAGAAATCTAATTCTGGTGTAGCTACCGATTTTTGAGCCATATGTGGATTTTCAAAAACAGGATTTTCCACGACGTTACCTGTAGTCGCTGTGTCTACATTCTCAAACACCGAAGTAACAGGAACCTCAACAATTTCAACAATGTTTGAAGAAGGCTTTTCTTTTTCTTCCTTCACTGGGGTAGCGGTTTCAACTACCTCTCCAAATTCTTCAAGCTCTAGGTTTCCATTGTTCAAACTTGACATTTCATCACTAGCAGATGTAATCGTAATTTGAGGAGCAATTTGCGTTTCTGCGTCTTTAACTTCTTGTTCACCAAGCGCAGCATCCACCGTTTCTATAAAGAGTTGGTATGGATCTAATTCATCTTGTTCGATTTCCAAGCTTTCACTTTGTTTTTGATCGCTTAGACCAACAGGTGTTTCACCTATTTCGTCCATCACTCGACTGAGTTCATCCAATTCTTCCTGCTCAGACGTATCTGCAGGGAAATACCCATTTGCATCAAATTGATCTACTTCTTCTCGTTGTGCCTTTGTGCTTTCAGCGACTTCTTTTATAAGAGCGTCAAGGGTTGCTAAATACAAGGCTGGAGAATGAGGATTTCTCTCTTCTGTTGAGGTAAGCATATACTGAGCAACGAATTCTTCGCCATTTTCCTCAGTTGTTTTTGGCATAGCCAGAGGATCAACAGTGTCCTTACTTTCGCTATCTTTCACTACAGGGACAATTGGTGTTGATTCATCAATGAAGCTTCCAAAATCACTAAGATTCATAACCTCATTTGTTGCTGTTTCTGAGCTAATTTGATCTCTAGCATCTTCTTCGCCATTTTTCTTAGCTGCCTTTGCAGAAGTATCAACTTCATCATGCTTTTGGCTAGATTCAGCTATAGTAACAGTAGGTGGAACCATCTTGCCTAAAGCTTCAAAAATCTCCTCAGTGATCTGAACATCTTTATTTTCGCTAGGGATATGCTCGCTAGTTTCGTCATCAAAAAGTCCTAAGCTAATTTGATCTAAGAAACTTGCATCTTCTTCGCCATTTTCCTCAACAATCTTTGGAATGGTGGTATCAACCTCATCCTTAGTTTTGCTGGCCTCAGCTGTAGCCATTTTGCCAAATATCTCAAGAATTTCGTCAGTAACCTGGGTATCTTTATTTTCGCTAGGGCTATGTTGCTCGCTAGCTTGGGTTTCAGGCATTAAAATTCCAAGCATATCGGGAGTAAGGGGAGCATCATCAAGTTGTGCTAAAAAGTCGTTGATATCGTCTAACACTAAGCCTTGATCTACATCATTTTGTGTCGAAGATGTCGCTGCTTGTTTGCCAAGCATATCATCTTTAACTGTAGGAGTGGGTAGCGTTGATTCTTTCGCTTTTTCCCCGGGGATTAAATGTGCGGCAATGTTGCTAGGATTGAATAAACTGAAGATTGAACTAGGAGTAGAATCTTTAGCGACAGTTGAGCCTTCTCCTGTTACGTCGGGTGTTGAAAGTGCGTTATTGACACCTTCGGTCACTTTTGTCGCAATCGTGCTAGGATTCAACTTAGCTGCAGTATCGCTGAGTAAATCAGTGAAAGTTTCTAAAGAAATTGTACCTTTATCTTCAGTCGTTTCTTTAGCTTCTTTGGTTTCTTTCGCCACTGTCGAAGGGATAGAGTCTTGAACGACAGCAGGCTCTTCTACAACTTCAGGTACAGTCGTTGAAAGTGCGTTATTGACACCTTCGGTCACTTTTGTCGCAATCGTGCTAGGATTCAACTTAGCTGCAGCATCGCTGAGTAAATCAGTGAAAGTTTCTAAAGAAATTGTACCTTTATCTTCAGTCGTTTCTTTAGCTTCTTTGGTTTCTTTCGCCACTGTCGAAGGGATAGAGTCTTGAACGACAGCAGGCTCTTCTACAACTTCAGGTACAGTCGTTGAAAGTGCGTTATTGACACCTTCGGTCACTTTTGTCGCAATCGTGCTAGGATTCGTCATTTCGAGCACATCAGCCAGGTGATCCAGCGCACTTTTTTCAGTCTTGGTCGTAGACTTATCTGCTTCGTCGCCTTTTTGCTTTTCTAAGGCAAGTTTTGCTTCTTCAAGTTTTTTCTGTTCTAAAGCAAGTTTTGCTTCTTCAGCTTGTTTAAGCTCTAATTCCTTTTGTGCTTTAATTTCTTGTAAAGTTTTTTCTATTCTAATTTGAACATCACGTACTTGCTCATCTTGGCCTTTGATTTGCTCTTGAATATCGAGCAATGTAGAATACCTTTCTTGCAGAGCGTGGTGTTCTTTGACAATTTTGGTGCATTCAGCTTTGATTTGAACGAGAAATTCAAAATGTGCTTGTAATGTGTTGGCAGTTTTAACAGCAGTAACTAAACTATCTTTCAATTGAACAGCGGCATCATAGGATAGCTGAGCATCTTTAAATTTTGTTGCTAAATCTTTATGTTCGGCTGAATGGAAATAGAAATCTTTTTCTTCGATTGTCTTTTGCTCTAATGCAGTTTGAGCAAGTTCCATTTTTTTATGCAGAGAAGCAATATTTTCTTCTGCAGTTTGAAGTGCTTGTTCAATTTGTGCATAATCGTCTATTTTAGCTAATTGCATCGCTTCTTTATGAGCAAGATCATTTGCAGTTTCAGCCTGCACATAAGCTTTATCTATCTCGGCGCCAAGCTTTAATAGATTATCTTGTTGGCCTGTTTTTAAAAAGTCTTGTAGTTTAGTTGAGATAGCAGAAGGATTATAATGTTGCCATAGTTTTACCAATGTGCCCCAAATGCCTGAAGACTTGGTTAATCCTTGGATCAACATTGCACTTTCTTGGAGATTTTTACAATTAGCGGTCAATGCGTTTGTTTTTTCTCCAAGTATTTCATGTCTTTCGTGCAATTCCTGTTTTAACTCTTCAGCTTGATGTTGCAATTCTTTTAATGTCGCTTCTTTTTGGACGAGTTCTTTTTCCAATAAATCAATTGCTGTGGCATCCACTTTTGTAGGATGTGAAGGTGAAGGAACAGGATCAACTGTTGGCTTAAATAAATCTTCAATTTTTTCTTCGATTTTTGTCGCAACATTGCTGGGATTTAAGACGTCGTTCAGCGCATCTAAAAAACCAGGTTTAGGTGGTTGAACGGGCTCAACAACCGGTTTAGGGGGTTGAATAGGATCAACAACCGGTTTAGGAGGTTGAATAGGATCGACATTAACTTTAGGCGGTTGAACCTCATCCACTTTAGGCACAGAATCAACCGGTGGCTTTATTGTTGGGCCAAATAAATCTTCAATGATTTCTGCATTATTTCCAGGGTTTATCTTATTCCAAGCATCGATGAGAATACCGGCCAGGTCTTGTGCTAGGTTTTGTGGATTTTGATTATTGCCATCAACGCCATTAATTGGCGGAGTATCCATTTTAATTTTGCCGTGATCAGGATCTGGCTTAAAATCATCATCTGCACCATCATCATGTGGAGGGCGTGGATCATCATGTGGGTGCATGCCATGCGCTGGACGTCCGCCAGGAATACCACCAGGAACACCAACGGGTGCACCAACAACAGGGGCTACTGCGACAGTCACATGGGGTTTGATGCTAGGAACAGAAGTTTTAATAACATGAGTTGTGCTAGCAATAGGATGTGATGGTGTATGTGTCACAGCTTTGAAGTTAGGATCTGTAAGCTCAATACCCTTCGTATGAGAAAGGCTAATATCTTTATGTTTGTAGCTAACGCCATCTCGTGCAGCTGCTTCTGTTATCGTAACGGCTTGGGCTTGATGTGAGTGGGCTTTATCGCTTGTATGCTTAACGCGGGGAATAACATGCCCGAAACCATTTTTGATCGCTGCCTCAACGTTTGCTTCTTCTTTTATTTCTGTTGCATCGTTTTCTTGATAGCTTAATAATTCTTCTTCAGGAATAAGTGATTCAGGTACTCTCGCTTCTGCATCCTTTATTAAACCTAATTCTTCTGCAATACCTTCAACTGCAGCAAAGACATTTTCAACAAACCGTTCGAGCTTTGACTCAACGGCGTCGGTGATCCCTAATTTTTTGTCATCAGAAGGTTTTGTACTCATGTTTCGGTTCCTCGAGCAGCTTAATATATAAGTGTGCAAATTAACTAATTCGACGATGTTACCGAAGCAGATTTTAAGTGTCAAACCTAACTATGTTGTTTTTACAAGAAAAAATCCGTTAATAGACTAAAGGGGGAGATAACAGGATGAAGCGAAATGGTGCAGAGGAAACCTTGCGTTAAATTAAAGCGGCTTAAGGCGTAGCTGCACGAGGCAAAAGGGGCTCAAGATAGGGCCAGACATTATCTAAAAGATGGGGTTGAGCCTCTGCTGTGGGATGGAGTCTATCGGCTTGCATCAGATGTGGCTTCAAGACGACCTTATCTAATAGGAATGGAACCAAGGGGATACTATGCTCTTTGCTGAGCTGTAGAAAATTATCATAAAATTGTTGTGCATAAATTCCGCCATAGTTAGGGGGCAGTTTGATGCCAATAAGTAGCACTTGTGCATTTGCTTTTAAACTCAAATCTATCAGACGGCTTAGATTGGATTTTATGGTTTGTATAGGCAAACCCCGCAGGCCATCATTAGCCCCAAGCTCAAGTAATACAATATTTGGATGATATTTTGTCAGCAAGTCGGGTAAACGGTTTAAACCATTTGAGGTGGTATCACCAGGGATACTACTGTTGATCACAATTGCTTGGGGAAAGGGATCTCTTAGTTTATTTTCTAATAATTGCACCCATCCTGATTCAGGTGGAATTTGATAAGCAGCGCTTAAGCTATCTCCTAGTACTAAAATGGTAGGTTGACCACGGCAAGGTATACTAATTAAGAGTAGGCATAACAATAAAGCCCATAGGAAATGATTTAAGGATCGTCTACTGTAGTCTATGACGATTGAATGATTCTTCAATAGGATACCTCATGACCATTATTGCTGCGACGAATGTTAAAAAATGTGTGCAAACTTTAGCAAGCCCTATAGATATCTTAAAAGGGGTTAATCTCAACGTCAACGCAGGGGAAGCTATTGCTATCGTGGGCGCCTCAGGTTCCGGAAAAACCACATTGCTTAGTTTGTTAGCAGGTCTAGATATTCCCACAAGTGGTGAAATATGGATGGATGGGAAATGCTTAAGTGCAATGACTGAAGATGATAGAGCAAATTGTCGTAAAGGACGTGTCGGGTTTGTCTTTCAGAATTTTGATTTGCTACCTACTTTAAACGCATTAGAAAATGTCATGCTACCTGGTGAGCTATGTGGTATGGAGGAAATAACGAGCAAAGCAACGGCTATTTTGTCAAAAGTAGGACTAGAAAATAGATTAAATCACTTCCCTCATCAATTATCTGGAGGAGAACAGCAGCGCGTTGCGATTGCTAGAGCCTATGTTACTTCACCTAAGATACTCTTCGCTGATGAACCTACAGGAAGTTTAGATACAATAAATGGTGAGAAAATTATTGAACTCCTTTTTGAACTCAAAAATCAAATTAATAGCACATTGATATTTGTGACGCATGATCACGATTTAGCCAAGCGTTGTGAACGCACCTATTCATTAGAAGCCGGCATTTTGCAAGCATTCAAGGATGCCTAAGCATGTTATTTCAATTAGCAATGAAACAAGTTTGGCGTGAAAGAAATAATGCACAATTTCGTATTTTGGCTTTAGCGTTATGGTTAGCAGTATTTGCCGTGACAGTGCTCGGCTGTTTGACACAAACTTTTCGTGCTTCAATAGGTGAACAAGCTGCTAATTTATTAGGAGCAGATATGGTGATAGAGTCGCCATCAGCACTTGCTCCTGAATATCAAAATGTAGCTGAAAATCAAAAATTACGCGCAAACCTTTCCATTGAATTTCTCAGCATGATGATAGCCGAGGATAAACTTCAACTTGCAAGCATTACCGCAATACAACCCCATTTTCCATTACGAGGGGAATTGGAAGTTGAAACAAATAATGGCGTGATAAGACAGGGGCCTCCTCCTAAAGGGCAAGTATGGGTAGAGGAAACATTAGCGCTACGGTTAAATCGTCACTTGAATGATGAAGTCGATATTGGTAGCGCACATTTTCGAATCAGCGGCATTATACGCCAACGTCCTGTTGCATTATCAGAAAGCAGTGTGCTTGCTCCTGTTGCCTATGTCAATGCAGAAGATCTTCCTGCGATGAATGTATTGCAGCCGGGTAGCCGTGCTTCTTATAGATTATTATTGGCGGCAGACAAAGAAGCATTAAAAGCTTATCGACAACATTTTGAAAAAGCCGACTCTGATTTAAGATGGATTACGCCTGAAGAGGGTAGATCTTCCTTAAGTCGTACCATGACTTATGTGCAGCGCTATTTGAGCGTTATTTTATTAATACAAGTTCTTTTAGCAGGAATAGCTATTGCATTATGTGCTCATCAATATAGTATGCGTCAACAAAAAATGGTTGCATTGTGGCGAAGTTTTGGCGCATCAGGCAAAACTATTGTCAGACTGCAAGTGCTGTCCTTATTATTGTTAGCCATGTTTGTTTTAGCTACAGCAATTATATTTGGACATCTTGTTACATCTTTATCGCTACATTATGGGAAACAGTTAGGTCTTCCTCCCATGACAGTAGGATGGCAAGGGATAGGCTTGGGTGCTTTAACAGGCATGATTATGTTATGGGGATTTGCGTTACCGCCCATATTACAATTAAAGCGAATTTCACCTGTTCAAATCTTGCAGCGCGATAAAACTTATTCTCCATCCATCAGCGTATTTAGCTATATCACGGCATTTGTTTTGCTAGCTGGATTATTCATTTTGTTTATTGACGAAAGAGAAATGGCATTTAGGATCAGTAGTCAGATCCTAGGAATGTGTATTATTGCCTTTGCTTGTTCTTATATTTTATGGCATGGATTTATACCGTTTTCTAGAAGTAAAAAACCGGCATGGCGATTTGGGCTCTCTTATCTTATGCGTCATAAATGGCAAGGCGTAACGCAATGGTTGGTTTTTTCGATGGTCATGATGTTGCTTCTTTTGGTGCAAATCATTCAGCGGGATTTAATTAGTATGTGGCAGGCACAATTACCTGCCTCAACCCCAAATTATTTTTTATTAAATATCCAGTCAGAACAAATCAAGCCTATGACGCAGTGGTTTCAAAAACAGGGAATAAATGATGTGCAATTTTATCCTATCGTGCGAGCACGCATGAGCCATGTAAATGGTGTGACGATTGAAAGCTTAAATCAACAGCATAAAAATGAGCAACAAGGATTACAGCGTCCAATTAACTTAACGTGGATGCAGCATTTGCCTAAAGACAACAAATGGGTGGCAGGAGATGTATGGGAAAATATTCCTTCAGGTCAACCTTTGATTTCAGTTGAAAAGAGCTTCGCTGAACGCCAGCATTTGAAATTAGGCGACACCATAGGCTTTCAAATGGCTGATGAGCATGTAACTGGAAAAATTGTGCAATTGCGAACTGTTGAATGGGAAACGTTTAAACCTAATTTCTTCGTTATTTTTCCACCATTAGTGATAGAACGTTTTCCTCACTCTTATATAACAAGTATTTATTTATCGAATGATCAAAAACCTCTTCTAAATGAGCTTATTAAAGAATTTGTAGAAATTACCATCATTGATATCGATGCTATTTTAAAACAAATGCAAGAGATGATGGCTAAGGTTTCAATAGGGTTGAACAGTTTATTGGCCTTAGTTTTTGTGCTAGGCATTTTGATTATGTATGCAAGCTTGCTTTCAAGTTTAAAAGAAAGACTACAAGAAAGCGCTTTGTTACAAATTTTAGGAGCTAATAAAATTTTTATTCTGAAAGTATTAACCATTGAATTTAGTTTATTGGGCATTATTTCAGGATGTTTGGCTGGTTTGATGGCGCTAATTGCGGCACATGATTTAGCCAGTCGATTTTTTGGATTATCTTATGGATTTGAGTTTAAATGGGTGCTAATTGGGATCATAATGAGCACCATCGTTATTTTGGCTTGCGGATTATTTGGTGCAAGACGGGTTTTTCAAGTATCGCCGTTGTGGTTGTTGCGGCGCAGTTGATATGCCGCCTGTGGGTGAGGAATGAAATAACGTTGCATAGCATCTACCCTGGACTTGCGCCAAAGATAGCAGATGCTACTCAAGACGTTTGGGCGAAAAGATTTAAAATTTAATCGAGAAAATGAAACAGGAACAAAAATGATTAAAAAAATTTTTTGGAATGGTATTAAAGCCTTTGTGCCGATTGCGCTTACTATCTCTATTGTAATTTGGTTATTTACGAGTATGGAAGCTTTCTTTGGGCACTTTTTGCGCCGGATTGTGCCACCACAATATTATTTTGATGGCATAGGCATTATTGTTGGCGTAGCGCTTATTTTTGTGATTGGTATCCTAGTCAATGCGTGGATGGTAAAAAAAGTGTATGCATTGGCTGAGCGTCTTGTAAAGCGTATTCCTTTTGTGAAGTCTATTTATAATGCAACCCAAGAACTCTTAGATTTTTTTGATAAAGACAAACAAAATGCTCAGCAAGCTGTTTTGGTAGAGACCCATTTAGGAAGAATAGTGGGTTTCATCACACGTGATTCATTGTCTTCACTGACACCAAGTCTTGGTAATGATGATGATGTTTTAGTGTATATCCCTTTAAGCTATATGGTGGGTGGGATCTCTATTGTTGCACCTAAAAGCACTTTAACACCTTTAGCCTGGCCAGTTGATAAAGCGATGAGTTTTATCCTAACAGCAGGGATGACGGGCCAAAAAAATAATTCCCAAAAATAACTAAGAAGAGAAAGCCATCCTTGCTTTATTTCATTTCGCTGCATTAACTTTTGGGGGGCACTCTGCTTAGATCAGTGTGGGTGCATTCTTTTGTAGTGTTTTTCTTGACGTAATAAATTAAAACCTTTAAGTTAGCGCGCAAATGTGTTTTTACTAAAGGTGAAGCTGAATGAGTTTGGATAGTGTAACAAGTTCAAAGCCCAATTTAATTAATTCTCTCAAAGCAAAATATAAAACCAGCGACAAAAGTGCAGAAGAAAAGCTTGTTTATTTAATCAAGAAAAAAAAGGTTGAGCTACACGAAGTGGATCCCTTAGGACAAAGTGCCATCCATTGGGCAGCAATGAATGGTTGGGCATTAGTTTTTAATGCCTTGGTTGAAAAAGGTGTTGATCCATTTTTACCTAGTGGAGAGGGATTTTCTCCTAATCGTTATGCGCGAGTTCACAAGAGTCTAGATATTCTAAAGATTTATGAAGAACAATTTCCTGTTGTCATATTGTCTGAAGAAAGCACCGCAACGACGCGAGAAATTGATGCCGCTTTGTTAGATTGTGGTTTCCATGGCTTTCCCATTTTGCCCATAGAAAGCCCGAAATCAACTAAAAAAGATGAAGAAGCACTCTCTGAAGAACAAGCGCTAGCGCATTTTTTGAAACAAATTTTTAAAGATGAAAGATTCGATTTCAAAAGCCTAAAATCTGCTACTAAATCAAAAAAAATAACACTTAAATATATCGATACAACATTTTTATCTCAAATTGCTGCTGGTATGGTAGAGCAAAGCTCTCCAGAAAAAGTATTGAAGATATTGAATCAGCTGTATCCTAATTGTAGCTGGCGGGCAAAATTATCTTGCATTTATTTAGTAAAGGAAATGCTACTTCAAGCTAGAGTCGCAGAGTTGCTCTTAACCGACGAGTTTCAACAAGAGTTGAAAACTTTCACCCAACATAGAGGAGAAGCCCTTGCTCTAGAAGCTGTCAAGATGAAATTAGCACAGTTTTATCAAAGTAAATTTCATCTACCATTGGCAGCAAATTATGCCCTCGATTTGCTAAAGGTATTTACGCAAGCCACTTTACAGATATCTCCTGAGTATTTTTCAGTCAAGAAAATGTCGCCTAAGTTATTAGATACGCCGTTTGTCGCATTTTCAACTTTGTATAATAAGCTTACCTATACAGTTTGTATGGATATCTTAATGGCACCTACCATAGCTGAGTGTGCTTCGAGAATGGATTTCTATTTACAAGTCATCGAGTTTTGTCTTACGGATGACGATAACCTTGGGCTCATCCCAAATTTTTCTGCAGCGTCTGCTATTTACAATGCTTTGCAGCTCTTTGCCGTTTCACGTTTGCAAAATGCTTGTATTATATCTTTGCCTAGCTTACAAAAAGCGCTAAGTGAATTTGATCCACTATTAAAGGGGTTAGATAATTTCGCAGGGATTAACCAGCGAATGGCTGAAAATCAAAGATGTATACCAATGATGTCACTCTATTCTGCTCAAAAGGACAAACTTTTAGAGAAAGATCTTGCTTCATCTATTGTCGCTTTTGGACAGCTCAATCAACAATTTGAAAGAAATCGCAGCTATCTAGCTTCTTTAGCTTATCTACAAAAAATGGGATATAAAACGGATTTTATATCAAAAGTGCATAAAATGGTTTATGTAGAAAAAGACGCAGAATGGTATTCTTTTAATTTAGAACCCCTGCGGATCATTAATCTTGATGAAGAAAAAATTAGCGCTCATCTTTTAGAGCCATTGAAATTTTGTTTAACGCTCCAAGCACCTTTGGTCGTAAAAAAGGATCAAGTCCAATTTAAAGGACATGCGGCGAAAGATGCAATAGAAGCATTTTTAGCAACGCCACAGTTCCTGGAAAGCGAAAAGCCTGAGGAGAAAAGAACGGAAATTCTTGGTTTATGTGACAAAATTATTGCGGCTTTTGCAGCGAATAATCCGTTTGCTGCGAAAATACAAGAGCAAGATGGTCGCAAGAGTAAAAGATCTAAAAAGCTTACAAGAACCCCTCACGAAGAAGTAAAGCCTTTACCGTCCGCCTTAATAGATGATTTTGCAGCATTGAAAATTAATGAAAAACCACACACTTATAGCCCCTCTGCTGACAATGAAGATATGGTTGTATTAGAGGAAGAAGAAAAAAGGCCTAGAGCAAATACGACGATTTTACTTTCTTCGCGTCACCATCGGCATCAATCAGAAAGAGTTTCTTCGCCCAGAAAAGATAAAGTGAGATCTACTAAGACTACTCCTAATCTAGACGAAGAAGCGTTACTATCATCTCGTACTTTCACGCCATTGGTTCAGGCGCAGTCTTTTTCTAATCCGCTGATGAGTGTTAATAATCAAGACAGTTCTTCATCATCACCAGAACGAGGCCGCGAAAGTGATCTTAAAACGAATAGCAAAGCAAAATTAGGTAAAAAATGATGTAGTTACATCAGCAGATGAGATGTCCTCTCATCTGCTGATGTCTATTTAGCGTGGGGTAATAATTTGAATGCCACTGTCGGCAGCTATCAATACTTTATCTGCCCCTCTTTGCGCGAATAAACCGTTGGTAACGACACCGGTGATATTATTAATCGCTTGCTCTAAAGCAACTGGCTGTAAAATATTAAGATTATGCACATCAAGAATGATATTGCCGTGATCCGACACAAACCCTTCACGATAGGCTGGATCGCCACCCAGTTTAACAATTTCGCGAGCAACATAACTGCGTGCCATGGGAATGACTTCAACGGGAAGGGGAAAGGATCCTAATTGTTTAACATATTTTGATTCATCGATGATGCAAACGAATTTTTTTGCTACAGCAGCAAGTATTTTTTCGCCAGTGAGGGCTCCGCCGCCGCCTTTAATAAGTTGGCAGTGATGATTGCATTCATCTGCACCGTCTACATAAACACTGATGGGTCCTTCGTTGATATCAACAACCGGGATCCCATGAGAGCGCAAGCGTTTTTCTGTAGCGACAGAGCTGGCAACCGCGCCTAGAATATGATTTTTTTGCTGAGCAAGGGCATCAATGAAGAAATTGACAGTACTACCTGTGCCCACGCCAAGCAGGGTGCCTGGTTCAATTTCTTTTAGTGCTGCCATGGCGACAGCATGTTTTAGTTGGTCTTGAGTGGTGGCCATGTAAAAAAATCCTTATGTAGGTTAGTCAATCATTGCTAGAATTGCTTGCCATTCTTGAGAGGTCACTGGCATAACGGATAACCGGTTTCCCCTTTTTAATAAGGCGAACGAAGCAGGAGAAAGACGAGGGTTATTCTTGAGAGATTCTAGTGTAATAGGGGAAGAAAATTTCTTTTTATATTTTACCTTAGGCATAAACCAGCGGGGTGTTGCAGGTGTACTTTTGGGATCGTAGTAAGGGGATTTAGGATCAAACGCACTGGGATCTGGTATTGGTTCTTGAACAACTTCAATGATGCCCACAATAGCAGGGATAGGGCAGCTTGAGTGATAGAAAAAGGCTAAATCGCCGACTTTCATGGCCTTTAAGTAGTTTCTGGCTTGGTAGTTTCGTACACCATCCCAGAAGGACGTCTGCTGTTTAGCTTTGATTAAATCATCGATGCTGAATGCATCAGGTTCTGATTTAAGGAGCCAATATTGCTTCGCCATGGTATTCCTCATTTATACTCTTCGCATTCGAATTTTAGGCGCCCGCCTTCGCCAAGACTTCGGCGGGTCTTAGTGATAAGGTCCGCCGTAGCTTTCTGCGTAGGCGGATTGTTGCTGCAGCGCTCTCACAACAGTCAATACACTCCTGTTGTTCGAGTGCTTGGCGCCTAGCCTAAAAATCGACTGCTATGACTATAACTGAGGGAAGTCTATGAAAATATGGTTGAAAAAGAAAGAATATCGTCTTGAATTTAAATAAATTAGATTACATACTTAATAGAGCTAAATTACTTTTATTTTGAGGAGTTTATGGTTCGCAAAACGTTTGATTCGATGCTCTTATTAGCGATTATTGTCAGCGTAGGGGTTGGCGTGAGTAGTTATTGGATGATGGTACCGGGGTTTTAATCAGCTGAGTAAACCTGTTTCTCTGTGATGACTTCATTAAGAGACAAATCTAACTCGCCGTGCGGCACACAAAAAATTCTTTGAAATTCATAAGCTAACCCGACCAAACGGGGTTTTATGGTGCGTTTCCTAAAAGCAAAGGTTTTATCATAATACCCCCCACCCATTCCAAGACGATGTCCATCTTTATCAAAAGCAACTAGAGGCATGAGTACTATATCTAATGCTTGAGGAGAAATAGTGACAAGCTTTTCTGAAGCAGGCTCTAAGATCCCTAATCGATTTTTGGTCATTTTAGTTTGTAAATCAATTTTAACGAATTGAAGAGAAGATTTAACTAAGACAGGAATATAGCAGCATTTATGATGCAAAAGCGCAGTCTTAAGGATGGGGAGAGTTGAAACCTCACCTTCAAATGCTAAATAAAGCGCAATGTGTTTTGCATTTTTATAAAAAGCTTGCTGAAAAAGCTGTTTTGCTATTTGCTCAGCATAATGGTGTTGCATGAAAGGGGATAACTGTCGTCTACGTTCGCGCAACCTATGCCGGAGTTGTTGTTTCAACCAGCGCATAACAGCCCCTCGAAAAAATGTCATGCATCTTATCCCCTCTGCGTATACGCAAGAGGGTTAGGGTGAGGGGCTTGAGTTCAGCCTCTACCCCCGCTCGGGTACCCTCTCTATGTAAACTAGAGAGGAGACAGAAATTTTCTTGAGAAGTGAAAATTTAAAAAAAAGGAGGCTTTCTCCAACTTGGGGTTGCGCCATTTGCCTCGAACCCTTTAAGTTCAAGTGGGGACCTCAGTTTCGTATCAGGCTTTCCACTTAAAGTGGACTTGCACAACAACGAAAGCAGTCTGGTTCCCTGGCAATATTAGCATCGGCTCAAAAGACACTAGGCACTGACCAACAAGCCAGAAGAAAGCCAATTCGTTATATACTCTTCCTATTTTGCTTTTAGGCATTGTTGGCTACGCTCTTCGCAATCCTCATTTACTGACGTAAACTCCGGTTGCTCATCACTTGCCGCCTCGCCTAAAACCAAACTAGTCGAGTCTAAATTCTTCCTATTTTGCTTTTAGGCATTGTTGGCTACGTTCTTCGCAATCCTCATTTACTGACGTAAACTCCGGTTGCTCATTACTTGCCGCCTCGCCTAAAACCAAACTAGTCGAGTTTAAATTCTTCCTATTTTGCTTTTAGGCATTGTTGGCTACGTTCTTCGCAATCCTCATTTACTGACGTAAACTCCGGTTGCTCATTACTTGCCGCCTCGCCTAAAGCCAAACTAGTCGAGTCTAAATTCTTCCTATTTTGCTTTTAGGCTTGTCCCTAAAAGCATCTATACCGTTTCAGCTTCTTCTTCTACCGCTTCATGCATTGTTCGTGTGCGGCTTCCTGCTTGCACGCTTTCTTTTTGCGAAACATTTGCGGCAGCATTATACACTTTATTTCCGTTAAAAGATTCTCTTGCAAGAACGCTATCAATTTTTTCTTGCAGCAATCTTAATCGTTCAGAAAAAGCTTCGTCCGGTTCAAAAGCTGTTTTCTTGAGTGTAAGCAATTCATTGGTGATATTGAGTGCTGCCATGACAGCGATACGCTCTAGACCAATGACACGACCCGATTGCCTAATTAAGCGCATTTGTTTATCGAGATACTGAGCAGCATCACGCAATGCCAATTCTTGGCTTTCTGAACAAGCTACTCGAAATTCCTTTTCTAGTATTCTAACACAGATGCCATTTTCCCCAATACTCATTTTAAGTTAACGCTCCAGCCATATTTAAGGTCTTAATATTAATCATAGGGAGAGCGGCGCATGGGGTCAATACAGGGGATGTGTTAATCTAACACTCCAGGGGTTTTTGAGAATGTGAGTATATGAAAGTGGAAGTTGATAAAGTTTGGCCAGATTTTGAAACGTTAGAATATAGTTTAATTGCAGCAAGTACACCTTTTTCAGCCTCTTATGTCCATGGGATGATAGCGGGTGTGTTATGCGTAAATGGGCGCCAGATAGAAAAATGCAAACAGCTAATTGAAGAAAAAATACCTGAAATGAATGAAAGTCATGGTCGAATAAGTGAGTTAATCAACAATTTATTTTCACTGACCGCACTGCATTTACAAGATCAAAATTATGAGCTGACTTTAATGCTTGCACCTGATGATCTCCCAATGCCACAACGGTTAGAAACTTTAGCAAATTGGTGTCAAGGATTTTTGGAAGGGGTAGAAGCAGAAAATTTACCCAAAGGCACCTTGATACAATATCCGATGGTGAGTGAAGTATTAGAAGATTTTATGCAAATTAAAGATCTCTCCTTTGAAACACCATCAACGCAAGAGAATGAAAAAGATTATATGGAGATTGTCGAATTTGTGCGTGTTGGTGCGCTTTTAGTTCATGCTGAATGCACGCAAACAGAAAATGGCCCATCGTCAGCACAGCATCTGCATTAAGGAATGAGCATGGAAAAGCAAGTATATCATTTGCGACGTGAAAAAATTTTTCAACAAATGCCAGATAATAGCATTGCTTTATTGACATCAGCTGAAATCAAGTACCGCAATAGTGATACCGAATATCCTTATCGACAAGATAGCCACTTTTATTATTTGACAGGATTTGATGAATGTGAATCTTTAGCTGTATTACTGAAAAAAAAAGGGCAAAATCATTTTATTTTATTTTGCCAAGATAGAGATCCACAAGCAGAGCAGTGGACAGGTGTTAGAGTCGGAGTGAATGACGCTCTAGAGATCTATGGTGCAGATGAAGCTTACCCAATAGGAGAGGCATCAAAACGCATGCCAGAATTGTTGGCGGGTACGACCATTATATATTTTTTAGTAAATAATAGCCCTGAGTTTGACAAAAAAGTCTTTTCTTGGGTGAAAGCTTTAGGTAAGAAAATTCGTTCTGGTATAACCACTCCCCGCCAATTTGTTGATTTTAGGCAAATAGTAGACGAAGCACGTCTGATCAAATCTCAAGATGAATTACAACTGATGCGTAAAGCATGCAGTCTTTCTGCTGATGCACATGTTCATGCAATGAAGCATTGTCAAGTGGGCATGTATGAATATGAATTAGAAGCAATATTACTTAAGGAATTTTATCGCCACGGAAGCCGATTTCCTGCATATTCTTCTATAGTAGCAACAGGTGATAATGCTTGTACTTTGCATTATACGCGTAATGATAAAATGATTAAGGAAAAGGATTTAGTTCTTATTGATGCAGGTGCAGAATACCATCATTACGCAGCTGATATTACACGTACCTTCCCAGCCAATGGAAAATTTACAAAAGAACAACAAGCTATCTATGAGTTAGTATTAGCTGCTCAGCAATCGGCAATACAGCAAATTGCACCCGAAGTCCCTTGGAATAAAGCGCAAGAAACCATTTTGCATATTTTAGTTCAAGGATTGATTGACTTGAAAATATTGAAAGGATCAGTCGCTACCTTACTTGAAGAGAAAGCTTATCTTCCCTTCTATATGCATAACAGTGGTCATTGGTTAGGAATGGATGTTCATGATGTTGGTGAATATAGAGTACAAGGAAATTGGCGACCTTTAAAACCAGGAATGGTTTTTACAGTAGAACCTGGGCTTTATATCTCGGCTGATAATATGAGTGTGGCTGAACAATGGCGAGGAATTGGGGTTCGAATAGAAGATGATATTGTTGTGACAGAACAAGGATATGAAGTGTTGACTGAAGGTGTGCCCAAATCTGTTCATGAGATTGAAAAGCTTATGAAAGATAGGGGCTAAAATTATGTTATACGATTGTGTTATTGTTGGTGGTGGTGCAGTTGGACTAAGTCTTGCTCTGGCTTTAGGGCAACAACAATACAAAGTGCTACTCTTAGAGCAAAATGCGCAGTTTTCTAAAGAAACGGATCTTGATGCCCGTACAATTGCTTTATCTTATGCAAGTGTACGTATTTATACTGAAATGGGCGTTTGGGAAAAACTCCGTCCGCGTGCTATTCCTATCGAACGAGTTCTTGTAACCATGAAAGGCCAATATGGTGCTTGTCGTCTCAATGGAGAAAGTGAGGGAATGGCAACGCTAGGTTATGTTGTAGGACTTCGTGAATTAGAACAAGCTTTATATGAAACGCTTACAACGCAGCCTTTTGTTGAAATACTTCGCCCTGCAACTTTAATCCATCGACATTCTTCTCCAGAAGCGTGGCATTTAAAAATTCAACATAGCGCTGCAAATTTAACAGTGAATAGCACATTGTTAGTCGCAGCTGATGGGGTAACGTCTGCTTTAAGGCAAGAGCAAGGTATTTCTCAAGTAAAAAAAGAATATGGTCATTATGCTGTGATGGCAAATGTCGAGATACCCTCAAAACATCATTTTACAGCTTATGAACGTTTCCTACCTCAAGGCGCCATTGCTTTACTGCCGTGGCAGAAAGATTTATACACTTGCATTTGGACAACAGGCAAAGAAGAAGCAGAAAGTCTTGTCGCATTAAGCCCAGAAGATTTTATTCAAAGATGCCAACAACAATGTGGTTCACGTATAGGGACTATCATTACTGTCAGCAAAAGAAGCTACTTCCCATTGCAAATGCAATTAGCCTCACAACAAGAAAGTGCAAGATTTTTGTTGATGGGAAACGCTGCTCATACTTTGCATCCGATTGCTGCACAAGGGCTGAATTTAAGCCTTCGAGATGTATGGCAAATGCGAACCCAGGTGATAATGGCAAATGAAAAAAAAGATATTGGATGTGAACGATTTTTGAATGAATACATTCAATCACGAAAGAAGGATCAAAGCCGTATCATTTTTGCAACTGATGCTATTGCAAGAACCATGTCAAGTGATATGTTGCCTGGGTGGATAAGAGCTGCTGGTATTACATTTTTAGATTGTTTGTCTCCCTTAAAACATAAATTTACCCAGGTGGGGATGGGGATATAGTCTTCGCACAGAAAATTTTTTGAGGGTGAAGAGTATATAATTGTTGGCTTATTGATAGAGTTGGTAGGAATTGCCGGTGACGAATAATACTTTTGATGTTGTCATTGTTGGGGGTGGCATGGTGGGACTTGCTTGTGCATTAGCGTTGGCGCAAGCAAATTTTCGTATTGCAGTGGTAGAATCTTCAACGCAAGAACAACAGGAGATAACAGCAGCTTGTCCTTTTGATACAAAGGTTGTTGCTATCACACGGGCATCTGAAAATTTATTCAAAAATTTGGGTGTTTGGCAGAAAATCGAAGAAGCTAGGCTTTGTTCATACAAAAATATGAAAGTATGGGATAGTGCATTAGATGGTGCTATCGCTTTTTCTGCCATGGATTTTTTTGAACGTAATTTAGGTCATATTGTTGAACAATCTATTATTTTATGGGCTCTGCAACAAGCCCTTAAAGAACATATCAATGTGACGTTGATGACAGGCGCAAAACTTGGAACTCTAGAAATATTAGCTGAGCATGTAGAATTGAATCTGGTAAATGGTAAACAGCTAAAATCTCTTCTAATCATTGGTGCAGATGGTGCCAACTCTTTGGTAAGACAATTATGTGGCATAGAAATCGCTGGATGGGAATATGAGCAATCAGCAATAGTAGCCACGGTTGAAGGGGAATATTCTCATGAACAAACCGCTTATCAACGTTTTGCATCAGATGGGCCGCTTGCATTATTGCCCTTAGCCTCTTCTCATCATTGCTCTATTGTTTGGACAACCTCACCCGAAGAAGCCGAGGTACTTTGTCGGGAAACGCCAGAGCGTTTTGCCGAACGGTTGACCAGAGAAAGTCATTTTGTCATGGGGAAGATGCGTCTTGTGGGGACGCGTCTAGCTTTCCCATTGCGAACACAACATGTGAAGCAGTATGCTGTTTCTCGTTGTGCCTTGATAGGAGATGCCGCACATACGTTACACCCGCTTGCAGGTCAAGGTGTTAACTTGGGTTTTCTTGATGTCGCCGCATTAGTAAATGTAGTAACTGAAGCAAAAAAGAAAAAACGTGATATTGGGACGTTAAATACATTAAAGCGTTATGAAAGACAACGAAAAACGCATAATCAAATAATGATATGGATGATGGAATTTTTTAAACGTGGGTTTTGCTCACAATCCAATATTATTCAGCGGTTACGAAATGTTGGATTGAATTGGGTTGATCGTCATACTTCAATTAAGCAACTATTTGCCAAAATGGCCTTAGGAACACTAGGTCCTATCCCACCCATGGCGAGGATGAGAAGGGAAGCATAAATGGTTAAGAAAACCAAATTATATGAGCAGCATTGTAAGCTAGGCGCAAGGATGGTGAATTTTGCAAACTGGGAGATGCCTTTACATTATGGCTCTCAAGTTGAAGAACATCATTATGTTAGAAAGGAAGCTGGTGTTTTTGATGTATCACATATGACGTCTGTAGATATTGAAGGAGATGACGCAAGAGCATTCCTTCGCAGAATACTGGCTAATGATGTGCAAAAGCTGCAACCTGGCAAAGCGCTTTATAGCTGTTTGCTCAATCCTCATGCAGGCATTTTGGATGACTTGATAGCATATCATTTGGGTGAAAATCGGTACCGTTTGGTTGTCAATGCTGGCACGACTGAAAAGGATATTGCTTGGATATCGCAGCAGAGTAAACAGTTCGCAGCCAAAATTTATCCTCGACATGATTTAGCAATGTTGGCTATTCAAGGGCCACGTGCTTGGGAAAGCATGAAAAAGGTTTTTGATAGAAAACAAAATAAAGCAGTTGAAGCGTTGAAATCTTTTCATAGTGCTGAAATTAATAATTGGCTTATCGCTCGTACTGGCTATACAGGCGAAGATGGGTTGGAAGTGATTTTGCCACAAGAAGAGGTAGCAGGATTTTGGGAAAAAATATTGGCTTCAGGCATTAAGCCTGCTGGTTTGGGTGCTCGCGATAGCTTACGTTTGGAAGCAGGATTTAATTTGTATGGTGTTGATATGGATGAAACCGTCACACCCTTAGAGTCTAACTTAGCTTGGACAATAGATTGGCAAGATACCGAACGTGATTTTATTGGGAAAGAAAGCTTGCAAAAGCAAATACAGCAAGGTGTAAAGCAGCAACTGGTAGGATTAGTGCTACTAGGAAAAGGCGTGAGTCGAGCTGGTATGATTGTTTATATGCAAAACCAAAGCAGCGAAGAAGTTTACCGCGGAAAACTGACCAGCGGTGGATATTCTCCCACGTTGTCTTGTAGCATTGCATTGGCTCAAGTTCCCAGTGGAGAATTTGAAAATATTGAAATTGATATTAGAGGAAAAAGGATCCCCGCTAAAATTGTAAGACCGCCTTTTGTACGTAATGGCAAACTGAATTTTTCCTTTTAAAAAATATGATTTTTTCTTTGTCTTCGAGTCCACAAAGGATTCGAAGAGAGAATTGAAGCAGATAGAAAAGTAAAAAAGATAGGATTTAGGCAAAAAGGAGTATGACATGTCAAAGCTTCCAACAGAACTAAAATATACCAAAACACATGAATGGGCTCAGCGAGACGATGAAGATTGCATCTTGGTGGGGATCACGGATCATGCACAAAAATTGCTGGGAGATATTGTCTATATTGAATTGCCTGAAGTTGGTATCCAATTGCATGGTGGTGAAGAGTTTGGTGTGGTTGAATCAGTTAAAGCGGCTTCTGATCTTTATGCGCCATTATCAGGCGAGGTGATTGAAACCAATCAAGCATTATCTGCAAATCCAGCCCTTATTAACAGTGATGCATATCATCAAGGATGGATGATTAAAATCAAACCTGATGATATCCAAGAATGGGAAGATCTCATGGATGCCGATGAATATGCGGAAAAAACAGAAACAGAAGGTAAGTAACGCTACGCTGTGACTATATCGAAAGGAATTGATTATGCCTTTTATTCCCCATACATCAGAAGATGAAGCATCGATGCTCAAAGAGATAGGTGTTGATAGCATTACTTCTCTCTTTAAAGAGATTCCCAGACAACTATGGGTAGATTCTCTACCAGGGATCCCTGCGGGATTAAGTGAGATGGAGATCGGACGTTTGCTAGCTGAACGAGCAGCAAACAACATGAGTGCAAAATGCTTTATTGGCGCAGGTGCCTACGAACATCATATTCCTAGTGCTGTATGGGATATTACGATGCGAGGGGAATTCTTGACCGCTTATACGCCTTATCAAGCAGAGGCAAGCCAAGGAACGTTGCAGTTACTTTGGGAATACCAAACAATGATGGCATCACTGATGGGGTTAGATGTCTCCAATGCCTCACTTTATGATGGCGCAACGGCAGTGACAGAAGCGGTGTTAATGGCAAACCGGCTGCAACATAAATCGAAGCATCATTCAATTTGGATTTTACAAACACTTCATCCTTACTACCGTCAAGTATTGAAAACGTTATTAGCATTACAAGAAATTGAACTTTGTGAAATTCCTTTTGATGAAGAAAAGGGAATCGTTGCAATTGAAATGCTTGATAAGTTCTACGCTGAAAAAGGCGCCTGTTCAGCATTAGTCATTGGACAGCCCAACTTTTTTGGATCCTTGGAAGATGTTAATGCGTTAACAGATTGGGCTCATGCACATGGTGCTTTAGTCATTGGCGCTGTTAACCCAACGGCGATGGCCTGGCTAAAGCCGCCAGGACAATGGGGACAAAAGGGTGCAGATATTGCTTGTGGAGAAGGGCAGCCATTAGGCGTTCCTTTATCTGCAGGTGGACCTTACGTTGGATTTTTATGCTGCCGAATGAAAGATGTTCGACAAATGCCAGGACGAATTGTGGGGCGTACCCTGGATAAAGCAGGAAATGAAGGGTTTACGCTAACACTGCAAGCAAGAGAACAACATATTCGTCGAGCAAAGGCGACATCTAACATTTGTACAAATCAGGGATTACTTGTTACAGCTGTAACGATTTACCTAAGTTTACTTGGGCCAGAAGGGCTAAAACGTGTTGCACAAAAATGTTATGAAAGAACTGAGTTTTTCATCGCCCAATTGCAAGATATACCTGGTGTAAAACGCTTGTTTGTTGGGAATCATTTTCATGAAATTGTATTGCAATTACCGCTGACGGCGCAAGAAGTTTTAAAGCGCATGGCTGAACGTGGAATTGCAGCTGGATTTTCCTTGGCATCAGATTACCCTGCGTTAAAAAATGCATTGCTAATATGTTTAACTGAAACTAAAACCGATGAAGATATTATTGAATATGCAAAAGCATTAAGAGAAATTATTGCGATGGCTTCTTAAGGAAAGAGATCATGGTTATTTTCGAAAAAAGTGTGCCTGGACGTTATGCTTTTTCTCAAGTTCCCCCGTTAGATGTGTCGCAAGTCAATGTAGATAGAAATTTGCTACGCGAAGACAAGCCATTGTTGCCTGAACTTTCAGAGCTAGAAGTTGTCAGACATTTTACGCAGTTATCACAAAAAAATTATTGCATTGATACTAATTTTTATCCTTTAGGTTCTTGCACCATGAAATATAACCCTCGTGGTGTGCAGCAATTTGCTATGTTAGCCGGATTTAAAAACCATCATCCTCTTTCTATGGTGGAACATAGTCAAGGATTATTGCAATGCTTATATGAATTGCAGGAATATTTGAAAGCGATAACAGGCATGGCAGCGGTGTGTTTAACGCCAATGGCAGGTGCACAAGGGGAGCTTGCAGGTTGTGCAATGATTCGAGCTTATCATCGAGAGCGTGGTGATTCTAAACGTTTAGAGATGCTCGTACCGGATGGGGCTCATGGTACTAATCCTGCCTCTGCCGTGATGTGTGGTTTTGTGGTTAAAGAAATTCCAACTACTAAAGAAGGCGATATTGATATCGGCGCTTTAAAAACAATGGTTGGCCCACAAACTGCCGGAATTATGTTAACCAATCCATCAACATTAGGTGTTTTTGAGCGAAATATAGTTGAGGTGGCAAAAATCATTCATGCCGCAGGAGGGCTACTTTATTATGATGGGGCAAATTTAAATGCCATTTTAGGTAAAGTTCGCCCAGGAGACATGGGGTTTGATGTCATGCATTTAAATATGCATAAGACATTTGCCACACCACATGGTGGTGGTGGTCCTGGCTGTGGGCCGATTGCGGTCAATGAAAGATTAATCCCGTATTTACCCGTACCTATGGTGGTAAATGCGAGTACAACGCAGGGAGATCAATATAGTTGGTCAGACACCAAAGATTGTCCTAAAACAATAGGGCGTTTATCTGCTTTTATGGGAAATGTAGGCATTTTGTTGCGAGCTTACATCTATATTCGTCTTTTGGGAGAAATGGGATTAAAGCGAGTTGGAAGTTATGCAACACTGAATGCAAACTATTTAATGGCTGCTCTCAATAAAGCTGGATTCGAGCTTGCATTCCCGACACGATTAGCAACACATGAATTTATTGTGACATTGGCATTTGAAGCCAAAAAATATGGTATCAATGCGATGGATGTTGCTAAAAGTTTATTAGATTATGGTTTTTATGCGCCGACAACATACTTTCCTTTGCTAATTCCGGAATGTTTATTGGTTGAACCTACTGAAACCGAATCTAAGCAAACATTAGATCAATTTGTGACTGCAATGAAACTTATACGCGAAGATATTCTACATGAACCTGAAAAAATACGCAGTGCCCCAAGTCGTTTACCTTGCAAACGTTTGGATGAAGTAAGAGCAGCACGAGAATTAGAATTGGTATGGCAACAGGAAAATAATTCTTCCTCTTTTAGGGGAGATTAGCTTGATCTCATGTTGCTGCTGGTAGAAGATGTAAGGGTGTTTGGCATTGACTTTATTTTCGGTTAATATGGTTTCCAAGCCAGTTAAAGGCTAAGGAGCTCTGCTCGTAACAATTTGATTTACAAAGCCAATCTTTAAATTTTAAAGGTTGCGTTTTGTGAAACAACGCGTCAGGGGCATATTAACAAAATAAACTTGATAACTTAAATAATAAAGTTTCATGGTTATTAAGGATGATTTTCCATGCGTATGAAATCCATTTTGGCAATTTCTGCTTTTTCAGCTGTGACTTTTTTAGCTGGCCCAGCTAGTGCTGCTCCTGCTGATGTGTTCAGCGGCAAAACTCAAGCTCAGCCAGCTGATGCTAAGGCTAAACCTGCACAAGCAGCTAAATCCGTGCAAGCGAAACCTACGCAAGCAGCTAAATCCGTGCAAGCGAAACCTGCGCAAGCGGTAAAATCCGCAAAAGCTGCACAACCTGCGAATGCACAACCACAAGCTGAGCGATTAGATAAATCTAAGCACCATGCTCATCGTAAAGGCCATAAGCATAAAAAGCACAAGCATAAGCACCATAAACACCATCGGCATCACCACCACCACCATCATCGTCATCATCATGAGCACTTTCACCCTGTGCACCGTGAGATCCCAACCAGTAATTTCTTAGTGGGTGGTTCATTAGGCTATGTGATCCAAAAAGAAACCTTTGAATCAACTTTTACCACTGCTTTCCCTACCGCCTTTCCAGGAATCATCAGAAACTATAATGTAGACGAGAAAGATTCAGGGGTGTTATTTGGGTTATTAGCAGGCTGGCAATGGCGTTGTCATCGCTGGATGTTTGGTGCTGAAGCAAGTGTTGATTTCAGCAGTGACTTTCAGTTAAACCACAAATATGCTTACTTGGATTCATTGGGCGTTCCAGGTATTGGAACAATACTTTACGATCGTGGCGATATTTATGCGTTAACGGCAAGAATAGGTTACTTTGTTACGCCGTTCTTTATGCCATACGTTCGCGTTGGTGGGCAATTAAGCCATGACGAGGTAAGCTATCAAACCTTCTATACCGCGTCTCTTGCTCCTGATTTTAGCTCCAGAACAAAAGATGTGTATGGCTATGTTGTTGGTGCTGGTGCAGAGTTCCCAACTTATATTGGCAGCTCAACGATCCGTTTTGAATACAACTTTGTTGAAACACAAAGACTTGTTATCGAAGATAACTCGTTCCCAGCGCTTGGCGGAAGTCATAAGTTCCATTCTCCTGAAAGTCATGTAGGTAAAATTTCTTTCGTATGGAACTTTTTGTAAACGAGTTTTAAAGTTAAAACCTAGCGCCAAGTTGAATCCTCAACTTGGCGCTTTTTTTTGTCATTTTTTGGAGTAGTGCATGAAAATAAATCAGCGACTAACCCTCAGTTTTTTAGGGATGTTGCTATTTGCTAATACTACCTATGCGAATTGGCAGGGAAATTGGTTAGTAGGTGTTTCATCCGGATATGCAGAGCGTCGCGGTGATCTTTCCATTGGCTTAGCCTACAACTTGCCTAACATTTTTTTTCCAAGAATGATAAATGACTTTGAATTTAGTGATAAAGGCCTCATTTGGGGAGGGCTCGTTGGTTATCAAGCATTCTGTGGAGCATGGCTATTGGGCACAGAATTACATGTCGATTGGGATAATTTTGATAAACGAAGAGATTTTGTTTTCCCTGATTTAGCAGGAGTGCTTAGCTGGGATGTAAGAGGTCGCTATGAAAGAGAGCCACTCATTGCATTGAGCGCGCGCGTTGGATATGAAATGGCGCCTTATTTTTTGGCTTATATGCGTTTAGGGGTAGAAACCAGCAAAGATAAATTAGATGTCAGAGTTGCAGCAGATACATCCATGTTTCCTTTTGGCGTCATTGAAATGCATGATAGCCGTTGGCTTTATCGCTATTTAGTAGGGGTTGGTGCTGAGACACCTGTGTTTTGCACCCCATTATCATTAAGATTGGAATATAACTATCACTCTAAGAGCGATGCATTAGAATCTGCTGGTGCAATTTCATTTCCATTTTTTAATCCTGTGCTTTCAAGTTATATGCATCCTAAAGAAAATTCGATTAAAGTATCCGTCGTATGGAATTTTGTTGCCTAATTAACTTCCTTTGACAGCAGGAGATTTTACAACTAATTGTAGATCTATACTCTTCTTGTTTTATTCTTTTGCGCATTCTAAGGACAGAATGAACATAAAATTAACCACTCCTTTTTTATTTATCAGTGCATTACTGATGAGTCCAGCTCAAGCTTATTGGCAAGGGAGTTGGCTTATTGGAGCATCTGGTAGCTATGGTGAGCGTTCAGGTGATGTAGATATTCAAATGGTCTATACCACAAATTTTGTTCCAGTTCCCCTGCGGACATCCTATATCACTGAGAAATATGTAGACAGAGGAACGATTTGGGGGCTTTTTGCTGGATACCAAATAAGATGTAATCGTTTTTTGGTAGGACTAGAAGCCAATTATGATTGGGATGACATGAATAATAATGCGCATGACTTCGCATTTTTAGATACATTGGCGCAAACAAGCGTTGTCGTTCCGCCAGGAAATTCTTATATAGCCACAGCGCAATATGAACGTGATCCCACTTTTGGCGTATCTTTTAGGTTTGGTTATGACGTTAATCCTTGTTTCATGCCCTTTATCCGCATTGGGGGTGAAACTAGCAAAGATAGCCTAACGCTTTCATTTGGCGGGGTGCCGTTTTTGAATTCTTTAAGTACGACCATTAAAGATAGCGATCGCATTTATCGTTTATTTGGTGGTGTAGGAGCAGAAATTTCTTCCATATTATGGCGTTCAACTTTATTACAGCCAATTTCTTTTAGGGTGGAATATTGTGTGCATGCTGCATCAGATGATGCAGTAGAAGCGGTGGGAATGATTAATGATGGAACCTATTCGCCACTTTTTGTTAACAAAATGAAACCCGTTACGCATACCGGCAAAATATCAATTGTTTGGAACTTTATTTAAGATGCTCCTATGAAAAGAAAATATGGCTCATATTTGTTTATAGCACTTTCTTTGATAGCTTCTTCCTGTCATGCAATGGAAGATCAATGGGAAAAACATTGGCCTGAAGTTGTTTGGAAAAATGCCTGGGTAAAAAGTTGGGTATTAGGTTTTTCTGCAGGTTATGGCGATAGAGAAGCAGGCACAGTGGCGCAAGTACGTTATGGCAATTTTCCTAATATAATGCCTGCCTATGTTGTGAGAGACTATAGTAGTTTAGGGAAGATATTTGGCGCTTTTGGTGGTTATCAAGAAACGCGAAATAATTGGCTTAGAGGCATTGAAGTCAACATTGATGATCACGAAATGGATACGAGTCTTCCTTTTGCATTTTCAGATCCAAGTGGTTTGGTGGGTTGGACTGCCAAAGCGCGTTATAAACGACGATTAATGGCAGGGCTGACGGCAAGGGTTGGTTACCAACTAGCAGATTATATCATGCCTTATGTACGCTTAGGGGCAGAAGTAGGAAGAGATACTTATTGGACTTCATTTTCCAATAATACCAATTTCGTGCCAGGAACAACTGTGCGAGAAAAAACGTGGGTATATCGATTTTTGTCCGGTGTAGGGGCAGAGTTTCCGATCTATTGCACCGCACTAAGTATGAGAGTGGAATATAATTATCACTCCAAAGGGAAAACACTAGAAGCAGATGGCATATTTACTGATGGTGTATTAAATCCTATTTATAATAGCAATCTTCAACCTAAGACACAGTCAGGAAGAATTGCAATAGTTAGGAAGTTCTCATAAATTTTTTCCTTGGTTGAGAAACTTTCATAACTTGCGACTTTAGTCTTTTACTTTTAAAATGAAATGGTGATCTCGTCAAAAAATTGACGTTTATAAAGCAAATCTTGCGTCTGTTTGACAAAAACCACAGTCATGTTTATACCGAATAATATCAAGGCGTTTAACAAATAAGTTTGAGGTAAGTGAAAATGAAAAAACTGGGAATTGCAATTTGTCTTTCCTCAGCTTTATTGGCATCAGCAGCACAAGCATGGGAAGGGAATTGGTTGCTGGGCGCTTCAACCGGCTATTCCGCGCGCGAAGGAAAAAATTACATCACAGTTATTGATGGCACATCAGGTCGTCAAAGCAATGTTACTTTTCGCGAATACGATAATAATTGGACTGTTGGTGTCTTGGGTGGCTATCAGCTGTCATGCAACCGATGGGTAATGGGATTAGAAGCCAATGTAGATTGGCGTGAGGACGACAATCATCCTTTTGCTTTCACTGATACCTCTAATGTAGGTTGGCAAGGTTTTGCTAAATACGAACGTGATTGGATCGTAGGATTAACAGCAAGATTAGGCTATGAAATTGCGCCTTACTTGATGCCTTATATTCGCGTAGGTGGTGAATGGCATCGTGATGAGATAAATCTAAATATTTCCAGACCACTTGGCGGGCTACAAGCGGTATTAAATGGAAAACGAGATGTTTTTCGTGTGGTGGGTGGTATAGGTATAGAAATGCCTATGGCTGCGATCCCTGTGTTGTCTAGTGTGAGCTTTCTTTCACATCTTGCTGTTCGACTAGAGTATGATTATCACTCTACAGGCCGTTCAGTTGGTGCAACAGGTACGACAAATGATGGCGTTACTTTGGTTTCATCTAGCATGAACCCACACGAACAATCGGGAATTCTTGCTCTCGTTTGGAACTTCTAAATCATATGGGAGCGTAATACGCTCCCTTCTTCTTAAATAAGTGAAAGCATGGCACTTAAATTGAGAAATCTCGTTCCCCCTTTGAGTCTTTGCTTTGTTCTGTTATTTCCCTTTAGCGTTAATGCGCAATGGGAATACAATTGGCTAATAGGCTTATCGGGTGGATTTATAGATAGAGACGGGAGTCTTGATTTAGCTATTTTTCATCAAGCAGGCGAATTGACAACCTTAACGATTGAACAAGAAGATTCGGGATTCTTTGCGGGTCTTTTTGCAGGCTATCAAGCCAGGTGCAATAAGTGGTTGGTGGGCGCAGAAATAAAAGTAGATTGGCAAGATTTAGGAAATGATCGCGACACCGCTTTCACCGATGCTCTCGGAAATGGTATTGCACTGAGCTCGCGATATCGTCAAACCAATATTGTGGAACTATCAGGACGATTAGGTTATGAAGTGTATAACGCAGTGATGCCCTATGCACGATTAGGTTTTCAAACCAGTCGCGACAGATTAACTGTTTCTGCAGCTGATCCAAGTATCGGTGCTGCTGAAATAGATGATCAACATCGTGTTTATCGCTTATTGACAGGTGTCGGTGTTGAGATGCCTATTCCTGTTTTAATGGGTTTATCTTTTAGGATGGAATACAATTACTTGCCTAAAGGTGGCAGAATTGACGGTCAAAGTTTAGCGCCGGACAATGTCACTGTCGGTACTGCAAATATTAGGCCTCACCTCCATCAAACTTTTCTTGCATTGGTTTTAAATCTTTTTGAAATATAAATTATCATTCAAGATAAAGATGCAAGAAGCTTATCCACCGTGAAGTTGTTATTATCTTTTTGGATTTGATTGAGTGTCATTTTTTTGACATCCGTGTAGCTCAATCAAGACAATGTGCGAGTTTGACAAAAGTATAAGTTAATTTTATACCTAAAAGGTGTGTCCTTAACTAACATAGTGTTTAAGGTGAAAACGTGAAAAAACTAAAAATGGCATTATGCCTTTCTGCAACTTTGTTAGCGTCTACAGCAGCGCAAGCGCAATGGCAAGCAAATTGGCTATTAGGTGTGTCCTCCGCTTACAGCTGGGGCGATGGTGATGTGGATTTCACTGCATTCAACTCTACCACAGGTTCTTTAGTAACATTTAGCCAAGGTTTTGATGCCAAAGGTTGGGATTGGGGCCTCTTGGGTGGATATCAAGCCCGATGCAATGGTTGGTTGCTTGGTCTTGAGCTCAATGTAGACTGGCAAGATAGAGATAATACGGAAAATTATGCATTTGCAACGGTAGGTAACACTGTTGTAGGAAATGCCACTGTTAGTTTCGATCGTGACACTGTTGTTGGTTTAACTGCGCGTTTAGGGTATGAAATCTCTGATTGGTTTATGCCTTATTTACGTGCAGGGGTAGAAACCAGCGAAGACAAAATTTCTTTTAGCAGCGCTATTCTTGTTCCTGCCGCAATTTCAACTGCGAATGATGGAGAGCGCCGTTCATGGCGTTTTGTCGGTGGCGTTGGTGCTGAAATGCCTGTACCTGTGCTATCTGGCCTGTCATTACGATTAGAGTATCAGTATCACTCTAAGGGAAGATCTGTAGAAGCGACTAACTTAGCGAGCGATAACGTGACAGTCATCACCGCAAGTACTAAGCAGAGTGACAATCAAGCCAAAGCGGCTTTAGTTTATAATTTTAATATCTAATCATTTCCCCCAAACTAGTAGAGCGCAAAGTGCGCTCTACTTTTTTTCTTCCGCTCTTAAAATTGTGCTCGTAATCTATAATTATGTTTGCTGAGTTGCCCGCCTTTGTGAAAAAATAACAATAAATAGATAAACGGGTAGTTAGTTCAGTGATAGACGAAAACGGATTTCGCTTAAATGTAGGCATTATCTTGATTAATCAACAGGGACAGTTATTTTGGGGGCGACGAGTAGGACAAGATGCTTGGCAGTTTCCTCAAGGCGGTATTCACGATGATGAAAAGTTAGAAGATACCTTATATAGGGAATTACAAGAAGAAGTGGGTTTGACATCTAAAGATGTTACAATTATTGCACAGTCTCAATATTGGTTTAGTTATAGGTTACCTAAACGTTTAGTGCGCAGTGATACGCGCCCGATGTGTATAGGGCAAAAGCAGAAGTGGTTTTTGCTGAGAATTCTAGACGAAACAAAAATAAAGTTAGATGCTACAATAAAACCTGAATTTGATGACTGGCGCTGGGTCAGTTATTGGTTTCCGCTTTATCAGGTAGTCGCTTTTAAACGAGAGGTCTATAGACAGGCATTGGCGGAATTTGCCCCCATTGTTATGACTTTAAAACAGCCGTTGATGACTTTAGATCTTTTAGATCACTAAATCATCGTCGATTGATAATAATACTTACAGTAATTGATTTTAGGCTCAGACAAATAACCGCATCATAGCGAAGAGCAGAAAGTCTAAAATTCGAATACGAATGATATACTCACAGCAGTCGCTTTTTAGGATAGGCGGCGCGACTTCGAACAATAAGAGTGTATGTAAAATACATGACTGTTGTGAGAACGTTGCGGCAACAATCCCCCTACGCTGAAAGCTACGGCGGACCTTAGCACTAAGACCCGCCGTAGCCTTGGCGAAGGCGGGCACCTAAAATGCGAATGCGAAGAGTAGCACCGGATGTAGGGGAGAGGTACCGTTGCTGAGCGTTCTGCGGCAAATTGTACAAGAAGTCAATGAAGCACAAAACTTAAGTGAAGTTTTAAGCATCATTGTACAACGCGTTTCTGCCACCATGGGTGTAGAGGCTTGTTCAGTTTATTTAGCAGATAGGCAACAAGAACGTTATTTGCTCGCTGCATCAGTCGGGTTTCTTGAAGGCGTTGACGGTAAAGTCCACATTCATTTTTCAGAAGGTTTAGTGGGGCTGGTCGGTGAACGTGAGGAACCCATTAATTTAAGTGATGCTCCTAATCATCCACGTTATCGTTATTTCCCAGAAACAGGTGAAGAACGCTACCAAGCCTTTCTGGGGGTACCTATTATCCACCAACGTAAATTAGTGGGTATCTTGGTTGTACAACAGCGACAACCTCGCCGTTTTGATGAGGGAGAAGTTGCTTTTTTAGTCACTATCTCTGCTCAGTTAGCAGGAATAGTGGTACATGCACAAACTGCAGGTCTTATTTCTGATGAATCCACAGATAATTATGTTGGCACTACCTTGCATGGGGTTGCTGTTTCTGCAGGCGTCGCAATTGGTACTGCAGTTGTTGTTTTAGCAACAGATCTAGACGCGGTTCCAGATCGTGAAATTGAAGATGTTGAAAAAGAAATTCAAGCATTAGAACAGGCTTTGCGTTTAACCCGAGCTGATATTGAAAGATTAAAGCTTCGTTTAGATAAAACTTTATTACCAGAAGAACAGAATTTATTTGACGCCTATCTTAGCATTTTAGACAGTCCTAGCATTAAACAAGATATTATTACCCTTATCCAAGAAGGACATTGGGCACCTTGGGCGCTGCGAAAAATTATCAAGCGTCAAGTTCATAAATTTGAATCAATGGAAGATCTTTATCTTCGTGAACGTGCTTCAGATTTGCTGGATCTAGGGCGGCGTGTTTTAGGTAATTTGCAAACCGAAAATCATCCTGTTCAGGCGTATCCTAAAAATACCATTCTAGTTGGCGATGAAGTGTCTGCTTCGGCATTGGCAGAAGTCCCACAAGGTCATTTGCGTGGTGTGGTGTCAGCCAAGGGATCTGCTAATGCGCATGTTGCCATTTTAGCCCGAGCAATGGGGATCCCTGCTGTGATGGGTGTGACTGGATTGCCGGCACATAAATTAGAAAGTAAGCAAATTATTGTTGATGGGTACAATGGTGAAGTGTTTACTTCGCCTTCTACTGGCATGATTGCAGATTTCTGCCGTTTAGCAGAAGAGGAAAAAGAGCTTTATGCTGGCCTAGACGAATTAAGAGAGCTTCCTGCACAAACACCTGATGGTATACGTGTTTCGTTATATGTTAATGCGGGTTTGGTCGCAGATATTCGTCCTGCGTTACAAGCAGGCGCAGAAGGCGTTGGATTATATCGCACAGAAGTACCATTTATGATCCGCGATCGCTTTCCGGGTGAGGAAGAGCAGTATTTAATTTATCGCCAATTACTTGAGAGTTTTGCCCCTAAGTCGGTGACCATTCGTACCTTGGATGTGGGTGGCGATAAATCATTACCTTATTTTCCTGTGCAAGAGGATAATCCCTATTTAGGGTGGCGTGGGATCCGTATCACGCTAGATCATCCGGAAATTTTCTTAGTACAGCTTCGTGCGATGCTAAGGGCAAGCGCTGGTTTAAAAAATTTACGCGTGCTTTTTCCAATGATTTCTAGCATTAGCGAAATTGAAGAAGCATTGCGTTTACTGCGTCAAGCGCATCGTGAAGTGATGGATGAAGGCTATGATGCCAGATTTCCTGAAACAGGTGTAATGATTGAGGTTCCCTCGGCAGTTTATCAAGCTGCAGAAATGATTAAACGAGTTGATTTCCTTTCTGTAGGCAGCAATGATCTGACGCAGTACTTACTTGCTGTTGATCGTAATAATGCGCATGTAGCGAATATTTACGATTCTCTGCATCCGGCAGTGATTTATGCACTAAAAATGGTTGTAGAGGCTGCAAGAGGACAAAATAAGCGCGTCAGTATTTGTGGTGAGATGGCTGGTGAGCCTGTTTGTGTGCTTATCCTATTAGGATTAGGGTTTGATATGCTAAGCATGAATGCACATTGCATTCCACGGGTTAAATGGATAATTCGAAATTTCACACTGGAAAGCGCGGAAATGCTCGTTGCAGAAGTGATGCAGATGCATCATGCCCGTGATATTCGTCAGCATTTGGAAAAGGCCTTAGACGGCGCGGGTCTTGGTGCTTTAGTGCGAGCGGGTAGATAATTTTCTTCGCTTGCGCGCTAAAAGCCAATATGGGAAGCATAAATGATAGTATTTCTTGCCTATGTAATCGTGGGCATTTTCACTGGCATATTGTCTGGGTTATTGGGGTTAGGCGGAGGCGTCATTATTGTTCCTGCGCTAACAGTATTATTCGCTTGGCAAGAATTTCCAAGCGAATATATTATGCATCTGGCTATTGGAACTTCTCTTGCCACCATGATAATAACAACCATCATGGTGACATGGAGCTATCATCGTCGAAGTGCTGTGCAATGGTCTTTGTTGAAATTTTTCCTACCAGGCATAGTGATAGGTTCATTATGTGGTGTGTCAATAGGTAAACACCTTTCAACACAAGATTTGCGTTATGCATTTGCTTTATTCACCATTATATTGGGCGTACGAATTATTTGGCACGCGAATGCGCCACACATAACGAAGCCGATAACGGTACCTGCACCAATTTTATTTCTTTTTGCATTATTGGTTGGTGTTCTTGCTGGTATATTGGGAATAGGCGGTGGAATAGTATTGATCCCGCTTTTCCTCTGGTTAGGATTATCATTAACCCACGCCAGTGCAACTTCTGCAGCATGCGCCTTTTCAACAGCATTTTCAGGTGCGCTCACCTCAATATTAGTTGGATGGAAAGCCTCTGGATTGCCAGCAATGACTTTGGGCTTTGTTTATTGGCCAGTCGCGCTTCTTTTAGGCATAGCTAGCTTAATTGGAGCGCCTGTTGGTGTTTACTTAGCGCATCGTTTGCCAGTGCCTGTAATTAAGCGTATTTTTGGCGGAATACTGCTGATTATTGCTTGGCGGATGTTGCCTCTGCTTCGCTAAAGCTTCGCAGAGCAAGCTCTTTGACTTTCTCGTTAAAACTTACTGAGGGCTTGCCCTGCGAAGCTTTAGCGAAGCAGGGAATCAATGGTACACTTGGGTCACTATGCTTCAATATCCAAACATAAATCCAGTTATCTTACACATTACTGATACCTTACAGATCCGTTGGTATGGCGTGATGTATTTAATCGGCTTTGCTGCGTGCTGGCTTGCGGCTCGCGTACGAACCAAAAATCTTCCGGGTTGGGAAACAACCGATCGATTAAATGATTTATTGTTTTATACAGCACTTGGTGTCATTTTGGGTGGTCGTATAGGTTATATGCTGTTTTATGCATTACCAGATTGGCTACAAGATCCCTCTGAACTGTTTAAAATTTGGCAAGGTGGGATGTCATTTCATGGTGGTTTGCTTGGGGTTGCTATTTCGACATGGTGTTTTAGCCGTCGCTACCAGCTTTCACTTTTAGCAGTGGGCGACATCATGGCGCCTACGATCCCGTTGGCGCTGGCGACGGGTCGTTTGGGAAATTTTATTAATGGTGAATTGTGGGGACGTGTGACAGATGTTCCTTGGGCAATGATTTTTCCGCATGCAGGGCCCTTGCCTCGTCATCCCTCGCAGCTTTATGCAGTACTGCTGGAAGGGGTGCTTCTATTCACTATTTTATGGATTTTTTCGCGCAAGCCACGTAAAACCGGCTCTGTGTCTGGTTTATTTTTACTTGGTTATGGTTGCATTAGAATTTTTGAAGAGTGCTTTCGTCAGCCCGATCCACAATATGGCTATTTAGCTTTTGGCTGGCTCACCATGGGACAAGTATTATGCTTGCCTATGATTGCGCTTGGTTTATACCTCATCTTTATGCCCACTAAACCAACTACAACTTCTTTGCAGGCAGGGTAATCATGAAAGCATATTTAGATTTGATGAAACGAGTATTAGAGCAAGGAGCGCGTAAAAGTGATCGCACTAATACTGGTACCTTAAGCCTGTTTGGTCATCAAATGCGTTTTGATTTAAGCCAAGGCTTTCCGCTAGTGACGACTAAAAAGTGTCATCTGCGCTCTATTATTCATGAATTATTGTGGTTCCTTAAAGGTGAAACCAACATTCATTATTTAAATGAAAATGGCGTCACTATATGGGATGAATGGGCTGATAAGGATGGCGATTTAGGCCCCGTCTATGGAAAGCAATGGCGTTCATGGGCTACACCAGATGGTCGTACGATAGATCAAATTAACCAAGTGATTGAACTTATTCGCAAGGATCCAGATTCAAGGCGTTTAATTGTGAGTGCTTGGAATGTGGCGGATATAGATAAAATGGCATTGGCGCCTTGCCATTGTTTGTTCCAATTTTACGTTGTTGATGGAAAATTATCTTGCCAATTATATCAACGTAGCGCCGATGTTTTCTTAGGCGTACCCTTCAATATCGCTTCTTATGCATTATTGACTATGATGATAGCGCAAGTCACAGGGCTTAAGTATGGTGAGTTTGTGCATACCTTCGGTGATGTGCATTTGTATTTAAATCATATTGAGCAAGCGAAAACACAGCTTGAAAGGCAACCTTATGCCCTACCTCAAATGATGATGAATCCGGAAATCAAAAATATTCATGATTTTCGTTTTGAGGACTTCATATTGAAGAACTATGAATGCCACCCAGCCATTAAAGCCCCCATAGCTGTTTAGAAGTAGTACAGTGAAAAAAATTAGTATTGTTGTAGCAATGTCTGAAAATGGCGCAATCGGTCAAGATAACCAATTGCTTTGGCATCTTCCTAATGATTTAAAACATTTTAAGGCCCTAACGTTAGGAAAGCCGATCATTATGGGGCGTAAAACTTATGAATCTATTGGCAGACCCTTGCCGGGACGACAAAACGTCATTTTGACGCATGCACGATATTTGCGTATTCCTGATTGCGATGTAGTTCATTCGGTCAATGAAGCGCTAGATGCTACTCAAGATGTGCCAGAAGTGATGATAGTTGGAGGTGGTGAAATTTATCGCTTGTTTTTACCATTAGTGACTTGTATGCACATTACTTATGTTCATACCTCTATTGCTGGAGCCGTATCATTTCCTGAGTTTGATGCGACACAATGGGAAGAAGTTTCACGCGATCATTTTACCAAAGATGAGAAACATGCTTTTGATTATAGTTTCGTCACTTTAGTACGCCGTTCTTAAATATAAAAAATCTCGTTGAGGGGTTAGGAAGTGCTTTAAGGAGGAATTATGCTTTTTATTCGAAGTATTAATTATCTTATCGGTTACATTGAGCAACATTTAGGAAAGCGCCTTGGGGTTGAATCAAGTAAAGTAGAAGAAGCTTTAGTTGATAAATTAAAAATAAAATTAGAGCCTATTGTGCAAAGCTTGCCGCCGGTCTCTCAAATCCATGGAAACCCCACCAAATCAAAGTCCACAGATCAATCAGCATTATCTTCTGGACAACCAACAGATTTGCAGCAATTGCAACAACCAAAAGTTCCGACTCCTTTGCCGCCATTACCAAGTGGTAACCATGCAAAAAATCAAGAAAGCGTAGAGAATGTGAAGGAAAAGTCAGAGTCTCTGCTAATACCACAAAAATCAGATAATTTATCTCCTTCGCAAGAAGGTTTGCAAGTAAGTGACAACAGTGGAGTACAGGCATCTAAAACGGCAATAATATCAGAACAAGTTGTCGAAGGTGTGGTAACAGGAATGTCACAGTTGAGTCTTCAGGGCAAAGAAAGAGCACCAGCCTTGACCTTACCCGTATTGCCATCTAAAACCCAAGTCTTACGTGATTTTAAAGAAGAAACTGTTACAAAACTGGATGATGTTAAATTAAGACTTTTGGGGCGTTCAGGTCCATTAACTTGGGGAGCACTTGTTAATTCAAGCGAAGAAGATTTTAAAACACATCTTAAAAATGAATTGAAAAATGAAGAAACAACTGACAAAAAAATGTATATCTTGGCGCGTTTTATGCGACAACTACAGGTTTTAAGTGAACGAGCAAAAGAAGATTTAGTCGTTAAAGAAAAGGCAGCTATCAAAGACGAAGAAAGTGTTGATGCACATTTGCTTAGTTTGGTTCAGATTGCAATACAGGAGAATTTACGGCTATCAAAAGAGGTATTAGAAGATGATGAAACGACCTTTACTATTGCATCATGGCTACCTATATTATCGTTTAAATCTAAACCTTGTAAAACTGAAGCCATTCTTTTAGCTTGCCAAGAAGTGTTAAATAATTTTTTCGATTTTTGCCAATTAGTGAACATGCAGCGTAAGCTAACATCTATTAGAACACCAGGTTCTATGGTAGATGTTTTTCCAGGGACAATGCGAGCAAACAGCACGTTAACGGTTATTGATCAACGTACGTCTGATTATGTTATTGAAAACCTTTTGAGTGAAGCAGAATATCATGCGCATCAAAAACTACGCATGAGATTGCCTAAACGACTTGCTACCTATGATGAAGAAGTTGGCAAAACAAAGCGAAAAACACTTATGCCAAGTTTGTTATCTTTTAATGATATCGCTGCTCATTATTCGGAAGATTCAGAAATATTTTGGGAAAAAACGCTATCACAAACAGATGATCTGAGAAATCTTTTGCTGAGTCAAACACCCTATATGGCTTACTATTTTGGTAAATCACAACGATCTACAGATTTCTGTGAACAACTCCACACTGTCTTAGTTGCTACAGCTGACACGATGGCTCCGGCGGTGGCTAGAAAGCATAAGGATTGTAATAAGTTAAAGTAGGGGATCTCTGCTTCTATTTTTTTGTATAAATGAGGGCAAGTAAGGGAGATTAAACTTGCTTTGAATGATTAAATTTTGACAAAGCATGCGAGTCACGTATAATCTCCTTTTAATTAGTTGAATTTCTTTCTTTAATAAATGAAACTACTTTCCCCCAGTTTTATCGGTGGTTTTGCCCACTTTTTAAGTCAGTTAATCGTCAAGACTCTTAGAGTGGATATTTGTGTCCATCCTAATGTTGTTGTTGAGCGCCAACATATTTATGCCTTTTGGCATGACAAGCAATTTGCCCCCATCATGTTATTGGCTAAATCAAAATTAGGCCAAGGTAAGCATGCCTGTTTAGTTAGTGCTTCTGGGGATGGAGAAATGCTTTCCGAATGGTTAAAGCGCTTAGGATATCGCTTAGTTCGTGGCTCTTCTAGCCGAAAAGCCCTGAGTAGTTTAGTGAATCTGATTGCAGTCACCAAAGAAGGGTATTCGGTAGGGATCACAGCAGATGGTCCACGTGGGCCCATCTATAAGGCCAAAACTGGTCCGGCCTTTATTGCTTATAAAGCAGGAGTAGGATTGATCCCACTTGGTGTTGCTTATTCTGCTAAATGGCAATTTAATAAATCATGGGATAAATATCAGTTACCTAAACCTTTTGCAAAAACAGTGATCTATATTGGTGAGCCACTTGCCATTACCGATATCAGCGACATGGATAAAGTACTTGAAAATGTAGATCAAGCCATCAATGATTCTGATCAAAAAGCATTACAGATTTTAGAAGGGCGTGAAGAAACGCTTTCATTTTCTTATAATTCTCTTTAGATTTCGCTTTTGCTTTTTCCGATCCCCTCTCCCGTTTATGGGAGAGGTAGGGTGAGGGTTTTGGTACTTGCAGATGGCGCTAAAAGTAATTTCAAAATACCCTCCCCCGCTGCTCAAAAGCCGCGACCTCCCCCGCTATTTGCTTACGCTAAAAGCTTCAGCGTGAGCGGTAGAGGGATTTGTCTGCCTGCGACAGACGAGAGAAAACCACGTTTTTTTCTTTTATATTACGCTTCTGTATATACCGTTGTTTTTCGCTTTCTAAGTGCAGGGCGCCAGCCGGTGCCAATCACAATTGAGCCAAGTACTAGCAACATGCCGATCACATCATACCAATGCAAACTTTCTGCTAAGAATAAAATAGCAAATAAAGTGGTCGCCACTGGCATTACGCCACCGAAAATGCCTGCCGTGCTAGCAGGAATGAAGGAAAGTCCCCAAGCCCATGCCCAAAAGAAAATAAGGCTACTAAGGGCTGCAATGATAATAAGACTACCTTCCCAGGAAGAAAAAACGGAAAGATCAAAGGTGCCTGTGAATAGAGCACAAGGCAATAAAGTAACAAAGCCTACCACATTGGCAATAAAAGAAGATCCTAAGGGCGTCATACGATCCGCCAGCTTTCGGCCGATAATCGAATACATTGCTTCAGGGATCATTGCTAGAAAAACCAAAAAATCACCGAAATAGGTGTGGTTAAGATTCTCCATACCTTCAAAATGATCAAGGTTGATTACGAGGATCCCAAGCATTGCTAGAATGAGAGCAAATAATTTAGGCCAATTAAGCTTTTCTTTTAGCATCCAAACGGCGCAAATGGCAATAATGGCAGGTAAAGTGCTACCAACAATGCCTGCAGCTGTAGCGGTCGTATGCTGCAACCCCCAGACGAAGAAAAGGTTAAATAAAAAGGCGGCAAAAACGCCTTGCAACACCCCAAAGATCCAATCCATCTTCGTCAGTTTTCCTTCAGGATGCTTAGGATCGATAATGGTTGTGCCAGTCATTTTTAAAGTAACGGCTAAAATAACGGAACTTAAGAAAAATCGGCTTGCCAACAACATGAACATAGGCATTACGGCAAGCAAAAATTTACTTGTTACCACATTAATGCTGATACCGGTTTGGGCAATAGCTAAAACGATATAACCGACGAGTAATGACCGACGCATGATAAATCCGGATAAATTATTTAAGGACAACAAGGGATATTTGAGTGTTTACAATAAAATTCTAGCAGAAAAATTTTGGCTTGAATAATGATTTTAGGTATAAACAAATAATTTCCCGATAAATGGCATATTTTTCATTTTTAATACTTGTCGTTTTATTTAAGTATTTGTGAATGCCTCTCCCAATATCATTGCATGTATTGCGAAAAGAGCTATTAATTTTGCAGGTAGTAAAAGGCGTTTTCTTACCTTGAAATTAGCATCTAATTTATTGAACTGTATTTACTATAACAATAATTCTTTTTTGCGTTTAAATTTAGAGGGAAGGGGTTGGCAACGTGGGCAAAAATAGGTACTACGCTGCCCAAGTCGGATAGCATGAATAGGGGATTGGCATGATAGACAAGGCTCTTCTTGTCTATCATATACTTTTAATTCTTGGCTAAAATAGCCTGGTTTGCCATCACTTTGGCAAAAATCTTTTAAAGTGGTGCCACCTTTCTTAATTGCTTTGCCTAGTACTTTTTGAATGGCCTTATGAAGATCTTGATATTGAGTAAGTGAAAGTGCATTGGCTGGGTACTCGGGATGTATTTTGGCCATAAATAGGCTTTCACTGGCATAAATATTGCCCACGCCAACAACAACTTTTTGATTCATAATAAAAGTTTTGATGGGAGAACGATGCTTTTGTGCTGATTGATATAAATATGTTGCAGTGAATTCAGTGCTAAGGGGCTCAGGTCCTAAATTTTCCAACTGTGCTAGAGTGTGGTGGTTTGGCAACCATAGTAAAGCACCAAAACGACGTGGATCGTTTAATCTTAGTATTTTATTAGAGCTCAGTATGCAATCAAAATGATCATGTGCACGTAAGGGGGTTGTTGCAGAAACAATGCGTAAAGTACCAGACATACCTAAATGGATAACAACGGTCCCTGTTGGCACTTGAATTAAAATGTATTTTGCTCTTCGGCTAACTTCTGTAATAGTTGCATCAATCAGATGATCTTTTAATGCCTTGATGGGAATAGGCCAACGTAATTGTTTATGACGGAAGATGACTTGAGTAATGGTTTGATTAACAAGGTGAGGGCTGATACCACGGCAAGTGGTTTCAACTTCGGGTAATTCAGGCATATATCACTTTTTAAATATTAATTTTTCTCTTGTTGCACCAGAGGCGCATTATTCCCACTTTGTAAAGGGGGAGCGTCGCGAAGCGACGAGGGGGATTTATATCCGGTGACGCTAAATCTCCCTCGCCCTTCGGGCTTCCCTCTTTACAAAGAGGGAGTTTTGTTCGCTTCGCTCACTTGTGCTACGAAAATTGTCTGGTAGGTGTTGTTAATTTTTCCCTAGCGCTTTATATCCAATGTCACTTCGATAAAACACACCATCCCAAGCAACCTTCTTTACAATGCGATAAGCTTTAGTTTGTGCATCTTGTAAGGTTTCACCAAGGGCTGTAACACAAAGCACCCGTCCGCCATTCGTTAAGATCCGTCCCTCTTCGATTTTAGTGCCCGCGTGAAAAATTTTATAAACTTTACTGGGCGCAATATCATTTAATGTCGGACATACATCTCCCTTTTTAACTTCATCAGGATAGCCTGCGGCTGCAAGCACTACGCCTAATGCATAGTTAGGATCCCATTCGGCAACATAAGTGTTGAGCGTACCATTGAGAGCATCTAGACACATTTGAGCAAAATCAGAAGCTAAACGCATCAAGATGGGTTGGGTTTCAGGATCGCCAAAGCGGCAGTTATATTCCAGCACTTTGATTTCTTCTTTAGGAGAAATCATCAAGCCTGCATAGAGAAAGCCTTTAAAAGGATAACCTTCTTGAGATAACCCTTTCAGGGTAGGTTCTATCACTGTTGCAAGAATTTCATCATGCAAATGCGGGCTAACAAGAGGTGCTGGCGAATAGGCGCCCATACCACCCGTGTTTGGACCTTTGTCGCCATCATCACGTGCTTTGTGATCTTGTGATGTTGCTAAAGGAACATAATGTTCCCCATCACATAGAACGATAAAACTCACTTCCTCACCTTCAAGGAAATCTTCTATAATAATTTGGTCACCCGCCAGCCCAAAGCGCTTATGAGATAGCATGTCAACCACAGTACCTTCTGCTTCAGTCTTATCTTTGGCAATGACAACGCCTTTTCCTGCTGCCAGACCATCTGCTTTAATTACAATAGGATAAGCGCATTCGGCTAAATACTGTTGTGCAGCTTCAAGGGAATTAAAAACACGCGCTCTTGCTGTAGGGATATTGTGTCGTTCCATAAATGCTTTGGAAAAAACTTTTGAACCTTCCAATTGAGCAGCATCTTTTGTCGGACCAAGACAGGGCAAATTCCTTTGCGTAAAATAATCAACAATACCTGCTACAAGTGGCGCCTCAGGCCCAACAACCGTAAAATTGATTTGTTGAACTTTGACGAATTCGACAAGCTCTTCAAAATGAAGTGGATCAATAGGAACATTTTCTACCTTGGGTTCACGATAGGTTCCTGCATTTCCTGGCGCCACATAAACCGTTTTGACTAAAGGAGATTGTGCTAATTTCCAAGCCAATGCATGTTCACGACCACCATTTCCAATCACTAATACTTTCATTTTATTTTTTTTCTCTTAATGTCGAAAACATCTTGTCCCTGTAAATATCATGGCTATGCCAAGCTCATTGGCACAATCAATGACTTCATTATCGCGTTTGGAACCACCAGGCTGGATAATAGCCGTGATGCCAAATTCATGTGCTTTTTCAATATTATCTTTGAAAGGGAAAAAAGCATCTGATGCCATCACAGCACCTTTAAGATCCAATTTCATTTCTTTGGCTTTTAAAGCAGCAATTTCAGTGCTAAAAATACGTGACATTTGCCCTGCGCCAATGCCAAGCGTTTGTCCGTTTTTAGCATAGAGAATAGCATTAGATTTTATATATTTGATAACGTGCCAACCAAATAACAAATCTTGTATTTCTGCTGCGCTAGGAGCGCGTTTTGTCACAATTTCTCTTGTAATAGTATTAATCCCACTATTATCCTGCGATTGCACCAAGATCCCACCATTCACACTTTTAATGTCTATGCGATGCGCCATCGCATGAGTTGGAACTGCATGAAATTGGAGTAGGCGACAGTTTTGTTTTTGTTGAGCCAATTGAATAGCCTGCGTCGTAAATTCTGGCGCAATTAAAACTTCAACAAATTGTTGATTAAAAATATGCTGTAATAACTTATCATCTACTTTTTGATTAAAAGCGATAATGCCGCCAAATGCAGAAATTGGATCACAAGCATAAGCTTTGTCATACGCCTGCAAAAGAGAAGTACCAACGGCAACACCGCAAGGATTAGCATGTTTTACTATTACACACGCTGGTTGTTCAAAATTTTTGACACACTCAAGTGCTGTGTCACCATCTAAAATATTATTAAATGATAATTCTTTGCCTTGCAGCTGAATAGCGGAAGTAATGCAGTCGGGGGCAGGGGAGGCCTCTTGATAAAATGCGCCTTGCTGGTGTGGATTTTCGCCATAGCGCAATTTTTCTTTAAGTTGATAATTTAGTGATAAAGTTCTGCCAAATCCGGTAAGTGGTTGTTGATCAATCTTTTGTCCAAAGAAATTGGCGATATTGCCATCATAAGAGGCAGTGTGCGCAAAAGCTTTAGCTGCATAATAAAATCGAGATTCTTCTCTGACAGTACCGTGATTATTTTCTAGTTCGAGAATAAAGCCTTGATAATCACTAGGATCAACAAGTATTGTGCACCATTCGTGATTTTTAGCTGCAGCTCGAATTAAAGAAGGCCCACCAATATCAATGTTTTCGATGATATCTTCTAAAGAGGCATCTGGCTTTTGACTAACTTGTTCAAAAGGATAAAGATTTACAACAACTAAATCGATATCGGGAATATCATGCGCAAGCATAATATCGCCATCAACATCGCGTCTACCGAGGATGCCGCCGGCAATTTTGGGGTGAAGTGTTTTCACTCGACCATTCATGATTTCAGGAAAACCTGTATATTCATTAACGGTGATTACCGGTAAACCATGTTGTTTGAGTAAAGAGGCGGTGTTGCCAGTAGAGATAAGTTCTACGCCTCTAAGGTGCAGACTTTCTGCTAAAGGGATAATATTCGTTTTATCATAAACAGTTAGTAATGCACGTTGAATAACGGTTGATTCATGCATGGCGTTTGGCCTATGTAGTGAAAATTAAAAAACCTATTCTAATCCATACTCTGCAAGGCGTTTGCGCAAAGTCCCTCTTGCCAACCCCAACCAATCTGCAGCTTTGCTTTGGTTGCCACCAGTATAATCTAAGACAGTTTTAAATAATCCAAGTTCCACTTCCTTAATCACCATTTCATATAACTTTTGAGCTGGTTGACCATCCAGTGCACAAAAATATTCTTGGATCATCTGCGAAACGACTTCTCTTAACGGTGTTTGATTTTTTGAGGACGTTGGTAAGTCCTCTTCCGTGACGCATGCTTCTATCATTGCTCTAGTTCCATTACAGTCGCAAAAAAAGTTTCAGCAGCATCTAGCTGTGCTTGGGCATTATTTAATTGATTAAATGCATGTCTAAATGCGCCACCATGACGCTGCCCTTTGCTGTACCAGGAGACATGCTTACGAGCGACGAGCACGCCTCTATCTTCACCGTAAAACGCGTAAAGATTTTTCATATGATTTATCATCACATCGCGAATCATTTGATTCGAAGGGGCAGGATAATGCTCTTGGTGAACAAGATAATGCATAATTTCTCTGAAAATCCAAGGCCTTCCTTGTGCAGCCCTTCCAATCATAATGGCATCAGCTCCCGTTTTTTCGAGAACCAATTTTGCTTTTTCTGGCGTATTGATATCGCCATTCGCAATAATAGGAATAGAAACGGCTTGTTTTATCGCGGCAATAGTATCGTATTCGGCTTCACCATTAAACATACAAGCGCGAGTACGCCCATGTATAGCAAGTGCTTGGATCCCGCAAGATTCAGCCATTTTAGCAATGTTGACGCCATTTCGATGATGCGTATCCCAGCCAGTACGAATTTTAAGTGTGACAGGAATTTTAACAGCGCTAACAACTTGTTCTAAAATTTTCGCGACCAAAGGCTCATCTTTGAGTAGGGCAGATCCTGATAATGTATTACAGACCTTTTTGGCGGGACATCCCATGTTTATATCAATAATTTCAGCGCCTTGTGCTTCGTTATAACTTGCAGCTTGCGCCATCATGTTAGGATCGGCCCCAACAATTTGTACGGAGCAAGGACGTGTTTCGCCTTCATGATTTGCGCGCCGTTTGGTTTTTTCGCTGCCATGTAGCAGGGAATTTGCACCTACCATTTCAGAAACAGCTAGGCCTGCGCCTAAATTTTTGCATAATTGTCGAAAGGGTCTGTCTGTCACCCCAGCCATGGGTGCCAAGATAATGGGATTGTCTATTTCGAATGGCCCAATTTTTAATTTAGCCGGCTTAGTTGTTTTTGATGATTCTGACATGACTGGTGCTCTTACATTGGGAAGAGAATTATACTCATTTAATAGCCAGAATACAGCGTTTATACTCTTCCCTTTTCCTTTAATGCTTTCGTCGCTTTAGCGAAGGAAGGTTGTTGTCTACGCTAGTTATTTACTTTGGTGCCTACCAGCAAAACCCAATCTTCTTGGGTTTTGGGTATTTCAAACAAAAACCAGGGACTGTAGGCAGCTTTAACGGCATCAAGTTGCTTAGTTAGTAAGCCTGAAAGCACGATATTGCCACCTTCAGCACAATATTCCTTGAGATGTGGAGCAAGTTTGATTAAAGGCTCAGCTAAAATATTCGCTAAAATGGTTTGAGCTTTTACAGAGCCTGGTAATTCTTGAGGTTGTATCGTGATGAGCTGTTCAGCGGAGAGTGAATTTCTGGCTGCATTTTCAGCAGAAGCGATTAAAGCCTGAGGGTCATAATCTACGGCCCATACTTGTTTTGCGCCAAGCTTTAGGGCTGCAATGCCTAAAATGCCTGAACCACAGCCATAATCAATAATCACTTCATCTTTTGGGGGATGTGCATCCAACCATGAGAGGCATAGCGCCGTGGTGGGGTGGGTCCCCGTTCCAAAAGCAAGACCAGGATCAAGTGTGACAATTGCAGCATTTTTCTCTTCTGGTAAAACGGTGTCACTTGGCACAATCCATAGATTTTGCCCAAATTGCATAGGATGAAAATGCTCTAACCACGTGCGAGTCCATTCTTGATCCGCAAGTGGGGATATTTGAAGTGGAGTATTAGGCAAAAAATCGCTAAGCGCTTCATGTACGGCGTTGATTGTAATATTGTCTTCAAATAAGCCGACAATTTTTACCTTGTTCCAAAGAGGGGTTTCACCAGGGCGTGGCTCAAGAATAGGGGTTTCCCCCGCATCGAAGAAAGAAACGCTAACGGCGCCAAGTTGCTCTAGTTGCTCACTACATTTTTCACTGAGCATTTTGGGAATTTCAAAGGAAACTTCTAACCAAGACATGTATACGCTTTCCGTTTTGAATTTATGCTTTGCTGCTACTCTCTCACCTCAGTTACGTACCAAAGCGTACGCGCCTGGGGATTCGTTCGCTTGGCGCCGCGCCTAAATTCAAACTGGTTCGAGTATATACAGAAATAAGGGCAAAATTATACCACACTTCAAGTAGTGAAGCATCTAAGAACCCTATGGCAAGGGGTTATTCTGCGTCAGGACGGTTAATGTATTCTTTTACAATGTCAGCTGAGAGATCTTTAAGTTGATGCAAGATGCGGTCAATCGTTGGATTCATTAAACCATGGTTTTTGATATCTTGTGTTAAATCTTCTAAAAGATGGGTAAATTTAGAAAGTTCTTCCAAAGCATCATGCATATTGCGCTTATCAAGCGTGTCATAGAATAATCCAAACTCATATCGCAGTTTACTGAGCTTGCTGAACTTGCTTGAGGTGATCCCTTCCTTTTCAAGTTGCTTACAAAGATCAGTGAATGCCTCATAGGGGTGAAGGGCACTGTCAAATTTTTTAGGAGCGCCAATACCCATTATCTTTTTCAACCAATTCAGCATGTTGGTAAATCCTACCTCTGTTATGGTTCTTCGTAGAATTGCTGTTCTGTCTTTATATACAAGAAATGGGATTTATCCCTTTATATTTAACATAATAGCATACTTATACTAGTGGCATCTCCTTCTGGCTGTATGCGTAGTTGTTGAGATATTTTCTCGTTCAGTCTGGTTAGTTTTTGATTGGCGATTGCGTAAAAAGTAGTGTGAATGATTGGTTGAATGAGTTGTAAAAGCAGTATTGCTTTTATTTTTCTGTTTAGAGACATTGTCTAATTTCTTTTCTAAATTTGAGATCCGCGTGATAAGTTTTTCGTTAATACGTTTATTTTCTGTGATCTGTTGATCAAGCTTTTCACGAGTGATTAAATCTCGGTAGGTACTATATCCGGCATAAATTGAAATGGCTAATAGCGTAGGGATAGTGACGATAGGCTCTAGCAAAAAACTGGGTAATATATGGTGAATGAGTGGTGCTGCAGACAATATAGTTAGGGTTGAAAGCACGATGGGCATTATTTGAAAAGAGGTTTTTAAGGTCGAAGCAAATGAAAGGACCCCTTTAATGGCATTGGTGATTCTATCAATCCATGGTTGCCAGGATGCTTTTAATGCAACCAGAGATTTGTAAAGTTCTTTTGCTAAAAGATGGCAAAAATCGTAAACATTGTTATAAAAAGTATAAAAATAGTGCAATGTTATTTCGTAAAAAGGTAAGTGATTCGCGCGCTTTTTCATACAGGTTAATCATCGTTGGACAAATAATGTCGGCATTCTAACAAAATACGAAGATATTGCAAAATTAAAATGGAATAACGTGTAAATACATTAAAACTCATTCTCTTATTGTTGAATTTCATTTGAATGTGTCAAATTAACTAAATATTTTTAAACCAACAATCCCTGTCACGACAAAACAAAGAAAAAGAACTTGAATCCAGCTAAGTGTTTCACCAAAGAAAAATAATCCTATTAAGACAGATCCTACAGCGCCAATCCCAGTCCAGATAGGGTATGCCAAGCTGATGGGGATCACTCGCATTGCATAAGCTAGTAGCCACATGCTTGCTATAGCTGTTAGCAAGAACATCATGGAGGGAAAAAATTTAGTGAAACCTTGGGTTTGTTTAAGAAAAATAACCCAGATAACCTCTAAAAAACCGGCCAATAGAAGTGCTATCCAAAAAGATGTGGTTTGCATTTTCGTGCATAAGTTTCCGTCTAATAAAGTGATTTAAATGTAACATACTATGATTGTAGGGGTGAAGGATAAGAAGAGAGTTATTGTATTTCTATCGCAATAACTCTCTTTACTGAAATGTTAAACGTGGTATACCCAATCTTTTTGGTATGGTGCTTTTGGAACATCCATCCAGTGGGTCACATTGATGTCTGAACCTGAGGAATAAGGGTGGCCGTACCATCTTCCATTGACGTAATCTAAAATATGAATTTGAGAATTTGAAACAACTGCTAAATAGTTTCCGTTTAATTTTGGCGGCTTGTCATCTGCCTTTACCCACTTGTTCATTTCAAAACTCCCCTACGAGATAAGTGAAAATTTTAGATTTAGATTGATTGCAATCATTTATCGGAAGCTTTCGAAAAAAGATAAGTTTTTCTCTGTAAGCACAATCAGGTACTTTTTTGACTTTTAGTTGTTTTGTAGTACATTACCAACAGTTTTTATAGTGCTATTCATTTTATTATATTAGGTATAATTATGCTTCAATCTTTTTCAATCTCTCAAAATCAAATGGCACATATTTTAACGCTTGCAATAGAGCGGGTGGGGAACTTAAAAATACCAAATAGGTTTTTAAGTGGGGAATATAATAGCCAAAATGAAAATATTCTATTTTTTAACAAAGAAATTTTACCGTTTTTAACTAACATTATTTTATTTAGAGCCCCCTTTGCGGCACCTCTAGAAGAGCTTGAAAAAACGCTTGATGATGCTGATAAACAATCTATTTTTTGGGGTGGATTAGTGACAAGAAATTTTCAGCAAGCAGAGGTATTATTAGCGAAAGATTCTGAGGCACAAACTTGTATAGAAAGCTTTACTGAAAAGCTGTTACAAGCTGTAAAAGATGAGGTTGAGCCTGAGCAAATTAACGCAATATTTGCAGGTTTTATGGGAGAGTTAATTCGATGCCAAAATGGGATGTCGGCAACGATTATCCATAATTTTTTGTATCTTGCAAAAAAAATGGGATCTCAAAGAGAAAATGATCCTCATTCTATAACATTGAATTCTTATATTTTTATCTGTAATTGCTTACTAAATGGATTAAAAATGAAGGAAAAACTAAATGCTTCTCAAGAAAGTAGCATTAGAAGTATCATATTTATTTTAATGGATTCTCCCCTCTTTAATCTGCCTTATAAAAGAGAATCTTATGAGAATAAAGAATACCCAGAAAAACCATCACTATTAACGAGATTAAAACAATTGAAATTATCAGGGAAGAAAAAAGATCCTGAAGCAAAGAAATATGCAACGGTAGAGTCTCTTTTAGGCTCTTCTTCTCCTAAACAGCTTGGCAATACAACTTGTAAGGATAATGCCTTTCCCTCTCCTTCTCTTGTTCGTGAGCGTTCACTAAGCGTAGCGGTAAAACCTAAAGAGGTTTCTGTTGTTACTACCGCTAAACCTAAATTTGATCCAAATCAGTTTGGTGGTTTTTCTTACGTAATGCCACTTTCTCTGCCCGCGTATCAACACCAGAGTACTAAAAATAATGAAAATAAGGAAGCAGATACTCAAGAACATGTTGTTGTAGAAAAGAAGAGTAAAAAGAAATTGTAAGAAACTACTTCCCCTGATGTCTTGAGACATCAGGGGAAGTTGAAGAAAAGTTATTTTTTGATTTTGTCTTCTAGGTAGTGAATTGTTGTGCCGCCGTGTTTAAAATTAGCGTCGTGCATGAGTTCCTGATGTAACGGAATATTCGTTTTAATTCCATCGATCACGACTTCACTTAATGCATTGCGCATACGGCGAATAGCTTCGTCGCGTGTATTACCAAATGCAATTAATTTTGCAATCAGAGAATCATAATTAGGTGGAACCTGATAAGAGCTATAAATGTGCGAATCAATTCGGATCCCAGGACCGCCAGGGGCGTGATACCAAGTAATTTTACCGGGGCAAGGAATAAAGGTTTTGGGATCCTCTGCATTAATACGACATTCAATGGCATGACCATGAATGCGAACATCTTCTTGTTTAATACTTAATTTTTCGCCATTGGCAATTTTTAATTGCTCTTTAACGATATCAATTCCGGTGATCATTTCAGTGACAGGATGCTCAACTTGAACTCGCGTATTCATTTCAATGAAATAAAATTCACCATCTTGATATAAAAATTCAAAAGTCCCTGCACCACGATAACCAATACGTATGCAAGCATCTACACAGATTTTGCCAATTTTTTGCCGCTCTTTTTCCGTGATCCCCGGTGCTGGAGCTTCTTCCAACACTTTTTGGTGACGACGTTGCATAGAGCAATCTCTTTCCCCAAGATGGATAGCGTTGCCTTGGCCATCTGCGAGTACCTGGATCTCAATATGACGTGGCTTTTCTAAATATTTTTCCATGTAAACAGTGCTATTACCGAAAGCCGTGTTAGCTTCAGTTCTCGTCAGCGAGATAGCGTTTAAAAGAGAAGCCTCGCTGTGTACGACGCGCATACCACGACCGCCGCCACCGCCTGCTGCTTTAATAATAACTGGGTAACCAATTTCCCTGGCAATTTGCAGATTTTTCTGATCATCATCAATCAACGGACCATCAGAGCCAGGAACACAGGGGACTCCCGCTTCTTTCATTGCTTTAATAGCAGAAACTTTATTTCCCATTAAACGAATGGTATCGGGTCTTGGTCCAATAAAAATAAATCCGCTTTCTTCAACTCTTTCGGCAAAATCAGCATTTTCTGCTAAAAAGCCATAGCCAGGATGAATAGCTACTGCATCTGTAATTTCTGCGGCAGTAATGATGGCAGGAATATTCAAATAACTTTCAGGAGAGGGTGCGCGTCCAATACAAATAGCCTCATCTGCCAAGCGAACAGGAAGCAGATCTCTATCGACTGTTGAATAAACAGCAACCGTCTTGATACCCAATTCATGGCAAGCACGTAAAATTCTTAAGGCAATTTCGCCGCGATTGGCAATGACAACCTTATCTAACATAGTTTTTACCCCTTACTTAATAACGAATAGGGGTTGACCGAATTCTACAGGTTGACCATTTTCCACTAAAATAGCGGTGATTGTGCCTGCTTTGTCGGCTTCGATTTGGTTTAACATTTTCATTGCTTCGATTATGCAAAGCGTATCACCCACTTTTACGGTTGTTCCCACCTGAACAAAGGCGGGTTGATCAGGTGCTGGGGCGCGATACATGGTGCCAACCATTGGAGAAGTAACAATATGTCCTTCAGGTAAGCTAGCCGTTGCATCAGTTGCAGTATTGCCTGCTGGTAATGGCGCTGAAGCCGCTATAGGGGCTGCTGCTGCGGGAGATGATGCAGGAGGCGTATGTGTCATCACATATTGCGTTGAAGATTCCATTTTGCGACTAATCCTAACGGATTCTTCGCCTTCACGAATTTCGATTTCCGCTACACCAGATTCTTCTAATAATTCAATTAATTTTTTTATCTTTCGAATATCCATAATGAACTCTATTTCGTTAAACCTTAGGAAAGTGTTTCTAATGCTGCGTTAAGCGCTGCGTAATAACCTTGCGCACCTAAACCGCTGACTACGCCCACGGCAATATCTGATAAATAGCTGTGGTGTCTGAATATTTCGCGTGCGTGAATATTTGAAAGGTGCACTTCAAAAAACGGAATGTTCACAGCTAACAATGAATCGCGAAGAGCAATACTCGTGTGGGTAAAAGCAGCCGGATTGATGATAATCACATCAGTGGCGTTTTCTGCACAAGCTTGGATTTTGGCTACAATTTCGTGCTCAGCATTGGACTGATAACACTCAATGTCGTGCCCTTTCGCAAGACGTGTTAAATGCTGGTTAATTGCTTTAAGAGTGATTTTCCCGTAAAAGGAGGGCTCACGTTTGCCTAGCAAATTTAAGTTTGGTCCATGAATTACTAATATCTTAGCCATACTTATTGCCTATATTTGACTTGAGTCTATTGTGGCCGAAAAGAAGAGAGATGTCCAATGATAGACGCAAGATGCCGTAAGATGATGAAAGATAGACGCCGTTCTCAGCAAATTTACATTCTTTATTTCTAATTTGAGGTTTTTATATTGCTTAGATGCAAATTTGAACTGAAATTGCAAATTAAAGAATAATAGCTGCATGTTTAAAGAAGATAGCAGCAATATACGCGCAGAATCTATTTTTGTAACTTTATCTAACAATAAATGGAGCTGTGATAGTAAATTTTCAAGTTTTCCCAAAATAAAGCAGGATATTGCCATGATGACATCAAGATCTTGCAATATCGCTACAATTAGCCACAAAATATCATTTTTTCAATAAATGTTAGGAAGCTAATATCGAGCTGACTAAAGTGGAGCAATTTACCATTCATTTTGAGCAAGATAAAGGCAGATCGTGAAAGATGGCAGCAAATGTCATTTCTGCAAAGATCAGAATGGTTTAAAATTGTAGCAATTTTTTAGATAATGTCTAAAATTAACTGCATTTTTAAAGAAGATCGCAGCAATTCGTTACAATAACTGAAATGCAGCCGTCTCAGTGCTCTAGGATCTCTTTATAATGTTCAAGCATGTTTTAGAAAAATGCCGTTAAATGGCAGCAAGATTGAAGAAGATGTATTCAATATGGTTAAAAATAGATGTTTTTAAACGTTATAATTTGTCTAATGTAAATAGCGTTTATTTCGTGAAAAATGACAGCAAGTTAATAGAAAATAGTAACATTTAACCATAAAATATCGAAATGTTCGTATCCAGGCTGTATCTAGATTGAGCTTCGGTGAGGTTCCCTTGGGTTGGCAGCAAGATTGGCGAAGATATCGTTCAAAGTGATGAAAGTAAAAGATTCACATGTGATTTAAAATAACTCATATCATTGCAAATTATTTCATTTTCATGACAGATGTCGACAAAATTTAAGAAGATAAGAACAATAGACTTCATTTTTATAGAATTAATTCTTTGGTTCAAGAAATTTGTAAATGGGTTGTATTGAAGTATTTTCTGTGAATTTATGAAAGATATCGGCATATTTACAGAAAATAGCAACATTTCTCCACAGAACGAAGCAATTTGCGTACATCTTATTTTATCGGACGCACGCACCTTTGATTTTGCATTTTCGCGAAAAATTAATACTAGATCGCCGAAAATTAAAACAAATAAACAAATTTTATTAACTTTCTTGGATTTTATGCTCAACCTGATCAAATTGTGTTAGGAAATTTTTAGCTGAGCTTTCTCCCACGATTCTGTATTTGGTGAGCTCATTGCCTTTCTTATCGAAGAATAAAACGGCAGGAGGGCCTATGAGGCCAAATTTCTTCAAAAGAAGTTGGTTTGCTTCATTGTAAGAGGTGACATCTGCTCTTAATAAATCCCAATTTTTTAATCTTTGTTGAACGGTTGGATCGTCAAATACATTGTGCTCAAGATGCTTACATGAGGTGCACCAATCCGCATAAAACACTACTAGAAAAGGCTGTGATTCCTTTTGTGCTTGAGATTGGATGGTCTCTAATGCGCTAATTGAGCCAATATTTTCAAATGTCAGTAGGGTTGTGTGTGGTTTTGTTGCTTGACGCCACGGGTTGTTGAGCGGCTTTAAGGGATCAAGCTCACCTTGCCAAGCCCCCCAGAATAATAATAAAGCATAAAGCGCAAATAGTGCGCCAAACCGTCCGCTCCATCCAGAACGCTGGCGGAAAGTTTTCATGCACCAAGCAGCAAAAAGACATAAAAGTCCCCAAGAGACGAGTATCCAGGGGCTATGGAAAATACGCTCAATCAACCATAAGCTTAGAGCAAACATAACAATGGCAAAAGTTTGATTGACCGCATGCATCCAAGTGCCAGATTTGGGGATGTATTTACCGCCTAGCGTTCCAATCAGCAATAAAATGGTGCCCATCCCTAATCCCATCGCAAGTAGCGCGCTCGCACCTAACACAACGTCGCCACTTTGAGAGATATAACTTAGCGCGCCAATCAAAGGTGCCGTGACACAAGGAGAAGAAATAAGTGTTGCTAAAACGCCCATAATTGCAGCGCCAATATAAGTGCCACTTTCTTGTTTAGCATGAAGCCTATGCAGAATATCTTTTAAAAAATGATGGCCAAAAGAAAGACGAAGCACACCAAGTTGGGCTAAGCCCAAATAAGCAAAAAGTCCAGCAAAGGCAATAATAACGGCGGGTTGTTGTAAACGTGCTTGTAAATTTTTACCTAAGGTCGCGGCGATAACGCCAGCAATCGCATAAGTGAATGCCATGCTAAGCACATAACATAAGGATAACCAAAAAGCTTTTCGTGTATTTAAATGTTTTTGTCCTACTATCACGCCAAAAAGAATGGGGATCATAGGTAAAACGCAAGGAGTGAAACTTAATAAAATGCCAATCAAGTAGAAAGTTGCAATAGATGTAAAGAGATTATTTTTAAGCTGTGCTTGCGCTAAATTTGGTACTTGAGGAAGATCGAGGTCAGTGTTTTGGGCTTTGGCTTGAAGTTCTTTTAAGGGGGAATGAGGTAAGGGTGAAATTGAAAGCATTTTATTTTGCAAAACATTAACTTCATACCATTTGGTTTCAGGAGGATAACAAAAACCAGTTTCAGAACAGCCTTGAAAATCAATTTGAATAAAGAAATGCGAATGAGCTTGGTTTATGATCTTTTCTAATGGAATAGAAAGAGAAAATGAATGTGTATAAATAGATTGTTCCCCGAAATAAGGGTCTTCGATTTTCTCTGCAGCAGGAAGTTGATTTTCTTGTAAAAGAGGCGTTTCTTCACCATTAGCATGTATTTGTGTAATGCGTAATTTGTCTTGGTACAAATAAGTCCCCGGTGCAATTTGCCACTTTGCATCGAGGGCTGTTGCGCTATGAGAGAGTTCAACAATAAAAGCTTGTTCTGCTGGTAACACTTTGGGTAGCGTCAATGTTGATAGCACATCAGGTTGCTTTGACTGCGCACAGATGACGTGCATTAATAGAACCAGCAAGAGGCTTGCTAATAGGTTGTACTTGGTTTTCCAATACAGCATTATTTCACCTTAAAATCTATTATACTCTTTCCAGTTTGAATTTATGCCTTGTTGCCATTGTTCTCCTCCCAGTTATGTACCCAGCGTATAGCGCTGGGATTCGTTCTCTTGGCGCTGGTATAGGAGTGTATTCTTCCTTTTGTTAAGTTGTTTATCTTACGTGAAAAAGGAAATGGTTGATCATCACTTTTCCAAGAAATTTCTGATAAACAGAGGAGCTAAGATATGACTACTGCTTATTGCATGGTTTTTTGTACCTGCCCCGATGCTACTACTGCTGAAAATATCGCGCGACAATTGACCGAGTCAAGGCTTGTGGCTTGTACAAACATTGTCCCTCACCTTACTTCTATTTATTTTTGGGAAAAAAAGGTAACAGAGGGTGATGAGGTCCTTCTGCTGATGAAGACACGACAAGAAAAGCTTGTTGACTTAGAAAAAGCGATAGTTAAAATTCATCCTTATAAATTTCCTGAATTTATTGCCTTTCCCATCATTTATGGCAACAAGCAATATTTAGAATGGATTGATGAAGTAGTGATGCAAGAATAAGGAATGATAGTCACACACATCTCTCCGCGTTGACAGGCTATGGCGTGACTTAATCTAGTAAGACGTCAAAGCTTTAGCAAGGTGAGTCGGTTACAGTGTATACTCATAACAATCGATTTTGGTAAACAAAGCCTAAAATTTCAGTGTGAAGAGTATTTAGTTTTTGATCGAAGGCTGGTTATTATAGAGCACTGTACAATTGCGTCCTTTTTCTTTGGCAAGATAAAGGGCTTTATCGGCGGCTTGCACCAGCTTATCAACGGTATCAATTTCTTCGCTGAGCTCTGCTAAGCCAATGCTAAATGTGGCGGAAAATTCAATTAAAGGATCGCTACTGCGATGGAGTAACTTTGAAAATCCTCGACGAATTTCTTCCAATTTTTTGAACACAGCAGGGCCTTCGGTTTGTGGAAAAATAATGGCAAACTCCTCGCCACCATAGCGACCAATGCTATCCATTTTTCGTAGACGTTGTTTGAGAAGACGTGCAAGACCTTTAATTACTCTATCGCCTACGGGATGCCCATGTGAGTCATTAATAATTTTAAAGAAATCAATATCAATCATCGCAAAGCTAAGTGGGGTTCTATTACGTTTTGAGCGAGTAATTTCTAGATCAAGCTGCTCTAAGATGCGAGTATGGTTTAATAACCCCGTAAGGCTATCTTCAATCATCTCTGCGCGAAGAGTACGTGAACGTACCGCACGTGCAACAACAGCTGCAATCAGATGATCTGGACTAATAGGCTTAGTTAAAAAATCATCCCCCCCGCCACTCATTGCACTTAGTTGTTTATTGGTATCTTCCTCTGCTGAGAGGAATACAATAGGAATGCTAACAAAAGGATCTTGTTGTCTAATGACTTTGGCAAGTTCTATTCCAGAACACAGCGGCATATAGAGATCCATCAGTATTAAGTCTGGCTGAAATTCTGATAGTATTTCTGTTACTTTAAGTGGATCAATTAAGACTTCAGTAATCATTCCTGCTTGTTCAAGGTGCTGACGTACTATCATTGCTTGTGTGCGCGAGTCTTCGATGATCAATATTCTATAGGGAGGACTTTCGCTGGGAGGCGTAATGACTTCATCTATTTTTTCCAGAAGACTGGTAAATTCTAATGGGCGAACAAAATAGGCTTGGCCGCCAGCTTTGACTGCAAATAACCTTGTTGCAACATCATCTTTTTGAGAAATAAAAATAATAGGTGTTTGTTTGGAAATAGCATTGAGTGACGTTGGATCTCTTGCTGGACAATATTCAGTGTCTAAAATGATGGCTCCAAATTCATCAGGCTCTTCCATCATTTTGAGTATTTCATCCAATGTGGCGCAGGCAATGCAGGCATATCCAAAATATTTTACTTGTTCAGATATTTCTTCCACTAACTGTTTATCTTTTAGTCCGATAATCAGGGTATGACGCGAGGTGTAAGGGACCGTTTCTTCTTCGCTGATGATATTGAGGTTAATTACTTCCTGTAGTTTTTCAATGGTATTTTGCATAAGTGATAACGCTTCTGCCGAAGGTTCGACTGCATTCACTTCTAGATAAGGATCTAGTAATTCATTCAGTTTTTTTGTTAATACCATAATAGGGTGGCGTCGATCACCTTTTACAATTTTTTCAAAGTTTCGCAGCTGCTTTTTGAAAATACGTGTTTTATCTTGGCTCCATCCTTTCTCGCGGATGTCTCGAAGATATTTGCTAAGTATGTCGACTTTCATCTGCCTCTTCCCCATTGTTATAGAGTATAGGCGTTCTTCAAGGCAGATTAACATTACTGTCCCTATTGACTCCTGTAAGGACTCGCTTATGATTAGCACTCAAGAGGGGAGAGTGCTAAAACCCCTGACAATTATTTCAGTTAGCTTGATTATAATTAGTATCGAAGGTTAAGGAGTTCGCAGTTATGCGTGGTAGCAAAATTAAAGTTATACCATTAGGTGATCGTGTACTGGTTAAGCAGGATGATGAGCCACAAAAAACAGAAGGCGGAATTTTCCTGCCAGAGACCACAAAAGAAGCGCCACAGTGGGGAACTGTTGTTCGCATTGGCCCCGGTAAATTACTTGAAAGCGGCGAAGTGCGTCCTTTGTCTGTTAAAGAAGGCGATAAAGTGATTTTTGGTAAATATTCCGGCACCAAGGTCAAAATGGGACAAGATGAGCTTCTCTTTATGCGCGAAGAAGACATCATGGCTGTTGTTGAAGAATAATTTTAGTCTTACTTAGAAAACTTGGAAGGTTATTATGGCAGCAAAACAATTTTTATATGACGTCGATGCACGTAAAGCAAGTTTGGATGGCGTTGAGAAACTGGCAAAAGCCGTTCGCGTTACTTTAGGACCTAAAGGGCGAAATGTTGTAATTCAAAAATCTTTTGGCGCACCTCTTATCACCAAAGACGGTGCAACTGTTGCAAAAAATGTGGAACTTTCTAATCCGCTAGAAAATATTGCTGCAGAATTAGTGAAAGATGTGGCCTCAAAAACTGCTGATGATGCAGGTGATGGTACCACCACTGCAACTGTATTAACCCATGCGATTTTTGCTGAAGGTATTCGAGCACTTGCCGCCGGTATTAATCCTATGGATTTGAAGCGCGGTATTGATAGAGCAGTGAAAGTCGCTGTTGATGAACTCAAAAAACTTTCTGTTCCCTGCAAAGATAACAAAGCAATTGCGCAAGTGGGCACCATTTCTGCTAACTCCGATGAAACCATTGGTAATATCATTGCAAAAGCAATGGAAAAAGTTACCATTGAAGGTGTTATTACCGTAGAAGATGGCAGTGGTTTAGAAGATGATTTAGATGTTGTAGAAGGGATGCAATTCGATCGCGGTTATCTCTCCCCTTACTTTATCAACAATCAGCAAAATATGTCTTGTGAATTAGAAAATCCTTACATTTTGTTAGTTGATAAGAAAATTGCAACTATTCGCGACATGCTTCCTGTCTTGGAAAGCGTTGCCAAAGCAGGTCGTCCTTTATTGATTGTAGCTGAAGATGTAGAAGGCGAAGCGTTAGCAACATTAGTTGTCAACACTATTCGTGGTGTTGTTAAAGTATGCGCAGTTAAAGCACCTGGCTTTGGAGATCGTCGTAAAGCAATGTTGCAAGATATTGCTGTATTGACCAGCGCAAATGTGATTTCTGAAGAACTTGGTATGGTACTGGAAAAAGCTACTATCAATGATTTGGGTACCGCTAAGCGTGTTGTAATCAACAAAGAAAACACAACCATTATTGATGGCTCTGGCGCTCCTGCAGACATCAAAGCACGCGTTGAATCTATTCGTAAGCAAATTGATGAAACCACTTCTGACTACGATCGCGAAAAATTACAAGAACGTGTTGCTAAACTTTCAGGTGGTGTTGCCGTTATCAAAGTAGGCGCAGCAACTGAAGTTGAAATGAAAGAAAAGAAAGCACGCGTAGAAGATGCATTGCATGCAACTCGTGCAGCAGTAGAAGAAGGCGTTGTTCCTGGCGGCGGTGTTGCTCTGGTTCGTGTCATTGAAGCTGTGAAGAAAATCAAAGCTGACAATGCTGATCAAGATTTAGGTGTGAACATTATTGTACGTGCTTTAGAAGCACCTTTACGCCAAATCGTTTCCAATGCTGGTGGCGAACCTTCCGTTGTGCTGAATCGTGTGAAGGAAGATAAAGGCAATTTTGGTTATAACGCCGCAACAGGTGAATATGGCGATATGATCAAGTTCGGTATTTTGGATCCTACCAAAGTAACACGTAGCGCATTGCAAAATGCTGCTTCTGTGGCAGGTTTAATGATCACCACAGACTGCATGATTGCTGATATCCCCAAAGAAGAGCGTGCTGGTGAAGGCGCTGGTGACATGGGTGGTATGGGCGGTATGGGTGGCATGGGCGGTATGATGTAATCTCCCATTTTATCTTTACTCAAAAAAACCCCGCTTTTGCGGGGTTTTTTCTAAGGTAGTTATACTCTTTCCATTTTGAATTTATGCATTGTTGCCCACTTTCTCACGTCAGTTACGTACCAAAAGCGCACGCGACTGGTTGCTCGGTGCCTCATCTAAATTCAAACTGGTTTGAGTATATTTTTATTTTAATGAAGGAGTGTGAGATGAGAGAACTCAGTTTTCAAGAAGTTGCTGATGTTAGTGGTAGTATCTCTAACGCCAATTTTTCTTATATTGTAGATTGTGCATTGTCATATGGTGCGACGGGTGCGCTTATCAATATGTTAACGACCTCTGTAGAATGGGCCGCATTTGGCTACGGCTTTACAGTAGGAGCAGGCGTTGGTGCAGCCTACGCAATCACAACGATTGCATTGCATGCTATAAATTAATATTGTGCATAAAAAACCCCGCTGAGCGGGGTTTTTTGATGAAACGATACAAGCTATTTATTTACCATTTTTTTCTTTTCTTTATGTTCGGCATCATTAGCAGGTGTTGATGTGACCGCGGTGCTGTCTTTTGTAGAGGCGGTTTTCTGTTGAGCAAGATGAGGGCAGAATTTAGCATCTGGTGTAAAATCTATTTCCTCGTCTGATTCGTCTGACTCTTTATGCTCTAGGTGATTATCAAGCTGCGCTAAAAGTGCTTTGTCATCTTTGCTTGTATGCTGGGTTTCTTTTTCTTTGGTTGATGTTGCACTATTTGTCGGCGTAGAAGGTTTCTTGGTTGCCCAATTTAATAAACCTTGAGCACTACTCATAAAGCCATAGCTTGTTGCGGATACTGCAGCTGATGGAATAATTTGTAATGCTGTCGAAGCATAATTTCCTAGATAGTTTGCCATGGCGTCTAAAGGTGCTTGCATTAAATAAGGGGTCAATAAGTCGGGGCCTCCAAAGTACCAAAAAGCAACGCCAGCTGCACCAGCCAGCCCAGGTTTTGCGATGGTCCCTAAGCCTTGTGCCACACGTTTACCCAAGGAAAGAGCAGATTGTTGCATTGGTTTGACAGGCAAAGATGTTGGTTTGATTACCGTAGTCACTGCGGTTGTATTTTCTACTTTTTGTTCTTGATTAAAGTTTAAGGGTTTAAATTCATCGGAAATGAATGCAAGTGTAGCGCTAATGAGTTTAACCTGATTTGCATCGACATAAAGCGCAGGTAATCTGGAGCCTTTGTGTTCACCTTTTTTAATGGTATAGGTAGTCGCTTTTTTTTTGCCATCATATTCAAGTGTAAAGACTGGGTATTGCCACACATCTTCAGGATCCGTGCCTTCTTGTGCCAATTTGATGGCATCTTCTTCTGTTTTGAAAACACGAATGGTATCTAAAGGTTCCGCTTGTGTAATATCTTTTTCAACACATTCAAGATAATCTTCTTGATCAAGATCGTAAAAAGCGCCTGTTTTTGGATCGCGAATGTCTAAAGGATGGCTAACGAAATAAAATTTTGGCATAAAACACTCCTTCATGATGGTGGAAACGAAGAATTTTTGACAAAGCAAAATGTGTTTGGTAGAAGGGTGGACAATGCGTGAATGTCATCTGAAAATATCACACGACTGCCGCATCTTAAGAACACCTCTCATTGAATTTCAATGTTGGATATTGGGTAGCGACTATAGAACAATTCGCTGTACGTCGTTCAACTTTCTGACTGCGAGTTTTGCTCTTTTTTAGGATAATTACGATAAACGGTAAGATAGATGGCCGGTAAGCATTTTCTGGATGAAACAGGAAAGCCTCAGGCTCGTCCTGCAAAGCCTTTAGCGAAGCAGGATTAAACGTAATAAGTCACTTGCGTCATTACTTTTGCCATCCATTGCATCCCTATTTTAATGAAGAAAGGAAGCTCCGCTGCACCATAACTGATAGCTGTATGGGCATGCTTTGCTTCTTCTTCTTGCATTTGAGCAACAATCGCTCTGCTTCTTCCATCCATTTTAGGAAGTTTTTCAAGATGGCTTCCCAGATGCTTGAATACTTGTTGTTCAGTTTCAGCTAAAAATCCTAAGCTCCATTTATCACCAGCAAGTCCTGCACAGGTGCCAATTAATAAAGATCCTGTGAACCACAGTGGATTTAAGTAACTTTTGTGACTTTCAAGTTCTGTCAACCTTTGTTCACACCAACTGAGATGATCAGATTCTTCGATTGCTGCTTCTTCAAAGGCGCTGCGTAAAGTTTCTGTACGTGCGGTGAGGCTTTGACCTAAATATAAAGCTTGAGCACAAACTTCACCTGTGTGATTTACTCTCATCATGCCACTACTTTGTTTTTTTTCTTGAGAAGAAAGCGTTGGTTGAGGTTTGGCATCGCCAGGGCAAGGGCGAGAGTTGTGATTAGCTGGCAATTCCAATAGGGTGCGTATACACTTGGAAACATTGATGAGGATGCTGTCTTGCCAACGATAGCGGCGGGGATTATGCATAGTCATAGGCCATTTACCATAGGAACATAAGGAGATTTCACTAATGGGTAATGATAGCAAAAAAATAGTAAAGGCAGCTATGGTTGCCGCAATAGCGATTGGTTTTGGCGTAGGGAATGCGCAAGCATCGGCAGGACCTGCAAAAGCAAACGCGAATAAAGAAATGGAAAAATGTTATGGTATTGCTAAAGCAGGCATGAATGATTGTGGAACCCCAACGCATGCATGTGCTGCACATTCTGCCAAAGATGCTGATCCCAACGATTGGATGTACGTTCCCAAAGGCTCATGCGAGAAAATTGTCGGTGGGAAGACGAAGTAATTAACATTCGTATTTTGCTAACATCTCCTTCGGTATAGCACGAGGAGATGTTAGATCAAGATGAAAATAATGGATCTGAAACACCTTCAACAAGCATTCTGTAATGCTTTAATGACATCCTCTGAAAAATCGCTTTCCTGGATTTCATCTCATGCTCATTTAGCACCCGAAGCACAAATTTCAATTTATCGAAATAGTATTTTGGGCAGAGTCATTAAAGTATTAAGCGCCACCTTTCCTGTGTGTTTAGCGTTAGTGGGTGAACCTTGTTTTAGAGCAATATGCCGCTCGTTAATTGATGCATTTCCAGACCAATTCCCTGAGATCAATTTTTTTGCGAAACAATTTCCTCTTTTTTTGCAGGAAATTAAGGCTGTTCAACATTTAGCATATCTATCTGATGTTGCACAATTAGAATGGACTTATCATCGTATGCATTACAGTGATCCTATTGCAACAGCCATAGATTTGAGGGAATTATCTCAAATTGATGAATCACAGTATGGGAGGTTATGTTTTCATCTTCCTGCTAATTGCACCTTACTTTCTTCTCTCTATCCTATTTTACGAATTTGGCAGGTCAACCAGCCTGGGTTTCAAGGCTCACAAGTAGTGCATCTTGATGAGGGGGAATGTAGATTACTCATTTATCGGGCAGAAAATGTAGAGATAGCACAATTAACCCCGGAAATGTTCGCGTTGCTTGTATTACTGCACCAACAAAAATCATTTGAATGGGTTTGTGAAAGTATGAGTATACAGAACCCTGAGGCAGATATTCCCTTATTGTTTCAAGAGGCCATACAACAAGGCTGGATAAGTGGGTTTGAATCATGTTAAGCAATGAACTGCTATTTCATTAATCCGCATGACCTAATCGAGTAAGACCCGCCGAAGCGTTAGCGAAGGCGGGATCCTAAAATTCGAGCGCGAAGAGAATATACTATACTGTCATGAATTCTTCTTCTTGAGCTGTTACTTGCAATTTACCTGGTTGGCGTGATTGCATAGGTGCACTTTTGGGAGCATCAATTTGATCGAAGCGCTTAATCAGGGCAGTAAGATCTCTACGCCATTTTTCATGTTCGCTTTTTAGGATGGCATTTTCATGTTCGAGATCTTCAATATGTAAACGTAGTAACTCAATTACCTCGACGGCATGGGCTACTTTTTGTTCTAATTGTAATAAGAGATCTGAAGTCATATATATTCCTATCGTTTGCAGTGACTAACTAAACTTTATTTTAAAGACGTTCTCTTCATGAGGCAAGTAAGAAAAAGGATAGCAGCAAATGCCTGAAACACCAGAAAAAAAACCAACGTTGAGTCAAGTCATAATGAGTGTGCTTGCTGCCATGTTTGGCGTGCAAAGTGATAATGTGCGTCGAAGAGATTTTACCCATGGTAATCCGTTGGCATTTATTATTGTCGGTATCGTGTTATGTATTCTATTTGTGTTAATGATATATGGCGTCGTGAGCTGGGTCATGGCGGGAGTGGGGAAATAAGGTTGAACTCTATACCTCTTTGAATTAGGTTCTTTATAACTATTTAATATTCAAGCGAGCATCAGCGAAGCAATCCATCGTGAGGTGGCTAAATGGATTGCTTCGACACTGTGTGCCTCGCAATGACGTGACAAGTAACCCTGTGCCTGCTTCCATGCATTGTTAGAGGAGAAAGAAGCCTAAGAAAACAGCACTTCAGACTCAACACCTTGTGTTTCTAGCACTTGTCTTAGTTGTTTCAAGGCTTCTACCTGAATTTGTCGAACCCTTTCACGTGTCAGACCTACTTTTTGTCCGACTTCTTCCAAAGTAGCCTCTTCATGACCATACAAGCCAAAGCGTTGTGCTAAAATAGAGCGTTGTTTCTCATTTAGATTCTGCAAGCATTCGTTCAAACGCGTATATAAATTATTATTCTCAAGCTCGTTAGCGGGCTCTTCAGATTCATTATCGGCTAAGGCTTCAAGTAAGGGCTTCTCTGATTCTTCTCCCATTGGCGTATCTAAGGAAAGTGTTTTCTCGTTTAAGCGTAACAGCTTATTTACATCGTCAGGGGAGATATTTAAGGCAGATGCAATGTCTTCATAAGAAGGCTCTGTTTCAATGGATTGCGCTAATTCACGTGCTTTACGCAAATAGGTATTTAACTCCTTGATAACGTGAATAGGTAAACGTATGGTGCGAGTTTGATTCATCAATGCACGTTCGATATTTTGTCGGATCCACCATGTAGCATAAGTTGAAAACCTAAACCCACGTTCGGGATCAAATTTTTCTACCGCTCTAATTAACCCTAAGTTACCTTCTTCAATAAGATCGAGTAGGGATAATCCACGGTTGAGATATCTTCTAGCAATTTTTACAACTAAACGTAAATTACATTGAATCATGTAATTTCTAGCCTTTAAATCCCCTTGCTGTGAGAGCCTGGCATAATAGATTTCTTGTTCAGCACTAAGAAGAGGCGAAGAACCAATTTCACGAAGATAGATTTGAGTAGGATCGACCTCGGAAGTTGTTACAATTTCCTTCTCATCTTCAATTTCAATTTCAGTTTCAGCTACCTCTTCAATCACTTCTTCATCTTCGGTGATATCTTGGTCTGTTGGATTACTTCTTTCGTCGACTTCGGTGTAAGAAAAATCAATTGGACCGTTCCATGCATATTTCATTTTTTTCCCCTCCTTGGGAATTCATTCGTGTTACACCATGCATTTTGAATGCCCAGATATTTTTTTTATTATTTTTCAATTAAGTAGTATTTTTTTGATACGCATCATTTTGATAAATTGTAAAAGAGACTGGCAGTTGAACTAACAGGGGCTAAGGGTGTTAGAATGGGGAACAACCATCGACGTTTGGTGCTTCGCGTTATCTTCTCCAAAATGGGAAAGAGAAAAGAGTAACACTGTTAGTACGTTATCCAGCAACAAGGCAAAAGGTTAGAACAGATATGACCAGAGCGGAATTGATAGATGCCCTTGCCACAAAACAGCCCCACATTCCTGTTAAGCTTATTGAGCAGGGTGTGAAAGATGTCTTTGAGCAAATGTCTGTTGCCTTAGAGAATGGCCAAAGAATTGAGATCCGCGGTTTTGGTAGTTTTGCATTACGTTATCGTCCCCCTCGAACAGCTCGGAATCCTAAAACAGGAGAGTATGTGGTGACAGAGGAAAAATATGCTCCTCACTTTAAACCTGGTAAAGAACTAAGAGAAAGAGTGAATGAAGCTGCCTTCTCAGGACATGAGGAGAAATAATTAAGATGAGTTATAGTATGTTGAAACAGAAAAAAAATTGTACTATCTTTCTAGCTCAATTTGCATTTCTGCTATTCTCCTTGATGAGTTTCTCTTCGGTATCTGCGTTATGTGGAATGGATGAAGATGATGATTATTATGGTAATGCAGAAACTTGCCCTTTTAAAAATTCAGTAGAAGGGACAGAAGCATTAACCGCAAAAGATGTTGCTTTTTTAAATGCAGTTGAATCTACGCGAGTGATTAATCGATGGTATGTTCATTTTTTCATAGGTAAACCTAGGGTAAAAATAGCAGAAATTGAAAATAACTCTACGGGCGACTTTAGTGGTTTGGCAATGGGGACAGATAACATTACAGATAATTTGCTAACCGCAACGATATCGGCCGGATATGTGTGGCAGCAGTGGGCGCTTGAACTGGAGTTGTATGGCTCTAAAAAGCTTACTTATACCTTAAGCCCGGTTTACATAGGTGTTCCCCCCCCTACTGCGCCTACAGCAACCCCCTTAGCCGTTCAAGGGGAGGTTCAACAAGCCGCTCTCTTTTTGAATCTGCAATACATCGTTCCTCGATTATTCAGCTGGTATCCAAAAAGATTATTGCTGCACTTAGATGGAGGCGCTGGCGGTTCACTGAAGTCAACAAGTGTTAACACAATGAGTTTAACCGGCACCACATTCCAAAGTGGTTCTGGGCGAACTATTGCAGCTGCGGGTAATTTAGGGGTGGGTGCGAAATATCAAATTACACCTAACATTCTAGTAGATGTAGCGTATCGTTATTTCTTTTTAGGAAAAACAAATTTTGGCCCTGCGCTAGGGAACGCTGCGACGAGCCCCAATCCGGCAGTACAATTTAGATCGACAAGGTATACAACCAATGGGTTCTTTGCTGGGGCGCAGTATCAGTTTTAGGTTAAGCCAGGGATAAATGGTGATGAGAAAATCCTCACAATCTCAAGTTGCAATATTGCTAGGATTCGCTTTAGCAACAAGTGGGTGCCAGTCACAAAATGCTAAGCAATGGTGGTCAAGTCATCACCCTGCACAAGCTTCACAGGAAAGTAAGGAACCTCTTCCTCCTCCCCAAATTGAAAAAAAGAAAGCCAATAAAAAGACAAAAAAATCTATATTCAGCAAACGTAAAGTAGATAAAGCAAAGCATTCTAATAAAACCAAGTCAGCCGCAAAGGCAACCGCTTATAAAGAAAGATATGATACTGAGATGGCCACTCGCCAAAAGACTGAAGGCAAAGCGGATCTCCAAGCTACTCCCAAAAAACAGAAAAAATCTTTTCGTTCTGCAGTAAACTCATGGTGGAATAAACAAACGCCCAAGAAAGCTTCTCCTATGGTGGCAGATCTCGCTGCCCCGTCTTCTAAGCCCGCTATGCCAACAAGGGCAGAGCCAGCTAAAAATTGGTGGTGGGATAAAGATAAAGCAGACACAGGTGAGTTTTGGCGTCTAAAGTGGTGGTGGGGCAAAGAGGTTTTCTTACCGCCAGGTTCAGATGGCCTTTATGTCAAAGGGGAACAATACTACAAGGAAGGTTCAGCAAAAAGCCTAGAAAGAGCGCGTACGCTATTTGAACAAGCGGCAAAGCTAGGTAATAAATTTGCACAAGGTCGTCTTGGTGAAATGTATTATTTGGGGAACGGCGTACCGCAAAACGATGAAATTGCGGCATCTTGGTTCCGTATGGCTGCAGAACAAAATTTATCCTCTGCTCAACTGATGATGGGAGATTTATATCTTGAAGGGCGTGGGGTACCTAAAGATCTTCGGGCTGCTGAAGGTTGGTATCGTCTCGCTGCTGAACAAGATAATGTCGACGCCATTATTCGATTGGGACAATTTTATGAAAATTATTCCAATGAGCGTAGTGATCATTTGCGAGCAATAGATTTATACAATAGAGCGATACGGTTAGGCGCTGCAGATGGTAAATATTACTTGGGCCACATGTATGCTCACAGTGATGTGCTTCCCCGCAATTATCGAAAAGCGTTACAACTTTACCAAGAAGCCGGTGATGCAGGTTTTTCAGATGCTTGGGCAGAAATTGGTGAGATGTACCTGACCGGAAAGGGGGTACATATTGATAAAGCACAAGCGTTCCATTGTTTTATTAAGGCCGCTGAAGCAGGTTCTGGCAAAGGTGCTTATGATTTAGCGGTGATGTACGAAATTGGAGATTGGGTTAAAAAAGATTATAAAAAAGCACTCTTTTGGTACCGCACTGCTGCTGATTATCAATATGCCTATGCAACCTTTAAATTGGGTGAATTTTATTCTCTAGGTCTGGGAGTGCCTGTCGATTACGTGATTGCTAATTATTGGTATGAGATTGCGGCTGAAAACGATATTATCCCTGCTGAAGTCAAGTTGGGCGATCATTACTTTATTGGTCGTGGTTATTATCGTGATCCTTACCAGGCTTGGTTACATTATTGTGAAGCAGCTAAACATCGCGATCCTTATGCGCAGTTCATCTTAAGTGTGATGTATATGCGAGGGATAGGAGTTCCTTATAGTCTTGAAAAAGCTGTTTATTGGTATCAACTTGCGGATAAAAGTAGCGGTAGTGCTGTTGCTAAATATCGTATAGGACGAATGTATCAGCTAGGCGAAGGATTTGAACAAAATATTGAAGAAGCTATCCGTTGGTATGAATTATCTGCTAAAGCCGGTTATGCGGTTGCTCAAAATGAATTGGGTGAACTTTATTACAAAGGTACTTGGGTTAAAAGAGATTATCGCAAAGCGTTAGTTTACTTTGGAAAAGCAGCTGCGCAGCGTTTCGCTTTAGCTGAGTACAATATGGGGATGATGTATTACAACGGGTGGGGGGTAGCAGAAAATCGCCATCAAGCACTGCGTTGGTTTGAAAAAGCAGCGAAGCATCATGAGAGCGAATATGCGCAATTCTTGATGGGAGAAATGTATGCTGAAGGACTTGGCGTGAAGAAAGATAGAGCACAAGCCTATGCATGGATGAGCATTTCAGCTGATCATCGATTTGAGAACATGCAGGAAGAGTTGAATAAGTTGTTGTGGGGGCAGCCACCAACTGAAACTGCTCGAGCATTAGCATTATCGAAGCAGTATGAAGCGAAATATGCGAATAGGCATTTGATGGAAATGGAAAAATATTAGTAATTTTTCTGAATCTAGAAAAGGGGGAAAGAAGAAGTTCCCCCTTTTTTTATGCAATATGGTTTACATTGTTGTTGTCCTGGTTCAAATTACTCAACCAATGAAAATAACGAAGGTTGTTAGTTTTATAGGTTAATCCATGGATGGATAAATTTATCCGATTAACTTAAGGGTTCGCCCAATGAATACTGTCCAAGCAGGATATCCAAACGAATTTGATTTTTCTCAACGCTCCGCCGCGCGTGCATCGTTAGTGTGGGGGTTAGCAGCTATTTTTTATTTTTATGAACTTATGTTGCTCGTATCGCCCAGCGTGATGTTGGACGATTTAACACGCACCTTTTCTACTAGTGCGGAGCAATTGGGTAGCTTAGCGGCATTTTATTATTATGCGTATGCGGCGATGCAAATTCCTGTTGGGCTATTGATGGATAGATTTGGTCCACGAATTCTATTAACCCTAGCGGCTTGTTTTTGTGCATTAGGCTGTCTCATTTTTGGGTATGCGCCATCTTTATTTGTTGCCAAAATGGGGCGCTTTGTCATGGGGGTAGGAGGATCTTTTGCTGTTGTCGGATGTTTAAAACTTGCCTCTTTGTGGTTTCCGATTAACAGATTTGCGCTATTAACCGGTGTGATGGTGGCTGTTGGAATGATGGGAGGAGTATTTGGACAAGCTCCCGTCGCAATGTTAGTCATGAATGTAGGCTGGCGTCAGACTGCTTTATTTGGTGCCATTGCAGGGATCATTTTAAGCGTGATTATTTGGTTTATTGTGGCAGATCATCCTTTCAAAACCATGAAGGAAATGGCTAAACACCAATCGACTCAAGGTTTATCTGAAGATTTGTGGATATGGTTAAAATTCGCTCTTGTCATTTCACTATTTTTCTATCCTTTTTACATTGGGCCTCTTGCTGAAGCCATTGTGAGTGTTTTTCCTCTTTTTCATGTGATGCCATTAATACAAAATGAGATAGGATTTTTGTATGGTGGCTTTTATTTAGGATGGCTATTTTGCGTCTTTTTGTATAGTCGCACGCATTCTGTTTTGCCTTTAGCAAGGGTGCCCTTGGCGTTTCTAGGATTTGTAGTTGGCACCATCTTTCTACTGAGTTTACCATTCAGTGCGATCCAGCTCATGTTTTTAGCAATCAGTTTAGGCTTTTTTGCAAGAATGCTTTTTGCTAATAAGTTACCTATTCCAGAAGGCTTGAATGCTGTAATGAAAATTCCTCAAGTGTGGATTGCTTCCTTATATGCAGGCCTTATGTTTGTCCCGACAACAGGATTTGGTCAACTCTGGGGCGTTCCTTATTTCATGGAGCGCTATCATCTAGAAAAAGATGCAGCAGGAATGATGGTATCTATGATCTTTTTTGGTTGGGCGGTTGGCGGACCGCTATATGGCTGGATATCAGATCGTATTGGACGACGTAAATTACCGATGGGTTTTGCTGCCATATCTACATTAATTGTTATGACAGCAATTATGTATGCGCCTGTTTCACCTTTTGAGATGAAAATATTAATGTTCCTATTAGGTGCATTTTCTAGCGGATTCATTCTTGCTTTCTCGATTGTCAGAGAAATCAATGCGTTGGCACTTACCGGCACTGCAATTGGATTTATTAATACGCTCAATAATGCAAGTGGTGCATTAGCGCAACCTGTGATTGGAAAATTATTAGATGAGTTATGGGATGGAAAAATTCTTTCAGATGGTAGCCCTGTGTATTCTTTGCAAATGTACAATGAAGCTTTACTCTTTTTGCCAGTTTGTATTGTCATTGCATTTATTACGATGCCATTTATACGTGAAACATTTTGTCGTCCTCTTGCAACACGAATAGATGAACCTCTAACAAATAGATAAGAAAAATGACGGTTCAAATTCAATTGACCAACTTTGAGTTGGTTGTGTGTGGGGCAATTTTGCGTTGCAGGAGTTTTGTGTATAAACTAAATGCAAGGCGAAGTAAGGTATGAGCATGATACTCGTAATTTATCCACGGAAACCCGATCGTTTCAGTGAAAATGATGAGTATATAGTGATAGCAGATGATTTTTGGACAACATGTCAGTCATATGTGAAAGCTGTATCCATTGTGGTTCCAATGAAGTAATGAAGGGTACGTGGGTATGAAATATTTTGCTTATGGAGAAAAAATGTTTTCTCCACGGTTGTATGACGTTATTCATGATGCAACTTGTTTGGGCGCGGCGAAAGTAATGGGATATAAGTTGTTTTTCCATAACCGCGGATCAAATGATCCTTCTGGGAAATGCAATATTGTCCCTGTCAAAGATCCTTCTTGTGAAGTCTATGGTGTTTTATTTGACATCCCGGAGCGCGAGCGATACTTGCTAGATAGAGCAGAAGGGTTAGGTTATGGAAACCAAGAAGTCACGCTAAAAGTATTTCCAGCAAAAACAGAAGATGATAATAAGTTGTTACCGCTCTCTGGTGTGTTTGCATTTACCTACATAGCCTATAAAGATAATGTTTTTGAAGATTTAGTACCTTATACTTGGTATAAAGAATTAGTTATTAGTGGGGCGAAAGAACATCATCTCCCTGCTGAATATATCCACCACCTCGAACAGTTTGCTGCCACTCAAGATCCCAATGTACACCGAGCAAATAAACAAAAAAGATATTTGGAATCCCTGTTTTTATAAACATTTTCCTGGCTTTAGCTGCATTTTACCGCTATGGAAACAGCAGGCGGCTTATTTTCCTTATTCTTGGCCGCAAGTTGAAGATTACAATGTCATTGCAAAAGAACAACGAAATCGGATCTCATTTATTGCGCAACATAATGAAGCTCGTTACGAATGGGAAATTTATCATCGTCGCCGTGTCATGACGAGAGAATGTTCTTGGCACGATTTCTTTAATAATCTAACGTGGCTGTCATTTCCTAAACTGAAATGGGCGATTGTTAAGAAAGTCTGCGAAGAATTTCCGTCTGAAACTATTAAAGTGCGAAATAGTAGACAAAATCTGTTAGCCCATTTTGATGAATGCGGAATGGTAATATGCAGTGATAAAAGCAGTATTTTTGATGATATTAAGGCTTTTCGTTGGAAAAAATTATTTTTTGAAACCCCCTTTTTACAACAACATTGCCTACCTGTTTTGATGGGGCATGGAATGCTAGAGAAAGCTTTAAACCCTTATATCGGGATGACTGCAAAAGCAATTTTGTTACAAGTGCCAAGTGATTTTTTTGCGCTTTCAGGTATGGCGCAATTAAAATATGTTGATGAGGAAATAGCGAATTTTATTCAAAGCCCTGAATTTCCAAATTCGCCACAGGCATTGCAACCTTTCCCGATATTGGGATGGCCGACATGGTATCAAGAGAATCAGCAAGAATGCTTTTATGAAAACACAAACTATTTTAGAACACAAAGAAAGCTAAAAGAACCTGTTGATTTAATGGTGCTGTCAGGGAAAGACATTTTTTAATGCAATTTTCATTGTCCAAATGCAATGACAATCGAGATATATTTGCTTTAATGTGCGTTTGCTTGGGCTTCCCAACAAACAATATGTTCTGGTTTAATAATTTTATCTAAGTGTTCCAAAGCGATATCCACTTTTTCACTAGAATCAAAAAACTCTATCACAAGTGGTAAATTCAAACTCAAATCGATTAAACTCGCACCGTGTTCTCCTGTTTCTCCTATTCCACGAATAGCGCGAAAAACACTCACGCCTCTTATCATCACTTCTTTTTCCAAGTAGTTTAAAATAGGTGACAATAATTTTGAATTTTCAGTGATATATATTCTTACCATGGTTACAGCTATGAATTTCATAATTGCCTTCCTATTAGCATGCCAATCCAAGTTAAGCCTAAGCAGAGAGTGACACTTAAAACAACATTCAATAATGCCAAGTTATTTTGATTTTGTTCAAATAAATTCATTGTCTCTATGCTAAAAGAGGAAAAAGTAGTGAAACCACCTAAAAAGCCTATTAGAAGAAAAGCACGTAATGATTCTCCGATGCCATCAAATCGTTCTAACAGGACAACGAAAAGAAAACCCATTAACAAACAGCCTGCACTATTCACAACAAAGGTTCCATAAGGAAAACTTCTATTTAAAAATAGATGCACAAAAGAGGATAATCCATATCGACACATGCCGCCTAAAGCGCTTCCAATGCCAATCAGTAACACTTTATACACTCTTTCTATCCTTAGATCGTATAATGTTGTTCTATGATCTGTTTTGTTAGGCTTGTCCTAATATAGAACCCTTTCGGAACAATTGAAATGGTTTGTCCTAAATGATTCATGACCTTAATAAAAGTTTTTGCATTAGCAGCTTTTGGTCTGATTTGTAAATATTGCCCTTTATGTGCACTGAGCTCTTCGAAGTGCCCTAGCGTCATAAGTTCTGTCAGCTCTTCCCAATCTTGGCGTAAAGCAGATTGAATGCTAGTAGAGGGTGACCATAGTATAGGTGTACCAATACGTTGTGCCAATAAAGGTTTACCCGCCGTTGATTCAACGGGAACCCACAGAATTTTAGCCATCTTGCGCCAAACGCGAGAATGTTCCCAATCTGGATCATGGGGAGGGATAGGAGCTGTACATATGTAGGTTGATTCACAAGGAAGACCTAGCGAGGTCAGGGGTAAAGTTTTAAGTTCAATTGCTAAATTAAGGAAGTCAGGTTGATCAAGATTCATGGCATTTGCGCCAAGGATTTTTTCAATTAACTGGCCTACCCACCCTTTTGCTCTTAAAAGGTTCGTAGGGACTTCTTCCATACAAATATTGGCCAGTTCCTGGAGTGTTTTTCCAGCAATCGCATTAGCGCGGCTTCTCAATTCTGCTTCAGTTGTAGGAGGGGAAATTTTCATTGTCAATTTTCTACTAAAATAAGTGAAAAAGCCTACCATTTTTTGTGTGCTATTAAAATGGGGTGATGCATTGCAAAAGGATGAACGAAGATCCATGGATGAAGATCAATATCAAACGCCCATCCCTGTTTTAATCGCGCGGGCGCGCATTTTAAGAGAGAAACCTTTAGCATCACAAAAGCGTGAAACATCGCCATTTTATGCCGCCCACGAGAAAGAGAGCACGACAAAGCCTACACGGGAGCCACGACATCTTTTCAGTCCTGTGATTGAATTATTTATTGCAGGCGGTGGTGGGGCAGGGCGTGCTTTACCACAAGCTTTACAAGAAGCAGTTAATTTTGGGCTTGATCTCAAAAAAATAAAAGTGATATGTGCTACATCTGTTGGCACGATTGTGGGACTAGGTCTTACCTTAGGTATTACGCCAGCCAACATGCGTCAAATGCTAGAAGATATGCCAACAGAGAAATTCCAAGATTGGAGTTTGAGAAAGATTGTGAACTTTTTTTATGAATGGGGGTTATGTTCAGGCAAAGAAATGACTGCTTATCTGCGAAAGTTGATAAAAGAAAAGAGTGGTTTAGATGATCCAACTTTTCTTGAGTTATACCGAGCAGGATTTAAAAAAGAATTTCGTGTTGTAGTTACCAATGTGTCAAAGCAACGCATCAGCATTTTTTCTTATAAAGAAACACCGCATATTAAAGTGTCAGAAGCCGTGGCAACGGCTTGTGGTATTCCTTTGGTATATCCGCCTCATTGGATAGTAAATGCTCAAGGAGAATTAGAGGCATTTACAGACGGAGGATTGATTAGAAATTATCCTTTTGGTGTTGGGGGCTCTCCCAACGTGCCGCTTGAAAAGCAGTTGGGGTTTAATTTTGTTAATCGCGGCGCGGCTTATTCTTTAAATAATGATAAGCATTCCTTATTAGGGTCCTTTTGGGCTTATTTACGCACACTTTTTTCGATGATTCTATTTCAAGATCCTCTTTCATTATCTGACGCAATTAAAAATCGAACCGTCGTGATAAACGTAAATCACAATCCCTTAAAATTTAACGCGACAGCTGAAGAGCAAAGAGCATTGGACGAAGCAGGACAAAATGGTGTTCGCCATTTAGTCCATCAAATAATGAAAATAAAGAAAAAGCAAGATGTAACGTACTCTCATCCGATGTTTCTTCCGGCATATTCTATTAAAAGAAGTACACCAGTAGCAGACTATATTGAAACAAGGAAGGCGAAGAGGGATTGTCACATAAGAATGCTTCGCACAAAATAAAAAAGAGGGAAATATAATGGATTTTTCTATGTTTTATGCTAAGTTCATTGGCTATTACAGTATTATTGTTACTGTTGGCATGCTAGTGAATGTAAAACGCTTTCAAGCTTTTGTTTTAGCTGTTGCTGACAATAACGCGTTAATGATGATCCTTGGCATTATGCGCGTTATATTTGGCTTGATAATGGTGTTAACGCATTCTGTGTGGCATGGTTGGCCCATTATTGTTACAATAATAGGTTACGTGACTCTTTTTGCTGGCATACTGGATCTTTATTGCACTAATTGGGTGTTGATGCTTGTCAGTAGAGCGAGACATACAAGTACTTATTATTTCTTTGCACTAGCAGGGATATTTATCGGCTTAGTTTTATTATATTTTGGTTATAATCTTCGCACCTGAATTTGCAGAATATTCTCATGTACGCATAAACAGTCCTTAGCACTCTAGCTTGATGCTAAGGTTGTTATTATCTGTCGCTATCAGTGGGAATGTTATGAGATCATTACCATCAATAAGTGTCACCTTTCGACGCGTTTTTATACTTTATAAAAATTCTTTTATTGATGTGTTACCTTTTGTGCTACTTGTCTTGATGATCCAGGTTTCTTTTTCCAAGTTGTTACCTGTTAATGAAACAACAGAAACAGCTTACATATTTCTTCATGTTGTTTTGAAAAGTCTTATAACCAGTTTCTTTTTTTGTTGTGTTATTTATGCCATATTTTTAAAACACTATCAGCAAAATTTAAAATATGGGGAGCTTATAAGCAAAGGGCTTACACGTGTGATCCCAATGATTTTTTCAGGAATTATTCTTATATCACCATTAATTTTGATGATGGGAATGTTCATGATTATATCCGTCATTATTGTACCTGATAGCAATAATGCTTCTATGACTTCAAAAATTATTTTTCTTATCATGCAACTCATTATAAGTGTTGCTACATTTTTTTATGTGCTGATTGTTTTTGTCTATTGTTATCTTTCAGGTGTTCTTATTGTTTGCAAAAATTCAACAGCATGGATTGGAATAAAACAAAGCTGGAGGCTTGTTTCAGATAATTGGTGGTATGTATTCTCTCGCATGCTGTCATTACTGGTTATTATCATTATTCCTAGCATACTGCTTTATCATTTTTTAGTACAACAGACGGCAGATGGCATCATTACCGTATTCACGTTTTCATTGGGACCATGTTTGATGGTGATCCTTCATGAAATTTTAGAAAGCACCGCCATTGCTGATAAAGATATGTCCATTGTTAGGTTACCTGAGAAATGAATTCATTCATTTCTCAGTACATTTAGTAATAAACGATAATATATTCGAAGTCGTACCAAGTATTGTTTTCTAAAGGATAGTTTTGTAATAGAGAAAGACCATAACCAACAGGATAACCAACTATCCCGCCGACTAATGCACCACCTATCACTGCTAATGAAGAAGGTGAGGCTGCACCGGCAAAAAGTCCACCTAGGAATGCACCGAATGCACCATAAAAATATCCGGAGAAGGCAGCTTCTTGCTCTTTCCATTCTTCAGTAACGTAAACGGTGTAACCACCAGAAATGTTATTAAGCTGATCCTTGTTGAGTTCGTACACCTAGTTTCCCTTCATGTAAAAATTTAGGCTGGCTAATATAGCAAAATTCTCTTTTTTGAACAATGCAAACTATCCTTATCTAAGTGCGTGACTAGTTAATTCAGAGGGGAGGAAATAATGTCAGAGTTTGATGTATTAATTGTAGGTGCTGGCCCCACTGGATTGAGTGCTGCTATTTGTTTAACACAATTAGGCATGAGATGCCTTGTTATTGATAAAAAATCAGAACCAACGAAAACTTCAAATGCATTAGCTGTACAATCACGAACCTTAGAGATCTGGGAAAAATTAGGGATCCTAGATGAGGCGCTTTTGCAAGGACACCACATTACCGGGATAAATATTTACAGTAATAAAAAGCAGTTGGGATATATTTCATTGCAAGGATTGAAAGCAGCTTACCCTTATTTGTTGACGTTACCGCAAGCACAAACGGAAAAAATATTATTTGATAAATATGCTGCATTAGGTGGTGTTATTGAACGAGAGGCGGAATTTACGAATTTATCACAACATAGCCAAGGCGTGGATGCAGTTTATCTTAAAAATGGTGTAGAAATTAAACTTCAGATCAAATGGCTTTTGGGATGTGATGGTACGCATAGTCGTGTTAGAGAGGTATTAAATATTCCTTTTCTGGGGAAAGATCTATCGCAACATTTTGCGATGGCTGATTTAACAATCGATGGGCCTTTCACGCCGGATCGTATGCATGGTTTTTGGTCGCCACAGGGTGTGATGGCGATTTTTCCGATGAAAAATTACTGCAGACTAATTGCAGAAATTTCTCATGATCCTGAATTATCACAAATTAAAGGTGCACCAAGCTTTGAGATCTTTAATCAATTAATGAAAACACGTTCTCATTTTAAGGTCACACTTGGCGAGCCTTTGTGGACTTCTAGCTTTTGGATCCATGAACATGTTGTGAGCCAATATACCAAAGGGCGGGTTTTTCTTTTAGGCGATGCCGCTCATGAGCATTCTCCTGTAGGAGGTCAAGGTATGAATACGGGGATCCAAGATGCTTACAACTTATGCTGGAAGCTTGCGTTGGTTGAGAAAGGGCAAATGGATCAAAAATTATTAGGCAGTTATGAAAAAGAAAGATTACCCGTCGCAAAAGCGTTAGTAAATGCTGCGACTAAAGCGACAAATATAGTTACCACACGTTCCCCATTTTTCAAGATATTGCGTTTGTTAGCCTTAAAATGTATTACGCATTTTTCTTCTTTGCAAAATAAAATTGCAGGTGCAGTTTCAGAGCTCAATATAAATTATGCTAATGATGGCTTTGTCGAAGAAAGAGGTAAATGGCAAAGCGGAGTATTGCCAGGATGGAGGATCCCTTTTAATGTTATTCAGGATAAAGGCCAAACGATATCTTTGCAGAAATTAGTCGTTAACCATAAATACACTGTGATTATATTCTTAGGAAAAGAAAGTATATCCAAGAAAGATGTAGAGAGATTTTTACAAATGATTAATAATAAATATGCTCATCTTATAGATATACTTGTGATCACCGAACGCGAACAATCATCAGCTACAAACACTAAAGTGATAAATGATCTTAATGGGATCATGCATCAACAATTTTCAGCTCATCAGCCTTGCTATTACCTTGTTCGTCCTGATCAATATATTGGCTTTCGTGCCAAAGGTCTTAATGAAGAAGCATTGGAGGCTTATTTAAGGAAAATAGGTTTAAAAGCTTAAAAAGGCTTTCTCCTTGTAGAGAAAGCCAAATGAGACTTTAGATTAAAATCTAGTTGAAGGGGAAGGGGATATTTTTTTTAAAGCTGCATCTGCATTATCTTTATCCGCTTTATCTTTATTGGGATCGGCTTCAATTCCTTCCATAGGAGTGACATCTTCTTTAGCTAAATAAATAGTAGAGGATGTCGTTGTTATAGCGTCTTTTGCAAAAGAAAACATTGGCGTAAAACCAAATGAAGAATGACTCCTGGAGAATTGAGGCACGGTAGTCATTTCGTTTTCTTTTGGGGTTGCTTCTGGTGTCGAGTTGGATCTTTTTCGAAATTCTGGGCTTGTTTGAGGACTGTTTAATTTCTTAACAAGCTCTCTAAACTGTGGAAGAGTAAGAACCCTTTCAGCAAAAGAATCGACGGGTGTGCCTTGCGGTATATTCGCAAATATTTCCGCAAGATCCTGAGGCAAGACTGTTCCTTTGCTCATCGCAGAAATACGATCATTTTCTGCTAATGATTTGCCAAGTGAGGCAATCGTACTGCTGTACGTAACGATGCGCGCATTAGAAAATTCTTGTAGCAGATGTTTTAGCATTGGTTCATTAATGTCTGGTGAAGAGGGTGCACCATAATTTGACTCAAATAAAACAAGACTAATTTTTTGATTTCTCCATTGCGTTGCTTGCGTTTTATTCAATGCTTGATTTGCTGGAATGGCGTATTCCATTTGCCTGGCGAGAATTTCCTTTTGCGCATCAAAATCTTTATTGAAAGCAGTTTCACGTGGAATGTGAATAATATGAATATGAGCAAATTGTTCTCCTTGAAAGGTACGAAGAAGCATTTTTTCGGAAAATTGATCATGGATCATTATAATGATGTGAGCCATAGTGCTCCTCCATACTTTACGAAATGTCTTAAAAAATGAGGATATTTTATCAAGAAATAATATGTTAGTGATCTTTAGGGTCATTACAAATATATATAAAATTAAAGGTAAATTCAACGTTGTTTACAAATACAACTAAAAGAGGAAATAAAATCAGCATGATGTTTAATTAAATTTTCTGGTGATTTTTCGTGATATTTAAGTAAATCGCTGATTTGACCCGATGTACAAAATTCAAAAAAAATCTCTAAAGCGGGTCTTTTGATATTGATCCCAGTGACAGACGAGTTATAATCCCAGCTCTTCATGTAGGAATAAAGGAAGAAGTGATGAGTGGCGTATCTACTGTACCTAACTCACCCTGTATTGAGTCTTCATGGAAAAATGCCATAGGAGCAGAATTTCAACAACCATATATGCAAAATTTGCGTACTTTTTTACGTCGCGAAAAAGATGCGAAAAAGATTATTTTTCCTAAGAGCAGTAATATCTTTAAAGCTTTTGAATATACCCCAGTTGATGATGTAAAAGTGGTTATTCTAGGGCAAGATCCTTATCATGGTATGAATCAAGCGCACGGCTTATGTTTTTCCGTTCCCCCTGGTGTGGCTATACCTCCTTCCTTGGTTAATATCTACAAAGAACTTTATGATGATTTAGGCATTCCCCCTGTTAAGCATGGGTGTTTGATTTCTTGGGCAAAACAAGGCGTATTATTGCTTAATAGTGTGTTAACAGTAGAACAAGGCAAAGCTGCCTCTCATGAAGGTAAAGGATGGGAAATTTTTACCGATAAAGTCATTGCCTTTTTGAACCAACAGCCGAAAAAAATTGCTTTTGTGTTATGGGGTTCCTATGCACAACGCAAAGGACAGGTAATTGATGATTCTAAACATTTGGTTATCAAATCAGCGCATCCATCTCCTTTATCTTCCTACCGTGGTTTTTTTGGGAGCAAGCCTTTTTCAAAGATTAACACTTTCTTGGCAGCAAATAATCAAACACCCATTCAATGGCAATTACCTCAAGTACCTGAAGTGCCTGAATCTTAGTAGAGATAGTCAAAGGTTAGTTCTCATATCCGTCGAGAGATAGGTAGAAGAGAAACAAGATGGATCTCAGCGTCTTTTTCTTCTGCTACCTGCCTAATCACACCGCCTTTGATATTTGAATGATATGCATTTATCTCACTTGGGAATGAGCATATCTTTCTTCTTGCAGAGTCATTATGTGCTGCTTCTATAGAACGTTTGCTTGGTCAAAAGCTCACGATGGTGTCATCTCGCTTTAAACTGTGAATATCATCATGTTTGAGAAATCCTTAGGCGTAAGCGGAAAATAGCCATAGTATTTAGTTGTATGATAAGCTAAATTTACAAATAAAACCCTAAGAAGTAAGGCTTATGGAGCGGTACCAATACATTGAATATATTCGTAAAACGCTAGATGAGGCGTTAAATGAAGCGAGAAGTAACCAAGAAGGGCTTCCTGCGGACTATATACCTGAACTTGCGAATGTTGAACCTGATTTAGTATCAGCTTCTATCATTTTATCCGATGGTACTCAAATATCCAGTGGAGACTTCGACAATCAAGTTTTTACCCTGCAAAGTGTAGCTAAGCTGATTTCTCTTATTGGTTTAATGGAAGAATTTGGAGAGGAAAAAATTTTCTCTTGGATCCATGTTGAACCCTCTGGGCAATCTTTCTCTTCCATTGCACAAGTCGATAGATATGGCCCACTTCCTGTCAATCCGATGGTGAATGCAGGAGCAATTGCTTTATGTAGTCGTATTCCTGGCAATACACAACAACGTGCGCAGTGGCTTGATGTATGGGCTGCTAAATTGTTTGGTAAAACACTGCAAGTAAATGGCAAAGTTTTTGCCTCTGAGCGAGCAACAGGTGATAGAAACCGTTCAATTGCTTATCTTTTAAATAGCAAACACGAATTAGGCTTGCCTGTAGATGAAGCCCTAGAAACCTATTTTTATTTATGTTCTTATGAATGCAATGTAGCAACAGCAGCTTTTTTGCCGATGTTACTTGCCAATGGCGGTTTAGCTCCTGATGGAACGCGTGTAATTTCTGAACGCACTAGCAATAGTGTTGTTGCGATTATGGCGACATGTGGTATGTATGATGAATCCGGCATTCATCTTGTACGCACAGGTATGCCTGCCAAAAGCGGTGTCTCTGGTGTTATCGTCGCTGTTGCAACGGGCAGAGGTGGCGTGGCGGTATGTAGTCCTCGTTTAAATGAAAAGGGAGGAAGTGTTCGCGGACACCAAATCTTAGTGCATGTTTCCCGTGAATTTGATTGGCATTTTGCAGCCCCATGGGGATATATGCGATTGCAAGAGTGATCAATGAGGATAAACATGCATGCAAAATAATTCAATGTTGGTGTGGTGGATCCCTATCATTACATTACTTCTCATTTTATTTCCATTCAAAGAGGAATCATATCGCATTTATGTTCCTTTCTTATCGATAGTGGGTGGTTTCGCAATATGGCTTGTCATTAGTTACTTATTTTTCTTGAAAGAGCGTAAAGATGCAAAATTATGGGGAGTAGTATTTCTTGTAGTTGCATTGTTTTACAATCCCTTCATGATAAAACTCAATGCTGCAATTATGGTTGCGAATTTATCTCATCCCATCGCCATTTTAATGAACCTGGTCACCGCGGGGGTATTCTTATATAACTGGTGGTTGTTTAAATTTAAGGAAAAAAAACACTAAATCACGCGGTACAAATGCTATTTTCTTATCACTACTGAATTTATTTTCAATACTAAGTTTGTTTTCAAAATGATAATATAAGGGAAGAAAAATAATGAAGTGAAAATATTATCATGTTGAATAAATATCCTTCTCTTACCTCTATTTATCTTCGTACATTTGCGCTTTATTTTAAAACCTTTATTGATGTTTTGCCTTTTGTTTTGCTTTTGGTTATAGGTCGTTATGGGCTAGAGACCCTTTTACCCCAGGAGAGTATGTCAGAAGGGCATTTCTTTTTAAGAATTCTAATCGATTCTGCTATTACCGCTTTATTTTTTAGCTTTATTATTTATCTTATTTATCAGAAGAATAATGCGCAATCTCCTGATTTTACTGATACGCTTATTGAAGGACTACGTCGATTTCCGCAAGTGTTGGTGGCCTATTTGTTGATTTCATCACCAGTATTTTTAGCATTAGGTTTATTGAAGTTGACGAATGTTTTGTGGCATCCGGCTGCGATGACAGCCAAGGTGATATTTTTGCATAAGTGTATCTCATTAACATTGATGGGAATGGCGTTATTGATAACTTTAATTCTTGCCACTTATAGTTTTGTGGCAGGGGTATTTATCGTGATAAAAAGAGAAAATGCATTGTCTGGTCTAAAGAAAAGTTGGGATCTTGTACAAGATTACTGGATAGATACGTTTCTTTTAATGATACTTTTTGGCATGATGACCGTGATTGTTAGTATGTTGATGGAAACATTTTATCCAGAGATTGTTTCGCCAACATTGACGATGCTTTTCAGTTCTTTTTATCCGGCACTTATGGTGATACATTTTAATCAAATGAAACGGAATTTAGATGAGCGAACTGATGTATAAAGGACAGCTATGAATAATTTACCTAGCATCAATGTAACTTACCAGCGCGTTCTTGATTTGATTAGACAAAGTTACTTTGCCGTATTTCCTGTTGCCTTAATTTATGCACTTGGTCAATATTTGATTAATAGATACATTCCTTTTACACCAGCAACAACATTATTCAGTGTTTTAAATATCAGCTTGCAACTTATCTATGCTAGTTTATTATTCTGCCTTGCCATGGAAGTGATTTATCAGCGCTATTATCAGTTGCCTCTCAATTATCTGAATATCTTACGTAAAAGCCTCGAACGCTGTGGACCATTTTTACTCTCAATGCTACTTCTTTTCTTACCAACATTGCTTATGGCGGCGTTGCTTTTTAGCTTGCATTTTTTCTTCAAATTCCCCACCGAAGGGCAGATAATGAGTACGGGTTTTGAGTTGATGATTTTAATTGTCATCATCAATATTATTGGCTTTGTTTATGCCTCTGTATCTGCTGTATTTATTATAAACCAAAATATGAAAATGATAGATGGAATCAAGCAGAGTTATATTCTTATCAAAGAATATTGGTTTAATACATTTTTCTTATTGTTAACCTTGGGAGTGGTCATTTGGTTACTTGCGTGGTTGTTTACATTGCTTGTAGGAAGAGGAATTTTATCTCAAGCGTTAGTAGGTTTTTTCATTTTACCGTTATGGCCCGCATTGATGGTTGTACATTGCTATCATTTGCAACATCCAGAAAATGTAGCAACATAATCCGTCTACACTACGCTTTGGCGTGATTCAGTTTGAAAAAAGAGACTTTTTTCAAACTGAATTTTCTGCAAAACGTTGTTTGAATAGTGCAAAAGTCTCTTCTGGCGTCCAAGAGCATCCTAATGTATGAAAGGCTTTCTTCTCGCCATGAAAATCTGAACCGCCAGTCATCAGCCAATTCTTTTTCTTGGCAATATCTACCCAAGGTTGCTCTTGCTTCAAAGATAAATGTCCGTAATAGACTTCAATTCCATCAAACGGCATCTCAAGCAATTCAGAGAGAATTTTGGTTGGTCGTATATAATGAGGATGCGCAAGGATTGCATACCCACCAGCACGCCGAATAAGAGAGAGTGCGGTTTCTACTTCAACCTGATATCCACTAACATAGCAACGTCCTTTATCACCTAGATAACGGGAAAAGGCTTGTTTCAGGGATTTAACATAACCCTTTTTCATCATCAGTTTGGCAATATGAGGGCGACCAATAGAGCCATGACCAAAATGAGTGGTTAGCTCCTCAGCATCTATCGGCATTTTGATTTTAGCGAGTCGTTCAAGGATTTGATGATTTCTATTTTGTCTATCTTGTTGGAGACGTTGGCAGAATGCATGCAAGTCCGAATTGCGTAAATCGAAGGCATAACCTAAAACATGAATACTAGATCTTCGGTGCTCTGTGGATATTTCAATACCGGAAACAAGAGGCAATGCAATGCTTTTTGCATAGGCCACTGCACTTTGATAAGCCTCAATAGTGTCATGATCGGTAATACTTAAACCATCGAGTTGTTTTTCTTTTGCATGATTCAACAAGGTGATGACATCAAGAGAGCCATCCGAAAAGGTCGTATGACAATGACAATCGGCTCTTTTTAGTTTTGGATGTTGATAATCTACTTGTGACATGGGGAAAATGGCTCAAAGCAGGCTTTGGTGTTTGTGGCTTGCTTTGAGCACATTAGATTAGGCTGCGTCTAGTTTAGAATTTTCGATATCAGTCGAAAAGTTATTGGTAAGCTCTTCTTGATAAAAGAGCGCAAGACCAATTGAGAACAAGACCATGGATGCGAAAAAGTGCCAGGAAATAACCTCATCTAAGAAATACCATCCAAAAAGGGATGCAAATAATGGTGTGACTAACCCGGCTAAAGACATAAAAGTCGCTGAAAATCGTTTCAACAAATAACCGTAGAGGTTATAGCAAACAACATTTGAAATCAGGGTCATCCAGAGTGCGCACTCGAGAAAAGCGCCGTATTTTCCACCAATAATAGGAAGCGGTGCCCAGTTTTCTCCACTAAGATAGGAATGAGTCAGTGCGAGAAGTCCACCCACCAGCATACTAATACCGTTGGCCATAATCGGGGTATAGTGATATTCGCTGATGATTTTTTTAAGTAAGATCCAACCATAAACACTCGCAAATACCGCGGTGACTAAGGCAAGCTCGGGCCATGAGAAAAAGAGCAGATCTTTAGCCAACTCTGAAGAAGATGAATGAGTAAAGAGAATGGGGGTAAGCCCCACAAACCCAACACAAAGTCCAATCCACTTTTTAGGGCTTAATCTTTCATTAAGTAACCAATAAGCAAAGAGTGCAGCAATAAAAGGCGATAAGCTATAAATTAAGCAGGCCTTTGCTGAGCTCATGTACTGAATGCCCCAAATTTCAGCAATATTTGTAATATAAATGCTGACTAATCCGAGAATAATCAGAGGCAAAATATGAGCGCTTTTGATTTTAAAAGCAGCGCGATTAAAGAAAAACTGGTGACTAATAAGCAGGATCCCTGCTAGGGTCATTCGTGAGCCAATTAGAAAAAAAGGTTCAGAAAATTCTAAGGCAGTTTTGCTGAGGGTAAATAAGCTCGCAAATAGGGCAAAAAGAATTATTACTAAGGGCACGACTAACTCCCCCTCTTTAGTCATTAAATAAATGCACTCTTGGTATTGAGCAACAGATGAGCCATGAGCTGCAGCTTCTTTTGGTTAGCCGCTTAGACTCAAGGGCCGATAGTACACGCTAAGGATAGAAATTGATAGTCCTAGACTAAATAAAAGGGGAGGAAGATTGCGTCCGCCGATGGCGTTTGTTTGTCAACTGAATCTTTGTGTGTCATAACATCTTAAAATGTGCCTGACAGATCTCTTAATAAAAACCCCCTACGTAGAAAGCTTTTCAACCAAGGAAAAGAATCCATTTAGTGTGTTGGTTAATCTTGTTTGTAATTGCGCGTCATGCAATTGGCCATCGTCAGCAAAAGCTTGATTAGCCGATGCCAAAGAAAACATATCTGGATAAACAAGTGCACCACAGCATTCAAGCGGGATGCGGGTGCACCATAAGCCGCGGTTTCCGCCAACTAAGGAAGGTGAAGCCGATAACAGTAAAATGTTTTGTTTTTGCCAAGGCATAGGAGAAACCCGCGAAACCCAATCAATAAGATTTTTTAAGGTTCCTGGCATGGAAAAATTATATTCAGGGCTTGAGATGATGAGCCCCTTTGCTTTTTGCATGCGGGTGATGAAATGGGTGACATTGGAGGGGAAGCCTTGGTTTTGAATATCTGCATTGTAAAGCGGTAAATCAAATTCATTAAAATCAGCTAAATCTGCTTCATGTCCAGCATTTTTGGTTAATTTGGCGGCCAAATTAATTAGTTTTTTATTAACAGAGTTCTGTTGGAGACTTGCTGCAAACATAAGAAATTGCATCGTTTTATCCTTAAACTATTTTGCAATGACAGTAGTGATATTGAAGATTATTGGTCGGGGTAACAGGATTTGAACCTACGACCCCTGCGTCCCGAACGCAGTGCTCTACCAGACTGAGCTATACCCCGATTTCTACTGCTTCAGTTTACTGTAGGCTTTGTTGCCTTCACTCTCTCACCCCAGTCATGTACCAAAGCGTACACTCCTGGGGGTTCATTCGTTTGGCGCCTCGCCTACAGTAAACTGAAACAGTAGGCGAATATTTGGCTTTGTTGCCTTCACTCTCTCACCCCAGTCATGTACCAAAGCGTACACTCCTGGGGGTTCATTCGTTTGGCGCCTCGCCTACAGTAAACTGAAACAGTAGGCGAATATTTGACTTTGTTGCCTTCACTCTCTCACCCCAGTCATTGTACCAAAGCGCACACCCTGGGGAGGCGTATGATAGTTAATTTTTGCGGCTAATAGCAAATGTGGCAAGCTCCAACATTGCATCTTTATAGCGAGAGCTGGGAAGCATAGCAAGCGCCTCTTTTGCTAGCGCTATTTCTTTTTTTGCAGCCGCTAGGGTGTAATCAATAGCGCCCGTTGAAACAATGGCTTCTTGAATGACAGATAAATCTTCAAGGCTGCCGTGTTGTATAGCCTGACGTATCAGCTTTGCTTGGGCCTCTGGTGCTTTCTTGAGCGCGTAGATCAGCGGTAAAGTGGCTTTCCCTTCAGCCAAATCATCACCAATATTTTTCCCCCAGCTCTCATTAGCTGCCTGGTAGTCTAAGACATCATCCACTAATTGAAATGCAGTACCGATATGCATGCCATATTGGGCTAAGGTAAGTTCTATTTCGCGCGGTTGATTTGCCAAAATGGCACCTAATTGTGCAGCGGCTTCAAATAATTTAGCTGTTTTAAAGCGAATAACATTCAAGTAGCGTGATTCATCGATATCGGGCTGATAACGATGGGCTAACTGAAGAACTTCTCCTTCGGCAATGACATTCGTTGCCTCAGCCATAATTCGCATGCAATCCATGCTATTAAGAGAGACAATCATTTGGAAGGCACGAGAATAGAGAAAATCACCGACTAGGACTGCAGTAGGATTGTCCCATACACGATTTGCTGTAGGACGCCCACGGCGTAATGTAGAACCATCAACGACATCATCGTGTAATAAAGTCGCTGTATGAATGAATTCGATAATTGCTGCCATTGTGATGGGAGTGTCATTTTTAGCATCGCACGCCTTAGCACTAAGTAGAACAACTAAGGGGCGAATGCGTTTACCGCCACTTTCAATCATGTAGTGGCCGATTTTGTTAATAACTTCTACCCGAGATTCCAAGCAACGTATAATCGTTTGATTAACTGCTTGTAGGTCGGTTGCGAGAAGATCTGTGATGGTGGTAAGTGGCATAGAATAAAGCCAAATAAATTAAATATCTTTTGCTAGGGCTATAAAGTACGTGACTATACGATTGTTCACCAGTGAGTACAAGCCAGTGCTCGCTAAAGGACAGAATGACTTGCTTCTTGACTTCGTCTTAACGTAAAATTGCTCCCCTTACCTGCGTATATGCGGGTTTACTCTGGCTTGGCAAGCAGTTGCCCTAGAAAATGTCAGCCATATTAAGAATTAAATAGAATTGCTCAAAGCGATGAATGTTAGTAAATTCGCTGAATGAGTACGTATTGAGGAGCAAGAGAGTGAGTACACAAAGCGCCTACGCGATTATTTCTGCCGGGGGTAAGCAGCATCGCGTTAAAGTTGGTCAGCGTTGCAAAATTGAACTGCTGAAAGGTGAACCAGGTGATACAGTTGAATTAGATAAAGTTCTCCTTGTAGCGGCTGGCGAGAATGTGCAAATCGGAACCCCTTTCATCGAGAAAGCCAAGGTGATTGCAAAAATAGTTCAGCATGCTCGTGGCGAAAAAATTACCATCATTAAGATGAGACGCCGTAAAGGGTATCGCCGTAAACAAGGCCATCGCCAACATTTCACCGAAGTAGAAATCACCCAAATTCCATAATTCCTATCTCCGCCTAAGAAAAGGGGGAGCAAAAGGTCTTAAAAATAGTGAGGAAAACGCAACATGGCACATAAGAAGGCCGGGGGAAGTACGCGAAACGGGCGTGATTCTAACCCGAAATATTTAGGCGTAAAACGTTATGGCGGCGAGTGGGTACATGCGGGTAGCATTATCGTGCGTCAACGTGGTACTAAATTTCATCCTGGTACCTTTGTTGGTATAGGTGGGGATGATACTTTATATGCTAAGGTTTCTGGGCGAGTAGAATTCGCTGTAAAAGGGCGTATTCAACGCAATATTGTGAATATTATCCCAGAAGATGCACCTCAAACTGAAGAGTAGTTTTGGTTTGAAATAAAAACCCCTGCTTGTCAGGGGTTTTTTATTTATGCGTTTTAAATTTCAGAATCTTTTCCTTCTCCCGTAACAGGAGAAGGTGGCGCAAAGCGCCGGATGAGGGCTTCGTGAATTAAGACCCTCACCCTACTAGCCCTTTCCCGCATCGCGGGAGCGGGGACAAGAAAATGGGTTCCTTCTGTCGTTTTTTTAAATATCGGAAAAGGTGATTTGTGAAGTTTGTTGATGAAGCCACCATTAAAGTACATGCCGGAAAAGGAGGAGATGGTTCTGGTAGCTTTAGACGCGAAAAATATGTTCCTCGTGGCGGCCCCGATGGCGGAGATGGCGGTAGAGGTGGAAGTGTTTATTTATTAGCCGATCTTTCACTCAATACCTTGATTGATTTTCGTTATCAAACTCAATTTAGTGCCCAAAGCGGAGAGCCAGGGGCTAAACGACAATGTAGTGGCAAAAATGGTGAAGACTGTGTCATTCCTGTTCCCGTTGGAACTGTCGTGCGAGATGCGCATACCCAAGAAATATTAGGTGATTTAGTCACGCCAGGTATGCGTTTGCTTGTTGCAAAAGGGGGAGCAAGAGGATTAGGAAATATTAATTTTAAAAGTTCTACCAATCGTGCACCTCGTCAAACAACACTTGGAAAACCCGGCGAAAGTCGAGAATTGCATTTAGAATTGAAAGTATTAGCTGAAGTGGGGTTGTTGGGATTGCCAAATGTGGGTAAATCCACCTTTATTCACGCTGTTTCCTCTGCGCGCCCTAAAGTTGCAGATTATCCGTTCACAACCTTATATCCTCACTTAGGAATTGTTGCCTTAAGTGGACAACGTCGCTTTGTGATTGCTGATATTCCAGGATTAGTGCCTGGGGCTGCTAGTGGAAAAGGGCTTGGGATCCAATTTTTAAAGCATTTAAGCCGTACAACCTTGCTATTACATTTGGTAGAAATTCTACCTTTAGATGGATCGGATCCGGTTGATAATATTCTAGCGATTGAAAATGAGCTGGCAGCCTTTAGTGAAGAGCTCATTCATAAACCTCGCTGGCTTGTATTTAACAAAATCGATTGTTTTACACCTGATGAAGCCAAAGAGCGTATTCAGGATATCATGCAACGATTGTCCTATACCGGGCCTATTTATGCGATTTCTGCGCTTGCCAAAACAGGTACGGTACAGTTATGTGAAGATATTATGCAATTTTTGCAAAAGCAGCCACGAGCCTTTACTTTGTCGTATCAAGAGGATGAAGCTGAAGATCCCCAGATAGAGGGATAACTATACTTGTGCGGTGGATAATACCTTCTCCCACTATCTGTCTACATTCAGCGGGAGAAGGGATAAGAAAATTAAGCTTTTGCGAGTGCAGCAATATGCTTATTTAAACGGCTCTTGTGACGAGCTGCTTTATTTTTGTGAATTAACCCTTTATTGACGAGGCGATCAGCTGCAGAAATGGCAATTTTGTATTCTTCTTTTGCCTTATTCACATCTTTGCTTTCAATAGCAGCTAATACGCGTTTGAGATGCGTGTTCATCCGCGATATCTGCCATTTGTTTTCTATGCGATGTTTTTCAGCTTGGCGAGACCGCTTTAATGCTTGTTTTGTATTAGCCAAAGGAAATGCTCCTTGTTTTCGTTACATACGGAATAAAATTTGCAATAATCTCCATTTTGACGAGCGAAGTCAATGTTTATAGCACAATGGCAAGCAGGTTATGGCAAACCAACTTCTTAAGTCTACCACAACAGTAAGTTTAATGACTTTCGTTTCGCGCATTGTTGGGTTTTTGCGCGATATGGTGTTAGCGCACGTTTTTGGTGCGACAGCGGGCATCGATGCCTTTTTACTCGCATTTAAGATCCCCAATTTTATGCGTCGATTATTTGCTGAAGGGGCCTTTTCTCAAGCTTTTGTACCAGTACTGAGTGAATATCGGAGTACGCGCACCAAAGATGAGGTAAAGCACCTTGTTAATAATGTTTTTGGGGCATTAAGCTTGGTGCTACTTTTGGTGACCTTTCTCGGTGTAATGGGGGCGCCATTATTGATTCGTTTATTTGCGCCAGGATTTAACATTGAAGATAGCCGTTTCCCTTTAGCCTGCCACTTATTGCAATTAACATTCCCCTATATATTCTTTATTTCTTTAACCGCGTTTGCGGCTGGCGTACAAAATGCGTATGGTAAATTTGCTATCCCTGCTTTTACGCCCGTATTACTGAATATATGTTTGATTGTCGCTGCCTATTGCTTAAGTGATTACTTTGCAGAGCCGGTTGTTGCACTTGCTTGGGGAGTGCTCGTTGCAGGTATTGCACAATTACTTTTTCAGGCACCATTTTTGGCCAAGCTGGCACTATTCCCGAACCCTCAAGTCAGTTGGCATGATCCTGGTGTTCGTCGTGTCTTAACACTAATGGGACCAGCGATACTTGGTGCTTCGGTTATGCAGGTTAATTTATTAGTCGATACAATTTTTGCTTCCTTTTTGCCAGTAGGGAGCTTGACCTGGCTGTATTACTCTGATCGCCTACTTGAGTTTCCAATAGGGATGTTTGGCGTGGCGTTAGCGACCGTTGTTTTGCCTCATCTTTCGCAAGAATATGCCAAAAAAAGCCAGACAGGATTTTCTGCCAGCGTAGATTGGGCATTGCGATGGATTTTATTAATTGGCGTGCCGTCGACAATAGGATTGGTCATGATGGCGGGCCCTTTATTGGCAACATTATTTCAATATGGTCAGTTTACTTCACATGACGTTATGATGGCGGCCCGCAGTTTAATTGCACTGTCTTTAGGTCTTGTGTGCTTTTTGGCGGTGAAGGTCTTAGTCAGTGCATTTTATGCAAGACAAAATACAAAGTTACCAGTCAAGGTTGCTATTTTTGCAATGTTGCTCAACGTTGTTTTAAATGCGGTATTCATTGGGCCTCTGGCACATGCTGGATTAGCGCTAGCATCTAGCCTTTCTTCTGTGTGTAATGTGTTGTTACTGCTTTGGGTATTATTGCGTGAGAAGATCTTTGTACCAATGCCTGGATGGGCAGGGTTTAGCATACGCATATTTTGTGCCAATGTGACGATGGCACTTGTCTTATGGTGGTTTACGCCAGATCTTGCGCAATGGTTGGAATGGCGTGCATTTGAGCGAGCGGCAACATTGTTTAGCTTAATAGGAGGCGCCGTAGTTGCTTATTTTGGTGGCCTATGGATAACAGGGTTGCGGTATGCCCACATGCGGTTAGAAAGCGTTTGAGGTTTGAGTGATAAAATTAATTCGTCATTGCCACCTTGCTGAAATGTCTCCTTGTGTTGCAACCATTGGAAATTTTGATGGCTTGCATCTTGGGCATTTTCAATTGATCGAAAAAATGTTGAAAAGAGCGCAGGCTTTGTCTTTATTACCAACGGTGATTACTTTTGAGCCTTTACCGCAAACATTGTTGCGGCCTGAGATCCAATTGTTGCGTCTTTTGAGCTTTAGGCAGAAGCTCAGGTTATTAGAGAATTGGGGAATTAAACAAGTTGTTTGTTTACGCTTTAATCAGAAATTAGCGCGATTATCTCCATTGGCTTTTATTGAAGAATACTTAATTAATCGTATTAACATGCGATATTTAATGGTAGGGGAAGATTTTCGGTTTGGCCATCGTCAAGAAGGGAATATCGAAACACTTTACCAAGCATCAACACGTTTTAACTTTGGCATTGAGCCTATTTCTTTGCTGCAAGCAAAAGAGTTGAAAGTTAGCAGTACACAGATCCGGCGCTCATTATTAGAAGGCGAGTTAAAAACGGCATCCGCTTTATTGGGAAGGCACTATAGTATAATTGGACGCGTTATCAAAGGAGATCAACGCGGTCGAACATTAGGTTTTCCCACAGCAAACTTAGCAGTTAAAGCAGATAATCTCATAAAAGGAGTTTTTGCTTCATGGGTGCAAGTGGGCGAGGAAGTTTATCAAGGTGTGACCAATGTGGGAACAAGACCCACCGTGGATGGAAAAAAACGGCTGATTGAAGTGCATCTTCTGGATTATGCTGGCGATTTATATGGCAAGCGCATCGCAGTAGAGTTTTTACATAAATTACGAGATGAAAAACGATTTGAAAATATTGAAGCATTGAAACAACAAATAGCACAAGATATTTTGCAGGCAAAAGAGTGGTTGGCTGTTTCGGTGGCAGTTTAAGGGACATTTTTGTGAGCGAAGCGAACAAAGTTTCCCTCTTTGTAAAGAGGGATGGCCCAACGAGCCAGGGAGATTTAGGCCTCGTAACCAAAATCCCCCCGCACTAAGAGTGCGGCCCCCTTTACAAAGTGGGCAAAATTGCGTCTTCGGCGCACAAGAAAACGAAGTTAAAAAAATAGATTTAACAAAAGTAGGCAATGTATGACAAAAGTGGATTATAAAGACACCTTAAACTTACCCAAGACGGAATTTCCTATGCGAGCCAATTTGCCGCAAAAAGAACCGAAAACATTGGAAAAGTGGACTAAGATGGACCTTTATAAAAAAGCGCGCGAACATAATAAAGGTAAGAAAAAATTTATTCTCCATATGGGGCCACCTTATGCCAATGGCGATATCCACATTGGTCATGCGCTTACCACAATTTTAAAAGATATTATTACGAAATCTAAAGCCTTGAGTGGTTTTGATGCGCCTTTAGTACCAGGTTGGGATTGTCATGGTTTACCCATAGAAGTCAATGTAGAGAAAAAAATTGGGATGGCCAATGTCGATGTTACGCCCAAGGAATTTAGAAAAGCCTGTCGTGAATATGCCAAAAGCCAAGTGGATTTGCAAAAGACTTCCTTTATTCGCTTAGGTATTTCAGCGGATTGGGAAAATCCCTATATGACCATGGCGCATCGCTATGAAGCTGATATTGTGCGCTCTGTTGGCGCTATTCTAAAGCATGGTGATATTCAACCGGGTGCGAAACCGGTACACTGGTGCGTCAATTGTGGCTCTGCTTTAGCAGAAGCTGAAGTAGAATATCAAAACAAAACTTCTCCTGCGATTGATGTGGCGTTTCGTGTAGTAGATACAGCACATTTTTTATCTTTACTGGGCACACAAGAGAATATTGTTGAGCAAGTTGCATTTGCCATTTGGACGACAACACCTTGGACCCTACCTGCTAACCAAGCCGTTACATTACATCCTGACTTAGATTATGTATTAGTCAAAGGTCGATTTGGTGAAAATCTTGATGCTATTTGCGTGTTGAGTGGGTTGTTAGAAGATTGTTTAGCGCGCTATGGCATCACTGAATACGAAGTGTTAGCAACGTTTAAAGGCAAGCAAGTTGAAAAACAATTATTGCAGCATCCATTCTATCATGATCGCAAAGTACCGCTTATTTTAGGTGAACATGTTACCACGGACGCGGGAACCGGCGCAGTTCACACCGCTCCTGCGCATGGTCTTGAAGACTATATTGTCGGTGTACAATATGGGTTGAAAATAGAAACTGAAGTAGATGATAAGGGCTGCTTTCTCAAGGATGTGCCACAAGTCGGTGGTTTACATGTCTTCAAAGCCAATGACAAAATAATCGAAATTTTAAAAGAAAATAATAATCTTTTACATGCTACTGCTTTGTCGCATAGTTATCCACACTGCTGGCGTCATAAAACACCATTGATCTTTCGGGCGACACCGCAATGGTTTATTAGCATGGAGAAAAATGGATTACGTAAAAATACCCTTGCTGAAGTAGAAAAAGTGAAGTGGGTGCCTAATTGGGGGCAATCCAGAATGGGCTTAATGATTGAAGGTCGCCCAGATTGGTGTATTTCTCGCCAAAGAACTTGGGGCGTACCTCTGCCATTTTTGTTACATAAACAAACCAATGAACTTCATCCGAATACGCATGAAATCATTGAGATTGTTGCCAAAGAAATCGAAAAAGAAGGTATTGAAGCTTGGCATGAATTTGATATTTCAGCGTTGCCTTTTGCAGATATTGAAAATTATCGTAAGTCTCAAGATGTTTTAGATGTATGGTTTGAATCGGGTGTCAGTCATACCTGTGTATTAAAAGCACGAGAAGATTTGCAATTTCCAGCCGATCTCTATTTAGAGGGTTCTGATCAGCACCGAGGTTGGTTTCAATCTTCTTTATTAAGTAGCACAGCGATGTACGAACAAGCACCGTATCGCAGCGTGTTAACACATGGTTTTACGGTCGACGCACAGGGACGTAAAATGTCTAAGTCTTTGGGCAATGTCGTGGCTCCTGAAAAAGTGGTAAAGACATTGGGAGCAGATATTTTACGGTTGTGGGTTGCATCAACAGACTATAAAAACGAAATTCATGTTTCTGATGAAATCTTGAACCGGATGAGTGATGCTTATAGACGTATTCGTAATACGATACGTTTCTTGTTGGCAAATTTGGATGGTTTTGATCCCAAGCAACATTTAATGCCAGTGGATCAATTAATTGCCTTGGATAAGTGGATCATTGATTGCGCAGCATTATTGCAAGATGAAATTTTGCAATCCTATGAAAGCTATCAATTCCATAACATTTATCACAAAATTCATAACTTCTGTATTGTCGAATTGGGAAGTTTCTATTTAGACGTGATTAAAGATCGTCAATATACGACTAAAACCAATAGCCGCGCTAGACGCTCAGCACAAACAGCAATGTATTATATTGCACATGCTTTAACACGTTGGTTAGCACCTATCTTGAGTTTTACAGCAGAAGAGATTTGGGAATATTTACCTGGCGCCACTGGTGATTCTGTTTTTTTCTCGCAATGGTTGGATAACTTGCCCCGTCTTGATGCGAACACAACGTTCAATGCAGACTTCTGGCAAAAAGTGATGGCGGTACGAAACCAAGTGAATAAAGCCTTGGAAGGTCAGCGTGCAGCAGGAAAAATTGGAGCCCCTTTAGACGCTGAAATAGTATTGTATGCCGAGGGTGATTTATATCAGCATTTGCATGCTTTAAAAGATGAATTGCGTTTTGTTTTGATTACATCGAGTGCAGTTGTTAAACCGATGACTGAAAAGCAAGATGCGATTGCAACTGAGCTTCCTGAACTTTGGCTGTCTGTAAAAGCAAGTGAATATGAAAAATGTGCACGTTGTTGGCACCATCGCGAAGATGTAAATAAAAATCCAGAATATCCGCAATTATGTGGGCGTTGTGTGGAAAATGTTGATCCTAGCAGGGAAGGTGAGAGTCGTAATTATGCTTAAGGAGAAAATATGAAGGGTGTCGCATTGATGCAAACCACAAAAAGTATGCCAGGGCTAAAATGGTTTTGGTGGCTACCATTGTTTTTTTTGATAGATCAAATAAGTAAATGGCTAGTCTTAAAAAATATCAGTTATGGTGAAACGGTCGCCTTGTTTCCAAGCTTACAGTTAACCTTAGCACATAACCATGGTATTGCTTTTAGCATGCTCAGCACACAACAGACGTTTGGTCAAATTGCGTTGATTTCTTTTATTGTACTCATTTGTGCAGCGATCGGCGTGTGGCTTGTAAAAACACCGATGGAAGAAAAATGGTCTGGGTTTTCTCTTGCCTTGATTTTAGGCGGAGCACTTGGGAACTTATGTGACAGAATATGGCATGGATATGTGGTCGATTTTATCGACTTTTATGTGCAATCTTGGCACTGGTATACTTTTAATATAGCGGATGCCTTTATTACTATTGGTGCCTTAATGAGTATTAAAACAGTGTTGTTTGCGCCGGAAAAGACTTAAGAGGTTGTTATGTCAATTACATTATACTTAGCAAACCCACGTGGATTTTGTGCAGGCGTTGAACGCGCAATTGACATTGTTGAGGCGGCACTCGAAAAATTTGGTGCCCCCATTTATGTTCGCCATGAAGTGGTTCATAACCGTTTTGTTGTCGATAGTTTGAAAGCTAGAGGCGCAATATTTATTGATGAATTAGATGGTATTCCAGATGGAAGCACAGTGATTTTTAGCGCACATGGGGTTTCTCAACAGGTACGTGAAGAAGCAGCTAAGAGACAGTTTAATATTGTTTTAGATGCCACCTGCCCTCTTGTCACCAAAGTACATATGGAAGTAGTGCGTCAAAGTAAAAAAGGTCATGAATGCATATTGATTGGTCATGCAGGCCATGCTGAAGTAGAAGGCACTTTGGGGCAATACAAAAATCCTGAAGGCGGAATTTATTTAGTGGAAGACTTGGAAGACGTTGCCACATTACAAGTTAAAAATCCTGAATATCTTTCATATATGACACAAACGACACTGTCTGTGGATGACACCCAACGGATTATTGATGCATTGAGAATGAAGTTTCCTTTGATAAAAGGACCGCGAAAAGATGATATTTGTTATGCGACTCAAAATCGTCAAGATGCTGTTAAAATTCTGGCTAATCAATGCGATGTTGTATTAGTGGTAGGCTCGATTAATAGTTCTAACTCTAATCGTTTACGCGAATTAGCAGAAAATTTAGGCACGCCGGCTTTCTTATTAGATAAGCCAGAATTAATAGACTGGCAATGGTTTAAAGACGTAAAAACAGTAGGCATTACGGCAGGTGCTTCTGCTCCTGATATTCTGGTGAAACAAGTTATTAGCACGTTAGAAGAAAATCTGCCGATTAGTGAAATCAAAGAGTTAACCGGCATTGAAGAAAATGTTTCCTTTTCAATGCCTCGTGAATTGCGTGAAGTCAAAATTATAAATCACTTTAAAGAGGAAGAGCGCGTTTAAACTCAAACTTCTTTATAGTCTTGTCACGTCTGCGAAGACTAGATTAGTCCCAACAGGTGGTGGGATTAGGCCCCTTAGCATTAGTATTGGTAATTGTTAAAGCGCCGCAAGTAGAGTCGTTGGCCTGAGGGCCTCCTGCGACTGGCGTTGCGGTGAGGGTATAAGTTGTTGCAGTGGAGGCGCTAACGCTCACAGTATAATACCCTTGTTGAGATGCATTTGTGATCCCTAATGTTGTTGGATTAGCGCCAATATAGGTATTGTTCTCTGTATAATAATGTTCCATGAGCGCAGCCATATTCATTAGTGCTGTTTGTCCATCTGCACGCCTAGAGCGGATCAGGTGTTCTTGATAAGCTGGGAATGCAATGGCTGCTAAGATGCCAATAATAGTAACGACAATGATGAGTTCTATTAAATTAAAACCTTTGATATAACGTTTCGATTTCATGTTTCCTCAGTTATTTTTTCTCATCACGACTATTTATTTGCGCAGATTATATACTAATACTTCGTCGTTTTACTGTACAGGTAATCCTTTTAATGAAACGGTTTTGGTATAAACCTTACGTACATAATGATCGTTAAAAGGGCCAACTTCAATATCCTGGAGCGTATAATATTTGTTATCTGATAAGACACTTGCTTTTTGTGGTGTACGTAATAGCAAACTAATTTTTATAGTGTTAATGTGTCGATAATCAAAGTTAGGGGAATCTGCAGACCAAAAGCGATTGATACGCCCCTCATTATCCTCCTCTGCATAAAGAATACGCATTCTCTCCACGCCTTTCACTAGAATATCGGTTTTATTGAAATTAGGGATCTCATCCTCAATAGGGCAGCAAGCAAGTTCGGAATGTTCATTAATAAAAAACAGACTTTGCATCATTTGATCGGCAATCGGTGGTGTAAGCATACAACTAAAGAAATTATTATCTTTTTTTGCGATATAACGCAAAATCAACGCATCGCTACCGTTAACGGTATTTAATCCCTTTACCCATTCTGAAGAGATAGGCAGCAATTCTGGAATGGATGTATAAATGTAGTCTTCTTTCAGCTCAGAAGGATATTCAAATGAAGCAAGACGCAGCGCTCGTGTGATCAATGTTGTCATATAGCGTTCTTTGAGCTGAAGTTTGGCCAATTTGGAATCAAGATAAGTATTAGATGTTTTGTTCCAGGCAACATGAATAAAACCTGATAATAATAATGTGCATAGCAGAAGTGTCATGAGCACTTCAATAGCGCCAAATCCTGAATTATTGTTTGATGACATTTTCTTTATAACCGCTGATAATATGAATAGTTGTAATGGCTGTATTCAATGAAGTGCTGGCGCTTGCCTCTTGCTGTTGAGTGCTTGTTGAATATTGAATTTTTTGCCCAGGAGCAAGCATAAGCTGATTAATGCGTAAGCCACTTGGAGCAAAAACTTGTAAACTATCAGCTAAAGAAAAAATCTTTTGATTTATCTGTATAGTTCTCTCATGAACATCTACAGCCATAATAGTACCGCCATTTGTATCCTGTTCTGCTTGTACCAAAGGGATCCCAATAAGGTAAAGAAGTCCTATTATCATACTGGTGCAAATGAAACGAAAAGCAGCTCGCATAGGTGACTCCCAATATTAGAACAATTGTCGCCAATTTTGTCGGCCTGCAGGACCTGTTCCTGGATTTTCTGTTACTGTTCCCAACCCTTGTGCGCCACTTAGCACTTTGGTTTCTGTCGATTTATCAGGTGAGAGGAAAACCGCAGGTGTTCCCGTCATCCCCACAGAAGATTGTACGCCTGAAGGCGCAACCGTCACAGTTTTTCCTGAGATAGTGATGGAGAGATAATCCGCGGTATCAAATTGTCCATCTTTATTGACATCAAATGGTGAAAGCGTCGGCGAGCCACCTGAGGCAGCATTAACTTCCATAAGCCAGCTTGATCCGCCTGGTACACAGACATTGGCAGACGGGATTAATGTGCTGAAAATAATATTATTGTTGCGAAGAATAGGTTGAGAGACAACGCGTTCTCCATTATTTGAGCTTGCGTTATTTTCAATTAAATTAAAATACCAACCTAAATTTTGCGGCGAGGGGGTTGTTGACCAATTAATAGGATTGCTACTGACAAGTCTAAAGTTACTGCCGCCGCTTGAAACCGCACCATAAATTTGTTGTTGAACAAGCTGGCTTTTTGCAACAGTGGTGGCTGTCCCAAGTTTATCCCAGATTGCATAAAAACTTTGTGTCACTTGGTTGGTAGTGCTATTGTCAGTAGGTTGTAAATACATGCCAGTCCCGAAATAAACAATAACACCATTTTGCAAGCCAGTGGGATGTGCACCAACAATGGGTTGCGCCGTAATGGGTTGATCGCCTGCTGTTGCAAAAGAAGCTGTAAAGAGAACACTGGAAGTCCAGCTGCTAGGACTTGTATTCGTGAGATTAAATTTATACATGTTCCCTTGTAGATCACCTGCATAAACATAATCGATTACATAATCACCATTAATATCTATTGCATAGGGTGCAGCTAAGCCATTAGGCGTTGTTGTGCTTCCTGAACCCACTACAATTTTGTAATAGTTCTGATTTAAGGTCCATGTACCGCTAAATCGGCCTGGTAACAAAATAAATAATGCAGCCTTTCCGGTGGTGCTGGCATAACCATCGGCTTGTGAATTGTTGTACCCATTACCAAAAATAACAGCCCACTCACTTTGGTTTGCTCCAGTCCATACTTTCGCAACGGTTAAGTTACCTTGTACAAATCCTAAATCAGGATCATCTTGGTCGGTGAATTCCCACTTATAGATTTGGTTGGCATTTGTTTCAGAAAAATTAGTGGGATTAGTAATATCGATACCATAAACACCTTGCCCACCATTTCTTAAATTTCCAACCAACATTGTGCGCCAAGCTCCATTGGTATAAACATCAGCTTCTGTTGGCGTCCCATCAACAAAGAAGTTATGCGTATAGGCTGGTGAACTGAGGTTGGGTAAATTTTGATAAATTTGTCTAACACCAGGAATATAAGCTAATAATTCCTTTCCTGTTGCGGCATTAAAGCCATGTAGCATACCATCATTTCCCCCGACATAAACTATGGGGGTACGATTAGCGTAGTTTTGTTTAAAAACTGAATATGGGCTTGCTTCTAATGAATCAGGATATAAACGGGTAGGAGCAGATACATAAACTGGGCTGGAATTAACGATATCTCCTAAAAGACCTGAACGATTTCTGAATGCATATGAACCACCATTTTGTGCTTCTTGCGTTCTATTGCCACGTAAATAATTTAACAGTGCTTGTCCGTAATTTTGGTTTGATGTAATTTGTGTTGAGGTTGTGGTATTAGCTGGGTAGGGTGCATTCGCAAGAAAATTAGCCATATTGGTTGGCACACTTCCGCTTACTTTATAGGTGGTGTAATTGCTGGGCCAACGAAATGCAATGCCGTTATTTGCCCCGGTCCAATTTCGTGTGATAACAACCCTGGTATTATAATTTACGGGTGTATTTGTGCCGACAGGATTAACACAAGCCCCTCCTGTGAGCATGCAATTAGCACTCCAAACAGGTGTGGTTGATAATTGTCCTGCTAAGCTAATTGAAAATGCTTGTACATCACCTTGTGTGCCATTTACTGTTGCCTGATAAACCTGTGATGAGGTATTCAAGGTGGTAGAGTTTTGAGCAACGCTTGAATATGACGCTGCTCTTTGAACGATGTTAGAAAAAACTGAACTAAGTGCATCACCTGCAGTAGAGGGATCTTGCGAACCAAAATAATTACCCTTGCTGTTAAAAGCAGCATGCCATAAATCATCTGCTTTGGCTTGTGGCGTGTTAAAAGGATTTCCCCAATTACCATTAATCGCTAAGGGAGGCGTAGGCCAACCATCTGCACCTGCAACGAGATTTCCATAGATACCAAAACCCATGGTAAAAGTAACCATGTGCAACCATGTCGCAGGATCCCAGGCATTGGGGACTACCTGATTGGCGGTAAAGGAGGTTTGCAAATTATTTTTATAGTAATAATAAGCCACATCAGCAAAAGTGGACGAAATTCCATCGCCATCAGCATCTCCTATATAACTAGGCATACCGTTAGGATCGGGGTTATCCCAGTAACCATCGGTTATAAATACGGTATAGTTCTGTTGGCAGGCAGCAGTAATAGGATTGGTTTTTCCACTTAAATTATTTTTGTAATATTGTCCAACTCTATTCAAGCCAGAACGGTTAGGCGTGCCTTGAGCTTGCCATGCATAACTCATTAATGTAGATAAAAGCGTTGAGTTATAACTCGTAAAATCTGTAGCGCTACTGGGCGGAAATTGAACAAAGAAATCATTGTTAATCGAATTCAATCCGTAGCGGAAATTGGGATAAAGATTGATCACATAAGCAACCGCCCCTTTTGCAGCAAAAGATCGGCGTCTATTGTATTGATACCAATTGGCATAATTTTGCTGCGCTTGTGCGATAGTGGCGCAACCATCAGCTCCTGTACTCGTATAGCCTAAACTCCCATTGAAAATATTGCGAACGAGATTGTCAGAGCCTAGTACATTATAACATTGAGTCGTATCTGTTAATGTTGCTCTAAGTGTTGTGGTGGGATTTAATCCTAGAACAGTAGGAGCATAAGTAGTTGTGGATACGGTGACATTCGAGGCATTAAGTTGAATAGTAACGTGGCTATCCCATAAGTCCATAATATTATTAGGAGTAGTATTGGCATTGATGGCTGCTGCACGTAAAGGTCTACTGCCTGAAAAACCTCGATCATCTATCCAAACTTCATATTTATTGCCCGCAAGATTTTTGGTAACACTATAACCTGATGTACCTGAAATCGGATTGCTGCGCACTGAGGAGAAACTGGCATTACCACAAGCGGTACCACTTGAACAATTATATTGCCAAGGAGCATAGGAAATACTGGGATCATAATGATTGGCATTCAGATCATGGCTGTATACTCGCCAATCAAATCGTGAACCAGCAGGGCAAGCCTGAATAGCATTAATACCAAGGCTGCCGTAATTACAACCAGAAGGATTGTAAACATTGTAGATATTATCGCTGTTGTTAAAAATGTAATTAAAATTGAGAAATTGTCCGTTTGCAAAACCGACAATACCGTCATCACCGGTCCAATAAGTGCCACAAGTTGTTGTCAATGAAGGTAGACCAGTTGCGTTAGAATCATAAGCACACATTTCCCAATAGGGATTAATCAGCACTTCCCAATCCATTGAACCAGAATCATCGATATCAATGAAAATATTGGATGGAATGGAGGTGGTTAATGCAATCGGAGATTGAGGTAAATTCAATAACGCGCCATATCCTGGGAACGAATAGGATCCCAATAGGGTAGACAGCAAAAGAAAGGTTGAACGTTTCATGGTTTCCCTAGTTAAATTGCGTTGCAAACATCGATTGAACCACTGAATTTGCTGTTCCTGTGGGGCCTGTCCCCCAAGCAGTTACCCGGTAATAATAATAGCCACGCCCTTTGCTTAGCGAATCAGGAGACAAATCATAGGGCACAAATCCGTATTGTTCTATCACATATCTTGGTTGCTGATAAACACCTGGAATAGTGCTCGAAAAAGCAACAGCGTTTGCCTGCCACCAGCTGCTAGGTTGGTTATAAAATGTTGTACCTAGCGCTCCATATTGCCAGACGGCGCAAGGTGAGGCAGAACAAGTTGTCGTTGTTACTGTTGTGGCAGCAGCTTGATTTTTAACCCAGATTTCACCGTCACCTAAAGCAGCTTCTGCTGCTTCAAAAGCTATTGAACTATCGCGTAAGTTTTGTGCCATGCGTTCAGTCAGGGCTGTTGTTCCCATTGCGGTAATGCCGATGATGGTTAAGATAACTAAAAAAATGAGACCAGCAACAAGCACAACCCCACGTTGTTTTTGGCAAAATTTCATTTGATAAAATTGCATTTTGCACATGATGACACCTACATTAATCTGTCTTTGCAATTAAGTTTCGTAATACCACTGTAAACGTCAGTTGATTTCTTAAGTATCTATCTGCTGTTGCTGGCGTATAGGTTGTTCCTAACATATAAAACGATCGGTTTTCAGTAAAAGGATTGACTTGATTATCCGAACGTAATAGCAAACTTAAACGTATGCTTACTACATTTGCCCAATTGAGGGATGCGTAATTTGCCGGCACATATCTGTCGGCGGCATCATCGCCATTAGTATCTTCACCATACAGCACTTGAAAATTTTCTACGCCAGAAATGAGTGTTTGAGTATTGTCAGGCGTTGCTGAGTTTGGATTTTGTGCACGGCATTGAAGTTCAAGGTTTGCCGTTAATGAGAAAGTATTCGTGACCATGGTATTGGCATCGACAGGAACATTAAGACAATCAACTATTGTACCATCAGGAGTCCCTGTGCCATTTCCGCTGCCTTGATAACGTACTACTAAGGTGTCACTACCGTTGACTCCTGAACCATCTGAGCCACTGATAAAGGGCAAAGTTGTGGGAAATACAGTGGTAATTGCAATAAAATTATTCGATTGTCCTTGTGGTGTGCGATAACCTGCTAGCCGAATCGTTTTAACAATATATTGTTCGATAAATCTGCCAGTTTCTTGTAATTGCGTAAAGCCACTTTCAAGATTATAAGTAGTTTTTGCATTGAGAAATATTTGCAGAACACCCGCAAGTAAAATTAAACTGATAGTAATAGAAATAAAAACTTCTAATAATGAAAAACCACTAATTTTGCGTTGATGAATGGAGAGAAAACGCTTTTGGTTTTTCATATTGACTTACTCATAGCGATAATGTGGTGACATAACGATGGGTTGCTCCAGCGCCTTGCGGGCCTTGCCTTTCTGTCCACCAAATTTTGATTGCAAATATTGGTTTGCCAGCAACGACGACAACATTATCACAAGCAGGATTATCAGGCGTTCCGTCATTTGGAGTGCTGTCTATGCATACAACCCCTGCACCAGAAGGAAGTGCTGCGGGAATGGCAGGGCGCCAGGAGGTTGCTGCGGAGCCAGAAAGATTTGCAAACCATTCGTAAAAATCATGTTGAGCCATTTGAGTAGGCGTGCAAGAGGTATTGACTAAATTGCCACTACTATTCATACCAAGGCACGCAGGATTTGCGTTTGATGCACCAGCAGCATTGTTATACGGACTCGTTATTCCCAGTGAGGTGGCGGCAACATTTGCTCTCATGCGATCAACCATATCATTGGCTTGAAGTGCCGCAACGGTGCGTAACAATGAATCACCACTTAGCTTAAGGCTCAAAATTTGTAGCCCTGCTAATCCTAATAATCCAATAGAAAATACAATAATAGCTACTAGTACTTCAAGCAGTGTAAAACCTAAAGTCTTTTGCTGCGCATGTGTTTGCGATCTTTTTAGATGTTGTGTCGTATGCCAATTCATGGAACAACCATAAATGAATGATTAAGTATAATATTAGTTTATGCTTGGCAATTCATCCGGTCTCTTCTTTACGATAAATGAATTAAGTTGGCAGATAAAATGGATAAATAAATCAACCTATAACGAAACATGTTATGGGCATGTCACACTCGTGACGGAAGAACGTCCTGTCATTGAAATGCTAATTTGACGTCCAGCATCACCTGTACAGCCTGTTGCTTTAATAGTGAAAACAACATTTGCAGTATTTTGAGCTGGGAATCCAGACCCATTATAGGTAGCGATCCCGACACTAGGATTTGTGGTAAGATTGATACTTTGATCAGTAATTGCTTCAACACGAAGAAGAGGAGCTGCTGTGCTATTTACAACAACATTAGCGCCATTAGGGTTAACAAAAACGAGCCAACCTAAACTCCAATTGCTGCCACATGCAGAATAGCTTGAATCAGTAGGGGCGCATACCGAAACTGGGGTATTGCGTTTAATCGCTTCAGAGCGTGCGTAATTAAGTGATGCAATCATATTATTACTAATACTTGCAATGGTGTTATTTCTAATAGTTGAAGTGAAACTTGGAATAGCAATCGCCATCACTATCCCCAAAATGCAGATAGTGACGACTAGTTCGATCAGCGTAAAGCCACGATTTTTGAATACGTTTAGCATAATAATTTAATAGCGTAAATAATCTGCTTGAGCAAGATGAATCTTTAAGAGGGGTTATGCTCAGAATGTACAATTCTTGCTCTACCGCTGTCATAAATGACAATCTTTTCTATTATTTTTTGCGATGAAACAGTAAGCGTATTTCTTGATAAAGAACGTCCATTTCCATTGTATTTGATGATAGGATGATTTGCGCTAATGTTTACTGAGGAAGGAACTTTAACAATACGCAAAAGACTATCTGCATTGATCGGAAAGTTCTTTTGTGCAATAAATATCATATAACTGTTTGACCAGCTATGGGTACAATATTGAAAATCTTGGCTGGGACATATTGCAATAATTTGATTGCGCTTTATAGCTTCACTTCTCGCAAATTGTAAATGATGAAAAAGCGTAGAGGTAGCGCTTTGAGAAAGATAGTGTTCTAGAAGTGGGTTGAATACGCCGCAACTCATGCAGAACAATATTGCTGTTATTGCTAAAATAATAAAAATTTCAATAAAACTGAATCCATTTAATTTATTCATTACTCAATCCGAGTTTTTTAAGACGATAGCGTAACGTTCTAAAACTAATGCCTAAGAGTTTAGCGGCTTTGGTTTTATTCATATTGGTTTTTTCAAGTGCATTTAAAATGGTTTGACGCTCAATATTTAATAAATAATCATCCAAAGGAAGTTCGGGATCCTGAGAGAAATGATGTGTGCTTTCTGCTTCTACAGGTAATTGCAAATCAAAGTGGGTGATTTCTTTTCCATTGCTTAATGTAAAAGCCCGCTCTAAGATATTTTCAAGTTCACGTATATTTCCTGGAAAGTCATAAAGACTTAATGAGTTCATCACTTCTTTTTCAATAATAGGGATAGGTTTATTATTATTGCGAGCAATTTTTTCAAGAATATGCTGCGTCAGTAACGGAATATCATCAAGACGTTCTTTGAGGCTTGGTACGTTAAGTTCAATGACATTTAGGCGATAGAATAAATCTTGACGAAAAGCATTTTGACGTACAAGTTCATGTAGATCATTATGTGTAGCGCAGAGAATTCTGACATCTGTATTGATCTCTTTTGCACTTCCAATCGGACGAATTGCTTTTTCTTGGATCGCGCGAAGCAGTTTTACTTGCATGGAAAGAGGGAGATCTGCAACCTCATCTAAAAATAAAGTGCCTTTATTGGCTGCTTGAAAAAAGCCGATTTTATCATGCGTCGCTCCTGTAAAACTCCCTTTAAGATGTCCAAAAAATTCGCTTTCCATCAATTCTTGAGGAATAGCGCCACAATTGACGGGAATGAAAGGAGCGTCATGACGCGGACCACTTTGATGAATAATTTTGGCTACGAGTTCTTTACCTGTGCCAGAGGAGCCACTAATGTAAACAGGCGCTTGACTGCGTGCGAGTTTGATAATTTTTTCACGCAATTGATGCATCACTTCAGATTGGCCAATCAGAAAATCTGAAGTAGATTTTACTTCGGGGGCATTAATTTTAAGAGCAGTAGAAATGATATCTCTAAATACACTAAGATCAATTGGTTTGGAAATAAAATCAAATGCTCCACTTTTTAATGCGCGGATAGCGGTTTCCATATTGCCGTGAGCGGTAATGACCGCTATTGGTAAATTGGGATGATTTTCCTGAACAAAGGAAACAAGATCAAGCCCATCGCCGTCAGGCAAGCGCATATCGGTTAAACAAAGATCAAAGGTTCTAGTTCTTAAAGCTTTTTTAGCTTCTTGTAAATTATGCACAGATAAAGTTTTAATTGACATTCTATTCAGCGTAATTTCTAAGAGTCGACAAATATCAGGTTCATCATCAATAATCAAAGCACATGATTGTGTCATACTCCTACTTCTCCTTGTGGAAGTGTAATACGAAATTGGCAACCGCGTTCCGAGGGAAAATAATCTAATCTTGCACCATTCATTTGGCTAAGTTCTCTTGCAATGTATAATCCAAGACCTGAGCCTGAATTTTCTGTCGTGAAAAAAGGTTCGAAAATATGTTTACTGATAGCAATAGAGATCCCTGGGCCTTGATCAATCACATCAATATAGGTAACCGGAGGATTTGCTGCAACGCTAACATTGAGATGAACTGTTGCTCTTTGATTTTGCTTTAGGCTGTAACGTAGCCCATTTTCACAAAGATTAATTAAGATCTGTGTTAATTGGCTCGGATCTGCATTGATCACAATTTCTTTCCTATCGTAAGTTAAAGTTACCTCAGGGTAAGGAATATGTGGAATGACCAAGCTTTGTATAAATTGTTCGAGCCAGGGGATAAGATGAATTTCCTCGGTATGAGCTGGCTTTCTGCCGGATAAGGAAAGAACGTTTTTAATTACCGTGTTCATGCGATCGCAGGATTCTTTAATCATCATAACAAGGTGTTGATCTTCATTGAATAATGCCTTTGATTCAGCTAGTAATTGCGCAGCATGGCTAGCTGCTCCTAAAGGGTTTCGGAGTTCATGGGCAATATTGGCGGTGAGATGTCCTAAAGACGCTAACTTGAGATCTTGAGCGTATCGCGTTTCTTCTGCTGCATTATAAATAAAAATTAATGTGCCTACTGGTAAGCCATTGCCTAGTGTGTGAAAACTGAGCCTGATTTCTGGAGTAGTCGGTGTCATTTGTTCTGGAGGAAATTTTCTTCCGGAATGTTGCCACTCATTTAAATAATATTGAAATTTTTGGGGTAAATCATTTAATTGATGAATATTTGTTTCATTTTGAATGCCGAGCAAAATTTTGGCAGCCATGTTGATTAAGCGTATTCTTTGTTGATTATCAAGCACCAACACACCGGCGTGCATGGCAGAAACGATGTGTGCGTTTAATTGCTGGGAAGTGGCAAGTTGTTCTGCTTGATTTTCAACCATAAGTTGGCTTTTTCTTGCTCGTTGCGACAGGATATTAGTTACAAAAGAGGTTGCAAAAATCACAGTGCTGAGCAATCCCACTTGTGGGTAGAGATAACTTGGAATATGTTGCACAAGCACAGTATAACTTTGTTCAATGAATAGGCCGATGGCGGAGGTTGCGGCGCTCAAATAAGAAAGCTTGCCCGGTGAAAGTAAACCGTGCGCTGCGACTATCACAATAAGTAAAATGCCCACACCAGAAATCAATCCACCACTGGCATGCATGATAATGATAATAGCAATTATATCGATAAATATAGGAATGTTGGCTTGCCAAACATATTGGTACTTAAAAAGTACTGAACAAAGCAATACTGCTAAACTGATGATTAAATAAGTCAATGTGGCTTGTTGATAGAGAATTTCATCAAAAGAGCCTAAAAAATTGATTTGAATGTGAAAGTGAATAATAGCGAGAAAGCCGACCGCCAATGCAACACGGTAGAGGTTAAAGAGTTTTAGTACCTGCCAATGGTAGGAGGCGAAAACTTCCTTTTTTTGCAATCGTAAGGGTCTAAAGAATTTTTGCATTATATGTTCCATCCATGGACATACCTTTATACTCTTCTCATTTTAAATTTAGGCTCCCGTCTACGTTATCACTTCGACGTGGCTGGCATTAATCGCGCCCCTTAGCGAAGGCGGGGTGTTGCCTGCGTTCTCTCACCCCAGTCGGGTAGTTTATGTCACTCCTGGGGATCCGTTCCCTTGGCTCCTTGCCTAAATTCAAACTGGTTTGAGTATATCTTGTCAGTATTTTGTTAGATTGGCATGTTCCTCGCAACAATAATAGTCATCTTTCTTTTTAACTGCTTTAGATTTTGGAATGAATGTTTGGCAGACCGCGCACTGTATGAGTTTTTCTACTTCTGGAGGTTTTGGCGCCGAAGGGAACATTGATTTCACCTTTTTTTGGAAGGAATGCCCTATCCACCAAAATAGCGCAAAAACGATAGCAGCGATAAGAGCAACAAAAAACAATAAACGAATAATCATAAAAAAGTATTCCGAATTAAAATACCCAAACGGGATACGTTAAGAAGTGTATTTATTAGTAAGTTAAATTTCATTTCTTAGTTGATCATCTTATAACAAATCAGACTTTAGATCATAGTCTTTTTGTCTAAATTTTAACCATGGTATAATTGCAGCAAGATCTTGTCACTCATCCTTTTTCCGTTCGAAACAGCTATGATGAAGCATGCCGTGGTATATACTCAACCAGTTTGATTTTATAGCCGCGTCGAAGCGATAGCGTAGACGGGAGCATAAATTCAAAATGGAAAGAGTATATAAACGTCCTGAATCTGTATTGGTGCTGATATATGCCCAAAATCAGGTGCTGTTATTGCAAAGAAGGGATGATCCCCTGTTTTGGCAATCTGTCACAGGGAGCATGTTGCCAGCGGAAACAGAGCCTCGAGTGAGCGCTATTCGGGAACTATTGGAAGAAACAGGTTTAACAATGGCGCAGGGGCAAATGCATGATTGTGAATATAGCGCGTGGTTTGATATTTACCCACATTGGCTATTTCGCTACGCCCCAGGAACAACGCGTAATCTAGAACATATTTTTTGTTTTGAAATGGCTACGCCGGCGGCAATAACACTGAGTGATGAACATCTTGATTATTGTTGGATTACCAAAGATAAAGCAGTACAAAAAGTCATTTCAGACACTAATCGCGATGCAATTTTAAGATTTGTCCCTTCATCCCCTCTCCCCTAAGGGGAGAGGGTTAGGGTGAGGGGGATTTAGAGGAGTAAACTGGCATGGCTGGACATAGTAAATGGGCAAACATTAAACATCGAAAAGGCGCCCAAGATGCAAGACGAGGCAAATTATTTACTAAATTGATTAGAGAAATTACGACGGCAGCAAGGTTGAGTGCTGATCCCAACAGCCCTCGTTTACGTATTGCTGTTAGTAAAGCACTAAGCAACAACATGACACGCGATACCATTGATAGAGCGATTAAGCGTGGTGTGGGTGGCGGGGATGATACCATTTTGGAAGAAATTCGCTATGAGGGTTATGGCCCCAATGGCGTAGCCATTATGGTGGATTGTTTGACAGATAATCGCAATCGAACCGTTTCTGAAGTACGTCATGTTTTCACTAAGATGGGTGGAAATTTAGGTACCGACGGCTCCGTTTCTTATCTTTTTACGAAGGTGGGAGAAATTTCTTTTCCTGCAGGCACAGATGAAGATAAGCTGATGGAAATAGCAATTGATGCTGGTGCTGACGATGTGGTTGGCCAAGAGGATGGTGGTTTCATCATTAATACAACGCCAGAAACATTCAGTGAAGTGGTAGATGCATTACAAGCGGCAGGATTTAAGCCAGAAAATGCAGAAATTTCGATGGTTGCTTCGGTCAATGTTTCTTTAAACTTTGAAGACGCTGAACGTTTTATGAAAATGGTTGATATGTTAGAAGATTTGGATGACGTACAAGAAGTCTATTCTAATGCAGATATTTCGGAAGAAGTTGGTCAACGTTTAGGGTGATTTATACCTGAATCGGTAGCGAACGGATCCTCGGAAGTCTACATAGAGTACACGATTGGGGTGAGAGAGTGCTGGCAACACCCCGCCTTCGCTGAGGCTACGGCGCGGTTAATGCCAGCCAGGTCGAAGTGATAACGTAAACGGGAGCCTAAATTTAAAATGGGAAGAGTAAATGACCAGAAGGATTTTAGGCATTGACCCAGGTTCGCGCCTCACAGGTTTTGGAATTATTGAACAGCGTGAGAAGCAGCAGCCGGTTTGTTTGCTAGGTGGGTGTATACGGCTAGAAGCGCCTGATATGCCAAGCCGTCTTGGGAGATTGTTCGCTGAAATCCAAGATATTGTAAAAATTTATAAACCGACTGAGCTTGCTATTGAGCAGGTATTTGTGCATAAAAATGTGCAGTCAGCGCTGAAGTTAGGACAAGCTCGTGGCGTTGTTATTGCAGCAGTGATGTCATCAAATCTGCCTGTTTTTGAATATGCGCCCAGGGCAATCAAGCAGGCTATTGTTGGCAAAGGAAGTGCGGATAAAATCCAGATCCAGCATATGGTTCAGATTTTATTAGCACTTAACGCCAAGCCTCAGGCCGATGCTGCTGATGCATTGGCAGTGGCCTTATGTCATTTAAACACGGTATCAGAAATGCATTTTTTCAAATCTCATTTACCGCAAAAGCGGCAAAGAGGTAAACGATCAATCCAATGGAAGCAATATGATAGGACAACTTCGCGGAATACTGATTGAAAAGCAACCTCCCCATCTAATGGTAGAGGTAAATGGTGTTGGCTATTGTTTGCAGGCGCCGCTTTCCACTTTTTTCAGTTTGCCTGAAATTGGACAACCGCTTGTTCTGCGTACGCATTTTATTGTGCGTGAAGATGCGCAATTATTATTTGGATTTGCGACGCAGGAAGAATGTCGCTTATTTCAGGAACTGATAAAAATTAGTGGAGTAGGTCCTAAAGTTGCGTTGGCCATTCTTTCTGGACTTTCACCTGCAGACTTTGTTGAAGTGATATTATCTCAAGAGATAGCACGACTTCAGCGCTTACCAGGTATTGGCGCAAAAACAGCGCAGCGAATATTAGTGGAAATGCAAGACAGGCTACCAAAGCTTAATCTTCCTTCCACCAAGATGCAGCCAGGGAGCTCTTCGTTACAAATGAATGTAGGAGATGATCCTTTAGAAGAAGCTATCGCTGCCCTAGTTGCTTTGGGATATAAATCCTTTGAAGCAACTAAAGCTGTAGGTAAAGTCAAAAATACAGCCCAAAGTTGTGAACACATTATTAAAGAAGCATTGCAAGGATTAGCTAAGGTATGACGAGCGAAGTGACTGATCGAGTTGTGTCCGGTACTTTTAAGACGATGGATGTACCGACAGAAGTTGCCATTAGACCCCAAATGCTAAAAGATTATACGGGGCAAGAAGCCGCTAGCCAACAACTTAAAATTTTTATTGAAGCGACGCTTAAACGCCAAGAATCCATGGATCATTTATTGGTATTTGGGCCACCTGGCTTAGGTAAAACGACATTAGCCAATATTGTTGCTAATGAATTGGGCGTTAATATCAAGCAAACATCTGGTCCGGTGATTGAACGTGCTGGCGATCTCGCTGCTATTTTAACTAATTTGCAGGCTAACGATGTTTTATTTATTGATGAAATACATCGTTTAAGTCCCGTGGTAGAAGAAGTACTGTATCCTGCCATGGAAGATTTTCAAATCGATATTATGATTGGCGAAGGACCTGCAGCACGCTCTATTAAGCTGGATCTACCACCCTTTACGCTTATTGGTGCAACAACGAGAGCTGGGATGTTGACCTCGCCGCTACGCGATCGTTTTGGTATCGTCCTGCGTTTAGAGTTTTATCAAGTATCTGAATTGAAAAAAATTATTCTGCGCTCTGCTTCGGTATTGAATATCCCTGTGACCGAAGATGGGGCACATGAGATAGCGCAACGGGCTAGAGGAACGCCTCGTATTGCAAATCGATTATTACGTCGCGTGCGAGATGTGGCACAAGTCAAAGGGGATGGCGTGATTACCCATGCTCTTGCTAAAGAAGCCTTGTCTTTATTAGATGTAGATACAAAAGGTTTTGATATCTTAGATCGTAAATTATTGTTAATGGCCATTGAGAAATTTGATGGTGGACCGGTTGGTATAGATAGTTTGTCTGCTGCACTTGGTGAGTCTCGCGATACCATAGAAGATGTCATTGAACCTTATTTAATTCAGCAAGGGTTTATGATTCGTACGCCAAGAGGGCGGGTGGTAACAGCACATACTTATGCGCATTTTGGGATCACCCCTGGTGCTAAACACCAGATAAGTGAAAAAACTGAATCATGAGTATGTCGCATCATTATCCTTTGCAGATATTTTATGAAGATACGGATGCAGCAGGAATTGTTTATCATGCTAACTATATTAAGTATATGGAAAGGGCTAGAACGCTTCTTTTGCAACAAAAAGGTTTGAGTTTGGCAGCTTTAATTGATACCTTTGGCGTACAATTCTTGGTGCGTGCAGTCAATATCAGTTATGAGAAACCTGTACGTTTACAGCAACATATAACCGTAGTAACTAATTTAGCTAAATTTGGAAGAGCAAGCCTGACTTTTTCGCAGAACATCTACTTTGATCCGCATGATATGGATACTATGATATGTTCAGGAGAGGTAGTTATTGTTTGCACCGATTTGCAATTTAAACCGTGTGCTATTCCAGCAACGGTGTTGAAGGAGTTGAAAGAGTGAAAACTGACTTGTCTTTATTAAGTTTGTTCACTGATGCTAGTATCTTAGTGCAAATTGTCATGTTAATTTTATTTTCTCTATCTGTTATCTCCTGGACACTGATTTTCCAGCGAGGTTATGCTTTGCGCCAAGCAAAGCGTCTTTTTGATGAATTTCACCAAAGATTCCAACTAACGACTGATTTAAACAGGTTATACGATTACTTGGCACAAAGACGAAATCAAGGATTGGGTATTGAGCAAGTTTTTCGCCAAGGATTCCGTGAGTTCGTGCGTCTTTATAAACAAGAAGCGCCTCCTGCTGTTGTGATGGAAGGGACAGAACGTGCTTTGCGTATCGCTTTAACTAAACAAGAAGATGAACTAGAACAACATTTGCCCTTTTTAGCGACCGTCGGATCTATTAGCGTATACATCGGGTTATTTGGTACGGTTTGGGGGATCATGACGGCATTTAGAGCGTTAGGAAGTGTGCAACAAGCTACTCTCGCCATGGTAGCTCCCGGTATTTCCGAAGCCCTAGTGGCGACTGCATTGGGATTATTTGCTGCTATTCCCGCTGTGTTTGCTTATAACCGCTTCTCCACTATGCAAGACAAGCTCATGCGTAACTATGATAATTTAGCAGAAGAATTTTCTGGGGCCTTACATCGGCGCTTACACAGTCAATCCTGGCCTGAATCCGATAGCCTTGCCAACGATGATGCAAAAGTGTAGGCAAATTCGATGCTAAGAAAGCGCACCTCTAAAAAACTTGTCGCGGAAATCAATGTTGTACCTTACATTGACGTTATGTTGGTATTGCTAGTGATTTTTATTGTCACAGCACCTTTATTACAGCAAGGGGTGGCGGTAGATTTACCTCAAGCCAGTGCCAAAGCATTACCCCCTTCTGAAAAGGAGCCCATTATTGTTAGTGTCGATAGCCAGGGGCGATATTATCTAAATATTGCTGATCAACCACAGGCTGTGATGGCCAAAGATGCCTTAGTATTGCGTGTTAGCGCTGAACTGCAGCGAACGCCCAAACGTAAAGTACTGGTTAAAGCAGATAAAGAGGTCAACTATGGCACTGTGATTGGTGCGATGGTGCTATTGCAACAAGCGGGCGCTCCTAGTGTTGGCTTAGTGACACAAGATGATGCTGCAACACCTACTACCAAAACGGCTAAGCGGGCACCCGCGAGTGCAAAAGGATAATTATTGTGCGTAGTCGTTCCGATAAGATGTCTTTCGGTGCCGCGCTAGGCTTGCACCTTCTCCTCGTTATCTTGTTGGTCGTGAGTTTTGATAAAACGATCAAGATTGCTGCAATGCCCTCTGGGGCCGCAGAGCCAAAACAAGAAATCATTGAAGCGGTGATGGTGAGCAAGAAGACCTTGCAAGCAGAAGTGGCACGCCTTGAAGAAAAAGAAGAAAAGAAGCGTATGCTGGAATTGGAGCGGCGCAAAGAATTAGAACGCCAAGAACAAGCTGCTAAGCAAAAAAGAGAAAAAGAAGAAGCGCTTGCCATTGAATTAAAGAAGAAAAATGAAGAGCTTAAAAAACAAGCTGAAGAATTACGTCTGGTTGAAGAAAAGAAAGAAAAAGCGCGCCAAGCCAAAATAAAGAAAGAGCAAGAAGAAATCAAAAAGCTGCAAAGAGAAAAAGAAGAACTAGCCGCTAAGCAAAAAGCCGCAGAGAAACAAAAACAAAAAATTGATCAAGAAAAGCAAAAGCAAAAAGAGAAAGAATTAGCCGAACAGAAATTAATGCAACAATTGCAGCAAGAACAAGATAGCTTACTTGCCGTCAAGGGCGAAGTTGATCGCTATATGATGTTGTTAGCGAATAAAATTCATCAAAACTGGCGTCAACCTATAGGCTTTGATTTTAGCCAAATGAAGTGTTTGGTCTTGGTAAAATTATTACCCACAGGTGAAGTCATGGATGTCTCTATTCTTAAATCTAGTGGAAATTTAGAATTTGATCGTTCCACGGAAGTCGCCGTGAGAAAAGCATCACCTTTACCTATGTCTGATGATCCCAATGTTGCTAAAAATTTTCGTGAGTTTGAATTTACCTTTAACCCGGGGGCTGCGTGATCAATTTATCCATTTTCTTTCAACCTGCGATGCTATCGCTGCGAGTAGGAGCTGCTTGCATGCTCTTTTTATTGGGCTGCATTTCATCAGCGCATGCGCGGTTGAATATTGAAATTACCCGCGGAGAAGTGGGTGGGGTGCCTATTGCCGTTGCCACGAGCATTCAGGAAGCCACGCAGCAACGAGGCAATGTGCATCATTCCTTCGAAGATATGGCGATGGTCATTCGTAACGATTTAAAAATGTGTGGACGTTTTGCGCCTCTCTACCCTGAACAATTACCGAGAATGAATTCTACTAAACAAGAAATGGATTTGGCCACTTGGCAGGGTGTTGGCGTTGAAAATGCAGTACTTGGCTACATTCAACATACCGGGAATGATTTTTATACGGTCACTTTCCAATTGCTTGATATCTATAAGGTTCAACCTGGTGCTGCTGGACAAGTCCAAAATGGTGAATTAGCGATTAAATCAGGCAATGGTACTGTGTTGCTTTCAAAAACATATCACGGCATTAGATCACAGGATTTTCGGGCGTTAGCACATCATATGAGTGATGTGATTTATGAAAAATTAACCGGTATTCGCGGTGCATTTTCTACTCGTATTGCTTATGTCATGGTGATGCGAACGGTGCAAGGTAATCGCTATAGTTTAGAAATTGCAGATGCAGACGGTTTTAATCCTGTGACCTTAGTGAAATCTAAAGAGCCGATTATGTCACCGTCATGGTCCGCAGATGGTAAGCGTTTAGCTTTTGTTTCGTTTGAAAAAAATCGTGCTGAAATTTATATCATTGATGTTGCGACAGGACGACGTGAACTCTTATCAAAATTTGCAGGTATTAATGGCGCGCCAGCGTGGTCTCCTGATGGGCGAAATTTGGCCTTAGTTTTATCAAAGACAGGTAGCCCCAAATTGTATTTAATGAATATTGCGAGTAAAGAGCTGACTCAAATTACCGATGGGTATTCCATCGATACTGAGCCGGCGTGGGCGCCTGATGGTCGTTCGCTCTATTTTACTTCCAACAGAGGCGGTAAGCCGCAAATTTATCGCTTGGATTTAGCAACCAAAAAAGCTGAACGCATAACTTTTGTAGGAAACTACAATGCACGTCCCATGCTTTCTCCTGATGGCAAATATTTGGTCATGATGCACAGGGAAGATAGAGACGATCACTTCCATATTGCAAGCCAAGATTTAAAAACTGGGCAAGTATATGTACTAACTCATGCACGGTTAGATGAATCTCCCACCTTGTCTCCTAACGGTGCTATGGTACTCTATGGCACGCAAGACGGCGATCGCCAAATTTTAGGGTTAGTAACACTAGATGGTCGAGGGCAGTTGCGTCTACCAGCGCGTGAAGGGAGTGTACAAGAGCCGGCATGGTCACCGTTTCTCTCTTAAGATAAAATGCTAATTTAAACACAAGAAAAAATAGGTAAGGAGTCAAACATGCAAATTAGGGGGTTGCGCCATATAGTATTGGGTATGGTGCTTTGCTTAAGCGTTGTGGGTTGTTCCCATAAGTCTAAGTATGGTCGAAATGGTGCAGATGGTTATGGTGCTGCTACGCAAGGTGCTGGCGAAGGCGCTGGTTTTGCGGGTGATGAAGCACATGATTTATTAGCTAAGCGTAAAATCTATTTCGATTACGACAGATCAGAACTTCGCCAAGGCGAATATGAAACAGTTGCAGCACATGCTGACTACTTAAGACAAAATCCTAACCGCCATGTTCGTATTGAAGGTCATACCGACGAATCCGGTAGCCGCGAATACAACGTTGCATTAGGTGAAAGACGTGCCCGTACTGTTGCAGAAGCCTTGATGGCACAAGGCGTTAGCCGTCATCAAATCGCAACTGTAAGCTTTGGTAAAGAAAAACCCGATTCAATGGGCCATACTGCTGAAGCTCATGCGTTGAATCGTCGTGCAGTTATTGTGTACGAGGACTAAGCAATGCAATACCTAGAGCAGATGGTTTTGGGGGGAGATACCAAGCCTTCGAGCAGCCAGCGTGCATACAATGTACATAAGGATTGTGAGAGAGGCCGTCACCCCGCGAATACAGCTGCGAAGGGTATGTCCATTTTAGCATTCTTCATCACGCTATCTCTGCCGATATCAGGGATAGCGTGGGGAGGGGCTAAAGTAGAATCACGTGCCCAGCCTTCTAATCAACAGCAAGAAGTCCAAGAACAAGCTTCCTTGGATCTGTTGAAAAAAATAGAATTTTTACAGCAAGAAATGCAAGAATTACGTGGAAAGGTTGAAGAACAAACCTATCAAGTTCAACAACTCCAAGAGCAGCAGAAGAAATTATATACCGATCTAGACAGAAGGATGCGTGAGGGCGGTTCAGTCAAAGCAAGCACAATTTCAGGTGCTTCGTTAAATCAGGCTGAGGAAAGATCTCAAGTCGCAGCCCAATCTGGTGTTCAATTTGCGGTAGAAGAGCCTGCAACAGCCGTGACTGGAACAGTCGCATCAGAAGCTTCCGCAGGTGAAGAGAAAGCTTACCAGACTGCCTATTATTTGATTCAAAATAAAGATTATGATGGCGCATTGGCTGCCTTCCAAGCTTTAGCGGCAAGTTACCCGCATGGTAAATATCTTCCTAATGCCTATTATTGGTTGGGAGAAATATATTTAGTAAAGGGTAATCTTGATTTAGCAGCAGACGCTTTTAATAGGGTTTACCAAAACTTTGCCCAGCATCCCAAGGCAGCAGATTCATTGCTCAAAATGGGGTACGTAGAGTACAACAAGGGGCAATGGAAGCGAGCAGAGCAATTTTTTGTACAAGTTAAGAATCAATTTCCTGGCTCCACGTCTTATCAGTTGGCTGACTCAAAACTACAAAAAATGCAACAAGAAGGTCATCTATAGGCCATCTTCGCTTAATTTCTCTCATACTGGCTTGCTAGGATTGTCCCGCAAGCCAGCCTACGATGTAATTTTTTTGCTATTTTTTAGATAAAAGCGACAGCATGGCAAGCTTGCGTACCTTTATATTTACATTTTTCTGAGTATGGGACAGGCTCTGCCCTGAAAAACGTGCTAGCTAGTTGACACTGTTAGTTGGCAATGTTATTTTTGTCGGCCATTTATATCATTTAGTCGGCTATCAGAGGTGTTACACGGTGGCGAATCGAAAAAAGAAGGCGGTGCCTGCACAGGAAACAAGGCAAGAAAAAGCAAAAAGAATAGCTCGAGAAAAAGCACGCCAGCAAGCTCGAGAAAAAGCACGCGAAAATGCGCGCCAACAAGCTCGTGACAAAGCACGCCAGCAAGCTCGAGAAAAAGCACGCGAGGAAGCTCGAGAAAAAGCACGCGAAAATGCGCGTCAACAAGCTCGTGACAAAGCACGCCAGCAAGCCCGTGACAAAGCACGCGAAGAAGCCGAAGAAGATGTAGCTCAACAAGGACGCGCCCCAAGACCACCAAGTGGTGGTAATGTTAAAAACACCTTTGATGCAGCAGAGACCATTTTAGGTACACTCACGCTTTCTGCAGTGTACGGCGGCATTGTTTCCATGATGTGTTATCTGGGGTGGATGACCGTTGGCTCATTGGTTGGAAACCTCGTTGGTCAATTTATGTATGATGTGGGAGTGGGGTTCACAACGGGATTGATAACTAAAGTTGGTCTATCTGCAGGCTTAGGGCCGATATTAGCTATTGGGATCCCTGCACTTATTTTTTCGTATCATCTTATCTATGCCATTGCTAATGGCCAGACCGGATTTTCCATTAAAAACGATATTCCATCATTGATATCTGGTGTTAGCTACGCTTTACCCTATATCAGCTTTGCTCTTTGCCTAGGAGTAGGGATCAGCATGACTTCTGCATTGTGGGTAGCTTTTGGTCTAGGTACCGCCTCAGGCATTTTTATGTCTGAATTAGGGCAATCGATCTTTCAACCAATCATAAGCAATTTAACAAACAATAATCCGTCGCCTCCTCATGATGATGCAGATGAAGAAACACCAGAGCCAGATCTGACAAGCAAGCCTGCTGCTAAATCATCGAAAACGATAACCCACAGCTTCGATGCTGCAAAAGGAAGGCAGAAAACATTGCGCCAACAGACACAAGATAATAATGGAACAAAGCCAAAAACAACGGCTAAGCAAAATAATAGTTCAGAAACTGAACAAAGAAAGCAGCCAACACGAAAAACAAAACCAAAGTAATTGTTTGATTGAACTTGTTATTTTCTTATTTTAAGGTATGATACAGCCCTTGGTTGGGGTCGTTAGCTCAGTCGGTAGAGCAGTAGACTTTTAATCTATTGGTCGATGGTTCGAATCCATCACGACCCACCAATTTCAAGATCTTCTATATTGTTAAGTAATTAACAAACTAAATTTCTGTTCCAATCCCTTCTTTTTTCATCTTATATAATTTTTAAAATTGGTTTTTATTGGCATCATTTGTTTTGCCGTCCTTGAAAAATTTTTCAAACCTTAGCGTCATTAAAAAACATATATATACAAAATTTCATTAGTTGATACGCTTACAGTTCTTGTACTAATTTCGAGAGATAAAGGCGAGTTGAGTGCACAACTTGCAGGATGCAATACCTTCCTCAGTTAAACGATATGTTTTTCTCAAGACTTTTATAAGGACTCTTATTCATGAAAAAAGCACTCAAGGTTACATTTGGAACGATGTTAGCTATGAGTATGATAGGGCAAGTTAATGCTCAATTTATTCCGCAAGATCCTGAAAATTTTATTGCCGTATGGGTAGAAGGCACGTACACAAAACCCAGTAATAATGGCTTGAGTGTGGGAGATTTACTGTTTGCAAATCCCAACCTCTTTGATGGGGGGCATCGCCATACCTTTTTGTCGCCGGATAACCAATGGGATTATGCGCTTGGGTTTAGTTATCGTTTGCCTTGCCAGAATACGCGCCTATTCTTTCATTATGATCATTATGATGCTGATGATTCAAAAGGTGACATTGATATCCGTAATCTTAGTTTTGCACCACCTCCTCAAACACAAGAGGTTGCTACTATAAATGAACACTCAAATGAGTTCAGATTTGGCGCAATTCATGATTTACATTTTGGCGATTATTTTAGTTTAGATTTACTCGCATTTTTAGAATACGATAAATTGAGATTGACTTTAAATGAAACCATTAGTCAAGCTGGTATCATAGGTGCCCGAGAAACCGAAAACAAAGTCCGAGGCTTTGGTCCTGGTGTAGGCTTTATGACACGTTGGTATGCGCATAATCCTCACTGGCATATTTTTGCTGGAGCAACTACGGCGATCCTTGCTGCAGATAACGATTATCATCAAACCTTTTTAACAAGTACTGTTCCACCTGGCTTCTATAACTATGATCCGGAAGGATCCGATTCTTTAGTGGGTAAATTAGATATTAATTTTGGTATTAACTATCGTTGTGCATTTAGACATTATTTCTGTGGCGCAATTTGGGATATTTCTTTAGGCATGCGCTACATGAATATTTTTAATGCTATTAAGAATGGCAATACCGCATACAATCCTAATGCGCTTGATGATGCTGGTATTCCCATTAACTTTTCACCGAATCTTGGCTTTCCACAAGATTGGGGGCGTTGGGGTCCTTTCTTGAAGTTTAAGATTGGCGGTAAACACTCTTAAATTTTATTTTAAGTTACATGTTAACGGGAGCGATGCTCCCGTTTTTTTGTGAGCTTGCGATCACCATGTCTAGATCCTCCTCAGCTAATAAACTATCTTTGCTCCATCATTTTATGTTGGCTTAAATATGAATGCAGATCCTTCTTTTGGATCTAATCGCTATTCAATACATGATCTTTGACTGTAATCGTGCAATATTTTCTAGAAGGTAGGTTAAATGAGCCTACACTAAAATTTCGCGGCCTTAGGCTATAAAAACAATGAAAATTCGCTACTTTTAAGAAAATCCACAGAGCCAGATAAGATAGCTTTATCTTATAACGATGCAAATGGAAAAATTAATCATTCATTAATTGTATTTGATCAAAATACTTCAAAATTTCATTTTAAAGATGGATCCCCAGAAAAAGGGGAGAAAAACCTTTGGAATTTAATCAACTCTCGTTTGCCTGGGTTCAAGTCTATCGATGAAAAGCAACAAACCCTACAAAAGACAGTGGCTCCTAACCTTAACGATGAAAAAAAAGAAGACATTAAAATAGTAGTTAGTATCTTACTTTTTTCTTAATAATTTAACTCGTTTTTTGGTTGTTCCATCATCCCTTGTGGATTTAAATCAATCCACAAAGAATTTCTGTTCGAATTTGCGACATCAATCTGATCATAAAACTTAAGTTATGTTGCGTGGCCAAGCTCGCTGCAGAAGGTTCATTGGCTTTAAACAAATGATGGAGATAAGCACGGGTATAATGCTGGCAGGTTTGGCAAGTGCAATCGTCTTCAAGAGGACGAAATTCATTAGCATGGATTTGACGGGTGAGCTTTAATGGACCTTCTTTGGTCAATATCATCCCGTGCCTTGCAATTTTGGTTGGATAAGAACTATCAAACGTATCTATTCCATGTGGAATACAACGATTAACAGAGGGCAGATCACCTATCCCTAATAAATGTACCGGCATTTCTGTAGGAAGATGAGGTGTAGTCCCAGCTACTGTAGCAACAAGTTCATCGGTATCACTTCCTAGGCTGCCACCGATGGCATACCCATCAAATGATTCCTTGGTAAGAATTTCACAGCTTTGGCGTCTTAGCTCGAGATCTGCGCCACCATGGATGACTGCAAACATAGCCTGGTTTTGTGGATGTTTTAAGTGCGTATAAAGTGAGCGTAATTCCCAGCGGTGGGTACGCGCAAAGGATGCCTTTAATTTAGTTTCATCCACATGAAAGGGAAGTAGTTCATCTAAAGGAATGATGATATCTGCACCCAAATCCTTTTGTGCCTGAACAGAGGTTTCAGGCGAAAGAAAAATCTTTTTGCCATCGCGATAAGAGCGAAACAGCACACCTTCTTCGGTGATTTTTAGAACAGAGCTAGCATGTTTTTTTCCGCCTTGGCCTTTGAGTTCTTTGGCAACATGGCTGTAGGCCAAACTGAATACCTGAAAACCCCCAGAATCGGTAATGATAGGTTGATGTCTTTGAATAAACCGATGTAGGCCACCGGCTTCTTTAACTAGCTCTGTGCCTGGTTGTACCATGAAGTGATAGGTATTACAGAACATTAACTGTAAACCAGACTTGCTGACATCATGGTTATGTAAGGTCTTCATCGAACCATTCGTACCAACCCCTACAAAATTGGGAGTATCGATAATGCCATGTGGGGTATGGATCCTTCCTACACGTGCGCGTGAACGTTTTGATTGGTAGAGGATCTCAAAATGAAATTGTTTAGTTGTCGTTGAATTACTAATCATTTGTTAACGTTGATAAATAGTCGTTTGGTGACAAAAGTCCAGGGAACGGTATTAGCAATAGCAATGAGTTTAATCGTATAGCTAACCACAATAATTTCACTTAATGCTTGCACTACACCGTACAATCCCAAGAAGCTAAAAAGAACGGTATCAATCAATTGGCTTGCGCACATGGTTAAACCGCTCACCCATATCATAGAAATGTTGGGAAATTTTTCTCGCAATATACCGTAAACACGGCTATCGAATAGATCAACGAGCAAGAATGTTGCTAAGGACGATAGCATAATCCGTGGAGCGGGCGTTAACAGGAAAGTATAAGCCTCTTGTGCTTGATCGTATGTGCTGGGCAAATAATTTAAATGGACCTGAGACATCAATGCAAAAAATAATAAACAGCTGAAACTAGTCCAAATGGCTTGCTGAGCGGCTTGTCGCCCGTGCTTTTCTTGTAAAAGATTAAGCCCTAATAAACTGCCAATAGCAAACACATCGCTTGCGGTGGCATTGAGCCCCAGCAGATTAATTTGTTTAAGCACAAACAAATTTGCTAACAAACTTAATATTGCTATCCATGCCGTTAACGCGCTTTGACCTAGATACCAAAAATACCAAGCAAAACCGGCGATTAAGGCACAACTCCCTAAAAATAACAGCAAATTTAACATCGCCCTTTCCCATCCTGGAATTAAAACGGTTACGTATGATACATGAATCACAAAACCAAAGTAAAATAATATAAGACAAACAAAGAGGAATTTCTTGTTCTAAACCGATGAAATACACTCGATTTATAGATCTTGATGTGTTTGGGCGGTCTCCTTGGCAGCTTATGCCAAGGAGACGCGAGTGGCGATTAAAGTGGCATCGAAACTGGCATCGATTTTTTTCTGGGGGTATGGATCAGAAAAATGGGAACTAATATCGTAATAATGCCGCCAACGAGGTATGTTTCATAAAGTAATACATCACCAAGTTCAACTTTGCTGCTAGGAGGAATAAACCCTAATAACACGACGCTTAGACTGATAACGATCCCGGCACCAGCAACTAACCACATTCCCCAGTTTTTCCCTGGTATTTTGAAAGGGCGCACTGCATTAGGCTCACTATATCGAAGACGAATAGCGGCAGCAAAAAGAATAGCATACATTAATAGGGAAAGTTGTGCTGCCATCGCGGAAAGTAAAAAATAAGCCCCTTCTACGGTTGGCAGCAATACATATACCAGCGTGAGTAAGCTACAGATGATCCCTTGGATCAGCAGCATGGACATAGGAACCCCATAGCGATTTGTTTTTGCCAAGCATTCTGGCAATAATCCATCATCTGCTGCGGCAAAGAGACCTTTGGTGGGACCAATAATCCATGTGGCAACTGCACAAACTCCACCAATGAGGATAGCCACTGCAATGAAAGGACCAAGCCAAGTGATGTGAAATTCCTCAGAGAATAAATTAAAAGCCTGAATAATGCCGGTAAGATTACTGAGTTCTTTGTGTGGTACAACTACCGCAACTGCCAAAGAAGCTAAAATCAAGCTTAATAAAATAATGACAGCAGAAATTAAGAGTGCTTTAGGATAATCTTTTTTCGGATTTTTAACTTCCAAAGCGTGAACAGCAGACATTTCCAACCCTAATAGGCTGTACACTATCTGAGAAAAGAAAACAAGCTCAGCAATTGCAGAAAAACTGTTGATTTTAGGAAAAAGGTGCCCTAAAGAAAATTCAATTTCAGGTGTGTTACCGCGTTTAAGCCAAGCGCCTGCTAGTAAAATAATGATGATCATTGGTCCTAGTGTGCCGAGAATAGAACCAAAAGTACTGACTGCGCTAGAAATACGCATGCCAAAGAAATTGAGTGCGGTGCATCCCCAGAAAGTTGTTAAAACAACGGTTGTCATAAAAGACGCATTCTGTACCAGTGAGGGATCAATCAAATAAGCAATGGTGCTAGCAATCAGCGTGAGAATGGTCGGGTACCAGACGACATTATAAATCCACTGCAAGTAAACAACACAAAGCCCCCATTTTGGACCAAATGCAATTTTTACCCAAGCATATAATCCACCTTTTAGCGGCCAAGTTGTGGCCAATTCTGCGGTAATGAGAGCGGTAGGGATAAAAAAAGCTAGTGCCGCAATAATATAGAGAGAAACTAAAGAAAAACCATAGGTAGCAGCCATGGGCAGCGTTCGAATGCTATCTACAGCAATCACATTAATCATGACCAAAGAAAACACACTTAACACCCTGGGTGGGGAATAGGATTTAGTACTGCTCTCACTCATTGTTAGTTGCCTTAATTTAGTATGAGATCTTCGGAATAAACATGCGCCGTAATAGCGTATTAACGCGTTATTACGCTACCATAGTCGTTTTTATGCTCCAAGGCAAGCAAAAGAAGACTTGAGGTGACGAACGGACGAAAAGAAACCTATATTCTAGCCGTTGCAGGCATAGGCCAGGTATTCGCCTAAAAATCGACTGTTTTGAGTATAATAGGATGTTTGCATCATGTTGCAGCACGACAGGTCGAAATCCTCTTGTATTATGGTTACACTTTCAAGGTGTAAATTGAGGGAGAAGTGTAATGGAAATTTGGTGTGATAGTGCGGATGCGCATGTGGCAATGAGCTTTGCAAGAGAAGGATGGTTAGCGGGCATCACGACTAATCCCAAGATACTGAGTGCACAAAAAGTAATGGCCGAAGAACAGATAGCTGCACTATTAGATGCACAGCAAGGATTTGTTGCTGTACAAGTGAGCGCAAGTTCAACAGAAGCGATGTTAGCTCAAGCAAAAAAACTCCGTGGTTTAAGCACACGTATTTTAGTGAAGATCCCAATGACACCGATGGGAATAAAGGCAATCCCGCAGTTACGAGAACATGGGATCCCAACATTAGCGACAGCCGTTTTTGGCGCAGAGCAATTTTTACTAGCAGCACAAATGAAAGTAGATTACGTTGCTCCCTATTTATATCACATGGAGCAACAAGGGATCCCTTCAATGGAAGAACTGGCGATGATGCAGGAAATAAAACAGCATTATAGGTTTACAACAAAAATTATGGCAGCAAGTATTCAAGATATTCAAATTATCAAAAAAATAGCAAAATTAGGAATTGATGCCTTAACCTTAACGCCTGCTTGTCTGAATCGCTGGATGGAAAATGACTATTCCATAACAAGCACCAAGACTTTAAATGAAGCTTGGGAGCCTTTTGCTAAAGACTACGCAGGTGAATTATTTTCATAGTCTTCGCTCGTGAGTTTTCGGCCCCCGTCTTCGCAAAAGCTTCGGCGGGTCTGAGTGGTAAAGTCCGCCGTAGCCTTTGAGGCATAGGCGGATTGTTGTCGTAGCCCATCTCGCAAAAGGCATGTATTTTTTTATACACTCTTTTTGCTCGAGAGCTCGACGCCTAGCCGAAAAATCACGTGCTGTGACTATAGCAAAAAAGATCTGGAATAAAATGCAAATTAGAGAAGCAAACTTTGATGATATCCCTGCAATGCTGAACATTCGTTTAGAAGCTAAGGAAAATATTTTGCGCACCATCCTAACAGAAAGTATGGTGTATGAGGCAATGCGGACGCGTTGTAAAGCATGGGTTGCTGAGATAGGGGATACGATTGTTGGATTCTCAATAGCTAATAGAGCAAACAAAAGTGTATGGGGACTTTTTGTTTTGTCTGAATACCATGGACAAGGTATTGGCAGAGCATTGCTTGAAATAGCAGCAAATTGGTTGTGGCAGCAGCGTTATGGATTACTACGCCGCCCTCCTAAAAAGATATGGTTAGAGACGAAACAAGGAAGCCGCGCAGAAGGATTTTATCAGCATATGGGGTGGCAACGAGGCGAGTCTAGACCTCATGATGAAGTGCGTTATTGGTTAATACGAACGAGTATTTAGATGGTTATTTTACAGAATATTACGCTTTCACGCGGTCAAGAAAATTTGCTTGAAAAAGCAAATCTTAGTATTGCACCTGGAAAAAAAGTGGGGCTCATTGGGCCTAATGGATCAGGAAAATCCACATTGTTTGCTTTGTTAAGTGGGGAAATTAAAGAAGATCAAGGTGAGATAGAGATCCCTAAACGTTGGGTTATTCAACATGTAAAACAACATGTGCCTAACTCTGATATGAGCGCTTTAGACTATGTTTTGGCTGGGCATCCAGAATATGCTGCCTGTCAGGAATTATTAGCCAAAGCGCAAGCAACCCAAAACGGTGAACTGCTTGCAAAGTGCCATCATGATCTAGAAGCGATGGGCGGATATGGATTAGTGGCGCAGGCTGCGCAGTTACTGTATGGTTTAGGCTTTGCAAGTGATCAACATCAACAGGCTGTGAATGCATTTTCAGGTGGATGGCGCGTGAGGTTGCACCTGGCTCGAGCACTGTTGAAACCTTGTGATTTACTCTTATTAGATGAGCCTACCAACCACCTTGATTTAGATGCAATGATATGGCTTGAAAGATGGCTAAAACATTTTTCCAAAACGCTGATTGTGATTGCGCATGATGCTGCTTTTTTAAATGAAGTAGTTGATACCATCGTACATATTGAGGGTAAGCAATTAGAGGTTTATCAGGGAGATTATCATCAGTTTGTGCGAATTCGTGCAGAAAAAATAAGATTACAACAACGTTTAGCAGAAAATCTTACGAAGCAACGAGAAAAAATGTTAGCTTTTATTACCCGTTTTCGAGCAAAAGCGACAAAGGCGAAACAAGTGCAATCGCGGATGAAAGCATTCAATCGTCTTGAAGAAGTTGCTGAAATCCACACCCATTCGCCTTATCAAGTGGAGATCCCTAGCATCAGCGATTGTCCTAATCCATTGATTCGTTGCGAGAAAATGGCTGTGGGATATGACTTGCAAACAATAGCTAGCAAGATATCGTTATACATTGGTCCTTCAACCCGAATTGGTTTGCTTGGACCTAATGGTGCTGGTAAATCAACATTAATTAAGACGCTTGCAGGAATGTTGCCGCCCGTAGCTGGAAATTTGTTTTTTGCTAAAGATATTAATGTCGGATATTTTGCACAACATCAATTAGAACAGCTTGAGATCAATGAGAATGCGTTATTTCATTTACAACGCATTGCTCCTGATGTTCCTGAACAAAGATTGCGAGATTTTTTGGGTTCTTATGGTTTTGGTGGTGACAAGGGATTATTGCCGATTTCTCAGTTATCTGGGGGAGAGCAAGCCAGACTAACCTTAGCATTAATTATATGGCAAAAGCCACATTGCTTGTTATTAGATGAGCCTACCAATCACCTTGATATTGAGATGCGCGAAGCATTAGGACTTGCTTTGCAAACCTATCAAGGCGCAGTCGTATTGATTTCACATGACAGAGAGTTGCTAAATACCACCATGGATCAATTTTATTTGGTCGCAGAGGGGCAGGCAAAAGAATTTAATGGAGATCTAGCAGAATATCTACAATGGTTAAAAAATTATCAAACATTGAAAACACCCAGTCAGCAGGTAGAAAATCTTTCTGCAAAGCAAGATTATCGTAAGCATCGTTCCTTACAAAATAAATGCCAAACGTTAGAAAAAAGAATGAATCAGATCTATGCTGATTTAAGGTTACTAGAGAACAATTTAGCGCAAGCCTATGCAGAATCTGCTTCACAAGAAAAATTAAATGAATTACTCTCTTTGCAAGCCACACTGCAAGCAGAATTGACTCAAAAAGAAGATGAATGGATGATGATCCAAGAAACGCTATAGTCATAGCTGAAAACTCAGCTGCGAAGACTATATCCTCTGAAAAGGAATGAATTGTGGTTATTACTAAAGATAGGGTTGTTACCTTTTTTTTTACACTCAAAGATGAAATAGGCAACATCATTGATAAGAGAGAGCAGCCCAGTGTTTACTTGCATGGCTACCGTCATATTATGCCTTTAATTGAGCAAGCATTAGAAGGTAAAGCATTGGGGGATAACATTAATATTCTTATTCCACCAGAAAAAGCCTTTGGGAAACGGGATGGACATTTAATTCGAACTTTTCCTGCTTCTCAATTTCCGGAAGTTAAGTATTTAACCGTTGGCATGAATGTATATTCGCCCTCAAATCGTGAATTAGTGATGAAAATAATAAAAATTGAAAATAATGAAATTACGGTTGATGCAAATCACCCTTTAGCGGGGCAAACCCTCATATTTGAGGCAGAAATACTTGGGGTAAGAGAAGCAACGCAAGAAGAAATTTTGTCTCAAAAAATTGAAGATAAGAAAGACGAGCCATAACACTTCTGATGCTTGGCATCTTGACGTGCAAGGTTATAGCAGACGCTTCTTGTGGCCGATAACTTCTATAATGCCATTTTTCTAGGTGGTGTAATGGAAGATTACTGTAAATACCAGCAGCGTTTAATGGAAGCTATCCCTGTACAATCTATTGAAGGGAAAAATGCTTTTTTAGAAAGTCTGTATCACTTCTTTTCGTTATTTGGTTTGAAGACTTTTTATGGTCTAAAGATGCAGGTGGCTCAGTTGTGCCGTCAAGATCAACCTATTGAAGCGCTAAATCTTTTGCTTGATCGATTGAATGAAAATCATTTTTGGGGAAATCACGCTAAAAAATGGTGGGAATTAATGCGCATTGCTGTTGCTATTGCTCAAGATTTACACCTAGATACCTCAGACAGGTTGTATCAGCCTTTACAAAAGTTATTGAAGCTTTGTATGGATGGTCCTCAACCTTGGCAAGGGTATAATGTCGCTTATAGCTTTGTTTCTTTAAGCCTATGGTCTTTTCAACGCGGTAAAACGCAAAAAGCGCTAGAACAGGTGAATATTGCCATTCATGCGGATCCGTTCTGGGGATACCCTGAATATTTATTAGGGTGGTATGGATTGATTTTAGAGGGGATCGATCCAGTTCCCCATTTTGTAAGGGCCATCCAAATAAATTGGAATTTCTTTCAGAAGCTCAAGCAGGATCCCCTTTGTCAGCACTTCCCTGAAACCCTACAAGCGGTAAAACAAAAAATATTAGTAGAGAAAAATAATTCTCTTTCAATTTTGTGATAGGTCACGCTAGTTTTGTGCTAAGACTGTGTTGTAAACTAATTTTATCATTCGATTCTTAATGCTCAAGTGAGATATGTATGAAGAAACGCATTGCACTTTTTGTGAGTATTTTCACGTTTGTGATGGCATTGTTTTTGCCAATAAATGGGATGGCTTTGCAATCAATAGGGGATGTTGCAGACAATCTAATGGGACCGACATCAGTTGTCACAAAATTAGTTGATATCACTTGTTATATCATTGGTATGGCTTTTGTATTAGTGGCTTTTGCGCAATATAAAATTCATCGACAAAGCCCAAAACTTGTTCCTTTAACCACCCCAGTATTACTTTTAGTCTTGGGCTTGTGCGCTTTGCTTATTCCTTATGTTACTAAAGTCACAGAAACTGGAAAATCAACCACAGAAACAAAAGAAGAAAAACCCAATTTATTACCTATGCCTGATATTCAGAAGGGGCCAGGCGTACCCTATCCTCCCTCACAAAGAGGTGATACGCAGCAATCTAGCGGTGAATTCGCACCGCCTCCGCCACCTGATTCAGGTACAGCGCCCGCTTCTAGCGAACCACCTCCTTCTGGCGGACATTGGACGCAAGATCCGCGTTACAATTGATAATCTCGTTTGAAGCAAAAAGGCAGCATAGGCTGCCTTTTTTTCTTATCACCTTAGTTTATAAAAAGTTATACACATCTTGTTCAATAAAAATAGTTAACTTTATGACATGTAATGATATCTGACAACTACCTTAAAATGCGATAGGCATAAAAAATTTTTTGATGAGAACTTATTGATTCACTTTCAAAAAAATAAAATGGGCAAGAATTGTGCATGGGCTTTCAAAGAAAGGAAATAAAAGGCTTCCGCGAGTTGTTATACACTTTTTCACAGACTTATCCACAGAATTTGTGCATAACCCTGAGAACTAAAAGGAGGTTGCTCTCTTTTCTTTTTCCTGTAAAGGATATAATTTAAGTAGAAAGCTTGCTTTGGATCTCTTTTAACTCAGCATCGATTTGGCGTTGCTCTTGGGGGGACGCGGAAGAAAGTTTCTTAGCTAAGCGTAGTTGGGTAGCAGCACCTGTATAATCCCCTTTCAATTTAAGGAACTGTGCTTGGGCAAGGTGCGATTGTATAGGTTGGTGAAGTTGTGAGTAAGCCGCGGAGAGCAAGTTCCATAAAGGGGGACGAATAGGCTTACGTAGAATTTGTTGTTGCAGTAATCGCGCCGCTTTAGTGGCATCTCCATTTTTAATCAGCCATTCACAATAGGTAAATGTTAATGGATAGTTATTAGGGTGATTTTGAAGCGTATTTGCTAAACGTGATAACGCTTGTTGCCTTTGTTCTGTCATCATTTCCATTTGAGCATAAGCTAATTGAAATAAAGGTTGATTGGGTGAGGTTTCAAGTAGCTCATCAAGGTAGGGTTTTGCTTGCGCTGCTTTACCTTCTTCAAGCAGAGCAAGTGTATATCCATATAATGTACCTGTTCTGCTGCGGTAATTTCCACGTTGCAGTTTTTTGGCAAAATAATTTGTTGCCTCCTGCGCTGAGGAAAAGCTGTTCACGGTGACTCGCGCTTGCATGAGGTGGTATTGCAGGCTGTCAGGGATTTGTTTATAGGGAAAACTTTTGGCTCGCGTTTGGGCTGCCATTAATCGAGATTCAGTTAAAGGGTGGGTTAATAGATAATCAGGCGTATGATTTCCATAAAAGCGCGTGTCCTGGTACATACGGTGGAAAAAAGAGGGCATGCCCATGGGATCAAAGCCTGCTTTAGTCAATGCTTGAATGCCAACGTAATCTGCTTCTTTTTCATGCTCGCGAGTAAAATTTATCAGTGCTTGTTGGCTGCCTGCTAGGGTTGCAGCCATTGCGCCAGAAGCCGCTTGTGCGTTTTGGGTGGCAAGCACCACCGCTGCAATCATACCTGCAATAGTAGAAAGACGAAGACGTCCCATATGTTCATACATACGAGCTATATGTTTTTGTTGAACGTGGCCAATTTCGTGCGCTAAAACTCCGGCTAATTCACTCTCGGAATCTGTGGCAAGGATTAAACCCACATTAACGCCAATGAAACCCCCTGGGAGGGCAAAAGCGTTAATGCTTCTGTCCTTTACCACAAAAAATTGATAATCAGATTGTGCTTGACCTTGGGTTGCAATCAGACGATATCCTAAGCCCTGTAAATACTCACTAACATATGCATCATCTGAAATGGCTTGCGCTCTTTGTAATTCTTTCATAATCGAGCGGCCAAGCTCAGATTCTTGCACAGGCGTCAGAACTGCGCTGGATGAGTTACCAAGATCAGGAAGTTCAGCTGCTTTTAATGGGCAGATAAAACCTAAAATGAGGAAGAAAATTACAAAAATCAGTAGCTTGCGCAAGGATCCCTGCCTCTCGTAAGGGGAGTAAATTGTAGCGTATAATCTTCGCATGTTATCAAGTATTTTAACCCACAAAGGGTGAATGCGCTTGGGCATTTATCTTTTTAATATAATTGACTGACTATTTTTTGTCAGGAGGATGTCAGTGCTAACAGTAATGAAAAGCTGGGGGCAACGTTACTTCTCTGATCCACAAGCTATTTTACTAATTGTACTCCTAGCTGGCGGATTATTGCTGGTAATGTGGATGGGGAAAATTTTAGCTCCTGTTTTTGCCAGTATTGTGATTGCTTATTTGTTGCAGTGGGTTGCAAATATGCTGATACGTTGGAAGGTGCCCACTTTTGCTGCTGTTCTTATTGTCTATAGTGCATTCTTAGGACTATTTTTAGGCGCAATTTTAATTTTGTGGCCAATTATATGGGATCAATTTTTGCGCTTATTTGAAGAATTTCCCTCTATGGTGGTAAGTTTTCAACATTATCTATATTTATTACCAGAAAAATTTCCGCAATATTTCACCAAAGAAACCATTGACGGATGGGTTGCTGGTTTTCTAGTGCAACTAAAGCAATCGGGTAAATTATTGTTCTCAATTTCGTTGGCTTCATTACCTGGTGTTATCTCGTTAGTCGTTTATCTTGTCTTTGTGCCTTTAATGGTTTTCTTTTTTCTCAAAGATCATCAAATTATTTTACGTTGGATCAAAAACTTTTTGCCATCAAATCGACAGTTGCTAGCTCAAATTTGGAAAAATGTGCACAAACAAATCGGAAATTATATAAGAGGCAAAGGGGCTGAAGTTATTATTGTTGGGGTGGTAACTTTCCTTGCTTTTTATTGGTTTGGGATGCGTTATGCAGCATTACTGGCATTACTTGTAGGGCTTTCGGTTTTAATTCCTTATATCGGCGCTGCATTAGTTACTATTCCAGTAGTTTTGGTAGCCTTTTTTCAGTGGGGGATAGGGGATCAATTTATTTATTTATTGATTACCTATGGTGTTATTCAAACCCTCGATGGCACCCTTTTGTTTTCTTTATTATTTTCTGGCGTCGTCAATTTGCATCCCTTAGCTATTATCATTGCTGTATTGGTTTTTGGCGGATGGTGGGGATTTTGGGGCGTATTTTTTGCCATTCCTCTTGCCACTGTTGTAAAAGCGGTTTTGGAAGAATGGCCTCGAAATTATAGTCGTATCACATGAGTTTTCAGGTAGCCCCGAGTTATCTCGCAATCCGCTTTCGCTAAAGCTTCGGCGGATCTGCTATAAAACCTCGATGGCATAATCGGCTAGACGTGAACGCTCTCCACGCGCTAGCGTAATATGTCCACTATGAGCCCAATTCTTGAAACACTGTACAACATAGGTTAATCCTGATGTGGTGCCGGTGAGGTAAGGGGTATCAATTTGGTTAATATTTCCCAAGCAGACAATTTTAGAACCAGGGCCTGCACGTGTAACAAGTGTTTGCATTTGCTTAGAAGTGAGGTTTTGCGCTTCGTCAATGATAATAAATTTGTTTAAAAAGGTACGTCCCCTCATAAAATTCAAAGAGCGGATCCGAATATGACTTTGTAAGAAGTCTTGTGTTTTAGTGTGATCTTTATGTTCATTTTCTAAAGATTGTGTAATGACCTCTAGATTATCCATTAAAGCACCCATCCAAGGTGTCATTTTTTCTTCTTCGGTGCCAGGTAAAAAGCCGATATCTTCACCAACAGGCACGGTGACTCGTGTCATAATAATTTCACGGTAACGATGTAAATCAATCGTTTGAGAAAGACCTGCTGCAAGCGTTAATAATGTCTTCCCTGTGCCTGCAGCGCCAACTAACGTGACAAAATCAATTTCAGGATCCATCAATAGATTCAAGGCAAAATTTTGTTCACGATTACGCGCATTGACTGTAAAAACTCTATTTTTATGTTTACGATAGTCTTTGACAAATTCTATTTGTGCCACATTCCCTTCTATTTTCCGGACAATGGCTTCAAAATTATCATCGCCGCTATAAAGGCATAAATTAACAAACCATTGTGATACTGCTTCGCCTGTTATTTTATAGAAAGTACGTCCATCTTCTTTCCAAGAAGACATTTCCTGGCCATGTTTGTCCCAAAAATTAGCAGGTAATTTAAAACTACCGGTATACATTAAGTTGAGATCATCCAGCACTTGGTCGTTGTGATAATCTTCAGCATGAATACCAAGGACAGCTGCTTTGATTCGTAAATTAATATCTTTAGATACTAACGCTATATGTCGGTTTTGATATTTTTCTTGCAGGGCAAGTATGGTACTTAAGATGGAGTTATCAAGTTTACTGCCAGGCAGAATCGCAGGAAGTTTCGAATCGAACATTTCTCTTTGGAAAAAGAGCTTACCTGTGGGTAAGGTAAAATCTTTGTTAAGATAGCCAGGAAAGACTAAATGAATGCCATCAAAAATATCCTTTTGCACAGTATTTTTGATTAAACCGTCTAGATAGCGGTTGGCTTCTCGAATATTGCGTGCTGTATCAGAAAGTCCTTTTTTCCCTTGATCTAATTCTTCAAGAACCACCATGGGTAAGTAGATATCATGCTCTTTGAAGCGAAATAAGGCGGTTGGATCATGTACGAGCACATTAGTGTCCAGTACATATAGGCATTTATCTGTTTTGCGAACTCGAGAGCGGGCGGCGTTCATTGCGATATCTTCCTTGATTCGTCAATAGCTTTCCCTTCCCTCGTGGAGAAGGGGTTAAGAAAAAAAGAGAAATCTTTAGTAGCATGAACTCATTAAAGTGCTTTTACAGCTTCCAGTACCTCATTGACATGATTGTCGACTTTTACTTTGCGCCAAATTTGTCTAACTACACCTTTAGTATCAATGAGAAAAGTGCTACGTTCAATTCCTATGGCTTTACGTCCATACATATTCTTTTCAACTAAAACTTCAAAAAAATTGCATAATTTTTCATCTACATCAGCAATAAGCGTGAAATTAAAGTCGTGTTTTTTGGCAAATTTTTCGTGACAAGTTAGACTGTCACGCGAAACGCCAATGATTTGAGTATTAAGCTTTAAGAATTTTTTATACTGTTCGGCAAAGTTTTTGCCCTCTTGTGTGCACCCCGGCGTGTTGTCTTTGGGGTAAAAATAAATCACGATATTTTGACCTAGCAAATCTTGAAAATTTTTTAAGCTTGAGTCTGTTGATTCAAATGATAGAGAAGGTAGTGGCTTATTGAGCGCAACTTTTTTCATGTTTGTTAGTTTTCTTAGTTGTTACATGTTTTTAAAAGGCTCGATGACAGCATCAAGGTTCCTATCTTCACAATAAACCATAAAGCGTTCTCTGATGCTAGCAATATGTTGTTTGGCAGGAATATTGACAATAAATGTGATGCTGGTCATGACTGTATGATTTTTGGCGGCATAAGTTTCGCATTCCATGGTATCAACATAAATGTCCTGTTGCATAAAAAAGACAGCAAGATCATTCAGGATACCAGGTCGGTCCTGCGCAATAATTTGCACATGGTATGGTAGTGCTGCGGGAATACTCGTGCGCGGTAAAGTTCTTTTGGTCTGAATTGAAATGCCATATTGCTCGGCTAAAGGGGGTAAGGCTGCTTCAAGCTTTGCAACAGTGTTCCAGGTTCCGGAGAGATGTAGCAACAGAGAATACTCTTCTCCAACGCTAGTTAATTTACTTTCGATAATATTGCAGCCGCTTTGCTTACTGGTTTTGGTAAAGGCTTCTAATACGCCAATATCATGTTTACCTAGGGCAGTAATGACAAGATAATGTTGATTATTCACGTTCATAGATGGTCACCTACCCGATGGCACTGCTGATGATACACATTAAGTAATAAATCTGAGTTCCAAAGTTTACCACTAAATGAAACCGTATAAAGTGATATTCCTCTCAAAACTACCCAGGGAAAGAACATCTTGTCGCTTGTCATGAAAGCACCGGCGTGCTAGGTTTGCCGGTATCTAATTTAGAGGGGATTTGCCCATGTTTAAAGGAAGTTGTGTTGCGCTTGTTACGCCGATGAAAGGCCAAAACGAGGTAGATGAGAGCGCTTTAAAGGACTTGGTGGAGTGGCACATCCAACAAGGTACTCATGCGATTGTGGTTGCTGGCACAACTGGAGAATCTGCAACTTTAACCCCTGAAGAACAATATCGGGTAACGTCTTTAGTTTATCAGGTTGCTAGAAAACGGATCCCAATCATTGCTGGAACGGGTTCAAATTCAACCGCAACCACCATTAATCATACCCAGGCAGCAGAAGAAATAGGTGTAGATGCGTGCTTAATTGTTACACCTTATTATAATCGTCCGACTCAATATGGACTGGTTCAGCACTACAGCGCAGTGGCTAAAGCCACCAAAATGCCCATTTTGCTATATAATGTTCCTACTCGAACAGCATGTGATATGCAGCCTGAGACGGTTGCTACCTTAAGCAATATTCCTAATATTGTTGGTATTAAAGAGGCAACAGGTAATTTACAGCGTTTAACGGCACTCATTGAAAAGTGTAAACCGGGTTTCACTTTTTATAGTGGAGATGATCCCACCGCGCTGGAATTTATGCGTCTGGGGGGACATGGGGTTATCTCAATTACATCAAATGTAGCGCCAAACTTAATGCAACAAATGTGTCATTTTGCCGTGACAAAAGAATTTGATAAGGCCAAGGTATTGGATGATAAGCTACAACCTTTGCATCGCATGCTTATTGTTGAGCCCAATCCTATTCCCGTCAAATGGGCATTATATCAAACGGGTAAAATAGCAAATGAAATACGTTTGCCTTTAACAGAATTGTCGATTGAGCATCATGATAAAATGAAGCAAGCATTACAAATTGCAGGATTGTGAGGTGAAGGGTGAGTAAGAAAAATTATTTAAAATTAACCGCTTATTTATGTTTGATAGTGTTGAGTGGTTGTCAGCAAATGAATGATAAAAGATCTCAATATGTGAGAAATCGAAGCCAGGATTATCTTAAAAGCTCTGTGATTGCACCTTTACAAGTGCCAGAAGATCTTTCTTTGCCTGCAGCTTATGAGGTGTATCCTTTGCCAAAAGACATACCCGAATTGGGATCGCTTCAACCTGTTTCTTTGATCCCCCCTGGCTTTGGCAGCGAATTAAACTAGAATTTTTTGTAGTGTGAGGAGAAGTATTTTGGAAACTCAAAAATTGTTATATACCGGTAAAGCGAAATCCCTTTACACCACTGAACATCCTGATCAATTACTCTGCGTATTTCGTAATGATACCTCTGCGTTTGATGGACGAAAAATAGAGCAGCTCGAACGCAAGGGAATGGTGAATAACTACTTTAATGCGTTCATTATGCAGAAACTGGCAGAAAATGGTGTTCCTAATCATTTCGTCAAAATTGCAAAAGACGATGCCTCTATTGTAAAACGTTTGGACATGATCCCTGTTGAGTGTGTAGTGCGTAATTATGCAGCAGGGAGCCTTTGCCGCCGACTTGGGATTGAAGCAGGTTTGGAATTAACACCACCTACCTTTGAATTTTTCCTTAAAAATGATGAATTACATGATCCCATGGTGAATGATTCGCTCATCCTCACTTTTAAATGGGCTACGCAGCAAGATATCGATCAAATGAAAAAATATGCCTTTGCTGTTAACGAAGTATTGAAAAAGCTTTTCTTGGATGCAGGTCTATTACTTGTGGATTATAAGCTAGAGTTTGGTCGTCATGAGAGTGGTTTGCTACTGGGTGATGAGTTCTCTCCAGATGGTTGCCGTATTTGGGATGCCAAAACAAAGAAAGTATTGGATAAAGATCGCTTCCGTAAGGAAATGGGCGATGTGGTTGAAGGATATGAGGAAGTTGCTCAGCGCTTAGGGATTAAATTACCTCAGGTTGCTTGATCAATACCAAATCAGATAGAGCAGGCTTTAGCTTAAAGCTTGCTCTAAATCTTCTATTAAATCTTGCGGATCTTCGATCCCTACTGAAATTCTGACTAATGTATCTTCAATGCCAATCTTTTGTCGATGTGAGGCAGGTATAGCTGCATGCGTCATGGTGGCAGGATGTTCTATTAATGATTCAACTGCGCCTAATGACTCTGCTAAAGTAAATATCTGCAATCGTTGTAAAAATTGCAGCACATCTTCAGTATTACCATTGAGTACAACGCTTACCATTGCGCCATAATCACGCATTTGTTTCGTGACCAGTTCATGTTGGGGGTGATGAGATAAGCCAGGATAAATCACTTTTTTAACCCGAGGATGATGGCTTAAATATTCCGCAATAATTTTCGCATTGTCGCAATGAGCAGACATACGTACATGCAAGGTTTTTACTGAGCGTAATAATAAATAGCAATCCATCGGGCTTGGCACTGATCCGACGGCATTTTGCAAAAAGGATAATTTTTGGGCTAAAGCATCATCATTTAAAATAAGTGCCCCTCCTAAGATATCAGAATGTCCACCTATATATTTTGTTGTGGAATGGCAAACGATATCCGCGCCCAAATCTAAAGGGTTTTGTAGATAAGGTGTTGCAAAGGTATTATCAACGGCAAGTAATACCTCGGGAGCATGTTGTTTTCTTAGCTCATTGACATGTGCAATATCGATTATCTGTAATAAAGGATTAGAAGGTGTTTCTAACCAAATAAACCGTGTTTGTGCTGTTATTGCTTTGATAATTTGTTCAGGTTTAGTCATATCACACTGGGTAAATGTGATACCTAATTGTGAAAATACTTGCGAGAATAAGCGCATTGTCCCACCATAAACATCATTGCTTAGTACCACGTGGTAAGGACTGGGGAAGGCTTGCAGCAATGTACTTAAGGCCGCGCATCCTGAGGAAAAAGCTAAGCAATAGTTACCGCCTTCTAAAGCCGCAAGCGTGCTTTCAAGAATATCGCGCGTTGGGTTAGCTGTTCTGGAATATTCATATTTACTAATAGGCTCACCAGGCGCTTTTTGAGCATAAGTTGTAGACAGATAAATGGGGGGCATAACGGCACCTGTCACTTTATCGTAGTGAAAGCTACCGTGAATGGCTTTTGTGCCAAATTGAGGATCCAGTTTTAATGCTTTTTTATTCATAGGGAAATCCGTTTAATTTCATCCATTCATCATTGAGAAACTTACTGATATAGCGTGAACCGGAATCGGTAAGCAAGGTGATCACGGTCTTACCAGGGCCAATTTCTCTGGCAATTTCACAAGCAACATGTACTAAGGCGCCAGATGAACCGCCGCAAAATAGCCCTTCTTCTCGAACAAGTTTTCTTGCCATCGAAAAAGCTTGGGCATCGTTGGTCTGACGCATTTCATCTATAACAGAAAAATCCAATGCTTCGCAAAGGATGTCTTCACCAATACCTTCTACTTTGTACACTTGTGGTTCGACTAATTTTTTCGTGTAAAAATAATCATAATGCACGCTACCAATAGGATCTGCACCCACAATCTTTATTTTCGAGGTTTTTTCTTTAATAAAACGACCTACGCCAGAAATCGTGCCGCCTGTTCCTGTCCCTGCGACAAAGACATCGAATTTTCCTTCTGTTTGTCGCCAGATCTCTGGACCTGTGGAATGATAGTGAGCTGCGATATTATCTTGATTATGATATTGATTAACATAAAAGGCATTGGGTGTTTCTTTTGCAATTTGTTTTGCCTTTTGCACATAGTGTAAAGGTGAATCTCCTGGCACATCAGTCGGGGTAACGACAACTTCTGCCCCAAATGCTTTGAGCATATCAATTTTTTCTTTGCTCATCTTGTCGGGTAACGTAAAAATACAACGGTATCCTTTCACCGCGGCTATCATTGCTAATGCTAAGCCTGTATTCCCGGAGGTATTTTCAACAATGACGCCTTTAGGGCGAAGGAGCCCTTTTTTTTCTGCTTGATCAATGATATGAAATGCCATGCGATCTTTCACAGAGCCTGAGGGATTCATAAATTCGCATTTAACAAGCACAGTTGCCGCTTGGTCATTAATAACGTGGTTGAGCTTTACCAGTGGGGTTTGTCCAATGCACTGTAAAATAGTTGGTGCGTAAGCCATTTTGTGCTCACGAAAAAAGTGGGGCGTATCTTAAGGTATAGCAAAACTTGTACTTTAGAGCACAAGTTGTTGCTATATACAGTGGAGAAAATAAAAGATCTCTATGGACGAGTCTTTTTGCTTTCTGATTTTTTAGCTTCCATCGATTGCTGTTCTGGAAATACAGGCAAGTCCGTTTTAGGAGATATGGGCATGTCAGCCTCTTGCGAAGCAAGCAACCCCTTTACTGCCTTGGTTGTATCTGTAAAAGTAAAAAGAAGATTACATTGAGTCTCCTCAACATCTAGCTCGTCTGTCTCGCATCTGTCCCAGTTAATGGGGATTGGACGTCGTTTTGTCATAACAACGCTGGAAGAGCCCTCTTGTTTAGTTAAAGGAGAGCCAGGAAGAGAGTCAACTACAGGAGGTGTTACCTTGGTTGGGGTATTCACTGAATGCTGTGTGATTGCTGCAGAGATAATATTTTTCATTTTCAGCTGAGGATTGGCAGAGAATTTTGCCATAATGAATTTTCGCACAGGTAAAACATCTGTCAGACATACTCGAGCCATGGATAACATATTAAATTTAATTTTAGCTGAATGTTTAAAGTTGTCACCAGGCGCATCTTTAATAATCATCGTGATAGTTTTTAAAAGGCGAATATCTTCATAACCTGGCACCCACTCTGGGATAGCGCTGACATAAATCGCAGGTAAAGCATTTTTCTTCTGATAAAGTAATCGTTTAATAGCTGGGTTCACTAGTTCCATTGCAGCATTGGCAAAGCGTGTTCCTATCCCTAAATTTTTAACGCATTGTCCTTTATCACCGATCAAGTTGAAGGCTATTAAATGAGTATATTGACCGCTAGCATCGGGCGCATCAATCCCTGCTTTGCGCATAGCTTGAGTTGCTCCAATATCTCCCATCACTTTGTTTTGTGAAATTTTCCTTGGGTTTTCTCCATCACGTTTACGTTTACGTGATAAGGCCTCTACTTTTTTAATTTCTTCTTTAGTAATCTTAACATCGATAAGGCCATTCATATCGCCTTTTGGAATAGGCGATTTTTTGATCCAGTCTTTTGGTTGTGAAGGGAACGCAATCTCTTCACTAGATACTTTATCTTCAGGCAAGAAAAGTGTCATTGCACCATCATCGCATTCAATCAGCCGAGAAGGTAAAAATTTAGAGCCCTTAGGCGTTGTTGCATATCGTGCTAAAGGACCTTTTTCCGGAGTGGAAAATTGAAATTTTGTAGGTGTTAATAATACAGTTTTATGCTTTTTAGTCGGGGTGTGTAATTCATTATTTTCAAATTCGATCTCAAGTTCTGTTGAATTCGCAAAAATACCCCTTTTGGCAGGAGAGCTATCCGCATCCATTAATTTAATGAGATTTTCAGTGTGATGCGAATCAGGATTTATTTGACGTCGTTTTCTATCTTGCGAAGGATGATAAGATCTTTCATCTTTAGGTGTTTTTTTACGTACGCGTGGTTTCTTTGCTTTTGGTTCAGGCTTCTTAGGGGAAGCATCAGCTTTTTTGAACTTTTTTGCCGGGGATGTCTCTTTAGAATTTGTATCTTTAATTCTTGCCATTGTAATTACACTAATTTTATTGGTTGATTGATTATTCCCTCATTTCGTTTCCCTGACAAAACGCTTTATTATAAGGGACTAGGCGGCATATGCAAATACAAATGCCCCTATTCCCAAACAAACAGATACCTTTATTTCTGTAATATCGTTAGAGGATAAGTTGCAGCGATAGGAAGCTGACGGCCATGGCCAAATGCGCGGCGTTGCACGCGTACAATAGGAGGAGATTGTCTTCTTTTAAATTCAGCCCTATCCACCATCTGATGGATGCTACTAATTAGCTCATCAGGTAGTGCAGCTGTTTGTTGCTGATAGGTTTGGCGTTCGGCTTGCGGGAGGAGATCACCTTCTATGTATAGCTTTAAGATAGGATCTAGTATTTCGTATTCAGGCAGAGAATCGGCATCTTTTTGATTCGGCGCTAACTCTGCACTTGGCATTTTTTGAATAATAGTATTGGGGATCAACGAATCAGGGTGTAGCTGATTAAAGTAATTGGCAAGTTTATACACATCCGTTTTGTAGAGATCGCCAATCAGGTTAAATCCGCCTGTCATATCACCATAAATGGTTGTATAACCTACACTAAGTTCACTTTTGTTACCAGTAGAGAGTACTAATGCGCCTGTTTGATTAGAATATTCCATGAGAATACGCCCACGTAAACGTGCTTGGATATTCTGTGCCGTGATGGAAGAGGCGGCTTCACCAAAAGTATCAGAAAAACGTTTTAAGGCCAGTGAAAATTCTTCTTCAATAGAAATAGTGTATAACTTTACTTTAAAGTTTTCACAGAGGGCGATTGCATCTGTCACGCTCCCCGTCGAAGAGTATCGAGATGGCATTGCTAAACCAAATACCCGATCATGGCCAAGTGCTTTAACTGCTAATGCTAAAGTTAAAGCACTATCGATGCCGCCAGAAATGCCAATGACAACCGTACTGAAGCCACACTTAGCGACATAATCTTTCAGTCCAAGCAATGTTTGCTTGTAAAAAAGCGCAACATCATTGGGTTCTGAATAAGGTGCTAAACCTTGTATTGGTTTTATCGTTCCTTGATTTACTTCAACTACGCCCGTATCTTCTTCAAATTGTTTTAAGCTTCCTTGAATCTGGCCTGCTTTGTCGACAATGAAACTCGAACCGTCAAATACGATATCATCATTCCCACCTACTTGATTAGAGAACAAAAGAGGGGCGGCACATCGTTTAGCAATATGAGAGAAGTGGCGAGTCCTTTCTTGGTGCTTTCCAATATTGCTGGGTGAACCATTGATACAGATAATAAGATCAAGTTGTTGCTCTGCTAATGCATCGACAGGATCGCATGCATAAAGATAATTATCAAATCCTGCCCATCCATCTTCGCAAATCAGGAAACCGCAACGCAAATCTTGGAATTGATAAATACCAGGTGTGTGGCCTGGCGCAAAATGCCTTGCTTCATCGAATATGTTATAAACAGGGAGTAATCGTTTATGATAGGTAAATTCTATTTGTCCTTTGCTAATCAGACATAGACTATTGTAATAAGGTTGCCCTTTATCTTTATTTTCAGTGATAAGTCCAATCACAATACTGGTTTGTGTTTGTCGTGTGCATTCTTGAAGCTTTTTTAAGTAAATATTTTGAGTTTCCAAAAAGCCTTCTTGCAAAATAAGATCTCTGGGATGATAGCCAGAAAGACAAAGCTCAGAAAAAACAACCAGATCGGCTGCGCTTCCTTTGATAGCAGCTTCAATTTTATGAAAATTACCTTGAAAATCACCAATTTTGTAATTTAATTGGGCTAGCGCAATACGCATATTAATCTATCTCACAGGTGGAATACTTTTTTGATGTGGTTAAGATAGTTACTGTCTTCGCAAACAATCTTGCCAATGCTATCAGAGATTTTGATAACAGGAAGAGAATTCACATGAGTCATTTTAATAACAATATCCAACGATTCAAAGCCAACATCATTCGTTAAATTAGTGCCAATACCAAAATAAGGTTGGCATTTGTTTTTAAAATAATCATATATTTTAGCTGCTTTAGGCAGGGTTAGACTGTCACTAAAGATAAATGCTTTAGTAGAGGGATCTATTCCTAGCGATTTGTAATGTTTAATCGCTTTGTCTCCCCATGCAAAGGGATCTCCTGAATCTTGGCGTAATCCTGCATAACGTGTTGCCAGATCTGTATCAAATTCCTTTAGAAAGATATCCATTGTCAGCACGTCGGTTAAGGCAATACCCAAAGCGCCTTGATATTCTTGTAACCAAAGATTGAGAGCAAACTTCTGGCTACTTTCAAGTTCTGGCGCTAAAACTTGAAAGGCCTGCAAATATTCATGGGCCATCGTACCGATAGGATGGAGCTCAAGGGCTTGAGAAAAATGAATATTACTGGTTCCTACAAACTGCTGTGGCAGCATTTCTTTAAGGGAGAGCAATAATTCTTGTTGCCAATCTTTTGAGAATCGACGACGGGTACCAAAGTCTGAGAAATGTAATTTATCGTAATGATTATCTTTTAAGAAGCTGATTTTCTGATGCAAGCGTTGACGCCCCTCTTGCAAGTCAGCATTGGGAAAATTGTCACGGTAATATACCTCGCTAACAATGGCTAGAATAGGCACTTCGAATAAGATAGTTTCTAACCATGGGCCTTTTATACTTATGTCTAAATTTTTTTCTACAGTGATGTCAATGTGTTGCAGGTTTAATTGAAAATTTCGTAAATAATCAATGAAATCTCCTTTAAAAAAAGGCAAAGAAGCTAAATAAGAGAGCTCCTTCTCGCTAAGACGCAAGGCACATAAGTTGGCTGCTTCTTCTTGAATATGTTTCACATAAGGCGAGAGATCAATAGGTTTACGGCATTTGAAGCGATAAGCTACTTCAGTCTTAGGATAATGATGAAATACACATTGCATCATTGTAAACTTATATAAATCTGTGTCTAGAAGAGAGTTAATAATCGGGGTTTGCATGCACGGCCTCAAGGCTTATATTCAGAAGAATCAACAGCATCAGCGCAATAACCATATTTAGGCATGCTGAATACTCTTTTGATGCATCAACAATTGCTGACTTGATTCAATAATGATAGCGCCATGTTGTTGCATTTGCGTGATGGCAGCTTGAGTCGTTTGGGGATCTATGCCTCGGCAAGCAGCCAAATTAAGGATAGTTTCAAAGCCAGCGCGAAGCAGCTGCAAAACCGTATTTTTGACACAATAATCAGTTGCTAGCCCACCTACGATGACTGTTTTTACGCCTTTGTTGTGTAAGAACTCAATGATACCTGTACTTAGTCTTTCTTTTAAATCATGAAAGCAGGAACCATAGGGGTGCATGTCAGGCTCAATGCCTTTCCAGACGAAAAAATCATATTTTGCTGGATGCGGCAAACCTTGAATTGACTCAAATCCTTTCGTGCCTGGAATGCAATGTGCTGGCCAGCGCACATCGATATTATCGCCCTCAATGTTACTTAAAGCAGGAGCTTCACCTGTGGCAATCCAGATGGCGTGCGGAGGATGTGCTTCTTTAGAGCCTATTCTGTATCCAGCAAATTCGGCTTGATGATTAAGCTCATCTACAATTTCATTCCCATAAGGCACGGGCAGCTCATTTGGACACAATGGTGTGAAGCTATATTGTGCATCTACATCAATACTGGCTACTTGTGCTTTTGGACCAATTTTAATCATATACAGCAACTCACTTGACTTAGTGGCACACCCACACTAACATGATGGAATAAGCAGCTAACTTTGTCAATGAGGAAAACCACGTTATGCAACGTATTGGGGTACTTGGTGCCAGCTTTAATCCACCTACTATTGGACATCAGGATGTGATTAATCAAGCGCTCCCTTTTTTTGATGAAATTTTATTGGTGCCAAGTGTATCACACCCCTTTCGAAAAGTTTTAGCGCCAATACATCATCGATTAGAAATGTTAAAAATATTTATTGAAAATTGGCAAAAATCTATAGTCCCGATCAAAATAATGAATATTGAAGAAACAATGCAAAAATCACGTCAAGAGCCTGGACCTATTTATACTTATGACGTACTTTCTGCTTTAACGGAGCTTTATCAATCTTATCAAAAACCTTTTCAAATTCACTTTATTCTTGGGCCAGATATTTTCTCAACGGAAGTTTGGCATAAATTCCACCGTTACCGCGAAATTGAGGAAAAATGGCCGTTGTTTATTGCTAAGGAAAATATTCACGTTCATAGTTCTTTGGTCAGGGAAATATGCGTAAAGTACGCCAAAGAACCACTATTACGTCGAAATGAACTCATTCATTTGGTAGGAAAGCCAATGACTGATTACATTGAGTGGCATGGTTTATATAGGGAAGAGAACGCTCTTAAAGACATGGAAATAAGTAAATTTAATGCAGTATGAACAGCCTTTATTGACAATTGATTTAGTCGTCTTTGCGTTTCATCAAGAGGAATTATCGGTATTAGTTGTAAAACGTGATGCTTGTCCTTTTGAACACCATTGGGCTTTACCGCAAGGAGAAATTAATCCAACCATTGACGTAAGTTTAGAAGCAGCGGCAAAACGTCATTTAAAGCAATTGACTGGATATGAAGCACTTTACTTGGAACAGGTACAGACCTTAGGAAATCAACAGCGTGATCCCAGAGGATGGTCTGTTGCAATTGTTTATTATTGCTTAGCCGCGAGTAGCCAAGTCCTCAGTGGTAAATCGTTACAATGGATAAAAATTAACGATATTGTAGGAATGAAGCTCGCTTTTGATAATCACCAGGTGATTGATAGCTGTTTACAACGATTTCAAAATAAATCGCTTTATACCTCGCTTCCTCTCTTTTTGTTACCAGAAGAGTTTTCATTAACCGAACTGCAAAAAGCGTATGAATCCATTTTAGGTTTTAAAATGGAGAAAAAATCCTTTCGAAGACGTTTACTTGAAGCAGGTTTTTTGGAGAAAACTGGTAATATTCGCCGTGCTAAACATCGTCCTGCACAGTTGTATCGTCTTACCTCTTTGCAACCTTATTTTTTCCCCAGAATTATTGAAGGTGTGCGAGATAGTAAGAATGTAGAGTAAATTCTCTTATATCTTTTCTCCCATTCAATCAGTACTGCTGGTATTTTTTACTTAGAACTTGTTTCGCCTTTTGACGGTCCATATGTTAGATAAAAGTAGCTTGATACTTGCATATGCGCGAGGTAAAAAATGGGTAGAAAATTTTCAACTGATGCAGCACAAGATCAAGAGGAATTATCAGAAAATAAGGTGAGCCATGCTGTGGCTGAGCTCATTAGCATGACCAAAAAGATAAACGACACACGATTAAAAAAACAATGGATGAAGGTAAAAGAATTGTCGGATTTATCAAATAGATATCATCATGTTGATGATTATCGAGAAGAATTATTAAAACTTTGTAATCAGCTAAGTCTTTCAATTGATGGGGAAAATTGTTCTAAAAATAACATTTTTGAGATCTATAAAATCTACTCTTTGCTGGATATTTCTTTTAGAAAGCAAGCCGATCTTATCCAAATGAAACATGATGTTTATCGGTTGAAAGCAACAATCATACTAAATTTAAGATCGCATTAAGAAAATGAATGCCTCTGACCAATCAGAGGCAGATCATAGGGACAGGCTGCTAGGATATTCCAGAGGTGGCCGTTTCTTCTTCTTCACGTGCAAATACTAAGAGTTTTTGAATAGCAAAATTGGCAAAAAATAAACCAATGAGTGCTATCATTTTACTGGCATAGACATTGGCGCCCAAAAAGATGAGGCTAGAAATAAGTCCGTAGGAAAAAACAAGATTGACAAGACAAAGTAAAGTATACTTTAGTGCCTCAGGTAGAATTTTTTCCTTCGATCTGAAAACCAATTCTTTATTCAGCAAGAAATTGCAGCTACCAGAAAAAATTCTGGCTAAGGATTCACTGAATAAGATATGGCCGCATAACATAAAGGCTGCTGAAAAGGCGAAGAAATCGAGCAAGCCACTGACTATCGAAAAAATAAGAAAACGAAAGAAGACAAAATAAATTTTTAATGAGTCTATTAAAGGGTTAAAGTGAGAGCTTTTATTGGCATCTTTATACACGGTATGAATAGCGATCTCGTTTATTTTTATTTTTTGTTTAGACGCAGATATTAGCATATCTAATTCAAAATCATACCCTAGCGATCTTGTTTTAAGGAGTGATTTGAGAAATTCACGTGGGATCCCTCTAAGACCTGTTTGCGTATCTTGCAAGGACTGGCCAATAAGTAGCCGGAAAATCATTTTGGTAAGGTTGTTACCAAAGCGGCTGCGCCAGGGTACCCCTTCCTTAAAAGTACGAACACCCAATGTGAGAGCAAAAGGAAATTGTTTTAATTGCTCGCTGACTTGATGAATATCTTTAGCTAAATGTTGACCGTCAGCATCAGCCGTAACGACACCAGGACAATGACTATCATAATGTGTTAAAAAATGATTGAAGGCTGTCTTGAGTGCTTGGCCTTTTCCTAAGTTCACAGCATGATGCAAAACTTTGACAAAATCTAATTTTTCTAATTGCGTAAATATCGGTGAATAAAGAGGGCCTGAACCATCGTTAACAATAATAATGAGCTGCCCATAGACTTGAAGCTGTTCAATTAGCGATATTAAATTTTGATCAGGTTTGTAAGCTGGAATTATAATTATTGGCTGCATACAACAGGCTCACTTATTAATTCATCTACCGGAGCATCCAGAGAAATTTCCTGTTCTTTTTCGGGATAGGGAAAATGTGTCGGCAGAAGATAATGAAAAAGGTATTGGTTAAAATCATGGTTATGAACTATTTCTTGAAACGAAACGGTATCACTATATATCGTTCCGATAGGAATATGACGTCCTGTTCGTGTAACAATTTCGTCAAAATGCTCAAAAAATGGAAATTTTTTATTATCGTAGGTAAATGTAATATTTTTATCTTCTAATGCATCAGTAAAACTAAGCATAGTGAACAATTTACGGTCATCGCTATCGTTCTTCTCAACATGAAAAAGTGCCTGACCGTTGATAGTGGCATTTTTTAATTTCGCAAAAGCATTTTCACAATCCTGGCTTGAAGCAAAAAATAGATGGCCATCATGTGTCATATGCTGTTCAACCTGTGTCACAGGTATCTCTAATGCGTGTAACAGCTTGATGGGATCTTTTTGTCTATAGAGTACCCAGGGTGTTTCATGATTGGTGTTCATTTGCGATAAGCCATTATGGACAACGATGGCATCTTGAGGGAATCGCTTAAACAAATAAGCTAATATTTTATCAATGTACTGCAATCCAAATAAAATTTCAGGCGTGACACTTTTAGTGCCTTTTTTCCAATGATGGTGTTGCAAATGAGCAAGTGAATTAAGAAAAATAATGCTACATTGGGGCTGATATTTTTGCTTATATTCGGTAAAAAGCAGCGTTGAGATATAATCGAAATATGAAATAAAAACAAAGTGCTTTTTGCCATGGCGGATAATATTTTTTAATAAAGATAAGGTTTCTTTCATGATGCCAAGCGCAGCACCCGAGGCGAAAATAAATTTCAATAATTTTAAGCTTTTTCCGATGAGGGAAAACTTGTTTAAGCTTTGATAGTTTTTGGAAATATAGCGGGGCAAATCAAGCAGGTGATTAAGTTCGCTAGGGTGGGCACTTTCAGAGAAGGTCCATGGATCAGGGAGGAAAAAAGCTGTGTGCTTTGCACTTCTTTTTGCTCCATTCATTACCCCCCAAATGCCGGTTGTGATCCCATGACGACTTAGTGTCTCCCAGCATTGTTCAAACGCAAGATCAGGAACATCACCTAGGTGTTTGATTTGATGAGAATGAGAGGGAACTCCGGCATGAATTGATACCCATTGCACCCAGGGCTCTAAAAAACCGCTATTATATTTGTCCGGCATTTTGTAGTTTGCACGAGGCATCTTTAGCACTTTAGAAAGAAAAGGCAGATCATAAGTTTGTGTTGCGCTGGTAAGTAGCTCAACATTGAATTCGTTGAGCTCAAGAATGAGCACAGACTTTGACATACCGGACATCCTTTTTAGTTAGTCTTAAAACACTTTGTGCGATTTTTAGCGCTAATACTATAACGTGCAAATGGGATAAAAGTCCCGTATCATATTTATCCGCTCGAATGAAGGGAGTAAGCGTAAGCGAAGCCAAGCTTGCGAAGCAATCCCTTGCTCTGTTTTTTTGAGTGCAAGTGTTTGTGGAGAGGTGCCAGAGCGGCCGATTGGGGCGGTCTCGAAAACCGTTGTACCTTCGTCGGGTACGAGGGTCGACAAAATTGCGAGCGAAACGATACCGAAGGTATCAGCGAGAAATTTTGGACGCCGAAGGCGCCCGAAGGGAGAGTAAGCGTAGGCGAAGCCAAGCTTGCGAATCAATCCCTGCTGTTATTTGAGCAAAAGTGTTTGTGGAGAGGTGCCAGAGCGGCCGATTGGGGCGGTCTCGAAAACCGTTGTACCTTCGTCGGGTACGAGGGTCGACAAAATTGCGAGCGAAACGATACCGAAGGTATCAGCGAGAAATTTTGGACGCCGAAGGCGCCCGAAGGGAGAGTAAGCGTAGGCGAAGCCAAGCTTGCGAATCAATCCCTCCCTGTTATTTGAGCAAAAGTGTTTGTGGAGAGGTGCCAGAGCGGCCGATTGGGGCGGTCTCGAAAACCGTTGTACCTTCGCGGGTACCGAGGGTTCGAATCCCTCCCTCTCCGCCAATTTATAAGAGTATTTCGTTAGGAATACTCTTATAAGTTGATAGAAAAGTTAGGGATGAGGACCCGAGAAGAGGGTCGACAAAATTGCGAGCAAGTGATGCCAAAGGCATCAGCGAGTGATTTTGGACGCCGAAGGCGCCCGAAGGGTGAGCAGCGTAGGCGAAGCCAAGCTGCGAATCAATCCCTCCCTCTCCGCCAAATTATAAGAGTATTTCGTTGGAATACTCTTATAATTTCATAGAAGTCAGCGAATCAATCTCTCCTCTAAAAATCAAAAAACTTCCCTAATTAACTAATCCTGCCTTGTAATCATCATGATGCAACTTTATTCTTCTTAGTAATTGCTTCATATTCATTCCTGAATGATAAGCACATCACCAAGGGGAATAAAATTTATGGAAATCAAAAATATCGTGTTTGATGTGGGTAATGTGCTGGTTCGCTATGATCCTGCATCTATTGTTTCGCAAGCTTTTCCTTTACATAATGATAAAGCTAGCTTGGTACAATCTCTATTTAAAGAAAAAATTTGGTATGACTTAAATTTAGGATATATCACCGAAGAAGAAGCCATACAATCTTATCACAGGCAATTAGGGATAACGCTGGAAGACTTACAGAGCTTGCTTGTAACAGTGAAAAGCTCTCTCATCCCCATTCCCGGCACGATAGAATTGCTCAAAACGCTGCATCGTGCTGATTTTAATATTTATGCCTTAACTGACAATACGCATGGAATCATGGCCTATCTAAAAGAGAGATATGATTTTTGGCCTTTGCTAAAAGGAATTGTTGTGTCAGCTGAGATAGGACATTTGAAGCCTTCCAAAGAAATTTACCATCATTTGCTAACAACCTATCTTTTGAAACCACATGAAACTGTTTTTATTGACGATATTGCTCGCAATGTTGAGGGCGCAATCGCTTGTGGGATCCGGGCTATTCAATTTAGCAATATTGAACAATGCATCAGTGATTTAGAGAAAATGCGAATTAGGGTTGAAAGATGAATTTCAATTATACGATTTTATGGCAACATCCCTATTCATTGCTTGCATATTCTAGTCTTTCGCTTTGCATGATTCTTTTTTATTTTAACAAACATCCATTATTTAGGATCATTTTATTTACGTTAGTCATCTTCTTTGGTTGGTGGGCTGGACGTATTGAGTGGATAGCTATTCCTCTTATTGTGGTATTTGCTTGGGTATTTTATTGTGGCATGCAGGCTAAAACAAAGACATGGCGTATCTTAGCTTCGGTGGCAACACTCGTCATGGCGATTACCATTATGTTTGTGAATGTGCCTGGGATCCATAATTGGCAAGTCGTTTCCAAAATGTCATTGACGTCAGATGCTATCCCTTATTCCATGCGATTCACGTTTGATAAATCTCTAATAGGATTATTCTTTTTATGGTTTAGTCCGTACTCATTGGCTAACCAAGGGCAATGGAAAGGAGTTTTAAAAGTTGGCTTTTTAACAGGGATATTGGCAATCGGTATTTTAATACCGCTTTCTTATGCCTTGGGTTATGTTCGTTTTGAGCCAAAAATCACATCGTTCTTTTTTCTTTGGGCTATTCATAATTTATTATTCGTCAGCATCGCTGAAGAAGCATTATTTCGCGGTATGATTCAAAAACCGCTGATGCTGAAGTGGCAAAATGTAGCGTATGGACCCTGGGCTGCCTTGGTAATTACAGCACTTTTCTTTGGGGGGGCGCATTATGCAGGTGGTACGAAATATATACTGTTGGCAACTATTGCAGGCTTGCTTTATGGGTATGCGTTTATGCGAGCGAAAATGATTGAGGCAAGTATCTTGACACATTTTATGGTCAATAGTGTGCACTTTTTATTTTTCACTTATCCAGCGTTGAAGTCGGCGTTTTAACTTTGTGGATAAATATTTTTTAGCAAGCGTAGATTGGGCCGTAAGCCCAACAATCGAACTCTTCGTGATTGCTTCATGGGTGTTGGGCCTTACGGCCCAACCTACTTAAATTAGTGATGAAACCACTGGCCACAATATCATTCCCCACACCGCTGCAGCATTAATCAAACTTAATAATACCGCGGCACTGCCGATATCCTTTGCTTTTTTAGCTAAAGGATGGCGCTCTGAAGAAATGCGATCTATCGTTGCTTCGATGGCAGAATTGATTAACTCTACAATCAGTACCAAGATAAGGCTACTGATAAGTAGCGCTTTAGAAACTAGTGGTAGAGGAAGCAAGCATGCTATTGGTAAAAGCAATAAACTACAGATGATCTCGATGACAAAAGCAGGCTCCGATACAAAAGCAGCTTTGAGCCCCTCTAGTGAATAACCGAATGCTTTAATGAAGCGGAGCGTTTGTTGAGTGAGCAAATGCATTGTCATATTAAATCGTTATCTTCGTGGCCCTTGCGGTTTTCAATCGGCGGAAATATTTTAAGTGCTTTAATGCGGTTATCTTGCACTTGAACTACTTCAATTGGGATATTGCCACCAATGAGACAGCAGGTTCCCACTTCAGGAATTTCTTGCAGTTGTTCAATCACTAAGCCATTTATGGTTTTAGGACCAGAGGTGGGTAGCTTCCAGGCGCCATGACGATTAAATTCTCTAATGGTAGTACTGCCCTCTACTAGGTAGGAACCATCCTCTTGTTCAAGAATAGAGGTAAATGCAGTTGCCATATCAGTGGTAAAATCACCGACAATCTCTTCTAAGATATCTTCCAGTGTAATGAGGCCAATAATGTCACCATATTCGTCTACGACCATCGCAAATCGTTGTTTATTGCGTTGGAAGTTAATCATTTGTTTAGTCAAGGGAGTGCCTTGAGGAACGAAGAAGGCTTCATCTAATGATTCCATTAAATTTTCTTCATTGAATTCTTCTCTTGCCATTAAATGCAATACTTTTTTAGCGTGGATGACGCCTTTGATATTATTGAGATCTTGTTTATAGACCGGTAAAAAAGTATGTTGTGTATGGGTTAAATGCCCTAAAATAGCATCCCAATCGTTATCGAGATCTAATCCCACCACATCGTGGCGTGGGACCATGATGTCATCGACGGTGACTTTTTCTAAATCCAGAATACTCAGCAACATCTTTCGGTGTTTAGAGGGGATCCGTCCGGTTGTTTCATGCACGACGGTTCGTAATTCTTCATGTGTAATACCTTGGCTATCTATCTGCGACAAAGAGATCCCACATAGTTTTAATAATCCATTGGAGGCTGTATTGGTTATCCAGACAAGGGGATAGAGCAGCTTGAGAATATATTGCAAGATATATGAAGTCGGAAAAGCGACCTTTTCTGGATAAAGCGCCGCTAAGGTCTTAGGAAATACTTCAGCAAAGATGAGTAACACAATAGTAATGAGAATATCGGCAATAATAACGCCCCAACGTTCGCCAATAAGCTCTACACCCAATAGAGTAGCAATAGAAGAGGCTGTGATGGTGACAAAAGTATTTCCAAGTAAAATGACGCCCAGTAGACGATCTGGACGTTCTAATAATCTTTGCACGCGTTGCGCACTTTTGGATGTTTTTGCAAGATGTTTTAATCGATAGCGATTGATCGATAGGATCCCAGTCTCCGAGAGCGAAAAGAAGGTTAGTAACAGCGTTAAAAAGAAAAGCGCTAAGGATAATGACAGAATATGGGTATCTATCACCCGCGTGTCTCCTTAAAGTAGTAAAGCTTTGGTGCCAAAATAGGACAGAATGGCAAGTAATGTGCCGCTTAGTGTCCAACGAACTGCAGTAGGACCGCGCCAACCAAAAAAGTAACGGCCTAGAAGTAATAGGGTAAGAAGGATCCAGGCACATAATGCTAAAATGGACTTAGGTAAGAGATAAGATGCAGTCAAGCCCACTTGAAAAACGAAGCCACTCACGAGAGAAGCAGAAAGAAATAACATACCGCTCCAGATAATTAAGAAAAGTAATCCTTCCATGGTTTGTAAGGGGGGAAGGAACTGAAGGATAGGGGAGGGGCGATGATGTTTTAGTAAGAAGTTTTGTAATCCCAATAAAAGGGCTTGTAGACTCGCCAATGCTAGCAAGCTGATAGCAAAAAATGAAATTAAAATATGGGCAAGTACGCCTAATTGTGTTTTTGTATTGATGACCTCATGACCACCAAAATAGAGGGCAAAACCTAAAGAGATCGCACTCAAGGGGTAGGTTAACACACAGAGATTAGCAATGGGCGCGCGAATTGACATGATGAAAGTAAAAACGTTCATCAGCCATAAAGTAAAAGACAGCATAATTAACCAAGCCAAATTTTGGCCTTGTGGTGTTTCAATAAGTTTATAAAGAATCCACCCATGGCTGGTAATGGCTAAAAGTGAACCCGCACGATAACGCCAGCAAGAACAGGAAAGTTTGCCAAGTAGGTGAAGGCCTTGAGCCAGGGCTACACTGAGATAGGTTAGTAAAGTTAGAATGCCAAGATAGTTTAGGTTCATAAATGCTTGCTAGTTGCGACTTGAGAATCATCGCATAGCTTGTGCCGAGAAGAAATAGTATGCTTGCTATCCTTAATAATTGTGTTTCTTTTCCTTCGCCCACTTTGTGGGAGAAGGTGGCGCGAAGCGCCGGATGAGGGGCTTGATTTTTTGACCCTCACCCTAACCCTCTCCCGCAAAGCGGGAGAGGGACAAGAAATTTTAGAATTCTGAATTGATATGGGATTAATGAGCACATGCACTTTTATCCCTTGAAAGAATTGAAGGTGACAAATGTTTGAGAGTCTAACAGACCGTTTAAGTAGAACTTTCCGTAACGTAGTAGGACGAGGAAAGCTTTCCGACGAGAACATGAAAGAAACCTTACGTGAAGTAAGGGATGCTTTATTAGAAGCTGACGTCTCGTTAGATGTTGTGACTACCTTCATAGAGCAAATTCGTGAAGCTGCACTGGGTGTAGAGGTGGGTAAGAGCCTTACGCCTGCCCAGGCGCTAGTTAAAATCGTCAATGAGAAATTGATTGAGCTTATGGGCGAAACCTCAGCGGAGCTCAATTTAGCCACACAACCTCCAGCGGTCGTTTTGATGGCAGGTTTGCAGGGTTCAGGTAAAACGACGAGTACAGCAAAATTAGCTAAATTACTAAAAGAGCGGCATAAGAAGAAAGTCCTTCTTGCCAGTGCTGACGTTTATCGTCCTGCAGCAATTGAGCAGCTAAGAACATTGGCGAAAGAAGTGGATGTTCTTTTCTTTGATGATAAAGGCATAAAAGATCCTGTCATTATTGCCCAAGAGGCTTTAAGTGAAGGTAAAAAACAATTTGTTGATGTTGTGATTGTCGATACAGCCGGTAGATTGCATATCGACGAAACAATGATGGAGGAGATCAAACGGATCCATCACGCTGTGAAGCCCATTGAAACCTTATTTGTTGTCGATGGAATGATGGGACAAGATGCAGCGAAAACAGCGAAAGCGTTTGATGAAGCATTACCATTGACCGGCGTGGTCGTGACAAAATTAGATGGTGATGCGCGTGGCGGAGCCATTTTGTCTATACGCCAGGTGACTGGCGGTAAACCAATAAAATTCGTGGGGATGGGAGAGAAAATAGAGGCTCTAGAGCCTTTTTATCCCGATCGAATAGCCTCACGTATTCTAGGTATGGGCGATATTTTATCGCTGGTAGAAGAACTAGAACGTAAAGTTGATAAGCAAGAAGCAGATAGACTTGCTAAAAAGCTGAGTAAAGGCAAAGAATTTGATTTTGAAGATTTTAGAACGCAGTTATTGCAAATGAAGAATATGGGCGGCATTGCTAGCATGCTTGATAAGATGCCAGGCGTTTCTGCTTTGCCTGCCGAGGCAAAGGCTCGTGCGAATGATAAATCGCTTGATCAAATGTTAGCGATTATCAATTCTATGACTAAAAAGGAGCGTCGTCGCCCAATCCTTCTCCAGCAAGGTTCCCGTAAGCGTCGTGTGTCTCTGGGATCTGGGACATCCATCCAAGAAGTGAACAAAGTCTTAAAGCAGTTTACGCAAATGCAAAAGATGATGAAAAAGATCTCTAAGAAAGGCGGCTTAGCTCGGATGATGCGGGGAGTGAAGGGGATGCAGAACCTTATTCCTGGTAGCGGGATGGATCATTAAGGAGCAAGAGGGGCTCTCAGGCGCTTTCTTCGGTATATAGCATGCCCCTTATCCCATAAAGTGGGCTAAGGGGTTAAGAAAAGACCTTTAGTTCCCCATTTAATTAGCGTAGAATGGGCACCCTTTAATGCTCAGAGCATACTTTTATTAAGTAAAATTTCTGACATATGTTTCAGACTCTAACGAGAAAAAAGGAAAGAATATTATGGTGGTGATTCGTTTAGCTCGTGCGGGTGCTAAAAAACGCCCCTTCTACAACATTGTTGTTGCAGATCAACGCTATAAGCGAGATGGCCGTTTTATTGAACGAATTGGTTTCTTTAATCCTGTCGCTTCTGGCAAAGAAGAGTTAATTCGTCTGTCGCGTGAGCGCGTTGCACATTGGGTCGAGCGCGGTGCGCAATTATCAGGCCGTGTTGCTACTATCGTGAAGCAATGGGACGAAAAGAACCAAAACGCAGCGGCAGAGGCGTAATATCAAAATGGCCGGATGTGGTAGTGGTTGTGCACATGATCATTCTCATGATTCACGTGAAGTGGTTCTAGTGATAGTGGGTAAGATGGGCGCTCCGTTTGGTATAGAAGGGTGGCAGCATGTGCAATCCTTTACCAACCCGGTGAATAATATTTTGCAATATGAGCAATGGTACGTTCAGACGAAAGATGAGTGGTTACCACTCACGCTAGATGCTGGTCGTCCTCATGGACAGGGTATTGTTGTTAAGTTGCAAGGTATTGAGGATCCAGAAACAGCAGCATTGCTGACTAATGGCATGATTGCCGTTGAGCGCGCTGCTTTGGCCGAATTGCCTCAAAATGAATTTTATTGGACAGATTTAGAAGGTCTGGCTGTTGTTACTGAAGCAGGGGAATTTCTAGGGGAAATTCAATTCCTTTATGAAAATGCTGAAACCGATGTCATGGTTGTGAAAGACAACGAAAGAGAAAGACATATTCCCTTTGTGATGGAAGACACAGTACTGAAAGTAGACTTTGCTGCAAAGCAAGTGACCGTAGACTGGGATCCAGCGCTTTAACGATGTGGTGTGGGGTTGTTACCTTATTTCCGCAGTCGTTTAGTGCCATCCAAGATTATGGTATTACTGCACGAGCGATTAAAAATGGTTTATTAACGCTCAAAACTTGGGATCCCCGAGATTTTACGGTGGATAACTATGCTACGGTGGATGATAGGCCTTATGGAGGCGGCCCCGGCATGGTGATGATGGCACAGCCTCTTCGTGATGCGCTGGCCGCAGCCAAGCAAGCAGCACCTTCGCGACCACGTGTTGTTTATGTGACGCCAGCTGGAAAGCGTTTTGATCAACAAACAGCACGAAAATTGGCGATGAATTCAGAGCCCCTCATATTTATAGCCGGTCGTTACGAGGGGATTGATCATCGTGTCATTGAGCATGATGTAGATGAGCAGCTCTCGATTGGAGACTATGTCCTTTCTGGGGGAGAGTTAGCGGTGATGGTCATCGTTGACGCTTTGACACGTTGGTTGCCGGGTGCTTTAGGGCATAATCAATCAGCGGTTAATGATGCGTTTAGTGAAGAGAATCTAGGATTGTTGGATTGTCCTCATTATACTAGGCCAGCTTCTCTTGCTGGTGTTGATGTGCCACCTGTTTTATTAGGGGGCGATCATCAGCTGATCGCACGTTGGCGGAAAAAACAATCGTTGGGACAAACTTGGTTGCATAGGCCGGATATATTACAAAAACTAACATTAGACGAAACCTGCCAGAAATTATTGGCAGAATTTCAGAAAGAGATCGTTAAAGAGGAGCCATTATGAGTACCGTGATTCAAGAACTAGAGAGGGAATTTCTACGTAAAGATATTCCAGATTTTTCCCAAGGGGATAATGTTTGTGTCTGGGTAAAAGTAGTTGAAGGCACACGCGAACGGCTCCAGGCCTTTGAAGGCGTAGTTGTTGCGATTAAAAATCGTGGCGTAAATTCTTCTTTTACGGTTCGTAAAATTTCTCATGGTGAAGGCGTTGAGCGCGTATTCCAAACGCATAGCCCCGTGATTAACAATATTGAAGTGAAACGTCGTGGTAAAGTAAGACGTTCCAAGCTCTACTACTTGCGTGATTTGGCTGGACGTGCTGCGCGTATTAAAGAAGATTTGAGCAAAGCAAAAAATAATAATTCTCAGGAAAGCTAAGCTTTTCCTGTCAGGATCCTGTCTTCACCCCTCTCTTCTGAGAGGGGTTTCTTGCAAGAGCTAACCTATGTTCGATGCTATCATTGAAACCCCGATTGGGGATCTAGGCTTGCAGTTTCATCAAGCAAAACTGATAGCGGTTCAATTTCTTGAACAACAAGTCATTCCTATTCCCTTTGCAAGACAGCCTTTAGAAGTAAGAAAAATTACCAATAAAATTGAGGCTTTTTTTTCCTTCCCAGAAGATCTCACTCATTTACCTTATAAATTTTTTCGTGGCACAGCATTTCAAAAAAAAGTGTGGCAGGCTTTAAGAAAGATCCCTTTAGGAGAAACACTGACTTATGGCCAACTCGCAGAAAAGCTGAATACTTCCGCTAGAGCAATTGGGATGGCATGTCGAACAAATCCGTTACCCGTTGTTATTCCATGTCACCGAATCGTAGCGGCAACTCATTTAGGAGGATATTGCGGCCATATTGAGGGTGAAAAGTTGAGTATAAAGGAGTGGTTGCTCGCGCATGAACGGAGTTCATGCTAAATTGCCATAAATGGATAAGCTATCTTCATTTCCCGTTTTTCTTTAGAAATCCCAGGGGTTGTCATTGCGAGCATAGCGAAGCAATCCATTTTAGCTCCCTTGATGGATTACTTTGGCACACGTGCCTTCAAATATCGCCTATTTGATTAAGGATAAGATAATGCGCCGGCTACAATGTTATAGTATTTTTTTGTTTACTTTGCTTTCTTTTCAATTTGCTTTTGCTGCACCTTCAAAGGAAGCGCCTGATAAAATTCGTTCTGTGTTAAAGCAACAATTTCCAGACTTAGCTATTAATGACGTTAAGCCTAGTCCTGTAGATGGGTTATATCAAGTATTAGCCGGTGCAAATGTGCTCTATGTGACGGGCGATGCTCGCTATGCATTGTCAGGAGATATGATTGATTTGCAAGATGCGCAAAATAATTTAACCGAAGATCTGCGTAAGCAAGCGCGAGTAAATGGTTTAAAAGCATTAGGGCAAGAAAATATGATTATTTTCTCGCCAAAAAATCCTAAATATACCGTAACCGTTTTTACAGATGTAGATTGTGGTTATTGCCGTAAAATGCAATCAGAAATGAGTAAAATTAATGAGTTGGGTATTGCCATTCGATACCTTGCATTTCCACGCTCAGGACCTGATAGCCCTACCTTCAATAAAATGGTTTCGGTTTGGTGCGCTAAAGATAAAAAGCATGCCATGACAATAGCGCAATCTGATAAGCAAGTAACCCCTAATCTTTGCTCAGATAGTGATGTAATGAAGGAATTTCAATTTGGCCTTCAAATTGGTGTATCAGGGACACCTACTTTAATTTTTGAAGATGGAACAATGGTGCCAGGTTATTTACCACCTGAAAAACTTTTGGAAGTTGCAGAGCATCTTGCGAAAAAATCCGCTTAAGTCTCTCTCGCGAGCGTGTTCAAATACACGCTCGTGAATTCAATTCATTGAATTACCTATGTAATTATTCTTCGTTTTGGAACTAGGTGCCCAGCACTCTGATGAATTTCAATTCATTAAATTTAACTATTTAACCATTCGCCAGTTTGTAAACTATTTAATTCCTTCTATCAACATTCTGATTGCTATGCTTGATATTTGTTAGTCGACATATATCATGGCCTCTGTTTTTTCAAATTCATTTTTTTTGAGAGGTAAATTTATGTGGTTCAATTATAAAAAGGCGCTGGGTTATGTCACAGCAACTGCAGGTCTTACAGCGGTATGCGTAGCAACGGGGACCGGTGCGGTGACTCCTGCTGCTATCATTGCAACAGGCGTGGTTATTGCTGGCAGATTAGGTTTGGCTATTCTTGGGCATCAAGTCGGAAAAGCCTTATTTGGTTTTGGTAAAGATATCTATGAAGATCGTTTTGATCGTGACTACCGTGATAACGGATCTGAAGATGAATATGATCATGAAATCGATCATACTGCGCCCCTAAGCCAATCATTGTTAGCAAGCGTTCCTTTTGTTGGTCAGTATTTCCGTAAAGCTGATGAACAACTTTCTGCTGAAGAAATTGAACGGCTAGAGCGTCCTGATGACAAGTGGACAAAGGACTTTGTTGACACTGACGGTCAATATGATGAATTTCATTCTTATGCCGTACCTGTACGTAACAAAGTTTTAGGCTTTATTCCTTGGGGTACGAAAGAAGTTCAAGGCCAAGTTGTTATTCCTGAAGAAAACCGTTGGGCTAGAGAAGAAATCGATGCTGTTCCACATCATCGTACTCGTTCAGGTAAAGCTTTTGGAATTCATAATTAACAATCCATTTTTGTTAATTAATCGGTCAAAAAGCCAATCGCTTGCATAGGGTTGGCTTTTTTTGTTGTGCGTTGTATTGGCACTATGGGATATCTGGGACACCCACGTTAATCTTAGAAGATGGCGCTATTGTGTCTGGTTATTATCTCCTGACAAATTGCTCGAAGTGGCTAAGCATCTTGCTAAGCAGTCGTCCTAGTATTCATGCAAGTGCACTGCACTTTAGCGTGTGCTTGCATTCTTTTCTTTCCACTCTTTGAAATTCACTGATTTTTACCACTTAGCTGTTACCTTCTTCTTTCTATCCCTTACCTATTGGTATGCTCTTGATATTTGTTAGCTTGATTAATTAATATAGCTCTCTAATCGAGGATACAAAGAAATATCCTTATATGTTCATTATGTAGAGAGGTGAAATATGTGGTTCAATTATAAAAAAGCACTTGGTTATGCTGCAGCTACCGCTGGTCTAACAGCAGTTTGTGTAGCAACTGGCGCAGCTGTTGTAACGCCTGCTGCTATTATTGCGACAACGCTTGTTGTTGGTGGTGAATTAGCTGCTGCTGTTGGCTTATATAAGGGCGGAAAAGCTTTATTTGGTTTCGGTAAAGATATGTATGAAGAGCATGTTGACCGTGACTACCGTTTTACTGAAGAAGAAGATTCTGAAGATGAATATTCTGAAGATGAAAAAGTAGATAATAAATGGAAGAAAGATCTCGTTACCACTGATGGCCAATATGATGAATTCCACGATTATGGCTACACTACGCAGAAAACATTCTTAGGCTTCCCTTACGGAGCAAAAACTGAAGTTAGAGCTCAAGTACTTGTTCCCGAAGAAAATCGTTGGACACAAGAAGATCTTGATGCATGTCAAAAAGGGCATACACGCTCTGGCCGTCGTTTTAATCAATATCAATAATTAACAGATTTTTTGTTAAATTATTGAGTGAAAAGCCAACCGCTTGTATAGGGTTGGCTTTTTGTTTTGGGAAAACTGTCATTGCGAGGGCGCGAAAGTGCCGCGCAATCCAGTATTTGAATTGCTTCGCTAACGCTCGCAATGAACGCCACTTGAAGTGGGACTTTTTTTCTGTCGTTACGAGTGCGTGAAAGCAAGTGTGTCAATTCCGCTTTGGATTGCTTCTAATGTTTGTCATGAACGCTACTTGAAAGTGGTGCTCTTTATATAGAGGATCTTGGAACGCAAGACACAGGGCTGCCAAGTTTTTTCCTTATTAATATACAGCGGTATCTGATCTTTCTGTGAACGATTAATCATTCAAAAATAACTGATTTTATTAGGATTTTTTATCTTTACCGTTAAACCTCCTTTTTATCCCTTTTATCTCAAATGCAGTTTCTTTTCTTGATATAAGTTAACTAAGCAAATAATATCTGCACTAGTCAATTGAATGACGTTTTTCTCCCAATCCATTTATTATACGAGAGGTATATATGTTAAGTTTCGCTAAGAATTTGTTTAGTAAGAAAGAAGCTATGGTCTGTGGTGGCGTTACTGCTGTTGTTGTTGCAGCTGGTTTAGCAACCGGTACCGCACCAGTTGGTTTCGTACATACTGCTGTAACCACGCTTGTTGGCGCTGCTGAAGTGTTTGGTGTTTATGCTTTAGGTAAAGGTATGTACAAAGCTGGAAGACACGTTGTTGAGAAAGCTAAAGGCTACAGCTACTTAATCGATAAAGGGATTGATATGCTCGATAACCTTACCGATACAAATTATGTAGATACTAATGATCAAGACGAAGAATTCACCTACGACGCTCAAGATGCAATTACTCCTGCAGAAGTTAAAGGTCTTTCTTCTGATTTAAAAACCAGAAACTACACAAGCTACAACACCGAAACCGAAACCGTACGTCCTGAAGGTTTCAAAGGTAAGTTGAGTCATGTTCCTTTTGTTGGTTCATACTTCACAACAACAACTTCTCACGAAGTTGAAGCGAAAAAACAAGCTGTTGCGATGACCCAAAGAGAAATCAATGCTATCCCACAACGTACAACACGTTCTGGTAAGAAGTTTGGTTCTGATTTCTAATTAACGATAAGTTAATTAGTTGTACAAAAAAAGCCAATTCCAAAAGAATTGGCTTTTTTATTTTGGGCTACATATTGCTATAATTAGGACCTCCACCGCCTTCAGGTGGGATCCAGGTAATATTTTGCGTCGGATCTTTGATATCGCACGTTTTACAATGAATGCAATTTTGCGCATTAATTTGTAAACGCTTTTGATGATGTTCATCCTCAACAAATTCATAAACACCCGCTGGGCAATAGCGTTGTTCTGGACCTGCATATTGTTGCCAGTTGATTTTGATAGCAACGCTAGGATCTTTTAATACTAAATGCACTACTTGATTTTCTTCATGAAACACATTTGTTCTTGATACGGATGTCATTTTATCAAAGCTAATTTTTCCATCCGGTTTAGGGTAATTGATGGGCTGACAATTTTTAGCCAGTTTCAGCGCATTATGATCCGCATGATGAGAAAATGTCCAAGGTGCGCGACCACGAAATATATAAGTATCTAGCGCAGCATAGGTTAATCCTGCCCATAAGCCTGCACGAAAAGCTGGGCGAATATTGCGCGCAGTATAAAGCTCTTTTTTTATCCAACTCTTTTGAATTCTCTGCTGATAATGGCTAATTTCCTTTGTGGAAGGATCTATCTTTAGATTTTCAAAAACACTTTCTGCTGCCAGCATGCCGGATTTCATTGCTGTATGTGAGCCCTTAATTTTAGGTACGTTTAAAAATCCTGCACTACAGCCAATTAACATCCCACCCGGAAAGGTTAATTTGGGGATAGATTGCCAGCCGCCTTCATTGATAGCTCTTGCGCCATAACTGATACATTGTCCATCCGTTAACATCGAAGCAATATGGGGGTGATGTTTAAAACGCTGAAATTCTTGGTAAGGATCAAGATAAGGATTACTGTAGTCCAATCCCACAACAAACCCAATACTGAGTAAATTTTTTCCCCAATGATAAATAAAACTACCACCATAGGTTTGATTATCGAGTGGCCAACCAATAGTATGAGTAACTTTCCCTAATTGATGGTTTTCTGGTTTGATTTCCCAGATCTCTTTGATGCCTAAACCATAAGTTTGTATTTGCTTTGGCGCTCGCAATGCAAAGCGCTCAATCAGTTGTTTGCTAAGGGAGCCACGACAGCCTTCAGCAAAAAGAGTTTGTTTAGCAAAAATATGCATACCAGGTTGAAAATTTGCTTTAGGCTCGCCATTTTTATCTTTACCAAGCGATCCTGTTGCAACACCAATGACTTCATTTTTTTCGTTGAATAATATTTCTGCGGCTGGAAAACCAGGATAGATCTCAATTCCTAAATTTTCTGCTTGCTGACCTAACCACTGGCAAAGAAGTTCTAAGCTGATGATATAGTTACCATGATTTTTCATTTGCGGTGGTGTGGGTAAAGACCAAGCACGTTTTGTGGTTAACAACAAAAATTCATCCTGAGTTACTGCTGTTTCAATAGGCGCATTCAAGGTTCGCCAATCTGGTAATAATTCATTTAAGGCGCGTACTTCAAAGACAGCCCCTGAGATAATGTGGGCACCGACCGTGGCTCCCTTTTCTAATACACAGATCCGCGGCTCTTGGTTAGCTTCCCTGCAAAGTTGGGCGTAACGAATAGCGGCAGAAAGCCCTGCAGGCCCCGCGCCTACAATGACGAGATCGTAATGCATCGATTCTTGCGTCATAAACACTCCTTGCCAATTGGTTTTCTCATTATTATACCCAAAGCAGATGAATTTTCGGTTAGGCGCCAAGCAAATGAAGCCCCAGGAGCATACGCTTTGGTACGTGACTGGGGTGAGAGAGCGTAGGCAACAACGCCGAAAATTCATCTGAGAAGGGTATACCAGGGTATAAAGAAAGTGAAACTAAATGCTAGAATCGTTTAAAAGGGAGAGTCGCTGATGAAAGTATTGGTTCCTGTTAAACGTGTGGTTGATCCCTATGTCAAAATACGCGTACGCGCTGATGGCCACGGGGTGGAAACACAAAATGTTAAAATGACACTGAATCCTTTTGATGAGATTGCCTTGGAAGAAGCAATTCGTTGGAAAGAAGCAGGGTTTATAACTGAGATAGTAGCAATTTCAATTGGATCGCAGGCTGTCCAGGAATCATTGCGCGCCGCATTAGCATTAGGAGCAGATAATGCAATCCATGTCCTCACGGAGCAAGTTCATGAACCTTTAACAATTGCAAAATGCTTGCGTGTGATTGTTGAACAGCAACAAGCACAAGTTGTGATAATGGGCAAGCAAGCGATTGATGATGATTGCAATCAAACTGGCCAAATGTTGGCGGCCTTGCTGAATTGGCCGCAAGCGACTTTTGCTTCAAAAATTGTTTTTTCTGAAAACAAAAAAAGCCTTGAGGTAACAAGGGAAGTTGATGGTGGACTAGAAACCCTGTCCGTTATCTTGCCCTGTGTCATTACAACAGATTTACGTTTAAATGAACCGCGTTATGCCTCTTTACCTAATATCATGCAAGCAAAGCGTAAGCCTTTAACCAGCATAGAGATTGCTACGTTAGATGTCGATGTTTCGCCGCGATTAAAAGTGTTGGCGATAACACCCCCTGAGGCACGCAAACCCGGTAGAATGGTAAAAGATGTAACAGAATTAGTACATTGTTTAAAAGACGTTGAGAAGGTGATTTAGCTTTTCTTATTCACTCTTCCGTTTACGGGAGAATGTTAGGGTGAGGGTCTTAGTGACGAAAACCCTAACCCGCTGCTAAAAGCAGCACCTTCTCCCACAGGATGGGAGAGAGGAAGGATCAAAGACAAATATTAAAGGACGCAATCTATGACCAACGTACTAGTCATTGCTGAATACCATAACGGCATTCTTGCGCCTAGCACTAATGCAACCCTTAGCGCAGCACTTAAGATTGCACCAACAGCTGATATATTATTGGCTTGTGAAAAAGATACCCTTAGCAACGAATTAGCGAGATTAGAAGGAGTTAAAAAGGTTTGGGTGTTAGAACACGCCAGATTTTCGCATATTTTAGCGGAAGATCTTGCTCCCGTTATTGTTGAATTAGCCAAAAATTATACCCATATTTTGGCGGGCGCAACCACTTTTGGAAAAAACCTTTTGCCGCGGGTTGCTGCCACTTTAGATGTCACACAAATTTCTGATGTCTCTCAAATTGAATCCGAAGCTGTTTTTGTCAGGCCAATATATGCCGGCAATGCATTTGAAAAGGTGCAGAGCAATGAAAAAATAAAAGTACTGACTATACGCACGACAGCATTTGATAAAGCAAAGCAAGGAAGACAACAAGCAGAGATCTCCCCCTTATCTTATGTACTACATCCTTTTGAGCATGTTCAATTTAAAAAAGAGGAAGCGCCTGAATTAACAAGGCCCGAGCTTACTTCTGCTAAAGTCGTTGTTGCAGGAGGCAGAGCATTGAAAAGTGCTGAGAATTTTAAATTAATTGAAAAGCTGGCCGATAAATTGGGCGCTGCAGTGGGTGCTTCGCGCGCTGCAGTTGATGCAGGTTTTGTGCCAAATGATTTTCAAGTCGGTCAGACCGGAAAAATTGTTGCGCCGGATTTATATATTGCAATTGGGATCTCGGGTGCTATTCAGCATTTAGCAGGAATGAAAGATAGTAAGGTGATTGTCGCCATTAATAAAGATAGTGAAGCGCCTATTTTTCAAGTCGCTGATTATGGATTAGTAGGTGATTTATTTACTTTGTTGCCAGAGTTAGAGGCGGCATTAGCTACTAAATCCTAAATATGCTTGTGAATTGTAGCGTAAGCAGAACAATCCGGATCTAGATTATTTAGCTTACGCAATGACAAGATTTTAATAGCTAAAAGCACAGTTAACTATTGCGGCTTTCTTCTTTTTGAAATAGCAGTCGTTCTTTGCGTTTCATCTTGCACTTTTTCATAGTGGCTTCTGCCATTCGTTTTTACACGTTTAAAGCGAGGATGATTAATGGCATGCCCATTATTGTCATAGCCTGCAGCTCGATTGGTACGTAAACGCATTAAAAGAGGCTGATCCCAATTTTTTAATACATCTTTTCCTGATACCTCATTTTTACGGCGAGGACGTCTTTTTTTTGAGGCGCCAGGCGTATTATCGGTGTCCTGTTTAGGGAGATCAGTATTTAAATTGTTACTCTGAATGGTATTTTTTTCATCTTGTTGTTGATCTGCGGGTATTCCACTTTCATCCGTGTTCATTTCAGTGTCAAATGGCATTGCTGCAATGACACAATTGTCATCTTGAGATGCTAATTGCACTTCGTCGCAAGATGTAGGCGCTTTAGATGGTGTGCCTTTGTTTGAGTCTTGTACATCACTTTTTTCGTTGGCAACAAAAGTCCTTTCATGTGTGCCTGTTGTAGAAAATAAATTGCGCGGAATGACATCCCCATGACACGCAGGTTGGGTTGCATTTATTGCATTTATAAATGGTTTCAATAATGAGTTTAAGATCCCACCTTTCATAATGTTCTCCAAAGCTAGATGGATAATTTAATTGGAGATTATATATTAGTAAGAAACAAAACAAAAACGAAATTGAGAATGAAACAAGATAAATGGTAAAAAATAATGGCTAATTTGCAATATGACGTGAAAGAAATGGATTTTAATAATAAAGTTAAATAGCTAAGTTTATATTTTATTTATGAAATGCTTAATGTTTATATCTATACTTTTTTTCTTTAAATTTTACAGATTAATTGATACATTCTAATATTTTTTTCCTTATTTTTTTAAAATTAACAGGCCTGTTTTTTGTTCAGCTAATGAACCCTTTTCATCAAACCTGAGCGCCGGAATGTTCAGGCACAACAAAGTTAAATAACTTCAAAAATCGTAAATGATAAGTGTATGTACACACTACTAAATCATTTAGTTTATTCATAATTTCATGGATGGAATGTAAATGCATAAAAGAAAATATTTCACGAAGGCAGTTTTAACCTCTACGATTTTTGCTGTTATTCCGGTAATTGCAGAAGCAGGATTAGTTCCTATTCCATTGTCAGGATTAAATTCCGGTGTTTTGCCTGATCTGGGGCAAGGGTATGACTACGCGTTACCTGGACTGACTTTTACAATACTGGATGCTGATAATATTGGTAGTACATTTATTCCTTTACTCGGGCTGAATGCATCTGTTGATTCCCTTTTGCCTGTTAATAACAATGAAACACTTAATTTTGCTGGTGGCGCTACTGTTACAGCGACAATAGGTTCATCAACGCCTTTGGGAACTATTAACTTACAAACAGCGAATAAGACAGTAAATTTTCAGGGCAACGTAAGTGCTGGCGTCATCAATTTTGCCGCTAATGCTAAAGCAAATTTGTCTGATACGGTGATCATTACTGCAAATGTAGATAACACTTCTGGCACAGCAGGAGAAGGAACGCTTCAATTTCAAGGGGGAGGACAAGTCATTGGAAATGTTGGTAACACCAACTCTTTGCAATTGATTACCGTCAACTCAGCTGGAAGTATTCAAAAATCAGTAGAGCTCGACGGTGCAGTGATAAATGTAGTAACAATTCATATTAATGACGATGGAACAGGCAATTCGGCTAATGGCTCAACGCTTAAATTAAATAACGCCGCAATGACGCTAAGTGCCAATATTACAGCTAACACTAATAACGAAGATATTCTTGATATCACAAACGCTGCTACTTTGACAGGTGATATTGGAGCAAATGGACAGGGATTCAATCTTATTCGAGTGGGAGCACAAAATAATACAAGTGTGAATGGAAATATTTTTGCTACGTTGACACAATTTCAAGGGAATAACACTTTATCTATAGGAAATGGAAACATTATTACAGGTGCTGTTGATTCTACTCTTCCTGGAACAGGAATATTGCAATTTATTGGAAGCGGGCAAGTAACTGGAAACATTGGTAACAATAATGCCATTTCGACGTTGCAGGTAAATTCTTCTGGTGGAGTAGGCAAACAAGTTGAATTAGATGGCACAGTTATTAAAATTAATACCATCAATACTGTTGGTGATGGGGTAAATGCGAGCACTTTATTATTAAATAGTGCAGGAGTGATGGCATTAACGGGGAATATAGCGCCCAGTAATAGTAATAATCTTGATATTTTGAATATTGCGAATATAGGGAATACAACGCTTAGCGGTAATATAGGCACGTCGACCAAAGCTTTTAATCTTCTCAAAGTGGGTCAAAATAGTGACACAACGGTTAATGGCAATATTGTTGCGACCACGACACAGTTTCAAAGTAATAAAACATTATCGCTCTCAGATGGCAGTATAGTCACTGGTAATGTAGATACAATTGCCGGAGGCGCTGGGACTTTGCAGTTCCTAGGAGGCGGTCGCGTTAGTGGAAATATGGGTAATGCTAATCCGCTAGAATTGATTAGTTTAAATTCCTTAGGCGGGAATAAAGTAGTTGAATTTGATGGAGCAGTGATAAAAGCAAATGCGATTAACATTGTTGGCGATGGGGCCAATGCTACCACGTTATTATTAAATAGTGCTGGAGTAATGGCGCTAACAAGCGATATCACAACGCAAGCAAATCTTATCGATGTTTTGAATGTCGCTAATGCAGGTCTAACGACGATTATTGGCAATATAGGTGGAGTAGGGCATAGCTTCGGTTTGATTAAAGTGGGGCAAAATGCAAACACTTCCTTGAGCGGCAATATCTTTGCCACGTTAACGCAATTTCAAGGGAATAATGTTTTAGCAATAGGAGAGAGTAATACCATCACGGGCAATGTTGATACGGCCCTTGGTGGAACCGGAATTTTGCAATTTGATGGCAGTAGTCGTGTTACTGGCAATATTGGTAACACGAATGCACTCAATCTAATGATTTTAAATGAAAATGGCGGTATCAAAACAATAGAATTAGATGGCGCCGTGGTTAAAGCTAATAGTATTAATATCGTAGGTGATGGCTTAAATCCAACGACATTATTGCTAAATGCAAATGGTAATATGGCCTTAACAGGAAATATTACGACGCAGGGAAATTTAATTGATATTTTAAATATTGCCAATGTTGGAGACACCACCATGGTGGGTAATATTGGTGGTGTAGGACATGCATTTGATCTGATTAAATTAGGACAAAACGCAAATACAAAGATTACCGGAAACATCTTTTCTACTGAGATGCAATTTCAGGGAGATAAGATTTTAAGCTTAGATAACAATAGTAATCTTAGTGGTAGCGTAGATACAATAACTCCGAATACAGGCACCTTACAATTTTTAGGTAATAGTACAATAACCGGTAATGTAGGTAATCTTTCTTTAGCTGCAGTAAATTTATTAGGCGCTGGAGATATAGTTAATTTTCAAGGAAATATTACCGCAAAAGCAGTAAATTTTTCGGCGAACGCAACAGCAAAATTAAGTGATGGCAAAATTATTGATGGGAGCGTTGATGCCACGGGCCCTGGAATTGGTGCATTGCAGTTTTTGGGGGCAGGACAAGTCACAGGAAATATTGGTGACACCAATGCGATTTCAACCCTGCTTGTGAACGCTGGCGGTAATACAAGCAGAACAGTTGAACTTGATGGAAATATTGTCAAAATCAATACGATTAATACTGTTGGCAATGGAGTGAATACGACTACTTTATTATTAAATAGCGCAGGGGCGATGAGCTTAATCGGAAATATTTCCCCTAGTGTTAGTGATAACCTCGATATTTTGAATGTCGCGAATGTTGGAAGCACAACAATAACAGGAAATATTGGCGCACAATCAAAATCGTTTAATCTGGTGAAAATAGGTCAAAATAGCGACTCAACTGTGAGCGGAAATATTTTCGCCACGACGACACAATTTCAAGGCAATAAAATATTATCATTTAGCGATGGAAGTAGCGTTACTGGAGCAGTGGATACGACAGTAGGGGGAAATGGGACATTACAATTTCAAGGAGGAGGGCAGGTTAGTGGCAATATAGGCAACGCTGCTCCACTTGGATTGATTAGTTTGAATTCTCTAGGTGGTACTAAAACCATTGAACTAGATGGTACGGTGATAAAAGCAAATGCTATTAACATTGTTGGTGATGGAGCCAACCCTACCACCTTATTATTAAATAGCCCAGGTGCAATGGCATTAACAGGAGATATTACAACTCAGGGCAATTTCATCGATACGTTGAATGTAGTCAATGCTGGCGTAACCACGATTGTTGGTAATCTTGGCGGCATAGGGCATGGGTTCAATTTAATTCAAATTGGAGAAAATGCAGATATTAATATCACAGGAAATATTTTCGCCAAATTAACACAATTTCAAGGCAATCACGTTCTTACCTTGAGCCCAAACAGTAACATTTTTGGGGCGATAGATAGTAATGCTGTCAGTACAGGTACCTTACAATTTTTAGGTGATAGTACAGTAACAGGGGATATTGGTGATGCCTCTTTAGACGCAGTGAATTTATTGGGCGCAGGGAGCGTTGTTAATTTTGAAGGGGATGTCATTGCGAGTTCTGTCAATTTTATGGCTGATGCAACGGCTAATCTTAGCGATGGGAAAGTCATTACAGGACCTGTTACCACTTCATTAAATGATCAAGGAACATTAGTCTTTCTAGGCGCAACCAATGTTGTCTCGCCAATCGGCGGCCCAGAGACCTTGAAGCTTGTTTCCATGCAAGGTACGGGTGGGAAAATTGTTAACTTAAATAATAATATTTTTGCCACCAATACGAGTGTGAATAATGGCGGAACATTATTTGTAAATGGATCACAAACTGTTAATGGAAATTTGTCTGTTATTAATAATTCTGTCTTAAGCTTAACTACAAACGCAAATCCGCTTACGGTAACAGGAAACTTTGATTTAGGCACGGGTACTTCATTTGCATTAAATATGGGAAATTTGCTTGCGGCGGGTTCTGTTAATGCTTTGGGTATTGCAACTGTAGATGCAGGATCGAAAGTGGTGATTACCAATCCGCCTGTTAATATTCCTGGCGGGAAAGCCGTGATTACTATTGTCACCGATGGTTTAGGAGCAGGTGCAAACTTGCATGTGATCCCGGTTACCTCAAATAATTTATTCACTAAATTCGCTACTGAGGTAAATGGTAATTTGTTACAACTTGTTATTACGACAAATGATTCATCTGGATTGCAATCTAATAGTAATAATAATGGAAACACCGGGATTATTAATACAGTGAATGCACTGATTGGGATGGATCTTTGTGGCACATTAGAGAAAATCATAAATCAATTAGGCTCTTTCTCTGATGAACAGTCACTGCTTGAAGCGCTTAAAGACTTATCTCCAATTGTAGATGGTGCAGTCCTCTTTGAAAGTTTTGAGGCGCAACGCCAAGCATTTGATATCGTAGAAGAGCGTGCAATGAAAGTACATTATTGTAAGGAGCATCCCAAACATTATGTTTGCAAAAGACCACGTAGTGGACTATCAGCAGGTGATTGGGAATACACTGATGATGGTTCATGGGTAAAATTGTTTGCTTATGCTGCAGATCAAGGAAATCGACAGGATATTGATGGCTATAAGGATAGTATGGGCGGAATTGCCTTTGGGGCAGACACCATGTTTGGCGACGTAGCATTAGTGGGTGTGGCATTTAGCTGGTCAAGCTTAGATATTCATCATAAAGGTCTTGATGCAAAAACGAATGCTAACAGCTATCAAGAAACCCTATATGGTAATTATGAGTTTGATAGTCCTTGGTTTTTAAACTGGGCTGCTGGAATAGCTTATAACAGTTACAACATAGATAGTACTATTATGTTCGGTGATCTCGTCCTTGCTCCCGCAGCAAAGTTTCATGGTTGGCAAACAGGAGCAAAGGTAGAGATAGGTTATGATATTGAAAATATCTTTATTCGCACTATTCCATTAGCTTCGCTTTATTATTCACATTTGGATCTGAGCGAATATACGCAAAGGGGTATAGATACCGCAGATCAGCAGGTGAATGAGTCAAATAAGAGTATGTTATTGGCAGGCGTCGGCGTGAAATTTGCTTATGATTATACTTATGACAATATTTTGTATCAGCCTGAAGCGCATATGATGACTTTTTATGATTTTGTGGGTGACCAAATGGAAGTAACCTCACAGTTTGTTGGCGCTGGGCCCAATTTCCTCACCGTTGGTTTTAAGCCAGCGCGTGGGATCTTTAATTTAGGCGGTAGCATGAATGTTTTTGTCGATACAGGCTTTATTTTTAGTCTCCAAGTAGATTGGAATGCTAAAGAAGACTATAACGCGTTTGCAGGAAATATTAAGTTAAGATATGAATGGTGATCTACTTTCCCGCATCTAATGATGCGGGAAAGAAAGAGTGTAACTTATTTTGTCAATAACAACCAATGACCAATACTGTAAATCAAGCCTGAAAGGAAAAATGTAATTGGCAGCGTGAGGATCCACGAGCACACAATGTTTCCGATGATTTTAGGCTTTAATGCAGACAAACGTTGCGCTGAACCTACGCCCATGATGGAAGTGGTAATTGTATGCGTCGTGGAGATGGGGATCCCAAAATGTGCGGTGAGAAATAAAATGGTACCGCCAGTGGCTTCTGCTGCAAACCCTTGAATAGGCTTCACTTTTACCATTTTGGAGCCCACCGTTCTAATGATTTTCCATCCACCCGCAACGGTACCAAGTCCCATCGCCACAGCACATGCCACAATAATCCAATCTGATACATGGAATGGCGTTTGGTAATACGTTGCTACAGCAAGTGCAATGATACCCATTGTTTTTTGTGCATCGTTGGCGCCATGGGTAATAGCTAAATAACCACAAGAAACAATTTGTGCTTTGCCAAAAATAGCATTAATTTTGGGTAGAGCGACTTTGTGGAATAACCAATAGAGTGCCACCATCACAAAATATCCCCCAACAAACCCCATAATGGGAGAGGTGAACATAGGGATAATCACTTTGTAGGTGATAATGTTCCAATGCAGATTTCCGCTACCGGTTGCAAAAGCGGTTGCCCCCATAAGTGAACCCATCAGTGCGTGAGAAGAACTAGAAGGTAAACCTTTGAACCAGGTTAACAAGTTCCAGACAATAGCGCTTAAAAGAGCTGCTAATAAAACTTCTGAAGTGACAACTTGTGTGTTGACTAAGCCTTCTCCTACGGTTGCAGCAACTTGAGTACCGATAAGAGCGCCGATAAAGTTAAGTATGGCGCCATAAACAACAGCAACACGAGGAGATAACACTTTGGTAGAGACAATAGTTGCGATAGCATTAGCTGCATCGTGAAAGCCATTGATATAGTCAAAGACTAAGGCTAGTACAATAACAGCGACAAAAAGCAAAAATGCCAGTTCCATATTTTATCTTTTTCCGAATGAAATTAAGAGTGCTTCAAAACGACTTCTAAAATGACATTAGCGACATCGCGATGTCTGTCAACAATACTTTCCATCAGAGCGTACATTTCTTTGCGAATAAGTATTTGTTTAAAATCATTTTCGTAATGATATAAATCAATGGTTAACTGATTTAAAAGCTGATCTGTATTGGCTTCTATGTTATGGATGAGAGCACACTTGTCGTGTACAGGCTTTGTGTCTTTAAGCTTTTTAAGGTTTTTAACCATATCATGCACAACATCGGAAGCTTCTACCATGTTACTGGTTAATTTAAAGAAATCGTTTTGAAAAGGACGAAGTTGAAAAGCAATGAGACGCTCTTGTGCTTTTTCGCAGTATTTAAGAATTTTATATAAACCGCGGGATAAGCGGTGAATATCCTCATGATCAAAAGGGGTGATCAAGGTTCTTGAAAGCTTTTCGGTAATTTCGTAGGTGACTTCTTTTGCTTTATGCTTTGCGTTCTCGATATCACGCGCTAATTTATAGGCGTTATCTCTGTCCTCTTCTATTGTGAGATCTTTGAGTAAATGAACAGAAGTGTTGGATAACTCGCTTGTTAGTGAAAGCAGTTCAAAGAACTTAGTATCTTGGGGAAGCAAGTTAATGCCAAAAACCATAAAGCTAACTCTCCAAATATCTGGTATCGCGAATTTGGATGAAGTATGTCTTTAACGGGGTTCAGATACAAGCTTTTATACTCAGATCTACATGCTTTTAGACGTTGTTACCTTCAGGTTCTCGCATCTTCATCTGCTTATGCGTCTCCCAGGCCATCTTTTGGTGCTTGGATGATTGAGAGGATATCATCCTTACCATCGCTCAGCGGGAGGGAGTCCCTCGAGATATTCTTTAATCCTAAGCTGAGTGCTTTCTGTGATATCTGCCGGTAAATCTTGGACGTGAAACCATTGGGCTTTGGCTATTTCGCTGCAAAGCTTGGCTTTAGCCATACTCATAAAATCTTTCACAATATAAAGCATGGGGTAGTCACTAGCTCCCATGATTTGGTGAGTATAAATGGCAAAAAGATGTGGCTCACCTTGCACTGCAATACCTGTTTCTTCACGTATTTCGCGAATAATGGCTGTTTTAGGCGTTTCACCTGGTTCAACGCCCCCCCCTGGTAAATGCCAGCCAGACATATAAGTATGCTTAACCAGCAATATTTCACTCTTATCGTTGATGATCATCGCCTTCACGCCAACGGTTGCCATATTGAGCCAACATTGTAGTTTGCGTCTAACAAAAGTCAGTATTTTATAGAGTGAATGGATCATGCGTTTGTCCTTGTGTTTTTAGCGAGCATAAACGATATGCTGGAGAAGGTACACTTTTAGAATGATGCATTTGTGGATCTGGAAATCGCATATATAAAATTGAAAATAATGATCATAGAAAACGATCTCATAAATATGTTGAGCGATCAGCACAGATAAAGCGTGAAATTCAACTATTAGGGATGGAACTTTGTTTTAGCTACCCTTGCCTAAATGAAGTAAATATAAGAAAAATTATGCAAATTTAACGCTGACCTATGGTGAAAGAGGGTTAGATTTGCTGAATGAAAAGTACTTATAATAAAACATTACTAGCGCAATGCACTAAAAATTTGCAAAGAGTGCAGCACATATTAAGGAGTCATTATGGCAACCGGTGGCAGCAATAAACCCCCAGGACCAGGTGAAGAGCAACCTGAAAGTCAGATGGGCTCTTCTATTCAACCTACAAATTTTGCGACAGATAGCGATCCAGCCACCCAGACTGTAAAAGGTGGCAAGAATATAGGTGCGGTCGGTGAAAATTTGGAAGCGGCTTCCAAAGGAGATAAAGCGGCTAACGATAAAGTCGGCAAAAATACAGGTGAAGGTGTCGGTCGAGTAATCGGTGGTGTTGCTGGACGTAATGGTATGACTTCAGAATTGGGCGGTCAAATTGGAGGAACGGTTGGTGACGTTGCGAATAAAACAGGCGTCACGGAGCAAGTGACGAAAGGGATAGGCCAAATCGAAGAAAAAACCGGCATTCCAATCACCAAAGTCGCTGGTGTTGCCGGAAAAGCAGTAACACAAGTTTCAGAAGTAGCTGGTACTGTCACAGATATCAAAAAAGGCTTTTCTGCCAAGGGTGGTGCACAAGGTGGTTTAGCACAAGGCATGCAAGGAATGGGGCAGGATAAGTCTAATCCTACAGAAGGTTTGACGAGTATGACTCAGGGAATGGGACAGGGTAAGCCTAATCCTACAGAAGGTTTGACGAGTATGACTCAGGGAATGGGACAGGGTAAGCCTAATCCTACAGAAGGTTTGACGAGTATGACTCAGGGAATGGGACAGGATAAGTCTAATCCTGCAGAAGGTCTGACGAGTATGACTCAGGGAATGGGGCAGGGTAAGTCTAATCCTGCAGAAGGTCTGACGAGTATGACTCAGGGAATGGGACAGGGTAAGTCTAATCCTGCCGATACAGCTACAGAAAGTTTAGGCACAAAAAGTGGCTCGCCAATCAATGCAGTTAGTCCAGATAAAATGATGGAGGGAGGACCCAGTAGTAAATTAACTGATGCGCTAGGAGGGGCTTCTTCTGGTGGAAAAGATGATAAAAAGGAAAGTGACAATCCTGGTGAAAACTTAATGCAACAGCTATCAACCATCATGAATACCTTAAACGAAGGAGTGAAAATGCTTTCTAAAGGAATGGAAAGTTTGTCTAGTGGCATTGGAATGGGTAATGAAAATAAACAAAATGGTCCTTCTATGCCCTCTCCGAAATTCGGAGGCGAAGAAAATAAACAAGGTGGTGCTGCAATCGTACCCAAAATGGATACCATTGCTAAAGATAATCCCATGGAAAATAAAAATAGTTTCAAAGGTATTGGTAATATACCTAATCCAATGGATGGTGGAAAACCTGCACCAAAATCACAAGAACCTGAACAGGATAAAAAGACAAAATTGAGATAAACTAGCTGTTCATGGCATCTGGTTGCTTTTCAGGTAATGCGTTTATAAAAGCAGGTAATTTCAGACAATTTTCATTGATTCGCGAAATGACTGGAAAATCTTCTATCTTCACTTTAAATCTTTGCGCATTATACATTTGTGGCACTAAACAAATATCTGCCAGTGTTGGTTGTTCACCAAAACAAAAAGAAGTCGTTTTATCATTTCTTTTCAGGACTTTTTCTACTGCACTAAATCCTTCTCTTATCCAATGATGATACCATTGATTTTTCAGCTCTTCGCTTAAATGGAGATCATGCTTAAGATATTTAAGCACGCGCAGATTGTTTAAGGGGTGTATATCACAAGCAATCATATTGGCAAGAGAGCGCACATGCGCACGCTCTACTTTATTTTCAGGTAATAATGCTATTTGAGGATAGTTTTCTTCAAGGTACTCGATAATAGCCATTGATTGTGTGAGCGTAATATTATTTGCTTCATCAAACAAGGTAGGGACCAGTTTTTGTGGATTCACTAAGGCATATTTTGCAGTTAATTGCTGTCCGCCTTCCTTGAGTAGATCGACAAAAACTTGCTCATAAGGAAGCTGCTTGAGATTGAGCGCAATACGTACACGAAAGCAGGCGCTAGAGCGACAGTAATCATAGAGTTTAAACATACCTATTTCCCTTCATATTTCATGACGGTTTGATCAATTGCGCCAAAAATACTTTGTTGTGAATGATCAAGCATTTGAATACGAATGTTATCACCAAATTTCATAAATTCTGTAGCGGGCTTTCCTTGTTCAATCGTTTCTAGCATGCGCTTTTCTACAATGCAAGAAGAGCCCTTAGAACGATCAACGTTGGAAACTGTGCCTGAGCCAATAATCGTACCAGCGGCAAGCGGTCTGGTTTTGGCAGCATGAGCAACCAGCTGGGGAAAACCAAAGGTCATATCCTCTCCAGCATTAGGTTCACCAAATAATTTGCCGTTAAAATGGCTAATTAGCGGCAAGTGGACTTTTTGACCATCCCAAGCCTTGCCTAATTCATCAGGTGTCACCGCTACAGGGCTATAACTGCTAGAGGGTTTACAATTAAAAAAGCCAAATCCTTTTTCTAGCTCAGCTTTGGCCAGATTACGTAAAGAAACATCATTCACTAACATGAATAAAATAATATGATTTCGTGCAGCTTCAGGTGAGATCCCCATAGGCACATCATTGGTGATGACTGCGACTTCCGCTTCAAAATCAATTCCCCAGGCTTCATCAGCCAATACAATAGGATCGCGTGGTCCTAAAAAACTGTCTGAACCCCCTTGATACATGAGTGGATCGGTCCAAAAAGATTCAGGCATTTCAACGCCCCGTGATTTACGCACCAGTTGGACATGGTTGACATAAGCACTTGCATCAGCCCATTGATAAGCCCGTGGGAGAGGGGAAGTGACTTTAACAGGATCGAATTCAAAACTTTCCTTGACTTTGCCCTCATTCAGTTCTTGATAAACTACTTGCAAGGGCTTTTCACACTTGGCCCAGTTATCAAGAGCTTGTTGTAGTGTTTGTGCAATATCAGGGACTTTGGTTGCCAATTTAAGATTTTGCGAAACCACAATTAATTGCCCATCTCTTTGCGGCGTTTTTAATGTCGCTAGTTTCATTACAGCACTCCTCGTCGCATTTGATCTCTTTCAATAGCCTCAAATAAGGCTTTAAAATTTCCTTCGCCAAAACCTTGATTGCCTTTGCGCTGAATAATTTCAAAGAAAATGGGGCCAATGACATTTTCAGTGAAAATTTGTAATAAAATATTTTCTTTGTTGCCAGTCACTGTGCCATCGATAAGGATTTGATCTTTTTGCATGCGCGCGAGATCTTCTTGATGACCTTTTACGCGCTCAGATACCATTTCATAATAGGTATCTGGTGTGGAAAGAAATTTTAATCCTTTGGCATTTAATTTCTCGATTGAGTCATAAATATCGTTGGTTGTTAAAGCAATGTGCTGGATCCCTTCACCTTTATATTCTTTCAAATATTCTTCAATTTGAGATTTATCATCTTTGGATTCATTCAGTGGGATTTTAATTTTGCCGCAGGGACTAGAAAGTGCATAGCTGATAAGACCAGTTTTTTTTCCTTCAATATCAAAATAGCGGATCTCAAAGAAATTAAAAATATTTTTATAAAAATCAGCCCATTTATTCATTTGGCCTTGATAGACATTATGGGTAAGATGATCTATCACATCTAACCCTTCACCTTGAGGGTGCTGTGATGTGCCTGGAATAGGGATAAAATCGACATCATAAATACTGTCATGGTGATAACGATCGACAAAATACAATAAGCTACCGCCTATACCATAAATAGCAGGGATCTGTAGCTCATCTTTACCAATTTTGCCTTCAAGGTATGGTTTGGCGCCTAAGGAAACAGCTCGCTCAAAGGCTTTTTTAGCATCTTTGACTCGAAAAGCCATTGCACATGCGCAAGGACCATGCGATTGCATAAATTGTGTAGCATGGCTGCTGGGTTCTTCGTTAATAATAAAATTGATATGACCTTGGCGAAATAAAGTGACTTTTTTCGAGCGATGCTTTGCAATAGGCGTAAAACCCATCGATTGAAAAAATAGCGCTAATTTTTCTGGTTCTGGGCTGGCAAATTCAACAAATTCAAAACCATCCAATCCCATCGGGTTATCATGTTCACTCACTTGTGTTTTTGAAGCTGCCATTGTCATAAGAATTATCCTTTTCATTCTAATAGTCTTCGCACGTGTGTTTTCGGCGTTGTTGTAACGGCTTTCTCACAAAGTCATGTACTCTGTATACACTGTTTTTGCTCAAAAGCTTGACGCCTAGCCGAAAATTCACACGCTATGACTATTTTAACTAACTAATCTTCATTATTTCGCCACTTCATACCCTAGAACAAAGTTGCTTGTGTGCCAAGAGCGAAACAAATAAAGTCTATAAATGATACGAGACAGGATTCCCTATATCTGCTGATTTTGTTACTTTACAAAGCATTTTCTTTTTTAATTTGTAGTTAGCAAAAGGAGATCTCCATTTGGCTGGAGCACCTATCAATAAAATCTTTGGCGGCGCGTTATTAGTTGCAGGCACCTGTATTGGCGCTGGTATGTTGGCTTTGCCTGTTGCCACTGCAGCGGCTGGATTTGGTCCATCATTTTTCGCTTTTGTTTTTTGTTGGCTCATGATGATACTGAGCGCTTTTTTGATGTTAGAAGTCTCATTATGGTACCCGATTGATACCAACCTCATCACAATGGCCAAATCCACTTTAGGTCGACCAGGAGAGATCATTGCTTGGTGTGCTTATGTATTATTTCTATATGCGCTTATGACTGCCTACACAGCAGGTGCTGCAGGGATCATTGCAAATGCATTAGCCAAAATAGGGATAAATGAGTCTTGGGGGATCTGGATAGTTGTTGCTATCTTCGCCACGATTGTTTATTTCGGTGCGCAATGGGTCGATTGGGCAAACCGTATCATGATGATGGGATTGATCGGGGCTTATATTTTATTGACAATCAATATTATTCCTAACGTTTCCAAGGAAATGTTAGGCGGAGGAAACGCCAAATATTTATGGACAACCGCTCCTTTGCTAGTAACCTCATTTGGTTTTCATTTGCTTATCCCCACCTTAAAAAATTATCTTTCCAGTGATGTCAAAGCATTACGCTGGTCAATTTTATTGGGAAGCTTATTGCCTTTAATCGTATATTTAATTTGGGAAGTGTTAATTATTGGCGTGATCCCAGTAAAGGGAGAAAGCGGTCTGGTTGCTATTTTGCATGCAGAACATTTTACTGGGAAACAGGCAGTGATTGAACTCACACAATTATTAAATGATATTCTTAAAAATGAGCATGTTACATTGTTTGCAAGAATATTTGGGCTTTGCGCACTTTTAACCTCTTTTATAGGTGTTTCATTAGGTTTATTTGATTTTTTTGCCGATGGCTTCTTGATTAAGAAAACCTTAAAGGGAAGATTTTCATTGGCAGGTTTGACTTTCTTACCGCCAGTTTTGATGGCAATGTTTTATCCACGATTTATTACGGCGCTGCATTATGCTGGTTTTTTTGCGGCCATATTACTCGTTATTTTCCCGGCATTGATGGTATGGTGGGGAAGATATCGGCTACAAATTGCACAGGGTTATCGCGTTGCCGGCGGAAAGCCTGTTATCGTAATAACACTGTTATTTGGACTTGGAGTAATAGTTTTAGAAATCTTACATCGCTTGAATCAGCTGCCAACACCGCTGGCCGAGATGCATTTATTCAATTAGGCAAGATAAGGATTATTATGTCTTTTGATCCCAAACGCTTAGCGCATCCGAAAGTATTGAGTTTACATCCTTACCAACCAGGTAAGCCTATTGCTGAATGCCAAAGAGAATTTGGTTTGAGTGAGGTTATTAAGCTTGCCAGCAATGAAAATCCTTTAGGAACAAGCCGCCATGTGACGCATCATTTACAAAAGCAATTTAATGAATTAGCGCGTTACCCTGATGGAAATGGTTTTGATCTTAAGCAAGCATTAAGTCGGCATCTAAATATTTCATCTTCACATTTTATTTTAGGAAATGGCTCGGAAGATGTATTGCGAATGCTCATTCAAACTTTTGTTTGGGGCGGGCAGCATATTATGATTTCTGAATATGCTTTTGTCGCCTATAAAATATTAGCACAAGGTTTAGGTATTGATTGTAGAGAAATCCCGGCGAAGCAATTTAGCGTGGATTTTGATACTATGTTGCATGCAGTGACGAACGAAACTCGAATGGTGATTATTGCTAATCCTAATAATCCTACTGGTACTTATGTCAATGAAGAAGCCCTACAATCCTTTTTGGAAAAACTGCCCTCAGAGATTCTTGTCGTTTGTGATGAAGCCTATTATGAGTACATTGTAGAAAAGGATTATCCGCAAACTCTCTCGTTGATGGCACGTTTTCCAAATCTTATTGTGACGCGTACCTTTTCGAAGGCCTATGGCTTAGCGGGACTTCGGGTAGGTTATGGTATTGCAGGAGAGGGTATTGTAGAGCTGGTTAATCGGATCCGTAAACCATTTAATGTCAATCATTTAGGGCAGGTAGCAGCGACATTAGCATTGGGTGATCAGCTTTTTGTGCAAGATAGTATTGCGTTGAACGAAACTGGAAAAAAGCAATTGTATAAGGGGTTTGATAAATTAGGATTACGCTATATACCTAGTTTTGCTAATTTTGTAATGGTTGAGATAAATTTGCCTGAAAAAGATATTTATCAAGAATTGCTTAAATGTGGTGTTATCATTAGACCCTTAGCACCTTATCACTTAGCCCATTATTATCGTATCACCATTGGCACTGAACAAGAAAATGCTAAATGTCTTGCTGCATTAGAAAAAGTATTATTGAAGGAGAATGTTGTATGACCGATTTGATTGAAAAACACTGTAAAGCTTGTGAGGGTGGCGTTGCACCTTTAAGTCGCACTGAAGCGGAGCAATTGCTAAAAAAGGTGGATAGTTGGGAATTAAATGCCGATGCCACTGAAATACAGCGTACTTTAGCTTTTAAAAATTATTACCACACCATGGCCTTTGTCAATGCATTAGCCTATATCTCACATGCTGAAAATCATCATCCTGATTTAATGGTATCTTATAATCGTTGTGTAGTGCGTTATTCTACTCATGCCATTGGTGGTTTATCCGAAAATGATTTTATTTGTGCAGCCAAAACGGATGCCTTGTTGAAAAAGTGAGATAAAAGGAGCAGCGCATTTGAAAGGCTGCTTCCTTTTTTTCGTGCTAAGCTATGTAAAAGCTATTCAACTTTAATGGGTTGAAAATAAACTCAGTAAGGAGATGAAATGAAAGCTACTTTATATATTTTCGGTATCCTGCTGATCTTGTTTGGTATTTTTACTTTGTCTTATGAGCATTTTTCTTATACAAAAAATGAACAAGTGGCACAATTTGGTGATTTAAAAGTCACGGCTGAAACACGAAAAACTGTTTTCTTTCCACCGTTACTGGGTGGCTTATCCATTGCGTCAGGACTTGCTTTATTAGTTATAGGCAAATTTAACAATAAAAAATAAAATACGTGATGGCTTTTTTTTGAAAAACTTCTTTTCTCCAATCAAATTTAATAGCGATGCCTTCAAATTTATTTTTGGGGGGACGCTTGTATTCATGTTGTTCATTTTTATCGGATATGCCTTGTTAGCAGTGCTCGCCACTTCTAGAGTTGACAGCTCTACTGCAGCTATTGGGTATATTTTTATTCCTTTTACTGCTTTTGTCATTGCGATAAAAGCTGGATTTTATGGGCTTGCATTGAGCTATGCTTTTTATGTCGTCAAGCAAAAATATCCTAAAATCAATTTTTTCTTTATTGTCAGTTTTTTTATCTTATTATATGGATGTTGGTGGATTGTAGTACAAACTATTCAGACCATACAAGTAAAGGTCATTATTGAAAACGTACAAACAACGCATTCTGCTGAAGAACTAGCTAAAATATTTAACGATAGTCAAAAAATGCTTGATAATAATAGACAATACATTTTGGAAGCGATTGCACTCAACCCCGCTACTTCAACACAAACATTAAGAGATATTGCTAATCTTGATATCGCTAGTCTTCATCAGAGAACATATTCATTATTTTTTTATCAACCGGATAATCGCAAAGGGTTTGCTGTGATGCGATTGGTTGCAATGCATCCTCATACCGATGAGGCGACACTAAAAATCTTATCGGGCAGTCCTTCATCTTATGTTATTGCAGAAGTTGCTCAAAATCCGAATGCTGATCCGTCTTTACTTCGTAGATTGTGGCAGCAGTATGGAAATAAAATTGCACTCACCATTTCACGAAATCCACATACTCCCCCGGACATTCTTGTTACATTAGCAAATGAGCCGGATCTGGAACCTAAAGGTAACGAACTAATCCAAGAGTGGTTGAAGGCCAATATCGCTAAAAATCCTAATACCCCGCCTGAGATATTAGAAAAATTGAGTCATGAGCAAAGCTGGTTGATCCTACAATTTTTGATTGATAACGAAAAAATCCCACAGCCACTCTTAGAAGCGCTGACTCATCATCGCAATGAAACAGTTAGCACTTACGCAAAGGATAAGCTTAGACGCTTACAGTCAAAGAATTGAAGTGGCTTTGAGTATATTTATAAGAACCTATCATCTTTTTTGGGTTTTGGTTCGAATAAAGGCGCGTGCATGCCAAGTTCTCTCGCCTCATTAATTTTCTCAATAAGATCTAACTTCTTGAGATCAAATAATTCAGCAAAGTCATTAATCACGAAATACAATGGCTGAAAAATATCAATGCGATAGGGCGTGCGAAATGCATCTATCGGATCAAGAGGTTTGAGCACTGGTTTATCGCTATCTAAGCAATATTTGGATTCACCATGGGAAGATAAAATTCCACCACCATAAATACGTAAACCATCATTACTTTGAATCAGACCAAACTCAACGGTAAACCAGTAAAGCCTTGCCAACATCACTCTATCTTTGTGCGTTGCTTTAAGACCAAGCTTGGCATACTCATACATGAAATCAGCGTAAACTGGTAATGTGATAAGCGGGCAATGACCAAAAATTTCATGAAAAATATCCGGTTCTTGTAAGTAATCTAATTCTTCTCGTGTTCGGATGAAAGTAGCAGCAGGAAATTTTTTATTGGCCATTAACTCAAAAAAAGATTGGAAATCGATTAAAGCAGGTACAGGTGCTACTTCCCAGCCTGACAATTCCCTCAATCTGCTATTGATATCGGGGATCTGAGGGATTTCATTAGCGGTAATACCAAGATCTTCAATACCTTGCATATATTCTTTACAAGCACGTTCAGGCAAGATAGCCATTTGTCGCATATAAAGATCATGCCACACTGCGTTTTCTTCAGCGGTATAGTGAACATAACCTTTATCGTCTGGGGTTTTAGAAATGTACTTGTTTTGTTTCATCGCGCACCAATAATTGAATCTTGAAAATATATTTAGTCATTAATCAACAAATCATTAACAATCTCTAAGCAGATTTCTGGTAATTTCCTTTCGGGATCAGTACTTTCTTGAATGGCAATAATAGCTGCTTTGACTTGCTGAGGAAGTTGGTCAGAGGGGGCGTTATCACCAGGCCAAGAGGCATCTCGGGTTGCCTTATCTGGCCAGCGAGAATAGGCAACCCACATGCCATCTTGTGCTTTATGTAAGCAAGAACCTAAAGCACCACGTTTTTCTTTAAAATATTTAGCAACAATTTGCCAGGCATCGTGATACTTTTTTTCACAATCAGGTTTAAGATAACCTCTATAGATAACAGCAAACATAATTAAAACTGGATCTCCGGGACATGTGAGGGGACAACTAGTTCACCTTGAGTTTTAGATTGAATTTCTTCAACGCTGATGCCAGGAGCACGCTCTAACAAATGAAAGGCGCCATTTTTTACTTCTAGCACACCTAAGTCGGTGACTATTTTGCGTACACATTTTGCCCCTGTCAAGGGAAGTGTACATTCACGTAATAATTTAGATTCCCCTTCTTTGTTAGCATGGGCCATGGCAACAATAATATTATTCGCGCTAGCAACGAGATCCATTGCTCCTCCCATGCCTTTTACTAATTTACCGGGGATCATCCATGAAGCAATATTGCCGCTTTGATCAACTTCAAAGGCACCCAATACGGTTAAATCAATGTGGCCGCCACGGATCATGGCAAAACTTTCAGCAGAAGAAAAAAAGCTTGCACCTGTTATTGCTGTCACGGTTTCTTTACCGGCATTAATGAGATCGGGATCTATCTGATTTTCTTTGGGATAAGGTCCCATGCCGAGCAAACCGTTTTCGGATTGAAAACAGACTTCAATCCCATTGGGGATGTAATTAGCCACTAGCGTTGGAATGCCAATACCTAAGTTGACGTAATATCCATCTTGGAGTTCTCGCGCAATTCTTTGGGCAATTTGTTCACGGGTCAGTGCCATGGTGTAGTATCCTATTTGCTAATCGTTCTGCGTTCGATGCGTTTTTCGAATTTGCCTTGTATCACCCTGTCGACATAGATACCTGGTGTATGAATAAAGTTAGGATCTAATTCACCCGGTTCAACGATTTCTTCAACTTCTGCGACAGTAATTTTGCCAGCTGTTGCCATCATGGGATTAAAATTCATCGTTGTTTTGCGGTAAATCAAGTTACCATATTTGTCTGCTTTCCAAGCTTTGATAAAGGAAAAGTCAGCATACAAGGCTTCTTCTAGTACATAGTCTTTATCATGATAGCGTGTGATAGTTTTACCTTCTGCTACAGTGGTGCCAAAACCAGTTGGTGTATAAAAGGCAGGAATACCTGCGCCACCTGCACGAATTTTTTCCGCGAGTGTACCTTGTGGGGTGAGCTTAACCTGCATTTCTCCACTTAGAAGTAGCTCTTCGAATAAAGCATTTTCCCCGACATATGAAGCAATCATAGTGGCAATTTGTCTTTTTTGGAGTAACAACCCTAATCCAAAACCATCAACGCCAGCGTTATTGGAGATACAGGTCAAGCCTTTTATTTCCATGGCATGAATTTTTGCAATTAAACCTTCAGGAATACCACACAACCCAAAGCCACCTACCATAATAGTCATATTATCTTGTAGGCCCTTGCATGCCTCATCATAGCTATTGACCACTTTATTAAAACCGGACATGGTTATTCTCCTTATGAGTTTTTAGCCAGCATGGCAATAGCCACCTTTGATTTATTTGATATGTTGAGATATTGGCAGATAAATTGCCCTGCTTGAATCAACTTATCTAAATTGACACCGGTATGGATCCCCGACCCCTGTAACATGTAAACGACTTCTTCAGTAGCTACGTTGCCGGTTGCTCCTTTAGCGTAGGGGCAGCCTCCTAGGCCTGCTACAGAGCTATCTACTGTTTTAACCCCTAGTTCTAGACAGGCAAAAACATTAGCTAATGCTTGACCATAAGTATCATGAAAATGAACAGCTAATTTTTCAATAGGGATCTCGCTGGCAACGGCTTTTAACATTGCATAAGCTGTCTTAGGGGTTCCGACGCCGATGGTATCGCCTAATGAGATTTCATCACAACCAGATCGATATAAAGCGCTAGCGACTTTAACTACCTGAGTGATAGGAACATGGCCTTCATAGGGACAGCCCAATGTACAAGAAACATAACCGCGCACACGTAACCCTCTTTGCACCGCTTGGTGGGTAATAGCACTGAATTCCTGGAGACTCTCGCTAATTGAACGATTAATATTTTTTTGCGAAAAGGTTTCTGAGGCTGCAGCAAAAACAGCAATGTCTTTTACCTTGCACGCAAGTGCGTTTTCCAATCCTTTTTGATTAGGAACTAATACTGGGAAATGAACATTGTTGACTTGAGGCAACGCCTTCACAACCGCTTCATGATCCGCCATTTGCGGTACCCATTTTGGCGAAACAAAACTGGTTGTTTCAATGGTTTGTATACCACTAGCGACAAGACGTTGAATAAGTTCCATTTTAATATCAGTTGGGACAACCGTTTTTTCATTTTGCAGCCCATCTCTGGGCCCTACTTCTACGATTTTAACTGATGACATATTTCTTCTCCAAAATCGCATCACCAAAGCGAAAGTTGAATCATTCAAAATCAATTAATTGACAACGTTCTTCAACTTGATCGCCTACTTGAAAGTGTATGGATTTAATCAACCCATCTTTAGGTGCACACAAGGTGTGCTCCATTTTCATGGCTTCCAAGGCCAGTAATTTGGAGCCCGCTAATACGTTGTCACCTGGAGAGATCCATATTTTAGTGATAATTCCAGGCATTGGCGCTAAGAGATGGTGATTTGTGATTTGTAAAACTTCAGGATCTGTGGCAGGAGTTGCAAAGGTAAAAATAAATTCTTTACCTTTTGGAAAAAGAACGATCTCTTCTTCATCTATATAGAAATCGACAATTCCTTGCTGTGAAGAAGAATAAAAATGAAGTTTATTGTGCAATAACTCGCCACCGACATGAACATCGATCTGTTTGTCAGTACAACTTAACTGAAAAGTATTTTCACCGGTATGCTCTACCTGGAAGATAAGATCTTCGTCTTGGTATTGAAGATGTAGTGTTTCTTTATGCGCTAAGTTTAATCGCCAGGCGTTACATTTATCCCATGGAGAATGGTTTTCAAGTACAGTTAATGCTTGTATTTTCCTGTGTAAAAGGTAAATAAGGCAAGCCTGACTAATGCTTTCTTTGGTTAAGGTGGTTGTTGTAGGAAGCAGCCTTGCTAAATGGGTCTCTACATATTGCGTATGCATCTTAGCGGATTGAAACGTTGTGTCTAGAAGGATTTTGCGCAGAAAGGGCAGATTTGTTGTCAGACCAAGGATATGATATTGATCAAGCACTTGATGTAATGTATTAATTGCTTCAATACGATTGGCAGCATGAACAATCATTTTAGCCAAGAGTGGATCAAAATAAATGCTGACTTTATCTTGTTCTTGAATACCACTGTCTAACCGATAATTTTCTGTTTCAGGCAAGATTATTTTTTTGATAGTGCCTGTAGCAGGAAGAAAATGATGGATAGGATCTTCTGCATAAATTCGTGCTTCAATTGCATGCCCCTGGGTTGATATCTTAGACTGTGAAAGTGGGAGATCCTCTCCATCAGCAATACGTAGTTGCCACTCAACTAAATCTAGTCCTGTTATCATTTCAGTGACAGGATGCTCTACTTGTAAACGGGTATTCATTTCCATAAAGTAGAATTGATGATCGCTACTATAAAGAAACTCGACAGTTCCCGCACCGACATAGTTGATAGCGTGAGCGCAGTTAATTGCAGCTTGGAATAGCTTCTGCTTTATCTCATCTGTAATTCCGATTGCTGGAGATTCTTCAATAATTTTTTGATGACGTCTTTGTAAAGAGCAATCACGTTCAAATAAATGTACTGCATTACCAGCATGGTCACGAAAAATCTGTACTTCTATGTGCCTTGCTTGTTGTAAGTATTTTTCAATGAATAAGGTATCATCGCCGAAGCTCATCATACTTTCGCGTTTAGCAGAATCAATGATTTCAGTTAAATCATTAGCGTGATGGACCACGCGCATGCCTTTGCCGCCACCGCCTTTAGCAGCTTTTAAGATAAGAGGAAAACCAATCTGATTGGCTGCTTGGGTGAGAGTGAACACATCTTGATCTTGTCCCATATATCCTGGTGTAGTGGGGACATTCGCTTGTTGCATGATTTTTTTAGCTTCATCTTTGACGGCCATTTTTGCGATTGCATTAGAAGAAGGGCCTACAAAAATAAATCCCTGCTGTTCACACAGCGCTGCAAAGGAAGCATTTTCAGACAAAAAACCATAACCAGGATGGATAGCATCTGCTCGACATTGTTTTGCGATGCTAAGAATATTATGCATATTGAGATAGCTTTTTTCGGCAGGAACGGTGCCAACACAATAGGCTTCATCTGCAAGCTGACAATGTAGCGCATTTCTATCTACATCAGCATAAATAGCGACAGTTTTCACCCCTAAACGTTTTGCCGTACGAATGACACGACAAGCAATTTCTCCGCGGTTAGCTATCAGCAGCGTTTTAATTTTGTTCATTTTAAGTCCTGGCACCATGCTGGTTTTCGTTTTTCTAAAAATGCTTTTAAGCCTTCTTGGCCTTCAGGAGAAACGCGAATACTGGCTATCCGTTGAACGGTTTTTTCCACTATCAGTTCAGTAATAGGGTGAGGTGACAATTCTTTGAGCAAACTATTGATAGATTGAACAGAGGTAGGTCCGTTGTGTAATAAAGTTAAAATTAGATCGTTTGTCTTTTCTTCTAATGTTTCCCTTTTGACTACCTCAAAGCAAAGTCCTATTTGTTTAGCTGTCGTAGCATCGAAACTGTTGGCCGTTAAAAAATAGGCACGCGTTTGGCGAATTCCAATGGCATTAATGATATAAGGACTAATCACTGCCGGAATTAATCCAAGTTTTGCTTCTGAAAAACAAAAGGTTGCATCTGTTGATGCAATTGCAATATGGCTGCACGCAACTAGCCCAACACCGCCACCATAAACAGCGCCTTGAACCATCGCAATAGTAGGCTTTTGACAATAATAGAGAGTGTACATCAGCTTACCAAGACGCATGGCGTCATGGATATTTTCATCCTCAGTAAAATGGGCCATTTTCTGCATCCAGGTGAGATCGGCACCTGCTGAAAAATTTTTTCCTGTGCTTTTCAAAACGATGATTTTAACTGCTTTATCTTCTTCAAGCTGTAACAGAGCATGTATCATTTCGTTTATCATGACATCATCAAAAGCGTTATGGCACTCTGGACGATTTAGGGTTAGTGTTGCAACACCTTTTTGATCAATCGAAGTGAGAATAGTTTTGTAGGGTGGATTCATATTCTGAATACTCCGAAATGGGTTTCTTCAATAGGTGCATTTAAGCTGGCAGCTAATGCCATGCCCAATACGTCTCGGGTTTGTAAGGGATCAATGATGCCGTCATCCCAAATACGAGCGCTTGAATAGTAAGGATGTCCTTGATTATCGTATTGTTCAGTAATTTGTTCGATAAATTGTTTTTCTTCTTTAGGATCCCATTTTTTTCCTGCTTTTTGTAATTTTGCTTTTCTTACCTGGGCGAGTACGCTTGCTGCTTGTTCTCCCCCCATGACTGAAATGCGTGCATTAGGCCACATCCATAAAAAGCGAGGATCATAGGCGCGACCACACATACCATAATTACCTGCGCCAAAACTGCCGCCCACAATCACGGTGAATTTGGGTACCTTGGCACAGGCTACTGCGGTGACCATTTTGGCGCCATCTTTGGCAATGCCACCTGCTTCATAGCGTTTGCCTACCATAAACCCGGTAATATTCTGCAAAAAGATGAGAGGGATTTTTCGTTGACAGCAAAGCTCAATAAAATGTGTCCCTTTTTGCGCTGACTCGCTAAATAAAATCCCATTATTGGCGACAATACCGACAGGGTAACCATAAAGATGAGCAAAACCACAAATTAAGGTTGTGCCATAAAGTGCTTTAAATTCATGAAACTCAGAACCATCAACAATTCTCGCAATGATCTCTTTTATATCCATAGGTGTGCGAAGTGAAGGCGGGATTAATCCGTAGATTTCAAAAGGATCATATAAAGGTGCTTTAGGGGGTTTTAAAGGAAGCGTGATTGATTGGTGCTTGGCTAAATTTTTAATACAATCTCGTGCTATCATCAGCGCATGTTCATCATTTTGCGCATAATGATCAGAAACACCAGAAATTTTACAATGAACATCAGCTCCTCCCAATTCTTCTGCTGTCACATCTTCTCCAGTTGCCGCTTTAACGAGTGGTGGACCTGCTAGAAAGATGGTGGCTTGGTTTCTCACCATGATATTTTCATCACTCATGGCGGGAACATAGGCTCCTCCTGCGGTGCATGAGCCCATGACGACAGCAATTTGTGGGATCCCAAGACTAGACATAATTGCTTGATTGAAAAAGATCCGTCCGAAATCATCACGATCTGGGAATACTTCATCTTGATGAGGTAAGTTTGCGCCCCCTGAATCAACAAGATAAATACAAGGCAATCGATTTTCTTGTGCTATAGTTTGCGCACGTAAATGCTTTTTGACTGTAATAGGATAGTAAGTTCCCCCCTTGACGGTAGCGTCGTTGACGATGATCATGCATTCTAAACCATGAACGCGACCAATCCCGGTAATAAGACCGCCGCCAGGAATTTCTTCATCATATAATTGATATCCTGCCATGGCAGATAATTCGAGAAAAGGGGAGCCAGGATCAAGTAATTTATTAATACGTACTCTTGGTAAGAGCTTGCCGCGGCTTTGGTGAAGATCTTGTGCTTCTTTACCGCCACCTTCAGCAATTTTTTCGCTCAATTGTTGTAAAGCTTTGACTTGGATTAAAATATTTTCAACATTTTTGCTAAATGATTCTGATTTAATGTTTAGGTTACTTTTTATAATGGGCATAAAATCATCCCTGTAATTCTATCGCGATTGCAGTGGCTTCTCCGCCGCCTATACAAAGTGCTGCGATCCCTTTCTTTAAACCATATTGTTTTAATGCATAGATCAAAGTAGTGACAATGCGTGCGCCCGAAGCTCCTATGGGATGGCCTAATGCACAAGCCCCACCATGAATGTTCATTTTTTCAAGTGGAATGTTAAGATCTTTCATGGCAGCTAACGTGACACAAGCAAAAGCTTCATTGACTTCAAATAAATCAACATCTTCAATTTTCCAACCAGTCTGCACTAGCACTTTTGAGATTGCATGAATAGGTGCTGTGGTAAACCAGGCTGGTGCTTGTGCATGGGTTGCATGTGCGACAATTTTGGCCAGTGGTGTCAATTTTCGCTTTGACGCCTCTTCTCTTAGCATCATGATATGGGCGCAAGCCCCATCAGAGATAGCACTTGCATTTGCTGCTGTCACGGTACCATTTTCTTTGAACGCAGGTTTTAGAGTAGTGATTTTTTCTGGTTTAGCTTTTCCTGGTAATTCATCGTCAATAATAGTGAGTTGTTCTATTTTATGATGGATAGTGACAGCAGCAATTTCTGCATGAAAAGATTTATCTGTAATTGCTTTTTTCGCACGCTGCAAAGAACTTAAGGCAAATTCATCTTGCATTTGACGGCTAAAACCATATTTTTCTACACATTGTTCGGCGAAGACGCCCATTAATTTTCCCTTGTCATAAGCATCTTCTAAACCGTCTAAGAACATATGATCATACATGGTGCCATGACCCATGCGATAACCTTGGCGTGCTTTAAGCAATAAATACGGCGCATTGGTCATACTTTCCATGCCGCCAGCAATCACAATAGATTGGCTACCTGCTTTTAACAGATCGTGCCCTAACATCATTGCTTTCATCCCGGAGCCACACATTTTATTCAGTGTCGTTGCACCAACGTGATCGGGAATGCCAGCTTGAATGGAAGCTTGACGAGCAGGCGCTTGCCCAATACCTGCGGGTAAAACGCAGCCCATTAAGACTTCACCAATGTCCGTTGGTGCAAGTTGAATTTCATTTAAGCTTGCTTGAATAGCGACGCTTGCCAATGCTGGTGCGGATAAACTGGAAAAACAGCCTTGATATTGTCCAATCGGTGTGCGTTTGCTGGCAACAATTACGACATCATTTTGCTTGTCATCCATGTTAGATCCTTATAAGTTTTCTTCAAATATTTCCCGACCAATCACCAATCGTCTGATTTCAGAGGTGCCTGCACCAATCTCGTACAATTTTGCATCACGTAAAAATCGTCCCGTTGGGAATTCGTTAATGTAACCATTACCACCCAAGCATTGAATGGCTTGTAAGGCCATTTGGGTGGCATGTTCCGATGTATAGAGAATGACAGCAGCGGCATCTTTGTTACTAAGTGTGCCCCCAGTATCCGCTTGATTTGCCAGTGCATAGAGAAAAGCACGACTGGCCGAGAGTGTGGTATACATATCTGCAATTTTGCCTTGGATAAATTGGAATTCACCAATCGCTTTGCCAAATTGTTTTCGCTCGTGGACATAAGGTACGACGACATCAAGGCAAGCTTGCATGATGCCAACCGGGCCTGCTGCTAAAATAAGTCTTTCGTAGTTTAATCCACTCATCAACACATGAGAGCCTTCATTCAAATTACCCAGCATATTTTCTGCGGGGACTTCGCAATTTTCAAAGACAAGTTCACAGGTATTTGAGCCACGCATGCCTAATTTATCGAGTTTTTGTGCGCTTTTAAATCCAGGAAAATTTTTTTCAATAATAAATGCAGTGATCCCTTTCGAACCGACATTTTTTTGTGTGCGCGCATATACCACAATAACATCAGCATCAGGACCATTCGTGATCCACATTTTGCTGCCATTTAGAATAAATTTATTGTGCTGTGGAGTAGCGTTTAAGGTTAGACTCATAACATCAGAGCCACTACCGGTTTCACTCATGGCAAGAGCACCGACGTGTTCTCCAGAGATAAGTTTGGGTAAATAACGCTTTTTCTGTTCGGGTGATCCATTTCGACGAATTTGATTGACGCAAAGATTTGAATGAGCGCCATAGCTCAATCCAACCGAGCCAGAAGCTCTACTAATTTCTTCCATGGCGATAACATGTGCAAGATAGCCTAGCTGTGAGCCGCCATATTCTTCTTCAACGGTTATTCCCAACAACCCTAAATTGCCCATTTTTTGCCAGAGTTCATGAGGAAAAAGATTGGTTTCATCAATCTTATGGGCTTGTGGCGCAATTTCTTTTTGCGCAAACTGATAAACGGTATCACGGATTAAAGAAGCGGTTTCATTGATCATTGGGAACATAGTCGCTTTCCTTAAATGGTATCGTGAGAAGGATTAAATATCATAGTACTCTATCTTGTTTGGAACGACATCCCTCGTATTTTTTAGTAAGGAAGAAAAATGAAAATAAAAGATAACATTGCTGTTGTCACAGGCGGTGGCTCAGGCATGGGGGAAGCGGTATGTTGCTATTTAGCTGAACAAGGCGCCAAAATTGTGGTGTTGGATAAATCTGAAAATGCTGCAGTGCGAGTTGCAAATAAAACGCATGGCATGGCAATTGATTGTGATGTATCCAATGCACAAAGTGTAGAAGAGGCTTTTGCGCGTATAAAGCAAGCCCATGTAAGACCACTTTCCATTTTGGTAAATTGTGCAGGCGTTGCGCCTGCGAAACGTATACTGAGTAAAAATGGCGTCGTGCCTTTACCTTGGTTTGAAGAAATTATTCAAATCAATTTAGTGGGAACATTTAATATGATGCGCTTAGCGGCTGATCAAATGAGTCAGGCTGAGCCGCAAGAGGAGGGTGAGCGAGGTATTATTATTAACACCGCTTCTATTGCTGCATTTGAAGGGCAAATTGGCCAAACTGCTTATAGTGCTTCTAAAGGTGGTGTGGTTGCAATGACATTACCTGCTGCCCGTGAATTAGCGAGATTTGGTATACGCGTGATGACGATTGCACCAGGATTCGTCGATACTCCTATGGTAAAAGGATTTACAGAAGAAGTAAGGGCGTCTTTAATAACACAAACAGTATTCCCTAAACGGTTTGCTTGGCCAGAAGAATTTGCCACTCTCGTTGGGCATATTATTAACAACCAGATGTTAAATGGCGAAGTGATTCGGTTAGATGGTGGCGTGAGAATGGGAGCAAGTTGAAAAAATTGCATATTTTGTGTATCAAGACGGTAATCAATGAATAGAAATATCATTCTATCAAGCCAAGATGAAAACTTTAGGGTTGGGTTGATGCCAACCCTAAAGTTATTTTTAAAGGGCTAATCTTATGCTGAGATCTTGATCATCTTCTCTGCCATAAGCACTATCTTCATCGTTGGAATAGACGTTATCTTCTTCACTTTCATTGTCACTGCTAGATAAATCTTCTTCTGTATCAGGATGCTCTGCTGAATACTGAGCCATGCTAAATAATAAGAGAAACGGCATCATACTCTGTAAATTAACAGGTGGTGCCTCTTCTGTTTCATCTAAGAAGAAATCATTTTCTGCTGTACCAAAAAGTATCGTATCAATTTTACTTTCGTGAAATTCTGCCATGTCATTTATTCTCTTAAATAATTAGTTAGTATTAAAATACTAAATAAAGATGGATGAGAGATAAATAAATGAATGATAGATAGTATTTTTAAAGCGACATATACAAATCGTATTCAAAATGAAATATATACACGAAAGTTCAGGTGTAGGGAAATTCCCTATATATGCATTCACTCTTTAAGTAATTCTCGGCCTATGATAATTCTTTGAATATCGCTTGTACCTTCATAAATGCTAGTGACTCGCACATCTCTATAAATACGTTCTAAAGGAAAATCTTCCAAATAGCCGTAGCCACCGTAAATTTGCATCGCTTCACGACAAATTTTTTCGGCTACTTCACTGGCAAATAATTTAGCCATTGAAGCTTCTTTTAAGCTGGGAAGGTACTGATCTCGGCGTTTGGCTGCATGTAATAAAAGTTGTTTAGCCGCTTCTAGTTGGGTTGCCATATCGGCTAATTTAAAATGAATGGCTTGATGCTCATACAAAAATTTACCAAATGTTTTTCTTTCTTTGGCATATTGCAGACTTAATTGTAGTGCTTCTTCTGCCATTCCAATCGATTGAGCGGCAATGCCTAAGCGACCGCATTCTAAATTGCTTAAGGCAATTTTGTAGCCTTCACCCAATTGGCCTAATTGATATTCAACCGGGATCCGACAATCTTCAAATACAATTTGAGCAATTTCTGAAGCATGTTGACCCATTTTATGTTCAAGTTTGGCAACATGATAGCCTTTAGTTTGAGTGGGAACGATAAATGCAGTAATACCTTGTTGTTTTTGCTGTGGATCCGTTACTGCAAATACAATTGCAATATCAGCATGTTGACCAGAAGTGACAAACTGTTTGACACCATTGAGCACATATTCATCACCTTCGCGTACTGCTTTAGTCTGCAAATTAGCTGCATCAGAGCCTGCTTGCGGTTCACTCAAACAAAATGCACCGAGTTTTTTACCTTGCGCCATGGGACGCAAGAATTGTGCTTTTTGTTCTGGGGTGCCAAATTTTAAAATGGGTAAAGTGGCAACGCTATTATGGACACTTGCGATAGTGGAAATTGCGCCATCTGCTTTGGCGATTTCAGCAATCACTAAAGTATATGTGACATGATCAATATTAGTTCCGTTCCATTCTTCAGGGATCAGCATGCCTAGAAATCCAGCTTGGCCAAGGGCTTCTAGTGCTTCTTTAGGAAAAATTTTTTCTTTAGCCCATTTTTGCGAGAATGGACGAATAGCTTTCTCGGCTAATGTGCGTATGGTCTGTTGAATTAAAAGTTGCTCTTCACTTAGAAGCATGGTTCATCCTTGAAAGCTAAATAAATTAATTGGCGTTCCCTTTCCCTTCAAACTATCAGAATTTTGCTCCTTGATCTGTAGTAAGGTTACGGATCCCGTCGATGACTGTTAAAATGCCCGCTATTCAAAGCCTGTTGCCGTGTAAACTAATTTTGCATCGCACAGAAAACACAAGGAGGCTGCGTGAGCCACGAGACAACTATTGTTGCACGATTTGAAATTCCCTATTTTCGTTATTTAAATATTGAAGGTAAAGAAGAGCAGCCTGTTCCAGCCTTTGCTAAAGATGCTAAGACAGTAATTGAACTTTATCAGATGATGCTGCGGACAAGATTGTTTGACAAAAAGGCAGTAGCGCTACAGCGTACCGGAAAATTAGGTACTTACCCCTCTACCTTAGGTCAAGAGGCGATTGGTGTAGGTATTGGTTCAGCAATGAAGCCAGAAGACATTCTTTGTCCCTATTACCGAGAATACGGTGCGCAGTTTTGGCGTGGCGTCAAAATGGAAGAAATTTGGCTTTATTGGGGTGGGGATGAAAGAGGAAGCAATTTTGAAAATTGCCCGCATGATTTCCCCATTTGTGTTCCCATTGCAAGTCAAACGTTGCATGCTGTTGGTGCAGCACAAGCGATTAAATTACGAAAACAACCTAGGGCCGTTGTCGCTGCAATTGGGGATGGTGGTACTTCACGCGGTGACTTTTATGAATCGATGAATGTCGCTGGTGCTTGGGAATTACCGGTAGTTTTTGTTATCAACAATAACCAATGGGCTATTTCAGTGCCTAGAGAACAACAAACTAAAGCACAAACACTGGCACAAAAGGCAATAGCCGCTGGATTAGAAGGTTGGCAAATTGATGGTAATGATGTTTTTGCAGTCAAAGAAGCGGTAGAAACAGCCTTAGAAAAAGTACGCCATGGTGGCAAGGCAATTGTGATTGAAGCAATTACCTATCGCATGGGGGATCATACAACGGCTGATGATGCCAGTCGCTATCGTCCACAAGAAGAATTAAAAGAAAACGAAAATAAAGATCCTTTATTGCGTCTTAGAAAATACATGATAGCCAATGGGTTTTGGGATGAAGCTAGAGAAAATGCGTTAATTGAAAAATTAACGTTAGAGGTGAATGAAGCCTCTGAGCGTTTTCAAAATATTCCGCCTCAGCCACCAGAAGCGATATTTGATTATCTTTATGCAACTTTACCCAGTGCATTGGAAGCGCAGCGCGCGGCTGTGAAAGAGGAGGCAGCACAATGACTGCAATTACTTTAATCGAAGCGGTTACTCAAGCCTTAGCCTATGAGCTTGAACATGATCCTGATGTATTTGTTTTTGGCCAAGATGTGGGCGCCAATGGTGGTGTGTTTAGAGCAACGGAAGGGTTGCAAAAGCGCTTTGGTAAAGAACGCGTTAAAGATACGCCTTTAGCTGAAAATATGATTGCAGGTCTTGCTGTAGGTATGTCAGCGCAAGGCATTAAAGCCGTGGCTGAAATTCAATTTATGGATTTTATTTGCGCAGGAATAGATCAAATTCTTTCTCATGGTTCAAGATTACGCAATCGTACTCGAGGACGCTTAAGTTGTCCGATGGTGATCCGTACGCCTTCAGGAGGTGGGATCAGAGCACCAGAGCATCATTCTGATAGTATGGAAGCATTGTTTTCTCAAATTCCAGGTCTACGTGTGGTAGCCGCTTCTTCTCCTGCGCGAGCGTATGGGTTATTGTTAGCGGCTATACGCGATCCTGATCCTGTCATCTTCATGGAGCCTAAGCGAATTTATCGCATGGTAAAAGAAGAAGTTCCTGATAATGGTGAAGCCTTACCCTTAGATGTTTGTTTCACCTTACGTGAAGGTAGTGATATCACCTTGGTAACTTGGGGAGCAATGGTCCATGAAACCTTGTTGGTTGCAAATAAGCTTGAGAATCAAGGGATCCAAGCAGAAGTGATCGATGTGGCTACGATAAAACCTCTAGATATAGACACCATTTTGCAATCTGTGGAAAAAACAGGGCGCTGTGTCATTATTCAAGAAGCAAATCCGACTTGTTCTGTTAGCTCCGAAATTGCAGCACAATTGGCAGAGAAAGGGTTAACTTCATTAATGGCACCTGTTAAACGTGTGACCGGATACGATACGGTGATGCCGCTTTATCGTTCAGAGAAACTTTATCTCCCCAGTGAGCAACGAATTTTAAGCGCGGTTAACGCGGTATTGGAGTATGCATGAAAACATTTCATTTGCCAGATTTAGGGGAAGGATTGCCTGATGGCGAGATCACTGAATGGCATGTTAAAGAAGGAGACATGGTTAAAGTCGATGAACCATTGGTGTCTATAGAAACGGCTAAAGCCGTCGTAGAAGTTCCTTCACCCTATAGTGGAAAAATTGCAAAGCTTTATGGTAAAGCAGGCGATATTATTCCAACTGGATCACCGCTTGTTGATATTGATGCAGGTGAAAGAAAAGATTCAGGCACTGTTGCCGGTGAAATTAAAGTAGGTACAGAGATTTTAACCGAAAAAGCGGTATCTGTTTCTAATCGTGCCACAGGGATCAAAGTATTGCCTGCAGTGCGCGCACTCGCTAAAAAATTAAATGTTGATTTAAACGTGGTCACGCCTTCTGGTGTTGATGGAACGATTACGGCTGAAGATGTGAAAAAAGCAAGTGAGACCTTAAGTAAAGCAGGTCCCATTGAACCTCTACGTGGTGTGCGTCGTACTATGGCAATGGCGATGGCACAATCTCATGCTGAAGTTGTTCCTGTTACCATTTTTGATGATGCAGACATCACCAATTGGGTTAAAGAAAAAGATTTTACGGTCAGAATGATCTTGGCCATTATTAAAGCTTGCCAAGAAGAGCCAGCATTAAATGCTTGGTATGATGGACAAGCAATGGGCCGAAGATTGCTCTCAGAAGTCAATTTAGGCCTGGCGATGGATAGTCATGACGGTCTATTTGTCCCAGTTATCCATAATGCGCAAGAAAAAACAGCAACCGAGCTGCGAAGCGAGATTGAAAGATTAAAGAAAGAAGTAGCAGGACGCACTATTTCACCACAGAATTTGCAAGGCGCATCGATTGTTTTATCTAATTTTGGTAAATTTGCTGGTCGCTATGCCAATCCGATTATTGTGGTACCCACCGTTGCTATTTTAGGGGTGGGATCATTACGAGAAGAGATAAGACCCTTTAACGGTGAACCTGCTATTCGCTCTATTTTACCTTTATCTTTAACATTCGATCATCGAGCTGTCACAGGCGGTGAAGCTACGCGATTCTTAGCTACTATCATGAATGCATTAAGTAAATAGCGCCTCTTTTCTTTAATCAATCTGTTATGCCAGACTGGCATAACAGATCTTGCAAACCAATTTGAATAACTGCCTACAACAATGTTTGTTGCAATAATATATTTGCAGAAACGTCTCATTTTTCTGTGCTCAAACCAAGAATGAAAATGCCCTGATTTTTAATGAAAAATCATTCACGCAATGTGGTGATATTAACTGAATGATTGCTTGATTAGATTATTCATTGAATTTTATGCATGTTTTTCCTGAAAAAATAATAATCAGGTTTACAAGAAAATGCTGCTTAAGTATATTTGCCCATTAACTCAATAAAATTAGGTGAAAACACAATGCTTTCTGGAAATCTGGAAAACAATGAAGAGATATAAAAAATTAGGCTGATTCAAAAATTATGGCAGCTTAGAAATTTTTTTCGTAAAACAGATTTTAATAGCCTTCCACATCTACAAGATGTTGCCGATAAAATAACAAGTGCCAGGGTTCCTTTAACTCCTCTGCCTGCTAGCTCTTTGCCGCAATCACTTCATTTCGTTAAATCTGTTTTTCAAAATCTGAGCTGGGCGATTTAAATGAAATGATGCATTTGGATCGAGATGCAGATTCTTCGAGGTTTCCTCCTCAATATAGCAAGATGGTCTTTGCCTTTTCAGATTGGAAAGTGCCTGATTATGTTTCTATGCCAAATCAGATTGCAACAGGATATATACCTTGGAAACTAACTCCATATGATAACAAACCTTGCTCAGAAGTACCCAAGGAAGCGAATGGAAATAAATTTATTTCTGATGTCCAATCTCCCTATCATAAAAAACGTCGTTTCTGGTAGCACTATGAGTTTTTAAGAAGAGAAAAAATACCAGTAAATGCTGGTATTTTTTTGCAGATGATTTTTTTGCTATTGAGTGCTCAAATGGAAAATACCTTTTGAGTGATCTTTAGGGATCTTTCTCGAAAATTAATTTAGTTTAAAGCTAACAGGCGTTATTAATTTAATATTCATACTTCGGACATTTTTTATTAAGCAGATAATCAATAGATAATTTTCCTGGCCCATGAGCCATGATCACCAACATTAATAACCCCCAAGTAATATGCTGATGTAAACCATGAATACCGTCATCAGTCCATAAAAAGGGATATGATACAAAGATGATGCTATTAAAAATGAATAAAGCCAGAGCAGATAATCGCCCAAATAAGCCCAGCACTAAAAAAACAGGCAGTGTCAGTTCAGCTGCAGTTCCAAAATAAGCAGCCAGGTTTGGAGAAATCAAAGGAACTTGGTATTCCTGCTCGAATAGGGTCAATGTTGATTGCCAATTTTTCGTTTTTAACCAACCTGAAAAAAAGAATGCCTTAAAAAGCCAAAGACGGATAAAGAGATCAACCAGTGGCGCTAAACACATAAGAAGCTTTGTGGCCCATGTGTAACATTTTACAAAACGGGTAATGAGCGCCATAGCTGTCTCCCTCTATACTTTATTTGAATAATAGTACAAGCTGTTTCATAGTGGATCTTTAAAGGATGCTTAAGCCTGCTAAGAAGAGGATAGGCGTTTTCCTCATTGAGTTGTGAGCAAAGAGCACAACTTTTGTGTGGCTTATGCTAAAAAGTAATAATGCAGACTTTCTAAAGTAGCATTTTTCAATTATGTGCTACGCTTAAAAATAGGAAAGGCACACCTTGCTGCTTTTAGGATGAATACTTAGGAGAAACTGATGCGTAATGCTATCGTTGGAGCAATCATAGGACTGGGGTTAGTGTATGCACATGCAGCTGGCGCTGTAGATATGCTGCGCGATGAGCAAGGTCCCACTGAGGCAAAACCTGCTGCAACTGCGGAAAAAACTAAATCTTCTGATGCAGCCCAACATGCGACAAGACAAGGTTCACCTCGTGCATCAGGCCATCATCATCATCACAAAAAACATCATCGTAAGCCGCATCATAAACATTATTATCACCATCATAAAGGGTATCATGGTGAGCATTGTGGCTATGGACACGGTCATTATGGACATAGACATCACTACCATCACCATCATCACTATGGCCATCAGCAACAGCATCATCACCATCACAAGCACCAGCATTATGGCAAACACCATCCAAACGCTAAAAAATCAAACAGTACTGAACCAAAGGCTACAAAAACGAGCTACAACGATGATAATGGCCCAGGTGCACTTGATGCCAATCGCGCTAGCATGATAAATAATAGAGATCATTAATCATCACTAGTTGTTGAAAAAATACAGAAAAAAGCGTGTTTAAAACTTTTTAGCACGCTTTTTTTTTGACTGTTTGCTAGTAGGTCAAAGATTTATAGCATTTTTGGCTTATTATAATGATGAGTTTTCTAAAAAACACAGCTATCGACTACCAATTTATTTCAGTTACCAGCCATAATAAGGGTAAGGGAATAATTTGAAATGAGAAATATGTATTGGAAAGCTGTTGTCGAAACTCATTTCAGTATTTACTGGAGGTTTAAATGAAAGCGAACAAAAAGATAATTCAATTAATGGTCGTTTTATCGTTAGCATTACCTTATGTAGTTTATGCGGCAGGCGGAGCCGGATCATCTCATGGTAGAGGCGCTACGCGAGGAGATAGAAGCCATGAGCATGGCGAGATGAACTTTGATAGACGATTTAAGCAGATAGATGACGAAATGGATGATGGACGTAGTTATGGAACACCGGTTGATCAATTACGTGCAGGAACACCTAGACCTTCAGATAAGGCCTTCTCAGATTACAATTATTATAATGAAATGATGAGAGATCATCGATAATTTTTAAATTCATAGGATAAAAACGTGACTAAACTCGGCTAATGCCGAGTTTATGTTTTTAAGCTGGCATGCCAAGATAAGCCGTTTGGATCGCCGGATTGTTAAGAATATCCGAACTCTTGCCCGATAGCTGAATTTCACCATTTACGAGCACATAAGCTCTGTTAGCAAGTTGTAGCGCATGGTGTGCATTTTGCTCGACCAAAAGCAATGTCGTACCTGAAGCTGCAATTTCTTTTAGAGTTTTGAAAATAAGCGTTACCATTTGTGGTGAGAGTCCTAAGCTCGGTTCATCTAACAAAAATAATTTGGGATTGTTCATGAGCCCTCTACCCATCGATAACATTTGCTGTTCACCGCCAGAGAGGGTACCGGCACGTTGATTTTTTCGTTCTGCTAAGATGGGAAAGAGTGTGTATATTTTACTCAAACTTTTTTTGAGCTCTGTATGAGATTGCATGATGGCACCCATCTGTAGGTTTTCTTCGGTTGTCATTTTATCAAAGATGCGCCGTCTTTCTGGTGCGATAGCAATACCCAAACGATGTATTTGGTGGGTCGGCAAGTGATGGATATCCAGACCATTAAATTGAATACTGCCGCTCTTTATCCTCGGTTGACTGTAAGTTGACATGAGTAAAGTGGATTTTCCTGCACCGTTCGCGCCAATCAAAGTCACAATTTCATTTTTATATACTTCTAAACAGACATCATGCAATGCTTTAACGTTTCCGTATCCTGCATAAATGTGTTGATAGCAAAGTAAAGGGGTATTCAATAGAGGCTCCCTAAACATTTATTCATGTGCCACTCCGAGGTAGGCTTCTATGACACGTTTATCTTGACGGACTTGTTGCGCAGAGCCCTCTGAGATGACAACACCATGATCAAGAACAATGATATGATCTGAAATTTTCATCACTAAAGACATATCGTGCTCTATTAAGATAACAGTAATATTATTTTCACGACGTAGCGTCTGTATTAATTCACTTAATTCAAGTGACTCATGCGTATTGAGTCCTGCTGCGGGTTCATCCAGACATAATAAAGAGGGTTTTGTGCACATGGCTCGCGCTATTTCTAAATGACGCTGTTTGCCATAGGGGAGTTCGCCTGCTAAGCGATTAGCTTGGGGAGTGAGGTTGAGTTTTTCTAACCAATAATAAGCATATTCAATGGCATTTTTTTCAGATTGCTGAAAATCTTTGGTATTGAAAAGACCAGAGAGAACATTGCGTTTAGCATGAAGATGTTGTGCCACTAAACAGTTTTCAATAACAGTCATTTCTCGAAATAATCGAATATGTTGAAATGTACGTGCTATGCCTGCGCGTGTTGCTAGATGCGATCCGCCAAACATTTTAAAATACAGTTTAGAAAAAGATGAGATAGGATTGATAGCATCGGATAACCTAAAGGGCTCTCCTAACATTTTTTGAATATTAATCAATTTATCATAAGGCTGGAAGAGTAATTCGCCGTGTGTGGCGCAGTAAAAACCTGTTAAGCAATTAAAAAGAGTGGTTTTGCCTGCGCCATTGGGTCCAATTAATGCAGTAATTGTGCCTTTATTAACAATAAAGTTGACATTTTTGAGAGCAACAATCCCTCCAAAACGTTTGGATAAGTTTTTTACTGTTAGAATAGAGGGAACATTCGTCATTTTTGTTCTCTGACTATCCATTGTCTCGTCATACCTATCAAACCTCGCGGGCGCCAAATCATCACAAGCACCATTAAGCCACCAAAGACCAGCATGCGATATTCTGAAAATTGACGTAGCATTTCTGGAAGTAACGTGAACAAGATGGCTGCAATGGTTACGCCTAACGGTGAACCCATGCCACCCAATACAACAATCGCTAGGATTAAGGCGGATTCAGTAAAGGTGAAAGAAGTTGGGTTGACAAAACCTTCAAGGGCGGCAAAAAAAACGCCAGCAATCCCACCTATCATAGCCCCTAGACTAAAGGCAGAAAGTTTAGTGGTGACGTGGTTAATGCCAAGAGAGCGGCTTGCGATCTCATCTTCGCGTAATGCTTCCCATGCACGCCCTAAAGGCATACGTTGCAACCTAGTAACTAGACGCAAAATTAAACAGACCGCGATAAACAGCACCGCATACGTAAATAGGTAACGGTATTTTCCGTCATAAGCAAGATTAAAAAAATCATGAAAGGTGGTATGTCCTTTTACAGAATTGCGTGAAAATGTTAAACCAAAAAAAGTAGCAAATGGTGCGCTTAATCCGTTTGGTCCTCCGGTGACATCGCTCCAGTTATTAAGAATAAGACGGATGATTTCGCCAAAACCGAGGGTAACAATGGCGAGATAATCTCCATGCATGCGTAATACCGGAAAACCTAATAATGCGCCAAACAAACCCGCAAGCAGTGCTCCTATAGGAAGTGCTGCCCAAAATCCAAGATCAAAATAAGTCGCCCCTAGTGCATAAGAATATGCACCTATGGCATAAAATGCGACGAATCCCAAATTCAAAAGCCCAGCCAAGCCAACGACGATATTTAATCCTAATCCAAGTAAAATATAAATCAGCGCCAAGATAGCAACTGTTAACCAATATTTGTTGAGAAGGAGGGGCAAAATAAAACCAGAAATAATAAATGCTATCATCCACCAGCGATGGGATGTTCCTTTAATAACACGAATATCAGGCTTAGGTTTATTTTTAAAACGTTGTCCCCAATCACTTTGTTGTATTGAATAGATGATAAGCTTGCCGAAAAATATCACTACAGCAAGGACTAATGTTCTTTGGGCAATCATGTGAATTTCAAAACCATCTAATACTAAGCTGATAATAGGTCCGAGCAATAAAATAGCGATGAAGGTTGTCAGGCAGGCTTCTTTAAGACCCTGCATGTATTTCTTCATACCTTCTCCACATCAGCAGTGCCTAATAAACCGCTAGGTTTTAAAATTAAAACAAGAATTAATAAGCTGAACGCAAAAACGTCTTTATAATCTGATTCGAAAAATCCTGTATAAAGCGATTCAGCCATTCCAAGCAATAAACCGCCTAACATTGCCCCAGGTAGCGATCCAATCCCGCCTAAAACAGCACTGGTAAACGCTTTAATGCCAATAATGAATCCGATAGCGTAATTAAATGAACCATAATTTAGAGAAACTAAACATCCGGCAATGGCTGCCATGACGGAGCCAATGACAAAGACCAGTGGAATAATTTTGTTGGCTGAAATCCCGAGAATTTCGGCCATCAACAAATCTTGCTGTGTTGCACGCATGGCTCTGCCAATGGATGTTTTATTGATGATGATGCTTAAGAAGAAAACGCTAATGATTGTGGCTGCGATAATCATCATTTGAATGGTTGAAATCAGTGTGAGTGAGTCAATATGCCATTGTCCTTTAATAAGCATAGGGACCGCTTGATTGCGGGCCCCTTGGCTGATGCGAACAAATTCTTCTAATACGATGGACATCCCAATAGCTGAAATCAAAGGTGCTAAACGTGTGGAATGACGTAGCGGACGATAAGCGATACGTTCGATGGCCCAGCCGTATAAGCCAGTGATACTCATCGCAAAGAACATGGTAATAAAGAGGGATGCGATGACTGAATGAATGCCAAATAAACTACAAATAGCGAGGGCAATTGCCGTGAGATAGGCTGAGATCATATATACATCGCCGTGAGCGAAATTGATCATGCCAATGATGCCATAGACCAGCGAATAACCAATAGCTATCAATCCATAGATTGAACCAAGTGTTAAACCATTGATGAGTTGCTGCGCTAAGTAGTTCCAGTCGAACATCAGTGCCTCATCGTAGCCTTCGCATGTGCTTTGGCTATCATTTCACAGGGGTATATTTTCCATCAGTGTCCCACTTATATATGATGTAAGGAGCATTTTTGAGATCACCTTTCTCATCCCATTCACGCTCACCCATCACAGTAGGAACTTTATGCTGATGTAACCAGTCAGCCATTTTTTTACCATCTTGGGAGTGAGTTTCGCGCATAGCATCAGCAATGGATTGAAGTGCAGCGTAAGAATAAAGTGTATAACCCTCAGGCTCGATATGTTTTGATTCAAGTTCTTTAACGACTTTTTGTGCATCTGGAATGTTGCGTGGATCAGAACCAAAAGTCATATAAACATTTTTCACAATGTTGGCACCACCGGCTGAAGTCACAAAGTCCTCCGAGGCGATACCATCGCCAGAAATGAAAGGCCCTTGATATCCTTGTTCACGCAATTGTCTGAGAAGAGGCCCAGCTTCAGGATGCAATCCCCCAAAATAAACGGCATCTGCGTTTAACTGTTTAATGCGGCTGACCAATGCATTGAAATCTTTTTCACCGCGCGTTAGTCCTTCGTAGAGAACAATTTTGGCGCCCAATTTTTCCAAGGTTTTCTTAGTCGCATCGGCCAACCCTTTGCCGTAAGTATCCTTATCATGAATGATGGCAATATTTTTGGCTTTAAGAGAATCACTGATGAACTGAGCGGCAATAACTCCCTGCTGATCATCACGACCACAAGTACGAAAAATAGTATTGAAACCACGTTCAGTTAGAGCCGGGTTGGTAGAGGCGGGTGTGATCATTACAATTTGCGCGTCTGCATAAACATTAGAAGCGGGGATAGTGGAGGAGGAACAAAAGTGTCCAATGACCGCTGCAACATTATCTTTATTGACTAAACGATTGGCAACAGCCACTGCTTGTTTGGGTTCGCAAGCATCATCGGCATTGATGAGTTCAATTTTGTTGCCATTAATTCCGCCTTTCTCATTGATGTCTGCTGCTGCCTGAGTAGCCCCACGCCATAGTTGATCGCCAAATGAAGCATAAGGACCAGAAAAGGGCCCAGCAACACCAATTTTAATAGTATCAGCGACACAGATATGACATAAGAGGCTAGATATTCCAGCAATGAATACGTTTCGAATTAATTTAGACACATGACACTCCTTGTCTTGGATCCTTTCACTTTTTTGAAAATAAGTGAAATATTTAATTATTTCTTTATTAGCTGATGCCGTAAAATGGGTTGGGGAGCCTTACATTTGCTTCGGCATATCCGCCTTCAAAGTCTGCTTCCTGATCGCCAATATTAAGTACAATATCATAGGTTAAGGCGAGACGACGACGCGTATTCATTTTAAATTCAGCAACTGAGATTTCATCTTTATCAATGGGTTTTAAAATGAGTCCCTCCCACTGATCATAGCCCACTTTTTTAAGATTTTTGGCTGTTGCTTCTAAGAATTCTGCGGTACTTGGTCGTGAACTAATGAAAAAAACCGCCACATTTCTAGCTATTGCATGTTGATAGAAGGCAAGTACGGCTGGGATAGCATCTGAATTTGCAGATATTAATGAACCAGCTAAGGCGCTGACATTATGTGTAAAAGAGAGCTGTTCTAGATTACGGAAGTTTGATAATGCGGTTTCGTCGATATCTAATACAACGGCCAATCGATTGTGACGAGGTTGTTGTAGTTGTCTATCTAAGTAATCTTTGGCGTCATAAAGCTTTCGTTCTATGTCCTTAAAGTAGCTCCCCGATGCATAATATTCTTTAAATTGTTGAATTTGTTGCTCTGTAGTTGCTTTACTTTGCACATTGAGTGCATTTGCCGCTGGGATCCCCAATCCAGCAAGTAAAGCAAATACAGACGTGATTTTTTTCAATGTATTTGTCATGCTGTGTTCCTTTATTATCACCATCGTGGAAGACGACTAACGCGTTGTCTTAAATCATGTAAGAGAACTAAAGCGACTGAAAAAATTAAAGGGATAAATATCGTTTGCAGAATAATAGTAAGTAGCGTAGTTGCAATATAAATTTGTGAGAAATTCATCCCATAATGGATTAAAAGTGAGCTTACAATTAGAAATCCGCATAGCATGACAGCAATATTGATAAGTAGTGGAATGCTAATAACGATAACAGTGTGCCACCAATGTCCCCATACTAACCGATGACTAAGTGTCAGGGTTTGCAAAACGTGTTGGTTATCCGTCATGACCAAGATAAAAGAAAACATCAGAGATACAGATAAAATAATTCCTGGGACAATCAACAGCATGGTACCGCTGAGTACGATAAGCGAATAAAGTGCGCCTATTAAAAGGATGGAGATAAATTTAAGTAAAGCTTGTTGCATCGATGCCATAAAATGGCTAGGAACATGGTAGCAAAAACAATAAAGACGGAAAATGAGTCCGCTGAGAAACATGATCCCAAGAAACCAACTGATGGTCATTGTCCATAACCCCATTGGGTTATGCCCGAATAAACGAGAAGTCGAGGGCTCAACAACCCCTAGAAGATGGGGGACACACATCAAGATGATGGCGCAGAAGGAAAAAGGCAGTGAAGGTAAAAATGCGCGCTTGTAAAGGTTGAAGCTACTTTCAAGGAGCTGCGGGATATCTTGAGGTTCATTTTTTAAAGTAAACATACTTAAATTATTTCTCTCGGGCTTTTACTAAAGGGTATTATTGACTATTTTAATTGTATTATCATTACTGATTTCTGTAGTTAACTACCAAACAAAAGGGCAGCATGAAAGCACTAGTCCTGAATAAACTTCAAAAGCAATATCCAAATGGGATCAAAGCCGTCAAAGGGATCTCGCTTGAAGTAGAGCAAGGTAATTTCTTTGGTTTATTAGGTCCCAATGGCGCTGGCAAGTCGACAACAATTGGCATTATTTCTTCCTTAGTTAACAAAACTTCAGGCGTAGTGTCCATTTTTGGTTACGATTTAGATAAACAGCCAGAAAAAGCAAAAGCGCAAATAGGATTAGTTCCTCAAGAATTTAATTTTAATGTGTTTGAGCGTGTGATTGATATATTGACCAATCAAGCAGGATATTACGGTATACCTTATCGTGTTGCCACAGAGCGAGCTGCCTTTTATCTTAAAAAATTAGGTTTATGGGATAAAGCAAAAGAACCTGCTCGAAATTTATCAGGAGGTTTAAAACGACGGCTGATGATAGCGCGTGGTTTAATTCATGATCCACGGCTTTTGATCTTAGATGAGCCAACGGCGGGCGTAGATATTGAATTGCGTCGTGCGACATGGTCATTTCTACAAGAAATTAATGCGCAAGGGACAACAATTATCTTAACTACGCATTATCTTGAAGAAGCTGAGAGTCTTTGTCGACGCGTAGCGATTATCAATCACGGTGAAATTATTGAAGATATGGGTGTCAAGCAATTATTGAGTAAACTTGATAAAGAAACACTCGTGCTAGATTTAGCGACGCCAGTAAAAACGCTGCCACACATAGAGGGATTTGAGCTTTTACAAAAAGATGATCTTACTTTAGAAGTCAGTTTTCACCGTCAAACTTCATTGAATACCCTTTTTGAAGCGTTCTCGCAATTGGGTCTTCAGGTGGTCAGTTTACGCAACAAAACCAATCGTTTAGAAGAATTGTTTTTAGACTTAGTCCAAACCAAAGGAAATAACGCAACGTGACTTCGTTAAATTGGGTTGCCTTGTATACACTTACTCGCAAAGAAATGACAAGATTTTTTAGGATCTGGACACAAACTTTGCTACCTTCACCTATTTCGATGGTACTTTACTTTGTCATTTTTGGCAGTCTGATTGGTGCAAGGATTGGCTCTATTGATGGCTATCATTATATTGAATATCTTGCACCAGGTCTGATTATGATGGCAGTTATCAACAATTCTTATTCAAATGTGGTAGCTTCTTTTTTTGGCGCTAAATTTCAACGTAATATTGAAGAAATGTTTGTGGCACCGATGGCAAGTTGGGCTATTTTATTGGGGTTTATCTTAGGGGGGATTTGTCGCGGATGTATTGTTGGTTTGATAGTGACAGGCGTAGCCCTATTTTTTACCAAATTACATCTGCAACATCCAGCATTGATTGTATTGGTAGTATTATCAACTTCAATGCTATTTTCTTTAGCAGGGTTGTTGAATGCAATTTTTTCAAGAAAATTTGATGATATTAATATAGTTCCTACGTTTATACTGACACCTTTGACTTATTTAGGCGGTGTATTTTATTCCATTCATATGTTATCGCCCTTTTGGCAGAAAGTTTCTTACTTTAATCCCATTCTTTACATGATAAATGCTTTTCGTTATAGCATGTTGGGTATTTCTGATGTTCATGTGATGACTTCTTTGACTTTTATCATGGTAGCAAATGTATTTTGCTTTTTGTTAGCTTGGCGTTTGTTAGATAAAGGAACGGCGATAAAGGCATGATTTCTTTTTTTTGCTCCCTCTGCTGCGAGGCGATAGAGAGATATGTCTGTTTTAGCTTTGTTCAATGAGACATGAGGGAAAAAGAAGTTTACCACTCAAACGGTCTTGCAAAATAGGTAAACACCCAAAGCACAATCATGTAAGCACTAAACAGGGATTGGATGCCAGCCAAAGCATGAACCCATCCTTTCCCTTTAAGAGTGAATTCACGCGCTTGCATATGAGATATCCAATTACTGACGTTAATATCTTTCCAACCAATACTGAAAGCACTCAATAAGCTAAAGAAAAGAGAAAGCCTCAACAAATGAAATTGATAGAATAAGCGGTTTCCTTTCTTATCTAAGCATTGAGCAGACAATAACTTACAAATAGGTTCAGATTTCTTAGCTAGAGCATGAATTTTATCCCATTGGTAAAATCGTTTTTTATTCCAAATCGCAACAATGCCTGCTTGTTTTGTGGGATGTGATAAGGCATACCGATAAGGAATTGCAAAGAGAAATATCCCTAATAGAAATAAACGCAAGGGCTTTCCAGGATCCGCACCATAATTACAAGTGAGATAGAAAAACACATAGTTGAATGCACTATCAATGGTAAGCCAGCCACCTTTTTGCCATTCAAGTCGCATTTCCTGGAATTTAATGGTGGCTGTAATGACACGTTCCATCGAGCGGATCCCCAATTCCCGATAGGCAATGCGAAGTTCAGTTAATGCAGCTTTCCATTGGTTAAAATCAGTAAATTGTATAGATTGGAAATTTTTTACTGAAGTAAAGGTGGCTAAATCAGGTAATTGTTTGAGCACAGGTTGAAAAATGGCTTGATGAAGATCTGCTTCTGCAAAATTAGCCCCGCTCACCGCAGTTTTAATAAGTTGTGCACCTGTAAGATTTGCATTTTCTAAATTGGCGTCAGTTAATATTGCCTCAGAGAGATCTACTTCACTTAAATCTGTCCAAACAAGTATTGCTTGGTTTAGCATAGCGCCACTTAGATTTGCTCCTTTTAGGATAGCAAAAGTGAGATTGGCGCCACGCAGATCAGCATTGGCTAAATTGGCATGACTTAAGTTGGCTTGCCTTAGATCAGCGTTGGTTAGTTTAGCATTTTCCAGTCTTGCGTTTTCAAGTTGTGCCTTTTGCAGGTTGGCTTGTGTAAGATCAGCGCTGGCAAAATAAGTTTTAGTTAAATTAGCTTGTGAAAAATTAGTATTTTGTAATATCGTTTCGCCTAAATCTGAACCCAAGAGATTGATATGGCTTAGATCCCAACCACTAAGATTTAATCCGTGCAATGTGGTCCCACATAGGTTTATTTCGGCTTCTGCTTTCTTCTCTGGACTTTCAAGAATAATTTTGAGTTGGTTTACTGTAAATGTTTGTCCTTGATAAAAGCTTTTGCATTCATTTTCTTCTGCCTTTATTGCTGGGGCCAATAAGATGAGCAAACAAACCAATGTAAGTGTGCGTTTGAGCATAATGCATTCCTTATTGTCCTGGATCATCGTGGATCCCAAGATCGTCACTTATCACTCCCTTTTTCCAGGGTAAGTCATTTGGTAAAAGGTCTGAGCTCAATTTAAATATGGGATATTTGATAATATTAAAATAAGGTGAGTAATCAAAATCACTGGGAGTAAATAATCTAGGATTGCGCTGGATCAACTCTACATTTTTAGCATCATTTAGTTGCACTAAAGGTAATATGGGAAAATGTACGGAGTAGAAGGCATCAGCTATCATAGAAGAGCAAATGTCTTCTGTAGGTTGGAGTGCATTATGTTGGAATAAGCTAGAGCGCCATCGTCTAGGAAAAAGCCCCCATGGAAACAAAAAGCGTGCTAAATCAAAAACATGACGAAAATCATATTTTCTTCCTAAGCGGTTTATCGCATAACCAATCACTTTTTGAATAGTGGGTGTAGTAAGGCCTTGTGGTCGAAGTAATCTTATATGATCGGAGCCGTATTTGCTAATGGGGGAAACAATTGTGCCTTCGCCAACTTCACTTTCGATAAGCAACTGTGTCTCAGGATTACCACTATAGGCTGCTTTTACTTTTTCACGTAATTCAGGATCTTCGATACCTGGGATAGTCCCAATATAGAGTGCAGCATGTGACCAGGGGCTGCGTGTTATTTGCTGAATAATATGACTGATCCGATTGCGTCCTTCTATTAGTAACACATCCCCAGGAAGAATTTCTTTGCATATTTGATGGAAATCACTTAAATAAGCGCGATGAGGCGGCTCGTTTTTAAGAAGCCAATGCCCTACTTTTTTTATGATCCAATTGCTGAATGAATTTGCCATGTTTTACTATTAGAAGAGGGGGAAGCCCCCATTTATTTAGCATAGACGTTGTTCAGTCTATAATAAATAAACAACTGAAAAATATTGCTATGGATTGAAAAAAATTACAGTTTAATAGGTAAAAAAATGTTTAAGCGCATTTTAGTTCCAGTAGATGGTAGCAGGGTTGGCAACTTTGCGTTAAGCAAAGCGATAGATCTAAGCAAAGATCAAAAATGTAAATTACGCATTGTTCATTCAATTGATTATATTGCGCTCACTGCTGGTGTTGAAGGCATTGATGCAGTTTCATTACAGAAAAGTTTGAAAAAGGCTGCTGAAAAAATTTTAGAGAAAGCAAAAAAGACTGCGCAGAAGAAGAAAGTTAAAGTGGAAGTAAAATTAATAGAGTCATTCAAATTGACTAATCGAATAGATAATATGATATTGAAAGATGCAAAGCGTTGGCGAGCGGATTTAATCATCGTTGGAACACATAAAAAACGTGGGCTCAAGCAGATCTTGTTTGGCAGCCAGGCTGAGAATCTTATGCACAAAGCTACCATCCCTATATTATTGATCCGCAGTAAACGTTAGTTAATATGCTATGAATGAAATCGTTTTATTTGCATTCGTTGGTTTTTTTGCTCAGCTTATCGATGGCGCGTTGGGGATGGCCTATGGTGTAATTAGCATGAGCGTTTTATTAGGGATGGGTGTTCCTCCTAGTGCCGCGAGCGCTTCTATCCATACGGCTGAAATCTTTACGACCGGTATTTCTGGTTTTTCACACATGATGTTTAAAAATATTGATTATAGGCTTTTTCGTCGTCTTATTATTCCTGGTGTTCTCGGTAGCATACTAGGTGCCTTATTACTTTCCTATATCCCGGCTAAAATGATAAAACCCTTTATTTCTGCTTATTTATTTTTGATGGGGGGGATCATTCTTTACAAAGCAATACGTGAAATGCATTGGATGGATAAAGTGAGGAATTTAATCAATAAGGCGTTAGAACGTGAGAAGCGCTCACATCATCCTTATCGGGTGATCCCGTTAGGTTTTATAGGAGGTTTTTGTGATGCTGTAGGTGGGGGTGGTTGGGGAAGTATTGTAAGTTCTTCTTTATTAGCACAAGATGAAAGCGATCCGCACTATACTGTAGGCACTGCTAATCTAGCTGAATTTTTTACGGCATTAAGTTCTTCTATCATTTTTTTTGCCGCTATTGGTATACCACATTGGCGCATTGTAGTGGGATTGGTAATCGGAGGTGCTATTGCTGCGCCGCTAGCAGCATTTGCTATCAGGTATTTACCACCTAGAATCGTTATGTTTTTGGCAGGTTCTTTAATTATCTTAATTAGTATTTATATGACTGTTATAAGATTTTTAAAATAAGTATAACTTTTTTCTCTTTATTTTAAGTGTTTAGTGACAGGTGATAAGATTTTTTTGAAGTGCTTTTTAGCACGTTTTGCGTGTTGTTTCAATTTTTTACCATTTTTTATTCTTTGCGCTTTCTTTTTTTCTTCCTTAATTTTTTTATTTTCTTCTTCTTCTTTTGCTTTCAACCGCTCTAAATGTTTCAGCATTTTTTCGAGTTCTTTAGCTGTTTCCTTTATTTCTTTCGTTAAAATTTTAATTTTTTGTTTAGTCGAGAGATGTTTCATGCTTTGTTCCCTTTATTTCGATATTTTAACTTTCATACCTTCATACATATTAGTGACGCCATTCTCGATGATAAGTTCACCTTCCTTTAGCCCTTGGCTGACTTGTATATCATATGGTGAATATTGCCTGCCATTAATTTCTCGACGATGGATAATCATGCGTTTGGGATCTACTACCCATACATATTGTCTTTTGTTTATATCGACAAAGACGGCACTACTTGGGATAAAAAAAGCACTATTCTCAAGAGATTGAGTAGAGGAATTTTTTAAGGTGTTTTTTTCAATAGGGTTGATCACCCAGATTTTCACTCCTTTGGCGTGAGCATGTTTGGGGTTGTGTTTTATTTCCCATAACAATAAGGTTGTAATAAGGATGAGAAGTCCTGTAATACCTAATATCCACGGCCATCCCTTAACTCTTTTTTGACTGCGATATAGCCCCATTGAAGATTGCCATACTTAAGTGTTAGGTCATCTGAATATCTTAGTTGAATTATATATTGGTGTGTTAACTATGTAATTTTTTACAGTTGAAGATAGGACTCGTTTCTTTGGCAAGGAGTTGGTATAATCTTCAGCCTTCCGGAGAGGTGTCAGAGTGGCCGATTGAGCACGCCTGGAAAGTGTGTGTACGTGATGAGCGTACCGAGGGTTCGAATCCCTCCCTCTCCGCCAAAAATAAAAAACCCTTTTATCAATGAAGCGAAGCTTAATTGATAAAAGGGTTTTTTATTTTTAGGGTCTGAAAAGGGATGAGAACCCGAGCAGAGGGTTCGACAAAATTGCGAGCGTACATTGCCGAAGGCAATGCGAGCGATTTTGGACGCCGGTAGGCGCCCGAAGGGTGAGTAAGCGTAGGCGAAGCCAAGCTTGCGAATCCCTCCCGGAGCAAAAATATCACGCGTGTGTGATATTGGGTTTTTGATTTTTGGGGGTTAGAAAAGGGATGAGAACCCGAGCAGAGGGTTCACCAAAACGGCAGGAATGCCGTTTTGGTCGCACGAAGTGCGCCCGAAGGGCGAGGTCCGAGACAATCCCTCCTGTACTTCGCCCCCTCCTAACCCGTCCTTTGAGTCTGCCCCTCGCCTGGCTGTAGTCGACATTCATAGAATCGAATAAAATCCTTCGCCTGCATCGCTGGCAAAGAACCATCCTTGACCGTATTCAATCCCATGCGCTATCAAGTAATCCACCTGCGCTTGTGTTTCAATATCTTCAGCAATGTTACGCTACTTGTTGCAGAATCAGTTTCTAGTGAATCAATAAAGGATTTGTCGATTTTAAGAGGATCTAAGAGTAACCCATGCAAGTAAGATAAACTTAAGGAACGAGCGGAAATATAAAATACGGATCATTTCCCCATTTGTAAGGCTCTTTGTAAAGCTGCACGTGTCCAAGCAGAACCGTTAACATCTTGTATCAAAGTGAAATAAGGCAGGGCAGCAAAACCATGACAAAAAGCTCTGAAAACAGCGGTTTGTATCATATTGTCGTCGATGTTGCCATAGCTATTGAAAAAATGCGCTAAAGCATTATCTGAAAAAATCATAATACCAACTGATAAATCAATCGCAGGATGTCCAATGTGAGTGTCACCCCAATCAATTAATCCGTTTAAAGAGCCAGCTTTATCGACAAGAACGTGTTTTGCATAAAGATCACCATGTAAATAACATTCTTTATCATGTATGAATTGTTTTTCATGAAAATGATGGAAGGTATTTATAAGAATTTCAGGTGAAAAATCTGCGTCTACATAAATTTTTTCATACTGTTCAATGTTGTTTAGTAATACCTCTTTGCGCTGTTTAAGATTAAGGCGCCAGGTTTGATCTCCTTTGATCATGCCAGCGTGCTTTTTTAAGACAGGCAGTGCATGGAGTTCATTTAGCCATTGTCCCAATTGCTTAGCAAAGCTAATTTCACTGATAGGATGAGAAGCTGCTTGCGACAAGGGAACACCTGATAAAAGCGGATACCCTGCGAATGGAAATGGGTAGAGATCAGTAGGGGTGCCTATAAAGGTAGGATGAGAAAAAGGAAATGAAAGCTTGCCGGCAAGATGGGGCAGAAGCATCATTTCATTTTCGATACACATGACGCCTAATTCTCGACGAGGAAATCTAAACACCAGGGAGTGATTCACTAAAAATGCAATATTATCAAAACCTTCCCCTAGTACAGATATTTCATCAACAGTTACATTAAATTGTGAAGAAAGTAAGGTTGTGGCAATTTCTGGGGTAATATTAATAGTTTGATCCCAACGATGACTCATTATACTCTTTCCATTTTGAATTTAGGCATTGTTGCCATCGCTCTCTCACCCCAGTTACGTACTAAAGCGTACGCGCCTGGGGATTTGTTCGCTTGGCGCCGCGCCTAAATTCAAACTGGTTCGAGTATATGTCTTTCTATTTTTAATTATGCACTGAGTATTATGAAGATAACTTAATTAAAAGGCAAGAAACGAAGGTTATTCTCCCCAAGGAGTCCTTACCGTTGCATGTGAGCAAATTTCATGAATACCAACGCCAATGTCAGCATGCATAGGTTCAAGCCAAGGCGCCTTTTCAACCGCAACTTGACCGTCTTCATAGCCTGCCTTGATGCGTTCCTCGATGGATAATTTTGAAAATTCAAAATCTTTGGAAGAAAGTTCGCTATGGGGTGCAGTATAAAGAAATCGAACAAAATGCATCACATGATCGATACACTCGCGATCATAGAGTTTTTTAATTTCTGCATCCTTTTTTAAAGCCTCTGGCATTTTTTGGTAAAGGAAATGAATTTCTCGTCTTAAACGTAAGATCTCAAGGAAGGCTTCTAAGTGCATTCGATCTTGACTTGAGTACATGATATCTTTATAGCGCTTCATAACATCATCTAAAGATTTAGGGTTTAGACCAAATGAGTCAAATAAATTGGCCATGAAACATAAAGTATTGACGTGATGTGAGTCATGAATAATCGCTTGAACAGGAGTATTACTCAGCACACCACCGTCCCAAAAATATTCATTATTGATTTTGACCGCAGCAAATGCCGGTGGCAACGCACAGCTAGCCATGACATGCTCAGGTCCAATTTTTTGCTTATTGGTATCAAAGAAGACAGCTTTTCCTTTTTGTACTTCTACAGCACCAAGGGTTAAACGAATTTTTCCACTGTTGAGTAGATCAAAATTTACTAATCGTTCTAAGGTTTTTTTCAGTGGATCTGCGACATAGAAACTAATGGTATCGGCTGAACCGTTATATTCTAATAATGGGTTTTTAAAGCGAGGGCTAAACATCCCTGGTTGTCCAAGAAACAAACTGGATTGCGCACTGATAAAGTTGTACCACTGCCGGATTTTTTCATCCATTGGAGAGAAACCAGGTAATATAGAGCGTGAGACGGTATTCCAAAAGTCTTCTAATTTAGACACTCTATCTTGCGGTTCATTGCCAGCGATGATGCAAGCATTGATGGCACCTATAGACGTTCCAATGACCCAATCAGGGTGATAATCATGTTCTTCTAAAGCTTTGAAAACACCAAGCTGGTAAGCACCTAAGGCGCCGCCTCCTTGAAATACATAAGCGATGCGTTCAATGTCCCTTGGTTTTGCTGATTTCATGTACACCTATTGAGCTGTTAGTTCATTTGTATGAAGAATGCGCAAAGACTATGATTTGAAATCGGCAGGAAGGGGCTTATATTTAATTATCAGCTGGATGTTATTCTAGTCTTCTTTTAAACATCCAGCCTGCGATTGTTAAGGTGAATAGCGCAATAATGATCATTGGCCAAATATTCCATAATACTTCCATCGCTCCCATATTTTTTAAAAATAAGCCTTTGATAATAACAAAAAGATGGCTAAGTGGAATAACCCAGGTGAAAGGTTGTAACCAGGTTGGCATATTCTCAATAGGGGTAGCAAATCCCGATAACAAGATGGTTGGCATAATAAATACAAAAGTGCCAAGGGTCGCTTGTTGTTGTGTTTGGGACAAGGAGGAGATAAATAAACCAATCCCAATGATAGATATCACGAAAACGATCAAGCTGAGATAAAACAATAAAAATGAGCCTTGAAAGGGAATTTTATAAATAGACATGGCTAAGATCATAATCAATGTGCTTTCACTAATACCAATGAACATTGCGGGGATCATTTTTCCTGCAAGAATTTCTCGAATTTCAAGTGGTGAAACCAGTAATTGATCAAATGTTCCCATTTCGCGTTCGCGAGCAACCGATAGCGCCGTCACAATTAATCCAATTACCATGCTCAAAATTCCCACTAAATGTGGAACGGTATACCATACATAGTCTAAATTTGGATTAAACCAGCTACGAAAATCAACTGTTACACTTTGAACATGATTGATATTTTGTAAAGCGAGAATGTCATTATTAAAATTTTGGATAATTCTTGCTACATAACCTTGTACAATTTGTGATGAATTAGTTTTTCGTCCATCAAGAATAATTTGAATTTTGGGCATGCCTCCTTGGCCTAATATTCTTGAAAAATCAGATTGGATTTCTAAACCCACTATAGCCTTTTGTTCATCAATGGCTGCTTTAAGATCTTTACTTTGTTTCACTTCATAAACATGAGAGAAATATGGTGAGCCTTTTATTCTTTGAATTAATTCGTGACTATACCAACCGCCGTCTTGATTGCAGTAAACAATTGAAATATTTCGTACTTCCAAGGTAGCAGCATTTGCAAATAAAATTAATTGAAGTAAAGGCGGAATAACGAGAATTAAGCGTGCCTTTTTATCACGTAAAATCGCAAGTAATTCTTTGATAACAATTGCTTTTAATCGTACCCATTTCATTATTCTAAACTCTTTTTACTTTTTTTGATAACCAACATGAGGAAAAAACTACCAAGACCTAGCATAGCGAGCATATCAGGCAAAATGAGAGCCCATACATCACCCGCTAAAAAACTTGTTTGAATAATTGAAACGAAATAGCGAGGTGGAAACAAATAGGTTAATGTTCGGATAGGTAATGGCATGGTTTGAATTTCGTATAAAAAACCGGAAAGCATATAGGCAGGTAAAAAGGCCGCATTAATAGCAGCTTGGCTCGCAACAAATTGATTTTTAGATATAATAGAAATGAGCAGTCCTTGACTAAGTGCTGCTAACAAGAAAATGGCGGTAGCCAACATTAAGACCAAAATAGAGCCTTCAAATGGAACCTTAAATACAAACACTGCAAGCGCTATACAAAAAAGCATGGAGCCCATCGCTAATAGAAAATAAGGTATCATTTTTCCTATAATAAATTCACTAATGCGAACAGGCGTTGAAAGAATAGCTTCCATTGTACCGCGTTCCCACTCACGTGCTACAACAAGCGCTGTTAATAAAGTACCAATCAATGCCATGATGATAGCCAAAGAACCAGGCAAAATAACATTTCTGCTTTTAATCTCTGCATTAAACCATACTCTGACTTGTGAAATAATCGATGGTAGTTCGGTGATCCCTTGTTCTTGTTGCCAAGATAACCACCATAATGCAGCGACGCCCTCAGCATAGCTTTGGACAAAGCTTGCTGTATTAGTTTCACTCCCATCAGCGATGACTTGGATAGGAGCGATTTCTCCTCTTTTAAGATTTTTGGTGAAATCTTGAGGAATAACAACAATTCCACGTATTTTAGCAGCAACGAGCTCTTCAGTAAGTTTGTAACGACTGGTTTCTGTGGTAGCAGAGAAATAAGGCGTATTTTGAAATGCAGCCGCTAAACTTCTGGCCTCTGGCGAAGTATCTTCCAATACGAGTCCTATGCGGATTTTGTTAAGATCCAATGAAACGCCAAAGGCAAACAGAAAAATCATAATAAGCGGCAAAATGACAGCAATCATAAGTGTGCTTGGATCGCGTATAACTTGAAGTGATTCTTTATATACAAGGGCAAGCAATCGTCTCATTGAAAATTGCGTCATGAGATAGTTTCCTGCTTGATTTGCGCTGTTTTTCGCTTAATCAACTCCACAAATACATCTTCAAGAGTAGGATCGGGCAATGCATTTGAACGAATATCATTTTTTAAGGCTTCAGGTGTATCACTTGCAATGTTTTTTCCTTGAAAAATAATAGCAATTCGATCGCAATATTCGGCCTCTTCCATGAAATGCGTGGTTACCATAATGGTGACACCTTTTTGTACCATGGCATTGATATGGACCCAAAATTCTCTACGCGTGAGTGGATCTACACCAGAAGTAGGCTCATCTAGAAATAGTACATCAGGTTCATGCATGACAGCACAAGCAAGCGCTAATCGTTGTTTGAATCCCAATGGTAACGTGCCTGCATTGGTATTGAGATAATGCTTTAAATCAAAAATATCAATCATTTGTTGTATTTTGTTTTTTGCATCATTACCGGATAGCCCGTAAACACCGGAAAAGAATTTGAGATTTTGTATAACGCTTAAATCACTGTATAAAGAAAATTTTTGCGCCATGTATCCAATACGAGAACGAGCAATAGAACTTGCTGTTTTAAGATCAAATCCAGATACTAACGCTTTGCCTGTGCTAGGTTGTAATAGACCGCACAGCATTTTAAAGGTAGTCGATTTACCTGCACCGTTCGGACCCAGAAGGCCAAAAATTTCGCCACGCTTTATGGTGAAGGAAATATTTTGAGCCGCAATAAAATCACCAAAGTGTTTTGAAAGATCTTGCGCTTGGATAGGAATAGAATCTTCTTTAGCTTTGGGCGCCATTTTTTCAGCTAGGACGGACTGTCTGCTATATGCCCCCTTTAAGATATCCATGAAAGCATCTTCAAATCGTGGCGAAACAGGTGTGAGTGTTATCTTTGATAAGCTATTTGCATTTTCTTTTAACAAGACTCGAATATTATCGCCTTGGATCAAAGCATCAACCACTTCATTTTGTTTTAGAACATAACTTAATTTAGAGCGCTTTTCTTGCGCTGAAACGGGAGTGATAAAAACCCTGCCTTCGGCTCGAGAGGTTAAGGTATCTGGCGCGCCATCAAATAAGATAGTACCTTCGTTGATTAAGATAACTTCTTTACATAGTTGTGCTTCGTCAAGATATGAAGTAGACCAAATGACTGTCATTCCTTCTTTTATCAAAGCCTGCACCATTTTCCATAATTCGCGACGAGAAATAGGATCCACTCCCACGCTGGGTTCATCAAGCAACAGAACCTTCGGGCGACTGAGTAAGGAGCATGCTAAACCCAATTTTTGTTTCATTCCTCCAGATAATCGACCGGCTAGTCTTTTGGTAAATCTTTTGAGATCCGTGAAAGCCAACATTTGACTGAATGAATCTTCTTTTTCTTTCTGACTGAGTCCATGAAGTCTTGCATATAATTCGAGGTTTTCGAGCACAGAAAGATCTTCATAAAGACCAAATTTTTGTGGCATATAGCCTAATATGTTTTGAATTTTCTGACTTTCGCTTTGTGTATCAAAACCACACACTGTAATGCTTCCATCGGTGGGACGCATTAAGCCTGTAATGAGTCGGATTAAAGTTGTTTTGCCTGCGCCATCAGGACCAACCAATCCTGTGACAGTGCCATGACGGATATTAGCAGAGATGTTGTTTAATGCAGGAAACTCCTCGGATTCAAATTTTTTGCTAACGTTTTTAATTTGTATGGCAATGTCTGTCATATCAAATTTTTGATTTTAATGGGATTGAATTAGGTGTTTTGACTGTATTGTCTTGTGCCAACTTTATCACAACAGTCACTGGCATCCCTTGGCGAAGTTTACCCTCGGGATCTTCAACAACAATACGTAATCTATAGACGAGATCAGTGCGTAATTCTTTTGTCTCTATATTTTTAGGCGTAAACTCTGCTTGAGGTGAGATAAAACCTATTTGGCCTTCAAAAGGCGTAGATTGCGAATCGGTATAAATAAGTGTTCTCATGCCTGGCTTTACACGTCCTAAGTCGACTTCCGAAATATAAGCTCTTACCCAAATAGGATTAGTAAGTGAAAGGGTATAAACCGCGTTGCCGATATTGAGAATGGATCCAGGTTCTCGGATCCTGGTCAAAATGATACCATCACTGGGTGCATACAGTACGGTGTCATTTAAATTGGTTTGTGCACGATGATATTGTGCTGTGGCTGCTTCAAATTGAGCTTGACCTGCGGCAATATCTTCTTGCCTAAAACCTTCCAAAGAGAGTTTTAAGGCTTCTTGTGCTGATTTTAGTTGGGCTTTTGCTTCATTTGTGGCGGCATAAGCGTCATCATAAGCTTGCTTTGAGGCATAATTCTTTTTTACCAATTCAGATTGGCGTTCATAGGTTTTGCGTGAATTTTCATGTGCAACTTCTTTTTCATGAAGTTGTGCTTTGGCTTCTTGGATTTCTTGAGGCCGATTACCTGCACGTAATTTTACAAGGTTGGCTTGAGCTTGTTCCATCTGTGCCTTTAAATTGTTGAGATCTTGTTCATAAGGAACGGGATCGAGTTTGGCTATCAAGTCGCCCATTTTTACGTGGTCGCCTTCTTCAAAAAGCACTTCAAGCAAGCGACCGCTGACACGAAATCCTAAATCAACTTGTCTAATATCCACATTGCCATGGACCGTAATCTCATTATTATTGTTACGATTGTGATAAAAATAGTAATAGCCACAGGCAAGTGCCGCTATCATACTCAGCGATACTATGAGAGGCCTAAATATTTTCACAGTTTGCATTCCATCGCATAGGGGATAAATATTCCTATTCTATATATACATATTAGCCCTCTTCTTGTTCCCCTGAGACATCCAGTCAGGATTTTGTAAAAAACCTTATTTATCGTTTGAATCGCCCCATTTGTCTTAAGAATGCCGTTTTTTATAGTAAATAGCTATTCAGATAACTATAATCGTGGCTTTAAATTAATGAGCCTAGAGAGAGAAATCATGTTAAAGAGTTTTACTGAAGTTGCTGCTAAAAAAGCTAAAGATAACAAACAAGCCCTAATAGTAGGTGGCACAAGTTTAGGTCTTACAGCTATTAGTTTAGCGACAGGAAACCCTGCTGTTACCCCTACCCAGACGCTTGCAACAGCTGTGGTATCAACTGCATATACTGCACTTGGCTATGGCGCATACAAAGCGGCTCAAGGGGTTACCTCGATGTACAATGGCTTTAAAAATAAGTTTAAAAAACAAAAACTTTTGCAAATTGAAGGCACAGAACAGCATTTATTATTAACTTACCCAGGTTTTGAACCAGAGCAAACGCAAGATAATCCAGTTGTACCTTCGCATCATGTTACAGAAACTGAAGAAGAAGTTGTGGATCGTTTGGCAAAGAAAAAGCGCGTTGCTACAGAAGATTTACAAGATGTTCTTGAGCGTAATCTTGCCGAAGAAGATGAAGAAGAAGATTTAAGCTTCGAATATAACTCTGAAGAAGATTATGATGATGAAGAATTAAGTTCTTCAGAAGATGAAAATATGAACGAGAAAATTGAAGACGCTGAAGTTGAAGAACTCCGAGCTGAAGAAGAATCTTCAAATAAGAAACGTAAGCAGAAAATTAGATAATATTTTCTTCTTTATTGAAAATTCCCCTCTTAGACTCTCTAGGCGTTTCTAGAGAGTCTTTTTTTATATTTACCCTTACTCTTCCTAGATGACATGATGCTTGCTTTGGCAAAAAACTTCGACAGATCTATGTTGCAAGGTGTGAGGCATAAGCGGATTATTACCTTCTTTGCAATCCTCATGTATTTCGTAACATTTCGATCCGCCTTCGCAAATGCTTAGGCGAGATCTTGTGTCGTGGATGTGTTTTGATTAAAAAGATTGGATAGCTTATCTATCATCATTGCAAATCCGCCATTTCCTAAGACATTTGCTGCAGTAATAACAGGATCGAAGAGAATATAGAGCGCAGTTATCAAGGATAACATCGGGGCATTGAATCCCAAGTAACTTTCCAATATGGGGAGCATTACAATAATGCCACCACCGGGTACGGCTGCTACCGAAAATTTTGCAAGCACAAAGTAAAAACTAAAAAGTAGATAATCGATGAGAAAAGGCTCAGGGAGATCAAAGCTTTTTAATATCGCATAGGCCAAGATAGGAATAGCAAAGCAGTCTCCTATCAAATGAATGTTAACCGTTGCAGGGATCACTGAACGGGCTAAAGCAGGCTGGGTTGCGTTTTTTTCAGCACCTAGAATGGTTAACGGCATTGCTGCAGCGCTAGACATAGTACTAAAACCTGCAATAGTTGCCGGCAGCATATTTTTCATGCTAGTGAAAAAAGGCGAAAATCTTAGTTTATTTCCTAAAAAATAAATCAAAGAAATATAACAAAACTGCGCTAAAGCAATGAGAGCAAAAACGATACCATAATCTTGTAAGAGAGTACTGATTGCTCCGTCGTAGTTTAGTTTTACAACAAAACCTGCGACAAATACTGGAATAAAATAGGTAAGTACATTGAGAATAAAATTGATCGCTTGCTCAAGATAGCCTGCAATAAAGGTAGCCGTTTTCGGGCGAAAGTAGGAAAGGCTCAATCCCATGATAAGACCTGCATACATCGCTTTATCATTTGCGATAATCCTAGGTAATTCCAGCGTCCAAAGTGGTGATAGTGTATGAGCATTTTGTGGCTCTAGCAGTGACAAATCAAAATGATAGACCCATATGCCAATATAGTGACTAATGAAGGTAGAGAAAAAATTTGAGCAACATACTCCTGTAAGAATAACAAAGATAATTTTTGAGGCTTGGTGTGCTAGTTGGGTCATGACTTTAAAAAGTAGGCCAAAGATAATGAAAGGTAAAAGAGTAATGATGACAGATTTAATAGTTAAACTGATGGCGTAAAGAAAGGATTTTACTTCAAGGGGTAAAATATTATCCAGTAAAAGTAATACTCCGATAATAGCAAGGAGTATAAAAGGCATTTTACGAAACATGGTATCACCTATTTTCTTGCGATAATAACAAGCTGTATCAAAAAATCTCTTTTGCGCTAATCGTTGCTTTAAACTGCATAAAGAATCAGCGCATTGCTTCACGTTCGCTTTTTGCGACAGCTGCTGAAAAAATAAAAAAATGAGTATAAAGTGGATTACCGGCAACAGCCGGTCGTAGTCGTGGTGGTATGTGGAAAGAAAGTAAAATGCTGGTACATAAAGTTAAATCACGAAACTCAAAAAATTAATGGTCTATCAATTTTATAGACTATTTGGATAGAAATTGTCAATCATTGCTGCCACATTTATCTGGCCGTATGTCGGTCTTAGTAATGAAGTCATACCGAAGCCCTTATTGTTTATCTAAGAATTCATGAGGTATGACTATAGATTATACTACATAGAGAGACTGTTTTTTCTCTCACAATCAATGAGTTAACATTCAAAATTGAAAAAACACTGATATGCAAGCATCGTAGAAAGGAATAAATCAATAATGCTTCAGAGCCTTTATGGCATCACCATTTTTCTGAGCGCATTGCTCCTTTTTTTTGTACAGCCCCTGCTTGCCAAGGCCATGCTTCCTCTTTTTGGAGGCTCAGCATTTGTTTGGACAGTGAGTATTTTATTTTTTCAAGCTGGCTTATTGTTAGGCTACGGTTATGCTTATTTTTTAGCAAAATATTTTTCTGACAAGACACAAGCCATATGTCACATGGTGCTATTAGTACTTTCTTGTTGGTTTATCCCGATCAATCTTAATGCGAGTGGTTTCATAGAGACGATGTGGCCACCTTTGGCTGTCATTTATGTGCTTAGTCTTTGCATTTTAGTCCCTTTTATAGTGATTTCTTCTTCCAGTCCTTTGCTTCAACATTGGTATTGTCAAATTCGTCGCACCACTTTTCCTTATGCTTACTATGCTATATCAAATTTAGGATCGCTCTTGGGACTAATTGGCTATCCTTTTTTGGTCGAACCTTTTATAGGTTTAAAAGAACAAAAAGTGATATGGTCCTTTGGCTATGGGCTTTACATTGTTTTGTGTTTGTGTTGTTTAAGTAAGTTATTATTTGTGCAAAGAGATAGTGTAAAAGAAGAATCTAAAGGTAAGATCCCCGTCAATCATATGTTGCGATGGTTGTTGTTGACTTTCTTGAGTAGTGCTTTGCTTTTATCGGTGACTTTATTTTTAACACAAAATGTGATGAATTTGCCCCTAATCTGGGTATTGCCTTTGGCTGTTTATTTGATTTCTTACATTATTATTTTTTCACGGTATAAAATTTATGATCGTCAGTTCTGGAGTATTTCATTTGTTATTTGGTTATTATTGACTTTATGGTTGATTTACAGTGTTCAATTGGCAGGCATTCATGTAGTCATTGTTTTTCTTGCTTTGTTGTTTTGTGCTTGTATGTTTTGTCATGGTGAGTTAATCCTTTTAAAACCACATCAACAATATTTAACCATTTTTTATCTTTTCATTGCTTTGGGTGGGGTATTAGGTGGCATTTTTGTCAATATCTTTGCCACATTGCTATTTAAGAATTGGTGGGACTTTTTCTTACCGTTGACGATAATTAACATACTCATTAGCTTTATGTTATTTCGTTTGTATTCTGCTAGCCGAACTCAGTGGAATTATGCCTTGAGCTTATTCAGTGTGATAGGCGCAGTATGCTTGATTGGTTTGATTGTTCAAAATATTTTTATGGAAAAAAATAAATTAGTTGCACAATATCGCAATCCTTATGGCTTCATTAAAGTGATTGATTATCAATTTGAGGATCAATCAAAAAATTATCGTGCATTAATGCATGGTAAAATTATGCATGGTCTACAATTTACCGAACCTAAGCAACGGCAATGGGCTACAACTTATTATAGTAAGCGTTCAGGGTTATATGTAGCATTTAAATTTCTCTATCGTTCGAGAGAACCTTTACGCATTGGCGTGATTGGTTTAGGAAGTGGTACATTAGCCACTCTGGCAAAATTGGGTGATACGATTGATTTTTATGATATTGATAAAGACATTGAGACGGTTGCTTTAAACGATTTTTCTTTTATCAAAGAATCAAAGGCGCAAGTTAAAATTATCTTAGGTGATGCTAGAGTTCAGCTACAAAATGCACTTCAGAATGAGGGATCTCAGCGATATGATTTGCTTGTTGTCGATGCATTTTCCGGTGATGCAATTCCTTCTCACTTATTAACCCAAGAAGCAATGCAACTTTATCAAAATCATCTCGCTAAAAATGGTATTATCGCCTTTCATACCTCCAATACTTATATTAATTTTATGCCTGTTACCAAAGCACTTGCTTCTATGCAACAGTGTTCTCACTATTGGATTGAAAACAAAGGCGATGCTAATTTAGGTATATTCCAAGCAACATGGGCCTTAATCACATGCAACCCTGAGTTTGCGAGTTGGATAGAGACACAAGAGATCAGACCAATTTCTACTGCACACGTAAAACCGATGTTATGGACTGACGATTACAGCACGATTTTGCCCCTTTTAAGATGGTCACCGCTACATTAGTAATCATCGCAAAAAATACCTTTAAGTGGGGTGAGTTCTGCAAGGCATCGCCTATTGTCTTGACGGGGAGTAGTTAATATGTTTTACTTTTTATAACACACAAAGGTGCATATCTACATGTTTCTAAATCGTCATTTTTTTCCTACCTGCTGCTGTCAACCCTGAGTTGACACATACACCTATTTAATTAATGATTTCTTGAGCAACTAACTTCTTTCTTAAACTTGCAATGAAAGAATAAAGCCGTACGTGATTTTAGGGTTAATGCTAATAAGGCTACCCCCAATCCTGTACGAAGCGTAGATCTTTCAATTTATATTGTTGAGACTATATATGCTAAATCGACGCGGTTATTGGATGATTTTGCTGGCTATCTTTTTTGCAGTGATAGCAGGGTGGTGGCAGCAGCCTTTTATTTTAAAGTTATCAGAGCTCGTATCAGAAGTTTTTGTACGCCTGCTTAAATTGATTAGTTTGCCAATGATAAGCCTTTCTTTGCTGGCAACTATTTCTTCCGTAGGTGAACACTCGTTATCACGCTTAGGCAAAAGGATTGTCAGTTACACTATTTTAACAACAACAATTGCCGCAACGATAGCGTTGCTTCTTTATGAAGCAATCCATCCTGCCATTACCGTGGTGATTGAAGGGCAACAAATACCTGCCTCTCCTGCCTATTTTGATGAGTTATTAAAAGTAGTACCTAGCAATTTACTACAACCTTTTCTAGAAGGAAATGTTGTCAGTATTATGTTGCTTTCTCTCTTGATAGGAGTTGGCATCACCAAGTTACCACATGAGCAGCGTTTACCCATTCATCAGCTATTGCAAAGTTTATTTCAAATCATGATGCAATTGACACGATGGATTGTTGGCTTTATGCCTATTGCTATCTGGGGATTTATGACTTCTTTTGTCGTTGAAGTTTCACAAGGACTTTCATTTTCGAAGATAGGGTTGTATTTAGTTACTATTTTATCTGCAAATCTTATTCAAGCTGTTGTGATATTACCTTTATTTTTATGGTGGCATGGTATTTCTGCACGCAAAGCTTTTGTCAAAATGCTACCTGCACTTTCCTTTGCCTTCTTTTCGAAATCTTCAAGTGCTGCTTTACCAACAGCTATCGATTGTGCTGAACAAGGCTTGAAGGTTGCACCTAAAGTAGCTCGCTTTAGCTTTCCCTTATGCACTAGCATCAATATGAATGCTTGTGCTGCATTTATCTTAATTACGGTTATGTTTATTGCGCAAAGCCAAGGAATGAGTTTTACCCTCACAGAAAAGATCACTTGGATTGGAATTGCAACCATTGCAGCGATTGGGAATGCTGGTGTTCCCATGGGATGTTTTTTTATTGCCAGTGCGTTACTTAGCACCATGAATCTTCCATTAACTTTAATGGGAATTATTTTGCCTTTTTACGCGTTGCTAGACATGCTAGAGAGTGCCATTAATATTTGGTCTGATTCTTGTGTAACGCTTGCGGTTAATCAAAAGCATGCTGCGGTGTTATCTGTAGAAGAACCTGCTATCTAATTGTTAATGTGTTCAATAGTTGCCTCAATGAAAGATTATTGAGGCAACGTCAATTACCATAAGCCTTTATAATATTTTATTTTGGATAGCTTTTTCTTTTTGCATTTGTTCTGCAATTTTCACTCTTTCTAATGCTGAAGCCGTTTGTATGGCAAGAGATCCTAGCAACGTTATTTCTTCAATACTAAAGGTTTTGTTTTTGTCTTTAGGAATAATACCTAGAACACCAAAAACTGATTCACCATTAGATAATGGAATATAATATCCTCTAGCGCTTGGCATGGTGTTTGTACCAAAACCTGCGATTTGATTATGTTTGTAAGTCCATTGGGCAACACTTTCTTCTTTGAGCTCGGCTTTTATTCCGGGATGAGAAACCAGCTCGAGATCACCTAAGTTATCAGGTACCCAAATCGTTGCTGCGCAATCAAATATTTCTCCGATATGGTGTGCGGCAACTCTAGCTACTTTTGTTTTGCTAGGTGTAATAACTAATTTCCGGCTGAGATCATAGAGTTCAGCCGTGTATTTTTCTTTTTGTCTTGCAAAGAGACTTTGTTGATGCAAACGAGAGGTATGAATACTGATGACCAACCCTGTTAGTAATAATAAGCTTAAGAGTACGATATCGCGCATACGATGAATGTAAAATGTGTAATAGGGGGGAATAAAGATAAAATTGTAGCAAATCGCAGATAACAAAACGGCTAACAAGGCTGAAGCTTTTTCAGCTGTCATTGCGATGATTACAATGCCGGTTAGATAAATTGTCAATACTGCCTCGGGAATATGCCATTCTCTTGCTGGGAGACCTAAGAGAGTACAAATAGCAATGACAAAAATTGCATTAACGAAAGATAACCATAAACCAAATGTGGAATGTTTCTTTTTTAAAGCAGGCGCGGGCGTATCTTCAGTAATTACATATACATCAATAATACCGCTTTGATCAATGATGTCATTGACTAACGATCTTAAAAACCAGTGCTTCCATCGAGGGGTTCTTGATTTGCCAACAATAATTTTTGTGACATTGTTTTGCTGGGCATAATGAATAATCGCTTCGGCAGTTTGAGTTTCTTGTAAAGATTCTGTCTTGGCTCCTAATTGTTCTGCTAAACGTAACGCTTTTTTGATAAAATCTTGTTCTTCTTTGGCGAGGACATAATGTTGATCATTTTCAATATAAAGTGCTGTCCAAGGACATTTTAATTTAGATGCAAGCTGTTTCGCTTGGCGTATCAGTTTTGTAGAAAGAACGCCTGGCCCTACACAGACTAAAATTTTATCAGCAATAGATTGTTTTTTGCTTTGGAATTTTTTATATATGTCGCGTAGTGCATCAACACGCTCAGCCGTTCTTCGCAATGCTATTTCACGTAAAACGATTAAATTTTCTATTTTGAAAAAATGCTGCGCCGCTCGTTGCTTAGCAAATTCACCAAGATAAACTTTACCTTCTTGCAACCTTTCTAAAATGACTTCAGAAGGAATATCAACAAGTACGATTTCATCGGCATTATCAAATATTGAATCAGGTACCGTTTCTTTGACTCTAATACCAGTAAAATCTGCAACGAGATCATTTAAACTTTCAAGATGCTGTACATTCAGTGTGGTATAGACGTCAATGCCACTTTCAAGTAATTCTTGTACGTCTTGCCAACGTTTAGGGTGACGCGAACCAATTGCATTGGTATGTGCGAGTTCATCCACTAAGAGAATATTAGGATTTCTATCTATAGCTGCGTCTAGATCGAGTTCGCGGATAGTGATGCCCTGATACTCAATTTTTCGTAGAGGTAAAGAAGGGATCCCCTCCATCAATTTGATGGTTTCCATGCGACCATGTGTTTCAATGATCCCAGCAATGACATCTACGCCTTCTTTATATTTTTCATGGGCAGCAGAAAGCATCGCAAAAGTTTTACCTGCACCAGCACAAGCACCAAAAAAAATTTTTAGCTTGCCACGATGTTTAGTTTCATCCTTTACTTGTCGTAATAACTGTTCAGGATCGGGTCTTTGCGGTTCCATTATGTGTTATGCCGATTTGATCCAATTTGATGTTTAATTTAACGACATTTACTCTCGATTCACCGAGGAAGCCAAATTGCCGATGCTCTATAGATGATTTAACTAATTCAAAAACAATATTTTCATTGAGATGACGCTTTTTGGCAACTCGTTGCACTTGATATAAAGCTGCAGCAACTGAGATATGAGGATCTAATCCACTGCCAGAAGTTGTGATTAAGTCGATGGGAATAGGTTTGCTATTAGAAAGATCTGCATTTTGCAATGCCTGTATTCTTTTTTCAGCATTTTTTATAAATAGAGGATTTGCTGAGGACAAATTAGAGCCAGTAGAAGCAGCTGGATTATAGGGGAAATCTGTTGCAGAGGGCCTGCTCCAAAAATATTTAGGATCTGAAAATTCTTGTCCCAAAAATTCTGATCCGATTATTTTTCCATTTTGATAAATTAAACTTCCTTTAGCTTTTTCAGGAAAAAGGGAGTGATTGATAAGCGTCACAATGCCAGGATATATTAAACCAAATAATAGCGTATATAAAACTAAAAAGATAACTGAAGTAAAGAGGGGTTTTGTAATCATTCCCTTTTCCATATGTCACCTATATAAAACCAATGGCATTTAACAAAATATCAATTAACTTGATGCCAATAAAAGGGATAATTATTCCACCTAAACCATAGATGATTATATTATTTAATAATAATTTATCAGCACTTAAAGCACGATATTTAACGCCCTTAAGTGCCAACGGGATCAAAATAATAATAATGAGGGCGTTAAATATCACTGCTGACAAGATTGCACTATGTGGGCTAGAAAGGTGCATAATGTTAAGTATCTTTAGACCTGGGACAGTATTGCTAAATGCGGCAGGTAAAATGGCAAAATATTTAGCAATATCGTTAGCAATGCTAAAGGTAGTTAAAGCCCCTCGTGTCATCAGCAATTGCTTTCCAATTTTGACAATTTCAATCAGCTTTGTAGGATCAGAATCCAAATCTACCATATTGGCAGCTTCTTTAGCTGCTTGTGTCCCACTATTCATCGCAACAGCTACATCCGTTTGGGCTAAAGCTGGAGCATCATTGGTGCCGTCGCCCACCATGGCAACTAATTGACCATTTTCTTGATATTTTCTAATCAATTTCAACTTTATTTCGGGTGTGGCTTCAGCATAAAAATCGTCTACACCTGCCTCGTTACCAATCGTTGCTGCAGTTAAAGGATTATCACCGGTGATCATAATACTTTTAATACCCATGGCGCGAAGCTCTGCCAAGCGTTCTTTTATGCCAGTTTTAATAACATCTTTTAGTTCGACAGCCCCAAGAATCTTAGTTCCGTCCGATACAACTAGAGGTGTACTACCTGAACGAGCAATTTCTTCAATTTTTTTGATAATGACTTCATCAACTGAGCCATTATGTTGCTGAATATATGCAACTATCTTATCAACAGCACCTTTAAGAATTTCTTTATTTGATAACTTGACGCCACTCATTCTAGTTTCAGCTGAGAAGGGAATGAATGTCGCTTGAATCGAATTGATATCAGTAGGGTTAATTTTATATTTTTGATGTGCTAATTGAACAATGCTTTTTCCTTCAGGCGTTTCGTCAGCTAATGAGGAAAGCTCTGCTGCTTCAGCCAATGATTGAAGTGATATCCCCTGGGCTGGATAGAAGGCTATAGCCTGTCGATTTCCCATGGTGATGGTCCCAGTTTTATCTAACAACAATATGCTGACATCTCCAGCTGCCTCAACGGCTCTTCCTGAAGTTGCGATAACATTATTGCGAATAAGTCTGTCCATTCCGGCAATACCGATAGCAGAAAGAAGACCCCCAATGGTGGTAGGAATGAGACAAATTAAAAGAGAAATTAATATTGTCAAACTGATAACGGCACCATGACCGCTTTTTTCAACAGTTATAAAAGAATAGGGTAAAAGTGTCATCACTACCATAAGAAAAATAAGTGTCATGCCTGCCAACAAAATGCTTAGCGCAATTTCGTTTGGCGTTCTCTGGCGTTTTGCTCCTTCAACTAAAGAAATCATGCGATCAAGAAAGGTTTCACCAGGATTTGAGGTAATTCGGATCACAAGCCAATCTGATAAAATAATCGTGCCACCTGTAACAGAATCTCTATCTGCACCACTTTCCCTGATAACAGGGGCACTTTCGCCCGTAATGGCACTTTCATCTACAGAAGCGACCCCTGCAATCACTTGTCCATCACCTGGAATGATATCGCCTGCTTCTACGAAAACAATATCATTGTGACGTAATTGAGTGGCACAAACTAAAGAATAACGCCTATCATTAACATCTGATATTTTTTTAGCTTGGATCTCTTTACGGGATTTTTTCAAGGTTTCAGCTTGTGCTTTTCCTCTTCTTTCTGCCATCGCTTCAGCGAAATTAGCGAAAAGCACGGTAAACCAGAGCCATAGTGCTATTTGAAGAATAAAAGAAGAAGATTCTTTGGTTGACACATAAAGTGAATGGATATAAAGGCCTGAGGTGAATACACATCCGATATAGGTTACAAACATCACAGGATTATTAAGAAGATATTTTGGCGTCAAATGCGAAATAGCTGACCACAAAGAGGGAATAATAGATTGTGAAGTAAAGTGACGGCTTTTCCCTGAATGATTTCCTTTTTCAGTTTTCATCGGTGAGGTACCCATTGAAAATATTCTGCTATTGGCGCCAAGGTGATGGCTGGCAGATAAGTCAATAAGCCTACAAGTAAAATAACGCCAATGAGAAATGAAATGAATAAAAAATTGTGTGTGGGCATGGTACCACTTGTAGGTGGAATAGAATGCTTTTCAGCAAGTGAGCCTGCCATGGCCAATACGGGAATAATGATCCAGAATCGGCTGAAAAGCATCACTATGCCTAATGCAGTATTATAAAATGGTGTGTTGACGCTAAGCCCAGCAAATGCGCTACCATTATTACCTGAAGCTGACGCAAAGGCGTATAAAATTTCGCTAAAGCCTTGAGCGCCGGGATTCAAAATGCCTGCTTGACCAGCTGGTGTTAAGGCCGCAATAGCAGCACCAAATAAAAGCACCATGATAGGGACAAAAATGGCAATTGACGCCATTTTAATTTCAAAACTTTGAATTTTTTTTCCGAGATATTCTGGTGTGCGTCCGACCATAAGACCGGCAATGAATACAGTGACGAATACAAATAATAAGATGCCATATAATCCGGAGCCCACACCGCCATAAATGATCTCACTCAGTAATAAAAAGATGAGTGGAACCATTCCACCTAACGGAGTATAGGAATCATGCATGGAGTTGACAGAACCATTAGAAGTGGCAGTCGTAGTACTTGCCCATAATACAGAATTTACTATACCAAATCTTACTTCTTTACCTTCCATATTCCCGCCTGATTGATGATGGGTAATGCTTTGATCAACATTGCGTGAATTCAATAAGGGATTTCCACTTTGTTCCTTTTTTACGCCATAAAGCATTAAAGGAACAAAAATAAGTGTCATCGCAATTAATATTGCCCATCCTTGACGCTTATCGTTCACCATAATGCCAAAGGTGTAGCAAAGTGAGGCGGCAATAAGGATAATAGCGAGCAGCTCTAGAAAATTTGAAAAGGGGGTAGGGTTTTCAAAAGGATAGGCTGAATTTGTGCCAAAAAATCCTCCACCATTAGTGCCTAACTGTTTGATTGCAATTTGCGATGCAACAGGACCGCCAGGAATTAATTGAGTGCTTATTACTTGATGCTCTGCATTTGTTGTTGGTTCAATCAGCGTTGAAATAGTATAAGGATTTAAGTTTTGAATGACACCTTGACTACCCAATAGCACACTCCAAATAAGAGCTAGAGGAAGCAGTACGTAAAAATTTCCGCGCAACCAATCTACCCAATAATTACCAATATATTTAGTGTTCTTTCGGGAGAATGAACGAATGAATGCAATAGCTACAGCCATTCCCATGCTGGCAGATAGAAAATTTTGTACAGCAAGCCCAGACATTTGGCTAAAGTAGCTTAAGGTACTTTCGCCTGTATAAGCTTGCCAGTTTGTATTAGTTATGAAGCTGATGGCAGTATTAAAGGCTAAATCTGGGCTGAGATTAGGGAAATGCTGTGGGTTCAATGGAAGATGCGCTTGAAAGCAAAGTTGCATAAACAAAAAAAGAAAACCTATAAAACTTGATATAGTGACAGCGATAGCATACTGCTGCCAGGTCATTTCTTTCGTTGGATCAATTTTGGCTATTTTGTAAAATATATCTTCTAATGGACCTAAGACATATTCCAATAAAACGAACTGACCGTTGTAAACTCTGGCCATATAACTGCCTAGGGGTTTTACCAATAAGAGTACAACAAAGAGAAAAAAAAGAATTTGTATCCAAGCATTGATTGAGAGAAAAAAAATACTCACAGAAAGATCTCCGGCTTCAACAAAGCAACTATTAAGTAAATAATTAAGAAAATCCCTGTTATGCCTGAGATAATATACAGGATATCCATGATTACTATTTTAAACCTTCGATGAGATAGATGAGTCCCACACTTAAAATAAAAAAAGTAGTTGCCAAGAGTAAATAAGTCATGGCTTAGATCTCGAGATATGTCAGCTTACCTTTATTTAACATAACTGAAAGTAGAGAGTGGCGCCAACATTTGCGTGTCTGGAGCGCAAATTTGAAATCATGAATAATCATGCCCCATTTGTTAAAAAGGGAGTATAATTAAACAATACCAACAATTATTATTGAGAACTTTGAAGAGCTTGATTTAATAGTCGAGAGCACGACGAGTAAGAATTTTTTCTATTTTGATGAGCTGCTGAGCTTTTGTGCAGCATATAACAACATAACCTCTTTTTTAAAAAGACATTCAAATGATTATTTTTTTAAATGGTACTTCATCGTCTGGAAAATCTGTTATCGCTAGAGAAATTATGCGTCAATCAGAACGACCTTTTTTATATTATTCTGTTGATCATATTGTAAATTATTGGATAGATGAAAAATTTGTAGCGTTAGAAGATGAACCCAAAGCATGGTTTTTCCATCAGCATGTTCAGTCTGAGCCTGGTCGAACCGCTCCTCATCGTGTTGAAGGTCCTGATACCCATCAACTACATTGGGATATGATTGAATCGCTAATGGTTTTTGTTAAAAAAGGCTATGATCTCATTATTGATGAGGTTTTATGGAATAGGGAAATATTTCAACGATATACCCCTCTTTTGTGCCACGCAAATTCGGTTTTTTTGTTCAAGATCATTTGTAATCTTATTGAATGTGAGCGTCGTGAAAAGCAACGAGTAGACAGATTCGTTGGGTTAGCACGCGCTTTATATGAGCAAGTTTATATTTCTCCACCAGATTATGATTTTGAAGTAGACACAACATATAAAACGATACAACAATCGGCCACAGATATTTTGCAATTTGTTCAGCAAAATCGTCCTCACGCCTTTCTTGACTATGTTAGAGCTGAGGTGTCCCTTCACCCTTTAACTGAAGAACATTTTGGCTTATTAACACAGTGGATGAATACAGCGCACGTGGCTTCTTGGTGGGGTGAAAATAAATCCTGGACGTTAAAGGATGTTCAAGAAAAATATACCACCTATGTAAAGGGATATAAGCTAAACGCCAATCAGAAGAAGCCTATTTCTGCGTTTTTGATATATTGCGCCGAGCAACCAATTGGGTATATTCAATTTTATAATGCTCATGATTTTCCTCGAGAAGGGTATACGTTGAGTGGGTCGATTTCCTCATTAGCAGCGCTTGATCTTTATATTGGAGAACCAGCTTACTTAGGGAAGGGAATTGGAGTTGCTGCTATTAAAAAACTGTTAAAGGAATTTATTTGGCCTCGCTTCGAAGCTTGCTTGGTTGATCCAGATCTTTCTAATATGCAAGCGATTAGAGCTTATGAGGCAGCAGGATTTAAAACTATAAAGCAACTGAGTTCGTCGCCTGTAGTCTTGATGTTACAAAAAAGAAATAATAAATAGCGTAGCACATTGATGTGTAATATTGAGATTCTATGCCTTTTTCTTTTGCATCATGCGAAATACAAATACTATCACGATAGCAAGAATAATCATTAATCCAGCATTAAAATAGTTTTTCAGAAGACTTTTGGGTTTTTCTTGTATGGTTGGAAATTTCTTTTGATAATAATGAAACATACCTGCAACCCCAACCCTTGCCATTTCGTCGTAATTTTTTGCGTTGATTTGTGTTTTGACATTCTCAATAATATCTTTTGATGCATTACCTTCAAAGGCTTCTGCGATATTGGCTGTTGATTTGATAGCAACTTCTGTAGGATTTATAACAATTAAAATTAAAGCTTTTTTACTTGATTCAGTGGCATTTTTATTAAGTTGTTGCGCAAATGCATTAATGACAGCATTAGGCTCTCTATTATAGAAATTGGGTAATATTACCATTTCAAGGTGTAAACCATTTTTGGCTTCGATTTCGCCCATTACCTTTTCTAATTTACCGGTCATTTCCTGGCTAACGACTTTGGCATTGTCTTGAAGATATGGACCTTCAGCAAATGCAGGCATTGAATAAAAACAAAAAAGTGTCAATAAAATAGGAAATGATCTCCAAGAATGATTCTTGAGCACAGAAGCAAAACACTTTTGGTTATTCATTTGGTGTGCCATTGGGGTTGCTTTCCTAACTATCTTGAAGCATAGCCAAAATGAAGCAATACATCCAATTTATTACTGAGTTTTCACTCAGGTGCAAACTGGGATAAAGGATACTGCTATAATTTTTGTAACCACATAAAATCCCTGCACGGATTTATTTAATCGAGGGCATCGGAGAATGCGTATAAGAATATTTTTAGGCGCCGCAGTACTATTTGTATTATTTGCCCCTTTGTCATACGGTGAAGATGCTGCTGATGTTATCGTGAAGACTCAACGTATCATTGAACCATTTAAGCGTTCAGTTCCTTGGGAGATTGATTTAGGCGAAAAAGGAAGCATTGAGATCAAATTAACTAGCGAACGTGGATTTCCTATGGTAGATGCATATTTAAACCAGGAAGGCCCTTTTAAATTCTTAGTCGATACGGGAGCTGATTCAAGTATCATATCGTTTGATTTAGCCAAAAAATTGAAACTAGAACCACAAGAAAGTAAAAAGCAGACCTTTGAAACAGCGCACAAGAAAGCAGAAATTAGAACGGATTTATATATTATTCCTTTGCTAAAATTAGGAAATGCAGTTATTAAACATGCACCATTTGTTGCCTCAAATACCGCGAGCGATGACTTCCAGCTTTTACAAGATCTGAACATTACAGGTATTATTGGTGCTAATTTGTTTCATGATATTATTTTAACGCTCGATCTATCACAACCAAAAATGATATTAAGCCAAACTTTGCATGATATAAAAGGATATCCTGTGAAGTTAGATAAAAAGTATTACCTACCTGTAATTAAATCAACTGTTATAAGAAAAGATGGAGAATCAGAATATAATCTTTTGGTAGATAGTGGTTACAGTGGTTTTATTAAAATGCCAATTTGTTTTCCACAAAAGAAATCTCATCACGGACATGATGCAATTGTGACTTATGATGTATTTAAAGAGCCTGAAAGTGGTTTTATTGCTGAATTAGACGGTACATTAAAGATAGGTGATAAAGAGTTGGAAAATCCCATGGTAAAATATACGATGGGTCGCTGTGAGGAAAAGCAAGCATGGGGATTAATTGGAACTCGATATTTGCAGCATCAAACGTTAAGCATTGATCAACGTAATCGTGAAGTTATTCTGCATTAGAATTTAGCTCAGTTTTTTCATTATCATTTTCAATTTCTACTTTATTTTTATCTGCCATCCCTACTAACAAATAATGTTGAGAGCCCCGATAATGAAAAATGGCGTATTCAGCCTTTTGATATAAAGGACCTAGGCCTTCTTGAAAAATAAATGAGCTTGGACGAATAACGTATCGATGGGAAAGTTCAGAATTATATTGATATTTTATGATCTTTTCGTCATCTGCCAAGGCTTCACCTTGATAAATTCTAACAAAATGAGCCACTCTATCTGGACCTGGTTTGATAACAGCGTATCCTCTCATTTGTGGGTTTTTTACTTCATTCTCCATTTCTTCTTCGATAGCATATTGGAAAGCTATATAATCTCCTTGCATAATAGAGCGAGGATCCATTGGGCTAATTTTAAGTAATACGATGTCGCCATCGGAGAGAATTTGCTGTTTTTCGTATACAGCATAATTAAATATAATAAATATGACGATGGTACAGATTAAAAGGATGACATTTCTCATTGTTATTCTTCCATATCCCATTTCATCATTTTTAAAATATAATTTGATGCCAATAGAATGATACCACTACCAGCTAAGATCCCTGCCTTATAATCCAAGGTATAGGGTAAGCTGTAATAAAAATAAATAAGGAAGAGCGCGAGGAACAGTCCACCTAAAATAGTAAGGACATTATCGTGTTTAGCATATCCTAAGATTAAGAATCCAATTGCTAATAAAATGCCGGTGTTAGAAATAAGTGAGAGAATCAATAATCCAATACAGGCAAATAGTATAAATAACTGTGTTCGATTGTAACGACCGGCAAGGATAAAACATAATCCGATTAAACCAAATCCTGTCGCAATGTTAAAATACAATGTAGGAAGTATGAAAGAAGGGGTATTTCCTTGCAATCCTGATCCATAAAATGAAGATACTAAATCTACAGCACATATGCATAGTGTGATAACACAACTATAACTTAGTGGATTCCAAAATAATGTTTTTTTAGGCCAAAGAAATAAAAATCCAGTACAAAGGACCAAAGCGCAATAAAACAAGAAAAAATACAAAGTAGTATCGAATTGAAAAAGCATATTAAATGCAAGCGAACAAAGTAAACTTAGCGTAGATAAAAAACGATCTACCCATAGTGGAAAAATAGAATAGGTAAAGAGTGTTACTAAGAGTATTCCTAGTGTTATCATCCAATCCTTATTGATTGGTGCGATAAGATGCTGAAAGTTAGTGTGAAATCCTACAACAAAAAGCGATTTTCCAACAATCATAAAAATAAGAGCGCATTGTAAACCGAAACTATTTAGTAAAGTTCGTTGGTGCCTGATGAAATAAAAGAGTATACATGCGAATACTATGCATGAGAAACCCGAAATAAGTAGCGATTTTTCATTATCAAAACTAATGATTTTAGTTGCTATTAGAAGCCCAATAATGCAAAAAGAACCAAGAAGCGCTCCAATGCCCATTAAGACATGAATATAGGCCGGCAACTTGGTCATGTTTTCATCACATAAGATAAATGCTTCTGCCTGAGCACGATTTGTCAGCAGTCCTTTGGTTGATAGCCAATCTAAAATGCTTTGAACGCTGTATGCTTTCATGAGATTAACCCCTCTTTAGGTAAAGGAGGAGGTGATGATTTTCTTAATACATAGACTGCGGTTGCAAAAATAATCATAACAGCGAGTGACATTAATGACCATTGGGTAACATCAGAAATTGAATATTTAAATATTATTCTATTTGCGATAGAGCATAAAATGATAGCTATGCTGATGATGGTCGCAGAAAAAACCCACATATCGATAACTTTATAACGATAAAATGCCAGGAATATCAGATGGATCAAAACACCTAAACATGTACTTGCGACTAAGGATTTATTTGTTAAAGAATAGGTTGTAATCATTGTTTCGATTGAGATGAGAGCTAAAAGTAAAATGGCAATGGCAAGTAATATTCTGTAGGCTCTTGCTTGTAACCATTCTCTGTCTTGAGCACAAAGATACTCTCTTAAAAAGAGAATGAAAGTGTTTAGCCCGATTAAAATCGCATCAATGTGAAAATCCCCACGTTTTGGTAAGAATGTTTGCTCCCACGATAGGATAACGGTGATATTAAGCAATACTATCCATGCAAACCATAAAGGAGAAAATTGTCCTATGCATACCCAGGGCAACGTCAATAGAGTCCAGATAAGAAAAAGTTGATATGCATCTGCTCCGGTTTGATATATTTGACCAAAAACTGCTAGGAAAATGCCTACAAGGACGCAAGCACCAGTTAAAAATAGCTGCCCAACGAGTCGTGACAGAGAAAACGCCCAAGCCCCTGCCACACAACATATAAGAGCAGCTTCAATCGAAATGAGTTTATAAGCCGGTGACATTCGTTCCCAATTGAATGCAAAAAAATACACCATGCCAGTGATAAGTAAAATAAATCCCAAAGTTTGTAATATTTTGCTCGTCCAATATCCCCATTGATGGTGAGGATAAAGTAATTCTAGAACATGATCTTTAGCGTCCTGATTAATAAAATTGTGCTGATACAAGCTTTCGACAATCTCTCGATTTGCTTCTTGCTGCATTAATGTGATGCTGTCATGCTCTGAAATATTCAAGATATACTCTTTCCATTTTGAATTTATACTTTGTTGCCATCGCTCTCTCCCCAGTTACATACCAAAGCGTGCGCGCTGGGACTTCGTTTGCTTGGCGCCTCGCCTAAATTCAAACTGGTTCGAGTATACATACCCATCTTGAATTTAGGCTTCCTCCTACGCTAATGCTTCGGCACGGCTGGTATAAAGACTTGCCTAGTTTCAGCGAAGACAGGTTGTGTAAAACTATTCCAATTACCCTAATACTGATAATCTTCGGTCCGAAATTACTTTTTCTTTAGTAATAGTCTTTGCTGCTATTAAGAACGTTGGATCAACACACAGTAAATGAATGGCATTATTCAGCGGTGACAGCAATAGGCGGTATAGGGCAGTCTAAACTGGCTCCAATCGCTCTGACAAGTTGCGCTTCGTCGAGATTGATGATGTGATCATTTTGAATGCACTCAAGGCACGCATTAATTAATTTTTCTTTGCAAAGTGGGGAAAGTAAGTTGAGTTTTGCCAAAATTTGTTGCAATTTAAAAGATTTTATTTGTCTAGAGGCTTCAAAAGAAGGAGCATTTTCATCAAAATGTTTCATGGCTCTATTGTATAAAGCTACTTGTTTTTGCGAGTCTTCTTGCGTTTTTTCTATCAATAGTCGTATTAAAATGCTTACTTCCGATATGACAGGTTGGAAGTTTTGAAACTTTACTTTTGAGGCCGCAGGTGGTTTATCTTCCAAGGCCTTATTGACTAATGTTAATAAAAGAAATTGTGATAATGTTCCAGCATGATCAGGCACCAATTCATTCATGTTAGCCATGATGACTCGACGTTTTTCAAGAACATTTGCTTTAAATGCAGGTAGCGAAATGTCAATGAGTGGTAATAAAGTGGTTTTAGGCAAGCTTGTCATTTGATGTAATGTTTCAAGTATAAACTGTATCTCATTAGCATTTATTTTTTGCGCTAATTTTTTTATTATGGTTTGTGCATCATTAGATTGTGGTAGCAGCATTAATGCATAAAAAAGGAATTCTACTTGCAGGGGATCGTGAGCTATTTTTTGAATATTTTGAGGGATCGCATCTAGCAGAGCTTTAGCTAACATAATATGCTCATCAGAAGGATTACCAATACTTTGTTTAACATCCTTTAAACTGGTTTTTGCAACATTGGCAGCAAGCACTGCTGCCCCAGCCATTGCCGGAAAAATATTAGACGCTTTTTTTGTTTCCTGTTGAGAAGCGGCTTCTTTCTTTTTATTCAGATCTTCTAGAGGAACATTGTCAAATTGACCTTGAGGATCAAGTAACTTAATACGCTCTTCAATTGGCGGGTGAGTTGCAAGCAAATTACTAAAAAGGACCCATCTTGGTGGCCCAAAGCAAATGTGACTAATATCCTCAACGTTTTTAGTATTCAAACCTGTACCAGCTTCACTTTGTTGTATGCGTTTTAAGGCGAAAAGGATCCCTTGAGGATTACGGGTATACTGTACTGAAGAGGCATCAGCAAGTAATTCTCGTTGCCTTGATACGGCAGCTTTAATGAGCCGACCAAAGAATAGTCCAATATAACCAATGACAAAAAGACCAACACCAATAATAATGATCATCAGACCAATCCGTCCATCTGAACGGTCATCAGAGCGACGATTATTCATGCTTAAGTATCTTAATAGGAAATAACCTAATTGTCCGATAACTAAAAGACCGCCTAGAATTCCCATTAAACGTAAGCTAATTTGCATATCGCTGTTAAAAATATGACTAAATTCATGCCCAACAACGCCTTGTAATTCATCTCGACTTAATTGTTCTAAGGCGCCTCTTGTCACTACCATCACAGTATCTGCGGGTTTAATTCCTGAGACGAAGGCATTAATAGCCTTTTCGTTTTCCATGACATATAAACTAGGGATACTGACGCCTGAGGCAATGGCCATTTCTTCTACAATATTAATAAATCGTTTTTCAAGAAAATCAACAGTCTCAGGTGAGATAGGTTTTGCACCTACCATTTCAGCAACGGCTATCCCACCGTTCCTCAAAGCAATGGTTTTGATGAGTGTTCCAATTAAAATGATAGCAATAACAATAGGGGAAACCGTAATAGTTGTGGTGATCGCTAAATTAATCAGCGCATTTTGATTAATACTCGTTCCCATGGCCGTTCGTGGAAAATAAATGTCGGGATTACCATAGGCAACAGCAGCCACCACAACAGCATCGATTGCTAGAATTATTAAAAGAATAGCTAAAAGAAAATAAACGACAAGCGAAAAAGTTTTTTTTCTAGCTTTATCCTGGTATTCAAAAAAATTCATGACTTATGCCAAATCAGGTGAAAGAGACTTTTACAGGTTCTTTCGCTTCAGGTTTGGAGATCTCAAAATGTGTTGCAGGTCCAAAAGCGAACATACCAGCGAAAATAACATTAGGAAATTGAGCACGATAAGTATTGTATATCATAACTGCATCGTTAAAACTTTGTCTGGCAAAACTTACTTTGTTTTCGGTTGAGGTAAGTTCTTCCATCAACTGTTGCATGGTTTGATTAGCTTTTAAATCAGGATAATTTTCTGCTAAGGCAAAGAATTGCCCCATGGATGAAGTTAATGTAGATTCTGCGGATATTAGCTTTTTCATTGCTTCAGGATCGTCAGGTTTAGCAGCTGTTTGTGTGGCTGCTGTTTTTGCCTGGTTTCTGGCTTCAATTATTTGAGTAAGGGTTTGTTGTTCATATTTCATGTACCCTTTTGCAGTTTCTACCAAGTTGGGGATTAAATCGTAACGGCGTTGCAACTGGACGTCAATTTGTGAAAATGCATTAACAAATCGGTTTTTTAATTCAATTAAATGGTTGTAGATCCCAATACAATACAGAACCAAAATGATAATGATCCCGGCAATGACGGCTAAAGTGATCAGTGCTGTACTCATACAGTAATCCCCATCGGACATATTAATAATGAATAATAGACCTTAGCGGACGAAATGAAGAAGAGAGAATCAAAGACTTTTTGAAGAAAGTGACTTTACATTCTGTTATGGTCTTCAGATGTAACATCGGTGTTGTTGTCGTAGCTCATCTTGCAAATACCTTGTATTTGTATACATGTTTTTCACTCGAGAGCCCGACATAACCGAAAAATCACGTGCTGTGACTAGACATAGGCTGCCTGTATTTCTTTTTGGCCTGTTAAAATCCCTTGATATTCATCAATAAGTTCATGGGCACGTTTGAGTGTTTCTGGCGTACCGATATCGATGAAGGGAGCGGTGCTATCGATGGTGTGGATGTTTTTGTGCTGTGTTAGCCAATATGGAAAGCAGTCGTATTCGAGGCTCGTTTCTTTATCGGTATTCACATGCGATAAAAGCTCATTGCGCAATAAATAAACGCCTGCATTGATAAGTCCAAGGCCTGCTTTTTTTTCTCTAAAAGCAATTAAACGCTGATTAGGATCTCTCTCTAATGTTCCAAATCTGCCTGCATTGGTAACATTGGTACCAAATATGATGGCATCGAGTGAGCTTCGTTGCTGAAACTCGGCAATAATGGGGCGAAGGTCAGTTAACAAGATAGCATCGCCATTGACGACAAATGTAAAGCTAGAGGGATAGCGGTTAGCACATAAGGTTGCAGCACCTGCCGTTCCTAGAGGGCGATTTTCAGTGACTACATCAAGGCAGAGTGTCGGTTCGATGCTGGCAAAGTGATGTGCCCAGGCTGTAATTTTTTCTGCATAGTGACCCGCAGAATAAACAATATGGGTAAACCCTTGTATTTTCAGCCATTGGGTTAGCCAATAGAGGAAAGGTTCCCCTTTAACAGGAATTAAAGGAGAAGGGAGATCTGGGTACAGCTCGCTAACTAGGGATTGTTTTCCACCAACAAGTACAATTGCTATCATTGCGTTTTTTATCATCCTTGGATTTGGGTCGAAAAGCTTCAAAAAATACCGGTGTTTAATGTCGCATGCAATCTTTTTTTGTGAAGAAATCAGAATATTGAATGTTGGTTGATTGATGGTTGGTTTGCGAAGAAATGTTATTTGGATAATTAATTTTAATCAATGATGTGAAAAAATGCGGAGCGATCCACCGCTGTAGATAATTTGAAAAAAAACTAACATAATTAAAATATTTTTAAAATCAATTAATTATAGATTCAAATCTAACTGACTTTAATTTAGACAAGCCAGGCCTTTAGTTGTTTTTGACAATGAACTCGGTACAATCAGCAGGAATTTGATAATCTATAAATATAAAGAGAATAAATTGTGTCAGCATCATCAAAAAAGGCTTTGATTACAGGTGTTACAGGTCAAGATGGTTCTTACCTTGCTGAGTTTCTTTTAAATAAGGGATATGAAGTACATGGGATTAAACGCCGTACTTCTCTATTTAACACCGATAGGATAGATCACCTTTATCAAGACCCACATGTGAATGATCGCCGATTTGTTTTGCATCACGGCGATATGACTGATAGCAGCAGTTTAATCAGAATTATCCAGCAAATTCAACCAGATGAAATTTATAACTTAGCCGCACAAAGTCATGTGGCTGTATCCTTTGAGGAACCAGAGTATACTGCAAATGCGGATGCTTTAGGTGCATTAAGGATTTTAGAAGCGATTCGGATATTAGGCTTACAACAACATACGCGCTACTATCAAGCTTCAACCTCTGAACTGTTTGGAAAAGTGCAAACGATTCCTCAGAATGAACTTACCCCCTTTTATCCTCGATCTCCTTATGCCGTCGCGAAGCTGTATGCCCATTGGATTACCATTAACTACCGCGAAGCTTATGGCATTTTTGCTTGCAACGGGATTTTATTTAACCACGAATCTCCTGTACGTGGTGAAACTTTCGTTACACGTAAGATTACGCGCGCACTTTCAAGAATTTTACTTGGCATGCAAGATTGCCTTTATTTGGGGAATTTAGATGCCAAGCGCGATTGGGGGCATGCAAGGGATTATGTCGAAATGCAGTGGTTGATGCTACAACAAGATTCTCCAGATGATTATGTGATTGCAACCGGCGAACAATATAGCGTACGTCAATTTGTAAATTTAGTGGCACAGGAACTAGGTATTCAGTTGCGTTGGGAAGGAACGGGAGTCAATGAAAAAGGGATTGATGCAAAAACAGGTGTTTGCCTGGTTGCAGTTGATCCTCGATATTACCGACCCACAGAAGTAGAAACACTATTGGGCGATGCGACTAAAGCCAAACAAAAATTAGGCTGGAGTCCCAAGATCAGTTTTGAAGCACTAGTCAAAGAAATGGTGAAAGAAGATTTAGCTTTGGCAAAAAGAGATGCATTGTGCCAAAAAGAAGGCTTTAAAGTGTTTGAGTATCAAGAGTAAATATGAATATGGATGCTAAGATATACGTTGCAGGACATCGGGGACTGGTTGGCAGCGCGCTAGTTCGAGCACTGAAAGAAAAGGGAGCGCGTCATGTTATTATGCGTTCTCATGCTGAATTGGAACTCACCGATCAAATAGCGGTAGAAAGGTTTTTTGCTGAAAATAAACCAGAATATGTTTTTTTAGCTGCGGCGAAGGTGGGTGGGATTTGGGCTAATGATAATTACCCTGCCGATTTTATTTTTCAGAATTTACAAATTCAAAATAATATTCTTGCTGCGGCCAAAAATCATCATGTTAAGCGATTGCTTTTTTTAGGATCTTCTTGTATCTATCCACGAGATTGTCCTCAACCTATCAAGGAAGAATATTTGCTCACAGGGACATTGGAGCCTACTAATCGTCCTTATGCATTGGCTAAAATAGCAGGAATTGAAACCTGTTGGGCATTTAATCGTCAATTTGGCACAAAATTTTTGGCTGTGATGCCAACGAATTTATACGGCCCAGGTGATAATTATGATCTAAATAACTCACATGTTATTCCAGCACTTATTCGAAAGATGCACGAAGCTAAAATGTGTAACGCAGATGAAGTCGTGATTTGGGGCACTGGAACGCCAAAGCGAGAATTTTTATATAGTGACGATTTAGCGGATGCTTGCTTATTCTTAATGGGATTAGAAGATAATCAATTCGAGCCGCTCATTTCATCAAAGCAGCAAGCACCCATTGTCAATATTGGATGTGGAGAAGATCTGACTATTTTGGCGTTAGCCCAGTTGATTGCCAAGGTAGTGGGATTTGAAGGGAGAATTATCACTGACCCCACCAAACCTGATGGGACACCAAGAAAATTATTATGTGTAGATAAAATAACTCGTTTGGGGTGGAAACCTCATGTGGCGTTAGAACGAGGATTGGGGCTTGCCTATCGAGAGTTTAAGCAGAAATTAAATGAATCAGCTGATTCAAAATTAATGTCTCATGTATAAAAACCGAGACAAGGGTTAAATTTTAAATAATGGTGAAAATAGAAAACTATTATTCACTATCATACTGTGAGGTTTATCGTGCTCAATAATAAGTCTATTTTGATTACCGGGGGTACAGGTACACTGGGAAGAGGTCTCGTTGCAACTCTGCTGAAAAATTACAAAGTAAAGAAACTGGTTATTTTTTCCAGAGATGAACTCAAGCAATTCGAAATGCAAAGAGAGTTTAACTCACCTGAAATGCGTTATTTCTTGGGTGATGTTCGAGATGTAGAAAGACTCAAACAAGCGATGCGGGGCATTGATTTCGTTATTCATGCTGCGGCGCTAAAACAGATCCCTGCTGCGGAATATAACCCTATTGAGTGTATTAAAACAAATATTCATGGTGCCGAAAATGTTGTTCAAGCAGCATTGTTCAATGATGTTGAAAAAGTAGTTGCCTTATCTACCGACAAAGCAGCTAATCCGGTTAATCTGTATGGGGCTACAAAATTGGCATCAGATAAATTATTTGTTGCTGCTAATAATATTGCAGGTGGCCATAGAACCCGTTTTTCCGTCGTTCGTTATGGAAATGTGGTAAATTCTCGTGGATCTGTTATTCCTTTTTTTCAAAAATTGATCGCAGATGGTAAAAAAGAACTGCCTGTCACTGATAAGCGTATGACTCGCTTTCTGATTACGCTAGAACAGGGAATTCAGTTTATTTTGGATTCTTTTGCAAGGATGCAAGGGGGAGAAATTTTTGTTCCGAAAATCCCATCAGCAAATATTATGAATATTGTTGAGGCGGTAGCGCCACCGACAGGTATATCTGTTCACGAAATTGGCATCAGGCCTGGCGAAAAGCTACATGAAGTTATGTGCCCCAAAGACGATTCACATTTAACCATTGCTTTTCCTGATCACTTTGTGATTCGTCCTGCAATTAAGTTTACCTTTGATATTGATTACACTGTCAATCAGTTAGGACAAAAAGGCCAACCAGTGCCTGAAGGGTTTACCTATGATTCTGAAACGAATTCAGAATTTTTATCCTTTCAAGAAATTCAAGAGTTGATGCGATCATGAAAACAATACGTTATGGACAGCAATTTATCGATGAAAATGACATTCAGGCTGTTATAGATGTTCTGAATTCAGATTTTTTGACATGCGGACCTGCGGTGGAAAAATTTGAAAAAGCCATCGCTGAATACACACAGTCAAAATATGCTATTGCTGTTTGTAACGCTACAGCAGGATTACATCTTGCATGTTTAGCGCTTGGATTATCCACGGAAGACACCCTTTGGACATCTCCCAACACATTTGTTGCCTCAGCCAATTGCGCGTTGTACTGCGGTTCTAAAGTTGACTTTGTTGACATAGATCCTCGTACTTATAACTTATCCGTTTCAGCATTGGCAAGCAAATTAAAGCAGGCACAAAAAGAAAATAGATTACCTAAAGTTGTTGTTCCTGTGCATTTCGCTGGCATGTCTTGTGATATGGCTGAGATTAATCAACTATCAAAAGAATATGGCTTTCGTGTGATAGAAGATGCTTCCCATGCTGTTGGCGGAAAATACCTTGGGAAACCTGTTGGTAACTGCGAGTATGCAGATTTTGCCGTTTTTAGCCTGCATCCGGTAAAAATAATTACAACTGGAGAGGGTGGAGTTGTTTTAACGAACAACACAGAACTATATGAAAAAGTTAAGTTCTTGAGAAGCCATGGTGTATTAAGGAATAAGCATCTTAGTGACACTGTTGGCCCTTGGTACTATGAGTTAATTGAATTAGGTTATAATTATCGGATCACCGATTTGCAATGTGCATTGGGATGGAGTCAATTAACCAAAATTGAAAATTTTGTTAAAAGACGGCATGAATTGGCTTTGCGCTATGATCAGCATTTACAAGATCTTCCGCTTCAACGGCCAATTTATCGTTCTGCTGATTCTTATTCCGCTTTGCATCTTTACCCAATATTAGTTGAAGAAAACAAGCACGGTAAAACCAGACGTGAAGTATTTGATGCCCTCGTGGAAAGGGGTATAGGGGTAAATGTGCATTATATTCCGGTACATACTCAACCGTTGTACCAGCGTATGGGCTTTAAAGAACAAGATTTCCCCCAGGCAGTAGACTATTACACTAAAGCAATTAGTTTACCAATGCATTATGGTTTAACAGATCAAGAACAAGATCATATTATTAAATCTTTGTATGAAATATTGCTGTAAAAAATGCCAAAAGTAAAAGTAATTATCCAATGTCGAACGAATTCCTCCAGGCTCCCAGGAAAGGCTTTTTTGCCAATTCTGGGAATTTCTTCAATCGTGTTATGCGCAAAGCGTGCAATGAACAAAGGCGCAGATGTTCTGGTAGCAACGTCGGATTCTGATTCTGATAATTATTTGGCACAATTTTTAAACGAACAAAATATTTCATTCTTTCGTGGCCCGCTAGATGATGTTTTGAAAAGATACACACTTGCTTGTGAGCATTTGGATGAATCAGATCTTATTGTTAGATTAACCGCAGACAATGTTTTTCCTGACGGTGCTTTTATTAATGAAATAGCAAACTATGCTTTGCATCATGGGCTGCAATATTGTTCAACCGATCAGGAAATGAATGGCTTGCCTTATGGGCTAGGGTGTGAGGTATTTACGGTTAGGTTGCTACGAAAAGCTAATCGAGCAGCAATCAGTGCCTATGAAAGAGAACATGTTACGCCGTGGATGCGAAAAGAGAGCCCTAATACTTATTTATATCAAAATGATTTAAGCATCTCTCATCTAAGATGTACATTAGATACCCTTGAAGATTATCTTTCTCTACAAAATATTTTTGCTGGAATAAACAATCCAATCGAAATTCCTTGGCAAGCACTTTGTCAAATTCTTTCAGAAGCACCTTCGGCGAAAATGCATCATGGTTTAAATAATAATCGTGAAAATTGTACGATGACGTTGGGTACCGCTCAGCTTGGGATCCCTTATGGTGTGACGAATGACCAGGGGCTTATGCCAGAAGAAGAAGCAATTGATCTTATTCAAATGGCAATCAAAGAAGGGGTAAATACCTTTGATTGTGCTAGAGGATATGGTTTAGCTGAGCATAGATTAGGGAAAGGGGTATTGAATCAACCTCATGTAAAAGTGATTACAAAATTATCCCCTTTTGTTGATGCGGATCAAAGTGCGAGTTTTTATAAGGAATTTGTAAAAGCTAGTATTTATCAATCTTGTCGTGAATTGCAAAGACAAACATTAGATACGTTAATGTTGCATCGTTTTTGGCAATATCAAACCCCTGCTATCAAAGAAGAATTACTTTCTTTAAAGGCAAATGGTGTGATTAAGTCATTAGGGGTTTCTGTCAATTCTGTTGAAGAAGCAAAGCAAGCACTAAAAGAGCAAGAATTTGATTGTATTCAAATGCCATTTAATCTTTTAGATTGGCGTTGGCGTGAGCAAGATTTTCAAGACTGTATAAATGATAAAAACGGAAAGACTATTTTTGTCAGGAGTGTTTATTTGCAAGGTTTGTTCGCAAGCCCCATTGAGTTATGGCCAAATAAATTCAAAGAAACTGGCAAAGAACTGATTAAGCAGTTGACAGAAATTACGATTGGTTTTAAACGAAAAAGTATAAAAGATTTATGCATGTCTTATGTGAGATCTCAATCTTGGATACACCACATTGTTGTTGGGTGCTTAAGCAAAAGCCAGCTAGCAGAAAATATGGATTTATTTAACGAGCCAGTACTTTCGTCTGTTGAATGTGTGCAAATTGAAAAATTGTTGCCTAAATTGCCGGAACATTTCCTTAATCCAACATTATGGTGAGTATATGACACATGCCCATGCGCTACAGCTTAATTGTTTAAATATGTTTAGTTTAAAAAATAAAGTGGCACTTCTTACAGGTGCTGCTGGTCATTTAGGACTGTTTATGGCGTATGGTTTAGGGCAAGCTGGCGCACATCTCATCTTGAATGGTCGTAATGAAAGTAAATTAATTGAACTTCAGGGGAATCTAAAAGCGCAAGCGATTGAATCGACTATTTTGCCTTTTGATATTACAGACAGCAATCTTGTTAGAGAAAAAATCCAGTATATAGAGAGGAACTTCCAACACTTAGATATTATTGTTAATAATGCCCACTCAGGAAGAGCATGCGATTTTCAAGATGCTACCTCTGAAGATTTTCATCGCGATTATAATGTAGATGTTATAGCTACTTTTGAATTGATAAAGGCATCGCTTCCCTTATTAAAAAAAGCTGTTTCGATAAATGAGGATGCCTCTATTATTAATATCGCGTCGATGTATGGCATGGTAAGCCCAGATCCCCGTATTTACGGGGATTCAAAAATGAATAATCCCCCGCATTATGGTGCTGCAAAAGCAGGATTGATTCAATTGACAAAATATTTTGCGTGTCATTTAGCAAAAGATCGAATAAGAGTGAATGCGATTAGCCCTGGCCCGTTTCCAGTTGAGGAAGTGCTTAATAGTCTTACTGAGTTTAAGGATAATTTGACATCAAAAGTACCAATGGCAAGGACAGGACACCCTATAGAACTACAAGGACCTTTGCTTTTTCTTGCTAGTAAGGCATCCTCCTATGTGACAGGAATTAACCTTCCTGTCGATGGTGGTTGGACAGCATGGTAAAAAGAAAACATATACTCATTAGAGCAGACGCTTCTGAGCGGTTAGGACATGGGCATATCTATCGATGTTTAACTTTAGCAGACAGCCTTAGAAATAAAGGTGCAGAGATTGAATTTGCGGTAAGTGCACCTAGTGCAAGTATTAAGGAACTCATTGGCAGCAAAAATTTTAAATTACATGCGTTATCAAACAATGATCAAACTTTTGATTGGCAAGAAGATGCACGCAGTGTATTGAATCTGTTAGGGCAAGCAGGTTCATATGATTGGTTAATTGTAGATCATTATTTGTTGCATGAAAAATGGGAAGCCTTATTTTACAAAGCGGGCCTAAAATTACTTGTCATCGATGATCTTGCCCAGCATCGTCATCATTGTCATTATCTGTTAAATCAGACGTTTAATGTTTGTGCAAATAGTTATGTGGGCCTTGTTAACAACGATGCTCATTTATTATTAGGAGCGCAGTATGCATTATTGCGCCCGGAATTTAACCATATTAAACAGCAAATGCAATTTAGGCAGAATAATTATCATATGCCTAAAATTCATGTTTTTTTTGGAAGTACAGATCCTTTTTCGTATGCCTATAAGTTTTCTAAAATATTGTTAGAAAATTTTGAATATTTAGCTTTAAAAGTTGTTACCCTGTCACATGACCATGTGGATTGGAAAACATTAAGGCAAATATTCCCACAAAAAATAGAAATCCACGGCCTTGTAAGCGATATGGCATTAAACATGGCAGACTGCGATCTTGCTTTTGGCGCCCCTGGTATGGCGACTTGGGAGCGTGGAGCATTAGGAATTTCTGGGATCTATCTTGCAACGAATGACAATCAAATCAATATATTAAATCATTTGCAAGAACAAGGTTTTTGTTATTTTCTAGGTAGCGCTTCACAGATAGAAGAGGATTATTTTATCGAGCGATTTAGAGAAATCTTACGCGACCATGAAAAACTTCAAGCTATGAGCCAATATGGGTTTGATAGCATTGATGCACTTGGATGTCAGCGTGTATCAGAAATGATTATGGAGTATTAGATGAACACGCCTTTTCTTAGCAATAATTACATTCAGCTACACCCCTATGGGATAGAGCATATTGAGAAAACTGTGGAATGGTTAAAGCAACCTTTTATACAGCAAAAATTTGGTACTATTGAAGGTATCAGTATAGAAAAGCATAAAGATTGGTTAAGACAAAATCAAGATACCCTTAAATGGGCATTGCATGCTGAACAATATATTGGGAATTCTTTTTTATTTGTTAATAACAAACATCATTCGGCATATTTTCAAATTTACCTAGGGGATTTGAAAGATACAGGGAAAAAACTTGGGTATTATGCAACCACTCTTATTTTGGATTACGCTTTTAAGCATTTAGCTTTGCATCGTGTTTGGTTGCATTGCTTACCAGAGAATTTACCTGCTATCAAGTTATATCAGCGATTAGGATTTGTGTTTGAGGGATTAGAAAGAGAAAGTATATTTAGAAGCGGAACTTTTATTACCCAAGGGCGATGGGCAATACTGAAACCAGAATGGCTAGCGAGGAATGGAGCATCATGAAGTGCGCTATCATGCAACCAACTTATTATCCATGGGCTGGGTATTTCAACTTAATATCAAAAGTTGATTACTTTGTTTTTTTGGATGATGCTCAATTTCAAAAGGGCAGCTGGCATAATAGAAATAAGCTTATACTAAATGGAAAGCCCTCTTGGGTGACTATTCCAGTAGTAAGAGAATTTTTGGGTCAAAAAATATGCGATTCAAAATTAGATGATACCAAAACATGGCGTAAAGAACATTTTAATTCAATCTATCAGAATTATAGTAAACATCCTTATTTTGAGAAAATACTTCCACTCATAGAATTCATTAAAGATGAGTCTTATACTTTATTGTCTTCATTTAATATAAGAATCATAAAAGAAATTAGTAAGATTTTGGATCTAGAAACAACTTTTATACTTTCGAGTGACCTTGGCGTGTCGGGAAAGCGATCTGAGTGGATAATAAATATTTGCGAAAAACTTGGTTGTTCGGAATATATTTCCCCAAAAGGCGCAAAGACTTATTTGGAAGAAGATGGGTTTGACAGCCTATCGAACATAAAATTAACCATTAATGATTTTATACCCAAATCCTATCTCCAGATGAAAAGTAGAAATTTTGAGAGCCATTTATCAATTATTGATGTAATGGCAAATATCGGGCCCAAAACAAAAGACTATATTTTATAATTTTAAAGAATGAGGAAAAACACAATGCTGGCGGAAAAATACGACATTAGAAAACATCCTAAGTATGGCTTTCTTCAGGTTTTCCCCACCCCAACCATGGAAGAAATCGCAAAATATTATGCCGATGAGTTTTACTCGAGCGCTTACCCACAGCTTAATAATTCATCTTTGGAAGTTCAAGAGCGCGATAAAGAATATAATGATTCGCACAGAGAAGATATGTATTTAACATTATGCGAATTAACTAATTCTTCATTAGAGGGGAAGAAAGTATTGGATTTTGGTTGTGGTTGGGCACAAACATTAAAATATTTTAAATCAAAAGGGGCCGATTGTTACGGGTGTGATCCTGCGATTGAGGCTGTGACTTATGGGAAGCAACAGGGATTAAATGTTGTTTTAACTCAGATGGATACGCTGAGAGTTTTTAATGATATAAAATTTGATGTCGTGCTGTTGTTAAATGTGTTAGAACATGTTGCAGATCCGGTCAAAACTATAGCAGAAATTAAAAGAGATATATTGAAAAAAGATGGGATACTAGTTGTTGAGGTTCCCAATGATTACAACGTGTTTCAAGAATGTGCAACTCAGGTCCATCAATTACGTAAATGGTGGATAGCTCCGCCAGCACATCTTAATTATTTTAATAAGGATACGCTATTGTCTTTACTTGAAGGTCAGGGATTCTCTCCAGAACTGACGACGGGCTCATTTCCATTAGAAATGTTTCTTCTTTTTGGTGATAACTATGTTGGTAATCCTGCATTAGGGCGCGCTTGTCATGAGAGAAGAGTAGCTTTTGAAATGAATCTAAAAAAATATGGATACAACAAACAATTACAGGATTTTTATAAAGCGCTTGCTCAAGTGAATTTGGGTAGACAAATCTTAACCTATGCAAGAGCCAGTTAATTAAGGAAAAAAAATGAAGATTCTAAATATCGGGGGAGCAACAGCAATATTAGAGCATAATGGCAAACGTATACTGTTCGATCCTTGGATGGATGATGGGATATTTCATGGTGCTTGGTACCATTATCCTCCTTCTAAGGTGCATATAGAGGATTTAGGCCATATAGATTATGTTTATATTTCACATATCCATGAAGATCATTGTTCTGCAGGGACAATTAAGCATTTGAATGAAGATGCTGAAATTATCATTATGGATAAAAAGCCAAACTTTGTAGCGAAATTTTTAGATAATCATCAGTTTAAGTTCAAAAAGATACATTTGGTTAAGCCTAAGTCTCCTCTTGCCATTTTGCCTGATTTAACTGTAGATATATTAGAAGGCGATCCCGCGAATCCTATGGCGAATGCCATCGATTCTACTTTGATCATACGCTGGGGCGATTTCATCATTGTCAATGCGAATGATTGCATTCCTTACCAGGAAGGAATGGATTACATATTGAAAAACTATGAAAAGATAGATCTTGCTTTGTTACCGTATGGAGGAGGGTCTGGTTACCCTTCATGCTATTTGAACCTGACTGAGGAAGAAAAGGCATCAGAACAAAAAAGAATCATGCATAATAGAATGGAGCAGTTTGTCAAAAATGTTAATTATTTAAAGCCTAAAACTGTTATGCCTTTTGCAGATCAATATGCCGTAGCTGGATCACGCTCAGATTTGAATCAGTATATTTCCCATCCAGCTAGCCCTGGTGTGATAGAAGCTTTTATTGCCGACAAACAATTTGATAGTCAATTGCTTTTACTCAATTCAGGTCAATCCTACGATTTCACCCTAAATGAAAAGCAGCCACCAGATCCCTACCATCATTTTACGTTAGCAGACAGGGATGCATATTTGGAAGGACTGAAAGGGATAAAATATGATCATGAGCATTTCCAGTTAAACCCAACCGTTGCGCTTGATAGATTAGTTTCTCACGCCCGAAGTAGGTTATGGCAAATGCAACAAACAAAGAATTTTTTCCCGGAATTTACTCTTTATTTGGATGCAAACGATCTTCAGCGTCGATTTAAAATTAACTTCTTAAATGAAAATATTGAAGAAATATCTTTTGATAAAGCTTGCGATGAATCTTTTTTGAGAATTTCCGTTTCGGCAACATTGTTAATGTTATTGCTTGTTGGGCATGTATCTTGGAATATTGCTGACGCTGCGTTATTTTTAGATTATGAGCGCAAACCTAATGTTTATGATGGAAAAATTTACGAATTCATTAATTACTTAAGAGTTTAAAATATGACAATTACCATAGCAAATAGGAAAATAGGGTCCAGTCATAAACCTTTTATTATTGCTGAAATGTCGGCTAATCATGAGCAATCATTGGATAGAGCTTTAATGATTGTTGAAGCAGTCGCCAAATCTGGGGCTGACGCAATCAAATTGCAAACGCTTAAGCCAGAAAATATTACTTTGGATATGAAATCAAGTGATTTTTTTATATCTGATGAAAAAAATTTATGGAGTGGTCAAACGCTTTATGAATTATATCAAAAGGCATATCTCCCGTGGGAATGGCATGCGCCAATATTTGAGCATGCCAAAAAATTAGGGTTGATAGCCCTTAGCACGCCATTCGATTTAGAGGCTGTTGATTTTTTAGAATCGTTAAATGTTCCTTGCTATAAAATTGGTTCGTGTGAAAATAGAGATATCCCGCTTATTCAAAAAGTTGCTAGAACAGGTAAGCCTGTGATCATTTCGACAGGAATGGCAAGCGCGAGTGAACTTGCTGAGTCAGTTCAGGCTGCTCGAGATGCAGGATGTCGTGATCTTATTTTGACTAAATGCACTTGTGCATATCCTAGTGCTCCAATTGAAAGCAACTTGAGAACTATTCCTCATATGAAAGAGCTGTTTAATTGCGAAGTGGGGTTATCCGATCACTCAGAGGGGATCGGGGTATCGCTAGCTAGTGTAGCGCTTGGTGCCTCAGTAATAGAGAAACATATTACACTTACCGATGAAGATACCAGCTTAGATGCTGTTTTTTCACTCACCCCTTCGCGACTCAAGGATCTCGTCATCGAGTCAACCAGAGCATGGGAAGCGCTTGGAAAAGTGCAATACGGTCCCACTGAATCAGAGGTCGCATCGCTGAAATACCGCCGTTCCCTCTACGTTTGCGATGATGTTGCCGAAGGGGAGCTATTAACACATGAAAATGTGCGTTCTATCCGCCCAAGCTTTGGTTTAGCGCCAAAGTTTCATCATGTTATTATTGGTAAACGGGCAAGCAAAGACTTAAAGAAAGGCGAAGCTCTGACATGGGAAATGGTATCCTGATGAAGATATTGTTTTTTTCACCTCATGCTGGGATTTGGGCTCATGCTTTTCCTGAGGCATTGATTGCTGAATCTTTGAAACAACGAGGACATGAAATTGTTTATGTCACTTGTGAGCAGTCATTTGAGGAGTTTTGTACAGTAATGACTGCATATGGACTGACAAATAGCGCTGATAGTGAGAAAAAGCAGAGCGTTTGTCAGACCTGCAATCAATACAAAAAAATTATCACGGATAAGTTTGAATTTAGAAATTACAGTCTCAAAGATCACTTAGATAACAGCGATTATCGTGAAATTGAAATGCATTTGCAGGCTGTGAACCAAGAAAATTTCTCAGATTTCTCTCTTGAAGGAATAGAGATAGGTCGGCTGACGTTATATCAAATGCTTTTAGAATACAAAAAGAACTCTTTGAATTTTACTCCTGAAGAATGGGAAAGATGCTTAATAGATTTAAAGAATACATTGGTAACATATTATGCAGCGAAGAAAATCCTTTTACAGGAGAAACCAGATGCTCTAGTTGTTTATAACTCGTTGTATTCTGTTAATCATCTTCTTTGCAAATTAGCGCATAAAAATAAAATTATGCAGTACTTTTTGCATGCCGGTGGAAATTTAGCTACCCGTCTTGAAACCATGATTTTGGGAGAAAATGATGGTTTCCAGTATTATCGCCATCTACTAGCGCGTTGGCATGACTTTAAGCATGTTCCTTGTCAGGAAAAATTAATTTCTAAGGTAAATGCACATCTTCTTTCTGTTATACAAGGTGCAACAGTATTTTCCTATTCTCAAGGTGTCGGCATTGGACAAGTAGATATACATCGCTTTTTTGGTATTAAACCATCACAAAAAATTATTTTAGCTACCATGAGTAGCAATGATGAACGATTTGCTGCATCCATTGTTAGAGCATACAATCAAAGTGACAGCGTTTTATTTGCTACCCAATTTGATTGGCTTAAGGCAATTATAGAATATGTTAAACATCGTTCTGAATTATTTTTAATTATCCGTGTTCATCCGCGTGAATTTCCAAATCGCAGAGATTCGGTTATTTCTCAAAACTATAATCAGATCCAAGAAGTATTTAGTCAATTGCCTTCGAATGTGAAAATCAATTGGCCTGAAGACAAAATATCTTTGTACCATTTAGCGCAAGAAACAGATTTGTGTTTAAATTCTTGGTCAAGTGCAGGCAAGGAACTGGCAGCACTAGGTATTCCTGTATTGCTTTACTCAGAAGAATTACAAGTATATCCGCCAGACTTAAATTATGTTGGTGAAACATTGTGTGACTATTTTTCTTTGTTTGAGCAGGCTTTGAGAGATGGCTGGGACTTTGAGAGAGCAAGAAAAGCTTATAGATGGTACGCTTTTGAGTATTTTCGTACAACATTAGATATTTCTGATAGCTATAAAGTGAAAACGCAGACTTTTCCTCGAAAAGTTTATCAGAAATGTATGCGTATGGTAGATACAGTTGCATTGCAGAAAGCGGATTGTAGACAACGTGCTAAAAATCTAGCGTCTGGTGGTATTATCAATGAGATCATTAGCAATAAAAAGCGATCAATATTGGATGTATTAGACGCAAATATGCTTGAATCTACTTCATTTGAAAATGAAACTGACTACTTGAAAAAGTATTTAAATATAGTTTTTAAAACATTAGAAATTAATAATACAAAAAAATCTTTGTTACTGCATAATTTTCAAAAATACCTAACATTAAGTGAAAAACAGCATGCGTAACCAAATAATAAAAATTTTAAGACAGATTAAGCAAACAGCGTTGGATGTGCCCAAATTACTTTGGGGGTTTTTAGTTTATTCTTTTAAAAAGAAAACACCTAAAAGCGCTCATCAAAGTTTGATAAATTTATTTTGTCTGACTGGAGGATACTCTAACGATATCCTCTCTTTGCCAATATCCATGTTGCATCGACCCTATAAAATTCACTCCGCGAAAGGAGTATTGGGAGATTTCAACCGAGAACAGTTGAAAGATATATCTAAAAGAATAAATGAAGAAGGTTTTTATATATTTGAAAATAAACTGCCTGACGAGCTGTGTGAAAAATTATTGAAATTTGCATATACACACCCTGCAACAATTCGAGGAGATACTATTCAGTATGCCTCAAAAGAAATTTATGTACCGCATGAACCTAAGGCAGTTCGGTACGACTATGAACAACAAATGTTAATTGATAATGCTCAGGTACAGAATCTCATTACTGATAAATCTATTATCGCTGTTGCTCAAAATTATCTTCGAGCAAAGCCTGTTTTGGATGTTATTGGCATGTGGTGGCATACGGCGTATCAAAAGGAACCAGATAGTTCTGCAGCCCAGTTTTTTCATTTCGATATGGATAGGATCCGTTGGCTTAAATTCTTTATTTACCTCACCGATGTTAATGATGAGAGTGGTCCTCATGCATTTGTAAAAAGTTCGCATAAAAATAAAGGGATCCCACGTCATTTACGTGCAAGAGGCTATGCAAGAATAAAAGACGAGGAAATATTCTCTATATACGATAAAGAAAATGTTATTTATCATATTGCCCCCAAGGGAACGATCATTGCAGAGGATACAAGAGGGTTACATAAGGGACAACATGTTGTGCGAGGAGATCGCCTCGTATTGCAGCTTCAGTTTAGTAATCATCTATTTGGAGCTGATTACCCAAGTTGTAAATTTAAAAATAAGAGTGAAAAACTTGTAGAATTAATTGCAGCATATCCTCGGCTGTACAGTAATTACGTATAAGGAACCATAATGGAAATCACCGGCTTCGAAAAAATAAAAGAAATTTCAAAATTGGGATATATAGCGCTTAGACGATCACGTATTTCCCGTAGTAAAAGTACTGTGCAAGGCGAATATGAAAATGGTTGGAAACAGTATGAAGCTATTCTAGAAAAATGCGATACATTGGAATCTTGGTTATATTTAAAAGGCATCGAAGATCAGCCGATTATTTGCAATATTAATGGTAAAATGTGCTTTACCAGCTATAACATGCCTGAGTTTAATCGCCAATCCATTTTGCGAACGATGAAAAATGAGTTTGATCAAATTTCATCAATCACTGAATTTGGTAGTGGTTTAGGAAGAAATTTATTGTATATCAAGAAATTATTTCCTCATATTCAATGCTATGGTTATGAACTTTGTGTAAATGGCGTTGAAATGGCTAAACGTGCCAGTAAGAAATTTGGCGTTGATGTTCAGTATAGTCAGTTAGATTTTGTCAATGATTCTGAAGAAAAATATGTTTTTCCTAAAACTGACGTTGCTTTCACAATGTATGCCTTAGAACAAATACCCCTAGCAAGTTCAAAAGCTATTCAAAATATTTTAAATCATGTTCATAAAGGCTCGGTTCATATTGAACCAGTGGTTGAGAATTACCCAATGACCTTAAGGGGCGTTATTGGAAAAATTGATCATTGGAAGATAGATTACTTAAGAAATTTTGAGAAAGGGTTGAAGAAGTTCTCTGATATTGCTTTTACAAAGGAGCAAGTTAATACCTCGCATAACCCTTTAATGTATCCTTCTATTTATTGCGTTAAAAAAATCAATTCAAAATGATGAAAATATTTAACTCCTTACATAATCTCACGTTTAACAAAATGCCGCTTTACCGACATTTACGGAATAAGCGCCGCTTTCCTGGGATAGCGATGGATCCCAGTGTGCAAATAAATGGCTTAGGCGAATTTAGATTTGATGCGAATTGTTCGGTAAATATCGGAACGCATTTCATCATTCCCGAGAAAGCGATGCTTAAACTGGGAAAAGAATGCTATGTGGGGCGCTATGTTGAGCTTGGCCCGACAAACAGAATCGAAATAGGCGATTATACTTCATTGCAAGATAGATGTATCTTTGTGGGTGATGTAGAAATTGGACGTTATTGCCTGTTTTCTTTGAACATTTTAATTTCCTCTGGCCGACACTGTTTTGATAAATATCCTCATCTTTTGATCCGAGATCAAGATGAAATGGGTATAAGCAGTGAAAGGGAAGGGAAGGTTATTATTGAAGACGATTGTTGGATTGGCGTTAACTCAGTGATTATGCCTGGAGTTAAGATTGGTAAAGGCAGTATTATAGGAGCAAATTCAGTTGTAACCAAAGATATTCCTCCTTACAGCATAGCGACGGGAGCACCTGCTGCCGTAATCAAGAAGCGATTGGATTTTAATCCCCCTCATGAAATTCATTATGATAGGGCAGTTGATTATCCTTATTTTTATTCTGGTGTAGAGATGTCTTCATCGGAACGTATTCGGACAGATGAGTTAAAAGGGTTATTCACTAAGAAGAAATTCCAATTAGCGCTTAACTTGGTGCATGGTAAAAGGATCTTCCTTAAAATAAAATCTTTAGCTGGTAATCAAACATTGCGCTATCAGGATGAAACTCGTTCGGTAGGAGATAATTTTACGGAGATTTCTTTTGTTTTGAGTGCCAATAACCTGAATATGCTTAACTTCGATTGTCTATCAGAGAACATTAATTCAAGATTAATCTTGCAAAAGGCTTGGATCGAGTGAACAAAATATCGTATTTGCGTAAGCTGCTTTACTTTGCGTACAAGCATAATCCCATTTTAGCTGTGTTTCCCATTATTTCTACGATTTCAGTATTAGCTGAATTGCTGGCAATGATGAGTTTGGTTCCCCTTTCGGTGATTGGAACTGGACAAGGAATCAATCCTCAAGATCCTATTGTAAAAGTACTCAATCTGATCCATTTAGAGCCAAGTCCGAAATGTCTCGTTATGGTATTTTGTTCTTTATTTATATTCAGAATAGTCACAAACATTTTAGGACAAAATATTTCATTAAAGTATGGAAAAAAAGTATTAGCGCAACTTGCTTCAAGAGCTTTTTGCAATATCGTTAAGCATTGTAAAATCGAGGAAATTGAACAAAAAAGTATAGGTCATTTCATCAGCTTGGCGGGAGATGAGTCATTCAGATCAAGCATGATTGTCATTGAGCTTCACCAGTTAATTAGCATTTCTACCTTAGGAATATTATATTTCGCGTTAATATTTTGGTATTCCCCAGTAACTGCCATTTCGGTTTTTCTATTTCTGATTTGCTCATCTATGTTGATGGGGACGACTTTCAGAAGAACCCACCAATTGGGGATCACCCAGATCCAGCAATCAAAATCAGCATCAACGATATTTTTAGATGCACTAAATGGGTTAAGAACAGTAAGATCCTTTTTCGCTGAAGATTTTGTTGTTGATGCTTATCAAAATAGCATGCAAAGTTATACAAAAACGCTTTATAAAATTGATTTAATCAACATATTAATTAAATTTATTCCCATTGCTTTCTTGTTTTCAGCATTAGCCATCTTTATGGTGACAGGTTTATTTGATAAATACGCTGGTCAAGGGCTCAATTTTGTTTTCATTATTACAATGATTTTATTTTTAATGCGGTTTTTCCCTGTCGTAGGGCAAGGCTTGAATGTGTTAATGCGTTTGATATCCGATGCCAAAGCGGCTCGTGATGTCATAGAAATCATTGATTCTCAACAAGGAAAACGCCTAGGCGATAGAGTGATCAGTGATAAAATTACAAGCTTGTCGATTCAAGATCTTACCTTTTCCTATAAAACAGGCTCTCCTGTTTTTAAGGATCTTAATTTTAATTTTGAGTCAGGAAAATCATATGCCCTTGTGGGCCCTTCTGGTGTTGGAAAATCAACCCTATTTAACATCTTAGCCTTTTTAACTGATGTACAAGGTGGAGATTTGCTGATTAATCATGAGAGTCATAAAAAATTTGAGATTGAAAGCTTGCGGAAAAAAGTGATGTTGGTTGAGCAAGAAAGTATCATTTTTAATGACACGATATTCAATAACATTAATCTTGGTGAAAACTACTCGAGTGAAAAGATAAAAAAGGCCTGCCAGGTAGCCTGTATTGATGAGTTTATTGATGGCTTGACTGATGGGTATGAGTTTAAGCTAAATTATCAAGGACAAAACTTATCTGGTGGCCAACGCCAACGTATAGGCCTAGCGAGGGCAGTTCTACGTCATCCGGATGTGATTTTATTGGACGAAATCACTAGTGCGCTCGATGAATCGACCAAGCGTAAGGTGGTTGAAAGTGTGCTAGCTCATTTTAGGGATAAGATTGTGATTTTTATCACGCACGATCGGGTTGTGACTGAATTGGTAGATGTGAAATTAAATTTAGCCACCATGGAAGCGCAAGAAATAAAACAAGCCAGCTAGATTTTAGTTGGCCATTTGAAAATCTTTTAAAAATTCCATAGGGGCTGGGCTGGCATAGAAATAAAGATTGTGCCGTCCCGGATATTTTGTTTCAAACACAGCCACATGCTTGAAGAAAAGAGCTAATTTCGCTTTTAATTCTTCTTTTGAGGTAAATTCGTGCTCATGATCGTCATGACTTGCACCATGTTCTTCAGCAACAATAGTGTAACCACTTAAAATGCCATCTGGGGTAAGCCTTGACAATATATTTTCAAAAATCTGATTCATTTCTTCGAGTGTGAAGTGCTCTATTGCTGCATCCCAAACAATATTGGTAAATGTGCCTTCCGGTAAACCCTGCCGGATATCTACTATACGAAAGTCTATATTCGCTGCTTGAAAGTGTTTTTTGGCATGTGCTATCGCCTTTGGATCAAAGTCGACAGAGATGATTTTTTTTGCGCGAATGGCATAAAAATGATGGGCGTTAAAACCATCCCCGCAACAGATCTCTAATATAGTAGAATTTTCTTTGATAGCCAGAAGATTGAAAATGCCGCGTTCCCAGCCTAGGGGATTTTTTGTAGCTGACCATTGGTAATGCTGATCAATAAAATGATCAAACCACTCTGGATTGGGTTTGACAGCCCATTGTGAATAGAGCTGTGCTTTATGAGTAAGTGCACTAAGCTTTCTAAGCAAAGAATTAATTTTTTTGATAACAAAGAGAAATGGATCACGTTGGTGTCGAATGATTGATTTCAAGCCTGATTTGACAAGTTCCATTCCACTTGACCCTTAGATAGTAGGATTACATTACTCAAAAATTTTAAGAAAGCGATTTTATCATAGTGAGAGTGTGAGAATTAAATTTAAATTGCTTGATTGCAAGAAGGGGGATCGATTTTAGTTATATGTTGGTCGGCAAGCTTTTAGCGTGGAGTGGTAAAAATTAAACGTTTTAAGTGCTAGGTGGGGGGGAATATGCCGTCCAACTTGGTCCTGTGATAACATGCGTAAAGAAAATTTTTGCTTAAAAACAAAAATATGCCAGATAAATCACTTTTTTCAATACTATCACTCAATAGGGTATTCTCATGCAATGTGCCCCCATTTGCCTGTTTACTTATAACCGTGCGAGGCATGCGCAGCAAACATTAATTGCGCTACAAAAAAATGAATTAGCAAAGGAAAGTGATTTGTACATTTTTTCTGATGGCCCAAAAAATCAGGAAAATGAGGTGCAAGTTCAGGAAGTGAGAAACCTATTAGAACATATAGAGGGGTTTAAGACTGTAACGGTCATTCATCAAGAAAAAAACAGGGGATTGGCGAATTCTATTATTGAAGGCGTCAGCCAAATCGTCAATCAATTTGGCAAAGTAATAGTTATGGAAGATGATCTCGTTGTTTCTCCTTATTTTTTGAAATATATGAACGAGGCTTTGGAAATGTATGCACAAGATGATTGTGTTGCTTCTATCCATGGTTATGCTTATCCGATAAAAGAAGAAATGCCAACGACCTATTTTATGAAGGGAGCAGACTGTTGGGGATGGGCTACTTGGGAGCGGGCTTGGAAATTTTTTGAAAAAGATGGCACAAAGCTTTTAGCAATGTTGCAGTCTAAAGGATTAGCATATGAATTTGATTTTCATGGCACACAACCCAATATCGAGATGTTAAAAAATCAAATTGTAGGCAAAAATAATTCCTGGGCAATTCGTTGGCACGCAAGTGCTTTTCTCCAAAATATGTTAACACTTTATCCAGGTAAAAGTTTGGTGCGTAATATTGGTTTTGATAATAGTGGGGAGCATTGTGCTGTCACCTCAATTTTTGATGTCACGCCAAATGATAAGCCTGTTGCGCTTTTTCGGATCCCCTTGGAAGAAAGTAAGAAAGCATTTAAATCTTATGTTAAATTTTTCAAAAATGCCCGTGAACCAATTTATCGAAGAATATTAAGAAAAGCAAAAGCACTATTAAGTGCTTGAAAAGGCAGAATATGATCAAGCGTTGGTATCAAAAAATTATCTCTCTTGACGCTGAAGTAAATAAATTACTTCATTTTGTTGAGAAATTTGCTCAGCGTGATGCGAGAGTATTAGACGTTGGGTGTGGTTATGGGCGTTATCTTGTCCCATTGAAAAAAAAGGGATTTGATGTATTGGGAGTTGATAAGAACCCTAAAATCATCAAAGAAAATATTGAAAAAGGGATAAACTGTATTTCGCTAGAAACATTCAGCGAAGCCACCTCTACATTTGATATTATTATTTGTTCGCATATTATTGAACATTTTCGTCCAGAAGAGTTGCTTACGTTTCTTAATTTTTATCTATCGCGATTAGAGAAAGGCGGATACTTAATTATTGCAACGCCTCTTTATTCTGATTATTTTTATGATGATTTTGATCATGTTAAACCATATCATCCATTAGGTTTGCAAATGGTGTTTGGTCAGCAGCAAGCCCAGGTACAATATTATTCTACTCACAAATTAGAAATGAAAGATATTTGGTTCAGGAAGAGCCCTTTTATGTCTACATTTCATCGAGCTAAACTTTTTAAATCAGCAATGACCCGTATTTTGCAAATGTATGATTTATTAATGTGTCTGCTCTATTGGGGAAGTTTTCGCCTCATAGGAAGAAAAGATGGTTGGGTAGGCGTTTTTCAAAAATGCTGAAGTCGAACAGACTTTTCTAAAGGAGGTGAATGTTGAATTATTGCACTTTATTTAATAGCTTGTATCTTTCTCGAGGATTGGCTTTATACCATTCTTTGTTAAGAAGCGCAAAAGAGTTTCACTTATATATTTTCGCTTTTGATGAAGAAGTTTTTCAGATTTTATCTGCAATGAAATTGAAAGCAGTGACGGTAATTTCATTGAAAGATTTTGAAACACCTGCATTATTGCAGGTGAAAAAACAAAGAACGATTGCAGAATATTGTTGGACATGTACTTCGTCAACAGTCTTGTATTGTTTAGAAAAATATCATTTATCAGATATTTGTTATCTGGATGCGGATCTTTATTTTTGGCAAGATCCTGCTATTTTGCTTGAAGAAGCTCAACACGATTCCATTCTCATCACAGAACATCGATATACCAAAGAATATGATCATTCTGCCGTTTCAGGGAAATATTGTGTTCAATTCATGTATTTCAAAAATGATCAATATGGTTTAGAAGCCCTAAGGTGGTGGCGCGATGCCTGTATTGAATGGTGTTATAACCGAGTTGAACCAGGCAGATTTGGCGACCAAAAATATCTAGATGATTGGTTAGAGCGCTTCAAAAAAGTCAAAGTGCTTACACATTTGGGGGGAGGTGTTGCCCCTTGGAATATTCAGCAATACGAAGTTGATTCGACCTCAAAATCCTCTATTACATTGATTAAACGCGATAGTAAACAGAAATTTGATTTAATTTTTTATCATTTTCATGGACTAAAATTTGTTAACCAACAAATTGATTTTGGTACCTATAAGCTATCTGAAAATGTGATCAAAGAAATTTATGAGCCCTACGTAAAGGCTTTGTTTCATGGTGAGCAAGTATTAATGGCGCATAAAGATATTTCAGTAAATTTAAAATCTATTAACTTGCATTGTAAAGCGACGAGTAAATTTTCACTCAGAGAATATGCAAGGAATGTTAAGAAAAAATTATTAGGGATCTATAACATTTTCCCAGCGATGAGTTTTAGGAGTTAATCATGGCGCACATTATTGAGTTGCCCACACGATCTGATAGCAGAGGATCGCTGACAGTACTAGAAAAGGTTTTGCCTTTTGAAATGAAACGACTTTACTGGATATATGATTTAAATGACGAAGCCAGAGGCAAGCACCGTCATAAGCAAACATGGCAGGCATTAATATGTCTGCAGGGGAAATGTGAAGTTGTCGTAAAAAAACATCAACACGAAGAGATCTTTATCTTAGAAAAGCCAAATGAGGTACTGTTGTTGGAACCGGACGATTGGCATGAAATGAGACATTTTCAAGGACAACCCATATTGCTGGTTGCCGCTTCTCATTTTTATGATGCGAATGATTATATCAAGGAGCCACTCTAAAATGCTAAGAAAAGTGGAATATGAAAATTTAGGTAAACTGAATCATGATTTTTTTCAAGATTATCAGACTAAATTTAACAATGTGATGACCTCAGGATGGTATATTCTAGGTAAACAAGTACAAGAATTTGAGCAATCATTCGCTGAATATATTGGGGTAAAGCATTGCATCGGGGTGGCTTCGGGGTTAGACGCACTTATCCTGGCTTTAGTGGCATTAGATTTACCGCCACAATCTGAAGTACTTGTGTCGGCTAATGCTTATGTTGCTTGCATTCTCGCTATTTTAAAAGCAGGACACACCCCGGTTTTAGTTGAGCCACATCCTCATCACGCTAATATTGATGTGAGTAAAATTGAAGAGAAAATTTCACCCAAGACTAAGGCGATTATGCCCGTCCATCTGTATGGCTATCCTTGTGAGATGGAAGTGATCACGGCTTTAGCAGAAAAGTATGCTCTTCATATTATTGAAGATTGTGCTCAAGCACATGGTGCTGAGTATTTTGGTAGGAAGGTAGGGACTTTCAGCAGTATTTCAGCGTTTAGTTTTTATCCCACTAAAAATCTTGGTGCATTGGGGGATGCGGGAGCCGCACTTACCAATGATGACAATCTTGCCACTAAACTTCGTGCATTACGAAATTATGGTTCTCATATCAAATATCATAATGATTATATTGGTATGAATTCTCGTTTGGATGAAATTCAGGCAGGATTTTTGAATGTAAAATTGCCATATTTAGATAAAATTAATGAACATAAAAGAAAATTAGCTGCAGTTTACGATAAATATTTAGATGAACGTTATCAAAAACCCAAGCACCAACATGGCTATTATGGGGTGTATCATATTTATAATGTTTATTCGACTTCACGTGATATGTTACGAGAATATTTAAAAGAGCAAGGTATTACTACGGAAGTTCATTATCCTGTGGCGCCTTATAAACAAAAAGCGCTTTTAGGGATGTTTAATCAAAATGATTTTCCTATTAGTGATAGACTGCATCAAACAACGCTGAGTTTACCCATTTCTTATTTTCATACAGAAGAAGATGTTAAATATGTTTGTGAAATAATGAATCAATTCATGCAAAGGACATCAGTATGAAAGGTATTATTTTAGCCGGCGGTACTGGAAGCAGACTTTGGCCACTGACCAAAACGGTTTGTAAACAGTTACTTCCCATATATGATAAACCTTTAGTGTATTACCCTTTGTCGGTTTTGATGCTCGCTGGGATCCGAGAAATTCTGATGGTGACAACGCCGCGTGATTTAGAGCCTTTTAGATCTTTATTTAAAGACGGTGCGCACTTAGGGTTAAATATTTCTTATGAAGTTCAGGCTGAACCCCAAGGGATCCCTCAAGCGTTTATCATTGGGGAAAAATTTATTAATCAGCAGCCGGTTTGTTTGATTTTGGGCGATAATATATTTTACGGTGAAGGTTTTCCTGCATATCTAAAAAATATTACAGCCTTAGAAACGGGGGCGTGTTTGTTTGGTTATTATGTTAAAGATCCTGAGCGTTATGGTGTGGCAGAGCTTGATAGCCAGGGTAAAGTAATAAGTATTGAGGAAAAACCTAAGCAACCCAAATCTCATTATGCTATTACGGGGCTTTATTTTTATGACAAACAAGTTGTTGATATCGCCAAAGATCTCAAACCCTCAAAACGAGGTGAGTTAGAAATATCTGACGTCAATACCTATTATCTTAATAAAAATCAATTACAGCTTGAAATTTTAGGTCGTGGTTTGGCGTGGTTAGATACAGGCACGCATTCCAGTATGCAAGAAGCGAGTCGTTTTGTTGAAGTGATAGAATCTCGTCAGGGTTTGAAAATTGCCTGCATTGAAGAAATTGCTTATCGAATGAAGTACATCAGTTTGGAGCAATATATAAAGCTGATAGAGGATTATCCACAAAGTGAATATCGTATTTATTTAGAAGATATTCTTCATAGGGAATTTAAGCAGGTTGTAAGCCGATGAAAAATTTATTAATAACTGGTGGTGCGGGCTTTATAGGTTCAAATGCAATTGATTATTTTTTAACGCAACACCAAAATTATACCATTATCAATTTAGATAAGCTTAGTTATGCGGCATCAATTGATAACATGGATTCTTTTTTGCATCATCCTCGCCATATTTTTGTAAAAGGTGATATTACCGATAGTGCGCTAGTAGAAAAGCTTTTTATAGAATATGAGATTGAGGGTGTAATTCATTTTGCGGCAGAATCGCATGTAGATAATTCAATTAATCAGCCTGATATTTTTATTAAAACAAATGTGTTGGGGACTTTTACATTGCTGGAAGCCGCAAGAAAATATTGGACAGGCTCTAAAAAAGAGTCCCGTTTTCACCATATTTCCACCGATGAAGTCTATGGCAGTTTGGGCGAAGAAGGATTCTTTACTGAAGAAACACCATATGCGCCTAATTCGCCTTATAGTGCAAGCAAAGCAAGTAGTGATCATCTAGTAAGAAGCTATCATAAAACATATGGTTTAAATACGGTTATTACTAATTGTTCTAATAATTATGGTCCACATCAACATGCGGAAAAGTTGATCCCAACGATTATTCGTAAGGCCTTAGCAGGGCAGTCTATCCCTATTTACGGTAATGGCAAAAATGTGAGAGATTGGTTGTTTGTGACTGATCACTGCCAAGCGATAGACAAGGTTTTTCATTTGGCCTCTGCTGGCGCGCATTTTAATGTTGGTGGTAACAATGAATTATCGAATATTGATCTTGCATTATTGATCTGTGCCAAACTTAATGAATTATGTCCTAGCACAAGCAAGGGAGATTATAGCGCTTTGATCAACTATGTGACAGACAGACCCGGTCATGATTTCAGATATGCTGTCTCAATAAATAAAATTGAATTAGCATTGGGGTGGAAACCTGAAACAGCGTTTGCAACAGGATTGATGCAAACACTTACCTACTATATTCATCATTTCAAGCAACACAACATGTTAGCAGAAACTATCGGCGAAGTTTGAAAAATATTGTCGTTGAGGAACCTAAAGTTCCTCAACGGCCTTGGCAGGATTTTTTTTGCAGTTTAGTAAGCGGTAGATGGGACCATACTTCAAAATGCAATAAATGGCTCTAAAACCATCTCTCCAGCCAATCTTTTTACCTTCTTGATAAGTACGACCATAATAAGAAATACCCACTTCATAAATGCGAATATTAGGTATACGAGCAATATGGGCTGTAACTTCAGGTTCAAAGCCAAAGCGGCATTCTTGTAAGGGAAGGCTTTGAATAATATTGCGTTTAAAAACTTTGTAACAGGTTTCCATATCAGTGAGATTAAGGTTGGTAAACATGTTACTTAATAAAGTAAGGAATTTATTTCCCATTGAGTGCCAAAAATAAAGCACGCGATGGGTATCGCCACCAATAAAGCGACTACCATAAACAACATCAGCTTTGCCGGAGAGGAGGGGATTCAATAGTTTAGGATATTCTTGTGGTGAGTATTCAAGATCAGAGTCCTGAATGATGACAAAATCACCGGTCGCATGTTTGATTCCTGTATGAAGTGCGGCCCCTTTACCCATATTCTTTGGGTGGTGAATTAAGATATCAATCTGCGGTTTGAGAGCAGTTTCTAAAAGAGCATCTACCCCATCAGATGAGCCATCATTAACAACAATAATCTCGAGTTTGCCTTCTATCGGTGCCTGGCGCACAGCGGATAATAATTGGCCAATGGTATTTTTTTCATTATAACAAGGAATAATAACAGAGAGCGTATACGTCATGAGTAGGTTAGTTCCGGTTGTTTACTTAATACAGCTTGAAAGTATTCAATGGTTTTCTGCAAGCCTGTCTTGAGATCAACTTTAGGCTCCCAGCCTAATTCTCGTTTAGCTTTTGAAATATCTGGGCAGCGTTGCTTTGGATCATCAACAGGAAGTGGATGAAAGGAAATGTCTGAAGCACTGCCTGTTAAATTGATGACAATTTCTGCCAGCTCATTCATGGATTTTTCGACGGGATTACCGAGGTTGACAGGAGTATGTAATTTGGCTTTTTCTTGAAGCAGCATGAGGCCTGTCACGAGATCGTCAACATAGCAAAAAGAGCGGCTTTGTTTACCATCACCATAAATTGTAATTGGATTATTTTGTAACGCTTCTACAATAAAATTACTGACAACTCGTCCATCTTCGGCACACATATGGGGGCCATAAGTATTAAAAATTCGAGCGATGCGGATATCAACGTTATATTGACGGTGATAATCCATAAATAAACTTTCTGCACACCGTTTGCCTTCATCATAACAAGCGCGAGGACCTACTGAATTGACGTTTCCCCAATATTCTTCTCGTTGCGGATGGACATGAGGATCGCCATAAACTTCACTGGTAGAGCTAAAAAGCACGGGAACATGCAGACGTTTTGCTAGCTCCAGTACATTAAGTGCACCGAGCACGCTGGTTTTAGTGGTTTGGATGGAGTCGCGTTGATAGTGAATAGGGCTTGCAGGGCAGGCTAAATGATAGATTGCATCTACCTCGACGGAAATAGGATAGCAAATATCATGACGTATGATTTCAAAATGAGGATGTTTGATTAAATCGAGTAGATTACGTTTATGGCCTGTATAGAAGTTATCTAAACAAAGAACTTCCCAACCCTGATTAAGTAAGCGACGACAAAGATGTGAGCCTAAAAAGCCAGCCCCACCCGTAACTAATGCCCTGCTTTTTATTGTCATAGTTTTCCAACTCTATGTGAAGAGAGAGTCCCTAAAAGGGGAAAAGTCTAGCATGCGCGTTTAGCCAAAATCTATGATTCCTATAGATTAAAGGACAGCCATCTACACAAAGGACAGCCATCTACACAAAGGACAGCCATCTACACAAAGGACAGCCATCTACACAAAGGACAGCCACCTGAACTTAATCTGAGTCTCAAATGGATGTCCCCTAAGCTCGCAAATGGATGTCCTCTAAGCTTGAAGCAATCTGAGTCTGAAATGGATGTCCCCTAAGCTTGAAGTAATCTGAGTCTGAAATGGATGTCCCTCAAATTTGGAGCATTGCTTAGCTAAGCAACAAATAAAGCGGATAAACTGACGAAGAAGCTGAAATGGGACAGCTGACAATGAAAAAGGATCAGTTTTGACAGGGCTTGCTGAAGCATTTATTGTGCTGCGTAGTTTTAGGTGTCAGGGAAAATGGTTATTTAGATAACATGAAGATAACAATTTATGGTTCAGGGTATGTAGGACTTGTGGCTGCGGCTTGTTTTGCTGAAGTGGGTCATGAAGTCCTTTGTATGGATGTAGATGAAAATAAGATCAAACAATTGCAAAATGGGCAGATCCCAATTTATGAGCCAGGATTAGAAGATCTCGTTCAATTAACAAGTAAATCGCATCATCTTCAATTTACAACCGATGTAAGCGCTGCCGTTCTCCATGGTGAATGTCAATTTATTGCTGTTGGAACGCCACCGGATAAGCAAGGCAACGCAGATTTGACTTATGTTTTGGCTGTGGCTGAGGCGATTGGCCAGCATATGAACGATTATATTGTTGTTGTAGATAAATCAACCGTGCCCATTGGAACAGCAGATAAAGTACGACAAACAATTAGTCGTGAATTGGCAAAACGCAATCAGACTCTTTCCTTTGATGTCGTTTCTAACCCTGAATTTCTCAAAGAAGGTGCAGCATTAGAAGATTTCAGAAAACCTGATCGCATCGTATTAGGGAGCGAAAGTGAAAATGCGCTGCGTTTACTGAAGCAACTGTATGCCTCATTTAACCATGATAACGATCGTATTATCACGATGGACACTCGCTCAGCTGAGCTCACCAAATATGCTGCTAATGCCATGTTGGCGACAAAGATTAGCTTTATGAATGAAATGGCACATTTAGCAGAGAAGGTTGGAGCTGACATTGAAAAAGTGCGAATAGGAATAGGATCAGATCAACGTATTGGTTATCACTTTACGCATGCAGGATGTGGCTATGGTGGTTCTTGCTTTGGCAAAGATATTCAAGCCTTGATTCATACCGCTCAAGAATATCAAAGTCCTTCAGACATTATCCAAGCGGTAGAAGAAGTTAATCATCGGCAGAAATTGCACCTATTTAAGAAAATCCAAGCACATTTTCAGGGAGATTTAACAAATAAGGTTTTTGCAGTGTGGGGACTTGCCTTCAAACCTGAAACCGATGATATGCGCGATGCGCCCAGTCAGATGATGTTGCGTGCTCTGTGGGAGCAAGGGGCAACTATTCAAGCCTATGATCCTGAAGCGATGAGCGAGGCAGAGAAGATTTTTGGCAAACGAAAAGATCTTCAGTTTGGCGCTTGTCCAGAAGATGTATTAGAAGGTGCCGATGCTCTAGTGATTCTAACCGAATGGCGAATTTTCAGAAGCCCAGATTTCAATAGAATCAAACATTTGTTAAAAATGCCAGTGATTTTTGATGGTAGGAATATTTATGATCCAGCCTTGCTTAAAAGTGCGGGCTTTATTTACTATGGCATAGGAAGAGGGAAATCTAGGGAGCTTTAATTTTCGCATAGGATTTTTCGGCTCCTGTCTACGCTATCGCTTCGATGCGGCTAGTAGTAGCATACCGTGGCATAAGCTGCAGCAGATTATGTACGTGTAGTTAAAAATTAGGTGCTGTGGCTGAAGCTCTCTGGTTTAAAAACAAAATATTTTCGTGAAAGAAAATTCCAACCAAAAGCTGTGCCCATGGCAGCTATTTTACTCATAGCTAAGGGAAGCCCAAGACCTTCAAAGGCCAAAAATAAGGCACTATGGTGAATGAATAATCCAACACCGCTCACGACATAGGTAAGGATGAATCGTGTTTTGCTGGAATGTTTTTGGCGATGAATAAAAACGAATCGATTACATAAAATGTAATTCACGAAAGTTGCAACCACAAAGCTCATAGTTGCAAGCATTAAGTAGTGTATTTGAAGATGTTGACGTAATAAAAGAAAAAGAGTGATATCAACAATAGCAGAGATCCCTCCTACGACTAAATATTGATAAAGTTTGGGATCTTGCGCAAGTTTAATAACAAAATTTCTCATCAGTATACCTAGAGAGCGGTGGCGACAATGCTGAAATTGAAAATGAAAAGAGTATATCTGGCAATAGGCAGGATGAACAATATCTAATGGCATACCAACCAAAAATTTCTATTATTATTGCGGTTAGAAATGCAAAATCTGAGCTTGCAGAAACATTGCAGAGTATTCGGCAACAAACTTATCCCTCTCTAGAAATCATTGTTGTTGATGGGGCATCCACGGATGGCACAGTGGAAGTAATTGATGCAAATAGAGATCTCATCAATATAAAAGTGAGTGAGCCTGACGATGGGATAAGCGACGCTTTCAATAAGGGACTTAAGCTAGCAACTGGAGACTATATTAATTTTCAAGGAGCAGGTGATACCCTATTTCCTGGAGATAGCATCACCGAGCTGTTTAGCGGTCTGGATCAAAGTTATGAATTAGTCTGCGGCAAAATTGTTCGTGTCAAAGAAGATGGTATCACTCCTTTATGGATTGCTCCCAAGCGTCATTCATTTTGCCGTCATCGTCTACTTTTCAAGATGGCATTACCTCATCAGGGGTTATTTACTCATCGGCGTTTTTTTGAGCAATTTGGTGATTTTGATAAAAATGTGCGTTATGCCATGGATTATGAATTATTACTACGGGCATACCATCAATTTCCCAAAACTATCATTAAAAATATCTTTATTTCGCATTGGCGTGCAGGTGGTTTAGGTGCCAATAAAATCTTTGAGGTTTTTGATGAATATCATCGTATAAAAGTAAAGCATCGTGTTGCTTCAAGTGTTATTCTTGCTGCAATAGATAAATTGAATCGATTTAAATATATTTTAAAAGCAAAATGGTTAAAATTAGCGTATTAACATGAAACAGATTTTTCATATCCTCCGTTATATTTATAGAAATAATCCTTGGTATGCTTTTTTGCCAAAACTATGTCAGAGCTTTTTTTACCAATGTTATAAGCGGCTTACAAAGAGAATTTTTACTAAAACACTTTTTAATGGCAAAAGAATATTTGTATATCCTCATAGCCCAGTATCATCTTCTTTCATTTATTCATCTTATCCTGATAAAGAAGAAATACAAATATTACGTCAATACGCAGATGCCAATACAGTTTTTTTAGATGTCGGCTCAAACATTGGCGCTTATTCGGTACTATTGATGGATAAGGTAAAAGCAGTTTATGCATTTGAAGCTCACCCTATAACAGTCAATTACTGCAAGATGAATTTTTTGCTGAATAATGTGAGTGAGCATTATGTGATTGAAAAAGCAGTTAGCGAAAATTGTGAACCAAAATATTTTTCAGATAATCACAATGCCAGTCCCATCAATGCAAGAGTCATGGATGCAACACAGGCAATTAAAGTTCAAGCAACGACTTTGGATGCTTTTGTAGAAGAGCAACAATTTGAGCCAGAAACGCAATTTATTCTAAAAGTAGATGTAGAAGGGTTTGAGCATGAAGTGTTTGAAGGCGCGAAAGGTTTTTTAGCAAATTCTGCTGTTCGTGCAATTATTTTTGAGACATTTTCAGCAAAAAATAAAGAAATTGTTGAATTATTTAAGCGATTAGGTTATCGCCTTCAAGGGATTGGTGACAACAATATGTTGGCATATAGATAGGAAATAGACAATGAGATGGCAAGTCAAAAAAGAAATCAATGAAAGCGTCTTCTATGTTTTGATTTTAGGACTTGCACTCTTACGGGCGTTAACTTCAAAAATATTGCCTTGTCCGGCAGATTTTGATTGCAATTCTTACATTCAGATGGCTAATAGCATTGCTTATGATGAACATATTCTCCCTCATCATGCAATGCGTATTTTACCCGCGTTGTTAGCAAAAGGCTTAATGATATTGGGAATGAGCCTTCACACTGCATTTCGGTTGCTTTCTGATGGCACTTATGTCCTTTTTGGCGGACTGATCTTTTGGGTGCTACGTCAATATGAATTAAAGGCATGGGTTGCTTTTGCATTTACATTACTTTGTTTAGCACCGTATCATGCGATGCGGATCCCATTGCAAAATGTTTACCAAGCTTGTGATATCATGACTTATCCTCTATCGCTTTTGCTGTTTCATTTCTCTTTGCAAAAAAAAATAAGATGGGTCTTTGCGATAGCATTAGTCAGCATATTTGTCAGACAGAATCTTTTAGTCTTGGGTGAGTTTTCCTTATTATATTGTTTTTGGCAAACACGAAGAAAAGAAGCATTAGGCTATATCTTAGCGTTAACAAGCGCTTATCTAGTCTTACAATGGTATTATCATGCCTTTTCTATTGTTACCCATCATATGATCCCTGATGCATCATTTTTTTCTTTTTCTCATATTTTGTGGATTATCGAAGATTCCAAAATTCTTGCGATATTGATCCCAATCGCCCCTTTTATTATTATTTATTTTAAACAAGGACTTCTATTTTTCTGTCGTAATTGGCATGTAGCGATGTATGTTGGTGCTTCTGCTGGTCAGCCTTTTTTAGCTTATCATCTGACAGGGAATAATTATGCGAGATTAGCATTGCAGGGATTATGGCTAATATTTCTTGCGGCAGGATTTTTGAGTAAAGGATCCAAGTGGTCAAATTCTTTAGTGATTCTATTTGTCACTTACGCACTTGCTATCTATTTCTCATGGGGGATCCCACAGCGTCTTTTATATATGGGGTTATTTAGTGTAGGCGCGCTGTTCATTCTATTGATTGAGCAAAGAGCCAAGACAAGGGAATTGGCAAGTGCTTGATTTTAAATAGTGTGCCTTCACGTTTAAAATGCTCATTCCTTTATATATAGACGAGAAAACGTTCTGACAAAGCAAGGATGATCTCATTTTCAGGAAAAGAAATATCTTTTTCATTAAGTGCGCAAAATCTGATATGCCGTTGGATATACAGCATCAGCCCATCTTTTATACATTTGAGAGGAATAATGTATACCATCAGATGCAAAAAGATAAGGTAAAGGGGCGCCTGTGGTTTTATCAATAGCATCTTGTCTAGTTATTTGGGTTAGATCTATATAATGAATTTGGCCTTGCCCACGGTTTTCTTCGTTCGTTCGTCTGATAATATCTTGCGCCGCTGCATTAAATGCATCAATGCTTTTTGCTATCCCTTCTGGTGTGTTGTAATTTTTAGCCTTTTGGATTTTATCACGCAGGATCTTTTCATCTAATTCCACCTCTGCATGATTATTTTTAATGGTCTTCACAGCATTGGTGGCAATTGAAATTTCATTCATTTTATGACGAACTTCTTCATATTGGTTCGCCCGTTCGGCCAATCCTATTTTATTATAAACAGAAGGAGAGACATCCCAGGCAGGGATAGAGAGAACAATAACGCGTGCTGGATTGTTATGAGCGAATCTAATAGATCGATTCAATAATTCTTTAAAATGATATTTATAATCATGCAAGCTATGTCCACGATAAAGATCATGCATACCAATAGAAAGCACAACAAGATCATAATCGCCGATCTCATAGCGGGGATGATGAGGATTAGAGGATGGCTCAGCTGCATTTAAGGCGCCTAGCAAATGTTTGGTCGTGTCGTCGCCAAAACCATACATTTTGCTCTCATCAATAGGAATATGATTTTCTTTGAGCTCTTTTATTAATTGTAGAGGAAAGGTTCCTTCTTCTTGTTCTTTTACTAAGTTAACTCCCATGAAGGAGTCTCCTAGAAAAAGGATTTTTTTCTTATTGCTAGAAGGTGTTGAGGTGCAGGCAAGTAGCAGGGTTACGACACACAAGACTAGAGCATTCATTGAAACTTTATATTTGCGCATAAGCAACCCTGGTGATATTGGGATCAGAGAATGGGACCTTCTTTAGGTTTTAAGAACTTTCTAAAGTAGTAAGATTCGTACTCACCTTCATTATGATAGCCCAGTGAGATATAAAATGCCGGCGCCCCAAATTTTATGCGTTTTAGGCTAGTGCTAAGTTCTAGGGTATGGCAATCTTTCTTTTTAGTATATCTCTCGGCGCGTTCAAGCAGCATTTGTCCAATGCCTTTGCGACGATGAGATTCATCTACTACTAAGCTAACAATTTTTGCATAGCGCTCTGTGCAGTGAAATAAATCATAAATGTGCACAGCAATACACCCGATGATATTGTCCTGCTCATCCGTTGCTACCCAAGCGATATCATTGCTACCTAGTTGATAAAGCGCAATTCTTGCCATTAGATTTTCTTCGGAAATGGGATAACCCAATTGTGCAATGAGGGGCATAAGTGCTTTGACGTCACAGAGTGTGACTTTACGTATTTTTATTTTCATGGGCCTTTTGTACTAATATTGATTTAGTTTCGTTTTGTAAAATAATTTCTTGTAAATCTTTCTTGATAACCTCAGCCCACATTTTATGACCAGCCGCTGTGAGATGGATCTCGTCATGATAGAGAGCTTTGATCTTATCTTCAGGAAGATCTGCTAGATGATCTCTTAAGTAAACCACTTTGACATGGTATTTTTCTAAAGTTTCTCTGATAGCTTCATCAATATCGCTTAAGCCTAGTAATTGCGAACGACTAGGTGTGATATAAATGAGATGGTTGCGCTCATTTTGGTTGAGATAAATATCAAGACGCTTAAGATGTGAAACTGCTGATTCAATAATTTTGGTTTTTTCCTTGCCTTCTAATGCCGCATAATTTACTGCGGGTGTTTTTTGTAAATGAATTTGGTAGACGATGTATTGCAGCAATTCTTCTAATGCGTAGTTTGGTTTTCTTGTCCAAAAGGGTTGCCCCCCAATACGGGTCAATCCTCGATAAAAATCACCTTCAGGAAAAACGCTGACGTAAATTTGTGCAGGCAAAAATTCCATTTCTTTGACTAAGGCATGAACATTATTAATTCCCCAGGCATTTACCCCAGCGTTTCCTGCAGTATAACCCGTGAAATCTTTAACGGCCTGATAAGAGAACAGTTCTTCATTAGAGATATAAGAACCACCATACGTAACAGAATCACCTAAAAATAGAATGTTACGATGAAAATCACCCTCAACCCAATCCTCTTCAGCTCTCAAGCCTAAATTATTAATTTTTATGATCTGCTGAGGATTGCGTGCCACGATTTGATTAGGGATGGGACGGTAACCATAAACGGGGTGAGACTGATAAACAACAATTTTTCCTAAGCCGAAGAACTTTTCTCCTGCCATATTTGCAAAAAAAAGTGAAACACTAATGAGTAATGCGCTTACCCCAAACAAAGTCAGTTTGGGGTAACGTTCAAAGAAGTTGCGTTTCATAAATTTAAAATAAAGTATAAATAAAGGGAGCAACAGCCGAACCTTGTGTAAACACAATCAACGCTCCAAGCAATAATAGGACAGAGATAATAGGTGCCAACCAGAATTTTTTTCTTACTCGCATGAAACGCCACAAATCAATAATTACATCCATCATTAGTAGGGTTTCTCCATATGTTGTGAGTTTCGTTCGGGATGAGGAAGGATGCGATAAGACTGTTTATTTTTATCAAATGAGCGCTGCATCGGATCTTTCTTTCCAAGACGCATGAGGATCCCCATAGGGGTAATAAGAAAGAAAAATAGGATCCCTAACAATACTCGAGTATTAAACCATCCCAACATAGCGCCAAGTTTCATCCAGGGTGTGTAAATAGCTTTCAACCATAATGGTTGAATAAGCGTAGGGATGAGGATCACGATACCAATAGCATAAGGCCAGCTTGGCGTAAGATGGTCCTTCAGGAAAGGGATCAGCACCCCAAAGATACCTATCATGCCAAATGATAAAATAAAGCCAAATTTACGAAGTTGTGATTTGTCTGTAATAGGCTTGTCCATGTTATTCCTAATCTAAAACGAATTCTTCACGCCAGTTATGAGTTTCCTGCCAGACAGGTTGCTCTTTCTTTGCCAGCAACACATTCTCTAATACAAGGTAGTCCATTTCGGTACGCATGAAACACCTATAGGCATCAGCAATAGAGCAAACAATAGGTTCTCCTCGTACATTAAATGACGTATTAATTAAAACCGGGCAATTGGTAATGTTTTCGAAAGCATCTAATAGCTGATAGAAACGAGGATTCGTTTCTTGATGTACGGTTTGTAGTCTAGCTGAATAATCTACATGGGTTACAGCTGGTATGGCTGAACGAGGTACATTCAGTTTTTCAATGCCAAAAAGATTTTCTTGCTCAGGTGTCATTGGGAGGCGATATTTTTCAGTCACATTGGCGACCATTAGCATATAAGGGCTCACGCCTTCGAACTCAAACCATTCGCTGACTTTTTCACTTTTTATCACGGGTGCAAACGGGCGAAAAGATTCTCGATATTTTATTTTTAAATTCATCACTGATTGCATTTTCGGACTGCGCGGATCGCCAATGATGGAACGTCCACCTAAGGCACGTGGACCAAATTCCATCCGGCCTTGAAACCAACCGACGACATTTTCATCGGCTAATAACTGCGCAACCTGAGGTAGCAAAGTGGTATCAGGCATCACCGTATATTTTGCCTGAATGCTATCGAGGTATTGGGTGATCTCATTTTGGGTAAAACGTGGGCCTAGATAACTACCCATCATGCTGTCTTTAGCAACGGGTGTACGCTCTTCGCCAAGATATTCATACCACGCACTTAAGGCCGCACCGAGAGCGCCGCCTGCATCACCTGCGGCAGGTTGTACCCATATATCTTTAAATATTTTTTTTCGCTGCAATTTTCCATTGGCAACACAGTTCAGAGCCACGCCACCGGCTAAGCAAAGATAGTCGGTGTCTAGTTCCTTTTGGGCAGTCTTTGCCAATCTCTGCACAATTTCTTCGGTAATAACCTGAATAGAACTTGCGAGATCCATTTCTTTTTGGGTTATGTCAGACTCTGGTTGCCGTGGTGGACCACCAAAAAGCTCATGGAAGCGATGGTGAGTCATGGTGAGGCCGGCGGGATAATTAAAATAGTCAAGATTGAGCCTAAACGTACCATCTTCTTTGAGATCAATTAAATGCTCATATATTTTCTCAACGTATTTAGGCTGGCCATAAGGCGCAAGTCCCATTAATTTATATTCGCCAGAATTGACTTTAAAGCCTGTGTAGTAAGTGAAGGCTGAATAAAGCAAACCTAATGAGTGTGGAAAATCTAGTTCCCACTGAGGAATGAGCTTATTTTGATCACCTAACCAAACAGAGCTGGTCGCCCATTCACCAACCCCATCTAAGCACATGACGGCAGCCCGTTTGTAAGGGCTAGGGAAAAATGCTGAAGCGGCGTGTGCTTGATGGTGCTCTGTAAATAAAAGAGGAGGAAGATTTTTTTTTGCAATTCCTGAGAGCTCTGATAAAGAGGTTTTTAAGAGATCTTTAAGGAATAATTTTTCCTTCATCCAAACCGGCATTGCTTGTAAAAAAGAGCGAAACCCTCGTGGTGCAAAAGCCAGGTAGGTTTCTAATAGGCGTTCAAATTTAACAAAAGGTTTATCATAAAAAACGATGTAATCAATTTGTTTAAGTGAAAGCCCAGCTTCTCGTAAACAGTATTGGATGGCATATTCAGGGAAACGGGGATCGTGCTTTTTGCGAGTGAAGCGCTCTTCTTGAGCCGCAGCAACAGTGATACCGTCCTTTACCAGCGCCGCAGCACTATCGTGATAAAACGCAGAAATGCCAAGGATCGCTTTACTCAATGTTATTCCCCATCCATCTTTTCTGGACGTAGAAGTTTATCTAAATTGGAAAGCCTCTGCTAGTCTGCATTTTAGTCAGAAAATTAAACGCTGCGATGAAACGTCAGCCACCAGACTTCTCAGTAATTATCATTGAATTTAGAATGGAGCGAGTAATGATGGCCGTAGAAACAAGGGTAGTCATCTCATTTCACCTGGGTTTTAACAATTCACGCAGGACATCCATTTGAGATTTAACGGTAAAGACCCTCTACCAATTTCTAAGGACATCCATCTGATGAATGGTTTTAGTTAATAAACTAATATTGGGTGAGTGGCAGGGGTTTGCCACTGAAGTCTCAATGGGGCAGAATACGACCCTCACAGAACTTCCTGGTTTAAATGAACGATGGCAAAGATAGAGTTTGAAAATTTACTTAGATGTCCAATTACAGCCAGTGAATTGTATTCGCTAGATCCATCAGCGTTAGCAAATTTAAATCAACGCATTCAAGATGGCCAAATAAAAAATCAAAGCCAAGAAGTGCACAGAACACCTTTGCAAGGCGCTTTGCAGTCTACCCAAGCAGATTTATTTTATCCTATAGAAGATGGAATTTATTGCTTATTGCCAGATTTGGCTTTATATGGAAATTTTAGCTCGCATGACACTAAAGAAGTTACCCAGCGCACCAAAGCAAACGTAAAGCAATTTTATGATGATTTTGGATGGAAGGCAGGGGAAGATGGTGTTTATCAGGATGCAAGAGATTCTGAGGATTTACGGCAGGTGTCAGAGGAATATATTTTACGCTGCCACCTACGTTTGAATAAACATTTACAGCAAGGAGGAACCTTCTTATTAGATGTTGCTTCAGGCCCCATTCAGTATCCTGCTTATCTTACTTATTCTGAACATTTTACATATCGCGTTTGTGCCGATATTTCATTTAGAGCGTTGAAGGAAGCTAAAAAGAAATTAGCAGATAAAGGGATCTATCTTTTATGTGATGTCACAAACCTGCCTCTAAATGCGCAAGCAATGGATGCCGTTATATCTTTGCATACTTTATATCATGTACCAAAGGAAGAGCAGCTTAAAGCTTATGATGAGCTTTACCGAGTCTTAAAACCAGGTGGCACTTCTGTTGTCGTTTATAGCTGGGGAGGCCGCTCTGCATTGATGAATGGTCTTTTATTGCCTATAAAGGCCTATTCATACCTTAAAAGAAAGATTGTCAGTGCAAAATCGACACAGGTACTTTATTTTTATGCCCATTCATACCGATGGTTTCAAAATGAAATCGAAGCAAAATATAGTGCGAAACTTTATGCTTGGCGAAGTGTTAATGTTCCTTTCCTTAAGACTTTTATCCATTCGAAGCTAGCAGGGCGTTTTTTGTTAAAGTTAATTTATTGGTTAGAAAATCGTGCGCCTGAAGTGATGGGTAGGATTGGCGCCTATCCTTTGTTTGTCGCTAAAAAATAAATTGCCATGAAAGTCGAATATGATTATCTCTTTGTGACGCATTTGCCGGCTTTCTATAAAGTAAATCTTTACAATGAAATCGCTAAGCACTGTAAAGTTTTTGTCATTTTTGTCGCTAAGACATCTCTCATTCGTACGCCAGATTTTACCAATGCAGAATGCACTTTCGATCATTGCTTCTTAAATGAAGAACATTTTGAAAAACGCTCCCTCGTTTCAAGTCTGCTGAAGCTTTTTTTAAAAATCAGAAAAATAAAATATCAAAAGGTGGTTGTAGGCGGATGGGATCTTTTAGAGTTTTGGTTTTTTGCATTTGCGTCTAAACGAAATAAAAATAGTTTAGCGCTAGAATCTTCTATTTATGAAAGCAATCTTCAGGGATTGAGGGTATGGCTGAAGAAATTATTTATGAGCCGTATGTCTTTGGTTTTTCCTTCAGGTGAACCCCATCAAGCACTTTTGCGGTCAATAAAATATGACGGTAAAGTTCAAACGACAAAAGGGGTGGGGATTTTTAATTATACCGGTAAGGTTGTGCAAACAAGATCTTACCAGGGAAAATATCTCTATGTAGGACGTCTTGCACCAGAAAAAAATTTAATGATATTGCTGGAAGCCTTTCGGCAACTGCCTGAATTGAGTTTGACATTGGTTGGTCAAGGACCGTTACGAGAGATGCTTTTACAGCATGCTCCAAAGAATGTTCATATCCTAGGACATATCCCGAATGCGTTATTGGCTAAAACCTACCAGCAACATGATGTGTTTATTTTGCCATCCTATAAAGAACCTTGGGGCTTGGTTGTAGAAGAAGCGCTTTTTTATGGAATGCCGGTGATTGCTTCTGAGCGGGTAGGATGCGCGAAAGATTTAATCATTCATCATCAGGTAGGAAAACTGTTCTCTCCCACTTCAGTTTCTTCTTTGTTAGAAGCAATAACGTGGGTTGGTCAGCATTATACTCAGCTGAGTGAAAAAGCATTGAGGGTAGATTTTCAAGAAAGAGATCAATTTCAGGTACAACAGTATCTAGCGGTGCTTCCGTGAAAGTATTGATAGTACATAATGCTTATCAATCCCATCAGGTAGGGGGAGAGGACGTTGTTGTTCGCCGCGAAATTCGTGGCTTACAAAATGCATTAGGCCTGGAAAATGTTTTTGAATATATTGTCAGCAATGATGATATTCAACCGTTTAAGCTTGCTTTAGATATCTGGGGCAATAAATGCCATGCTAACAAAATCGCTGATATAGTGCAAAAACATCAAATTGATATTGTTCATGTTCATAATTTTTTTCCATTATTAACGCCAAGTATTTTTGCCGCAGCTAAAACAAGTGGTGCAAAAGTTATCCATACGCTCCATAATTTTCGCTGGTGGTGTTCAAATGGGATTTTATATCGCAAAGAGGTGGGAACATGTGAACAGTGTGTTGGCAAACGTTTTGGATGGTCAGGCGTAGTTCATGGATGCTATCGTGATTCCAAGGTGCAGAGCCTTGTAGCAAACATGGCATTTTCATGGTATCGCTTGAAGGAATATGAAAAAAATATTGATGCTTATTTCGTATTGACTAATTTTCAGCGTGAAAAACTTGCGACTTTGTTACCGGCAGAAAAGCTATTTTTGAAGCCAAATCCGATTGATGAAAGGCGAGTCGATTCTCAACCTAAAAAAGACTACCTTTTTGTTGGGCGTTTAGAGAGCGCGAAAGGGATAGAGTTACTATTGTCTGTATGGCAACAATTACCTCGTCATTTTCATTTAAATATCATTGGTAGTGGTGATAATGGTGCTTTACTTTCATATCAGCAATCGAATATTCGATTTTTAGGAAAATTGCCATCTGATGAAGCCATATCTCATATGATGCATGCAAAATATTTGATTCATCCTTCCTTAACTTATGAAACTTTTGGTTTAACCTTAGTGGAGGCGCTTTCCGTTGGAACGCCCGTGATTGGATTTGCCAAAGGCACAAGACCTGAATTCATTCAGCATGGAGAAAATGGATTTCTTTGTGAGCCAGAGGATTTGAAGCAGACATTACTGGAAGCGGATAAAAATTCTCTTTACGAACAAATGTCAATGTGTGCCAAGAATAGCGTAAAAAAATATTACTTAAGTCGAGTGATGGAAACACAAATTAGTCACTATGAAAAAATACTGCAGACTGCGCCTAATCTGACAAGGGTGCCAGCAGCGATTGTAGGGAAAACAGATGCATAAACCATTAAAGGTTTCTATTGTTACAGTTTGCTACAACAGTGCAAAAACCATAGAGGACACCTTGCGTTCTATTGTTGAACAAGACCATCCTTCGATTGAATATATTATTGTTGATGGTGGTTCAACCGATGGCACGCTCGATTTAATTGCTAAATATAAAGATAAAATTTCTTTAGTAATATCTGAGCCAGATAAAGGCATTTACGATGCAATGAATAAAGGCATTTTGCGTTCAACCGGCGATATCGTTGGATTATTAAACGCAGATGATGTTTACGCAAACGCTCAGATTCTATCGACTGTGGCGAAGACCTTTGAAGATTTCAATCCTGATGCATGTCACGGGGATTTAATTTATTTTTCCCATGACAACCCAGATAAAATTTATCGTTATTGGCAATCTTGTGATTTTGTTCCTGGGGCCTTTGCCAAAGGATGGACGCCCGCGCATCCTACTTTTTTTGTAAAACGTGAGATCTATACGCGATATGGCTTATTTGATCTTTCGTATTCCATGGGGAATGACGTGGAATTGATGATGCGTTTTATGGAAAAGCATCAGATCAAAAGTCATTACCTTGCGCAGATTTTGGTTAAGATGCGCTTAGGCGGCGTTTCTAATCGCCAATTTAAAAATATTTGGTTGCAAAATAAAAATATCTTGTTTGCTGCCAGACAGCTGAATGTACCTATTTCTACCGCAAAATTTGTTTTATATAAATTGTTAAATAGATTGACTCAATTTATTCGAAAGCCTGAAAGAGGATCCTTTTATGCCAAATGACATTCGTGTTCTTGTTACCGGTGCGACCGGATTTGTTGGAAAACACTTGTGTCAGCATTTGTTATCACAAGGATATCGTGTCAGAGCGGTCGGTAGGAAAGTTGAGTTTTCACTTTCGGATCCAAAGCTTGAATATTTTTGCGTGCCTAATATTGACGCAACCACAGATTGGCAAGAAATACTAAATGGTGTAAATATGGTCGTGCATTTAGCTGCACGTGTGCATCATTTAAAAGACAAAGGAATGCAGGCGCTTGCGTTGTATCAAGAAACCAATGTTAAAGGGACGCAGCAATTAGCAAAAGCTGCCATTAAAAATGATGTGCAGCGTTTTATTTACATCAGTACCATTAAAGTCAATGGTGAGAAAACCATTGAAATGCCTCTTAGAGCCGAAGATCAACCACGTCCGCAAGATGCTTATAGTTTATCCAAACTGCAAGCAGAACAAATTCTTCAGGAAGAATCCAAACGCAGTGGCATGGAGTGGGTGATTATTCGTCCTCCACTGATTTATGGTCCCTTTGTCAAAGGGAACTTTAGACAACTGCTAAAATTGGCGAAAATGAGTTTGCCATTACCTTTTGGTGCTATTCGTAATCGTCGTAGTTTTGTTAGCGTTTATAATTTGTGTAGTTTTATCGAAAGTTGTTTATTGCATCCAAATGCACATCGAGAAGTATTTTTAGTCTCTGATCATCAAGATTTATCGACACCACAACTGATTAGGATCCTAAAGCATCAGCTAGGTAAACGAAGCGGATTATTTCCTTTTCCTGTGTTTCTTTTGAAGCTAATTGGTTTTTTAACGGGACGCTCTCGTCAAGTGCATAGAATAGTGGATTCGTTGCAGCTCAATATTGAGAAATCTACACGCTTGTTAAATTGGCGACCTCCTTTTACGGTTGAGGCTTCGATTGAAGCTTTATATGTTGAAGAGGGATGGTTGCCTTCAAAAGACACTCATCTGCCGCAGCTTACGCTAAGGCAAGACAAGCCCTAACGGTTTTTTTCTGAAAATAGTAGTACGGGCTTGTCCGCCGTAGCCATTAGGCGAAGGCAGATGAGGGGCTTCATGTTTAATCATTGGTTCTTTGCTCAATGTTTCCTTATAATATCCGGTTCAAACTTTAGGTTAATGAAATTATAGGTTAAATAATTGACTTATGTTCTAGATTTGCAGCGATTGTGGTATGAGGCAGAGGATACCTCTGAGCAAACTGCTTCGCCTGAGCTACGTAAAAATGTGGTTTCTGCTATTGTGGTGGCAGAGGAGGATGAGGAGAAGCTCATCCTGACCATTCAATCGGTGCTGGTACAACAGCTCGTCCGAGAAGTGATTATCGTAAATTGCGGTAATTCTGCAGCTATAGAAAAATCGTTAATAAAATTCACTAGCCTTCACTCTAAATGTTATATCGTGAATGGTCAAAAGAGGATGGGGTTAGCTTCAGCCTATAATTTAGGGGCTCAATATGCCTCAGGGCAGTACCTTCTTTTTCTTAATGCCAATAGTATATTGCCTAAAAATACTGTGATGAAGCTGTTAACGACTGGTCTTCGCAAACCTACGCCCTGGGTGATTGGTGTACAAGAGCGCCGTTATGCGCCTTCTACGCAGAAAATGGGTATATGGGCGAAGCTCTCAGGGAAAGCGCGGAGCAAAATAAGCGCCCCCTCTTATGAAGATAACAAAATGCAAGTTGAGGTCTCTCTTGCTGGAGGAGGGTTCCACGCAGCCAATGTGGCCCCTGAATGTTTATTTATTCCCACGCAAGCGTTCCTTGATCTCAAAGGAATGGATAAGAAATGTTTCCATAGTACCTTTCATAGAGATCTATGCTTGCGAGTGCATCTTGCAGGGGGGGGGGTTTACAGAGCGCGAGATTTAAATTTAGTTATCGAGCAAAATTTATCGCTCCCTTTAGGGATGGAAATTTATCGTCAGTGGCAAGCGTTTAAAGGGATAGTGCACTTCTATAAAAAATATGTTAGTAGTAATACAAATATATTTTTGATGGCAATGAACTATCTAGGACTTACACTGAAATTTTTAGGGAATTTGTGCTTTTCCCTATTCTCTCTTGTTTTACCACGCACCGCCAAAGCACCTACATTAGAAAAGCGGCGCTGTTTGACCTAGCACTCTGAGGGATTTCTTGATAACATGCCGTGCCCGCCGTAGCTTTAGTTTGAGCGGGTAGCTTAAAGCAGTCGATAAATTTCGAATGCTAGAGCGCAGTCTATGGTGATCTCGCTGGTCCCCTCGCAATGATACATTACGAACCCCGCCAGGCCCGGAAGGGAGCAACGGTAGTAGTGGATTCATGTGCCGGGGTGTGGCTAGCGAGGTTGCCGCCATTCTTAAAAATTTCATTCTGTCCGTTTTTGCCTCCATTGCTCAAGCTTTAGTAGCGCAAGAGACCGAAAGCGGGTAGGAATAGGGAAGAACTGGTGGCATACCAAGTTTTAGCACGTAAGTGGCGACCTAAATCCTTTTCTAGCTTAAAGGGCCAAGAGCATATTACACGCGCGTTGGCCAATGCGATTGGGCGTGGTGAACTTCACCATGCTTATCTTTTTACTGGCACACGTGGAGTGGGTAAAACCACTATCGCCAGAATTTTAGCCAAATGCTTAAATTGTGAACAAGGGATCACCGCATCACCTTGTGGGCAATGCCGTGCCTGCGTTGATATTGATGCTGGGCGTTTTGTCGATTTGATTGAAGTAGATGCTGCTTCACGAACGCGGGTAGAAGATACGCGTGAGTTGCTTGATAACGTACAATATGCCCCAAGTGTCGGGCGATTCAAAATATATCTTATAGACGAAGTGCATATGCTTTCTGGGCATAGTTTTAATGCCTTACTTAAAACGTTAGAAGAGCCACCACCGCATGTAAAATTTATTTTAGCAACAACTGATCCTGAGCGGATCCCCATTACTGTCTTATCGCGTTGTTTACGTTTTAGTTTGAGAATGTTGTCAGTCGCAGACATTGTTGCGCAGCTAGAAGAAATTTTAACCACAGAAAAAATAGCCTATGAGCTACGAGCCTTACATGTTTTGGCGCGAGCAGCTAAAGGGAGTATGCGCGACGCATTAAGTTTACTAGAGCAAGCACGAGCATTCTGTGAGGACTCCCTCCAAACACAAGCAGTAGAAGAAATTTTAGGGATAAGCTATCAGCGTTATTTGCCCGCATTACTTGCGGCGTTTGCAGATTCAGATGCCAAGCAGTGCTTACAGGCAATTAGAGAGATGGCATTAATAGGGGCAGATTTTACCCAAGTATTAGCCTCGGTATTGCAAGTGTTGCATGCCGCAGCAGTTGCACAGGCTGTGCCTGATAGTGAAGGCATTGCCTCTTTTGCCGAAATTGATCCCGAACTACTCTCTTTAAAAGATAAATTAGCGCCCGAAGAGGTACAGCTTGCCTATCAAATTGCTTTAATGGGGCAAAAAGATCTTGCGTTTGCGCCGGATGTACAAACTGGTTTTGAAATGACATTGTTGCGAATGATAGTATTTAGACCAGAACAAAGGGTAAACGAGGGCATTTCATCAAGTGCCTTACCTGTAAAAAAAATAGAGAGCCGTGCGCAAAGCGCTCCTCAGGTCTTGCCTGTTTCAGAGCCCAAAGCAGCTGTTGCTGTACCAGCTGCGTTAGCGCAAAAGCCACAAACGCCTCAGGTAGAAATTAAAGAGGCGACTTCTCATCAGCACTTGAAAGAAGAGGCGCCTGCATCTGATATTGCAGCGGAAAGAAATGTAGACAATAACCTGGTCGATTGGGCGCAAGTCGTTACCAAATTACCTCTGGCGGGATTGACATTAACGCTGGTTAAAAACAGCATCGTTTCAAAGTACGAAGGCGATCGTTTGACTTTGATGTTAGACGATTCGCAAAAGGCGTGTTTAAATCCAAGCCGTCAAGATCAAATTCAGGCAGCAATCAGTCAATATTTAGGGCGTCCTATCAAGTTAACAATTACTGTTGGTGAAGTGGTTGCCACGCCCATGATGCAAGCGGCAGAACAAGCTATTTTGAAAGAACAACAAGCTAAAGCATCGATTGAGCAAGACAAAACCGTACAAGGCCTTGTGTCAACATTCGATGCCACTGTTGAGAAAATTACTGTAGTAGACTCTTAAGGGGGACAACAAGATGGATACCAATAATAAAGATTTCCAATCCATGATGGCGTCATTAATGCAAAACGCTCAAAAAATGCAAGAAAATATGCGTAACGCCTATCAAGAAATGGCAGAAAAAAATAAAGACACTGTTGTGCAAGGAAAAGCAGGTGGCGATATGGTTGTGGCAGAGGTTAGTCTTAAAATGCAATTAGTTGATCTAAAATTAAAACCTCAAATTTTTGAAGAAAAACAAGATGTCATTGCTGAGCTGATTGTCAGCGCAGTGAATCAAGGACTTTATGCAGCTCAACAAGCCGTTAAGCAAGAAATGACTGAAATAAGCAAAAAAGTTGGGATGCCTTCAGACTTACCATTTTCTTTGGCTGAAAAGGGATAATATTTTGTCATTTAGCCCATTGCTAAGACACTTGATAGAGGCCTTTAGAGTTCTACCAGGAGTAGGACCTAAGAGTGCACAACGTATGGCATTTTATTTGCTTGAGCGTGATAGAGAAGGCGGGCAGCGTCTTGCTCAGCTTTTAGCTCAAGCAATAAAACAAGTGGGACATTGCCAACATTGTCGCACTTTGTGTGAAAAAGCATTGTGCTCGATTTGCGAAAATAAGAATCGCGATCATAGCTTGTTGTGTATTGTTGAAGGTCCAGCTCATTTAGCTGCGATTGAACAAACAGGCGGCTATCATGGGCTGTATTTCGTACTATCGGGCCATTTATCGCCTATTGATGGTATTGGCCCTGAAGAAATTGGAATAGATAGTTTGGCTGTGCGTTTAACGCAAGGGGCTGTGAGGGAAGTTATTTTAGCAACGAGCGCCACAGTGGAAGGTGAAGCAACAGCCTACTACATTGCAGATTTAGTTAAAAGCCATGGCATTAGTGCAACACGTATTGCGCATGGCGTCCCAATGGGCGGAGAATTAGAATATATTGATGGTGGCACTATTGCCAAAGCGTTAGCAGATAGAACAATGGTATAGCCAAAAATTCAGTTGTGAAGACGAGATTGGAGGAGATATGACAGTAGCAACAGCAAAAGAAACACGTGGATTTGAGACAGAAGTTAAACAGCTTCTGCATTTGATGATTCATGCTTTATACAGCAATAAAGAAATTTTCTTAAGAGAATTGATTTCAAATGCCTCTGATGCTGCAGATAAACTGCGTTTTGAAGCGATCTCTAATCCTGATCTTTACGAAGGCGATACAGAATTAGCTATTCACATTGAATATGATAAAGAAGCGAAAACCATTACTATTCGTGATAATGGCATCGGCATGTCCAGAGAAGAAGTTATTACAAACTTAGGGACTATTGCAAAATCAGGTACACAGGAATTTTTAAGATCGCTGACCGGTGATCAAGTTAAAGATAGACATTTAATCGGTCAGTTTGGTGTAGGCTTTTACTCAAGTTTTATTGTTGCAGATAAAGTGACAGTGTTAACACGTCGAGCAGGATTATCCCCAGAGCTTGGGGTGCGTTGGGAGTCTCAGGCTGAAGGAGACTACACCATTGAAACCATTGAAAAAGACAAGCGCGGTACGGACGTTATATTACACCTTAAATCACAAGAAGAAGATTTTCTCAATGGATTACGCCTTCGTCATATTGTAACGAAGTATTCCGATCACATTAATATCCCTGTCATGATGGTAGTAGAAGATTTTACGCAAGCAGATGAACAAAAGAAAGAAAGTTCACCCAAGGAAGAAGTTGTCAATCGTGCGAGTGCATTGTGGACGGTTCCTAAGAGTGAAATTGATGATGAAGCTTATTGCGAATTTTATAAGCATGTTGCACATGATTTTGAAGATCCGCTTGTTTGGGCACACAATAAAGTAGAAGGGAAGTTAGAATATACAACTTTACTTTATATTCCTGCACGCGCCCCCTTTGATTTATGGCAAGCGAACAAACCACGTGGCTTAAAGCTGTATGTTAAGCGCGTATTTATTATGGACGATGCAGAGCAATTCTTACCTAACTACTTACGTTTTGTACGTGGGGTAATAGATAGTAACGACTTACCTTTAAATATTTCACGAGAAATTTTGCAAAGTAACAAAACTGTTGATTCTATGCGTGCCTCCATCATCAAGCGCGTTTTGACGATGTTAACGGATTTAGCAAAAGAGAATAACGAGAAGTATTTAACGTTCTGGCGTGAATTTGGTCAAGTGCTAAAAGAAGGACCGGCTGAAGACTTTGCCAATAGAGAAACGATTGCCAAATTATTACGATTTTCTTCTACACATGCAGATAGTGAAACTCAAGATGTCTCGCTAGATGATTATATTTCTCGCATGAAAGAAGGGCAGGATAAGATTTATTATATTGCCGCAGACACTTTTAATGCCGCCAAACATAGCCCACATTTGGAAATTTTCAGAGAACGAGGCGTAGAAGTACTTTTATTGCATGATCGCATTGATGAATGGCTCATGTCACACTTACCTGAATATGAGAAGAAGCATTTTCAGTCTGTTGCCATTGGATCGTTGGAAGATCTTGAATTTGCTAAAGACAAAGGCTCAGAAGCAGAAACTGATAAAGAAAAATCCGACTTTGAACATGAAAAAGAGACTTTTAAAGACACCTTATCCCGAATTAAAGATGCGCTAAAGGATAAAGTGAAAGATGTACGTCTAACCGCCCGTCTAACCTCATCGCCTTCTTGTATTGTGGCAGATGAAGGTCAAATGAGTAGCCAAATGCAACGTTTAATGCGTTCAGCAGGTCAGCTCGTTAGCGCTCAACCCATTTTGGAGTTGAACCCGCATCATCTTTTAGTACAAAGGCTATCTCATGAAAACGATCAAGAGAGTTTTCATGATTTGAGCCAAATCTTGCTTGATCAGGCTATTTTGGCAGAAGGCGGACAATTGGATGATCCGGCTACATTTGTCAGAAAGTTTAATGAGCTGCTTTTACATGTTGCAAAAAAAGGAAATGGTAAAGATGATTAATACTCATGGCAGTCAAATGCAAGAGTATTGCTCGAACCAGGATATATGTAACTGGGGCGAGAGTGTGATGGCAACGAAGCATAAATTCAAACTGGGAAGAGTGAAGGAGATTTATGATTTTTGAGCCCCTAGCTCCGAGACTTCGGCTCATGATGCGCCAGAAACTTGGACTAAGCCCAATGGTTGAAACGGAAAAAATTGAAGGGATGTTACATCCCTTCAATAAGAAAAGATTTTTTCGTTACGCGGTTTTGCTTTATACGCTTGTTCTCTTATCTGGCAATTTTGCTGGTTATCACTCCTGGCAAATACTTCATTTCAGTTATCCCGCAGGAACCCTACTCATTCAATTTGCATTTTGTTGTACGATTTGTTTTACCGAAACAGTTGGGTTTCGAAAGACAAGCCAGCTCATTTGGGGAGCAGCACTTACTAATCTTTTGGTTGCATTATTTATCCATTACATTTTAGAGCTTCCCGTTTCAGAATTTTGGGTGAATACTGAAATTGATAATTTTGAAGGTTGGAATCAATTTAGTGTTCTTTTGATGCTAACCATGGGCTATATTTGTAGCTCTTTGGCGATGGTTAAAATCGCTGGATTTTTGAGAGTTCTCATGGGCCGTGGATGGTTATTACTGCGTGTTTTATTAATACTCTTGACGGCACTCTTCGTCGATATGTTAGTTCTTATGCCAGTATTATTATTTGTTGCGCCTGACAGATATATGGCATTTTGGAAAATGCTTTCACTGATGACAGTGAAAATATCATTGAGTTTAGTTGCTATTCCAATAAGCTATTTTATGGTTCGAATATTCAAGAAAAGAAATTGCATTGCAAGATAGGATTTGAGTAGAAAAGAATTGAGATGAAAAAGGAAAGGAAGATGAGCCTTTCCTTTTTTTTAAAGTTAAGAGGTATTATTGCTTTTCTTGACTCTTTTTGATGAGTTCCTTCCATTCATTAATATCTACAAAATGAGTGTCTCTTGGACCCATTCCATCATTTTGAATCTGTTTCACCTGTTGTCCATACGTAATGATGTGCTTTGCCTGGAACAACTGAATAGCTTCCTGCAGGTAGTGCTTTACTTTTTGCTTTATCAACTGTATCTCCACGACCAGCATGAAGAGTGCCAGAGAGCACGGTCTTGTTTGGCTTGATTTTCATCTGCTGCATAAAGTGCTTATCAACTAGCAAGAGGGTAGGTATACGAATTTGGATCCTCTTATTTCACAAAGGAAGTTTTAATAGCAAATTTCTATGCATTGTTCCAATACTTCATATAGTCTTCGCAGATGATTTTCCGGCTTTGTTATCCAAAAAATCATCTGGTGCGACTTTATGGGAAGTAAAAACAGACGATGCTTTGCGTCTAAGCGCAATTAAGCTTCAAGATGGGATCTTTTTTTTTTCCACCAATGCCAAATAAAAGGCGGAGTACTAAATAAAATAATCCCCGCTAATAAAGTGAAAGCATAGGTGCTGCCATCAATAAATTTATATTCTTCTGGCGGTATAAAACCTAATAAAAAGGCTAAGACACAAAATGCCGCACCGCCGCCTGCGATAAGCCATAACCCTATTTTGCCGCCAGGTATTTTATAAAGTCTAGGGATGTTGGGTTGTGAATAGCGTAATTTAATAACGCTTAAAAAAATCAGCAGATACATCATGAGGATGAGCTGTGCTGCTTGTGTTTGGAAAATCCAATAAAACTGATTAATGGTAGGTATAAACAAATTCATACTGATAAGCACGGTACCAATAATAGCCTGCATTAATAAGATAGCAACTGGAGATCCATTACGGTTGGTATATTGCGTAAACTTAGGCAAATCATCGTTTAACGCACTCGTGAGCAATCCTTTGCTGGGACCTATGATCCAAGTATTCAACAGAGCAAGTCCACCCAGCACAGAAAGTAATGCAAAAACTGGTACTGCCCATGGAATATGAATAAAGGTGAAGAATTCACGCATGGCTTGCATCATGCCTGCTGAAAGATTTAAATCTTCTTTAGGGATCACAATGGCAATCGCTAGGGCGCCTAAGACATAAATGACAATAATGGTGCAAGCAGAGATAAAAGTAGCTCGTGGGAAAGTGCGTTGTGGATCTTTAGTATCTTGCACGTAAAAGGCAGCAACTTCGATACCTGCAAAGCCCAGTGCGACAACAGTAAAGTAAGCTAGAGATGAGAGACTAAAATCAGGAAAGAAAGATGCCATATTAAAATTGATATGCACTGGCTGATCTGTTGTTAGCCAAAAACTTCCTAAAGCTATAATTGCAATGCCTGGAATGATACTACCTGCAATAATGCCAACAGTACTGATCAAGCCTGAAGTTTTTGTGCTTAGAAAATTAACTAAAGTTCCTGACCAAAGTACACATAACATGACAGTAAGCATGTAATAACGATTTTCTACTAAATGCGGATTAAGAACATATGCAATGCTTGAAGCAATAAATGAAAGTACGGTTGGTAACCAAACTACACTTTCAATCCACTCAAGCCAGACAGCTAAAGCACCCGATTGGGTACCAAAGGCTTCTTTTACCCAAGCATAGACCCCGCCTTTCTTTGGCCAAGCTGACGCAAGTTCTGCACAACTTAGTGCGACAGGAATGAAAAATAAAAGTGCTGCTAGCGATAAGATAAAAACAACAGAGAATCCATTTTTAGCAAGTGTCGGAAGATTTCGCAGCGCAATAATAGCTGAGACACTGATCATCGAGAGCGTAAAGACGCCTAAAACACGAGCAGGCTTGGTCGTGGGGTTCACTTAACATTATTCCTTTGGTTTACCATGTGAGATACTAAAGAAGATTGTCGAACCATTTGCTTTGGTGTGTGATGATGGCATAAGGCCTACAGCAAAATGGAACAATAGCCCATGAGTTTTCGGGTAGGCCGAGCAATCCACCTAGACCTAAAGGCTACGGTGGACCTCATTACCAAGATCCGTCGTAGCATTTGCGAAGACGGATCAGAGTGTACATAAAAGTACATGAGGATTGCGGATGGCGAAGACAGCACCCTCTAAAATTCATGAGCGAAGACTATAGTAGCACTGATTTTTAGAAAGTTAAGAGGTCACGAGCTTTATTTTCAAAAGGCTAAAAACTGATAGTCAAGGAGTGATTATGCAGGATGTATTAGTAGCAGGTGGCGGAAAAATAGGGATGTTGGTAGCAGTTTTACTTTCCCGTACTGCCGATTATAAAGTACATTTAGCCGATCATAGAATTAAGCTAGATGACCTATCTTTTCTTGGAACCCCAAGTCCAATACAGCATGTCACTTTAGATATCGCAGACAAAGACGCCTTAAAAAATTACATTGTTCAGCATGATATCAAATCGATTATTTCCTGCTTACCTTACTTTTGTAACCCTGGTGTCGCCGAAATTGCAAAAGAAAATGGGTTAAATTATTTTGATTTAACAGAAGATGTGAATGTAACCACAAAAGTGAAAATGTTTGCTAGCGATGCTGCTACGGCATTTGTTCCACAATGCGGTCTTGCCCCAGGTTTTATTAGTATTGTTGCTAATGATCTCATGCAACATTTTACTCAAGTCAATGCTGTGTTAATGCGAGTGGGTGCACTGCCTGTACATCCTAATAATGCGCTTAAATATGCGCTGACATGGTCAACTGATGGACTGATTAATGAATATGGCAATCCTTGTAAAGGGATTGTGCGAAAGAAAGAAGTGACACTGCAACCCTTGGAAGGATTAGAAACCATCACCATTGATGGATTAGTGTATGAAGCTTTTAATACTTCTGGTGGTCTGGGCACATTGGCTGACAGTTATAACGGTTTGGTTGATACCATGAATTATAAAACCTTGCGTTATACTGGACATTGCAAAAAAATGCGCTTGTTAATGAATGATTTAAAGTTAAACGAAGATAGGGAAATTTTAAAGAAAATTTTAGAAAAAGCGTTGCCTCGAACGCATCAAGATGTCGTGTTGATTTATGTTGCTGTCAATGGTTATCGCGATGGTGAATTAATTGAAGAAACCTATGTTAAAAAAATATATCCCAAATCCATAGCGGGCAAATTATGGTCCGCCATTCAAATAACAACGGCGGCCAGCGCTTGTGCTGTCGTCGATCTGGTACTCAATAGCGCTATTCCAAGAAAGGGATTGGTATTACAAGAATCTATATCTTTACAGGATTTTATCAATAATCGATTTGGACAATATTACCTTTAATAAAAGGGCTTAATGATGGATTTTTTAAAAAAACTGGGAATAGAAAAACAAAATTCAGGTGCTTGTTGCGGTGATGGTGAATGGTTAAAGCCTGCGCCCCATACTAAACCCATCATTTCTTATGATCCTTCTACGGGAAACGAAATTGGCAGCGTAATAGGATGTAATGCGTCTCAATATGAACAAGTCATTGCAAAATCTTTAAGTTCATTTTTGCAATGGCGTCAAATCCCTGCTCCTAGGCGTGGTGAGTTTATTCGCCTATTGGGAAATCTGTTGCGCCAGCATAAAGATGCACTGGGAAGTTTAGTTGCTTATGAAATGGGTAAGAGTAAACAAGAAGGAGATGGCGAAGTTCAGGAAATGATAGACATGGCTGATTTTGCTGTAGGGCAATCGCGCATGTTATATGGTTTAAGTATGCATTCTGAACGAGCGCTGCATAGAATGTATGAGCAATGGCATCCCTTAGGCGTGACAGGAGTAATTACTTCGTTTAATTTTCCAGTTGCGGTTTGGGCATGGAATGCTTTTATTGCCGCCATTTGTGGAAATACAGTGGTATGGAAACCTTCTTCCAAAACGCCACTTTGTGCCATAGCGGTACAAAATCTATGTAATCAAGCGATGAAAACATTTGGGGTTGAGGGGATTTTTTCGCTAGTGATCCCTCATGAGCATGAGGTGGCTGAGAAACTGCTTACCGACACAAGAATTCCTTTAATTTCTTTCACGGGTTCCTGCGAAGTAGGGCAGTATGTGAATGAAATGGTTGCCAAGAGAATGGGAAGAGTTATTTTAGAACTAGGTGGCAATAATGCCATTATTGTTGATGAGACAGCCGATCTGAATTTAGCTATCCCCGCAATTGTATTTGGCGCCGTAGGTACAGCTGGCCAACGATGTACGACCACCAGAAGATTATTTGTGCATCAATCTACTTATGATGAGGTAGTTAATCGTTTAATTCATGCTTATCAGCAGATTACTATTGGTAATCCTTTAGATGTAAAAAATTTAATGGGCCCTTTGATTGATGAGCGTGCTATAGAAAATTATGAACGGGCTGTTGAAGAATTAAAAGCGCAAGGTGCCGATATTTTATTTGGTGGTCATACCTTGCAGGGGCCTGGTTATTTTGTGGAGCCCACATTGGTAAAAGCGTTTAATGATTGGCCGATTGTACAACGAGAAACGTTTGCTCCCATTCTCTATATTATTCCTTATGAAAAATTATCTGATGCGATTGCAATGCAAAATGGTGTGGAGCAAGGGTTATCATCAGCTTTGTTTACCGACTCTGTTCGTAATAGTGAATTTTTCTTATCTGCAATGGGAAGCGATTGTGGTATTGCTAATATCAACATAGGAACCTCAGGGGCGGAAATTGGCGGCGCTTTTGGCGGCGAAAAGAAAACAGGAGGAGGCAGAGAAGCGGGTTCAGATGCTTGGAAAAGTTATATGCGCCGGCAAACCAATACGATTAACTGGGGAAAAACATTACCTTTAGCGCAAGGGATTAAATTTGAAGTAAAAACTTAAAGTCCAAATGCAACGAATCTATTAGGGAGGTATCATGATAAGGAAGTCATGTTCAATTGCTCAAGTTTTTTTACTTAGTTTAGCATTTTCTAGCGGAGTAAGTTTAGCAAAAAGCCAGTTGAGTGAAAAGCAAGCGCAAGCTTTGGCTATCGATGCTTATATTTATGGTTACCCCCTTGTCACGATGGATATGACAAGAAAAGTGATGACTAATGTTGCGACAGTAGAAGGTGCACATGGTCCAATGGGACAATTTGTTAATATGCAAAAATATCCCGATGCCTCTTTTAAAGATGTGACTGCACCCAATGCCGACACGTTATATTCTACTGCGTGGTTAGATCTTTCTAAAGAACCCTACATTCTCCAGGTGCCAAATGAAGATCATCGTTATTACTTAATGCCATTACTAAGCGGATGGACGGATGTGTTTGCAGCACCCGGTAAACGTACCACCGGTACACAAGCGCATAACTACGCCATTATAGGGCCAAACTGGAAGGGAAAGATTCCACAAGGGATCACGCAATTGAAATCACCAACCAACATGGTCTGGGTGTTGGGCCGCACTTATTGTACAGGCACACCGGAAGATTACAAAGCAGTTCATGCACTACAAGCAGAATATAAGCTTGTTCCTTTGAGTGCATATGGTAAACCTTATACACCACCTGAAGGAAAAGTAGATCCCGATGTTGATATGAAAACGCCTGTGCGTGATCAAGTGAATGCATTGAGTGCCAACGCTTATTTTAATAAATTAGCAGAATTAATGAAGGATAATCCACCTGCTAAAGAAGATGCACCGATGATAGAAAAATTGGCTATGCTTGGTATTAAACCAGGTGAAGCTTTTGATGCAAATCAAGATCCTGTCATTGCAAAGGCTATAGAACAAGCGGTGAGAAAGGCACAAACAAAGATCATGATGCATGAAAAGCAGTCTAGTATGGTAAGGAATGGCTGGCTTTACTTTTTAAAGACAGGTTGGTACGGAACAGATTATTTGCAACGTGCTTTTGTCACAGCAATAGGACTAGGTGCTAATTTACCACAAGATGCTATCTACCCTGCTGCAACGACAGATAGCAAGGGAAAGCGATTAAATGGCAAAAATCGTTACGTCATTCATTTTGAAAAAAATAAGCTACCTCCTGTTAAAGGATTTTGGTCTTTGACGATGTACAATGATCAATATTTTTTTGTGGAGAATGCGCTTAATCGTTACACATTAAGTGGACGGGATAAACTGAAGACGAATAAAGATGGCTCTATTGATCTTTACATTCAACATGATGCGCCTTCGAAAGAAAAAGAATCAAATTGGTTGCCAGCGCCCGAAGATGATTTCAATTTGATGTTTCGGTTTTATTGGCCTCGTGAATCCATCGTCAATGGTAAGTGGTTGCCTCCAGCAGTGGAGAGAGTAGAAGCGTAAAAAAATCATCCTTCTGTCTTGTTAGGCCTGGCATAAATGGAGAGCAAGATAGGAGGATTTTTAGCTTGATATCAAAATATTTAGTTGAAAAACTTTTTTGATTTGTCCCAATAACTAATTGATTATATGAGTTTCTTTACGTTCCGGTTAGTTATCTGTTATCTTTGCCACATTCATGGTGGCGATCAATTTGGTAACTTCTTGTTTGGGAATGAAGTACTGAGTTTGTAAAGCCGAATATCTGATTAAACATTAAGTATAAACATGAAAGGAAGCTAGTGTGGAAAAAGTCTGGCTAAAGAACTACGAAAAAGGTGTCCCTGAAACTATTAATCCTGATGAATATTCGTCGTTAGCTGATTTTGCCCAAGAATGTTTTACAAAATACGCGGAAAAAGCATGTTATACCAACATGGGGACGGAACTTACTTACCGTCAAATTGATGAATTAAGCCAAGCTTTTGCTCATTTTTTGAAAAACACTTGCCGTTTAGAGAAGGGTGATAGAGTGGCAATTGTTTTGCCAAATATCCTGCAATATCCGGTCGCTTTGTTTGGCATTCATAAAGCAGGATTAGTTGCTGTCAACGTGAATCCACTTTACACACCTAGAGAATTAAAACATATATTAAAAGACTCAGGGGCAAAGTGCGTTATTATTTTGGCTAATTTTGCTCATGTTTTGGAGCAAGTATTACCTGAAACCATTGTGCAACATATTGTTGTAACAGAGCTTGGGGATTTATTGGGTGGTTTCAAAGGGCATCTTGTTAATTTTGCAGTTAAATATATTAAGAAAATGGTGCCTGCTTGGCATATCCCAGATGCGCATCCTTTTAAGAAGACTATTGCTTATAAACCTACAGATTTTAAAGCTGCTGAGCTTAAAGGTGATGATATAGCCTTTTTGCAATATACAGGTGGCACAACGGGTGTAATAAAAGGTGCCATTTTAACCCACCGAAATATGGTGGCAAATGTTTTACAAGCGTATGCATGGGTAGCGCCTGTCTTTGATGCACAAATGGAAGGCGGTGTAATTACAGCATTGCCGCTTTATCATATTTTTTCGCTGACCGCTAATTGTCTCGTTTTCCTGCGTATAGGGATCCCTAATATTTTAATTACCAATCCTCGGGATATCCCGGGTTTTGTAAAAGAATTGAAACGACAACCTTTTGCAGTGATGACAGGCGTAAACACTTTATTTAATGCGCTTTTGCATAATGATGATTTTTGTAATCTTGACTTTTCTAAGTTCAGATTTACTCTCGGTGGTGGTATGGCTGTGCAAAGCGCAGTAGCAAAAAAATGGCATGAAGTAACTGGCATTCCTTTGATCGAGGCGTATGGTTTAACTGAAACTTCACCTGCTGTTACGATTAATCCTACTCAATTGACAGAGTATAACGGCTCAATTGGATTGCCTGTGCCTTCAACTGAAATAAAAATTTGCGCTGAGGATGGCAAAGAACTCTCATTTGATGAAGCTGGAGAGCTTTGTGTGCGAGGGCCTCAAGTCATGCGTGGCTATTGGAACCAACCTAGAATGACTGCTGAAGTATTAAGCGAGGATGGCTGGTTACGTACTGGCGATGTTGCCACTGTAGATCATCAAGGTTTTGTGCGTATTGTAGATAGAAAGAAAGATATTATTATTGTTTCTGGTTTCAATGTATATCCCAATGAAGTTGAAGATGTGATTGCAGGGCTTAAAGGTGTGAGAGAAGTCGCGGTTATTGGTGTTAAATCGGAAGCACATGGCGAAATTGTAAAAGCATATATTGTGCGAAAAGATCCTTCTCTGACCGCAGATGAAATCATTGCCTATTGTCATAAGGAATTGACAGGATATAAGGTGCCAAAAGAAATAGAGTTTAGAACAGAATTACCAAAATCCAATGTAGGCAAAGTCTTGCGCCGTAAGCTGCGCGAAGAAGACGAACATCATTAAGATTAGCTCACCCATCTTTGTAAGATGGGTGAGCTTAATCTTCATCAAGAAACAGTAGAAGAATTCAATGAACTAGCATCTGGTAAGGTGACATTCAGTTCAAGAACAGAATGATCTCCATTACGCTCTAATTGAACTTTGATGAGATCTTGATCAACTTGCACATACTTGCTGATCACCTCGATCAATTCTTTCTGTAATTGTTTAATGATGTCAGAACCACCGCTCTTTCTAGTACTCTCGTGAGAGACAATGATCTGTAGCCTTTCCTTGGCCACGGCCGCTGCTGAACGTTTTTGCGAAGGCAGACGGAAAAAATTGAAAATATTCATGCTGGGCTCCGAAACAGGGTGAGTTTATCCAAGAGCTTACGTGTCCAATTTTTATGCGAGGTATCAAAAGGAATATTTTCACCCAATAAACGACGAACGGCTTGCTCGTAAGCTGTGCGCGCATCACTGGATGTATCCAGCGTAACAGGAATACCTCTATTGGACGCATTCAAAACAGCAGGAGATTCTGGTACCACACCAAGCAGCGGAATGGACAGAATTTCCAGAACATCTTCTATGGCTAACATTTCGCCTCTTTTCACGCGCGCTTCAGAATAACGGGTTAATAACAGGTGTTCTTTAACCGGTTCTTGTTTATTTTCAGCGCGATGTGATTTGCTTGCTAAAACACCTAAAATCCGATCTGAATCCCTCACTGAGGATACTTCTGGGTTGGTGACAACAATCGCTTCATCAGCATAGTAAAGTGCCAATAATGCGCCGCGTTCGATACCTGCAGGAGAATCACAAACAATGTATTGAAATTCCTTTTTTAATTCTTCAATAATTTTGCCGACGCCTTCTTTGGTGAGGGCATCTTTATCACGTGTTTGTGAGGCAGGAAGAATAAATAAGTTTTCTACGCGTTTATCTTTGATAAGCGCCTGGCTTATGTTTGCATCGCCATTAATGACATTGACAAAGTCATAGATAACGCGTCGTTCGCAGCCCATGATTAAATCTAGGTTGCGCAAGCCAATGTCAAAATCGATGACGACGGTTTTGTGGCCTAACGAGGCAAGCCCAGCACTAATGGCTGCACTTGTCGTGGTTTTGCCTACGCCACCTTTTCCTGAGGTAATTACAATGACTTTTGGGGAAATGTTACTCAAGGTTATGGGTCCTTTAACAGTGGTCACAGGATTGTCTACGCAAAAATCGATTGCAATTTTCGCTTTTGAGTTTCTTCTTGAGAAAAACTTTAGCAGTTCTCAAATTTCAAGCACTGTGATTATAGTATTTAAACTAAATAGAACGAATGTTCAAGCGACTATCTTGCAAGGAAATACATGCAGACTGTTTCCAGCAGGTTTCTTTGAGGTCTTCACTTAAACGATATTGACCCGCAATAGAAACCAGTTCAGCTTCCAAACTCTTGCAAAAAATCATAGCATCTTGATCACCCATTACACCAGCAAGTGCTCTTCCTCGCATCGAGCCATAAACATGGATATGTCCATCAGCGAGAAGCTCAGCACCATTACTTACTGCAGCTAAAACAATAAGATCGCCACCTTGCGCATAAATTTGTTGTCCTGAACGAACAGGCTGCGTGATTAAGCGTGTCGGGGTTGTATTACTAGTGGTTTCAGCACGTGTGGCAGAGATTTCTGTTGTCTGCACAGTTGCGCTTGGCAATTTATCATTCGTTGAAGATTGCTTTTTTTGATGTATCACTTTTTCTTCAGGAAAGATGGCAAGACCTGCTTGTATTGCCGTTTCTTTAAGCGCTTTATCGGCACCACGAATACCGATAGGGATCAATTTTTTGCTCCGAATAGTCTGGATCAGCAAAGACAAGTTAATTATCTCGTCTTGAGCGCATAAGCGGTTTACATCCAGAATGACAGGGGCATATTGAAAAAAGTTTGGCGCTTGCTTTATTTTTTCATCTAAAACAAAAGATAACGCTTGAAGATCATCATCTAGCAACTGAATGGTTGTAAGGGTAAACATCCCACCTTTTAGCGCAATGACAGAATTAGCTTGGCTTAATGTAGTTTGCGTACTCATATTTTGCGATAAGGATCCAATTGCAGACAATAATAATCATTAAACCCTCCCATTATACATAAAGCAACAGATCCTCTGTAAGAGGAAGGGGATGAATGGATGAGGAAAAGGCTGAAAATTACCTTTGTCCCTTTTCTTTTGCCGAGCCAGCCTCTCTTTAGTTGTTCATTCAACATTTCTATGTAGTGAAAATAACTACTGAATTTTCATAAAGTGTTTTCACTATTGTTTCTCGAAATGCGCTATGTTTTATTGTTAGAAAACCAAATATTAAATGTAAAGAATTTTATATTTCATGATGAACCTCATCTACAAGGTAGTCCGCCCTCGTTTTTGCTTTCTATTGGCAGGACTCATATTGTATGTTTTTTATCTGACTACATATGCAGCTCAAGAAGCAAAGAGTGAGCCGAGCGTGGTCGGTCATGTGCATGCTTCTGAACCGGATATCTCCTCTACATTTGGCCAATCCCTAGCCACTAAAACCAGTATTCCTGTAAAAAATAATCATTTTCTTGTGGATAGCAATGTCAAAGAAATTCAAATTCTATTGACAACTAATGCGCCACAAACAGTGCAAATTTTGTCGCCAGGTGGAAAAACGTTTATGCCCTTTAAAAAAGGGGAGAATTACGTGTGGGACAGAATTGAAAATCTGTATGCGATTAAAATTCCGACCCCAACTGAAGGACAATGGGAAATCCAGGGTACATTGCTTGCTGAACCACAGGTATTGATTACAAGCGATCTCGACATGATCATCCCTTCTTTTCCAAATAATATGATCAGAGGGGAGAATCTGACGTTAATGGGTTATTTGCAAGAAAAAGGTCAGCGTCTGACAAATAGTGATTTTTTAAAACAAACGCAATTTATTGCCCGCTTTAACAATGTCGCGACGAATGATGTTTATAAGATTTATTTAATTCCTAAAGCAAATGGAATCTATCGTTATGATTATCATTTTGAACTGTTGCCTGGCGTATATCGCCTTGATATTGAAGCCATAGGATTACTTTTTCAGCGTGAAAGACAGCAACAGTTTTATATGTATGATTATCCGGGCATAGTCTCATCCAAATTATCAAAATTTGGTGATGAGATGAATATTCAAGTATTTCTTTTTTCTCCATTGCTAGAAATTGGTACTTGCGAATTATCAGTGCTGATTCATCGTACGGATGGTAGTTTTGAGAGTATGCCCATTAAAAAATCATCTGATGGTGATTGGAAAATAGATGTGCCGGTTGATGAAAGCATTGATATATTGAGTATTATTATGGTTGGCTATACAAAGGATGCAAGACAAGTTGAAGTGACTTTTCCTAAGATAGATGTCGCTCAATTTTTCAGAGCTTCACAAGTTGAGAGTCGACAGATAAACGATGCAAAAAGTAAGAAATTTTGGCGAGAATTGTTTGAGCAACAAGTGGCGCATGTTATTCCTGTGACACAAGAAAAAATAAACGAGTGGATCCTTGAGGATATTTCACCTTTTAAGGGTACAGAATTAATGCCATTGTCAGAATATCCTACATATAATCAAACATTATTAGATGCATGGGAACCGATTATTTTTCCTAAGAATAACGAAGCCGAAGAAAACCAGGAAAGTTTGCCCTTAGTAGCTAAAGCACCTATTCAGGCAAAATCATCCACACAAATGACGACGCAGCAGGTAGCAAAACCGGCTCCGATGCCACATACTACTTCACCCAAAAGAAAACTACTGATCGGTATTTTTATTGCATTAGCGATTTTGTTTTTAATTTGCTTAGTAATGACAATATGGTTCTTGCTTTCACCTCAATCAGCAAAACGCGAGGCTGATACTAAAGACGCAGAAAAAGAGGCTGCGAAAGAAGTGACGATGACAGAGGCAGAAAAGATAGAAGCCACAGTAGCAGAAGAATTAAAAGTCCAAGCGCAAGATGAAATAAAAATAGCCCCTCCTACTATCGAAGCATTAGAAGCTGTTACTCAAGAAACGAAAGCAGAAACGACTGAAGAAATGAAAGTGGGATCTTCTGATGAAGCGAAAGCGGAAGCGTCTGATAAAGTGAAAGCAGAATCCATGGACGAAACAAAAATGGGAGCCACGGATGAAGTAAAAGCAGAATCCATGGACGAAACAAAAGCGGGAGCCGCGGATGAAGTGAATGCAGAAGTCGCTGATGCAACGAAAGAGGGATCTCTGGATAAAGCGAAAACAGAATCGATTGATGAAGTGAGCGCGGGATCCACTGAGGAAGCAAACGTAGAAGCTTCTAATATCGCAGAAGAAGAAAATAGTGAAGAGATGGTGGTAGAAACGACCGAGGAAGATCTCACCCAGACAACAGAAGACGCAATAGATGAACTTTCAGGTTTTCAAGAAATTAAGATAGATCTAGACAAAGAGATCCAAGAAGACGAAAGTAAAACAATTGATGAAACAGCAGATCCTATCCCTACTAATCCATCTGCTACGGATGAAAGTTCGGCAGAGAAATCAGATGGGGTTTAATTTAGTCCAGAAAGATCGCAAGGCCGTGTCATTGTGTTGACAATGACACGGGATACTTGATTAATTTAACCTTTGATCATGTTTTTGATTGGTCATATCAAGTGAAGGTTTAGATTTTCTAGGCGCGAGATGTTGTGATTCTCTGCTTAATTCCTCAGCAGAAAAATCATCTACAGAAATCACGGCTTGGCATAACATATTGACATGGGATAGTTCAGCCGCCTCTTTTTCATTGATAATTTTAGCATTCAATGCCGCATCAATAGATTGCTGAAAAGAACCATTAACAATGACATTACTCTTAATAGCATCATAAACGCGTTTGAGTAAGGGGCTTAAACGAGTTGTCTCATGAAATGCATTTTCTAGGGTAGCAATACAATCATTTTCACTGGTAGAGATAAAACTATTTCCAGCCAATCTTGTTCTTGCATCATTAGGCGTTGTCAGAATTTCGGTGATCTCACGATTATAAGTATCTTTAGGTAAATGATGAGGTTGACCGAATGGCATGACTAACACTCTTAATCCAATGCCTACTGCTTTATTGGGAATATTTCGCAGCAAACTGTCCATGGTTTGCCAGAAATTTGCCAAACAAAAATCAAGAGACCATTTCACTAATGGTAGATCTGCTGCGGGCGTGCCTTGATCCTGATGTCGTTTTAATACGGCAGACATCAGATACATCATCGCAAGCAAGTCTCCCAATCGTGCAGAAAGAGATTCTTTAAATTTAAGCTTTCCACCTAGAAGTGCCATCGAAATATCAGCAACGAGAGCAAACGCACTACTTGCTCTTGTGAGTTGTTGAAAATAAGTTTTCATTTCATGCGTAACTGGGCTAGAAGCAAATTTTGCTAAGGTCAGTCCATGAAAGAATGAGCGCGCAGCATTAGAAAGTGTAAAGCTAATGTGTTCCCCTAAGAAATGTTCAAAATCAGAAAGATTATCATGAGAGAGAGCTTGCATTTCTTTTAAGATATAGGGATGGCAACGAATGGCGCCTTGTCCAAAGATAATCATACTGCGTGTGAGGATATTCGCGCCTTCAACAGTAATACCAATAGGAACCCCCTCATAAGCTCTGGCGAGATAATTTTTGGGTCCCATCATGATCCCTTTGCCACCATGAATATCCATCACATCGTTGGCAATTTTTCGTCCTAGTTCTGTGACATGATATTTGGAAATAGCACCAGGAACTGAAGGTTTCTCTCCAGCATCGATCATCGAGACCGTTAAGAGACGGACTGATTCGCTAATGTAGGTGAAGCCACCCACACGAGCAAGCACTTCTTGTACCCCTTCAAATGAAGAAATATAAGTTCGAAATTGTCGGCGGATCCGACTATAAGCTCCTGCTGCAATGGCGGCTAAACGTGCTCCACCGGCGCTATTTGAGGGTAAAGAAATAGCACGACCTGTGGAAAGGCATTCTACCAACATGCGCCACCCGTGACCTGCCATTGCGGGTCCACCTATAATCCAATCAAGCGGAATAAACACCTCTTTACCTTGCGTAGGCCCATTTTGAAAAGGAATGCTTAAAGGTAAATGACGTCGTCCGATGGTGATCCCTGGCGTGCTGGTTGGGATTAAAGCACAAGTAATACCAAGATCGACTTTATCTCCCAGTAGTCTTTCTGGATCATGTAATTTGAAAGCTAAACCTAGCAAAGTAGCAATTGGTGCTAAGGTAATATAGCGTTTGTTCCAATTGAGTTTGATCCCTGTTATTTCCTGGCCATTGAACCGGCCTTTGCAAATAATACCAGTATCCGTAATGCTGCCAGCATCAGATCCTGCATCAGGTGCTGTCAAAGCAAAGCAAGGGATCTCTTCACCTTTGGCCAAACGGGGCAAATAATATTCACGTTGTTCAGGTGTACCATAATGCAATAAGAGTTCTGCAGGGCCTAATGAATTAGGAACAGCGACAGTGCTGCCTAAGGTTAAACTGCGTCCTGCTAATGTCGCTAATATTTCAGAATGCGCTAAGGCAGAAAATCCTTTACCACCAAATTTTTTAGGAATGATGAGCGCAAAAAAACCTTGTTCTTTTAGGAAGGTCCATACATTTTCGGGTAAATCATAACGTTCGTGCGTGACTTCCCAATCGCTGACCATTTCGCATAATTGTTTAACCGGGCCATCAAGAAAGGCCTGTTCTTCCTCGTTGAGTTTTGGAACGGGGACAGTCAGTAATTTTTCCCACTGTGGATTGCCACTAAAGAGCTCGCCATCCCAGCTCACCGTTCCAGCTTCTAATGCCACTCTTTCTGTTTCTGACATGCTAGGAAGGGAATGCGACATAGCGTCAAAAGCGGGATGAATAAGATATTTTCTTCGGTAATCAGCGTGATTCAAGAAGAAGGCAGCAACGCCAAAAACAGCCCACATCAGTAGTAAGCTAAACCAAGAAAGGCTAGAGAAGAAAGTTGTCACGAGTAGGCCTGCTGCTATGGCAATCGTGGCGATGACCAATGAAACACGCATATAAGCTAGGGAAATTAAACCACCTAGCCAGAAAATTAACCAAAGCAGAGTGTGCATTTTTTCTCTCTTTTCATTCAATTAAAGAAGGGTTGAAAGTAAACTATCTCGCGAAGTATATATGAGCGTCAAGGTTCTTATTGAATACCTTATTAAGAGAATAGCGACAGCGGCATGCTTTGCCTAGGTGAATGCTTTCTGAAGTGTTTTGCGCCATAATTATTTTAGTTTTCACCTGTTATGTTAAGTCTTTATTGAGTTTTTATACTCACTTATAACCGAGAGTCACTATTCATGAAACGTAAAATTGTTCTTTATATAGCCATACTCGCCATTATCGTTGGAGGGGCACCTTACTTAACAGGAATGTTGGTTGAAACAAAATTTCAAGATGTGGTGAAAGTACTCTCTGATGTTGATTCGGCGCCCATCACTATCAAATTAACGGATTATCAGCGCGGATGGCGGAAATCCTATGCCAAAACTAAAGTGACCATTTATGCAGCAAATCAAGAATATAACTTGATGCTTGAGCATGAAATCCGTCATGGTCCCTTTGTGCAATTGCATGATCAAGACTATAAAGATTGGGATTTTGCTCGTGCACTTATTCATTCAAAAATTCTATTAAATGAAAATGCTCAGAAAATACTTGCGACGGAGTTAGGGCAAACAGAGATTTTAAATATTAATAGCAAAATGGCAATTGATGGCGCTGTGCAGATAAAAGTTTATGGTAAGGAATTAAAATTAAAAGAACATGATGGTACTTCCCGTATTGCTTGGAAGGGCGTGACGGGGGAATGGAATTTAAGCAGCGATCTTCGACATTTAAAAGGGCAGATCGCCATGCCAGGATTTGATATCGATCTCAATGGTGCGCACTATCTTGCTGAAGATCTAAACTACACAACGGAATTATCTCAAACGGCGCAAGGATTATGGCCTGGAAAATTCCTTGGAACATTGAATAAGCTCACAATCGAAAATCAAGCTGATCATTCCGTGCTAAATCTTGAAGGGATGACTGCTGGGGGAATGATGAGTGTCCAAGGTGCAATGGCTGATTTTTCTGGAGATTTAAGAATAGAAAAAGCTTTAGTCAATGGCAAACAATATGGCCCTATCGATTATACAAACACGTTAAAGCATATTGATTCAGAAGTACTACGTGCATTTTTTATCTTGTCGCAAAAAAAGAAAGCACCGCATGATGCTAACTTGAAAAAAATGATGAATTTGTTGCCGGAATTGTTAAAGTCACGTCCAGAATTTAGTATTGAGGAGCTCCAGATCCACACCAACGAGGGAGATGTGAAAGGCACTTTGCATTTTGCAATAGGAGGCATTGAGGCAAATGACATCAAGAATTTTCCGCAGATTATTCAATCAATTGTCGCTAAGGGAAATCTTCTTTTACCAAAACTTATCTTGCGAGATATGCTAACTTATCAATATACGCAAAATGCGCAAACAGCCAATGAAATTGCTAAACGAGCAGCGACGTTGGCATCTTCTTTGCCACCCACCCAAGATGTACAGCAACTTCCTAAAGTATTAACCGATCAGGAAATAGCCCAGCTTGTTAATCAAAAAGTTAATGAATCAATTACAAAATGGTTAAAAGAAGGCTCTATTATAGAAAAAGATCAAAATTACATTTCTGAAGTGACTTTTGAAAATGGAAAATTTAGTGTGAATGGCCATCCAATGGATGTAGGCCAACAGCTGCCCATGCCAACGGGCAGCATGCCACCTCCCGGGGTTCAGTGATAAATGGCCCCGAATTTTTTTTGCCTTTTTTCTTGATGTGGAGACAACGCATCATCATGAAAACAAGGAATATCTAATCCACTATCCAGCCTTATTTTCCCGCACAGGTATAAGGCTGTTGGAGCAGCTTGTTTCTCATGAGAATTATTTCTACCATTAGCTTTCATGATCTCATTCAGCATCGCTGAGTCAACGGTGATACCTTTGTCTTCATGGTTGTAAGTGTTACCGATAATAACATGAGATTTTCCACTAAATCCCTCACCTTGATGAACAATGAAAATAACAAGCTCGGGGTAGGTATCGTAAAAAACGCGTTGCACCCATTCAGGATAGGAAGGTGGAGGCAATTTGGCGATAATGTCATTAATTGCTTTGATCTCTTCTGATAAATCATATTGTTTATCTTTGTTGAGATTGATAGCCTTTCTTTTGTGAAGGTTAACGCGATCCTTAATACCAAATTCATCGCCATAGCTGAGAATATGGCCACCATCAGAGCCAAAAGCGGCTACCATCATTTTTTCAAGCATTCGCTGCTTCGCCACAGTAGGATCGGAGATCCCTTGTTTTTGTAAGAATTCAGCAAAGCGTGGTTCATCATGAGAGCCTGCATGACCTGCCGAGGGAGCTGCTTGTTGTAGTCTGCCTTTTTCTTTTGCATACCAGTTTTCATCTTCACGCCAAAGATCATAATGATGCTTACCATATCCTTCAGGTCCTGGCATCCAATAAGCGCTATTGATGGTATGGGTTACAAGACCTTGCACTACCATATTTTTCTCAAATTCATTGATCCCGACAGTTTCAGCAACGAGGTATGCATGGGTTCCATGGATCTTTTGGCAGTATTTATTGATATAAGGTAATAGTATTTCATGTGCCTCGCGACATATGTAGCCAACCGCATCAAGTCTTGCTCCCTTGAAACCGAGCGTTTTGATATTAAATTTAATGAAAGGCTTCCAAAAATATTCAAAAATTTCTTGTCGGATTTTAGGCGAGCTATAGTCAAACTCAGCAACATCGCTCCAAGGACCTTCTTCAATTTGAATATAATTTTCATCTAGACCTTTGATCATTAAATTTCCATTCGTATGACGTTTAAACCAACGTGTGGTATCAATGCCTTCTTGCAATAGGTATGGACAACCTTTTACAAAGGGGTGATCAATTGAGACATGTCTTGCAACAAAATCAAAGAGGGGAACAAGCCCTAATTCTGTGGCTCGTTTAGTGAAAAGAACCACTTCATCAAAGCTTGTGCCATATTCGGGATTGAGAGTTTGATGATCCCGCATGGCATAAGGGCAATGGGTTTTCTCCGGCATAATCGGGTTGGTTTTACAAGTATCATAAAAAGGATTAACCCAGATTTCTTTAAACCCCATGCCCGCAATTCTGTCTAAATCAAGAATCATTTCCTTGAAGTTGCTATAATTGCCAGGATAGGGATTGTAAAGCTGAAGTCGCTTTTCCCGTGGTGAAGATGTTAAGTTTTGTTTATTTTTAACCTTATATAATTCAAAACTTGTTAATGACACAGCGCGCGCCCTCCTGGCTACAATGTATTCACTACTTGATTGATCCTGTTTAAGTAAGTTGTTTTTTGTTCATTATCTAAGAAAGAGGCATTAATACTATTTTTGGCTAATTGTACGATATCATCTGTTGTTAATTTAAATGCACGATGGCAAGCTAAATAATTTTCAGTGATGTAGCCACCAAAATAAGCAGGGTCATCTGAATTAATCGTAATACATAAACCTTTTTCTAATAATTTTTTAATATTATGGTCATGCATTGTTTTAAAAACGCAAAGCTTTATATTTGACAATGGGCAGACAGTTAATGGAATTTGCTTTTCTTTGAGCAAGGTAACGAGTGCTTCATCCTCAGTGCATCTGACGCCATGATCAATACGGCTAGCTTCTAACAATTCCAATGCTTGCCATATATAATTAGCAGGGCCTTCTTCACCAGCATGTGCAACGGTTAAAAATCCCTCACTGCGCGCTGCATCAAATACGCGTTTAAATTTTTCTGGCGGATTACCAGCTTCACCTGAATCTAATCCAACTGCTATGATTTTTTCTTTAAAAGGTAGGGCTTGTTTAAAAACAGTAAAAGCATCTTCTTCGCTTAAATGGCGTAAAAAGCATAAAATGAGATGAGAACTAATATTTAATTTTTTCCTAGCATCTTCTAATGCATGATGGATCCCATTCAATGCAGTGGCAAAAGAGATATTTCGTTGCGTATGAGTTTGAGGATCAAAGAAGATTTCAGTATGGCAAATATTATCTTCTCTGGCGCGGTTTAAATATGCCCAAGTCAGATCGTAAAAGTCTTGTTCGGTGCGTAATACATCTGCTCCTTGATAATAGATATCAAGAAAAGATTGTAAATTGGTAAACGCATAGGCACGTCGAATTTCATCAGGATTAGCAAAAGGAAGCTTGATTTTATTTCGACTGGCAAGCTCGAACATCAATTCTGGTTCAAGTGTCCCTTCAATATGGCAATGTAATTCGGCTTTAGGGATATCACGAATTAATTTTTCAATATGATCCATTGCGATTCCTTATGGTATTAGTTTGCTTAACCAAGGGCTATCATTGCGAACGTAGCGAAGCAATCCATTGTTAAATAATCGAAGTCTAGATTGCTTCGCTATGCTCGCAATGACGAAGAATTTTTCGCATGTAGCTGTTAAAATGAAAAACTGTAAAGGAAGTAGTATTTTCATGCAAGCGATTCTGCCATAGAGGTAAGTGTCTCGTATAGTTCCTTCAGTTGATACAATTTTTGCAAAGCAGCTTTAGGGGTAAAATCATCTGGATTCAGTTGCTCGATGTCCTTGATTAACTTATCAAGTTGAGTCGTTTTCTTGATAGGAACTGATTTCAGTCCGTCTTTGGCTGTTAATTGCTGTTGTTCTAGCTTCTCAAGTGTTTGCGCTGCTCGTTGTAAAACGGCTTGAGGGATCCCCGCCAGCTTTGCAACTTGTAAACCATAGCTTTTATTAGCAGGTCCTTTCTCAACAGCGTGCAAAAATATCAAATTATCTTCATATTCTTTAGCATCAAGATGAATATTTTGTGTATTTGATAATTGAAGCGCTAAATGAGTTAATTCAAAATAATGTGTTGAAAATAAAGTAAAAGCTTTGATATGTTGACTCAGCTCAAAGGCACATGACCAGGCTAATGCCAGACCATCAAAGGTGCTGGTGCCGCGGCCTATTTCATCCATGATGACTAAACTCTTGTTGGTGGCATAATGTAAAATATTTGCTGTTTCTGTCATTTCTACCATAAAAGTAGATTGGCCTTTCGCTAAATCATCACTGGCCCCTATTCTAGTAAAGATCCTATCGATAGGACCAATACATGCGCTTTTGGCAGGGACAAAACTTCCGATATGCGCCATTAACACAATTAGAGCCGTTTGCCGCATATAAGTTGATTTGCCGCCCATATTGGGGCCAGTGATCAATAGCATCGCTGTTTTTTGATCTAATATTGTATCATTGGGAATAAAAGGCTCTTCCAGTACTTTTTCTACCACAGGATGACGTCCTGCAATGATTGCAATACCTGGTTCCTCTGTGAGGGTCGGGCAATGATAATCTAACGTTTTAGCGCGTTCTGCTAAATTGGCTAAAACATCCATTTCAGCTAGCACAGCGGCAGATTGCTGCATGCCTTGTAAATCTTTCAGTAACTCTTTTAATAAGTTTTCATAAAGCATTTTTTCTCGTGCTAAGGCTTTTTCATTGCTGCTTAGTACTTTTTCTTCGAAAACTTTCAATTCAGGTGTAATGTAGCGTTCAACGTTTTTCAGCGTTTGTCGTCGCAAGTACTCTTTGGGGGCTTGTTCGGCTTGTTGACGACTGATCTCAATATAAAATCCATGCACACGGTTAAATCCTACCTTGAGTGTGCTGAGTTTGGTTCTTTCTTGTTCTTTCTTTTCTAATTCACGCAAAAAGCCGTCTGCATTTTCGCTTAGACTGCGTAACTCATCTAGTGTTTCATCATATCCTGGTGCGATGACATTGCCATCTCGCAGTACCATAGGAGGGTTTTCAATAATCGCCTTGTTAAGCAAACCAGTAACTTGCGGAAAGGATTGTAAGCGTGTTAATGCTTCTTCAAAGTGCTCTCCTTGTTTCTTTAAAAGCGTTTTAATTTTGGGGATGGCTGCCAACGCAACACGTAAACGAACTAAATCGCGCGGTCTTGCGCTTTGCAATGCAACGCGTCCTAGAATACGTTCGACATCACCCACTTGCTTTAATAATAATTGCAGGGGGTCGATACAACCATTGTTTAAGAAAGTAGTGATGGCTTGTTGGCGTGTTTGTAACATCTTTTGGTTGCGCAAGGGTTGGTTTAACCAACGTACCAACAATCGACTTCCCATGGGTGTGGTGGTGTTATCTAAAATAGAAATTAATGTATTTTCTCTAGAACCTTGTAAATTTTGTACCAGTTCCAAGTTGCGTCTGGTATGCAGATCAACTTGTACGTAATCATTTGGATTTTCAAAACTTATCTTATGAATATGCGGTAAACCGGTACGCTGTGTTTCTTGCACATAACGTAACAAACAGCCTGCAGCCGTAATCGCGACCTTGAGATGTTCACATTCAAAAGCTTTTAAATTTTTTGTGTTTAACTGTAGACATAATTGTCGGCTTGCTGTCGTGTAATCAAAATCCCATTTAGGACGTTTATGAACTAATGTTTTTCCTTTTAAGATTTCTAGGGCTGAATTTTCTTCGATGAGTAATTCAGCAGGATTTAAACGCTCAAGCTGCGTTCTTAATGCTTGGAGTGTGTCGACTTCTTGTAACACAAAGCGTCCGCTGCTTAACTCTAAAGTTGCAATACCAAATAAGGTTTTATCTTGTGCAATGGCAACCAGCAAATTTTCATATTTGGCATCGAGTAATGCTTCGTCAGTCACTGTTCCTGGCGTTAAAATGCGTACTACTTTTCTTTCAACGGGTCCTTTGCTTGTATTGGGATCGCCAATTTGCTCACAAATGGCGACAGGTTCTCCAGCTTGAAGAAGTCTCGCCAGATAATTTTCTGCTGCGTGAAAAGGAACACCTGCCATGGGGATAGATTGGCCAGCGGTATGACCACGCGCTGTTAAAGTAATATCCAAAAGCTCAGCCGCTTTTTTAGCGTCTTCAAAAAATAATTCATAAAAGTCACCCATTCGATAAAACAGTAACTGATGTGGGTGCTCAGCTTTAATTTTAAGGTACTGTTGCATCATGGGTGTGTGTTCAGCAAAAGGAGTTGCTGGATCAGCTTTTTTGTTCTTTGTCATTTTGATATCTAATTTTAGTTATTTTTCAAAAGAATACGGATTGATTATGGTTACAAAAATTATCGCTTAGCAATTTTCTATGAGATAATGGTGTCATATTTTTGTAATTGTAGCCATTTAGATAATTTGCAATGGGGGAGAGCAGAATGGATGATAACAGAAAACAAGCGTTAAATGCCGCGCTATCTCAAATAGATCGCCAATTTGGTAAAGGTTCAGTCATGTGGCTGGGCGATAAAGGCGCGTTTGCAGATATCGAAGCTATTTCAACGGGTTCCTTGGGGCTTGATATTGCTTTGGGGATCGGTGGATTGCCGCGTGGTCGAGTGGTTGAAATTTATGGCCCGGAATCTTCAGGAAAAACCACTTTAACCTTACAAGTAGTAGCGGAATGTCAACGTAAGGGTGGGGTTGCTGCCTTTATTGATGCCGAGCATGCACTTGATCCTGTTTATGCTGAAAAATTGGGTGTGAAACTAGATGAGCTTCTCATTTCTCAACCTGACACAGGGGAACAGGCATTAGAAATTGCTGATATGTTAGTGCGATCTGGCGCGGTAGATGTGTTGATTATTGACTCTGTAGCGGCATTAACACCTAAAGCTGAAATTGAAGGTGAAATGGGCGATCAGCATATGGGGTTACAAGCGCGATTAATGTCACAAGCCTTAAGAAAATTAACCGGAAATCTCAAGCGCTCAAATACTTTAGCTATTTTTATCAACCAAATTCGAATGAAGATTGGGGTAATGTTTGGTAGTCCTGAAACGACTACAGGTGGTAATGCACTTAAATTTTACTCTTCTGTGCGTTTAGATATTCGCCGTACCGGTTCTATTAAGAAAGGCGAGGAAGTGCTTGGTAGTGAAACGCGTGTCAAAGTAGTGAAAAATAAAGTGGCGCCTCCTTTCAAACAAGCAGAATTTGAAATTTTGTATGGTGAAGGTATTTCACGTCTTGGTGAAGTGGTAGATATTGGCGTGAAATTAGGGTTCGTTGAAAAATCAGGGGCTTGGTATAGTTACAATGGTAACCGTATTGGTCAAGGTAAAGAAAATGCCCGTCAATATCTGCAAGATAACCCACAAGCAGCGCAAGAATTAGAAGCAAGAATTCGCGAGAAGATGTTGCCTCCTGTGGTACGTAACCCTTCGCCTGGCTCTTCCGTTTCTGCTCCTGTCTTAAAAGAAGAAACTAAAGCCAAAGTCGCGAAAGCGAAAAATATGGTAGAAGCAGGAGAATTTTTGGAGGAAGAAGTTTAGAACCTTCACGCTTCACATTCTTTCTCCCAGGGGGAGCGTTCCGTTTTTTGTCCCCTCTCCCCTCTGGGGAGAGGGTTAGGTGAGGGGAAATTAAAAGATTCATCCTCACCCATCCTTCGGGCATTTTCTTCCCTTGCTGGAGACAAGCTCCGCAAAGCGCGGGCGAGAGTAACGGAGACTTTTGTGAATGATCCTACCCGTCAACGTGCACTTCTACTTTTAGCCCGTCGAGATCATTCGAGGCGTGAGTTATTCCAGAAACTCTTTTCTAAAGGCTTTTCTAAGAACGCAATCCAGCAAGTTCTTGATGATTTAGAGAATGAAAACTTACTTAATGAAGAACGTTTTATTAGCAATTTCATTCGATTTCGTAGCACTAAAGGCTATGGACCATTAAAAATTTGTGCTGAGCTAGGTAAGCATGGTATTGATGACAGCCGCATTTACGCGAATGATGAATGGCAAGTAATTTTGTGGCATGAAAGAGCAATTTCAGCCAGAATAAAGCGGTTTGGGGAAGCCATTCCGCAAGAAAAACAAGAACGAATACAGCAAGCGCGATTTTTGCAACAAAGAGGGTTTGCCATGGAGCAAATCCGTATTGCACTAACGAATTCATTATAAAAGTCATCAGGTGAACTATGAAAGTCACAGAACTTCGAAATAGCTTTTTGTCTTTTTTTCAAAAAAAAGGGCACACCCTTGTACCAAGTAGTCCTTTAGTTCCCCTCAATGACGAAACTCTATTATTCACGAATGCGGGAATGGTTCAATTTAAAGATGTATTTTTAGGACGCGATCTGCGCTCCTATACAAGGGCGGCTAGCTCGCAATGCTGCGTAAGAGCTGGCGGAAAGCATAATGATTTGGAAAATGTTGGTTATACCGCGCGTCATCATACTTTCTTCGAAATGCTAGGGAATTTTAGTTTTGGTGATTATTTTAAGCGTGAAGCGATTCAATACGCCTGGGAATATTTAACACAAGTATTAAAACTGCCTTCTGAAAAATTGTGGGTAACCGTTTTTGAAGAAGATGATGAAGCAGCTGATATTTGGTTAAAAGAAATCAAAGTGGATAAAAATCGTTTTTCACGTTGTGGCGCGAAGGACAATTTTTGGTCTATGGGTGATACAGGGCCATGTGGGCCTTGTACAGAAATTTTTTATGATCATGGTCCCCATGTAGCAGGTGGCCCCCCCGGATCACCAGACCAAGAAGGTGATCGTTATATTGAGATCTGGAACCTGGTCTTTATGCAATTTAATCGAGATAGTGCAGGTAATATGACGCCCTTACCTAAGCCCTCCGTAGATACAGGTATGGGGTTAGAGCGTTTAGCTGCGGTGATGCAAGGCGTGCATAGCAATTATGAAATCGATTTATTTGAAGGTTTAATTCAAGGGGCTACAAAATTATTAAATATGGTCGAAGTGAGTGATGCACAAAGAAAATCTCTACGTGTATTAGCCGATCATATACGTTCGACCACATTTTTAATTTTAGATGGTGTGATTCCGTCTAATGAAGGTCGCGGTTATGTATTGCGTCGAATTATGCGAAGGGCCTTGCGCCATGGCAATCAATTAGGTGCAAAAGAGCCATTTTTCTATAAATTGGTTGAATCGCTTGTTAAGGAAATGGGCGAAGCTTATCCCAAATTGAAAACAGAAAAGGCGCAAATTGAAAAAATTATCCTAAAAGAAGAAGAACAATTTGCACGTACGTTGGAGCAAGGGTTGAGCATCCTTGAGCAAGAAATTAAACAATTGCCTGGACGTATACATGGCAATATTTTAGGTGGGGAGCTTCTGTTTAAACTGTATGATACCTATGGCTTTCCCGTTGATTTAACCGCCGATATTGCACGTGAACGTGGATTACAAGTGGATATTGCTGGTTTTGAACGTGAAATGCAGGCACAAAGAGAGAGAGCGCGTGCAGCGAGTCAATTTTCTGCTGATTATAGTAAAAATATCACTTTAGATACCCATACTGAATTTACAGGATACCACTCTTTACAAGAAGAAGCTGAAATTGTCATCTTGTTTAAAGACCAAACGCAAGCTGAACGTCTGCAGCCAGGTGATAAGGGTAGTATTGTATTAAAGCATACCCCTTTTTATGCAGAATCAGGCGGTCAGGTAGGTGATAAGGGTGTCATTCTGAAAGATACCTATGTATTTGAAGTAGAAGACACACGCAAGATGGGAGAGGCAATTGTTCATATTGGACAAATGAAAGAAGGATCTTTGGCTGTTGGTGATCAAGTGCGTGCCTTGGTTGATTCTGAATTGCGTCAAGCAACAAAATTAAATCATTCTGCAACACATTTATTACATGCAGCATTAAGAGAAATTCTTGGTACGCATGTGACGCAGAAAGGATCTTTAGTCGCTCCTGATCGTTTACGTTTTGACTTTTCTCATTTTGAAGCATTGACTCCTCAACAAATTCAAAAGATTGAAGACAGGGTGAATGAGAAAATATTAGAAAATAGCGAAGCAACGATTACTGAAATGTCTCCAGAAGAAGCGATCAAACAAGGCGCAATGGCTTTATTTGGTGAAAAATATGGTGATAAAGTCCGGGTTTTAAATATGGGGCAAGGGTACTCCGTAGAGCTTTGCGGCGGAACACATACTGAGCGCACTGGAGATATTGGCCTATTTAAAATTATCAGTGAGACCGGAATTGCATCGGGAGTTCGACGGATTGAAGCGTTGACCGCAAGAGGTGCAATGCAGTGGTTAAGTGGTGCTGATAATACTCTACAACATTTAGCACATTTGTTGAAAAGTGATCGTCATCAAGTTGAAGCTAAAGTATTGCAATTGCTTGAGCGTCAACGTGAACTTGAAAAAGAGACGCAACGGTTAAAGAGTAAATTGGCAAGTGGAACTGGGGGAGATTTAACCTCTGATGCGATTACTCTTAAGAACATCAAGCTCTTAGTCAAAAAACTTTCCGATACCGATCCTAAAATCATGCGTGAGCTGGTGGATGATTTGAAAAATAAATTACACACAGGCGTGATTGTATTAGCAGCAGAAAATGAAGGAAAGGTGCAATTAATCGTAGGCGTGACTAAAGACTGTACAGATAAGGTCTCTGCCGGTGAATTAGCTAATTTCGTTGCCTTACAAGTAGGTGGAAAAGGGGGCGGTCGCCCGGATTTAGCGCAAGCGGGAGGAACCCACCCTGAAAGTTTGGATAAAGCATTGGCTTCCGTTGCCGATTGGGTTAGTGAGAGGGTATAGCATCTCTTTCTACCGAGACGGTGCTTGAGTGATATGTACTGAAAAGTACTGCACCGGAAGCGGTAATCAAAAAAAGGATGATGTTATCACAATAAAAATGTTAGAATTCTACGTTTAAATGGATTAGCTAATGAGCTTAATTGTTCAAAAATACGGTGGGACCTCGGTAGCCAATATTCAATACATCATGCATGTGGCCAGAAAAATTAAGGCAACGCAGAATGCCGGTCATAGTGTAGTGGTGGTGGTTTCGGCCATGGGGGATGAAACAGATCGGCTGGAAAGCCTTGCCTTTCAAATCACTGATAAACCTTGTGAACGAGAGATGGATGTGCTTTTGTCCACGGGCGAGCAAGTTTCCATCGCATTATTAAGCATTGCCTTACAAAGCATCGGTTGCCCGGCGAAATCTTATACAGGTGCTCAGGTAGCGATACGGACAGATTCTGTTCATACAAAAGCTAGAATCGAGCACATTGATGAAGCGAGTATTCGTCAAGATTTAGAGCAGGGCTTAGTGGTTGTTGTCGCAGGTTTTCAAGGAATTGATGTTACAGGCGACATTACGACATTAGGCCGAGGGGGATCTGATACCACGGCAGTAGCATTAGCTGCAGCATTAAAAGCAGATGAATGCCAAATTTATACTGATGTTGACGGTGTTTATACCACCGATCCGCGAATGGTGCCGCAAGCTCGGCGCATGCCGCGAGTCACATTTGATGAAATGTTAGAATTAGCGAGTTTGGGCGCTCAGGTGTTGCAAATTCGTGCTGTAGAGTTTGCAGGGAAGTACAATGTACCGTTGCGTGTACTATCTACCTTTAAGGAAGGGTGCGGCACATTGATTACTTTCGAGGAAAAAGGTATGGAACAGCCAGTTGTATCGGGTATTGCTTTTAGCCGCGAAGAAGCCAAGTTAATTATTCGTGGTGTGCCTGATAAACCTGGAATTGCTGGTCGTATTTTAGGCCCCATTAGCGAAGCCAATATCGAAGTAGATATGGTGATCCAAAACTTAGGGGATGATGGTAATACGGATTTTACTTTCACTGTGCATCGTCGTGATTATGATCGCGCCCATGCAATTTTAGAAAAAGTAGATAAGGAAATGAATGCTAAGGGCGTTTTAGGCGACGCTAAGATCGCCAAGATGTCATTAGTAGGTGTTGGAATGCGATCACATGCTGGCATTGCAAGCACCATGTTTAAAGTATTAGGCGCAGAGGGAATTAATATTCAGCTGATCTCTACCTCTGAAATTAAAGTATCGGTGGTAGTGGACGAAAAATATTTAGAGCTGGGCGTAAGAGCCTTACATGAGGCATTTAGACTTCATGAAGAACCTTACGAAGAGGATGTAGAGCGACGGCTTAGAGCCTAGTACTTCTGTACACGTATTTAACGTGGAGTACAATAACAAAGAAACGAGATGCTAGACGCCTCGTTTGTATTCTAAAGGAGATTGACCACATGCTCATATTAACTCGACGGGTGGGTGAGACATTAATGATTGGTGACGATGTCACCGTCACGGTATTAGGTGTAAAGGGCAACCAAGTTCGTATTGGTGTGAACGCCCCAAAGGAGATCTCAGTTCATCGCGAAGAGATTTACCAACGGATCCAGCAAGAGAAAGCTGGCGGTGGTCAGGATCCTTCTAAATCAGATGACTCAAATTCCTAATTTTTAATAAACACTTAATTTTCATCCTGGGTGATGTTATTATATCGCCCTATCCTCCGGAGGAGAGATGGCCGAGTGGTCGAAGGCGCTCCCCTGCTAAGGGAGTATGGGCCCTTAAATCCCATCGAGGGTTCGAATCCCTCTCTCTCCGCCAAGATATCCGCAGCATGTAAATGCTTAAGCCACGCCGTAGCGTTAAGCGAAGGCGGGCAGCGCGATGGATAACCTAAACAAAGCCGCGCCCTAGCGTAAGCGAAGGCGGGTGGCGTGATGGTGACTCTAGCTCAATAATCCAAATCAACGTTTACATTACTAGGTTTTGCTAAGAACTACGTATTATGCTTGGCTTTAAATTCAGTCGGGTTTCATAATAAGTTAGCAGTAGTTTCGTGCTGAATTTTCATATAAACGCCTTGTTTTAAAGATACTTATTGACACTCCAGTATAATCTCGCGATAATCACCCCTCTTCGCGCCCGTAGCTCAGTTGGATAGAGTACCTGGCTACGAACCAGGCGGTCGGGAGTTCGAATCTCTCCGGGCGCGCCAAGCAAAAAAATACCACCCATCGGGTGGTTTTTTTTTGCTTGGCATATTTGAGGGAGATTCGAACTCCCGATATATAAAAACAGGTGGTTAGATAAATCAAATTTCTTCTATTGCCTATCTCATTATTTTGAAAGCACCTGAGCTTTACATACACGTTAAGTGTCATAAAGGCCCAACCTACATTTGTGCTATTGAATCATACCTTTGCGTAGCTCAATACATGCCAAACTATACTTGATGAGTCTCACAAGAAAAAAGATGGATAAAGATACATCAGCCGCAAGTCGTTGTGTCTGGCTATATAGGGATGATAAATCGCGCTTTTAGTTAAATCGTGGAGAATAAACGAATAGATGAGTAACTCAAAACTATCGCCAAATTTTCCAATTAAATTTCGCTGGCAATTGGTCGTCACTGGTATTTCATTACTAGCGATTGCATTTTCAATTTTATTTCAGGTTAAGCCTATTTTATCGCCTGAGCTACCTCTATTAATTGTCATTGTGGTGGGGGGGATCCCTTCTGTTATAGAAATCCTATTAAAATTATTTAAAGGGGATTTAGGGGCAGATTTATTAGCGGCTATCGCATTAATCACAGCTGTTATTCTCAATGAGTATCTTGCGGCGGTCTTTATTATCCTTATGATTTCAAGTGGCCAAGCGCTGGAAGCGTATGCGATGCGCAAGGCTTCATCCGTTTTGTTAGCACTTGCTAAGCGTATGCCCTCAATGGTGCATCAAAAGATCGATAATAGAATTGAAGACATTCCATTAGTAAATGTTCAGATTGGCGATAATATTGTAATTTATCCGCATGAAACATGCCCTGTTGATGGTATCGTGGTAGAAGGGCAAGGTTCAATGGATGAATCGTATCTCACCGGAGAGCCATATCAAATGTCAAAAGTACCTGGTACTTCGGTGATATCTGGTGCGATTAATGGAGAAACAGTATTAACTATACAAGCACAAAAATTACCATCTGAATCGCGTTACGCGTCAATTGTTTCTGTATTAGAAGAGGCAGAGCAAAAGAAACCTACGCTGCGAAGATTAGGTGATAAGATAGGGGCAATTTTTGCCCCTATCGCGCTTGTTCTTGCGTTTGTTACTTGGTATATGACGGGCGATGAGATACGATTTCTTGCCGTATTAGTCATTGCAACACCCTGTCCGCTGCTTATTGCCATTCCTATCACTGTGATTAGTGCTATTTCGATGGCAGCAAAACAATCTATTATAATAAAAGATCCTACGGTGTTAGAAAGTCTATCTATTTGTCGTACTGCTATTTTTGATAAAACAGGTACGCTTACTTATGGTAAACCTATTTTATCTGAAATTCTGACAAAAGATGAAAGTGATTCAAATTTTGTTTTGCAAAATGTTGCTAGTTTAGAGCGCTATTCCAAGCACCCATTAGCAGGCGCAATTCTTGACGCAGCTAAAAAAGCAGGACTACCTCTGCTCAATGCAACAAGAATAACCGAGCCGCAAGGCAAGGGATTAAGTGGTGTGATAGGAGAGAATAAGGTTCTGATTACGAGTCGAAAAAAGGTATTAGAAACGTATCCAGAGCTCATAACGCAATTGCCAGAGTCTGCTTTAGGTTTAGAGTGTGTAATATTAATTAATGGTAAATATGTGGCTACATTACGTTTTAGAGATGTACCACGAGAAGAAACCAAACCATTCATTACACATCTTAAACCTTCGCATCAATTTAATAAAATTATGTTGGTTTCGGGGGATAGAGAATCTGAAGTAAACTACCTAGGAAAATTACTTAACCTAACTGAAATACATGCATCAAAAACACCTGAAGAAAAACTTGAAATTGTACGTTTAGAAATGAAAAAAGCTCCTACCTTATTTATCGGCGATGGTATTAATGACGCTCCAGCATTAACAGCAGCAACGGTTGGTGTTGCATTTGGACAATTTAATAGCGTCACTTCAGAAGCGGCTGGGGCCGTTGTAATGGAAAATACGTTTAATAAAGTCGATGAGTTAATCCACTTAAGCTTATTGACGCGAAAAATTGCATTACAAAGTGCGATTGGCGGAATGATACTCAGTTTAATTGGAATGGGTTTTGCTGCAGCAGGATTGATTAGCCCTGTTTTTGGTGCAATATTGCAAGAGATAATTGATGTGATAGCTATTATGAACGCGCTTAGACTGATATGGATAAGAAAAATAGAAGCAGATTTTTAATACAAAGCCCTAAACAATTCATATTGAAGTATCAGTGATTTTATTTATTCGCATGAATTAATGAATTAATCTGTAGTGAAATTCCCTCATTTATATATAGAGGATTGATACAATTGAAATCAATAATAAATTGATTTATAAAGTAACCCTACACAACAGATTATAAGGCTTGATAATGAATGAAGGTCCAAATAACGTTGGTAATTTATTAGAAGATCCTACCGATGATGGATATGTTTTTCCTGATGAGATTGATGCAATGATGTCTCGTTCTCGGGCAAGTACAAAATATCAACCTATGCCTACGAGTACTTCGGCTATATGGTCTGCTGGAGTTGTTACGCCTACAGAGCGTTCTCGAGCAAGCACATCATATAACATGATGCCGTCGTATAATAACTTTGTTGACAATACTAAAAGAAAAACAGATCTCCCTGCTTCGCAATCAGCAGGTGTCAAGAAGGAAGTGCCTATCGTAAGAATAGAAGCAACCCCTTTGCCCATAAAAAAGAAAAAGAATCGTTGTACGATTTCTTAATACTGCAATGTGTGAAATATTCTATTCATTCTATTTGCGTCACTCATTAATGCCTCAAAAAATTAACAGTCTAACCCGCTTTTCAATTGTCTATAGTTGTTTAGTACGTAGACAATGAGGAGCGAGAGATGAAAAAGTTATTAACCTATACAATCACGACCTGCTTAATGGCATTCAGTTTTAACGCTTTTGCTGAAAAAATTACCATTACTGGCGAGCCGGTTGTAATAGAAAAACGGGGAGAAATTTACTATGCTCCTGAATCTTACAAGCCTACTGCTAATTATCGTTTTGTGACAGTGGAAGGTAAAAAAAGAGTTTGTTATCTTGAGAAACAGCCTGGGTTAGTAAATCTTGATGTTTTATTTTTGAATTTAGATATTGGAGGCGAAAAACAATCTTGGAATTGTTATGATGCTAATCCTGAATATTTTATCGTTGGTCCATAATATCAAATATCATAAATTCAGATGCTTTTTTAAAAAGCATCTGAAAATGTGACTTTGTTGTAGTGTTTTAATCATTTGGAAGTACACAAAACTTCTTTTTTTAACCATATTTTTTTTATTGCCCTACCATATTATAATGCGACTCCTCTCATTTGTTGTAAAGGAAAATTGCATGCTGCAAGGTGGTTTTTTAGATAGCACTTATCTTAGTCATCAATTGGTTTATAAACTTATTAAATTATCTACGACGCAAGATAATTTCAAATACGTTGAGCAAGATGTGACTTCTTTATTAAAAGCTGGCATTGATTTAAATAAAATTACTAGCGTATTTGGGCATCGATTAGTGCATCTTTGTGCGATGAATGGGTTGGGAAATGTCTTAATAGGCTTAGTAGAAAAATGTGCAGAACACGGTATCGAATTGGATTTAGGATGTGCACATGAAATTGAAAAATTCACTCCTTTACATCTTGCTTGTGCTAGAGGACAGCTTGATATTGTTAGATATATATTAAGCTCATCTCAAAAAATCAATATTAATGCAATGGATTACTTTGGTATGACGCCAACCGATTTAGCAAAGCTGGCTGGCAAAAATAAAGATGCATTGCTTGAAACATTAAATGCGCATGGTGCATTGAGTCGTGAAGAAACAGTCTTCCCTTATCAGTTTGATGCCGCTACTCACCAGAATTACTTTGGGCAAACCCCCTTTCATTTTGCTAATCTTTCTAAGCAGCGTGAAGAATTGAAAAAAAGCGAGGCATTAATTGTATATGTTAATAAAGGTGATCCGTATTTACGCACCCCACTGATGTACATAGCTATCAAAAATAGTTTGGACGGAGCGCAATTTTTATGTAGCTTCGGTGCAGATGTCAATGCACAAGATTACCAAAAGCGTAATGCATTATTTTATGCCGTTGTCTATGCAAGTAAAGAAATTGTTGAAACAATGCTCATTGCAGGCGGCGATCCTGACATGGCAGACGTTGATGGGGTGACACCTATAGCAGTTGCTGAATTATATGGACGACATGATCTTTTGCAAATGTTTGAAAATCATGTTTTAAAGCAGATAAGTGAGCCAAGCTATAGTAGCTTTTTGCCCTCTTTTATGAAAAGTAGTATCCAATCTATTCAAGAGATAATAACCGGTATATCGTCTGATAAGAAAAGGCAAGTACCTTCACCACTTGTTATGCGAAAAAATTACTGAAACTTAATTTTTGTCTTACTTTCATTGGTAGCGTTATTTATATCAGATAACCCAGATTCGGCTCTTTTTTGTTCTGCCGCATGCTGCTCTCTTGCTGTTCCTATCATCAATCTACGTCCGAAGGTCATAGGCGTAGCTCTTTTTTCATTGGCTGAAGAAAGTGCTTTTTCTTGAATAGCGACAGCGACTGGTTTAGTCTCAGGAAGAGAAGCCTCAGCTCCTGTTTTAGATATCTGATGGGAGGTTGCTATATGAGATTGAGTCGTTTTGGGCAGAGAAGTGACTAGATCCACTTTAGGTCCTTCATGTGCTGTTGTTGTTTTAGGTTTAGTATTTTCCTTCTTTTTAAAAGGATTGGAAAGAACATTGATCATTGTTTGAATATTACTACGGGGTAATATCTTAGGATCCATGCCTGCACTACTCAAGGCTTGATTCCGCAAATAAGTTCTTCCGCCAGGTGTAATGAATGAAAGCGCTTTGGCGAGATGATGACGTTCCCCTTTAAACATACCTGCTGCAAGATGGATCCCAAAAGAAACGGCATTATCTTTGAGAGTGGGTTGATATTTGAGATTTTTCATTTCTTTTGCAATCTGTTCTTGCGTCATATTAATTGGAGAGGACTGAAGCTTTTTTAAGATGTGAGCTGAAAGTGAGATGGAGCGCTCATCGTTCCCATCAGCTTTAGTTTGCAAATATCGTATTAATGGATCCCACTTATGTTTGTTTGGTGAATCTTTGTGTTTTTGAATATATTCATTAATGCTAGATTTACGATCATAAGTGGTGAACGCTTTAAATACTTTTTTATTATTAATATCTTTGTATTGTAAGATCCCTTCTTCTGTCGATGTAAGAGAGGAGCCTTGCTCTTTTTTCTCTTGCAGTCTTTTGGCATCATCTTTCAATGCCATCATAATGGCGTCAGCACCTCTTTTGGTATTAGTGTAAGAGCAGTTTCCTTGCTTTTGTCCTTCTAGCCGTCTTTGATAAAGCATTTTTGGTTCAAGATATTTTAATTCTTTTAAATCTAAATTATCAGAGCGATCTGATTGACGACTTTTTGTACTGAGTGTTTTTATAAATTTTGCTAATTCTTTTTCATCTTTGGGTAGCTTATCTGGATTAATCTGATAACAACGAATGCTAGGTGTAGGTGTTCCACCACCTCTGTTAGAAATATAAATTTTATCTTTATATAAGACCATATTAGCGATATGAGCAGGCCAATGGCAAGGTATTAAAATTGGCAGATCGCTTTTATAACGTTGGACTTGTTCTAGATATTGATCTTTGTCGAATGCTCTATCTAAAGATTTATAGCTATCAGCTACGACCTGTAACGCATTTTTTTCTGCGGAAGTAAAATTATTCTCACTTTTTTGTACCAGTTCGTTGAATTGAGAAAATCGCTGTGAAAGACTTAATACCGTATTAAATACACTAAAACCTTCATAATCGACCGGTGCTCTTTTCTGACCATGGGCTTCATAATCATATTTTCCTGTAAAACCAAAGCGGTGTCCCATCATCACTGTGTCGGTTATTTCGGCAACTTCACGACGTTCGGCTTTCAAATTGTCCAAAAATTTTGCTCTTTCTTCTAATACAGGAACAAGTTCATTTAATTTTGGAGCATATTTTTCTAAAAACATAGATTCAATTAGATCTTGTTGTTCTTGTGGTGTTTTGCGAAGAAAATCAGTTGGATTGGCAGCAATTTCAGAGAATTTTCTATGATTTTCTGTGGCGACAGATAGATTTGTTTTAGCGAGATCATTTAATTCGTTTTGAAGAGGTTCTATTTGCTTTTCCTTTTCTGCTTCTGTCATCTCCCTCTTTGCTACTTTTTCCGATAGTTCTGCTTCAAGTTGACGTTTATTCTTACTTTTTTCAGTGATCTCTTCTGGAGAACATATGCCACGATAAACGTCTACACCAATAGGATATCCGTTTTCTTTTCTTTTATGAGCTAAAGCTTCAATCTTGTCTAGATTAAAATATTTATCCAGGTTGTCTATAGGGTTAGGGGGGGGCATTCCATCTCTTTGTTGTCTTCGCGCATATTCATTAGCACTATCAATGACAAAGGCTCGTGCCATGCCTGATTGTGGTTTCCTATATAAACTTTGAAACCTACTTTCAGCTTTTGGTGAATTTGCTGTCGTAGATCCTTTTTGAGATTGAGCAATTTCATCTGCCGAATGAAATAATTCCATGCCAGCGCCTTTTTTTGCCAGTGGCGCCATTACATTATCAAACTTTCCTATGATGGCCATTTCAAGCGGTGAGATCCCTTTGCGTGAGGGTAAATTTACGTTAATATCGCTCTCGTTCATTAGCAGTGTAAAAAAATCATTCTTGTCGGTTGCGCCTGCGACGCTTATTGCATAATGAATAGGTGCATTTCCTGTTGCATCAAGCAGATTGATATCGGCTCCACTTCTTGTTAAAGAGGCAAGATAGGTTTTCATGTCGGACAGAGGAAGTTCGCCAGGATAAGTGTTGAAAAGCACCGTTAATGGTGTTCTTCCCTGGTAGGGGCCAGCTTTTTTATAAGTGCAGTTTAGAGCAATGTGCTGTTCATTTTCGTTTAGTTTATTTATTTCGCCTAAAATATCCTGCATTTCCTTTTTCGCGGCATCAATTTTTCCTGAAATGTTGGGATCATTTGTTTGGGGATCTCTTTGCTTTGCTTTTAGATCTACCAATTCTATGAACTGAGCCATCCATCTTTGCCCGTATTCTTCTGCATTTGCCATAGATTAGAGCCTTCCCCCTATTTTAAAGGGCTCATAATCTTTTACATTACAAGTCTTTCGTTTTAAAAATCAATTAAATATAAGTGTATCTTCATAAATCAACAATTTTTTGCATTAAAATTGACTGAATCAAGGCTGAGGGATAAGATTGGAGCCAATCTATTGCAAAAATAAACGAGGCGATGATGATTGATGGTAGTTCAGAAATCCCTGATCTAGATAAAAAATACGAGATCAAGTCAAGGAAGAAGTTTGATACCATTTTGCAAGCGTTCGATGAAAATGTTGCATTTGCATGCAAATTAGCAGATCAATTAACTGGCCCTGAAGCTGTTTTATTTACTGAATACAGATCTGATTTAAATAAAGTTGAAAGGCATAAAATTGCACTTCGTCGTCAAGGTGTTTTCTTAGATGAACCTGATAATGAACAAGTGCCATCACTTCCGCCAAAGTCATCGAAAAAGAAAAAAACGAATTGCATAATCTCTTAATCATTACTGCGTAGGTTTTATAGAATTTGGTGACACTGCCTTTTGACAAGTCTTATGCAAAACATTTGACATCTTTCTGAGTAGTGCAATTTTTTGCTTGTCACCAGAATATTCCATTGCGAGTTTTAATGGATCAGTAAAACTAAGCCAAACTTGCCCAGTATCATCTTTTCTGGCCATCACACGAAGAGGAAGATCAAGTGCCATAGCAGGATCTGCCAGCATGAGATCGGTGCCTACAGCAGGATTACCTATTATTAATACTTCTGTCGGTGGCAAAGTTTGTTGGGTTTCAGCTGCTTCTGTGCTGTGATCAATACGAGCAAATACTTTTCCTCCTTGTTGTTTAACAAGATTTTCTACCCTATCAAGTGTTTCTTCAACTGAATATGGACTTTGAAGCGTTTCTACCCAAGCGGCACCATTTGGTGCGCCCAACTTGGTGTCAAAAGCAGCAGCAATTTGACGCGCTAAGATATCTAAGTTGGTAACATCCTCTTTATTGACCAATAGTGTGACGCATAAAAGCTCACTTGGTGCCGTAAAGCGACTCAAAAATGAAGAATAACCAGGAACATTTCCTTTGATTTCCATTAAACCTGGATGTCCTGGGAATAGCCATCCGACATTACCAGGAATGCTTTTGCCATTTTTCAATTGAATGGGATGGTAGAGAAATTCTCTGTTTTTCGGATCTTTCACTAAAATATCACCGGCTAAGCCAATATCCCAGAAACTAATATCTTCTGCTGATGACATGACGGCACTATGAGAAAATGCAGCAGAAAAACTACTCAACTTCACAGTTTCTAAAGTACCATTATTTTCTGCATATCCTACGGCAGCTTCAGTAGGGTTAATGTAGGTTGTTTCATGTAAAAATTGGCTATGTTTGAAAGGTTGAGAACCATTATCTACTTCGTTTTTCATTTTATCTAATGTTGAAATAAAGAAAGTATGTTTTAATCCTAAGCGTTCAAATTGATTTTTAGTCACATATTCTTGATAGGATAGACCGCTTGCCTTTTCAATAACCATACCTAATAAGAAATTATCTGTTGCGCTATTATTAACGCTTGTGCCAGGTTCAAACAACAAATTTTGATTTTTAACTAAATTAAGAATTTGATCTTGGTTATATTCCTTTTCAGGATGAAAATCTGATACTTCAAAATAGCTTGGCAGACCTGAACTGTGTGTCATCAGTTCACGTAAAGTAATAGTATGCCAAGATTTTGGAATATGAGGAATAAATTTTGTAATCGGATCTTCGAGTGACAATTTTCCTTCTTCTTTAAGTTGCATCACAGCAACAGCAGTATAAGCATTGGTTAATTGGCCGACATTAAAAACCGTATGTGACGCTACTAATCTTTTAGTTTGTGTATCAGCTAATCCATAGCCAACAATACGAGTAATATAAGGTGCTTGTACAATCGCTAAAGATAAACCAGGGATATTATTTTTTTCCATGAATTTTATAATGAGATCATCTACAGATTCGCCTTGGTACGCGGTATGGAAATCTCCACGTCCTAATCCAGAATAGGAAGCAGGAGATAAGAGAGATCCTACCAATCCTAAACTCATCAACACCGCTTTTTTTATCGGTAAACTACGCATGAAGGCTCCCTATATATTGAAGCATTGTTTATATTTACCTAATAGCTCTTCAATATTTAATGACATTTTTTGAGTATAATAATTGACATCTTGAACACTTTTCTCCATACAGCTTAAAAAATAAAATATGAGAACACGATGCACATGAGAGGTTAACGAATTAGATAAAATGTCCTCATAAATTTGTGTTTCTGCACCATAGCGTTTTCCAATCTTTTGAATGTATTCAAACAAGAACCATACTTTTTCTGCAATGATGTCAAATTCTTGTTTGATAATTTTTTTTAAGAGTGTTTCTAGTTGGGTTTTTAAATCGATGGAGGTAGCTTGAGGAGAAATATCACTATCAATGTGGCTTGAAACAGTTCTCAATAATGTGAATCCTTCTTCTTTTTCAAATTGAGGTTGCCCTGTGACAGAATCAATTTCTTCATTAATAATTTCTAATAGGTTAAAAAATAATCGTTCATAATTTTGTTTTTTTAGCTCTTCACTTTGTGCTTGAAGTTGATCTTTCTGATCCATCATGGCCTGGCGAGTCAATTTTAGCTCTTGTCGTTGAAAACTAAGTTCTATGATTAAAATTGCAAATGCAAGACCAGAAAATAAAGCATTCACCACACCAAACACATCACCTAATTGTCCTGCTTTATCTAAACTTTCACTCAGTCCATAAAAAATACCTGGCACAATCAGCCAGCAGAGTATAACCCCAAGAATGGCAAACAGTAATTGTTGAGTTTTCATCATATGATTAAGGTGAAATCCGCTCTATTTTCTCCTCATTAAGTATATACGGTGAAATACTGTATAAAAATAATGACTGCAAATGTATAAAGAAGTTATTTTTGGCTAAGGTAAGGTTTTGTAGCCTGATGCGTATTCGTATTATCCAGTCTAATCAATTTATTATACAACCTATGTAACTTTATAAATTGTGCCACGCAAAATCAAATGTATAGAATTAAGCAAGGATTTAGTTGCTTGCACAATTTTATCTAATCGTGCTTTTATACAGTCTGTTTAGCTTGATAAGGAGGATAGATAAATGCGAGGTTTATCTCAAGACGATCTATCAGTGGTGAGTGGTGGAACTAATGGGTTTAACATAACACTAGATGTTAATGTGCCTACAGCTGATTTACCTGTTATTCAAGACTTACTCGTTAAATTATTTACCGGGCAATTAAATTTAGATACTTTTTCGAATGCTTTATCTTCCTCGGCATCGAGTTTTGATAGTATGCCTGTTACCTCTATTTTAATTGCGCCAAATTAAAGCAGCATGAAAAACTTATGATTTGTTTGTTACAGTGATAAAAGAAAAAGGAGATCAAGATGAAAGTGTTAAACTCAAATGAAATGAATCAAGTATCTGGTGGTGATGTTTCTGTTAGCATAACGGCAAATGTTCCTGATGCTGATGTTTCCGCTTTCTCAGGTTTATTAGGTTTATTGTTAACAGGACAATTAGATGCAGCAAGTCTTGCTAATACATTGACCACTAATGCCGACAGTTTTAATGGTATGCCTCTTCAGTCTATTACTGTAGGTGATTTTGTTATCACCCATAAATAGATCATTCGCTGTGCCCCCGTGAGGGGGCCTTTCTCTTTTTACTCTTTACATCAATAGACAATATGATCTTTGATGAGACAGCCATAGCTACACACCATTTCTATTCTTAGTACCGATTATCTAGTCTAAAGCAAGCTGACTCTCGTATGCCTTGTTTATTTCGTTGTTCAAAAATTAACCATGCGTTGAAGATTTAACTATAATAAGCTCCCTATGTATTCATGCACAGTTTTATCCACAAAAATTGTGGGTAACCTTATAAATTAGTTGGTTAACTTGTTAGAGGGTGAGATGTATTACCTTTATCAAAATAAACAATGGCAGTCTATTCACACGGTGGTTATTGGATCCGGGCCTACAGGATTAGCTGCAAGCTTTTTATTAAAGCAACAGGGTGTTCCCCATGTTTTGCTTGAAAAAACTGAGCATGTTGCCTCAAGTTGGTATGCGTTATGGGACAATTATCGATTGGCTATGTCACTTGATGAGATTGATATGCCAGGAGCGGATTTTTATCAAGATTCTGACAAAAACATCCATCCAACGCGTGATCAAATGATTAGTTTTTTTAAGGAGTATGCTAGGAGTAACGAGCTGCCTATTCAATATCTATCGCCCGTGATTCGGGTTCAAAAAAATGGACTAGATAAATTTGAAGTTGAAACACTCACTTCCGTTTATGTTTGTAAAAACGTAATTTGTTGCATTGGACCTAGGCATGAGCGTAAATTACCTTTGGATGCAGCATTGCTGCAGCAGCGAGAAGATATTCAAGTGATGCATAGCCAAGACTATCGTTCAACTGCGCAGTTTCGGTCAACAGACAGAATTTTAGTAGTAGGCAGTGGTGTAACTGCATTGAGCATTACACAAGACATTATGAGCAATGGTTTTAAGGTAGAACTTGCATGTGGTTATACTAGTGAAGAGATTGTTTTGAGAAATCAACATTTATACGCAAAAAGGAAGCAGTCTAAAATCGTTCCAACCCTGGCAGATCTAGAACAGCAAGGTTTAAAAAATCATGGACGGTTTTTGTCTTACGACAATCAAACACTCAAATTTATCCAGCGAAAACAAGAACATTCACTTTCTATCAAGCAATATAATGTATTTATTTTTGCTACTGGCTACACTTGTTCATTTGAGATTTTGGGTAATGTCCTGAAATTGGACAAAGGAACCAAAGCGCCTTTGTTGAAAAATGGTTTAAGTGAAATTCCTGGTCTCTATATTGGGGGAATTCCTCCGGAAGATCAGCCCACAGTTGTTATTTCAGATGGCACTGAAAATGCAAAAAAAATTGTTGCTGATATTTGTAAGGTTAAACTAGTCCCTAAAGTTCCAGCTAAATTATGATATGCGCTATCAATATTCTTATTTGAAGCATTCTGGATTTGTAATTAATTTAGGTGAGAATAAAGCGTTGCCAGATGGTATGTTTCGAGAAATAATTTGATAAGACATCCAATCGCGATTTTGAGCAGATATTGGTGCAATATGGATGTTGGAGGTACCGGAGCGATTTTGCATAAATAAAGGCACAAATCGAACGCCGTTAATAATAGTGCCATTGGTTGTTTTGGTTAATCCTAATAATAAAATCATTGTGCTTCTGGTTCGTTGAGAACCTTGGAAACTTACAAAATTTCCTAAAGAATAGCTTATTAAGGTAGCTCGGTTATCTTTAGTGATATACTTTTTGACTGGTTGTAAAACATGGGGATGAGAACCAATAACGGCTGTTGCGCCTGCATCTAATACTTGTGTTGCAAAGGCAGTTTGTGATTTATTTGGATACTCATGGTATTCTTCTCCCCAATGAGGCGAGATCACAATGGCATCCACTTGTGTTTTTAATTCTTGTATAGTTTTAAGAATTAGCTGGCGATCTTCTTTTTTATTACAATGTAACACTTGATGATGTTTGTCATCGAAACCGTTTGTATGCTCAGTGCAGGCTAACCAGGCAATTTTAAAGCCTTGGCGCTCAACGATTTTAAACCAAGGCTGTTCGGTTCCTTTGCTACGTGTTCCCACATGATATATTCCTGCCTTGTCGAGGGTTTGAATGGTTTTATCTATTCCAATTGAATAGCGATCTAAGGTGTGATTATTCGCTGTCGAAACGATGGTAAATCCGCTGGTTTTCAAACTTTGCGCCAGACTAGGATGATAATTAAACATTGGAAAATCTGAATATACATTCAAATCCCATTTAAGAGGATCGTCTACTTCTTTTCCATTTTTGTTTATTCCCGGTGCAATGGGACCTTCTAGATTGGCATAAACAATATCTGCAGATTGAAGAAAAGGTGTAATCTTTGACCAAAGGCTGTCATATCCAGATTGGGCAGCTTTGAGCTGTAATGGACGGTGCAGTAATAGATCGCCCATTGCTGCAATAGTAATTTGTTTACCTTGAGTACAAGCGTTAGGAAAGATAAGAGTGTCTTCTGCTGAGACTGGTAAAGAAATACTGAACAAGCATAGTGATAGGTAACAGCTTGTTAGGCGAACTCTTCTATCATAGCTTTGGTTTTTTGCTAAGGAAAATACCATACAAATATCTGCTAGCTTGTTATGCGCTTGTTTAAGTTATAGCAGATCTTGAGAAAGAGGATGATTCGTATAAGCGGTGCTTTTTAAATATACAGCTTATTTTGGTTTATTTATTTAAGTGTATATGCTCATGATTGGAAAGAGGATCTATAGAGTTGAATGCCATCTAGTGGTGGCTTTCAACTCTATCTAGACCAGATTAATTCATGTTGATCCATAATTTAATCAGCGTAGAAATTGTTTTTCCTTTTTCTAACGGTAACATATGACCACAATCAGGAATTTCAATATAGTTAGAATTTGGAATTTTTTCATTGATAACTTGCATATCATTTTCATAGAATTTATCTTCTTGACCATGAATAAGCAGTGTTCTGGCGATAATATTGGGCAGCTCTTCAGTTGTATCGCCTCCTTGCAAATCGGTTAATGCTTGATTAATGAGTCCTTGCACTGAAAATTCTGAAGACATTGATTTTAATGTCCCCATTAATTTTTCATCTTTGATTTTTTTTCTTGATACTGTTTGTGGACGGATTTTATCAAAAAAAGAAACTTGTGCATTGTTTTGAAAGGCATCAAGCATTTCGGTAAATGTTGCTTTGAGTTCAGGAGTCAAATACCCTGTTCCTGTGCCAATGAGTATCAAATGAGAAACTCTCTCAGGCGCTTTGATTGCCATCCACTGTGCTACCCAGCCGCCAAAGGAATGCCCAACTAACACAAAATTTTTAGGCGCTTGCTTTAGCACAAACTCCGCATGATCAGAGACATTAGTATGTTGATCGCACACAATAACATGCGTTGTATACTTTTTCTTTAATTCAGTGAGTTGTTCATTAAATAGTCTTTCATCTGTACCTAACCCAGGTAAAAAAACGATATGTTTTGCTAGCATCTTGGATCCCTTAAGTGCTATGTCCATCCTTTGTTACGCACACAAAAAGTGTCAGGCGTCCAACCTATGGTGGCGCCTAGATCCACTTTTCGTCGTGACTCGATTGATTATAAAATACTCTACACAAAAAAAGTTTTTTATTTTCTAGTTATGAAAAACAAATTTAAATTTTTAGATCTGACGCATTCGCTTGACCCAACCATTCCTTCATGGAATGGTAATTGTGGATTTAATCTCGAACTCCTCAAAGATTATGCAAACAATTCCATGCAAACATCTTTTCGCAATCACCAAATTGTGATGGAAGCAGGTATGGGGACGCACTTAGATGCGCCTGCCCATTGTGTTCAAGGCGGAGATAGCATTGCCGCTCTTCCCTTATCTAGTTTAATTGCTCCTTGTCAGGTAATAGATGTTAGTGCACAAGCAAATGCAACATTTGAATTGAGTGTGAAAGATATCAAACATTTTGAAACTCAACATCGAAAGCTATTGCCTGGGGGCATTGTGCTCATTTATACCGGTTGGGATCGTTTTTGGGAGGAACCTGAAAAGTACCGAAACGATTTAGTGTTTCCCTGTGTCTCCAAAGATGCCGCAGAGTTATTCTTAGAACGTGGTATTAATGGATTAGGGATTGATACCTTGTCACCCGATCGTCCCGAAAGTGGATACCCTGTTCACCAACTTTTACTCGGGGCAGGGAAATATATTATCGAAAATGTGGCGAATGCAAAATTGTTACCTACAGATAATAGTTATCTTTTGGCGCTGCCAATTAAAATTGAAGGCGCAACTGAAGCGCCGATAAGATTGGTAGGAATGGTGGAAGAGGATTAGTTCACACGAAAAATGAGAAAAAAGATCTTGTGTGAGCGTAGCGAACAAATATCCCTCTTTGTAAAGAGGGAGGCGCGAAGCGCAGGGGGATTTAAGTAGGGAATAGAATAAATCCCCCTGCAGTCGCCACAAAGGCAGCGGCCCCATTTGCAAAGGGGGCGAATATGCACTTCGCGTTGAGCATAATTTCATTAATGGTACAAAATAAATTCTTGTGAAATTTTTTCTTCTATTTAATCAGGCAATCCCTTCGCCTCACACAAGAAAATACTATCTAACAGTGGTGTCCATTGGATAAGAAATTCTGTAATTTTATAAAGAAGTGATTCATCTTTTGATCCTTTACATTTTCTCCATTGAAAAGGTACCTTGGGATACTTCTTCTTTAAAGTAATTGCGGCAGAATAGCCTACTTCTGCGATTAACATTCCATTGGGATTGAGATATTTTTTAGCTTGAGTCAAAATTTGATGAAGAATATCTAACCCATCTTTTCCTGCGACTAAAGCAATCTTAGGTTCATTTTTTACTTCAAGAGGTTGTTCTGCGTATTCAATTTCAGGAACATAAGGAGGGTTCGTGATAATTAAATCATATTTATCATGAAGGTTCGTAAATAAATCGCTTTGTATGCACCTTACTCTATCTTGCAAGCCATAATACTTAACATTCGCTGATGCAACCTCTAATGCATCAGAAGAAATATCGACTAAATCGACTTTTATGTTGGGATTTAATAACGCCAGCGTAATTCCTATACATCCAGAACCAGTGCACAAATCTAAAACACGATAATTTTCCCAATGTACATGGCTTAAAAAATCTTCAAATTGACTATTCATTAAGGAGCGTGGGACTAATACATTTTTATTAACGAAAAATTTATATCCTGAATAATAAGCTTCATGAGTGATATATTGTACTGGCACTCTTTCAGAAATTCGACGTTCAAATAATTTTAGAATGCTTATGGCTTCTTCTTTTGATATTTTTCGCTTTAAATATTTTGAGTCTTGGTATTCATATGGCAAATTTAAGGAGAAAAAAGTTAAATACAAAGCATTCTTGAACAATGAATGATCTTCAAAAAAATGATAATGCAATTTTTCTTGATGCATTAGTTTAGAGCCGAAATGCGCTATATTCTTTACGGTCATATGATTAGCGCATTTTTCTAAAAAGGATCTGTAACGTTTTTCACGAAGTAGATTACTAGAGAGAGAAGATTGTAGATCTTTTGTGTTCTCCATTCTCTTAGCCCTCTAGCGATTCCCATCGTTCATACGCGTTATCTAATTCTTGTTTCAATTGTGCCAACTGTGAATTAATTGTTTGGATCTCTTCTTTAGGTTTTGAATAAAAATTTGACTGAGCCATCAAATTTTCAACTTGTTGGATTTGCTGTTCGAGCTGTTCAATTTTTTGAGGTAAAGATTTTAGCTCTTGCTGATCTTTAAAGTTTAATTTTTTACTTGCTTTAGCAGGTTGCGTTTCTTGAGTTTTAGCTGTTGTCTTTTCTTTAGCTTTTGGTTTATTTTCTGCTGTAGCGCGTTGCCTTTCTAACCAATCACTATATCCGCCTACGTTGATAGAAATTTTCCCTGATTCTTCGAAGGCAATACAATGCGTGGCAATGTTATCGATAAATTCTCTATCGTGACTAATGATGATAACCGTACCTTGATAATTTAATAATAAATTTTCTAATACATCTAAAGATTCAATATCCAGATCGTTGGTTGGCTCATCTAATACAAGGACATTTGCAGGTTTTGCAAACAATTTTGCTAACATTAAACGATTTTGTTCTCCACCTGATAAGGTTTTCACCTGCATCCTACATTTTGCAGGTGAAAATAAGAAATCACCCAAATAACCAATGACATGCTTTTTCTTACCTTGTATTTCAATAAAGTCATCACCGGCTGCAACATTTGCCATGACAGTGTTTTCTTTTTCAAGATGTTCTCGATTTTGATCAAAAAAAGCAATTTGATTGGTTGGGCTATGTTTGACAACACCGTGAGTGGGTGTTAATAATCCAAGCAATAACTTTATTAACGTGGTTTTACCACTACCATTTTGACCAACAATAGCAATTTTATCACCGCGTTGAATATTAAAAGAAAAATCTTTTATGAGCGGTTTATTGGCATCATAACCAAAAGAAATATCATTAGCCTGAATAACCATTTTTCCAGAAGTAACGGGATCATTGATTTCAAATTTAGGCTTTTGTTTAATTGTTCTTCGTAAAGCACGTTCTTCGCGCAGCGCCTTTAAAGCACGAACACGACCTTCGTTACGGGTACGCCTTGCTTTGATACCTTGCCTTATCCATTGCTCTTCATCAGATAATTTTTTATCAAAAAGTGCATTGTGCCTTTCCTCTTCGATGAGCGCCTGTTCTTTCCTGGCGAGATAGGTATCATAATCGGGTGGATAGGAAGTAATTTTACCTCTATCTAATTCAACAATGCGTGTGGCTAATTTTCGTAATAATGCGCGATCGTGTGTAATAAAAATTAATGTCTTGGGATAATTTAACAACATCTTTTCTAACCATTGAATTGCGGTTAAATCCAAATGGTTGGTTGGCTCGTCTAACAAAAGAATATCAGGTTCTTGGACCAATGCTTGGGCTAAAGCCACACGTCGACGCCACCCACCTGAGAGTGCAGACATTTTTGTGTTTGCAGGCAAGGTTAAATCGTGGATGACACGATCTATTCTTTGCTGAATTTGCCAGCCATCCATTTGTTCAATGCGTTGTTGCAATTCATTTACCTGGTTCATCCAAGCATCATCATGTCCTTCAGTTTGTTCAATTAGCTGATGATAGCGAACTAATAGGCCGCTTAACTCAGACAATCCTTGGGCGACAGCTTCATAAACGGTGATATCCTCAGCTGGGGGTAATTCTTGTGCTAATCTTGAAATCCTAAGATAAGGTGGTTTTTGAATTTCTCCGCTGTCAGGAACAATAGCTTGAGATAAAATTTTAAGCAGGGTAGATTTTCCTTCTCCATTACGACCAATTAAAGCAATCCTTTCCTTGGCTTCTATATCAAAATTGACATAATCTAATAACGGAAATACCCCGACAGAAAAATAGATATTTTTGAGCGTGAGAATGGTCATTGCCTTACCTTGAGAATTTCACAGTATGATTAAGATGCATTATATACCCAAATCAGATGATTTTTCGGCTAGGCGCCGAACCCCTGAGCAACCGGAGTGTATACGAAATACATGAGGATTGCGAAGAGGGAGAAGGCAACAACGCCAAAAATTCATCTTGGAAGGGTATTATCAAAGGTAGTCCTTGTCTTGCTTGAAAACTTAGGCACTCTTGATTGCTTTCATGAATCATGTTAAATATTAGTTGAATAACATACTCTGGTGCAGGGATAGCGAGCCTAAGGCTACCTCAGATGTCAGATGCGAAGACTATACACTGAAGAGAGTTTATGGATAACAACTTACCCAAACGCACCCATACCGTCATTCTTTTGCATGGGATTGCACGTACTAGTCGATCGATGAAAAAGCTCGAGCGGACACTTTTTGGTGCCGGATTTGATGTACTTAATATTGATTATCCATCGCGAAAATACAATATTGCCACATTAGCAACTCATATATACAAGCAAATTGATACTTATCAGCAAAATGTAACTACTTTACATTTTGTCACTCATTCCATGGGCGGATTAATTGTTCGCGAGCTTCTTTCGCATTATCCCTTGCCCAACGTTGGTCGTATCGTCATGGTGGCGCCACCTAATCATGGCTCTGAAGTTGCTGATTTTTTAAAAAACAATATTTTATTTAAATTATTTTATGGTCCTGCAGGACAAGAGCTTATCACCGCTGCAAGTCATGCTGATATTCCCACAGCGATACATTATGAATTAGGTATTATTGCAGGAAATAAAGGATTCGATCCAGTTTGTCACTTTCTTTTGCCAAAACCACATGATGGCAAAGTAACTGTTGAGAGCACTAAATACAGATTGATGAAAGATCATATTATTTTGCCAGCGGAACATTCCTTTATCATGAACTATCAACAAGTGATCCATCAGGTAAAGTATTTTCTGCAAGAGGGTAAATTTTTACATCCTAAGAAAAAAAAATAGTCGCATCAACATAAAGGAAAGGTGCCTACCGGATGGCAGGCACAGATAAAACATGTTTATTTTAAAATTTTAGCCATGATGAAGCCACCTAGAAACCAAGCAATGGCAGCATCTACTGTATTGACCAGAGCAACAGTCAGTGGAAATCCCCACCAATTCCAATCAGAGAAATTCATCACAAAAGCGCCTGCTCCAACTGCATAACTGACGAAAAGCGCTTTTTGCCAATGATGCGGATGAGTGCATTTATTGATTAACCATACGCCGATAAAAGCCACCATTAATTCAATTAAAAACTGAATAAGCAAACCTGGTACCATGCTGCTACGTGTTCCTTCTGTTTTAACGGACATAAAAGCAAAAGGTCCTTGATGCGCTCTTTCCATCCACGCCTTTTCTTTTTCTTTGTTCTCATGCATATCAGGACTGATATTGGGTAGAATGTAAATACCACTTTCTAAAGCTTCTTTCTTGATTGCTAGCGTGACTGTTTGGCCTTCTTCTTGAAAACTCTTCAATCCCCAATTGTGCCAGGGCAGTATCATCCAGGAGATCCCACCCCAAATAAAGACAATCATAGCGCCTGCTATCCCAGCAATAATATTTTTCATAATCTATCTCTCCCTTCTTAACATTTTTACTCGCTAAATCCAGAAAAAATACCAATGGAAGCGTTTGAATGCAAAAACATCTTTTATTGGTCATTTAACTGATTTTGCGAATTGATTTTTAAATCAAACTAAAGTATTTTGGCCTCATTTTATTCTGTTGAGAGTTAAATTATGCCTGGAAAATTACTTTGTTTTACGCAAAAGGGAAAACATAATAGACTTCACATTGCTATTGGTAAGCTATTTATCTCGAAGTTTGGGAAATTTATTGTTCCTAATGAGTTTGCTTCTAATAATGGCATTCCTGGACCGGGGAAAAATTTTATTGAGCTTCTTTCTTTTCTCGATAACACTTTAAAACAATTTATATTTTCAGATAGTGCAACTTTAGCAATGCAATCAGAGATTGTACCGTCATTTGCTAAAATGAAGCTCGTGCCTTCACAAGATCCAGTTTCAGCCGTCCCATTTAAAACACAATTCTATAATGATTTGCTCTCTCGAATGAATTATTGCATGATCTTGGGCAATTATTTTGCCAATTCAATGATGCATTATCAGGCTGATTTTATAAAAATAGATAAGAGAGCTTTTCATCTATGTTGTGGTTATTGGTTGTTATTGCAATCGATTATTACTTTAAACATGGCTGTTCATTATAGTAATGGGGTGAGTAGCGTCAATGCAAAAGAGAAAGAACAAAAGATAAATACCATCTTAAAAAGCATTCAAAATTGGATGCAAGCCCTAGAATTGGATCACTTGTCTTTTATTGAAGATACAGATTTTCATGCACTGCGAAAATTATTTTTTCAACATTTACATCAATTTAAAATAGAAATTTCACATCTGCCAGAATTTGTGGATATATTGCCTGATGAACTCTATTTCCCTTTATCTCCTGAAAAACTTGAATTACATCTCAAGAAGAAGAACGAGCGAGCGCAGCACTTAGGGGTTCCTTATTGCGCGCAAATTATTCGCAATCCGCATTCTACTTTATGTTATGAACCAGATGGTGAAGCGATTAATCTTCTTTTTCTTGCCATCCAAAAAATGTATGCATCACCTAATGCTGAACGTATGCAATTTCTTTTTTATTATAATCATGAATTCGGTATTGTTGACTTGCTTGATGTGAATGTGAATAAAAAAGAAAACATCATTGAAATTATAAATATCCATTCAGGCTCTGCCACAGCGCAATACTTCTTTTTAAAGAAATTAATTGAAAAACTTAAACTGATTTCATGCGAACATCGAGTATTAGCTTGCCAAGCAAATATTCTAACAGAACAAGTTGCGATGGCAACATATCCTTATGCTTTAAGCTCGATGGTTGCTAAAGTTGATTTTATTGATTTATGCAAGTCGATATGTGTTCAACCCTTTTTTATGGATGTAGGTCATCCCGAGGGGCGCTATTTGGATCCTATTAAGGTTATCTGGTTTCCATTTGCAGCACTTGGTAGTAAAAGTATTCTTTTTACGCCAAATCTTAAGCATATGCAGGAAAAATTAGTCGAACGCTATGGCAAAGCGCCGGCCGAAGATAAATTTCGTCAATATGAGAGAATGTATAATTTGTATGAAGATCCTAAGCAAAAGGAACCTAGTTCATATTATATTGACTACCGTCGAAGAAGATTGGGACACGAAATGGAGGGTAGCGATCCGCTTGCTAGTATCACTTTAGTCAGATTAAAAAATTTAGATGAAAAGCAATTAGAAACATTAAATTCTATGTTGCCAGAAGAAGCAAAAGTGCCAAGAATTTCTTTTAAAGATGTAGTCATGACGACCGAAGAGCGCCATCTATTTGCTGTTGAAAAAATAAAGCGGGAATTAGGTGCTACTGAAAACGGGCAAGCCATGCGTCGTGCTGCAGCGGGATTTTGTACAATGCATAAATTTAGGTTTTTAGTGGATGCATTTCGTAAAATACCTAATTGTGATGATCATCCTCTTCGGATTGCTGATGGTAATAAAGCATTCACGCCCTTACACTTGGCTCTCAAAAATGATCTTGATAAAAGAGCGGTTTATTTGATTCAAGCAGGTCTGACTGAACATGATTTTGCAAAAGAAAATAAGGAAAAAATGAGTGCGAGGACATATATAGACAAAGCGCTCCCTACATCACAGATTTATCGTAATTCATTACTCACTAAACTTCTTAAGAAATAGTCATATTTTCATACCTTCTCTTGCTGAAAGAGAAGGTATGCCTTGAATAAAATTTATAATGATATTTACTTTATGTTTAAAAGATTAGATAGGGGACAGACGGTGGTTAAGACCCGATGAAACTGGGTTAAATTTAAATGAAGAGTATATATGATGGGCTTCCATAGAAAAAACAATTTAGCTATTGAGCTAGATAACAAATTAGGGGTTTTTATGCTACAAGGAGCATCAGATAACCAAGCAAGATTCGCTAAACTTTGCCAAAAATATGCACAAGTAGGTGATCTTCACATCGAGGCTGCAAGCAAAGCAGAAAATAAACTACTTGCCTTTCTCACATCAGTAAGACTCGATACGTTAAAATTTAATGAAAAAATAGGTAATAAAACCTTACTTTGGATGATCACTATCATTGCGGTAAATGGGCATCGAGATAAAATATTAAAACATTTACTCCAAAATAATCAAAATCTGAGTTTATTTGATTTTAATGCTAAAGGTGATTACGGTGTGCTTGGTGACATTAGTGTGTTGTCTCTTATCGCCTTTTTAAGTATGCGTGGTCATCCTGAATTCATGCAAGCAATCACAGCTAATAATCAGATTGATCTCAAAAAATTAAAGTGGAATGATAAAGGGATTGATGAATTAACCCCCCTATGGATGGTTGCTAAAACGGCTACAGATGGTCATCCCCAATCGTTAAATGCGATTTTGTCACAAGTACCTAAGGAATTGCTTGATCTTCAAGTAAAACCAAAGAACGGCACTGATAAAAATAAAACAGTCCAAATGTTAATAGATCAAGCGCTTCCTCGAGCAAGTTTCCTTAGTTCGATTCTGCCATCATCCCCCTTTTCATTACCTACACGGACAGCGCCCACACGGACAGCGCCCACACGGACAGCGCCCACACGCACAGCGCCTGTGACAACATCCTATCCAATGCCGTCGACGGCTGCAGGTTCTAATGGAGGAAGAAACGGAGGAAATCATGGTGGCAACCAAAATTTTCTTCCAACATTCCTCATACCTTCGCGTTATCCTAATATAGCAAGCTTGATGGTCGGCATTGGAATTGCAACACTTGCCATGCATTTGGCATTACCTTCGCTTTTATTACCTGCCTTGACAGCTTGTGTGCTGACAAGAGCTTTTTTTGCTGTTCGACACAATTTATATCATCGGTATCCTATTCATCCTGCAACGTTTTCTCGTGCCCAGCAGGCTGCGTATCAAGATGGAAAAGCGGCTGCACGAAGCCTAACGGCCTATTTTTCAACATTTACAAAGATTAGAGATTGGCGCCACTTTGTGATCGTTGGTACTGCTATGGAACAAGAGCTGGATAATCATTTTGCTCCAAAACGACCACGAACTTGAAATGAATAAGGAAGGTTCATTTAAGAACTTTAGTGTGTAAGGGGGGGAGGGTTTTTTGCTCTTCCCTGAGCAAAAAAAGAAAATGTTTAGGACGCAGCAATTTCTGTTGTGGCAACAGGCTCAGCAGGCTGTTCTGATGAGGCAAAAAAGCTTCTTCCCCAATTCCAAATGGTATCAATTTCAGTGGAATAGGTATTCGCTACAACAGCGCCGCTGCAGCAACCTGCAATAACGCTGACCAATGGAAAATATAAACCAACTGCTGCAAGCGATCCGCCAACGACCACACCGCCAACTAGATGGCTAAAACCACCACCAGAAACCATCAATGTTTCAGAAGAATATAATGTTTGCATACTACCCTCATCAAAATACGAAATTTGAAGTTTGAAAATGGACTATATCCTCCTTATCCCATGTTTTCAAGAGACAATAAAAAAATCAGATTTTGTCATCTGCAAAAAGAAAATAAGCATAGATAGGTTAGTTTGTAAACATATAATTAAATTTCAGCAATAGGCACACTCTCTAGTTGTGATCTAAACAAGATCCTTTACAATGCCCAAGAACAGTGGAAGAAAAACGAGAGTTTTTTCACTGAGAATGCATAGCATATTTATGTGTTATGCAGTCGTGACTTTTAAGAGCACGTGTCTTTAAATTTCTCTATGACTCTTTTAAGTGTATTTATATCATTGTTTTTTGCAGGAGATGATTTAATGAAAATGTTGAACTTCAAAGAATTGCTTCTGGTTTCTGGTGGATGTGAAGAAGCAGATAATATTACAGTTGAAAACAATCCAACAGAAGAAACTATTGAAATTGCAGTTGTAACCCCTGAATTATCTTACGCAACTTTCAGTTTTGCAAAATTATCACTTGGTTGCTGTAATTGATTTATTCACTTTTCACGTTGTATTTAAAGATTAAGAGGAGGAGACATCCTCCTTCATTACAGCAAAAGAGCAAGGGAAACATTCATGGCGGCTTATTTTGACAAGGAATTATTTACATTCTTAAAGCAGCTCAAAAAAAATAATAACCGCGAGTGGTTTTTACGTCATAAAACCTTATATGAAGATAAGGTGAAAGAGCCTTTGCTAGATTTCATTTCTGATTTAAGACCTCATCTTTTAAAGATATGCGCAAATCTTAAGGTTTCTGCAAAGTCTAATGGTGGTTCTCTACTTCGAATTTATCGCGATACGCGCTTTGCCAAAGATAAGATTCCCTATAAAACGAATGCTGGACTCCATTTCCCGTATATTCCGGTGAATCAAGGGATCCATGCGCCAGGGTTTTATCTTCATCTAGAACCTAATAGCAGTTTTGCTGCTGCTGGCAGTTGGCATCCTGATCCGACGTCATTATTTAAAATTAGAACGTTGATTTTGGAGAAACCCAAAAAATGGGAAAAAATTCTTAAAAAGAAAATCCCTTTGGAAGGAGGCTCACTTGCCAGAGCGCCTCGTGGGTTTGATCCCCACCATCCATTGATTGACGATCTAAAGCGCAAAGACTTCATAACCTCAATTTCTTTTACTGAGACACAAGTTTGCAGCAGTACGTTTTTGCAGCAATATATTAAAGCATGCAAGCAAATGGAACCTCTGATGGATTTTCTTATTGAGGCTATTACCACTTCAAAAAAACTTTTTTAGTTTCTTTTAAAGACAGAATCATTTACTTCTTTACCTCAAATAATCATTCACAAACGTTATGCAGCGGATGATTACAAAACATGATCGATTGACTTCTTATTTTAAAAAAGTAAGAATCCATCCTATTTTTATTAAAACCACATCTGATGATTTTGTCCTGTGTAAAAATACAAGCATATAGTTAAAAGAAGAAATTATAAATGAATGATGCGTTAATAACTTATCATTCATTTATAATTTCAAAAAACGAGAGTGGTATGTCTTTAGAAAGTATTAAAAAATTTGTTGTGGATACCTTTGGTGATGATAAATTAATCTCCGAAAGAGAGATAGAACAATTGTCGTGGAGTGTGCGAGAAGCGCCTCATACGCCGGAAAAGGATGTTGTCAATATTGCACAAAATAATGCCTTTATCGAAGTGAGAAGATGCTTATCTCGTTTGCATTGTCTTAAACTGTTGCAATCAGGACCAAGAGGCTTTAAGTCTTTTATTCAAAGCCAAGACACAGAGAATGATTTCAATCCTGTTCTTTCTGATAAACAATATAACACAATCAGCCAAAAGATAACTTCGTTAGATCAATTAGCCATCGATGCCTTGCATGTCTCTACGGTGCTAAGTTCTGTGCCACTTTCTCCAAAAGCACGCAAAAATGCTGATGATGTTTTAGGGGAAAATAATTACACTTTCGATAGTGTGGAATTTTTGGCTGATACCTTTGATGATATAGAAAATGCAAAGAAAATTTATCCTTTGGTAAATTCTCTTTTTCAGGCCTATCCTAAAATAGAAGAGCAACAGCGCCTCACTAAGTATTTACAATCTGCATTTTGCCACCGCCAACATTACCGACACATGTTATATACAGAAGGTAATGAAAATATGTTTCGGCACCTACTAGCTGCAGTAAAAGAAAAAAAGCTCGATAAAGAGGCATTTCACTTTTGGGTATGCCATTGGACAATAAACATTACAGGATTTCGTGGGCATTTATCACCTAAGGGATCACTATATCTAACGAGTAATACTTTTAAAGCTATGGCGGCGCTAGAGTCTGTTTTAGAAACTGTTTTTTCTAACCCAAAAATTACACCACATGAACTATTATCAAGCTATCTTGATATAAGAGCAGGATTTTTAAAATTAGATAGATTTTCTTTGCCTCCTCATCATGAGCGTTTGTTGGCACACATTGGAGCAATGATGCGTCTTTATCAACCCATGGAAGGAGAAACGCTAGTAGCAGGATTTTATCTCATTCCTATTGAAACAAGAAAAAAATTAGCATTTTCGTATTTTAATGTTACAGATAAAGAAGAGCCAACCCCGACCTTTGCACCTGCGTTGTTTGAAAATTCGATTGATTATCGAAAAAATAGTTATGATCAAGACAGTATTATCCAGAAAATTTCAAAATATGCCTATAGCAAAAGCATTGTTGTAAGGGCAGAAGAGCTTAAGCGTATGTTGGCTATTGCGGATGTGGTTGTTGGGTGTTTACCAGTCTATCTAAGGACATTGGATGAATATAGATTGAAAAGACAAACCAAAACTATTGACTTGAAACAGCCCTTGAGTTTTCAGGCTGCAGCTGCAAAAAAAGATATTAGTGAACTATGTGGGAAATCACCCATCGTAGAACTTTTTGATGTATTAGAATACAAAATTCCGAAAGTGGATGAGAAAGGGATTGTTTCATTTGAGAATAACCCAACGCTTAAGCCGTTATCTGAACAACGTGTGCTGACACCGTTATATCAGTCTAAATCTCAAGATGAATATCCTGGTCTTAGACAGACGACACAAACATCGATAAATAAACCTAAACCGTCGATTAAGATTGTTTTATCTTAGATAGCTTCAATAATGGCGGCAACGCCCATGCCGCCTGCAGTACAAATAGAAATGAGACCACGTCCTTTGCCATGTTGATGGAGTAACTTGGCAAGGGTTGTGACAATACGAGCACCCGTTGCAGCAAAAGGGTGCCCTAATGCAATACTGCTACCTTTGATGTTGATCTTAGCAGGATCAATTGGCCCCAATGCTTTTTCCAATTTTAACACTCGTTTGCAATAATCATCTGTTTCCCATGCCTTTAAGGTGCATAATACTTGCCCTGCAAAGGCTTCATGAATTTCGTAGAAATCAAAATCTTGCAGAGATAAATTATTTCTTTTTAATAATTCCGTCACAGCAATAGTTGGTGCCATTAATAACCCATCTCCATGAACAAAGTCTACTGCGCTTGCTTGTGCATCGACAAAACGTGCAAGAGGAGGGTGGCTATAATTTTTGACATAATCTTCACAGGCGAGGAAAACGGCAGCAGCGCCATCAGTGAGTGGGCTACTATTGCCAGCGGTTAAAGAGCCATTTCCTGTAAAATCAAATGCAGGCTTCAGTCTTGATAATTTTTCTAAAGTTGTATCGGCGCGCAATATAGTATCGCGCTTTAATCCTTTATACTCAAATATCATATCGTCGAAAAATCCCTCTTGATATGCTTTCGCGCCATTTTGATGACTCTTTAAAGAGAATGCATCCTGAGCTTCTCTTGTGATCTGCCATTCTTGAACCATTTTCTCACAGTGTTGCCCCATGGAAAGATGGGTTCTAGGTTCGACAACCGCAGGAAATTCTGGTTTGAGATCGGATAGGCTAAATTGAGCCATGATTTTTAATCGTGCTAAAAAGCTTTTAGTACTGTGCAAATGAACGAGCTTACGTTGTAATTTTTTATTCACCATAATCGGTGAATCGCTATTAGTGTCGACACCTGCTGCAATAGCATTATCGATTTGATAATTGGCAATTTTTAATGCTAGCTGCGATGTCGTTTCAAGGCTAGTGCCACAGGCTCTTTGCAGTGTATACCCAGGAGTGTAGGGAGAAAGCGTAGTGCCTAGTACACACTCACGTGACAAATTCCAATTCGATGAGCTGTTCATGACGGCGCCTAATCCTACATCGCCAATAATTTGTCCTGATAGGTTTAATTTTGTAACAAGCGCTTGGAGCGTTGTTGTCATTAACTCTTGTGTACTGATATCCATATAATGTGTCATGGATTTTACAAAAGGAGTTCTCATTCCTGCGACAATATACACTGGCCGAGTTTTCATGATATTTCCTTTAATGCATGTCGGCGAAAATGCTAACTATAATAATGGCATAAAACATAATCTAATGATATGAGTGTAGATCTGCCCCTATGAAAGGATGAACATAAATAAAGTTGAGCTCCAACAGTAATTGCATGTAGGGGGAAGGTTTGAGAAGATAAATAATGAGCATGAATATAGAAGACAATCTAAGGAAAAGTGTTATGGGTATTCATAATAGAATCTTGCTTGCCGTAGATTTACACCCTGACTACGATGAATATACAACACAACGTGCTGTGGCTTTTGCCAAAGAGCAAAATGCACAGCTGTATATTATTCATTGTATAGAACCTATCCATGCCTATGGTGCAGCCCAAGGATATCAGCTCATTTTAGAGGTAGAAAAGCAAGTTGAAGATGAAGCAAATAAGGCATTATCTGAACTTGCGAAGCAATACAATATTCCGGAGGAACAGCAAATTATTATGCAAGGTCCTCCTCAACGAGTAATAGTAGAACAAGCGAAAACGCTGAACGCTGATCTTATTATTGTTGGAGAGCATGGTCGACATGGGTTCAGCCTGCTATTTGGTTCTACAGCAGACGGAATTATTCATCATGCTCATTGCGATGTTTTGGCAATAAGAGCACAAGAAGAGAAAAAAGCAGAGTAATTACGTTTGTTTACGTCTATCTACCATCAAGGTATGATAGCAGATAGACGTAAACACAAATTTATACACGATTTGCTACTTTTGCTTTTCCTTTGTCACAAGTTGCATTCCCTATTTCTGGTTTGTACTCTGATGCATTGCCAGGTTTTACCGTTAATCGTCTGAATCTATGCAACAATGGCTTCATCACTTCAGTATAATCTCCTGCAGGAAAACGTATCGGCTTATAAGGCTCAAGAAGAGCTTTTCTTTGCTGCACTTCTTCTTGCGCAGCACATAAAGACTCATTTATAGGAAATTGTTTTTTAACCAAACGTGTCAATGGGATATAAATGTCATGTTTGTCAATTAAATCTTTGCTAAGAAATTGATCGCACAAGTAATGAAATGTGCGAAGATTGATTGTTTGCTCGGAAAGAGGAATTGTTTCAGCTTGTTGAAAGTATTTTTTTACCTCTTCTACTGCGCCACAAAACGACTCTTCCTGTGTATTGGAATCTAATGGATTATAGATCGCATTAAAAATATTGGTCACAAATAAGTGTGTGTCTTTTCTTCGCTTTTGCAGCAAATCAGCCACGTTAGGTTTTATAGTAGTTAGAACGTAATTATCTAAACTATCCATTTGAAAACGCACACATCCATGCCCAACATTTTTTAATAATGATATAGGCAAAGGTTTTTCTTTATTCAAAGTGATGAAATTATACAGCTTTGCAACACTTTCTTTGAGTTCCTTGAAAAAAGAAAAATCTTCGCTGGTGGGATCAATTTTGCTTTCATAAGCATCTAGATTCTTGTGTATACGTTTAATGATTTTAAAATCTTTCATTAATTATTTTCTCCTTACATGAAAAAAACAGTATCTACATCATAGGTTCTGTTAACCTACCACCATAGTCTAGTATGGTTTTTTGGAATTTGTTGCATAGCAAGAATTTTTTGGATAAATGGTATTCCAAACGAGAATATGCAGCAATTTTTTTGAGTAATTTCGTTTTAAAAAAGAAATTTCCCTGTCATTTTATCCATAATTTTTGAACGTTTATCCAAAAAATGGTTAAAAGCGTTGCCCTTTATACTGGATTTGATAAGTTGGCCAACTATTGTAGGGTATTTCGCGGCAGATAGTCGTAAGGCATAACTAGGCTTCAATGAAAACAAATATTCACCAACTGGTAACATTTTATTATCTAAAAGAGATCCAGACATTTTATCGAAAAAATAAGATGGTGTTACCTGTTCATGAACCTTATCTTTCTCTACAGCATATATTGGAAGAAATTTTTCTATTAAACGTCCATTTTGATTCTACGCAGAATTATAAAAAAATGTATAAGCATCTTCATGAAGCGGCAGAGAAGGTAGCAGAATATGAATTACGAACTGAAAATAGAAAAGAAAAAACAAAATTAGATAATTTTTTTATTAAATTATTTGAAAATGATAATAAAATAGATGAAAAAATATATCAGAATATTATTCAATCGAATATAACCCAAGTATCCTTAAAACAAAATATTGAAGTATTCAGTGTGGCCAAGAATAGATTTCTTCATCTTTCGCATCCTGATAATCCCTTGAATGCTTTTTATACGAGTATGCTTGGTCACCATTATCATCCTTTAAAAAAGAATAATATTCCTTATCTTGCATTTGAAGGCTTAAATCATACTGGACGCAAATGTTTACGAATAGGTGCTCAAACTCAAGGAAAAGATAAAGTGAATCCGGTATTTGAACGATACTTGCTGGCTAATGCAAGAAGAAAAACAAAACAAAAAAAGCAACATCGATACGATTATGTTTATATTAATTTGCTTAAAACAGAGTCAAGTTCTCAAGATAAGAAGAAAAATGGTATAGCTAAGATTGTTGATGATTTTGTTAGAAATTCAGAAGGTGCTCGTGCATCTAGTCTTGAAACTCTTAATTTTGTTAAAGATCTTAATGCCGCTGTAATCACATTGCCTGCTGATGGCGATTTCTTTTTAGGCGAATACAGTATGAAAAAAGGTGCAAAGACAGAGAATCTAACACCTACTTCTTTGCATGCACTATTAATCACGGTGAAAGAAAGCATTCAACATAACCGAAATGATTTTTATATGACCAAAGAGGTTAAGCGTAAGCTTTTCGGTGACAATTTTAACAATGGTAAAATTGAAATGCTTTTTCAAGATGCTGTCAGTTCTATTTTAGGAAAACAAAGTGATCTTAATAAAATCATGATTTCAGCTGAAGTGCGAAATGCAATCTTATTTCAATTTATTAAATCTAATCTTACTGAATACATTTTAAAAACGTTGAATCCTAAAGCCTATAATATTTGTTGCAAAGATGGTATTGATAGAGGCGCAATTCATAATTTGTGGCATCAAATGAATTTGATGCACACTTTAGATCAACCCATGACTAAAGCACAGTTCTACCAATATTTGGATGCTCCCGCTATAATTGTAAAATATCGGCCATTAAACCATAACCGAAATTTGATTTGGAATGCCTTACGATTTCGTATGATCAATGATGTGGCATTTAGAGGAAATCATCCTTGGGCAATAGAATGGTTAAAAGAGAATGTGCCACACTATGTTTTGTCAGAGGAAAAGAAATGGGTTCTTGATCAATTGAATAAAATGAGTATCACAATAAATCAACCCCAGATAGCCACCACTATCTATCAAGAAAGTACTAAATTAAAGCAAAAAGCTGTTGTTTGCCCTTTGTATCATGCTCATTTGCATAAAAGAAGTACCTTCGTAACCCGAATTGATGATATTTATCAAAGAAAAATAGATAGCCCTGCTTTGGCTTGCTAAAACAACCTCTCATTTTCTAGATATATGTTGACTACCTTCTTTTTATCTATAAAATCTACCGTTTTTATAATAGTAGGTAGTCCATCCATGAATTCAGTTTTCAAAATGATAATGATATTAGGTGTTGTAATATTGAGTGCGTGTTCTACTTCGCCTAAGACGCAAGTTGTGCAGATGGGAGATAATCAATTTACGGAACAACAAATTTTGGCAGAGCTTGCGAAGCTTGATCAAGCAGAAAACGAAGTTAAAAAGAAGAAAGGATTCAATGTCACCAATACTGCAGCTTTTCTTTTTTGGCTACCAGGTTTAGCTTACACCTATTATGACGCGGATGAATCACTTAAATTAATTCAAGAACGTCGTTCTCATTTAACGACGCTTTATAATCAAATGATTGCAGCGCAAACAACAAATTCCAGTAAAGCTTAAGTCAAAAATCCCCTAACCTTGGTTAGGGGAACAATTAAATTGAATTTTCATCTAAACGGACATATTTCTTTTGTGTTTGCGAATAGGTGAAAATCTCCCCTTCCTTTATATTAAAAAACCACAAATGAATGTTAAGTTCTTTGCTTTCGACTTTCTGTTTAATCCAGGGGAAGGTCATGCAATTGTGATAAGAATCCAAGAGTGCCTTTTTAGCAAACTCATCAACATTTTTGTGAGCATGTTTGTTGGTTTCGATTAAAGAAACCCAATTATTGATGAAGTCATTTTCAGATAAATCTTCCTGATTCAAAAGTGCATGGATCCCACCACATTGGCTGTGACCCAAAATAATTAAATGTTGTACTTTTAATCCTTGGATCCCAAATTCTAAAGCAGCACTTGTACCATGATGGGCTTCATCTTTTTCAAATGGTGGGATAATGTTCGCCACATTACGTACCACAAAGAGATCGCCTGGATCGCATTGCATAATTAAAGCGGGATCCACTCGTGAATCACAGCAAGCGACAACCATGATTTCAGGTTGTTGTCCATGATGAGCAAGGTAGTGCATCACAGCATCATCACCAAGCGCATACTTTTGTCGGAATGCCTGATAACCTTGAATAATTTTCTTAAAAGTATTTTCCATCCAGTGATATCCAGCCTATGATTGAGAAGGAAAGGACTCTAGTGGAGGCAAATCATAGAGAACCTTATAAGTTTAGTCAATTGATGAGTTATTATGCTTAATAATTTAAGGAAGAACATGATTGACTACCAGGGAAAATGGGCGTTAATTACAGGAGCATCCTCTGGTATTGGAGAAGCTTTTGCAAGAGAGTTAGCCAAAAGAGGGGCGCATTTAGTTTTGGTTGCAAGACGAAAAGACAAATTACATAAGCTTGCAACGGAGCTGATGGGACGATATCAAATTGAAGTGGATGTGTTACCTATTGATCTTGCTTCAATCCAGGGCGCTTATCAAGTATACATAGAGGTACAAAAGCTTTCTCGCTCGATTGACATCCTTATCAATAATGCAGGCTTTGGTGTATCTGGTAAGTTGCAGGAGACCAGCTTAGAAAAAAACCAAGATCTCATTTTGCTTAACGTATTATCCGTTTCTAACCTGACGCAGCTTTTTTTGCCTGAGATCATTAAGAAAAAAAATGGCATGATTATTAATGTTGCCAGCACGGCAGCATTTCAACCTACACCTTATATGTCTACTTATGGTGCCTCAAAGGCGTTTGTATTGTCATTTACAGAAGCATTATGGGCTGAGTATCATCAAGAAGGGATACATATATTGGCCCTTTGCCCAGGCCCTGTAGATACTGAATTTTTCAAGGTAATGGGGGGAGATGAAGCGCTACTGCTTAAACGCGATAATCCTCAGAGTGTCGTCAAAGCGGCATTGGAAGGGATCAGTCAAGACAAAAGTTATGTCATCCCAGGACCTAAACGAAATTATTGGTTAACACATCTTAGCCGTTTTGTACCTAGAAAAATGGTTGCCAAAATAAGCGAAAGAATACTTCGTCCTCGTTGAGGATGCGACAAGGATTGGGAGAGATCATGTACGAATTCATTATATCAACCCAAGATCAAGTAACTGGGTATAAAATAACCAAAACCTACGGTTTAGCTTATGGAAATATTGTCAGAAGCACCAATATCGTTAAAGGTTTTTTTGGTGGGCTGAGGACTATTTTTGGTGGTGAGATCCCTCAATTTACCCAAGTTGTGCAAGAAGCAAGAGAACATGCAGTCTTAAAATTAATCGAACATGCTAAAAGCATGGGGGCTAATGGGTTAGTTGGGGTGAGATTATCTACAAGCCAGGTTATGCAAGCTTGTTCAGAAATTGTAGCCTATGGAACAGCTGTATATGTTGAAGAAGCATGAAGAGCATTCAGATTAATCTGTCCTCAAAGCAGATGCGAAGGGGATAAAATGAGCTTTGTAGACACCTCACCAAGATGGTTAAAATCTATTTATGTTGCCAATGTGCAATTTTTAAAGCACATTTTTTACAAGCTAGGTTGGTTAGAAAAACTAGATAAACGCGCGACAGAAAGTCAGAATTTTCATTATTTTCGTTCGTTATTTGCAATTTATCAACTTGATGACATGATTCAATTAGATGTCCCCTGGTGGACCTATTCAGCTATTGAATCTATTGAAAAATATATTGCACAGTTAGGATATAAGCCTGATGTTTTTGAATATGGCAGCGGCGCAAGTACTTTATGGTTGGCAAAAAGAAGTGCGCGGGTGATCGCGGTTGAGCATGATGTGACATGGTTTGAAAAGCTAAATAAAAAAATAAGTTCATATCAACATGTTGAACTCATTTTGAAAGCCCCTGAAAAAGAAGCTAAAGATCGAAAATATCGCTCAGCTAAAATGCCAGGCGTCAGCTTCGAATCTTATGTTAAAACGATCCATGATAATAATCAGGCGTTTGATATTATTATCATAGATGGCAGAAGCCGAGAAGCATGCCTAGAAGAATGTTTAACGTGTTTAAAACCTAATGGCATCATTATTTTTGATAATTCTGATAGAAAACGTTATCAAGGCGTATTGAAAAGTAGCCTGTTAAATATTTCTAGATTCCGCGGACGTGTTCCTGGCTCACCTTTTTCTAGTGAAACGGCATTACTCAGAAAAAGCTAAAATCGCAATCGCTTGGCGTTGATAATATTTTACTGCTTCATCTAATGGGGTGAAGCCTTTAGCATCAAGCGCATGCTTGTTAGCACCTTTTTCAAGCAATCGCGACACGATAGCGCTATGGCCAAATCTTGCTGCACCGTGTAATGGTGTGTGTCCTAGGCAGTCCACGACATTGACTTCAGCGCCCGCTTCAATGATGGCATTAACTGTTTCGATACATCCTGAATAAGCCGCACGATGTAAAGGGGTGATCCCGCCGTTCACCAGGGCATGAATATTAGCGCCAATTTCAATTAAATAACGAACCGTTTCTTTGTGCCCATATTTAGCGGCATGATGTAGTAAGGTATAGCCGCGACGGCAAGTGGCGTTTTTATCTGTGCCATTGGCAATAAATTCGCGAACGAGATCTGTATCGCCCATTTTGGCAGCACGATAAAGTGTCGAAGTGTCATCATAGGATAGTGTGATCACGATATCCCCTACATGGTTAGATTATGCAACGGGGATTATAGGGGATTGTGATCGCATATACCATGAATATCACCATGAGCGGTCGGGTTAAGGTGATAAATGTATCAGTTAAGCTGAATGCCGAGATATTTCGTTTCTTCAGATCTTCTCCCTCTCTCGAAGTAAGAGGGGGAGAAAGGGAACATCGAATGAACGTTAATTCATCCGCGTACGGATAAAATTATCTAATTCATCAAAGACATCTACTTTTAAATATTCTCTCCAGAAAGCAACATTGAAAGGACCGTCATTCATGATTTTTTGATTTCGTGCTTCAATTGTTTGTGCGTCTATCGCTTGTGCAGCCTTTTGTAATACGAGGTTAGAGAGAGATTGAACGGAGTGAATCGTTTTGAGTCTGAAGGTATCGTAAAAATTGACGATTTGTTCTATAGGGATCTCTTCAAAAGCGGCAAGTAGCTTCGCGACAATAACTGCATCTTCCACGCTCATCGCGCCACCTTGTTGAAATGAGGGGGCACAAGCGTGTGCCGCATCACCGATGTAAAGAATATTTTTCATCATTTTGGGATGCGTCTTGACTTCAGGGACGGTTTCAAGAGGGACTGACATCAGTTGCTGAGATGTTGTGATTTGATCAAGCGCGAATTTAACATCACCTTCAAAGCCGGCAAAATGTGATTTCATCTGGGCAACAGATATTTCCTCATTGTGGCTGCCATTCTGTGGAGATAGAACATGAGCATAGCAATACATTTCTTCATCGCTGATGGGAAAAAGCATGAAAAGTGTTCCGGTTCCTAGCATGTAAGTAGGATGCTCAAGTTTGGGCGGTCTTTTGAGCAGCATACGCCAGACGAAAATACCCAGTGAGAGCGGTTGATCTTCATGGCCGAGATCGGACAATTTTCTTACTTGAGAGCGAATGCCATCAGCCCCAACGACTAAATCAAAAGCTTCTTCTGTGCCATCATTGAATTTTACTTGTACCTGCTCGGATTTTGATGTCAATCCTACGACACTTTTTCCAAAGGAGATTTTATCTAGAGGACAATGTCCTAATAGTATTTCATGCAGTTTGTATCGGGAAAGTGCCAGGAAGGGAAAGTTTTTAGGATGAAGCGTATCCGTTTCGCTTTGAGCAAGCAGAGTGTTTTTTTCATCGGTGAAGACAATTTGTTTCACATGGAAGGACTGTTGGATGATGGTTTGGTCAAGACCTAACTGCTGGAAAGCAGCGACGGCATTAGCGGGTAAGGCTATCCCTGCGCCTTGAGGTGTGAATTTGAGTTGCCTTTCTACTATGCGATAATCAATCTGATCTTTGCAATATTTTTGTAGGGCATTTGCTAAGCTTAGCCCCGCGATACCTGCCCCGACGATCAACACCTTTCGCTTGCCCATGATTATCTCCTTGGAGGCTTTTCCTCGTCACACTATAACGATTATTTAGAGTGGCGAAAAGTGGAGGTGTCTTTTGGGCGCTGAGGCGATTGAGCTGAAAGGGTAACTCATCTTCCGAAGTGGAGAGCTGATCTCGAGCAACCCTGTTAAGAGAAAGAAGGCAAGCAGATGCATGTCATCACATTGAGCTTGAAGGGGCGCTTTCGAAGCATCAAGAGGTTGGTTCTAAGCGCGAGATGGCCAAGCATGACGTGCTTGAAGCGAGCCGAGATGAAATAATTTTTGACTATCTGACGTTTGGTCTTGCAATTGAGATCATTATGCCTACAATCAAAATGTAAATAACATAGGCCTCACTTATGACTTGAAGGTTATGGGATGAATGCACTCAGAGCACACCCTTTCATTCTTAGGATGCAAAATATTGCGGTTTTTCCTGCGAATTTGCGTTCTGTGAACAAGCGAGCCAAGGCTGTGGCGGATTCCCCTGGGCATACTATTAATATAGTGTCTCCTAGCCTCTCAGTGCCGTTGATGGGAGCTCAGATCTTGTGGTTTGGGATTGGGATGACACTCTTTTCAGATACCACAGAGACTATTTTGCAGTGGCCTCACCAATGTGTGGTGGCAATTTCTTCTGGCCTGATGATAGCAAGCGCTTGGTTTGGACTTCGTGCGATGCTTGCGCTTTGTGCGCTGACGCTACCAGCCATTTTCTCTGTGATGTATTTTTCACTGACGCAGGCGATGCCAGGTAGTGATCCCTTGGCATTATGGACTCAGATGGTGAGCGTAAAATCATTGGAGTACATGAGCGGGTTTTTAATTATGATGGGTACCTGTATTAGAACCACGTCGGTACAGCCATCGCTCGTCCCTTCGGCGAAGAAGATCAATGTTGCGTTGGTGTTAGCGTGCTTGGGTTTTGTGCTAGGGAATGTCTTGTATATTTTTTCAAGCATGAAGGCTTCGATGGTGGACAATCAGTCAGATTTCCTCTCAGCCTTGGCAGAGCAGGGCTCCACTATTTTGGGGTTGTGTCTGTTGGCTTTTAGTGCCAGAGCATCTAGCCATAATAGGTTGAGTACACTGGGGACAACCTTGTGCCAAACAACCAAGTTGCCCTTACGTGGACTGATATTGGTCGTGGGCGTGTTATGCGCTGTTATCTCGGATTGGTACTCTCAGTACTTGGTTGGCTGGTTACAGTATGCCAGCGTCTTGATCCCTCCTTTAGCAATCATGCTGATGGGAAGGTTCTTATTAGATAAGCTTCCTCTTTTAAAGCAAGCCGTTAGCACACCGGTGTGATCTTTCTTACTTCTTACTTTGAACAAAGTAAGCTATCTAATGTATCTTGACAGCGAAAAAAAATATACGGATAATCCTCGTCCTTGCGCCCGTAGCTCAGTTGGATAGAGTATCTGGCTTCGAACCAGGTGGTCGGGAGTTCGAATCTCTCCGGGCGCGCCAATAAAAAATAACCACCCTCTGGGTGGTTTTTTTTTATTGGCATGTTTTGATTGGATTCGAACTCCCGACATCAAAACAACAGTTCGACAAAACGGCAGGAAAGCCGTTTTGGACGCACGAAGTGCGGGGCGAAGCCCCGAGCGCCAGGGAAGGCGCGAGTCAATCTCTCCGGGCGCGCCATCCGCCTTCGCTTACGCTTCGGCGCGATGGGACATCGCGCTAAAGAAGTGTTAGCGAGGTGCATGCCGCGCCGTAGTGAAACGTAGGCGGGCATAACAATTTCTTGCCACCCTCACGGAAGAACGTCCTTTTTAAAAATTTAAAAAGGAACCAAAGTACATGAAGTACGTCTATATTCTTCAAAGCATTAATTACCCTCAAAAATTCTACATTGGCTCTACAAACGATTTGAAACGTCGTTTTAAAGAACATAATGAAGGTAAATCAATTCACACAAATAGATTTAAGCCTTGGCGGATTGAAACATACTTAGGCTTTTCAAATTCCGTTAAAGCCAATAAATTTGAAGTGTATTTAAAAACCTGTTCAGGCCGGACTTTTGCCAAAAGACATTTATGAAACACTGTGATGAATGGCGCGGAAAAGCTTTCCTTGCTTTTGCCTGATCTGGATGAATCCATGCAATTTTACGTGCGAGACGCAGGTCTAATTGGTGCCTTTAGAACATCTTGCCAATCAATCAATGGCACTGTTTCTCGAATGAGATCAGCATCTCCAAGCCAAAACTGTAACCAAATAGGGGGGACAGCTAATACTTTAGCAGCTTTTAAAATAAGCTCTGGATCACGAAAGGTCTTAGCCGTTCCGCTTTCAATCGCAGAGATAGTTGGGCCAGTTAATCCACCTAATGCTTGACCGAGCTGATGTAAGCACTGAGTTTTGCTCTGTTAAACCAAATAAATTTTTTAACCTATTGATGGTGATTTTTGATTCCTGCAGCTTAAACTGTAACCATAAGCAGAAATCGATTAAACCAAGAAGTAGGCTTTTGGTCTTTTCATCAATCGGGTTTTGTTCTATAGTCTGTTTTAACTCAGCAACTGCTTCAGCTGATAAATCAATGGGGTTGGCGCTTTCATTAATACTACCCTGTAAATATAATTCGGTCGTATTTTACCTAAAAAAGGTGGATATGCTTGTGATCCAAACGCCATTCCGAATGTGATCGAAAGCGATATACGCTTTTATCAACTACCGAAGAGGTTCAATGTATTTACACAAAATAATTTAATATTTTACAAATGAAGTAGGTGATAGCGCCTGCTAGTCTGAAATATATTTAGCCCTGCAGTCTGATTGCTCCATGAATTTATTTCTCACTCTAAAGATATTTTTTCTTGCACTCCTTAGTTTGTGTAACTAGTCGTTCCCACTAAGAACAAGATTAGGTTCACATATTATTTTTAACGTTCAGGAAATCCATATTATTTTACAAAATATAATAAGAACCATTAAAATCTTCGAATTTTTGATACCGAACTATCAATCTTGGATTTTGTCTAATAGGTTAAAAATCTTATTGAGAGCAAAAAATTGAGTTTATTTACAGTGTCAGAAATTTGTCATAAAATTTTATTGGAATTTATAATTGACAAACACACTGATTTTTTGTCTGAAAACGAAATCGAGAAACATATTAAATATGCGGAAAAATTCGATTTCGATCCTTTAATTTACAAAACAGAAATTTTCCCGCTAGAAACCTTATCTTTAAAATTTATTAAAAGTATTTCGAACGTAGTTAAACGCCCTACAAATAATGAGCAAGAATTTATTTATCAAATATTTGGCAAGATGCTCGCTTTTTATATGATCGTAAAAAAATTAGCTAGCATGGTCAAAACGGAAGAAGGAATGGAATTACTTAATTTAATAAATTCAGAATTAAATTATTTATTAGAAAATTGCCAATCAAGCAATCTTCTAGCATTGAATTACAAAAAAATTAAAGTAAATATTGAAATAAATGTAAAAGACTGTTTAGAACGATTATCAACCATTATCAGCTTTGAACATATTTCGCAAGATTCCAATATACTTTATTTTTTAAATCTACCTTTAGAAAATGTTACTTTTATAGATATTTCCAATATTATCAGCAATCTTATAAATTCAATTCAAATTAAGTGGATAGAAAAATTAGGTTTCACTACTCAAGAAAACTTGCATAACTTTGTAAATGATGTTTATGAAGAATGTCAATTGCAATTTTACGCGCATCAGAAAACTGATGATCCCCATAACGCTATAACATTCGTCATAAAAGCTAATCATCTTGATGATTACATAAACACAATCAAAACAAAAAATCCATTATTGTTTCATTTGATTAGTATTTATATATATTTACAATTTTTGCTTGCTCAAAATGAAATATACGCAGAGGAAGACAAATTTTTACTACTTGAAAAGCAAATAAGTCGATTATCCTTGATATATATAACAAATGTTAAAGATATATTTAATATAGATAATTTTCAGATTGAAGCTATTTTTCATAAAATAAATCAAGCGATATCTGATATGCGGCATAATGGTATCAGAATTAATTGTGTTAGAAATATTCTTGAAATGGATGTTGCTGATATTCATATAAATGATATTTTAGATACTATTAACGCACTTATCTATGATTATATTGATACAATTAGGCTAGCTGATGAAAAGAAGGCAGAAACTGTTGAAAATTTTTATCTTAATCTTTTTAACCAACTTTTAATCAAACCAATTAATTTTAAAGAATATCTTATTCCACCAAAATATCATAATCAAATTTTTAATTATTTTAAAAATTCCTTTTTAAAGGATAAAAATCAAAATTTAGATACAATAACCGTATTGGCAGAATATCCTTTTTTGTTTGAATTGCTTGCACATTATTATTTTTATTATTCACTCTCTATAGACCGGTCATGGATCACAAAAAGCCTCATTCCAATATTGCTTTATTGTGAAATGTTCTCCTTGATTAAAAATGAAAAATACCGTCTTATTTATAAAAATTCAGCAAGTTATTTTAGACAATTTCTAGAAAAAATATTTTTTTATGCAGAATTTCTCTGCGAAGCTTCCTCTGCTAATGCCTTCATTATTCGTGCAATGATATTAGGTTTTACAGTAAAAGCCACCTTCTCTCAAGGATCAAAAGAATATTTCGAATTGGAAGATGGCTTATGCGCCGGTTACGTTTACCAAATAGCAGAATACATACTAATCGAGCAAGAAAGGCATCGCTCACAAATGAGCAGAAGTTATCGGTGGAATATTAAAGAGCGTTCTCCTTTTGAATTTACAGTATCAAGTCCATTTCAACAAGTTATTGCAAATAGCCGAACTTATGATTTTCAATCCAAAAAACTTCATGAAGTAACGGATGCAATGCAGATGCAACAAGCTATATCTGGTTATCGATTTCATTCTGGCGCTGATATCGCTGAAAAGCTACTGGAGCTTATCAAAGAACATCCAGATTCTGTCTTCTTATTGGGGATGTGGGAGGCTGGGGTTAAAATCGGACATGCCGTAGCTTGTTTTGTGCAAGATTATCAACTCCATTTTTTCTGTGCAACGCATAGTTGGTTGACCATAGCTTATAGTACAGCCAACCCAGCATTACACGCGTTTCTTCATTTAATTTTTAATGAATTACCTTTTTTTAGCTCATATAGTCACTTTTGGATTGGAATCATTCATCGTCCTTGGGAAGCTATGCCAATTGATGAAAGCAATTTCCATTATGAACATGATGAAACGCAAATGCCTTTTTGCTATAACAAAAAAATAAGCAATGATCTCGAAGAAAAAGCATTGGATCATTTTTATGAACGAATAAGAAAACGTCAAACAGAAATAACGAGGCTTTTATTTCTTAATTAATTATATTAAAAATAGCATAAAATAAAACCAATTTATATCTGGTTTTATTTTATTTAAAATTATGCAATAGTGCAGTAAACTTTTTTATTCTGAAATATATTAGCACAGTAGTCTAATTTCTCCATTAATTTTTTTCTCAAGGCTAAAGATATTTTTCTTGAGCTCATAAATCCAGCGAGAGATTCTTTTCAACCTCAATCGTTTGGTTGGACAAATTCGTTTCTTCTATGAATAATTCTTCCTCATCAGACTCATTTATAGTCTGCATATTATTTATTTTTTCCAATAATTGGTTTTTTAGTAACTCATAATTCTTGATATGTAATTCTATTTCTTCAATCAACGCTGATAATTTTTAAAGATAAATTTCTTGGTTCCTATGCTCATGAATTTTTACTAGATGTCAGATTGATCACTTTACTCCTTCTGAATTACAACTAATAGTTCAAAGGTGTAGGGCGCTAAATCTGGATTTTTTCGGTATGAGGTAGAGGGTTTTAAGTTTTCCAGTAAAGAATGCTTGGCAAGATTAGAAAGACACTGCTTGTTATGAATTGAGCGAGGACGTACTTTTATTTCGAAATATCTTTGGAGAGTATTTGTCTCTTTAGTAAATAATCATCTTATGGAAGAAATGCTAGGATAATATCTGTACACCCGTGAGCTACCATGGCATTTGCTAAGCTCTTTCGCCAATATAACCATCCAAATACAATTCCGCCTAAACCATTAAGTATGAATGTACGAGAAATTGCTAGAGGAGTAAGTTCTGATATTTTTGCCATTGCTGGTAAATGACCGGCGCCAAAAGCAATAGCAGATAGAACAATGGATAGACAAATGAAGAAATTTTTGCTAGAAATTGGTTTGAATAACATGTAAAAAACTTTGATTAGTAAGGATACTAAAAACATTCTCATTAATACTTCTTCATTAATTGCACCATACAAAGATGCAACTATCTTCTGCCATAATGGTGGATTAGGAAAAGTAATAAATTCATGTAATTTAAAGACATATTTATCAAGAATATAAATAGTAAATGCTAATATTATAGCTATAACTAAATCATGAAATATTTCTTTTTTAATTAGTTGCAGATTGCCGACTTCAAATTTGATTGATAGAGTTAATTTTAATCCTACATATATTACAAAAGCATAAAGAACAGTAGCTTGTAATAAGCTGTAAATATAAAATTTGGTTTGAAGTTGGGTATTAGCTAAAGCTTGGATAAGTGGTAAAACAGCTACCGTACCGATTAAGCATAAAACCCATAAAATGGCGAATTGTTTCTTCATATTAAATTAATCTTCTAATAATGACCCAATCATCTGTAAATCTTATACTTCGCACTGATACCACAACATTTTCAGAATTAATTCATCAAGCAGAGCAGGAATTCTCTTCCTGTTTTAAACGAATGGGTGGCACATCCAGAACACAGTCTAATCGAATCAAAGATGATTTCAATAGCATAGGCCTGAGTGCGCAACGTTTTGCAAATAATCTCAAGCAGGCAGCCAAGCAACTTACATTAATATCTGACGCTGTGGTGAGAATAGAACTCCTTGATAAATGTATGCTAGATGTGGCTGATAGAACAGCCAACGTATCAGATAAGATTGGTATCAGTACACATGGTGGTTTTATTTTAGGACCTGGTACTTCTTCGATGAGTGATTCGATATTAGCAGTTTGTATTGAGAGCTAATGAATTTTTATTTTGAGTTAGGTGGTATTTCGATTCCAATCAAAGCTGGTCTTGCGTTTATACAAAGCTATGAAAATATCGGTGGAGCAGTTGTTCAGAGAATGCAATCAGACAGAGCCATTAAACAAAGGGGGAAGAGCTGCGTAGCAGCGCAGGCAGATTTATTTCCATACTTTGCGTTAGGCATAAAGAAAAGCTTTCTTCTTGTTCACAATTCCTAAAGGGTAAAGATGCGCCCTGCGCGTAGCGATATTTTCTTTGCGAGCGTAGCAACCGATGAAATATGCCCACATCCTTAAAAGCATTAATCAGCCTAATAAGTACTTGATTTCCTCTATATTGAATATTAAACGCCGTTTGTGAGAATATTGCTGAAACAATTTATATCTGATGAGGCAAACGCTATAGTCCCTTTGATAATTTAACTTATAGCTATTTTGATCATAAACAGCCTGATGAACTTTTAATTTTTTGGATTTTATTTTCAGAGAAACTGCTTACGGGACAATATTCTCGTTTTTTACCGCCTCATAAATCAAGAAAAAGCGTTATAAAAATTTTGCTTCTTAAGACGCGTTATACTCAGAAATTAACAATCATGGCTAATCGACGAACATTACAAAATCTTATGCTACGCCGAAAGTAATCGCAGCATTTGCGATTTGTATGAACTTTAAAGAAGAACTCAAAAGGATTATTGCTCATCATAAATAAATGAGTATGCACATAATCAGCTTGTAGAGAAAATAATCCACTTTGTCACTAATGTTATGGAGTTTTTCAAAGTTACCCCAATATAGTAATATATACAAATAACTATTGAGAGGATCTAAACCATGAAAAGCACTAAAGATAAGGAAAATAACGAAAAAAGGTTAATGAGTGCAGAGCCAGCAAATGATCCAAACATTTGTAAAGGGTGTTTAAAGCCTCGAGTTTTGTGTGCATGCAAGTCTGCAGGAGGACCTGGATCTGGAGGTGAAAAAGGGAATGATGGGCAACGTGGGGAAATGCAAGGTTTAAATGAGAAAACTATGCCTTTAGATCCGCAAACTGGTTTGAGAGCTATGCAGATAAACTCAAGGCTTTCCGGAACGACAAATGATGATATTTCTGATATAGAAATTTTATTAAGGCGAGCAAAAAATATGGGACTTGATCCACAGAAGTTGCTCAGAAATGAAGGTATTAATATTGAGCAAAAATCTAATATTGAAGAATTACAGAAGTTAGCTCAAAACGGTGACAAAATGGCAAAAGAATTATATGAGATTGCTGAAACAAATGTTAAAGGCCGCTCTAAACTAGCAAGCAAGCATCTTGAGTCAGCAAAAAATCCTTATCAAACAAAAAATACCAAAGATAAATAATTGGTTTGATCTATGATTCAGGCTGCAAAGCCAGGGGGAATTATAAGAACATAATAGGTGAAGTTTTATCTTGATGAAATCTCATGCATCTAGAAATTTCTAAATTTTGTTGGAAGGTTATATATATTTTATAGCTATAGTTGAGTATTTTTCACGCATTATTTCTTTTTTGATTTCTGTTGCTTTTTATCATCATCTACACCTAATACTTGTTGCATGCCTTTTAGCGTTTCTTTGAGCCCATTAAATTTATCGTGGATCTCTCTTGTTGTTTGGATTTTTATATCTTTTAATTCTGCTTCAGAGATCCCAGCTTTGGAAAGTTTTTTCTTCGTATCTAGCATTTTTCGATAAACATTACTCATTTCTGCGCTCTCATTAAGTAGCGTATCATATTTATCGGAATGTTTGATTTTATTACGAAAGCATATCATGGCAAGCGGGGCGGTGATAATAAATGCAACAGAGATTATACCGGCAAATGTCCAAAGATCAGATTTCAACATATGCTTTTCTTGTTTTCTTGCTAAGACTTTCCCATGGCTTAATAAACCAGCTTCTACGTTTCCAAAAGAGGTACCTTTAGAAAATTGTAAGGATTTTCTTTCTGATAGTGGTTTAAAGCTTTGTCTAACCTTATGTGAAGCTTTTAACTGAAAGGTCACATCCTTATCCGATTCTTTTTCTTCTAGTAATGAAGAAAACTCCAAGTTAGCAAGAATAGCAGCATTTTTGGAAGAAAATTCTTGTAGCATTTTCAATTGTTTTTGATCTTTAAGCAAACCAGCAATCTCAGGAGGCAATTTTTTAAATTCTTCAAGAAAGCTCGTCATGTGACGCATTGCTGATTTTAGGGCTTCAAAATTTTCTTTGGTAAATTCATTCTCGTTGTCAGGAATTGCTTTCTTTAACGCAATCAAAAAGCTTTTGTATACTACCTCAAGTCTCTGATTGAAAAGATAAAAGTTAACCGGATCTAGATTTATTTTGTCAGCTGCTTCAATATTTGCTGCATATTCTTCATACAATTGGGATAGTTTTTCAAAAATATCATCTTCTTGCGTACCTTCTTTCATTTTGCCTCACAAATAGCTAGTTTTTCTGTGAGACTGAAATGCTTTATTTAAAGTTCATATCAAGATTGTTGTAAGCTCACGCAATTTAATTAAACAAGCCGTGGAGGGACTTAACGCTATGATTTTTGATGAACGTAGATATTTAATCGCGATATTTCGTTGAATATCAATTCTAAAGAATCAATATTCAACATGCGGCAGTGAGGTAGGTTGAGGCCGTCGGGCCCAACCTATGCTTGCTTTATCTATTTTTTAGCAACCTTGCCATAACCCGAGAGATCAAAACATTGTTTTTACTCTCACTTGCTGCAATTCCTGCATAAAATGCTTTTGGAGCGCGATAAGCAGGCCAAGAAAAAAAGCTTCCAAGATGCGCTGAATAACTATTTGCTGCTTTATTACCAATTTCAAATGCTTCTAATTGAGATTGTGTAAGCTTTTTAATATCGTTATCAGTTTTTAGACAATAGTTTTCATGTTGACGCGTTTTAAATTGTTCTCTCATTTTTCTCATGAGCTCTAATGGAAACAACATCATACATACATTGAGCACAAGGGTAGATGGCCAAGCGGCTAAAATAAAACGACTTAACTGCGCTGCGACAGGTAAAGTACGGATTGCAATTGCAAGCATAGATATAGGGAGGCTGAGTAACAGCGTTTTGAATTTTCTCGTTTGAGCTGAAATAATATCTGTTAAAGAATGTTGGAATTTAGGATCCAATGCCTTCACATGACTCTTCACAGAAGCAGCTAACATCTTTACGTTATAGCCGCCTTCTAAAGTTGAGATCACTCTTCCTTGTGCAAATTTGTCTGCGACTTTACAGATAGCTTTGGTCACGAATGCATAATCTTCTTCATTGAGATTAATAGAGGAAAGCTCATCATCTTTATGCGCATCAAATCCTGCAGAAATAAAAATACATTCTGGCTTAAATGCCATTAAACTTGGAATAAGTTGCGTTTCGACTAGGTGACGAAATTCCCTACTACCGGTGCCCTTTTTCATGGGGGCAAGATTAATGTGCGGCGGATGCCCATCTAACTTAGTAACGTGAGGGTAATGTGGATGTTGAAAACTAGACCAAAAAAAGACACGAGGATCATTATAAAATATTTTTTCTGTACCATCACCATGATGTACGTCAAAATCAATAACAGCAATGCGTTTTAAATTAAAAGCTTCCAAGGCATGCGTTGCGCCCACAGCGACATTGTTAAAAAAGCTGAAACCTGCGGCGCTATCTTGGCTAGCATGGTGACCAGGAGGACGAACCAAACAAAAGGCCCGCTTTGTTTTTCCCTTCATCACATCTTCAACTGCGGCAATTTGCGCGCCGGCAGCATGCAAAGCTGAGGAGAGTGTATGAGGGTTCATTTTCGCATCGACAGCTTTTTTGATGATACCTTCTTGAGGAGAGAGCGCGAAAGTTCTACTAATGTAGCTTTTGTCATGGACCCTAGCTAACTGTGCTTTGGTTGCTTTAGGGGCGTTTTTCCACTGTAATCGTCCGGAGATAGAAGGATCTGCTTGTAAAGCCTTTTTACAGGCTGCTAAACGTGCAGGTGATTCAGGATGATTCTTTTCCATCTCATGCTTTAAACAATCTGAGTGAGTGTAAACATTTATTATTTTTGAGTTTGTCATGTAAATCATACCGTTGGTTTGCTAACTGCCATCTTATAAAAAAACCATAAGCATGTCTAATAGAATTGCCAAATTGTAGCAGGATTGGTTGTTATCTTTTTAAAATAGCTTCTTGGTCGTGTTGAAAATGTTAAAAAATTGGCAGTTTTTTATCTTTGCTTAACATATTAATAATTATAAGTGTGAATGACAGAGTTTTATTTGTTGTATTTTTATTATCGTAATGGGATGAGAGTTTAACATTAATTTCTCTATTAATTTAAGCATTTTTTTTCAAGTAAGCGTAGTCTGCATTTGTTAAGAAATACGATGTTCATTATATTCTTAGCAAATAATATGTCATTAATTTGAATACTGATCTCACAGCTAGTAAATAGAGATATGTGGAACCTTTTAGAAGAAGACATTGTCATACGTATATAAAATACTGATATATAGGGGTAATTATATGGTTGATGATGTAGAGGAAGAATTAAACGAATTAAAAATTAATCTTGAAAAGGGCCTAAATTGGCTTAATCAGCAATTTGGAAGAGAGGTTAAAAAAGTAAAACACACATTGAAGAAAAAAGGAGTTGATCTTGATCTGTTGGAAGAGGAGGTTGGTGATTTAGCACGACAAACGAAGGATGGAATTGAAAGCTATCTAATGGCAATAGAGGGAAAAGAGCGTCCGTTAGATGAAAAGCTTGCTAAAGAATTCCATGACACTTTTTATAGTATACGCAGCGAGATCACTAAGATATTAAAAGATCCTTCAAAATTATTGACAGATACACAAGAAACGTTAAAAGGATTAAGCCATGCCATTATTAAAGCATTTAGTTCGTTAGGGAAAATGTTTAATAATTTGTTCTCGCAAGAATCTAAAAAGCCAACTTTCACGCCTGGACATAAGAAACTGCCACAACATTTAAGAGCAAAGGAAAGTAGCTTTCATGCTCATATGATGTCGCCTAAAAAGAACACGCCTCCCACACATACTAATTTAGGCGGAATGAGAGGAAAAGGAAAAACATAAGTCTGGTGGCAGGCTCTATTAACCTGCTCTAGCATTAGATATTTTATCCGAATTGCTACTACCATTAAGGGGGTATTCAAGCAACAATCTAATCGCACCCTATTATTTCATTAGCTACCACGTCTTGTGATTAATAAAATTTTTTTAACATTCCCAAAATCATGAATTGTTGAGTGCAGTATTATTTTCTAATTTTTTTAAGCGAAATAGATATTTGAGTAACTTTAAACATTTAACGTTTAATGGCACTAATTTGTTATGAGGAGATTAGAATGAAAATTGCCCGGATGCATGAGTTTGGTAACGTTGATGTTGTTAAATTAGACAATATTGATAAGCCCAAAATCAAAAGTGATGAGGTGTTAGTTGCAGTTCATGCCGCGGGGATTAACCCTATAGATTGGAAAGTACGAGAAGGTCATTACTCCAACCCAGAAACGGATATATTCCCCTTTCCGATGGGATGGGATTTTTCTGGCACAATTGTAGAGATTGGAAGCGATGTTAACACTTACAAAATAGGTGATGAAGTTTTTGGTTTGATTCGTTTCCCAATGCCTGCAGGTTGTTTTGCTGAATTTGTTGCTGCGCCTGTCAATGAAATTGCCCATAAACCTGCAAGTCTTGATCATGAACATGCAGCAGGAATACCTTTAGTAGCACTGACTGCTTGGCAAGCTTTATTTTCGACCGCTCATCTTCAGGCTGGACAAAAAGTATTGATTCATGCAGCCGCAGGTGCTGTCGGACAAATGGCGATTCAAATTGCAAAATGGCATGGGGCTAAGGTGATTGCTACGGGCTCTCAGTCGGCTAAAAATCTCTGCCTTTCGTTAGGAGCGGATCAATTTCTAGAAAGAAATTCATTTGAAGATCAAATAAATGATATTGATCTGGTGCTTGATCTTGTTGGACAAGAGTATATTGAACGTTCGTTAAAAACAATAAAGCCAGGCGGACATTTAATTTGTTTTACGCAACCTATTCCCGCAGAAATTTCGAAAAAAGCTGCTGATAAGGGTATTAAAACACAATTTACTATTGTTTCACCTAATGGTGAACAACTTAAGCAAATTGCACAGCTTATTGATGATAATCTTCTAAAAAATAAGATTGAACAAATTTTTTCTTTAGATCAGATTAAGGAAGCCTTAACCTTACAGCAATCTGGCCATTGTCATGGTAAATTGATTTTAAAAATAAAGTAATATGTTAAATTTTGCTTGGTCTCTTAGGGCCAAGCAAAGCGCTTTTAACGTAAATGCAATCATCCTGACAGAAATTGTTGGCAATAACAAAAACGATCATGTTGGGGAAAAGCAGTGAATATTAAATCAGGCAAAAAGCTTTTCTCCACCTTCTCAAAAAGCACTAGCTTTCTCATTTTTAATATCAATTTTTTTTAAGAATGTAAAAGTAGTTCATGATAGGTCATTTTTACTTCATTATTCGTAATATGATGATTTTAATCCTATTCTTTCATTTGGATGAAAACATAGAATAGTGTATTAGCAATTTTTTAAGAAGTATTTTAAATTATGAAGCTAGTCTAAATAATTAATTTATTGGATAATAAAAATACTATTTTAAATAATGTAAATTCACACCCAAGCAGAAATTTTGATATTGAAAAATCAACACTGATGCCAATTTTCTTAGTATATACAAGTATATAGGGAATATAGAATATATAGGGTAAAAGGGAGGCGTTTAAATAGGAAAAAATAGCAAGGTTTGATTGGAGAAAATAGAATGTTAAACCAATCCTCAACAGCTTCCAGTGATCTTCTTGAAGAACTAAAACAATTACAATCAGACAATGAACCCTCTCAAATTCAATATTCATTAGCAAAAATTAGGTCACGCCCTATTTCTGATTGGGAAAAGTATTTTGATGCAAAAGATTTGAACGAAAGTGATGTACAATTTTTGGTTTCATCTTTAAATAATCCTAACTTAGACCCTAATGTTAAAGCGGATCTTGTTGTTTGTATTATACAAAACAATAAAATTTTTTCAGATGTAGCAAATGAAATGAGCATTTTCTCTTCATATGCTGAATATAAAATTTCTGGCATGATGCGTGCCGTTCTGAAAAATTGCCCAGATACTGTAAATGCTATTCAGTTTTTGAATTCTGTTTATAAACAATCTCCTAATCTTGCAGGTTTGATTCCTCTTGCACTCTACGAACCATTGGTATCTGAATTTAGTAGCAGCATCAAAGAAGGTAAGATGCTTGAACGAGTGTCTGAAATTTTTGGTGAACCTTACATTAAAAGCTATTTGAATCAAAAAATACTTGGCGTTTGTATTAACAGTCTAGATGATAATTCTATCTCAGCTGAAGTTAAAAAAAGGATATTCGAGTCAGTTTTTGTTATTTATTTGAGAGAGGGTGATCCGCAATTTCCAGTAAATCATCGATTGAATAGCATTTTAATGACTTATCTAATGGACTCATGGCAAGAACACAAAGAGTATTTGAAAGAAATAAACCCAATACTTTTGAAAAGTTTTATTGTTGGTATATTCGTTGAAAATGAGATTGATATGGTAATGGACTTTCTAAGTGAGGAGACAAGAGAACTATTTGTTAAAGAGAATTTGGAGGGGCAATATCAAGCCCTGGCAGAAGCACTGATAAAACTGATTGTGAAAACTCCATCATTACAAATGACTGATAGTATGCTATCAGCAATGCTGCAAATTGACTTCAGTGAGGTTTTTGCAAAAGAGTTTCCTAAAATGATATTTTGGGAACCCTTAGAGCCAAGATCTGATAAGGAAGTAATTACAAGACCAGGTAAGGTAACTGTTGTACAAAATAATGAAGGTTATTTTAATGTTGATGATGTTAGAAAAATGCCCATGTTTGAAGTTGAGCAAGGTGCCTTGTTGTCTGAAAAAAAATCGAACAGCCCTATCGGTTATAATATTCATCTTCCACCTGCAGGTGTTAATGTTGAAAGTGTGATAGTCCACTTTTATGGTGGAACCATGAAGGATGAAAAAAACAAAATAATATTTCTTCCTGGCCATATAAGTAATTTTGAAAAATATTTGTTGAATCAAGGGACCGCTGTTGTTCAGTTGAATTTACCTGATCTTTTAAAATTAGATGATATCCAAGCGCATATGCCAGAAACACTTCACACTGAAATTCATGATTGCATTAATCAATTTTTTCAAACCATCACCACCGATCCTAAAACATTGCATCCATCCCTTGAAACCCTTAAAGACAAAAAACTATTTCTTTATGGGGCTAGCTTTGGTGGAGGCATGGTCGTACGACATGCTGAAATGTTCCCAGGAACGTTCGACGGTTATATTTCACATGACGGCGGGATTGATGCTGAGGCGCTTCATAGAAGCAGTATTTTTCCGTCTCCGCGAACTAAAGGCTGGTTAGATCCAGCACAAAAGGAGGAGATGGAAAAAATCACCGAGCCGCTATTGTTAATACAAGCTATGGATGATAATAATGTTAATGTTGAAGTATTAACAGAATTCGTTAGAAAGTTCCCAAATCCAGAATTACTTAAATTATGTATCTTAAGAACAGGCAACCCTATTCCATCAAAAGAGGAACCTCATAATAAAGGGCATTTTATCCCCGCACAAAAGGAGGATTTTATCCGCTACGCTCAAACGGTGTTGCAGTTTGAAAGAAATGTAGCGTCCCTTCCTATCATGACGGATTGGCGCGCTCTTCGTACGGGGGTATTAGCTAAGAAATTTTATAAAGAAGCGACATTGACAGAAAAATATATTGCAGAAGTTTTTGATCTGGCACAAAAACATAAGCACCAATTCGGTCATTTTGAAGAGAATTGGACGAATTATTATCGTCCTTTATTTTATGCAATGTGGCATGCAAATCGACTTGCAAATGATAAAGACGCACTGAAAAATGAAATAAAAAAGCTAAAAGAGCATGGAGTACTAAATGAAAAGGTTATTTCAAATTTATTAAATGCTCAATCAAGTGCTTTTGAGATGTTCGCAAAGGAATATTATTTAGTATATTATGGTAGAAATATCCCTGACACGCTTGATATAAATAAGTTGTTGCTTGATAAAACATTTATTCATTCTTTTATGGAAAAGTTGGATAGAATCATAGCGGAAAATCCTAAGACAGCCCAATATTTTTTACAGTCACTTTATCAGAACAATCCAACTCTTTTAGAGCCTTTGTATAAAGAATATAATAATGATCCTGATTGTATGAAAGCGTTAGATAAAGCAAAAAATGGAGTGGAAGCGCAATTTAAAAAAGAAAGTGCTTTAATAAGAAGAGTATGGCAGAAAACTGCTCAAGCGGTTTCGGAGCGTAAAAAAGAAAATTATGAAACGTGCTTGAAAATTTTAGGCGATACAAAAGCTAACTTACCTTCTAACCCTTTTACGGTTTATTCTAGAATTTTGATATTGGCTCCATTAGTGCTAAGTGATTCTATGCTTTCGGCCCAACTTTTAAATGCAATTGAGCAATCGGTTCAAAATATAAATGGTTTAGGGGCAGCTGACAGAAAGTCGCTCGATAATTTAATTGCGGCTAAACTTTGTAAAGCCATTCTTTCACGAGATCAAAATGAAATTGATGCTGTTTTGACTGAGGCGAGTAAATTATATACAAAAGCATCTTTACCGGATGATTATGCGGCAGGAGATTTCAGCTGGGGAGCTTCTGTTGCTAAGATAGGATATGAAAAATTAATGGATGGAGTGGCGATAAAGCCATTGCCGAAGAAAGAAGATGAAATCAAGGATCAAAAAGTTGATCAAAATACAAATGCTGATTCTGTTCAAAAAGAAAATACTTCACCCTATAAAAAACGAATTTAATTGTGATGCACGGAATAATAAAAAACAACTAATGGATTTTTTATGAAAAAAGTACTTCCTGGCAAATATCGTCATTATAAAAACAAGCTTTATCAAGTAATTGGAACAGGCTGGCATACTGATACGCTGGAAGAAGTAGTTATCTATCAATCACTTTATGATTGTGAACAATTTGGCAAAAGGGCGCTTTGGACACGACCGCTGCAAGATTTTATAGGAACAGTGCAAATAGAAGGTGCGGAGATTCCAAGATTTACTTATATTCCAGAAGAGCATACTTGATTGTTATTTCCTCTTAGTTGCTCTTTTTCAATGCGCCACAATCTTTCAATCTATGCGGGTACAGCTAAGCTATCATTGCAATAGGAACATGGAAGTTATTCACCATGACAACACTATACACTAACAACTTAATTCTTAGTTTTCCTACAGAACAAGATTTTCAAATTTTAAGTGCACTTTGGCGCAATGATAAGGTTCGTCAATATTTAGGTGGTATTCTTACAGAGGATGCTATTGAAGAGAAAATTACTTTTTTACAAGCACATTGGGAAAAATATCAGTTTGGTGTTTTTACTGTAATAGAGAAAAGGACAAAAGAGATAATTGGACTTTGTGGTCTCTTACATAGCCAAGAGGGATTTGAATTAGTTTATATGTATTTTCCTCCATGGTGGCGAAAAGGTTTAGCGTTTGATGCTGCAAAAGCCGTTCTTAAATTTGGCGTTAATGAGCTTAAATTAGAACGAATAATAGCAATAACCCAAGAAGCAAATGAAAAGTCATGTAAAATGTTGGAAAGGTTGGGTATGAGATTACTTCGAAAAGAAGAAAGATTTAAAAACATACAGCGAGTTTATGTTCTTCAAAAGGATGATATCAGCAATTAAGATGATAGATATTCTATTAGTCCATAGGAGCGCTCGATAAAAGTAGTGAAAGAGCATGCGGCTTTTCATTATTTTATATATAAAACTTATTAAGTAGGAATATGCAAGCATCAAATGTTCATTGAGATAATCTATCTTCACAAATACAGCAATATTCAAAAAATATATCTATAAAAAATAGTGCATTATGTTGAAGTATAAGAAAATGAAAAAAATAAATCTAATTATTAAATTTTCTTAGTCATATAATTATAAATCTAATTTTTTTAGATTTATAACATAAGTTGCTATTACAAATTTAAAATTGTAGTATGAAAAACAAGATGTGAATAACAATATTTATACACATCTTTCTAAGATTGATAGTAGGAGGTTTATCATGAAAACTTTAACGTTAGAAAATGCTTACCTGGTTTCTGGCGGACAATGTGAAAATGAAGACATCTTAACCCGTGAAAAAATTGAAGATGTTGTTGATGATTGTATTGACAATATTGGTGAAAATGTCGATAAAATTCATCATAAATTTAATGATATTGTTCACCCTGATAAAAAGAAATATCTTTAGCAAGTGGTTTGCACTCAAGGATGAGTGCTTTTTTAACTTTGTTGTCAAAATAATTTCAATATTTGTTTTTTTATTTCCTTTTCTTGCTATTCGAAGTTATGAGTTGCAAGTCATATTAAAAATGGTTAGGTTAAAATTAAGAAGTTTAAAAGGAGGAATAAAACAAATCAAAAAAGATTTAGTTATGCTAAGCAAATTTTAGTAAATTGTATTCAGAAAATTGTTATTACGCCCAACTTTCGAGGCAAGCTGAAGCAATTAATCAGCTTTATAAGGAGGTTATTATGTCAGTAATAGACACTAAATACAGTAAATATACTAAAAATATATCCAACCAACGCCTGTTTTGTACCGATAGTAAATTTTCAACAGCAGAACTGCGTCATATAGCACAACATCCGACTTTGTCTGATGGAGAAAAACTATTATGGCTCATGGTGGCACAGCAAGCAGCCTCAATGCCAAATAGAATATGCCGACTTTCAGATTACAAGATTGGAGCGCTAATTGGCGAAAGTGCTTTTGCAATATCCTCAATTATTAAAAATATGGCAAATGATGGTTTTGTAAAAATTAATAATGATAATTTTGCACAACCTCGTTATACATTATCATTGCCTGACGATAGTTTATTAGCATTAACGCAAGATCCATATTTAAATCATTCTCCTTTTCAATCATTGAAGAGAGATTTTCTATCTAATTTGCGAAGTAAAACAAAAAGGTGGTTAAACAGATTTAATTTACAAAGGAAAAGTATTTGCCAAAATAAAATACTGAAGAAATATGTGCAAAGAAAGCATCAAAATTCCTATATAGGTAATTTTAATGTGTCTGCTTCAAAGTATAACAGTCAGTTAGGGCTTCTTTTAGGGAAAGCCACTCATTTTTTCTAACACACAATAGATATCATTTTAAATAAGATAAACAATAAAAATTTAGCTGTTCCGATAATTTTTTGACGCTATGGATTGGTGCGAGCAACAATTCATAGCATATTTTTATTCAGGTATACATTCTACAGTTTATATCTCTTTTTATGGATCCTAGATTTGCCGTGTGGGTATAGATACTTGTTTTCATATTTATCTATTCTACTTTTCGTTAGATTTACCAGATTGTTTTATTAAATTTTTCCGAAAAACTCATATCAGCAATTAGAGTGACAGATTTCGTATTATTTCCTACAAGTTACTCTTTATTTTTGGTGTGTTTGTGATGATGATGAATATCAGGATAATGCGGATGAGAATGTGTAATGGCTTGATGTTGGTGCGGATGGCTATGGGGTTTTGATGCATCCCAAGGAAAATCATGCTCATGTTGATGATGCTCGTCATGATAATGATAATGTTCGTGGAATAAGGGTTCGTGGGTATGTTGATGCTCGTGCCGTTCAGTCAAATGTAAATATACGCCTATACCCATTAGTATACTTGCCATCCAAAATAATATTGAGGTTGGTGCCTGAAAAAATAAAATAGCAATGGCTGCCCCAATAAATGGTGCAGTAGAAAAATAGGCTCCTGTTCTTGCCGTTCCCAGCCCACGCAAGGCTAGTATAAATAATACTAAACTTATTCCATAACCAATAAAGCCAATCGTTAAACCACTAAACAGGATGGGTAAAGGAGGTATAGTTGCACCGAAAAATAGGGCAATGCTGATATTAATTAAACCGGCCACCAACCCTTTGATACCAGCAATCAAAAGAGGATCTGAGCCTGAAACCATACGAGTAAAGTTATTATCAAAAGCCCAACATAAGCATGCTACAGCAATAAGTAAGGGACCCCGCCAGCTATACTCAATTAAATATTTATTTGGCCAAGCTAATAATATTCCACCTACGACGATTAAACACATACCCAACATAATTCGCTTGTCTGCATTTTCTTTAAAAAGGTACCAAGCTAATATTGCTGTAAGCACTGCTTCAAGATTGAGTAGCAAAGAGGTTGTAGCTGCATCGGTATGTAGAAGACCAAACATAAGCAGAATGGGTCCAAGGATGCCGCCAAAACCAACGGCACTTAACAGCCAAGGCCATTCGTTATAAAGCAGCTTTGATGACTTCCAGCCTTTATCACGGATGAATCTAATAATCATTAATCCAATACCGCTACCGAGATAAAGAATGCCTGCAAGAAGAATTGGAGAGAAATGACCAATGATCTGTTTCGCAAAGGGTGTGCTTGCACCAAACAGAATTGCAGCAGCAAATGCGCAAAGAACAGGCGATGATAAGTGAAGTCTAAGCATCTTATATACCTACCTCATTCAACTTATCATCTCAGTAATTGTTGTTTCAAGCGCTACTTTTTTTAATTCCTTTTATTGATCCCCGATTTACCTGGCGGGGTGATATGCTTGTCTTCATATTCACCTATCATCTGCTTTACTCTACCACTAGAGAGTCTAGATTGTTCTGATAAGGTCTTTTGTGAAATCGCATATTGAGTTGTAATTGGAGAAGGAGGTGGTGCAGATAAGACAGCCTCGTGGGTAGTTGATAAGGGATCTTGTTTGGGGGCCGCATCCTCTAGTGTGCTCAGCTGTTTTAGTAATGTTTTCTCTTTCTTCTTTTTGCTCTTGATTTTTTTCTCCTTTTTAGAGCGTGAAGGCTTTTCAAGCGATAAAGAGGAGGTTACTTGCAGAGCGGAAGTTTTAAATACACTAATTAATTTTGCATCTGTTCGCTGTTGCTCATAAGAAGGATTATTTCTTAAAACATACGCTTCATGACACGCGCCTGCAATTTTGTAGGTTAATGCCTGTGTTACCTTGTTAATAAGTTCTTTATCGACGCCCTCTTTTTTTGCTCTTTTTTGCCAATATTTAATCCATATAGGATTTTTATCAATATCATTAGCTAGGTTTTTTAAAATCTCATTCACTTGTTTTACATCTCTTGTTTTTAGCATGTCATCAAGCTTTTTAAGGACTGCTTCGGAAACAAAATTATACTTTGGATCTTTAGTATTAAATTCCTTATTCGATTTTTCCATAATGCCTTTTTCAGGATCTTTTTGAATGAAACAAGAAAGATTATAAAACAATCGACCTGATATCATGTTGGCTTGGGTTTCATCTTGGCGACCATGTAAGGCAAAAGAGAGTAGAGGATAGACTGCAACTTGATTATTTGAATTTTCTTTGAAAAAATTTTCTATCTCATGTAAATAGAGAATTGCACTTCGTACTACTTGGCTTTCAGGTATTAAATCATGTGCTTTTCTACCCATGTGATGAATTCGATGAAGATGTTGCTTTTTGCCTTCTCTACCGCTTAACATGTTTGACTCCTCATAACGCAATAGATTTTAGTATTACTAATTATCTAGACTAAATAGTATTGTTTAAGTGATCAGTGTTAAAATATTTTGTCTGTACGTGAACGTGATTTTAGCTCGTCAAAAAGAGGAGGTATGAAATAGGAGATGAAATGCTTGGTGTACGTTACGAATGGTAAAATTTTTTATGAATCAATACGTTTAAGTGAAATGCAGATATAAAATACATTCTTTTTCTATAAAAAGAATGGATACATCTGCCGTGTGAAAGATAATTACTTATCTATGCTTTTTACTTCTTTCCATGTCTTGTCTGGGTTAAATTTTGTTATCTTGTTTACGGTTGTTTTAGTATTAGGGCCGAGATCTTTTTCATATATCTTCCCTTCTTTATTCACAACGAATGTCATCACACCTGTATTGCCATAAGTTATTGGCCATGCAACAAGAGAATATCCTTCTGTTGTATTATCAAGGAATCGATAAAGATATCCAAAATAGGGCTCTGGTGTGCTAGTTGTTTTATCTCCATTCGAGTTTTTAAATTCTTCTTCTAGCGGACTTGAGCTACGCTCTTGGGGATTAACATAGGTAAGTAATGTTTTGATGGTTGTAAGTTCGTTGCCTCCAATCCTGCGATTGAGGATCTCTTCTTTTCCAGCATTGGTATCAAAATACCATCCCTTAGATTCTTGCATTAATGGAATAGGAAAGGGCCAATTATTTTTCCCTATAGAAAGCACAACTTCAGTTTCGTTAATTTTCTCAAGTTTGTTTCCCTCATCATACGCATTGATGAATCGTTGTCGATTCGCTTGATCCTGATCAGTATCACCCGATTCAATAAGGGGTTTTGCTTCAGTACCTAAAATTTCAATCAATTTATTTTTATTTTGATCTTTGACACTTGTAACCAATGTTTTTATGGCTTCTTCTGGTGTAGCAAAATGCATTTTTTCAGCGGATGGTTTAGCTGCATGGGTTGCAGCACAAAACACAAATGTCGCTGTAAGTACACAGAAATTTCGTATGAATTGATGCATGATCGTTCCTCCTGTATTTTAGCGATGTCTGCCGCCGCCGCCGTGACCACCACCACCGTGGAACCCGCCGCCATGACCGCCACCACCACCATGGAACCCGCCGCCATTACCACGGAAACTACCATTGCCGCCATGATAACCTCGGCTAGCAGCGCCACGGTTACTAAAGTGTTGCATTTCTCTACCACCGCGATGCATGTCTGCAAAAGCATTGGGACGTTCAGTGCCTCTATTAGGAGAAACATGATGTTCAGATGCGTTATGTCTGGCCTCGGGATGTCTATTATCAGGAATATTTTGCCTGTTTTGAGGATTTAGCCGTTGATCCGCAGGAGATAAATTTCTTGCACTGTTAGCCTGTTGTTCACGTCTTTGTCCTTCACGATCCATTCTTTGGATAGCATTTTGTCCTTGACGTGCCATTTCTGCACGTCCTTGCTCTGCTTGACCACGGAAAGCATCTCTTGCTTGAGCATTTCCTGTGTGAGCAAATCTTTCTTGAGAGGCTCTATCACGATAAGGAACGCCATGACGGTGGTTGGGATCATGATGCCAATTATTATTATTTATATTGGCATGGTTGAATCTATTAAATTGATTGACGTTCACATTAACTTCGCCTCTTCTCCAATTGCAGTTTCCCCAGAGTGCACCCCCTACAAATACTCCAGTTGCAAAGGAAAGAGCAGTTCCAGCAGCATAATAGCCTGAAGGATAATATGAATAAGGTGGATAATCAGGATAAGGCCATGAACCATATACCACGCTGGGATCATAAGTGGGTACATAAATAACATCTGGAGTCGCAGGCTCAATGGTAATGATATTAGGAGCTTCTGATCCTTCTTGGTAATAACTTTGTGTCGTTGATGTTTCTTCTTCTGGTGCTATATTGACTACTTGTTCTTTTGATGATTTAAGATTTCCTGCCGTTTGTGCTTTAGAGCGCAATATTTGCACTGCATTAAGAACATCTTTTTGCTGAGCAAGAAATGCATCCCCTAGCTTAGTAGTCATATCAATTTTTTCATTTAGCATATTGAGAACATCAGGAACTGCGGTGAGTGATTTTACACTAGGATCCCAAGTTTGCTGCTGCAAAGCATCTTCAAGCGCTTTATCTTTGAGGTTTGGGTTAGCTTTGACCCATCTATCAGCCGTGACTATCTCAAGAGGATAAGTAGATGCCATTAATATCTGAGCAAGTAAAGGATCTGGATAGAGTGCAATAGGTGCAACTAATTGCTCAAGTTCTTGCTGTGAATATAATTTTTGCTCTGATTGTTGACCATAGCTTTGCCATGGTAATAATGTTAACGCCATGAGCAACCATGTGGCTAGTATTTTATACGCACGATGCATAATGAAGCCCCTGTTAAAAGAATCATACTCTTGAGCACTAATGGCATTATATTAATAGAGGTATAGAACTGATTTGAAAGGAGTGGTACTGTCATTATGTTTGTGTAGATACGCATTTATATTTTTATATATTGTCTAGAAACAGGAGCGCTATAATAAGAATAACAGCTTTAAAAGTGATCAGTTTTTATGCCTGGAAGATTTGCGCTAACTTATTCAAAATCTGAGATTGAACAATATTTTCATGTTGAAATACCTTTTAATCTTCGCCCTCGATATAATATTTCACCTACGCAAAATTGTTTGGTACTGTGCACGGAAGATAAAATTCCGCAATTAATGCATTGGGGATTCTCTCCATTTTGGAATAAAGAGAGTAAATTTAAGGAGTTGATTAACGCTAGAAGTGAATCTGTTCAAGAAAAACCTATGTTTCGTAAAGCATTCAAAGAGCATCGTTGTGTGGTAGTCGCCAGTGGTTATTATGAATGGCAAGAAATGAAAGTTGGGAATGAAATAGTTAAAACGCCTTTTTATATTTCATATAAAGATGATAAACCAATTATTTTAGCTGCCATTTGGGATAGGTGTGAAAAAGAAGACGGCTCTATTCAAACTGGATTTTCCTTTTTAACGACTTCACCCAATGCCTTTGTTAAGCGATACCATTCAAGAATGCCAGTGATTGTTAATTATCAAGATTTAACACTATGGCTTGATAGTAAAACGTCCTCTGTGCAATTAGAAAAGCTCTTCAAATTTATTCCTGCAAAAAACTTTAAAGCAAGAGAAGTTTCTACAATGGTTAATAATCCCAGAAACGACAAACCAGAGTGTCTAGAATGATGTTATTTAGCAGCTGTGCTTTTTAGGTGGCATGAGGAATTTAGCTGTTTTTATACCTTACCCAAAACCTTTTCAACAATAGAAATGTTACTGATATCTAGAGTATAATCAATAAAGTATTCTCGAAAATGATTATCTGAGCTTTGATGTGCTATGAAATGTGTGTTGAGAACAGCAATGATATGGTAACAGCTTATGACTTCAAGCAAGAGAAATAATCCACCTCTTTCTTTAACCATCATGCGCCTGATGTTTAAAGTCCTTACACCTGTTTTTCCTTCACTTATGAACCAGTTCGCCTATAATTTATGGTTTACACCAATGCGAACTAAAGCTACTGAAAAAGAACAAGACTTTATCAAAAGCGCTAGAGCAGATTTCCTTAAAGTGAAAGATTTTAAGATCAGAGTATGGTCATGGGGAAAGGGACCAACCGTATTATTTATCCACGGATGGGGAGGACGAGGATTGCAAGTTTCTGCTTTCATCGAAACATTATGTAGCATGGGCTTTAATGTTGTAAGTTTTGATATGCCTGCGCATGGTGAAAGCGATGGAAAGCGAACAAATGGTTTTGAAATAGTTGAAGTAATGAATGAAGTCGTTAAACAAATTGAAAATTTCCATAGCGTTATTACCCATTCATTCGGTGGAATGTTATTTGGTTATTACTATAGCCCCCAACTTTCGTTAAAAAATATTGTAATGATTTGCCCACCAGCAACACTGCATACCGCGTTTGATCAATTTATTACAACTTTACAACTTCCTCAGTCTATTCAAGAATATATGCTAAAAATGCTGGAAAGAAATTTTGGACAGGATTTATTTGAACGTCTTTCTTTGCTACAAAATGGGACAAAAATTACCCAACCTGTTTTACTTGTTCATGATAGACAAGATGATGTTGTGCCGTATCAAGATAGTCAGGATATTATGAAAATACTTCAGCAGGGGACTTTATATGAAACAAATGAATTGGGACACCGTAAAATTTTATATGATAAAGCCCTAATTGAACGTATATCCCATTTCATTAGTAAAAACTAAAGTCTTTGTTATTTTATTTAAATTTTGGTCTAATATTTGCCAAAGTTTTTGCTTGCGCTATGTTTGGTGATAAATTTGGTGGATTTTCTATTCCCAATTTCTTTGCTCTTGAAAGCAGCATAGCATCTACTTTTTCTAGTAAAAATAAATTAAGATCTTCTTCTCCTAGAAGCATTGCAATACGCACTAATCCATTTCTATCTCTAGCTGCATTAACTGCACTTTTGAATTTATCCAGGGTAATTTCTATGGGTTCATTCGTAGTAACTCTTAGCTCAGATAAAGAAATTTTTTGATAGGGATCTACTTTTTTGTGACTGAGTATAAATTTGCGTACGGGTGTCGCAGGTACACGAAAAACAACTTCTGAACTTGGTTTGCTATTTTCCTGTTGAGAATGAGTAATACCTTCAATCATATTCTTTCCCCTACATGTGATCTGTAATCTGTTTATTATATTTTACTTTAATCATGCACGGAAACTGAAGAAGACTGCGCGGCATGAATAGTGGATATGCGGTATGTAAATAGAAATATGTGTATATAAGGATCTCTATTTATGAAAAAAATTTTCACCCTTTATTTAAAAATAAGTTTAAAAAGATTTTTCGCTTTCTAAAGTATCCATTACGTTGAGACAATGATTTTTCCAAATGTTTTCTATAGCATCGATAAATTTTTCTGGCTCTATAGGGCGTGAAAGTACAGAGGTAATGTTCTTGGTGTACAGTAAAAGATGACGTTGTTCTTGCGTAATAGAGGAGGAGATCAAAATAAAGGGGATATTGTTATATTGTGTTCGAGAGTTGAGAAAATCGAGAAAATCTAAAGCGCTTTGTTTATCTAAATGAAAATCAGATAAGATTAAATGAGGCACTTCAAGCGCTAATATTTTAATCGCTTCGTTAATCGTTTTTGCTAGTAGTGGGCGTAATTGAATCGAACGCATTAAAGTTTCTGATAAATAGAGATCTGCTGGATTATCATCGAGAATAAGAATCGTTCCTTTGTAATCTTGCTCAGAATTCATGATGGGTGAGTAGGGTGTTTTATCTTCTTGCTCAAACTTAAAGGAATTGATGATTTTATTTTTAGGTAAGTAAAGTTCTATTTGAGATACAAAAATTTCTGGTTGTAGCGGCTTTGAAATATAACCATTACAACCACTAGATAAAATTCTTTCTTTATCTCCTACCATGGCAAATGCTGTAATAGCAATGATAGGGATCCTCGATAATTGATCATCTGCAGATTTTAATCTTCGAATGACGGTAAGACCATCTATTTCTGGAATTTGAATATCACATATAATCAGATCAGGACTTTCTTGATAACATAAAGCTAAACCTTTTTTTCCATCCATAGCCGTAATAATGTGATACCCACTTTTATTTAACAAATAGACCATAAGATCTAAATTTTCACTATTATCTTCAATAATTAAGATTTTAGCCATAAACCGCATCCTGCTTGTAAGGTAAAATCAATGAAAAACAGCTTCCTTGGCCAAAGATACTTTCAACTTCAATCCTTCCATTCAGTAGATGTGCAAGTTTTTGGCTTAAATGAAGTCCTAATCCGGTTCCTTCAACGAGTTTGCCTGATAAAGAAATTTGCTGAAAAACTTGAAATAATTTTGCTTTATCTTCAGTTTTAATTCCTATGCCTGTATCTGTGATCTTTATAGCTACTTCATCTTGCAGATAGCTGATTTCTATATTAATGGAGCCCTTCTCGGTAAATTTAACTGCATTATTGGTCAAATTTAAAATGATTTGAGTAAATGTTCTTGGATCTGTTTTAAGATAAATATTCGCATTTGGGGCAATATAGTTGAGCATCAATCCTTTAGCATTGCAGCTTGGCATAACAGTGTTAATCACTTCTTGAATAACTTGATGACAGTTAACGCTTTCAAGATGGAGCTCAATTTTTCCTGATTCAATTTTGGAAAGATCTAATATGTCGTTAATAAGAGACAGTAAATGTTTTGAGCTGTTTTGAATAATTTTAAGTTGTTTTTCCTGCTCAGGGTTTAAAGAACCTGGTAAGCGCATCAGCAAAATGCCCGTATAGCCAATAATGGCATTTAACGGCGTACGCAATTCATGACTCATTGTTGCAAGAAATTTATCTTTAGCTGAATTCGCTTTTTGTGCTTCATTTGCTTTTAAGGCATCTAGCTCTTGCTTAATTTTTTTGGCTTCAATTTTTTCTTTGATGAATTTTAATGTCGATGGCAATTTTAATGTAATAACTAACAAAGTTGTTAAAGAAACCATAGCAGTAAGGGATTTAATAAGCCCGGCAAAATTATAAATGGGGTACCAGAAAATGATTACTTCAATTAGATGTGTCGCACCGCAAAAGAAAATAAAGCTAGCAAATAAAATAAAAATGTAATTTATATTCAGCGCATTTATTTTGTTTTGGTAGTAAATCAGGCTTATCGGTATGCCCGTATAGGCAAGAAAAATAATAATATCTGAAGTGATATGGGTCCAGCCTATGGCAGGAAGCCAATGCCCGCATTCCCAACGTGCAGGATATTGTGAAGTATCAAATAAAAACTCAAGAGCGCTATTCGACATTCTGTGCTTCCTAGCAAAAATGCTATATCTTAAAGCAAAGATCAATCTGTCACTACTGTGAAAATATCTATTGAGACGTGTCAAATACTCCTTCTCTCAGCAGTTTTACAGCATCGAGAATTATTTATTAAAGAATATTGTGTCTATCTCGATAAGATCTAAACAATCAATAATACCGATACCCTCGTTTAACCTGAACATATGTCTATCCGACAAGATAACGATGGAGCGCTATCACTTCATGCCTTTAGTAACGTTTATCAGAGAGTATAATTTATTTGAAAATTCACACTGGATAGTGTCTATCCTTTTAGTCTTACTTGTAACACTTCTAGTAAATTATCTTGAAATTCGAGTTTATAACAGAATCTATGAGCGTTTAAAAAGTACAAGATTTTTGTGGGACGATACTCTACTATGGGCAATCCATGCGCCACTAGGGTTAATGATATGGATATGGGGTATTACGCTTGCAACACAAATTGCTAGATTTAGGTTACCATTTCCCCAGCTGTTTTCTTTGATAGATTCTCTTTGTACTTTTGGAACTATCCTGGCTTTTACTTGGTTTTTGCTCAGAATAACCCGTCGAGCTGAACAAAAAATGCTTGCGCAAGAGAAAGAGAGTAATTTTCTTTTAGATCAAACAACCTTCCAAGCATTTGCGCAGATCATTCAAATTACAATCCTGGCATCTGCAGGTTTGATCTTTCTAAAATACTTTTTCGGTTTTTCATTTACGGGACTATGGGCCATTGGAGGCATTGGATCCTTTGTCATAGGGTGGGCCGCAAAGGATTTATTGGCAAACTTTTTTGGCGCTATCATGATATACATGGATAGACCATTTTCCTTAGGAGATTGGATCCGCTCTCCCGATCGAGAAATTGAGGGCATCGTTGAATTTATTGGTTGGAGATTAACTATAATACGCACTTTTGACAAGCGCCCTTTATACATCCCCAATTCATTATTTGCCACTATTTGTGTTGAAAATGTATCTAAGACAACATATCGGAGAATTAAGGAAACCATCGGGATAGATTTTAAAGACATTGATCAATTAGAAATGATTATAAAAGATATAAAAGAAATGTTAGAGAAACATCCCTCAGTAGAGCCGATGATGACCTGTTGTGTTAATTTGATAGGCGTCAGTACTTCTTCTCTCAATATTTCTATTGTTTGTTTTACAAAAATTACAGATTGGGTTTCATTTCTTGAAATTAAACAAGATATTATGCTGCATGTACTAAAGCTTATTCAGCAGCATGGTGCAGCATTAGCTTCGCCCATTAGCGTATTAAAAGTATCTGAAAATATTGATTTTTTGCGCCCGCATAATGGAAGCAATATACCACAAGCTTAATTTTAATCATGATTAAAAAAAGAGATCAAGCCCATAAGTTCAGCTTGATCTCTCAATCATTAGATTAATTTATATCTCTGTTGTGTGCTAGTGGTTGAAATATTTATTAGCTGGATATTCTCTTCAGGCTGTTGAGAGGATATTTTGCTCATAGGCGTATAGCTCGTATAAAAGAAGTCTTCATTACTGCTAAAATCTTCCTCACTAGAACTTAAACTGACAGAAAGATTTTTCAGTTGCTCAGATAAAGATACCTCTCTTTTGTTATTCCCTTTACTTTTCATTTTATGGAGGTTATAAATCTCTTTCTTTTCGCCTTGACTACATTCGAAGCTTCTACCATCTCGTTTTACAACGTAGACTGTATCTTCAGGGATGGAGATTTTGGCTTCTTCCAATAAATTAAAAAAGTCTTTTAAGCTACCATTATTTTTGGCAATAATGATGGCTTTAGTATTTCGACGCTGTAGGGGATCAAGCGCCGCCATCAGCTCTCTTTCGATCCATTTTTTATCGTTACTATTGAGCTTTTTTTCATTATCATAAGCTAATTGTGTAGCAATGTGATGGGTAATATGTTGGAGTTGTTTGCGGGAATAGGTCATGAGCTTCTCTCCTGAAGAATATTAGAAGGTAATAAAAGGCTGAGAGTATGTAGGAAGGGGAACTTTTAAGGAATTTCTTTTTGAACATGATTATCTACCTAACGTAAAAGATGCTCTCGTTCAGTAATAAAGAAATTTTGAGGTTATATTCTAAAGATATGGAATTATCGCATTGTTGTCAAACTGTAAAGTTCAGCAATTATTGCAATATATAATGAGTTTATATTTCAAAATACATATTAGGTTAGGCGTATATGATAGAGATTACACCAGATATTTTTCTTGATGAAATTGAAATGAAATTTACTTTCATTCGTTCACCAGGGCCCGGTGGTCAAAATGTTAATAAAGTCGCGACGGGCGTGCAAATGCGTTTTAATGTAGTAGATTCGCCTTCATTACCTGAGGCTGTTCGAAAAAGACTGCTTGCGCTGCTTGGAAAAAAATTAACCTTGGCGGGTGAGCTTGTTATTAGAGCAACCCAATATCGCACCCAAAATCGTAATAAACAAGCGGCGATCAGCCGTCTTGTCTTGCTTATTCAGCAAGCTGCAGTGCCGCCGAAAAAGCGCAAAAAGACTAAACCTACCTTGGCTTCTAAGGAACGTCGTTTAGAGAAGAAGAAATTACATGCGAAAAACAAATCTTTGCGACAAAAAAATCCAAAAGGTGATCATTAAAAAATACAAATATTAAATATCTTTTAATACAAAGCAGACAAATTAATCATTATTTTTGTTTTTCCGATGAATGGTAAGAAAAACCCCCTTTAGTGGGGGAATTGCAATTTTATCTTGTTCAAAAGAGGCATATTATTTCGCTTCTAACATAAGAACGTAAAACATCTTAAAGTTAGTCAGTGAACATATTGCTGCTGCTGAGGTAAGCAAGATGAGGGGGAGCGAATGGAATTTAATTATGGCCCATTGAATAAGAGCCTATTTACGCAAGAGCTTGAATTATTAGTCAAATGCCTCTTGTATGTACCAGAACAAATCGTATTTAAAATTCATCAAGAGGTGAATGGAGAATCTGTTCATGCCCACATTAACTCGTTAGATATTAATGTTTCATCGCTATTAGCAAGAGCTAATTTTTCTCATCTTTTACTCACTGAAGCCGATAGCGAACAATATCTAAAAACGATAAATGAGCCTTATCGGTTGGAAGAAACAATTGAAGGCTTAACCTTAGCTGAGAATCAAGCAATTAAAGCTTATACCGGAAGTTTTTATTATAATCTCAATGCTTTCTTGTACGGTAAATTGAATAATTTATATACCTATTATTCTGAGCCTAGCTATCTATTCAAAGACTTACTCATCAATGCTGTATTTCTAGGATCCGGATTAAATAAAATTCTGCCGTCATTAGAATATAGTGATAATCCTTCTTATCGTGGCGAGCACAGTACCCCTGATAGTGAGATTGCTTATCGTATTGAATTAATAGAAGAGGGTGGTGGGGTAACTGATCAAAAGGCTTATATGAGCACTTCGTCTGATGTTGAAATTGGCGAAATGTTTAAAGGAAATTGTTTGATTATATTTGACTCGATATATGGTAAAGAAATTTCTGGTATTTCAGATTTCCCTTCCGAACAAGAATTTCTATTGTCTCCAGGGCAAATTTTTTGGGAAAGTTATGAATATGAAAATGACAACATTATTTTTCATGCAAAAGTTGTTTCCCCTCTAATAGACGGCAAAGATGATGTTATGCCGCAAGATATTCATCTTTTTAATGAATTGTTAACTTGGGCAAAAGCACAAGACGTGCCAGTCGATTTTTTGACACCTTATCTTGAAAATGAGCTTGCGCATGAGAGCAATGTGCTAGATGTCTTTACGCCACCACAAACTCCAAGCATTTCTGATGTTGATACAAAAGGGGAAATGATTACCCTTGAAGATGTATTAATATGCGATAACGAGAGTATTGACTTCACGACACAAGATTTAGTTTCTCATCAAGAGATAGCTTTACCTGAGCCGCCCTCTGATGATGTTGTGCCTCAGAATGTAATGATTACGTCCTTGAATATGGTTCCCGAGATTGTAGAAATGCAACTGCAAGCTATATTTTGAGTGAGATGATTAGCTAATTATCTTCTTCTTCGCATTTTTTTGATTATACTGTGGAGATAAACGATAAGACTGGCGTCTGTTTTTTTTTGCAGAAAATGCATGGAAGGATTGCTCCAAAGGGACATGTTCTTGGAAATGAAAAAACCGAATCGTAATATAGAGTTTTTTATTGAGCGCGGACTCTTTGCAAGCCGCTGGCTAATGGCGCCCATTTACATTGCTTTGGTTGGCGCATTAATCATTTTATTGATTAGCTTTATGAAAGAGTTGTGGCATGTATGCCTCACTTTACCTCAACTTGATCAAAACGATGTCGTGCTTAGCATATTGTCTTTAATAGATCTTTCACTGGCCGGAAATCTTCTGTTACTCGTCATTTTTTCAGGTTATGAAAATTTTGTTTCTAAAATGGATATAGAAGATCATGAAGATCAGCCTGAATGGAAGGGAACGATTGATTTTAGCGCATTAAAGCTCAAACTCATTGGATCTATTGTGGCTATTTCCGGGATCCATTTGCTTAAAATTTTTATGGATGTGCAAAAATCATCGGAAGTGCAGATCAAATGGATGGTCACTATTCATATTGTGTTTGTCTGCTCTGGTGTGTTGCTAGCATTAATGGACAGAATTGCGGCAAGTACTAAAGTGATGAAAGAGAAATGAAGCATATATTTTTTTTAAATTCCTTGCAGATAATCAGTTAATATCTAAACTCAAATTAGTAACTCAGATGGAAGGGAACTCCATGAAAAAATTAACAGTCTTAACAATTCTCTCAACTGCATTGCTAACCTCAGGTGCCGCACAAGCAGATTGGAATGGCAATTGGTTATTAGGGGCGTCCGGCGCTTACAATTGGTATAACGGCAGCTTTGACCATCAGGTTGATTTTAATTTGCCTGTTAATCCTCCGCCTTCCTCTTTCCATAACGATCTTATCAGCAAGGGATGGTCATGGGGCTTATTAGGCGGCTACCAAGTTAGGTATGCACAATGGTTGTTTGGCGCCGAATTAAATGTCGATTGGCATCAGCATGATCATACTCAAAACTATGTTAATACAGTTGATTTTGGTGTTAATGATCTTGGCACTAATCTTTCAGTAGGTTTTAAGCGTGATGCGACTTGGGGATTGACTGCGCGTCTAGGTTATGAAGTTCTTCCTTGTTTTATCACTTATTTACGTGCAGGGGTTGAAAGACATCATGATAAACTAGATGTGGTAGGAGATGTTGATATACCTGTTCCACTTGACTTTGCCGTAGATGATTCAAGACATTCTTATCGTTTTGTAGGTGGTATAGGTGTTGAAGCGCCTATTCCTTACTTAGCAGGTCTTACCTTTAGAACAGAGTATAACTACCGTCCTCATGGAAAAAGTGTAGACACCTCAACAAATTGGAATTTGATTGGGGTAGCCGTTCCAGCATTTTCGTCGGTAAGTGCAAGACAACATATCAATACGGTGAAAGCATCATTAGTGTATAACTTTACGATATAATTTTTTGAAATAAAAAAAAGCAAAATCTTCGGATTTTGCTTTTTTTTTTTGCTTTCAAGAATTATTTGTAAAAAGTAATGCTATCGTAAATGAATTTGCAAATATTAAGTTAACTTCTAAACTTCAACTAGGTATTGAATACTTTAGGAAGGGAACTCCATGAAAAAGTTAATAGCTATTACAAGTCTGACAGCAGCTTTACTTGCTTCAGGTGCCGCGCAAGCAGATTGGCGTGGTAATTGGTTATTAGGGGTTGAAGGTGGATACAACTGGTATGATGGAACATTCAATCATACAATAGATGTCGATTCTCCAATTAACCCTCCTCCTGCCTCTTTTCATCATGAACTTGATAGTAAAGGATGGCTATGGGGTTTATTAGGGGGATATCAAGTTAGATGTGCTGAATGGTTATTTGGCGCTGAGGTGAATGTAGATTGGAATCAGCATCACCATACACAAAATTATTCTGAAACAGTAGACTTTACTACTGACATTGGGGTTAGCACAACCGCTCGTTTTAAACGCGATACTACGGTGGGTTTAACCGCTAGGGTAGGGTATGAAGTACTTCCTTGCTTTATCCCCTATTTAAGAGCGGGAGTTGAATATGCTCGAGATAAATTCCATCTCACAGCACAAGATAGTGATGGCGATGCAACATTCAATGGGGAAGCATCACATCATGCTTATCGCTTTGTGGGTGGTATTGGTGCTGAAGCGCCTATACCCTATTTAGCTGGCCTTACCTTTAGAGCAGAATATAATTATCACCCTAGTAAGACAGTAAGTGTAGAGGGACCATGGGATTTTCAAATTGTAAATTCCTCTGCAAATGCTAAACAACATATTAATACAGTGAAAGCCGCAGTCGTATATAATTTCACCATATAATTAGTTGTAAATATAAAAAAAGCAAAATCTACGGATTTTGCTTTTTTTTTTGTCTTTGTCTTGTTGTATGACTTCCCATATAACAAGCTACAAGTGCTTTTAAAATAGATTTGCAAATATTAAGTTAACTTCTAAACTTTAGACAGGTGCTAAATACTTTGGAAGGGAACTCCATGAAAAAACTAATCGTTATTGCAAGTCTCTCAACCGCATTATTAGCTTCAGGTGCTGCACAAGCTGATTGGCGCGGTAATTGGTTATTAGGCGTGTCTGGTGCTCACAATTGGTATGATGGTAGCTTTGATCATACTGTTGACTTTGATCTACCGATTAATCCCCCGCCTGCTTCATTCCATAATGATCTTGACAGCAAAGGATGGTCATGGGGTCTTTTGGGTGGTTATCAGATCAGATATGCAGAGTGGTTATTCGGTGCTGAGGTAAATGTTGATTGGCATAACCATGATCATACTCAGAACTATGCCCATACCGTCGATTTTGGTGGAAACGATATCGGTAGTAGTGTTTCTGCAACCTTTAAACGTGATACAACCTGGGGGATCACCGCACGTGTAGGGTATGAGGTATTACCATGCTTTATTCCGTATTTGCGTGCAGGGATTGAAAGACGTAATGAAAAATTAGATGTCGTTGCACAAACAGGATCTGTTTCCGGATTTACGCTTGATACCGAAGATTCACATGATGATTGGCGGTTCGTTGGTGGTATTGGCGCTGAAGCTCCTATACCTTATTTGGCAGGTTTAACTTTCAGAGCAGAATATAATTATCATCCTAATAGTAAAAGGGTAGAATCAAGCTCAACATGGAGTGTTCCTCAAGTTACTTCAACTGTGAGCGCTAGACAGCATATTAATACTGTAAAAGCCTCAATAGTGTACAATTTCACTATATAGTTTTTGCTATATATTAAAAGCAAAATCTTCGGATTTTGCTTTTTTTTTGCCTGCTTATACAAAACTGAAAAATAATTTAAAATAGATTTGCAAAAGTTAAGTTAACTTCTAAACTTTAGACAGGTGCTAAATACTTTGGAAGGGAACTCCATGAAAAAACTAATCGTTATTGCAAGTCTTTCAACCGCTCTATTAGCTTCAGGTGCTGCGCAAGCAGATTGGCGTGGCAATTGGTTATTAGGTGTTTCTGGCGCATACAATTGGTATGATGGTAGTTTTGATCATAACGTTGATTTTGATGCCCCTGTTAATCCCCCACCAGCTTCTTTCCATAACGATCTCGACAGCAAGGGATGGTCATGGGGGCTATTGGGCGGTTATCAAGTCAGGTATGCTGAATGGTTATTTGGCGCTGAGGTAAATGTTGATTGGCATAATCATGATCATACTCAAAACTATGTGCATACCGTTGATTTCGGCGTTGCTGACATTGCTAGCAATGTTGCAGCTACCTTCAAACGAGATACAGACTGGGGATTGACTGCACGTATAGGTTATGAAGTGCTGCCTTGCTTTATCCCCTATATTCGAGCTGGTGCTGTTTGGGTTCGTGATAAATTAGATGTGGTAGCTCAAGCTAACCTTCCTGCAGGATTTCTTCCCTTGACTCTTGCAACGGAAGATTCTCATCATGCAACCCGTTTTATTGGCGGTATTGGAGCAGAAGCCCCTGTCCCCTACATAGCAGGGCTTACTTTTAGAGCGGAATATAATTATATTCCAGGTAAAAGAGTAGAAACGAGTTCAAATTGGAGTGTGCCGGGGGTAATTTCAGAAGTTGCTGCTAAACAGCATATTAACACGCTGAAGGCATCATTAGTATATAACTTTACAATATAATCTTGCGATCCTTAAAAAGCAAAGTCCGTAAGGGCTTTGCTTTTTTTCTTTCATTCTAGTCTTCTATCTCATGATCCTACGACATGTTTTACAATACATTTAATTAAATCCCTTCTTTTATAAAAAATTTTTCATTCATAACTTACCCACCTAAAAGTCACTTGGTGGAGTTAATTGGAGCATTTGGCTAAGTTCTGCATAGCAATTTTAATCTGATAATAATCTTCTGAATAACAAAGTCATATAACATTTTGCTTATTGAATGTTCTAATTTTGAATAAAAAATTTGCTGGCCCAAAAATGATCTATTCAAGGTTGAACACAAATTTTAACATTGTACTTGAGCGATAAAATTTCAATCGGTAGCATAATCTTTGAGATATATGTTTTGTATACGAAAAAAAATAAGTGAGTTGAGATATTTTTCATATTTAGAAAAGTTAACACAGCGATGAAAATAAAAATTTTCTCGAGTATTTTAATCACTTGCTCGTTGCAAGATGGAATTTTTTGAAAAACTTTATCCCCATTTTGCTCAATAGAATTTTTCTTATCAAAGCTAATAAAAGATATGCATTAATTGTTGGTTTACAAAAAAATTGATCTAAATTTACAGAGAAATATGCTGCATACAGTTAATACGCGATACGTCCCATTCATCATTTGTCATCAAAATAGCGTTGTCAGAAGAGCACACATCAATGATCACACATTCGCTACAAAGCACATTATTCCCAATATTTCTTGAAAAAAATAGCTTTCATCAAAACTAATTTCTAACATTTTATTGAATAGCGATTGATATTCTTATTTGCATTAACATAACAAACAAAGAGAACAATGTATCAGGATAAAAGCAAGCAAATTAGGTTAGGAAAGAATGATGCAATTGATTCAGAAGAGGATAGATAGATAAATAAGAATTAAGATCTCTCTGCAATCTTGATTGATGAATTCGTTTTAAGAAGCGAAACTAAAAAGTGATTTTATTTTTTACTTGATATGTTGTTCGTTGATTAACTAACAATAGGCGAGTATTATTTCTTTGTATTTCAATCGAATTCTTGAGTTTTGCTACTATACTAATGGTGAGAATTGGGTTCTTTAAATAGTTTGGCATTGCAAAATAAGTTTAAACGATGAAAGATTATTTATTGACAGAAATGGTTAATTGTAATAGATATAAGATATTACATGTTTAAGCTTCTAGTAAGCGCTCAATACAGATTTAGTTTTTTATTTAATACACATTTATAGGGATAAGGAAATCAAAGCTATGAAACGTCTTTTACTATCTCTTGCTACAGCAAGTTTTGCAACCGGTGCTTTGGCTGCTTTTCCTATTAACTCGAATCCAGCCAATAGCTTTCTTTTAGGTGCGACAGGTTATTATTTGCGCGCTTCCGCTACCAATGGTGATTTTGATTATGCAAGCAATGATGCATTTTTCGCTGACAAAGCGCATGGTTTCATTGATAATCTCGATCCCAGCTATGATTGGGGTTGGGGGATCCATGGAACTTATTTCGCACCAAATGGTGTGAATGATATAACAATACGTTATTTCCATAGTCATAATACTGATACAGACTCAGATGCCTCAGCAATTGGCGAAGGGATCTCTTCTTTTGTTAATGCTATAGACGCAGGCTTCTCAGGTTCAAACGTAACTGCTAGCATGAAAGCTAAGGTTGACCAAGTCGATTTAATCGGTGGACAAAATATTGGCATAAGATCTTGCTTAAACCTTCATCCTTTCTTTGGTTTGCGTTGGGCAGAAATTAAACGTTCTTTAGATTCTGCTATCTATGACAACGTTGTCGATAGATTTATGGTAACTCATAACCATAGCAGATTTGAAGGTTTAGGACCTGTTCTAGGAATGGATGCAAATTACTTCCTAACACCAGAGTTTAGCTTAGTTGCTCGCATGGGAACGGCACTTTTGGTTGGTGAAGTTAAGCCGCATTTGGCATTCTTCTCCAATGACAACCCTAATGTAGCAGCTCCAGGCGCAGCTGATTTTCATCCTAAAACTTCAAGCCATAGAGTTGTTCCAGTTATTGATATGAAATTGGGTGCGGATTACACCTATATGTTCAATAGCTCAACAATTTCAGCGATGAGCTTGGAACTTGGATGGAAGTTTACTGAGTACTTTAATGTTAATGATAACATTAATGCTACAGCAGCTCCTTTAGTTGCAGCTACCATCAGATCTTCATCAGCTGATCTCAGCTTGCAAGGTCCTTACGCTGAACTTAGCGTAGCGTTCTAAGATTGTTGTTTGATTGAAGAGTCCTTTTACTGCTGCCCTTACGGGCAGCAGTTTTTTTTCCCACCTCAATTTCTAAAACTTGCTCATATTTTTCTGATCTACTGTTTTTTTTTCCTACAATAACCTGCTGCGTTCTTTAAAGGCGCCGAAAAGATTATTTAATGTTTTATACTTTCTAGATCAAAACATTTTGTCTTTTTGAGCCTTACTATCATGAAGATACTATTATTTACAGTATTGGTGGCTAGTAGCCCTATTTGCTTGTCAAATGTCCAGTATGCGACATCAACACAACCAATTGATCTCTCCTTTGAGGGATCTCAGGCTTTAATTAGCCAATCAATGTTGCTAGCAACTCGATATGAACGTGGAGATCATAATGGTCGTGGGCAACGTGGGGATGCTTCGCATCGAGAGCAACGTGAGCAACCACAGCATATTGAAAATCGTGATTTTCATGAGAATTCTTATGAGCACACCCACCAGGATAGCTTCACTAATGATAAGCATGATGAGCATTTTACAAATCGTGAATATCATGGGGGCGAAGCAGAAAACGTGCATAACGCAAATAATCTTCATCCCGAGAGTTACTATAGAAATACTACAAATAGTCTTATTGATTATCATCGTGGGCCAATTTATTCACCCAATGCTTATGCACCAGGTTATGCAGGCGGATATCTATCTGGAGTGTATGCAACGGGCGCCGAATTTGTATCAAGCTATGTAGGTGATGCATTAGGAATGAACACCAATACAACTACAGTGAATGGTGAAAAAAACAATATTCGCAAGAATATGAGTAACAAAATACTAAACAATAATCTTTAAACCCGTGCAAAATGAAATGAATAAGAGGAAATGAGCATGAAAATAGATGAAATCGCCAAAAATGCTTTTGCTATGCCATTAATCCGGCCCTCTTATCCGCAAGGTCCGTACCGTTTTATTAACCGAGAATATTTTATTATCACTTATGAAACAGATTTAGAAAGTCTTAAGAAAGTTGTACCACCTCCGCTTGAGGTGACTGAGCCGATTGTTAAATTTGAATTTATTAAAATGCCTGATTCGACTGGTTTTGGTGATTATACAGAGTCTGGACAAGTGATCCCCGTTTCATTTCAAGGTAAAAAGGGTGGTTATGTTCACTCAATGTATCTAGATGATGAAGCCCCTATCGCGGCAGGCCGAGAAATTTGGGGATTTCCCAAAAAATTAGCAAACCCTTCTGTCAGGATCACAAATGAAACGTTACTCGGCCATTTAGAATATGAACGTTGTCCTGTTGCAATTGCAACGATGGGATATAAGTATACTCCGTTAGATGCGGCTACTGTATTGAAATCTTTACTGGTGCCTAACTATCTTTTAAAGATTATTCCGCATGTAGATGGTACACCACGGATCTGTGAGTTGGTTGAGTATTATTTGAAAGATGTAACAGTAAAAGGCGCATGGACAGGCCCTGGGGCATTAGAGTTGATTTCTCATGCTATGGCGCCAGTAGCAGAGCTACCTGTTCGCAAAGTAATATCTGCTACACATATTTTAACTGATTTAACACTACCTTACGGCAAAGTGGTATTTGATTATTTGAAGTAGATTGATAGGTGCAGGTGCAGGTGCAGGTGCAGGTGCAGGTGCTTGAGTGCAGCTCCTTATAAAATAAATTTCTTGAGGCATCCTGCTTGCTAGTGTGTATTTTAAGCTAGCTTTTGAGGATAAGAGGTTTCGGAATAGTGAAAGAGTTACGATGGCTGAGTGTCTGGCGAATATTCGCAAGACTTAAGAAACAGTTCAGGAACCATTTAAATCATAAAGAACTCCAATTAATAAGGGAGTTTTGCTGTCATTAAATGAGGGTATCGTGAAAATTAAAAACTTGATCCTTTTATGCATGGCTGCACTTTTATTCACTGGGTGCAGTCATCAGGCAGTAGTAGGGGGAGATACAACTACCTGGAGCGATACTTCTGCTGTGACAATTCAAAAGGGAAAAGCAATTACATTTGAGCAGCGATATAGTGATCCTCTTGATTACTATCATAATGGTTTCGACGATTTGTATTTCAATTAACAGAAAAAGATGAAGGATCATCAAGAACGATAGAGCTTAGTATCAAAAGCAAAGAAATGGATGACTGAGGAGATAATATGACGCAACCATTACTCGTGATCAAAAGGCAAATAAACGCTCCCCCTGCTGCAGTATTTTCCGCATGGAGTAAGCCAGAGCTTCTTCGAGAGTGGATTTTTCCTTTTCAGAACTGGACAGCCGATGGCAAAAATGTTTTTAAGGTCGGTGGTGAATATTCAGTTGAATTTACCTCGATGGATGGTTCTGTCTACAGCCATTCTGGTAAGTATGTTGAAATTATTCAAAATGCTAAAATCGTGTTCACCTGGAATACATCGGACATGACAGACACGCTCATTACCGTGGAACTTCATGGGGTTAACGGAAATACCGAAGTGACTTTAACACATGAGCAATTCCCTAATGAAGAAGTAAGAAATAGATATCACGAAGGATGGCAGAATTGTTTGACCCATTTGGAAGAATTCTTGAAAAGTCAAAAAACTAATCAATTAAAAGCATAAATCAAAATATAAAAAAAGAAAATAAAGAAAATATAGCAAACAAAAAATTGAGCATTTCATTTTAATTTTTCGTGCAAAAATAAAGAATGCATACCCCATCATGGGCATTCTATTTTAAAACACTAAGCATGGCTTAATGTTTTGTTGTTGTTGCTGCTGTTGCTGTAATAACAGTAGGTTTCACAAGTTTTTCAAAATCTTCATAGGCTAATTTCACAATTTCAGTATGTGTTCCTGAATTAAAAGCTATTTCTTTGTTGTTTGTTAATGATGTATCAACATAAACCTCAATATTATAAAGATTTCCAAAAGGGGGCATAGCTCCTAGTTCACAATCAGGGAATAATTTTGAAAAATCCTTTTCGGGTGCCAGACTTACATCATTAACATGCAAAGATTTTCTTAAAGATTGAAAATCAATAGCTTCATTAGAAGGAACAACCACCATGACCATCTTTTTTCCAGCATAGACGATAACAATTTTTGCAAGTTCTTTCTCTGAGATATGACTTACGTGAGAAATTTCCCTTGTTGCGTAAGCTACTGGATGATCAATGGCAGTAAATTTCACTTTGTTTTGCGTTAAATAGTCTTTCAGTTTCTGTACAGGCATAGAACCTCCTCATTTACTTTGTAAATCACACTTTAATGCTGTCACTAACAAATTATTTCAGTATCACCAGCGATAGTAATGATGATGGTGATGATGGTGTCTATGCCAATAGTATGCGCTTGGATAATAGTAGTACGATCTTGGATAGTAATAGTATCGGTAATAATGTCTTGGATAATAATAGGGATAGTAATATCGATCGTAAGAATAATATCCTGGGCCAATATAAAAGCTTACGCCACCATGATGGTGATGATGATATCCGAAACAAATCGAAGTGAAAGCCATCAGAATTGTAAATAGTAGAGTTCTCATGGCGACCTCCATACCTGAAAGACAGTGTGGAGGTTAAAAAGGTTCAATTTGAGTGCTTTTACACTGATCTTAAGGAGAGTGTCATAAGATCGTGTTTTCTCAAACTCAAATGTATGCTTTTTAAGTAAAGAAATTTTTATGTTTGTTATAATTATGTGGTTTGTGATTTCATTAACTTACTGACTAACTCTTAAAAGGATAGTGAAATGCTTAGTGCTGAAGCTTTGCAACATGAGAAAAAAAGTGAAGCCTTGGAAGAAGAATTACCCGAACGAACAGGACTCGCTGATGCATTTCACGGATTGATCAAAATGCATTCCTTTCAAGGTAGTGAATGGCTAAAAATGGATTCTAGTGTTGACTTTGCAAGCACTCCTTGTACGCGTTTTGTTTCATTAGGTGCAGATCCTAATCGTGAAAAATTATTTATAGATACTAACTCTCTTGAAATGATAAAAATTAAACGGCAAGCAGAGCTAAAATGCTTTGGCCGAGGCGTGATGGCCATTTTGGAGATAGTGAATAATATTGTTAATAGTTTGGTAACAGAATCCGAAAATGAATTTAAAATCACACCAACCAATATAGAGGAACGATTAAAGAAATTCCTCGCAAACAAGCGCTCACAGTTGCAGGCGAATGAAGTTATATGTGCACATTTGGATGAATTTATTAAAGAAAAAATTCTGGTTTGTCGTCACCAAGCACCTATAGCGACTATTTTATTAGCTCATTTGGTAAAACAGAATATTTTACCTCAAGGAATAGTGCGTCAATATCGTTCGCTTCTAAAACAAGATGATGATAAAAAAGGGGCACATGCGTGGGCTGTTTTTCGTGATATTAAAAGCAACAAACTGTGGTTATGTGATCCCACTTGGCAGGTAGTTGCGCAAGTAGAGAATCAAATAAAATATTTGATTCTAAAAGGTTATGGGAATGTTTCTTTAAATAAAATGTTAAGACGACTTGAACTCTGCGATATCCTAGAACTCTTATGCCAGCAATTAAATGAGTTTTCGAATCTATTTCATTTTCATTCTGATAAGGGCTGTTATATTACTCCGGGTACAGAAAAAATACCGGGACAACATTTACGAGTTGAATTTTCTGAAGAAAGCCATATGATGGCTTTTATTTTTGCTTTACAGCAACAAAATATTTTCTTCCGATGTGGGCTTCATGGCAAACCGTTAAATCCTTTTGTTATGATTTTCACCAAAGATAATCCTGCTATTATTAGCTTAAAAATCGACAATTTGTGTGATGACTTTAAGCGTAAGTTAATGCAAGATGAACATTCTCAAGACAAGTCAGCACAAAAAAAAGATTGTGATAATAAAAATAATCTCAGCCATGCCAAAACACTGACCTATTCTTTGAACATGAGTATTGCAACCATTCCTCGCTCCTATTCAGAAGATAATGTCCTTATCAGGGCTAAAAAAGCCAGAATTAAATAATTGCGGTTCACGCTCAGATATTAGGTTATGATTTTTTGAGGAGATGTTATTTGAAAGTTTTTTGAAAAATTCTGTGAGGATATTATCTTGGACCTCTTATTTGTGGCGCTGTTCTAATACGTTCTTTTTGTGGGGCGCATACGATTTCTATTTGTGAGGCGATCCCTTTTTCTGTAGCAGCCTCAATACACCATTTGATAGATAAAATTTTTCCCTCATATGACCAAGGGAAATTGGGTAGGCTTAAATGGAATGATTGGTTACCAAAAGGTGCTGGATGATCTATCTTTTGCTCGGCGACAATTTGAAGATCTTTTTCACCTTTTCCTTCAGTGAACCATAATAGTTTTATCACAATAAATTCTGGGCCTTTATTTTTTTTAGGTTCCCAGCTAACATTTGCATTTACCACTTCTCCTGGCAAAAAGGCTCTTTCTTCTAATGATAAAGAAATCATATTTCACCTGAAATAATTGTTGGGTAAATAGTAATAGGGAATTCATGATTCATATCTGGCCACAACGCTATGCTTCCCTTGGCGACAATTGCCCAAAGGATTTTATTATGAGTGGATGAGAAACTTGGCATAATATCTTGAGGAATGGATAATGAAATTTCACCGGTTAATGTCAAATTTCTACTTTCTTGTTGGTAGAATATCTTTTCACAAAAAACATGTTCTTGCGTTTGGCTATTTTTGCCACGTGCGTTCGTCGTTTGTTCTGTTCCTTTGAGAACGAAAGATATATTACGTAGACGCTGAATATTTCCCTGAAGATTGAAACGCAGAGTATACTCCCCACCAAGATACAATTTACCGGCATTGATCTTCATATTAATCGTGGGATTGAAAATATTAAGAAAAGAATAAAATACTCCATAAATTAATAAAAGACCAGCAATACCAAAAATTAATAGAAAGAAACTAGCACTGATAGGGATATGACCAAGTTGTGTATAGGCATCTAACCACCATGCATTATACATGATAAGAACACAGCCATTCCAAAATAAGCAGATCAATAAAATAATAATAAAATTTTTCAAAGGACTTGAAGCTTCTTGAAGCATAATCATGTCAGCTGATGATGTACTGTTACGCAAGGTAGGAGCGGTCGGGTTATTTTGTTTATACGTTGCATAAATTCCTAAGATGCCTACAATGGCAAAGAGTAAAGGGAGTAAGGTGAGCAATAAGTACCAATCAAATGAACGATTGATAACAGACTGACTGGGATGAGTGGGATCAACATAACAAAAAAACTGTTTACCAACGGGATAATTATCAATAATTTTCTTTTTTCCACTGTAGCCTGAAGAAGAAAAGCTTATAAAATTGTAGTTGTTTCCACTATAGGCATTATTTTGATATTCATAGCGATATTGAATATTTATTTTATAAGTATCACTTTTTGTGCCACGACTTCTTTGGATTTCGCTTTTTTTAACTTCACAAGATACTTTTACCCAATTTTTAGAATGAATAAAGTTCATGAGTGGTTCAAGCGATAAGATTTTAAATGTATAGCATCCGGCTACCACAAAAATACCGAATAAGATATATCCTAATATGGAATTTCGTGTGGAAGGTGGAGCATTTTGCATAGGGTAGTGCTTAATCAAGCTGTTTCTTTTTTATCGGTAAAATGTAGGGTGAGCTGAAGCAAATAAGGAGTATGCCGGCAATATTTATAGCTCAAGATAGTTATAACGAGTAATCAGGATTTGCTTTAACCGGTTAGCATGACGACTCGTTTTTTTGGTCGGAGACTTTTCTTCGATTACTGTATATTTTACCGGATCAGTCAGATTGAAATTTTGATGTACTTCGATATTAACATATTTATTCAAGCAAATAGCCGTAACACCGCCTTTACTATTTTTCCCCAATGAATAAAATTCAGTTAATATTTGAAATTCAATGTTTGGTAAAGTAGGGATCTGCCATTTAACGCGATCATCTAAGATTTCGCAATCTAATGTGTATCGTTTTCTAATATATATTGATGCTTGATGATATGTCAGGTACGAAATAGTATGTTCTAATTCTTTAAAATATTGATCTAAAACAGATGCAATTTTTTCTGCTTCTTTTATTTCATCTTCCATATAAAGAAGATACATCTTATGTATGAAAAGGAAAAAAACAGGAAATTCTAATATCTTCCAGATGAGATGTCCCATATTCACAGGGTGGATGGGGTTAAAGAGTCCTGCAATGATAATAAAAGTTAAAGCATTGTCTAATGAGCCCAATAATAAATAATATGAAATAAAAATAAGCGCAGTACTAAAAACAGCAAACTCAATATAGCGGTGATAATGAGGTAGCATATCAAAAATATCAAGCAACAACCCGGCCGAACAAATCCCCAGAATAAATATAAGAAAGAATTTAAAAATTATTTTGGTGTTGTACATAATTGTTGAAGAAAAATGCAAGTATTTAAGGATACTTAACTTATTTTAGTTCATCTTCTTCAGCGGTATTTATATACAGCAACCTAGAGAGATTTTTACAGATAAGTAAAAGCTCTCTAGGCGAGAAAAGTATTAAGGATTACCTCGATGGCGTTTGCTTTTTGTACCAGCTGTAACATCATCTTTTTGCTGTTCAGCTTTTAGGCTTTCTTCAGATTTCCATTTCAGCGCTAATTCCTGCTTATGCTTAATAGTGGGTGGAATATTTTCTTTAGCCACTGGTGTTGTTCTGCCGAAAGTATCAAAATAGTGAGATATTTGCTTACGAGTCGTTGTGCAATAGAAATGATTTTCTGCATCAGCCTGTGAAAATGACTGCTTTGAAGAAAGCAATTTCATTGCTTTTTGGATATGTGCTAATGCCGTATCGTATTGAGTTTCAAGCGGCAAACTTTGTTTGTTAATAGCATGAATAGCAGCAAACGCTCGATCAATTTCATGTCCTGCTTTTTTAGAAACTTCATCATCAGACAGGGCTTTTGTGTCATCTTTTTGCGATGCATGTGGTAGTGTTACAGTCGAAATTGCATCCAAAAAGCTATCACAAGCCGATATAGATTCAGTATGGTTTTTAGGATAGGTACTGCGAGCGCTTTCAACCAAGATCTTTACTTTTGCTTTGTGTTGCTCGGCTCTTTCAGGATCCTCTTTTTCTAAGATCTGAAAAAGAGCACTATGCGCCATTGCCTCATTCCAATAAGTCTCAGCTAGATAGAACTTTTTTCTAGGATGGTGTTTTAGAATGATCTCTGCCAAGGATTGATAAGTATTGGCTGCCAATTGATATTCATTGGCGGCAAAATGCCTATTGGCTTTTTCTTCCAAATTATTTAAATATTGGGGTGTTTGTTCTTGTAAAGCCTTATCTGCCTTTATTTTAGGCATCACTAAATATGGCTTGGGCTCCATTTTTTCAATATATTCCAAGGTTTTAGAAATCATATCTTCGTCTTTTCTTCGTTCATCTTGGAGTAATGTAAGCAATGTTTTAAAGCTTTCAAGCGCATTTGTGAGCTTTTTGGCTTCAAACAATCTAACAGACTCATTGAATAGATGATCAAACTTCGACATCTCTTTCCCCAAAATAATTAAGATATAAAACTAACAGTTGTTTGCATACTACCAAACAAACATGGTGAAAGCTAGGATCAATATGCAAATAATTAGTTGACAGACTATTGATTGAATGATTGATTATGAAGGAATTTTTAGAGAGTAATTGATAGGGTGTAATTACATTGAAAGAACAGATTATTTGAGATTAAGTCGCATGTAATAGATGTAATCTAAAACGCTGATATCCTGAACATTTTGATAAAAGGCTAATGCATTTTGATTATTTTTTAAGATAATACCATCAATTCTCGAGTAATTTCTTTGTTCAGCGATAGCTTTAAGGTAATTGCCAAGCTCTCTTGCGATGCCTTTACGTCGGTATTCATCTAAGACGTAAATATCATGCACATAAGCTCCAGGGGTCGTGAAAGCGGTAAAATTATGGTTTGTGACTGAAAAAAGCAGGATCCCAACCGTTACCCTATCCATTTCAGCAATAATGCATTCAGCAAAAGGATTGTCTGAGAATAACGCATCAAACAACGTCGCTTTTGTTTGTGAAAATTTATAGATATTACCTTCTTCATCAAATAAATTTAACAAGCATTCATAAATAAAATCTACATCCTGCTTTTGCGCAAAACGACACTTAATGGGGTTAGCTGCTGTGCGCTTTAACATCTTTTACCCCTTATTGTTTTAATGAGATTGGTGCTGATTATTGCTACAGCAGATCTGCGCGAAGAAAATCCCTGCCTATATATATTATATAAGGTTTAGAGAAGACTATTGTTGAAGACAAATAAAAAAGAAAGCGTGCATATGAAAGGATCTAATACAATGCATTTGCATTATAGAAATAGGGATGTCTAACGACACCCCCCTATCTTACCAAGCTTATTCGCAAATTTACTCTTTTTCTCCAATATCCTCGTTCCATAGAGTTGGTTTATTCCTAATAAATTCGGCCATCATTTCGATGGTGTCTTTATCTTGCAGTATATGCAATTCAAGTCCCTTTGATTTTAAATGCGCTTCATCTCCCATGAAGTTTTGGTTTTCACCTATGACAATACGGGGAATTTTGTAAAGTAATGCTGCTCCAGAGCACATCGAGCAAGGTGATAAGGTAGTGTAGAGTGTGCAACGTTCATAAACGTTGGCAGGTAAGCGGCCCGCATTTTCTATGGCATCCATTTCAGCATGCAACATAGCGCTTCCTTTTTGTACGCGCTGATTATGCCCTCTGCCTAATATTTTTCCATCGCAAGCAAGTACTGATCCTATTGGGATCCCACCGACTTTAAGCCCCTTTTGCGCTTCTAGATAAGCTTCTTTGTAAAATGCCATATCTTCCTGAGTAAGAACATTAGCCATGATAGTCGTGCTCCACATGAAAGCTAGAAATAGGAACGGTTTGATTTGAATACTTTTTGGGTAACGATGACATAAATTAACAATTTTGATATAGAAAGTCTAAATTAATACTTGAAGTAGCGTGTCAGATATGACGTCTATATTAAATTAACTAGTACTCTAAATTTTGACACTGGATGAACAACAGTATTCGACGAGGACGCAATGATCAAATCCCATGGCTATGCAGCACAATCATCTCATACCGCTCTCCAACCTTTTCAATTTGAAAGGCGAGAACCTAGGGAGCAGGATGTTCTAATGGAGATTTTATATTGTGGTGTCTGCCATTCTGACATTCATCAAGCAAGAAACGAGTGGGGTGGCGCAATCTTTCCAATGGTGCCTGGACATGAAATTGTCGGCAAAGTGCTGCAAGTCGGTGCTAAAGTCAAAAAATTTAAAGTAGGAGATATTGCTGCTGTTGGTTGTTTGGTTGGTTCTTGTCGCGATTGTTCTAGTTGTAAAAAAGGGCTTGAGCAATACTGCGAGAACGGTTTTGTTGGAACCTATAACAGTTATGAAAAGGATGGAAAAACTCGAACCTACGGTGGATATTCTAACAATATTGTGGTCGATGAAGCTTTTACATTGAAGGTGCCGACAAATTTAGAACTATCAAAAGTGGCGCCACTACTGTGTGCTGGGATCACAACTTATTCACCTCTGCGACATTGGCAAGTGAAACCAGGACAAAAAGTAGGAGTGATTGGTTTAGGTGGCTTAGGGCATATGGCGGTAAAATTTGGTCATGCTTTTGGTGCGCATGTAGTGGTATTTACCACTTCTCCAAACAAAGTTGAAGATGCACTTAGATTAGGTGCTAACGAAGTTGTTATCTCAAAAAATGCGAATGAAATGAAAAAACATTTGAATTCGTTGGATTTTATTTTAAATACCGTTTCTGCTCCGATTGATTTAAATCCTTATCTTGAACTTGTAAAGCAAGATGGCGTCATGGTCGTCGTTGGAGTCGCGCCTGAGCCTTCGACGATACAACAAACCAATTTAATTTTTAAACGACGTTCGTTTGCGGGCTCTTTAATAGGTGGTTTGCCTGAAACGCAAGAAATGTTAGATTTTTGTGGAAAAAACAACATTACCTGCGATGTTGAAGTGATCCCCATTGAAAAAATTAATGAAGCATTTGAACGCACGATTAAATCGGACGTAAAATACCGTTTTGTCATTGATATGAAATCTTTAAAGGCATAAAGGTGCATAATGAAAAAAATCTATATAGCGTTGGCAACCATTTTTGTTTTTCCTTGTATTTCCTATGCGCTTGAAAATAGTGAGGTTAAAACCTTTCTAAAATCTACTTTTTCGGATAATGCTAAACATGTGCAGGAAATATCGCACGAAAACTTTAAGTCATTTGCAGAGCAACAAAGCCCACGGGCAACTATCGTTTCCTGTTCAGATTCTCGCGTGCAAACTAAGGCATTTCATCAGAGCCCAATTAATGACTTATTTTATATTCGTAATATTGGTAATCAGATAAAAACGGCAGAAGGTTCGGTGGAATATGGGATTGATCATCTACATACACCATTATTGTTGATAATTGGACATTCCAATTGTGGTGCTATTGCTGCAGCACTTAGCAATTATAGTGCAGAAACGAAGGCCATTCGCACAGAATTGGATCATTTGCATTTAAGCCCAAAAATTGATACGAATCAAGGTGTCATTGAAAACGTGAATAATCAAGTCGCTTATGCGCTAGAAAAATTTAAAGATAAAATTGCAAAAAATGAGCTTGTCGTCGTTGGTGCAATATATGATTTTAGGGATGACTTTAAGCGTGAACACGGACGATTAATTCTTATCAATTTAAACGGCGAAAAAGATCCAGCTAAAATAAAGCAAAATGAATATGTAAAAGGAATTGAAGATATTGCTATTGGCGTCAAGTGAAGATACTAGACCCATTAGTTAAAAGGGCATTTTAAACTAATGGGCGAAAAAATTTAGGCATATTTCGTGACTTAGCACCAAACATCCCCTTTGGCTTTATATCTTTATGCTTCGAGTTATGAGTAAAATAATTGCTTAAGGCATAAAAAAATAAAGATAAAAAATATAATAAGTGTAACTGCCCAACGGGGGAAGTATATGGCTGGCCTAAGTGCTCCCGATCCCAAACTAATCCAAATAGGTATTAATAGCGAAGCTGTGACTGAGGCGTGGTCCCAAATTTGGGAAAAAGTCTCTTCTACTGGTTTGACGGTAAAAGATCCGAGCTCTCTCGGGCTTACAACTGGGTTAATGAGTGACATTGTCATGGGAGGCTCTGCATTCTTTAAATTTTTTGGCGTGGCAGATTCCATCAATGAATTCAGAAAATTATGGGGCTGGGGGGCAGATAAAGACATAAAGGAGAAAAATAGAAAACATGGTCTTCCAATGAAGGTAGGACTGTCTGCTTTATATATTTTACATGCAGCAGCTTCTGCAATAGTTGCAAGCGTTATTTTAGGCGCTTCCGTTGTGGCCGCACCTATTGCAACGGCTATCGTGAGTTCAGTTGCTTTTGCGAAAAGCGTGGGGGAATACTTTAAAGTAAGAGACGAAGTCAAACGTGGCGAAAAAGATGTTAAAGATGCTGAAGCAGCGCTTAAAGCAGAAAATGTTGATCTCGAAAGAAATTTAGCCCTTCGCGATGATCTGATGGAAGCACGAGAAGAAATTGCGGCATTAAAGGAGGAATCGGCAGCGCTTAATGATAGCTTATCACTCTTACAATCTAAAGATGAAGAGCCTGAAGAAAGCTTAGAAAAACTCAGTGAGCTCAGCACAGCATTGGAGTCAGAATTAAGCGAGAAAATTGATAAAAATAAAATCCTAGCAGATCAGAGTGCAAAGCCAGATGCTTATTCCAAACGTTCAGTTACCGATGCAATTGAAAACTCTAAAAACAAAATTGTGAGTTTTTCAAAAGAAAAAGAAAATTTGTTAGCACAAATTGAAAAAGCAAAGAAAGATCCAAAGACTGCAGGAAAGATAGAAGGGTTAAATGCAGCCTTAAAAAAAGCGGAAGAAAAAATCCAAAAACATACCATCCTGCAAGTACATTTTGAAAAAATTAAAGGCTTAGAAACTTCTATTGAAGATCTAAAGAATCAAAAAGGGAATCTAGATAATAAATATGCTAAGTCGCCTTATAATGGAAAAAAAGAAGATTTAAAAAATTTAGAAAAAGAATATCTTGAATTAAGAATAGGAGAATTAGAGGGTAAACTTAAATCTAAAATGGATCCCTCGAGAAGGCAAGAAAAAGTAGCTAAATTTGATAGTGCAAAAAATAAAATTGAAAGTGCAGGAGAGATTGCCAATAAAGGTGAAAGACGTGCTGCGCTTGAATCTGCCTTGAAAGAAAATTTTGAAAATCAAAAGAAGATTGTAGATGAAAAGCTGAATAAGAAGAAAGAGAATTATGATAGCAAAGAAAAATACACTCGTTTATTTACAAATGATCCTAATAAAAGTATAGAAGGTAATGTTAAATCATTATTCGATAAAACAACTGCGCTAATTGACAAAAAATGTGATTTGAAAAAATCAAAATTAATGGAAAATAAGAAGAAAAAGAATATGTTTTTTACCGCAAGTGTGGCGGCTCTTGCTATTGCTTCTTGCGTAGTATGGCCTCTTGCTGCTACTTTTGCTGGTGTGATGTTGGGTATAGGAATTGCCGCCGGTATATCTTCGCTCTGGGATAAGTATAAAGAAAGGAAATTAGCGGGGGAAAAGAAAAAGGAGACCCAAGCAGCAGTGACAGGTTTGCAAAATGAGCTTCAACGAAAAGTTACTTCTAATCCTAAAAAGACCAAAGATCTTGATGGTCCATCTAATACGAGTCCTACCCCAGTTAGCCCTACAACGTTATCAAAAGAAAAGCCAATGACGGCTGCGCTTAAAACAGAAGGGATGGCAAACTTACAGGGGGCACTTTCATCGTCTCGTGTTGAAGATTCATCGCCACTTGTTGAGATGGGTAAACCGACTAAAAGTGTGCTGACAGGATTCTCCAGAGAAAGATCTGCTTCAGCGCCAGGTGAATCAGGTAGAAATAAATTTTTAAAAACGCAGGGAGAACCTGAGAGTCAAACACCAGCGAATCGAACTAGATCGACAAGTATGAAATCATGAAATAATATAAAGTTTATGCCTTAACGTTTACATATTTGCCAGGAAGATAACATGGATAATCACCCACAGGTTTCATATAAGGGAGTAAGATTTAAATATGCTATTAAAAAATTTCTGCTCTATGTTATGTTCGCGTTGCCTGCCTGCAATGTCCCTTTTCTTTGGATAGGGCTTATTTTTGGTACCCCCTCTGTTATTTTTACAGCTATTTTTATAGCTATATATGATGCGATGCACGTTGATCCTCATAATGTCCCTAAAGTTTTTACCGAAAAAGCGTGGATGTTGTGGATATCTGAGATATTGGTGGCAGCATTGGCGTTGGTGGTTTATTACAAAATATTTTACCCCTAAGGGATAAAGCTGCTTCATTACAGTATTACCAAGCAATATGAGTATATACGCCTGACGCAATTAAAATTTAGTCCTATACTTAAATTTTCCTAAGTGCTCAGTAAAACTATGAAGCATTCACCCTTCGCAGATGACATCGGCGTGTTGCCTTCACTTTCTTCGCAATCCTCATGTATTCCGTATACACTTTGGTCTCTCTTTGCAAATGCTTCGGCCGATCTGATAATGAGATCTGTAAGCCGATTGCTCAGATCGCCTAGTCGAAAAATCATCTGGTTTGGGTATACATTCTTTTTGATTTTCTTTTTATTAAATACAGCCGTTGCTGAAGCACGTCTATATTACGATAAACCCAGAAATGTTAAGCCGTTAACTGCTGATATTTCCTTGCCAATGAATCGAATTTCAAGCAAACATTACTGTGTCGATGTTTATATTAATCATCGAGGACCGTTTAAATTTCTGGTAGATACAGGCGCAAGCTTAAGCGTTATTTCACAAGAGTTGGCAAATAAATTAAATTTAGAAACTGTAAAAAGAGTGAAGTTTAGCCGCAATAATTCGCAGTTCAGAGGAAATTTATATAGGATCCCTAGTCTTCGTTTGGGAAGTGCTGAGATATATGATTATGATATGATGGTTTATCCTGAGCCCACGTTTATTAGTTACTTGAAAGAGGGATTTCATGAGCATATCGATGGCATTTTAGGGATAGGGGCTTTTTACGAATATCTTCTCACGTTAGATTTTCAACATAGCGTCTTACGACTTGAAAATCGTCACTTAACATCAAATGCTAACACTAGCACATTTGATAATAGCGAAAAAATACCGATTGTTGTTGTTGTGTTTAAAGATGATAAGAATCATGTCAAAGAAATGAATTTTGTTGTTGATTCTGGGTCAAATGAAGAATTTACTCTGCCCCCAGGTATTGTGGCTTTGCCTTTTACTAAGATGAGAAGTCAATCCATTCAAAATGGTTCTCACTACGGAGAACAAACTGCTGCCAAAGAGAAAATTGCGGCCAATGCATATTGGGGAAGAAAAGAATTTAAAGAGCCTAATGTGGTATACAACAAGACACTATATGACACCAATGTTTCTTTTGGACTAATGGGGATCCTCGTGATGGAACATCTGAAGATCACCATTGACCAAAGAAAAAGATTAATTCAAATAGAATAAAACTTTAAAGGCGATGATTGTATTCTCTGTCCAATTTTCTGGCCAGTGCTTCATCACTTTCTTCTTGCGCTAATTGTCTTGCTAATATTTCATCATTTTCAATTTGCTGTAAGGATTGGGCAAATTGAAAATCTTGCGCCTCTTGTTTTAGACTCTTTCTTTCCTTTGTATTATCTTTTTTGAAAGAATGTAATACCGGTTTCGCTTTTTCTTTTTTAGCGTCTTTCTTTTGCGTTTTATTTTCTAGCGCATCTGTGATTTCTTTTTCTTCTGTTGCTTCAGCTGGTGTCATTGCTTCTAGTTCTTCAGCGATGATATCAAGAACAGCTTTTTCAACTTGTGCTTCTTTCACTTCTGGCCCATCGGTTAATAAGCGTCGAGCTAAGGTTTCTGTTTTATGGTAGGTTGCCTCATAAAGATTTGATGTTTCTGCATTTTGGGCTAAAAAATTATTAATCAAATCTGCGCTTTGTGAGTCGGGGTTTTTATTAAATCTAAATTCGTGTAATAGTTTAAATAAAGGAGTATAAATCTCATCAGCACTAATATTATGAGAGATTGATGATGGAATTTTTTGCAAAACTTTACCGATATCGCTTTTAAGCTTTTCATCTTGTTGCACTGCATCTTCATGAATAGTCAGCTGACGCTGCGTGAAGCTATATTGGCTTTTTTCTTTTGTTACTAGGCCAATTAATTGCTTTAAGATATTTGCTTTTAAGTGTTTATCTTCAATAGCTTCTAAGGCATCGTCAACCATTGTGATATAAGGTTGAACATACCAATTTCTAATTTTATTTTTTTGACCTAAAGAGAGTTCGTTTTCTTTTGCTTTGGGGCCTGATTTGAGCATGGGAACCACCACTTATAAATTTTTAAAATGTTCCTGATACTAACGAGTCAATGTAGGTCGAGCAATCATTCAAATGATAATTGTCTTTTTTTAGCAGATAAACGGTAGAGAAATAATATTAGTTGCCAAACTAATTTTTAAATGGATGAAATGAATTGAGTGAAGCCGGTAAAATGTATTGAGCGTGTAGCGAAAAATCTGACACGGCTAGCGCATCAGATTTGGCAACATTTAATCAGAACATTCTTTTAAGAAAGAGATTGTTGCTGAATACTTTCTGCTTGCAAAAGTTGGTTCATTTTTGCAATGGTTTCTGCTGGACAACTCGTTTTTAACCTACCAATGACCATTTCCATTTCTTCAGCTTCTTGCGGTCCTAACTTTTGATTGGTAGCAGAATTTCCTTTAGGGAGAATTTCGTGATAATAAAATTTATAAACACCTTGCATAGATTGAAGGCATTCATCGGATATATCATCAGCTTGGAGCGTGGTTGACGTGATGATGAGAAAAAGCGCTGCTGTCCATCGGTTCATAACTTTTCCTTCTTTTTGAACACTAAAAAACAGCCACAAATTAAGCCAGCAATGCATTTTAAAATCAAGAAGTAAAGTTAAAAGTGATGATTTGACGATCTGCAATAGCTGAGTATAATCAGCTTTCTGAATTTTTAATATGATCAGGGAGAAGTAATGGCGACAGGTGGGGCTAAAGGATCACAAGAAGACGATTTGGTTGAAATCTATACAAGAATAGACGCACTGATTGCTTCGCCAAATTATGGTAGATCATCTTTGGATAAGCTCCAGGCTTATTTGCCTGGTTACAATCAATACAAACGCCAGCAAACCGCCTCAACGACGGCTACCACTCCAAGAGAAACAATGCCACAACCTACAGCATCTATAGCTTCAGCTTCCACAGGCTCTGAAGCAGTTGGTGAGGTAAGCAGCAGGAAAAGCAATGGGTGCTGTTCATTATTGTGATTTAGTTGGATTACTCTTCCTGGGCTATCAAATGCTTTCTCTAAATAAATCTTGGTGACATTACCTCATTAGGTGAGGTAATGCTTTCGCGCGATCAGCAAACCATATATCATATGGTAGAAATTTGACTTTAAATTGTTTGCTCTTTAACCCTTTAAAACGCGTGTAACATCACCATGCTAAATTCTTTAAAAGCGAAAGTTTTATTTTCTCTATTATGTATCAGCGTGTTAGGTAGCGCTTCTGTTTGCGCAGATGAGCCGCAAGAAACACAAGCAAAGGTTCAGCAAGGTGAAAAAGCACCTACGACTGTTCCTGATGAGACTGAATTTTTTGCAACCGTGAACGAAACAGGTGGGTACATTACCAAAGAACTGCATTATGCGTTTTGGGAGCGGATGAAGCAAAAATATGATGAAGAACAAAGAAAAAAGATTGTTGATGATATTCAAAACACATTAAATGTTTTAAAAGACTTTCAGGCTCAAACCTGGAAAAGCGCAAAAGAAAGCTATTTCGCCAAAAAAATTGAAAAAGATAAAGACTATTTCACTTTAAAAGATAAACTAGAAAAACATAAGTCCCAATATTTTTCCCCTCAAGTTATTATCGAAAACTCAGAAAAAATTATTACTGCATCAGCAACCAGATCTTCTTTAGATCTAGGTGCAGGTAAATTTTATATTACCCCTGAACTGATTGAAGAGAATCTGATTGGGATCAAAGGTAGTTATGAACGTCTTAAAATTCTCTTAACACCAGAATGGAAAGAAGAGTATAGAGAATATTTGTTGCCAAAAATCAACGTTTCACTTTTATCCTTGTATGCACCCGATGAATATCATGAGCTTATTCAGCATACTGATGAGAAAATAGATATTGATATTGCCCAGCTTTGCGTAGATAAAAACGCTATCTATGAATTAGGCGCTGTTGATTACCAAAAGGCTGACAAAAAATTTGTCAATTTTACGCCTGAGGAAAAAGAGATCTATATTCAGGAATTTGTTAAAGAGCAATTTGCTGGCTACAAGATTAATGAACCGCTTTTGAGCAAAGGATCTTGGAGAGGGTATGAATATGCTAAAGGTATTGCTTCTTTAGACAACTACAATATTGTTATTATGAGCATGTTTGTAGCAGATAAAGCTTTTTACATTAAATTTGTTACCAATCAAAACCTCTCTTCAGCAGGCACCGATTTTAATGAATTTACAAAACGGATCCAAATTTTAGAAAAAACCTAAAATTCAAGCACCCCCTCACCCATTGGTGAGGGGGATTTTTCTAAACTAGTGTTATAACCACTTTTTTCTTTCCAGATCTCTTCTCATTCTCTTCTTTTTTGCGATCGCTTACTAAATCTTCAGATGAAGTTGTTGTCGTTAGCGTTTCTTCTTCTTTTTCCGTAGTTTTACGCTTACGATGATGATCATAGTGAGTCGTGAGAGGGCTCATTTTTGGTGGCACAGGAATATGAAATGATGCACTACCTTCTTCGCCAGAGCTAGCCAACATGGACGCCACTACATCGAAGATAGCTGGATTGGTGGTTCGTGTATGAATAGCTTTTAGCGTAGCGTTTGAAAAGTTATTTCTTTCATCTAATAATTGCGATAACAAACTTTCTTCGTCATTTTCTTTTCGTGAATCAGCAAGTTTGAGCAGATCAATTTCTTGCTTGACTGGTGAAGAGACTACAGGAACAGGGGGGAGGCTAGCTAATGATGGTTGGCTCTCTATCATACTAGAGACTATCTCTCTTATGGTTTCATTTTTGGTTCTATGCAAGATGGATTTTAATAGCCCTAATGGAAATTCATTCTGCTCGTCTAATAATTGCGTTACTAAATTCTCGGCATCATCTTCTTTAGTAGAATCTGCAAGTGCAAGAATAGGATCGACAGCTTTGGTTGCTGGATCTAGGGAAAATTTTTGTTCTTTAAGCGTTTTTCGAATGACATATTTAATGGCATGCAAAATATCTTCTGCAGAAGGCTTTTCTTCTCCAAGTTTATTATAAAAATCCTCTGAGAGCGGATTAAGTGAAAGCTTAATGGCTTGTTCAAATAAGCCTTCTATTGCTTCATCTTTGGGGATGAGGGTGTAGTCGTTATTGAGTAAGCATTTTAATGTTGTGCGGATTTTTTCCAATTTAGCTTGAGCTGCAACCGCTTCTATTGGTTTAGTTTGCGCTTGTTCTGCTTCTTTGGCTTCTTCAATCGCCATTTCAATTTCAAATCCAATTAACCCTTGTATGGTAGTAAACCATTTCCCATTTTCTCTTTCTAAGTTTGATTTAATAGCGTCAATAGTACCTCTGCTACTTTCGATATCTTTTTTGCATTCTTCGGCGAAACGAAGAAGGGCATTCATTCGTTCATAACGACATGTGGAAAAAGCGCGCCCATCTCGAGTACTTTCTAATATTTCAGCTGCTTGAGTTAAAATCCAGTCCGGCATTTTTTGTTGTTGATTTGCTTTAGTGATATAGCCAGTAACATATTCACGTAAGGTAAGTTCATAGGCACCTTGAAAAGCTAATCTTGTTTTATGGGGGGTGAGCTTAAAGTTTGAATATTGTTGAGAAATATTTTGCGAGGCAACTGTATTCCAAGAAGCGATAATTTCAGCAACGATCTCATCTTTATTCGTAATGTTATCACTTATTTTTTTGGTTAAAGAATCAATGATTTGTTTATCATCTTCGGTTTCTTCACCAGGTGTTAGTTTGAGTTCCTGTGAAATATGGTAAAGCATATTAGCGTTTGCTAAATCCGAGAGAGGGATCTGTACACTGACATCTAATCCCAATCCTTTTGCCATTGCAGAGGTATCATTAAATAAGAACACATCAATTTGCCCTTCTTCATTGAATGCGAGTATTGGATGGGTGCCCTCATTAGAAGGTGCTTTAACTGTTTTTGCTCTTGTTACCATGATATTCCCCTGAGTCAGGTCGTACCAATAATAAGCTAAATAAATAACTTTTTATTGGTTATTAAAGAAAGCAGAATTATTGATATTTGTTAGGGTTTTGACAAATTTTGTGTCGGGTTTTCCGATAAACGGTGTGCTTAAAAAGATTAAATTTTTTTTAAAAAAGAAACGTCATAATCTTTAATGAATAGAATTGCATAATCGCAACTAAAAAATTTGTTTGATGAAAAATCGAGATTTAAGGTTTGCATTTATTTTTTTCATCCGTTATAAAACAAGCGTTTTTTTTGATTTCGTGATGACCAAGGAGGTTAAAATGTTAGAAGCATTTGGGCAAAAACTTGCGGAACTAGCATGTAATAAGGCTATTCAAGACTGCCCCAGTATTTTAATGCAGCAGCTCAATTGCACGCTGCAAGGCGTATCGCAATGTTTTGAAAATGGAATAGAACAAGCTGCTTATAATCTTTGCCAAGATGCATTAAAAGAATGCCCTCGTGTATTGTTTAATCAATATGCACTGCCAGTGACTCTTACAGCAGCAGCTGTGACGGCTGCAGTTGCTTACAGCTGCACTCGGCCCAGAAGAAGATAAAAATCAAGCATGATGAATAAGGGGCAAAAGCCCCTTATTTTGTAATGATGGCACTTAAAAATGCAAAAAGACCGAATCCGGATAATATCATTGCGCTGAAGCGATTAATCCAGATGAGGAATTGTTCGCTGAGTTTATGCCTGATGATATGAACGCCTGTACTAAGTACGCCCCACCATAGTAATGAGCCGATAAAAACACCAATAACAATCAGGATAGCTTCTTGATAGCGTGCTCCACTTTCCACAATACCTAAGCTTGCATAAATAGCCATAAAAGAAATGATGGTCATGGGATTGGTAATTGTAAGAAAAAGGGTAGAAGTGAAATCTTTCCACAAAGTATTGGCTTTATCTTTTATCGCCGTATGTTGAGTGTGTGTGTGAAAGGTTTTTATACCGAGATAGATGAGGAAAATCCCGCCAATAAGTTGGATCAGCGTTTTTTGAGAAAGTAGGAAAGTAGAGACGGAGGCTAATCCAAATCCAGCAACACAACCGTAAAATGCATCAGCAACAGCTGCACCTAGTCCTGAGGTAAGTCCGGCAAGCATGCCGCTTGCTAAGGTTCTATTGATACATAAAATACCGATTGGACCTACCGGCGCTGCGATGGAAAAGCCAATTAACAGACCTTTTAGAAATAATGTTAACATAAGATGTTTTAGTAAATGCAGGGAGTTTAATCATCCTAGCATAATTGAAGGAAAAAGGCTCTCAGCGACAGTGGAAAATTTTTTCGTGTACTCACAAAAATCCTCCTGCGCTTGCAAGCGCCTCCCTCTTTACAAAGAGGGATATTTGTTCGCTACGCTCACATGAGCGCTGTAGCAAGCGTAGGTTGAGCCGTAAGGCCCAACAATTAAAGCCACATAAAAGAAAGAAGAGTCTTATGGCTTTAACAATACAACCTCAAAGAAATAATCTTCATAAGTAATCCTACCAAGATTATCTTTAGGGTGTTGGTAAATATAATATTCAACCACCTCATCAAAAAAAGCATCTACCTTTTCTGGCGGAAGATAAGAAAAATGTGAGCTCCAAGTGATTAACCAATGTTTAAAATATTGCTCATTTGGTAAAAGCACCTGGCGTTTAGGAAGATTGCTTTGTTGGATCACAAATCCTATTTTTTCTGCTTGAGAGAGAAAAGCGCCAGGCTTAATATGATCTACTTTCTTTTTAAATTGCTGGAAATAGGATTTCCATTCTGGCTTAGCTGCAATAGCAAATATACAAGCGTCAAACCAATCTTGCCCATGATCAACAAAGAATTGAAGATAAGCTTTTGCGCCGGGTTTAAGAGATTGATAAATATTAGAAACAATTTTCTCTTTGTTTTCATACCAGGTTAAGCAAGAAAATGAAACGACCTTGTCATATTTTTCTTTATAATTGAATTCAGTAACATCAGCTTGTTCAAAATGAACTTTACTCAAAGTTTGTAAAGTGGGATCTTGCTTAATCGCATTTAAGAAGATGTTCGATGTTGTGAGAGCACTAATTGTGCTATCTGGATTAAGATGCGCCAGTAATCCTGTAATTTTTCCGTTTCTACATCCAACATCGAGGATCTTTTCTTCAGGATAAAAAGTTATTTGTGGTATAAACTGCGCAGCGAGCTTTAGCACAACATGATAATGGGTTAAAAACAACGTTTGTGGATCATATGGGGACTTCATTGCTTGGCTCCTAAGTAAACTAAATGCATTTTAGGAGAAAGAAGGAATTACGTCGCCTAGGAAAATTACTAATAGCAACGAAGCCGAGTTAATGATAAAAATGCTTTCTTATCTCTTTTCTTCTAGTTTGTTGTCAAAAATAAGATTAATGAAACCATGACGAACAGCCGCTTGGTAAATTTCAGAACGACGGTGACAATGGAGTTTTTCTTTGATTTTGGCAAGATGAAATTCAACAGTTTTAGCGGAAATGTCTGAATGAAGCGCAATTTCTTTTGCCGTTTTGCCTAAAAGAAAGTGCTTTAGCACAAATGCTTCACGAGAGGTAAAGCTAAAATCGGTATATTGATAAGTTAATGGCCTGGAAGAGGTGTGTAAATCCGGTTTTTCACAAATGACTTCCAATAAATATTCATAATATGGAAAAGGCTTGTCTTTTTTGTGTTGATAATATTCAAGATAAGCATCTATGGTCGCTTGCATAAAATGTGTGCGTTTCTTAAGGGGAACTGCATTTTTATGAGAAGCCCAACTTCCCATCCATTCACGCATGAATTCGCTATTATCAAACTGCGTTTCATATTGCGCAAATTCCATACGGTGAATAATAAACCCTTCATTCTGTAACAGTGCATTCAATTCAGCTAAGGTGATTTCATAATAATCTATAGAAAAGTTTCTAAAATAAGACTGCCAGTTATCGGAAAACGCTGTTTGGTAAAGAAAACGGTCATTTTTGGGTCTTCCATGCAACACGAACAACTGTAAAAACGCTTTACCGCCAGGTTTAAGTGCTTGATAAATATGGTGTAATGCTTTTTGTTTATCTTTAATCCAAAGCAGACAATTAAAACTAACGACGGCATCAAAATCATGATGATAAGGAAAGCTGAGAGCATCACCTACTTCAAAATCCAAGTTGGTTAGCTTTTTCTCAGTAGCTTTTGCAATCGCTTCTACTTGATTATCTAGCCCAACAAAACGTTGCTGGTGATAATGTTTAGCAAGTTCAGCAGTAATATGTCCTTGGCGACAACCAACATCCAAGATGGTGTTGCAATGAGTAAGATCAAACTTCTTGGCAAAACTTGTGCCCCAATGGGTTAGAGGTTGATGAAGCAAGCTCATAGGCAGTTAACTCGTATAAGTTGTAGTCCTCGCACATGAATTTTTAGGGGGGGCCATCGCCATCTCGCAATCCTCATGTACTTTTATGTACACTCCGGCCCGCCTTCGCAAATGCTTCGGCGGGTCTTAGTAATGTGGTCACGTCGTAGCCTTTAGGCGTAGACGGATTGCTCGTGGCTCGGCGCCTACCCGAAAATTCATGTGCTGTGACTATATTAACTGTAAATTAGTTAAAAATTATAGCTGATACCTTTAACAATCAGTAGATCTTAAAGTAGTGCATGCACAACCAATCATAAAACGAGAAGATGGATGTCCTCTTGGATGATTAACCAGTTTCTTAACCTAAAAAGTTGTTAAAGGTGCTAAACTCAATAGCAAAATTCTCTCTTTTGTTATTGCGTGAAATGACTCTGTACTAAGGTGATTTATGCAAAAAAGAACACTGGGATCTCAAGGGCTTGAAGTATCAGCATTGGGATTAGGATGTATGGGGATGTCTTATGCTTATGGCCCTTCTGATGAAACAGAGTGTTTGCAGGTGCTTGCCAGAGCTTATGAGTTGGGTATTCATTTTTGGGACACAGCCGAGCTCTATGGGCCATACTCCAATGAAATATTATTGGGCAAAATATTAAAAAAATTACCGCGTGATAAATTAATCATTGCAACCAAATTTGCCTTTACCTTTAACGATAAAGGTGAACGCATTGGCTTAGATAGTAGCCCTGCCCATGTAAAAAAAGCATTAGAAGGTTCATTAAAACGCTTAGGAACTGATTATGTTGATCTTTATTACCAACACCGATTAGATCCTAAAACCCCAATTGAAGAAACCGTCGGTGCATTAGCAGATCTCGTTAAAGCGGGAAAAATACGCTACATTGGTCTTTCTGAAGTAGGCCCTGGTATCATTCGACGTGCACATAAAGTGCATCCTATTAGTGCATTACAAACAGAATATTCATTGTGGGAAAGGGGCGTAGAAGAAAAAATATTATCTACGTTAAAAGAGTTGAATATTGGATTTGTCCCTTATAGTCCTATAGGTCGAGGATTTCTCAGTGGTAAAATTCAAAAACCAGAAGATTTGGATAAAACAGACTGGCGTTTAACGAATCCTCGTTTCCAAGCAGAAAATATAAAACATAATGTAAAACTGGTGGAAATGCTGCAAGAGATAGCATCGCAATATCATGCTACGCCTGCGCAAATTGCATTAGCATGGCTTTTAAAACAAGATGAACATATTGTGCCTATTCCAGGCACTAAACAAATGAAATATCTTGAAGAAAATGCACGAGCTGTTGATTTAGCATTAGAGGATCAAGCTTGGCAATCTATCGCAGATACTTTAGGTGAGTTTAAAACTGCAGGAATGCGTTATTCTGATGATAATATGAAATCTATTGATACTACAGAATGATGATATAAAAATACTTTCTTGATTTAGCATAATGGCTTTGATATTTCGATTGCATTTATTCGTAATAGGTGTATTTGCGCACCAATTACTTCAAAATTATTCATTCTATAAATCAATTTTGTATTTGATTGATCAATTAGATATGTTTAAAATCGCTGCCTTTATCAGGTTAAAGAAATATTTGTCGAATAAATGACAATATTTTATAAGAACGGATTGCGCGAAGCGCTAAGGAAAAGGCGTGATTTTACGTGAAGAAGATCTCATCAAAAAAAACCTACAAAATGTTCACCTTGAACAAAAAGTATTGAAATGGGGTCATAAATATTTAAAGCATCTTTATGCAAACTATCTTTTTTGCAGTTTCGAGAATAAGCACTCTAAAGAACGGCTTGTTAGCAATACCCATCCTCTTTGGCATAAAAATTTTATCGATTCCAAGCTAATTGATCATTGCCCGCTCTACGCTGCGAGCATTAGTTCAGCAAAACGTTTAGCAATGGGACGAGATCTTTTTTTGTGGAATCAAATTATCCCTGAAGGAAAAGAGCAAAGGGAGGTGGTTACTATGAGAAAAGAGCATGGAATTGCTAATGGAATATCAATGACCGAATATACAAAGGATTATCAGCTTATCGTGGGGGTGGCGACAGATCCTTGTGATCATGAGCTTGAAAAAAAATGGATGCTACTAATGCCTAAAATCATTACTTTATTTGCAGAAATTAGAAACTATTGTTTCCAAGAGCGAGTAAGCCTGGACAAAGATGTCTAGCCAGGCTTTCGATGCCAAATAATAGGAGCTGCCCAATTGAGCTTCACATTGGTTAAAGAGGGTTGTTCGATTGAGGTTTGGTTTTCGCAAACAAGGGTGAAAGTATCAGCTTTCTTTCCAAGACATAGCTTTCTTACTAAGATTTCTTGGGTTGAAGTCTCAACGATACAATAACTACCAATTAAGGCTGCAATATTTTTTTGATACTTCTTTATCCCGCCGACATACTCACCTGGGGAGTAAAAAGGGGTTAAGCCATTATCTGAAACCATCATGACAATGGCATCAGGATTATTTTTTTCAAAACAAAGAATTTCATTTTGAATTGCTAAATAGGGTCCCCATAGAAGAGTACCATTTGTGATTTTTTGAGTAGATTCGGCATCGGCCTCAATAGAGGGAGCCATAAATTGAGGACCCACACCAGTGCCTTCCATTAACCATTCTACAGAGCACAAAACGCCTTCTTTTTGTAAGGCATTGGCTAATCTTTGGGCGCCTTTTAAGGTTAATCCTTGATTTCTCAAGGAACCTGGGCTTTCCCAACCTCTTAAAGTAGAAGGGGGAATATCGTGTCGTGTGTTCATCTCTTCTCGGGTAAGACCGGCAAATTGCCTAGCACTTTTGGTGCGTTTTGCTTTCTCAAGCATGCTTGAGCTGTTAGCTGTCTTTTTGGGCGCTTTTGTAGACTGCACGTTTAGGCCTTCTTGGATGATTTCAGCTGGGAAGGGATTCTACCCTTTTCGAAGCAAAGAAAAAATGAGTTAATTATCCAAAATCTTAAAAAAATGTTTTAATTTTTTTAAGAAAAAAACATCAATATTTGTTGTATTGAGTTTTAACTTAGTGGACAATTGCCTTCCTCAAAAAGCGTAAAGCAATGGATGGCAAATAATGGAATTAAGTGTAGTTTTCGCCCCGGACAAGCATGTTGCAGATGTTATGATTTCGGCACAGGTAGGGTGAAATGTTATTTAAGTATATTAGACATCTTTTTGAGTTTCCTCGTTTTGTCAGAAAATTTCAGCGCAAAAAAATAGCCTATACGTTGATAGATGTTGAGTATTGTCCGCAAACAAGGGAGCCTATCCTATTTTTGCGATGTGAAAAAGAAAATTATTTTATTAAAAAACATTTATCCGTTTTTTGGGATCAAAAAGCGGCTTGGGATGATTGTAGTCGACAGGATATTGAAAAGATAATAGAGCTTAAAACAACTTGGCAATTATCACCTGAATTCCAATTAATTTCGCATTATACAAAAAATTGTATGACGTATATTGTTTTGCGCAACAAAGCGGGGCAAATCTTTGTGGAGGAGCTACAAAAAACAGGACGAAAGAAAGAATTTCTTGATAAGCTTTCACCCAATAATGCGTATTTATTAGGATATCTACTGGCAAATGAGGATCAGGCTCAATCCTTAGCAGATTAATTTAGCTTGTACCACCTTCCCTAAAATTTCTGTACTTTTAGTTAAACGTATAGGTTTATAGTCGGGATTGAGTGATTTTGCGTAAAGATCGCCCTCCGCTTGAATCAATTGTTTAAACAGCGGTGTCTTTTTCTCTTTGATAAGAATGAGAGCGAAATCTTTGTTTTTAGGTTTTTGCTTAGTATCAACGATAATGATAGTTCCCTCAGGATAGCGCGGCTCCATTGCATCGTTGTCGATGGTAAGCGCAAAGGAGAACGGGCTTAAATCTATATCTGATGTCGTCCATTGTTTGGTTTCGAAATCGATTTTTTCTGGAAAGGTGGAGATTTCTGCCCATTCAATAATGGCAATACTACGGACTTGAGAGCTACTTTTGGGTCCAATGCCTGTTAGCAACCAGCTGACATTAATTTTTAATATTTGCGCGTATTGTTCAATGATTTCAAGGGCCATACTGCGTGTGCCAGCTTCATGAAGATTGTAAGTTGAAATTTTTAAATTATTGAGAAGTGCAAACTCTTTAGCCGTATTAAAACCAGCTTCAGTACGCGCCAACTTTAGGCGTTCGCAGATCTTTGATTTGAGATTTGGCGTTTCTTTAAGTGGCACGATGGTCCCATTAGCAAAATGTTTGTTAATTAAGAATCTTACTTTTGTTTATTTTAAATGCTTGCATTTCGAATGACAATAAAATAATATCCTGCAAATCGCAGGATGCGACTTTTTATAACCTGCGACAATGCGTTTCAAATAGATGCAGTATTGAGTGTTCTCTAGATGTGTTGAAGTGCTTAAGGAAGAGCGCAAGGTTGGGGCGGACCGTGCGCTGAAAGAGAGCACTCAGTACTGCGTCTATATTGGAAATATTATATTGAGTAGTTAAGGATACAATATGGAATCATCTAACAAGGAAAATTTACTTGATAAGACACGTATCAGTGAAGATTATCTAAAACAAGAAAAAACAATCAAAATGTCACAACTCATTGAATCTGTATTAAAAAAAATGTCAGGACATAACAAGTCAAGTGGTTTTGTTCTACCCTCAGATTGGAAAAGACGTTTTCATCAATCTTCTTCATAAGTGCCTTGTCGTTTTACAGGGAATATCTTCATCAATTATTTAATGGTGTCAGGTAGTATGCAGGCGCGAGTAATGCTTTTATATTTAGTGAAAAGAGGATTTACAGAAGAATCTATAGCAATAGCACTTAATGTAAATCAATCCACTATCAGTCGGATCCTCTCAGGAAAAATTCAAGAACCGAGAGGATCATTGGTCAATACAATTCGTTATTTATTTGAAAAGGAACAAAATAAACAAGTAGATAGCATTATTTCTTTTCGTAATGGTCAGGGACAATAAACATGAGTGGATCTCGAGAACTTGAAGCTGGAGAAATAAATGTTATTTGCGGCGGAAATTCATCCAAACAAATGCTTGAGGCAATTGGTATAGCTGTGCAAATTTACGAGGGGGTGCATATTATTTTGGATAGCAATCAAACCTCGTTGTCTGAGGCAACTGAAATATATGCAAGATTAGGCAGTAGGATAGGTGAGGGGGTATTTAATCTAATGCACCCTCATTTATTGGGAAAGATGGTTTATTACCCTTCAGATTTTGGCTTATAAATATACGACTGTTGCAAGATGGGGGTGGGTAATAATTTGTCTATGCCTAAAGGCTACGGCGGGAGCTCGTTACCAAGATCTCGCCGATGCTTTTGCAAAGGGCGGGCGCTTAATAATCGAGAGTGAAGAATATATAGGTAACTACACAGACTTTATCTATCCTGATCTGACTAGAATATAGCCATCAATATTTTAATGTGGCCATTTTTAGGTTATTCTTAGGGCTTATTTTAGGACGACAGTGAAGTAAAGGAAAAGTCATGTCCAACGCGATAGATGGTATTAAAAGAGCTGTTGCTGGTTATAGTAAATTTGCTAATGAGTCAGGAACGCACAACATTGAAGTCGATTATGAGCTAAAACCTATTAAACTTTCCTTATTACAGGAATGGTTTGATGTTGATCCAGAAGATGAAGATGTAGCGGCTAGATATCTTATTAATAGTATCGAAATTAATGAAGAACAAGCCAAAGCCTTACAACCCTATGTAATTGATGGGGTAATTGATTTGGATAAGTACGATTTTAGATTAGAATGCTATACAGACGAGTAGAAAGCATAAAGGTAATTTAATGCAAAATGATGCGTCCCCTTTACATGAAGCGGTTAAGGATAACCAAATCGCTCTTATTAAAACCCTAATAAATTCAGGTGTAGATCTTAATGCCCAAGATAAAGCAGGAGATACGCCTTTACATATTGCCGCTCAAAATGGTTGTGTTGAGGTTGTACAATTATTACTTGCGGCAGGAGCAAATCCAGATCTCACCGATAAAGCTGATGGCTATACCCCTTTACATTGGGCAGCTTATAAAGGTCATGCTGAAGTCATAAAGTTATTAGCAAGTAGTGCAGACGTCAATGCACGCGAACCTTTCGATGAAATGACGCCTTTGCATTTGGCTGCAATGGAAGGCCAAACTGAGGCGGTCGAAGTTTTGTTGGCAGCGCCCCAAATAAAGATCAATGCCAAGAATAGCTATGGAAATACCGCCATGCATCTTGCCGCAGGAGCTGGTTTTGCCAGTGTTGTGCAAGTTTTAATCACAGCTGGTGCTGAGCCGAATATTCGAAATTTTGAAAATACTACCCCACTTTCATTGGCTATTTTAGAAGGGCAGAGTGAGGTTGTACGATTGCTAGAAGCCTTTTCTGACATCGAAGAATAACCTTGCCATTCAAATGCTTATTGTGCTGGTTTTACACTCTTAGGATCTGCGCTTTACTTGATATAAAAATCATTTTGCAGCAGATCTTAAGGGGATTGCAGCTAAAAGATAGCTATGTTACCCTTCTAAGGCATATTCAGCAATTATCCTTTTTACCTCTTTTTTTATTACATTCAAGATATTATGTGGATTGATCTTAGCCCTCTTTTTAAAAACCGCGACTTTCGCTATCTCTATTTCGGCCAATTTGTTTCTTTTTTTGGCACGATGCTTAGCTTGGTTGCCCTACCGTATCAGGTTTATCAGTTAACAGGATCCACCTTTGCAGTAGGGATCTTGGGTGTTATTGAATTAGTACCATTACTCTTCACCGCCTTTATTGGTGGTGCATTAGCCGATGTGATGGATCGCAAAAAATTACTGATTATGTCAGAAATTGGGATGGCGCTAGGTTGTTTAGTGTTAATCGCCAATGCAATACTACCCCAACCGCATTTATGGCTCATTTATGTCATTGCCGGCGGTTTGTCTGGTCTAAGTGGGCTGCATCGCCCTTCTTTAGATGCCACCATACCGCGGCTTGTCAGTCATGAAGAAATCCAATCTGCCAGTATCCTTGCCTCATTGAAGGGGACGGTTGGTATGATAGGGGGACCTGCCGCAGCGGGATTATGTATTTCCTATTTTGGCTTGCCTTGGACCTATGCGCTCGACTTTGCAACCTTTGCCTTTTCCATTGTTGCTTTAATGCAAATTCGCAGCCTCGCTCCTTCCGAAGCGCGGGAACGGCCTAGTTTGAAAAGCATTAAAGAGGCATTAAATTATGCCATGAGCAGGCATGAGTTATTGGGAACCTATCTCGTCGATTTTGCGGCGATGGTTTTTGCGATGCCTAATGCACTCTTCCCAGCGATGTCAGTCACTTTTGGTGGCACTAAAATTTTAGGCTGGCTTTATGCTGCTCCCGCCGTGGGTGCCTTAATCGTGACTGTTTTTAGCGGATGGTCTCATAAAATAAAACGTCATGGTATGGCTGTTATCATTGCTGCAAGCTTATGGGGAACTTCCATGGCTTGTGTTGGCCTTTCCTATACCTTGTGGGGTGTTTTATTTTTCTTAGCATTAGCCGGCGCGGCTGACGGTGTTAGTGGCATATTTAGAGTTACTATTTGGAACGAGACTATTCCAGATAGAATCAGAGGACGCATGGCAAGCTTAGAGATGATTAGTTACATGAGCGGTCCCTTATTAGGGAATACCTTTGCAGGATTTTTAGCTTCTGTCACCAGTACACAAATCGCGATCACCTCTGGCGGATCGCTATGCGTACTTGGGGTGTTTTTGAGTGCATTATTGCTGCCCGGCTTTTGGAAATACCACAAAATCCAAAAGACATCAGCATAAGATGGCAAGCAGCTCAGCACTAGAGCTGCTTGCTGATTAGATTAAATCAAGGTCTTGATCGTTTAGTGTTGCTATCTTTTTGTTCCATAATAACAGATTGATCTAAAGAAAATTCACATAATTTTACCCCACGTGAATTTTGAATTTCATATCCACGCAATTCCCAACTTTTTGTTGAGATTTGAGGTTTTGCAATTTGAGGAGGCTCAATCTCTGCTTTTTGGTTAGCATTGTTGTTGTCATTATTTTTAAAGACGAAATGAAAAAAATCATTCGCAAATTTATCAATATTAAATTGCTTAAACTGCGGATTTTTTTCATCTAGAATATGAATGCTAGGGTAATGTATATCAAAATGAATGTTCTGTTGATTAAGTGCATCACAAAATGCGTGAAAACTAATGAGATCATTCAATGAGATAATCATGCTCTTTTCATCGAATTTTACCTCTTCAGAGAGTCTAAAAAAATTTTTGTTGCTGTTTAATTTTTTACCAAACTTACTATAAATCGTTTCATTTGTTGGTGCTTCTAATTCCATTTTTGGATTAGTGTTGGATTCTTCTGCTTGAGTTACTTGTTTATCTTCTAAATCAAGACGTTTTACCATTACCTCTAATGTTGTTTTACCTAAGGCTTTAACGGCTTGATCATATTTTGTCGCCATATTATAGACGAATCTATTGCGAGGATCGCATATCCATAAATGTCCTGTTGTTAAATCACGGTAAGTTGCCCATGTATGCGCACCACCGATACCATGTTCATAAGCTAGTTCAGAACGATATTGACGAACGATCCCCTGAGGTAATATCTTATTTTCAACTAAATGTGCCAAAAGACTGGCAGCAAGCAAGGCCTTATGTCTGCAAACCAAAAGTTTATTTTTTACTAACGTTTCAAAGTGCACATCAATAAATTTTCCTGGTCTTTTTTCATGCACGAAGCTTAGGAAAAGATCTAATTCGTTATCTAAATTTGTCTCTACTGCAAATATGGTTTTTCCTTCTACAAGAGTTAATTCATTGATTAAGCCATTGATAATATTAAGTGTATTTTCAATGCTTTTACCTGCGCAAGAAATGAGGCTCTTTTGCTTTAACTTAGTAACAGTGGCAGAATTCGCATCAAAAAATAATCTTTCTCGTTCAACGGCAGAGCCTAGGGAGACCCATAGACTGTTGGGATTGTTTACCCAATTTACTTTGGAGGACACTTTTTTCCATGATTGATTATTATATTCTACCGTGTCTTGTGTACCATGGAGTTGATCTGCAAGTGTTGAGCGATCAATTAATTCATTATTTATGTTAGGGCTTTTTATCATGATTTTTCCAAGTTGTTTAAAAGGATAGGAATATAGTAATCTAATTGCGAGTGAATATATATTCATTTAAGTTCAGTGGCCATGTTTATCTGATAAGCTAAGAGCTAGCGAATAGTTAATAAATAAAGCGGTTTTTTAGCTGTAATATTTTGATACTGAAGCTGTATTCACAAAAGTAGAGGTGTCATTGTAGGGAAAAGCCAGTGCATTGCCCCGTCATATTTGGGCAAGTGCACGGCAATGAAAAAGAATACGAAAAAAGGCATTTAAGTTACATGAACTTCGATACTTGGCCTCGATAGTGTCCACGCGAAGGCTTATCATTGCTCTTCACAGAGGAATTCAGAGACTGCTGATCGTCTTCAATTTTATTAATAGTTCTGCGTACGTGACCACTATATTGATGTAGCGAAGGAAGTGGTTCTCTATGGAAAGCATTTTGCGGAGATTTTAAATCTAGTGTTTCTAATTCTTTAGTCAGTATTTGTATTTCATCTTCCTGAACTTCTATTTTTCCTCTAAGAAAAGCCATTACCTCAGCACGATTATTAGCGGCTGCAGCTCTGAAAGCTTGTCTTCTCAGCGATTGATCGAAAAGCTCGGGATCATTTTCTAATAAAAATGTAACGAGGGATAAATACCCTTTTTCAGCTGCAGATGAAAGTAATTGTCGTTTTGTAAAGAGGGGAAAGTGCTTATATTTATGCTCTAAAAGAATATGCGCTGTTGCCTCATCGCCTTGTTCCATGGCCGTTTTAAGCGTTCCAGAAATAATAAGTATAGGAAAATCGATTTGATGATTTGTTAAGATGACACCAACTATCGCCGCACTCCTATTCGCAGCGCTCATTTTGAAAAGATCAATCACAAGTACCGTATCTTTAGCCAAAGATGGATTTTGCAGTAAAGCAAAGACGACACCTATATGTTGATTTGTCACAGCAACTCTGATTGCATCACTTAGCGCTTGAAAGTTTGTTTTTAAAGCGGGTTTTACTATGAGGGCCTTAACTACTTCTACATGACCATTGGCAGCGGTAGCTTTTAAAACGGCCGGTAAGGAAAAATGCACGATTTGCGCATGAGGAGGCTCTATGAGTTTTTGAGTAAGGCGAAGGTGTCCGTTTACTGCCCCCTTTAATAAGGCATCACATATTGATTGTTTGTCTAAGGCCACATGATGGTGTGTCATAAGATAGGCTGTTAAAAACTCAAAACCGTTTTCAGCGGCAAGTACAAATGCTTTGCGTAGCACTTGAGGAGCAATGGGAGGCGCTGTTCGTAGCAACAAAGTAACAAGGGGATGGCTGATGCTAAGAACGGCACAACAGTGAATAGCATGGTCTTCAGCATCCGAGTTGAGTTCTTTAGCATCAAATGTGTTCCCGTGTCCTACGACATGGAGTAATCCGATAAAAAAAGATTTTTTTTCTGCCGTAATATTGCTCCAATTATTTAATCTCACATTAATATAATCATTAAAGGTTAAGCCTTCACTTTTTAATAATCGTATGCAAGGTTTATAACAAGCTTTAAAAAGAGAATAGGGATCTTGTGAAAACCTTTCTTTATGCGCATTTTCTGTGAAGGGAAAGTAAAAGCGAAGCGCTTCTCGCCAAACATGCTTATCATGAGAAAGCATATAAGAATTACGACTTGCAAGAGAAAAAAGGAGTAGAGAGTGAGGAAAATTATCATTAGCAATTAATGCTGTTAAAATGTTTAGTCTTACTTCGTCTGGTATTCCATCTCCATGAAATTCAAGCATAACCCCTCCTGAGTTTAATCTATTCGAAATAAAAATTTTACTTCTTATGCAATAAGACCATTAACAAAAAAGATTATGACAAGCAAGCAAAAATAAAGGATTTCTAAGAAGTAAAAAACAAAAAAAAGAAAAATGCTTTGTAAATCAAGCAAATTGATTGGTGATAAGGGTGAGCAATTTTTTAAAATAAAAAAGCTTATAAACTGAGTTATTTTGCCAAAATAAGTATTTCTTGTGATGTTTTCATGGATATTTAATCATGAGTTGAGGATCTGCTTAGGTAATAGCGATTAAGCATTTTTATAAGAGATAGATCACTGAATAGTTTTCATAGCGGCTTATGTGCATATGCATGCTCATATGAATGTGATGCGACTTAATCATTATGAATTGCTTATATTTATCGCTGGATTCTTTAAATGGAGGAGCATGTAGAGCAAATATTGTTTTGATGAAATTTTTTAGTAATAAAATTATCATTTGAAAAAGTCAAAAAATGTTGCCATGTGGTAATTTTTCACTATAATGCTCGACTTTGCATCAGGGATGTAAAGGAGTTGTCGATGCGTAAAGTTATATGTTTTTTTTCAAAATTATCCTACCGTGCTGTCTATCTCATATCTCTAATTTATTAAATGAGACTTAGCTCATAGTCTCAGATATTCATTAACCTCAAATAACGTTTCTATTGAAGTAGTTGGAAACAAAAATGAAATATGATAATGAAAATGCCATCAGTATCAGTGGATGGAACAATAACTGTGGCTTGGCGTCTATAGCACATTTTTTGCAGGAAAAAATTGATGCAAAAAAACTACCTACATTTTTAAAAAAAACACCATACCAAAAACTATTAGCATCTTTCAGAAAAATTTATCAAAATCCTAGATTGACATGGAATGAAATTCAAAATGTTTTGCAAACATATGCCCATCCCTATGATAAAGGAGCGATTTGGTCTTTAGCATTAAGGGATTGCTTACAAGAGGCATTTTTAAATAATAAATCTTATAGAAAGCTTCTTTTAAATCAATTTGAAGCAGTGATTTCAGCATTGCTTGATGGTAAATCATTAGATAATTTATCCAGAGATTATGGAAATATTATTGAAAGTAATAAAGATTTCTTTGAATTAATTCTTTTACATATTAAAAAAAGAGATGGTAAATCTTTAAGGCAAATTAAAAAAGAAATTTATAATATTGATTTAATTGAGAAATACTGGAAGCAAATAGGGTATCTACAATATTGTATTTTTCTCGGCGTTGGAAAAAAGGGCAATATGCCAATGCTAACTGCAGATGAGATGTCTGAATTCTGCAAATTTCTTAAGATTAGGTTAAATGTATACGGGCCTAATAGTTCAGAAAAAGAAGTCGATTTTTCTACCCCTTATAGAACAGTAAAAGGGTATTCTCAGATTATAGGTCGGATTGGTAAACTAAATTTAAAAAATTTTAATAACCACTGGGAAAGATTAATAGATGAGTTCTTTTTAGCAGAAAGGCACAATCTAGATGTAAAAAGATACTGCCCAATACTTATTCATGACACAGAATTCAAATCTGCGCCCAAAATGGTAGCTGACCTAGTTGAACCTTTTAACACTCAGTATGAAACGAAGATAAATATTCATCGTAAAAAAGACTTATTGTTGTATAAGGCATTAAGTACAGGCACTATATCAAAGTGTGTTGAGCTCCTAAGAGATGGCGCTTCTTCATTTTCATTTACCAAAAATAGAAAGAGAATTATCGATCAAATTTTAGAGCAAGGTAGGGTTGATGCGATTTTATCATTAATCTATCTTGATAAACGAAGTAAAACCTACATTTTAAATTATTTCATATCAAGAGGAAGAGTCTACGAGGTCTTAAAATTTGAGTTTCAGCTTAAACAATTACTTGAAGAAGTAAATAGGGTAGAGCCTAATAAAACAATCTTACAAGTCACACCTGAAAAAATTAATAATATTATTAAAGAACTCCTATTGCCTGTTGATTCTCTTGAGGGGGATAGTGATTTTCATAAATCAATAAGAAATGGTGGTATTTTTGGGGTAGATAGCCTATATCGGCATCTTAATAAAAATCGCCTTGATAAAGAGAACTACAAAGGGATCACTCCACTACATTTATTAGTTCTAACAGGAGGAAATGATGCGCTTTCAGATTTTCGAAAGGAGTATAGGTTACGCCATTTAAATCATATTCCTTCGAAAATTATTAATTTTGATAAATTTATTAAGAGGAGTTTTACTTATTCTTTTGATGTTAATCATAAGGATATTGAAGGGTTAACTACACTACATTATGCAGCATTAATTGGTAATCATGTTGCGATAGAAATTTTAGTTGATCTTGGGGCTGATATCACCTTAAAGGATAAAAACGGAAATACGCCATTACATTTGGCAGTGAAGACTGAACAAGTTCAATGTATAGAAAAATTAGTTGATATTGCTAATAAAAGAAAAATGGGAAGTTATATTAATACCCCTAATTCAAAAGGGGAAACTCCTTTCGCTATGGCAAATAGAATTTCGAGTTCAAATGCATTTGCTGCTTTGATTTGTGGAGGAATTGTTGATAAAGCGAAACCCAAGCATATTTTTCCGCATTTAATTAAAGTAATTGAACTGGGGAGTGATGAAGTTTTGGATAGGATCGTGTCGACTTATCCAGAGTTATGTTCAATGCGATATGACAATAAGTATACATTGGCTCACCATTGCGCAAAAAATTTAAAATACCGCATGCTTCATATTGTGTTGCATCCTCTTTCAGAAGAAGAACGATATGAGGCTTGTAGAAGTACAAAACTTAAAAATACAGTTTGTCGAGCTAATGATAAGAAGGGTTTACAAATCTCTCGGTGTCCTTCCGCATATGAATTGTTAAAAAAAGAAAAACCTACAAAAAATGTCGGTAACTTTAAAGAAAAAATTCAACAGTATGACAAGGTACATCGCTTATTAGCCGCTTATGATGATAGTGCAAAAGATGAACTTCCTATAAGTGGGATTCATTACCAGTGGAAATGGAACCATGATATTCAAGCTGAAATAACTAGCACTTCAGGATATATGTGTGCCAGCACTATTGGGATGAGTTTAGCACCGGCATGTCGAGCAACTTCTATGCTTTTGCTTACAGGTAATCCAGTATTAGCTGCTGGTGCTGCATTTGATGAATTTTTTGGTAAGGATGCAATTGATAGATGTGAACGCATTACAGCGATGGCATCGAGTGCACCTGGTGTAGTCGGTACAACGGCATATTTCTCTAATTATGTCTTTTGGCTAGCAAATTGGTATCGAAATACCACAACTAAGACAATTAATTTGGGAACTCGAATTACCGCAGCGAAGTTGCTTAGCTCAGGTTACGGTGAAATGCTAGCTAAAAGTTATCTTACTTATCTTAATGCTGCTGGTGTAGTTTATTATTTTGCCGAAGGTGTGGGAGCGAATATGGTTTTAGGTCCTATGCTTTCGCAACATTTTAGGGGTATTGAAAGCATATTCACCAAACAATTCGATATTCCTACAATGAATGAGATAGCGTCTAGCGCGTTAACGCTTGCAAATGATACATATAAAGATTTAACTGAGGTTGATGTTCAAGAAGGGATATCATCCGCTTATAAGAAATTAGTAGACTATTTTCCCCGCAACGCCTACTCGACTGCCGCGCCTGGATGGAATGGTAAGCCCCAAATTAGGCTTGGAGAGCCGATCTTTTTAGAAACACCAAGAGTGAAATTACCTGATTCAAAAACATTAGTACAAACGTTTCAAAATTTAGCCGTAGGGCAGAGTGATAAACCAGGAGCAGTTGCAGAAGGGATAACTACTTATTTAATGCAGTATTATCGGCAGCTCAATCCCAATAAAAGTGAACAAGAATATAAAATGCATGAGGAGGCGTTGAAAAACCAACTCCTCAAAGATCAGTCAAGTTCTCATGTTTCTTCACATGACGACAGATTAGCTAGAACAGTTGATACTTTTATAAGTACTTCGGAACAAGAAGCTACAACGATTTTGATTAATCTTTGTCAGCCCCAAAGTTCTGGTAGTATGGAAGTATTTATGGGATGTGCTACTAAACAATTTGTTAATATTTTAAATTTGCCAGCAAATGTAGGAAATGACTCTTTTATTTTGGGCTTTCAATTATTAATCGGTCGATATTATGGTGAGCCTAAAAAATTGGAATGGGCACTTGGGGAGTGGATTTCATTTGTTGGTAGTCCAGGCCACAATACAAAAGATGCGATTGAAATTCTATTTATAGTCTCAGATTTGGCAGCGCAGCATCTTGGTAAGAACTTTGGGAATTTTTTCGCTAAAAATTTAATAGATTTACAAATTTTAAATGGAACGCTTACACAGGAAAACTATCAGCAAACATATGAAAGATTAAGTTATGACGTAAATCATAAAAGATTCAGCATTAGAAGTAGCATTTTTGAACCAACTGTTGCTTTGAAAGATATTTACGAATCTGCTGTTAAAATTAGCCCTTCAATTAAAATTAATCAAGGAACCGAGGGCGATAATATTGCCCAAGAAGCTAAAAATCGAGCAAGCGATCCGAAGAAAGAGCAATGGGCACAGCAAGCAACTTTTATCATTAATGAAAAATATCCGGAATATTTAAATACAGATGAATTAATAAATGCGACCGCAACTTTTTTAACTGAAAAAAGTCAGAATATCTTTAGTGATAAGATAAATATGATGCTTGCTTATTATGGCATCAAACCATTGATTGAACCATTTAAGAACAATCAAAGCTTAAATGCTGAATTTAAATCTACATTAAATCGATTCATGCCACGAGATGTAAGAGCAGCTTATTCAGTGCATGAAGTTACAATGCAAATTAATTCCTCTCCGGGATATAATTCGCTTACAGTTGAAGAAGAATATGAGTTGCTTAATGAATTACATTCTCAAACTTCTGATGAAAAATTTGAGCAAATAATTTTTGATATCATTTCCGATAAAAGAATTGATCAATCTAGCTATGAAAATCTTTCAGATGGTTCAGCACCTGCTGGATTTGCAGCAGCTGTCACGATAGATTCCAAAAAATTCGCACAGAATCAATGGAATGGAACTCACCACCATGATCAACGTGCGATCACGATGAATGATAAGGATAAACCCTTATTAAAAATAGGAAAATTTATTATTAGTGGCGTAATTAGTAATGGCATAGGTACTCAAGTGGATGGTCAAGGGATTGTGTCAGCAGGAATACCAGGGGGGATATATTTTGAGTTAAATCCTAAAAAGCCTTCAGAGCCTTTGTTTACTATAAATAAAACACCAACTGCTCCCTCGCTATCTGCGGTTAAGGAGTCACAAAAACAAGATACAGAGTTATTGGTTCAGGGCAGTAGCAGTCTTCCTAAAGAACAGTCAGTCGGAAATGATAGTAAAAATTCTACGCAAAAGGAAGACAATAAAAAAGATCAAACTAAAGGGAAAAATAAGGAAATAGAAAAAGCGCAGCCAATGCAATCAAATCCGATACCATCTTTAAACCTAAGTATTAATTCTAACGCTAGTACTTCTATATCAAGCGTAATGAATGGATTATCTTCGGCATCGCCATTCAATGCTGGTATGTACGATCCTATGCAAATTTTTATTGAATATGTAACGCCTAAAGTGATGGACCCCTACGATGTGGATATTTGGTTTGAAGATCAGCCAGCAAATGGTTTCTGGGGAACTGTCGGAGGTTGGGTACTAGATAGTATTGTAAAACCTGCTCAAGCAAGTGCGAGTCGAATTCACATTATTCCTAGAAATGGTGGTCAAACAATAGGTCCTGTAGGTTTGAGAAAACCTGATCAAGATGAATGGGGATTTCCAATTCATCCTGATGACAATTCACCTTATTGGGGATGGGAGCCTGAGGAAAAGAGAACTGAAGATAATGGTTATACCTATCCATCTACTTCCCAAGGTAGGAATAGTACGGAAACGTTAGTTGATCAACCTGGGGAAAAAAATTCGTTACTTACTTTCCCCGTATTTCCTAGTATGTCATTGTTGTTATACTACTCAACCGTCAAAAATATTAAGAATGGTTTATCTTCAATAATCCAAGGTTCTGGTAATGCAAATGTATATGATGATAATTATAAAAAGCATGAACCTAGACCTGACGGTATGGGAGCTTTATGGGATGGGGCAAGTGTTAATCCTATTCCAAATAAAGAAATTGGGCAACAGTTGCTTGATACATCATATGTTAACCCTAAAAATAAAAATGAACGATTTAATTATTATAATGGAAAAATAATTAAATTTCGATCAAGCAATGATAGCAAATCGTAGACTCCCCCTAAAAAGACACATTTCATAAATAGAGTTTTCCTGGCAAAATACTTACGAGCTAGGAGACTGAACAATGAGAAAATCCCGTTTCACTGAACATCAGATTATTGCGATTTTGAAAG